>RCUN01000027.1_pt1 | contig 206834 bp, 208 predicted proteins | sample 2166181 | NCBI WGS metagenome assembly RCUN01 (sample SAMN09932603, study PRJNA488358) | compost metagenome | feature: garden; material: soil; isolation source: compost soil in crotononitrile-enriched culture | place: Germany: Experimental Botanical Garden Goettingen | collected 2016-01-27 | reverse complement strand
TCGTATGCCTTAGTTGTAAGTGTCTACCATGTCCCCGAACAAGTGTTCATGATGTCCCCGGACCGTACAGCGGGAGAGGGTTGGGGTGAGGGCATCAAACCGCAAAAACTTCAACGTGACCAACGATTCCGCCCACCTTCCTTTGCCCGATACAACGCCGCATCCGCCTGCGCCACCATCTCGTCGGCGGTTAATCCCGCCGTCATTCCTGCAATGCCCATACTGGCGGTGACGTATTCGCTCACCTTAGACGCCTTATGCACAATCGCCGCCTGGCGTAGATTATCCTGAATGCGTTTCGCCACCTGGTCTGCCATTTCTGGCGGACAATCGAACAGGATCAGCAAAAATTCCTCGCCGCCGTAGCGCGACACCAGATCTTCCGGCGTGCGCACCGACGCTTTCAGCGCCTGCGCCACCCGCACCAGACACTCATCGCCCGCCTGATGCCCGTAAGCGTCGTTGTAAAGCTTGAAGTAATCCACATCAAGCATGAGAAGCGTGAAGGATTTTCCCTGGCTCACGGCGCGTTCCAGCACGTTTTCCATCTCACGCCGGTTGGCGGTTTCGGTCAACGGGTCCTGATGCGCCAGGGCGTCGAGACGCGCAATCAGCAACTGGTTTTGCTGATTGCGCTGCCAGGCTTCGTCGAACCAGCGCAGAAGAATAAAACGCCCGCAAATCAGGATCAGCGTAAAGACAATCCACACCGCTGCGAAGCGCATATTTAACCCGTGATTGAGCACCACGCTGGCGATCGGCAGGGTAAACCACAGCGGGAGCACGCTGGAGAGCAATCCCACGGGATAGAAATAGAGCGCGGTGACGGCGGTCAATAAAAGAATGGTGCACAGGGGCCAGGCATGCGGAAGTTGCCAGTCAACGATAAACCAGTAGCAGCACAGCGCCCACAGCAGCCCCGAGGTGAACAGCACCAGGCTAATCCCGGTGATATGCCGCCAGCTCATGACAATCAGCGCCGCCGACAGGGCGATTACCCCGAGCATTGCAGCATCGACCAGGGACGAAATCTGCTGCCCGGATACATGGGCGGGGTCGAAATTGTGTACCAGCGTGTTACGCAGCAAAATCATCAGCGCAAAGCTGACGTGCACGAACGCCAGCCACGGCATGTTGATGGTCAGACCGCGAGAGACCATCGCCTGGCGGGTCGGCCATGAGGTCAGTTCAGAAGAGAGAGGGTGACGTTTTTCCATACATTCACTGTGTTAGAAGAAGAGAGCCGGCAGGCTGGCCGCTCAACGGCCTGCCTGCCGGAAAGGTTACGGTGTCACAATGTTGAACCAGAATTCAAACTTATCCATATAGCCCAGCATCTGATCCAGTTTAGCGCCGTCACCGGTCACTTTCACGTCGCCGCTGTCCTGTGCCTGTTTCAGCGTCACTTCTTTGAGGATGATTTTATTCAGCGTGTCGCGGTTGAGTGCAATGGTCGTGTCCGCGTCTTTTGCTTCGGCATTGGCCGTGTGGTTAAGCACGCCGTTTTCCAGCTCGAGCTTGTATTTTCCGCCGTCGCTGCCGAGATCGATGTTAAACACCGATTTCGCATCACCAGCTTTTTCGCCGTTGATATGCACCGCCAGATAGTCGAAGAACATCTCTGGGGTCATGGCGCGTACGGTATCCGGGCTGGCGGTATTCGGCGTTGGCAGTTTCTGCACGCCATTGCGTAACTCCTGCGCGCCGGTCAGATAGAAGTTACGCCACGGGCCAGATTCTGCCTGATAGCCGAGCTGTTCCAGTGCATCGGCCTCCAGATTGCGCGCCGCCTGGTTATTCGGATCGGCAAACACCACTTTGCTGACCACCTGCGCCACCCAGCGATAGTTCCCCTGGTCAAAGTCGGTTTTAGCTTTCTGCAAAATGGCATCGGCACCGCCCATGTACTCGACAAATTTCTTCGCGCCTTCTTCTGGCGGCAGTTCGTCGAGCGTTGCCGGGTTGCCGTCAAACCAGCCGAGATAAAGCACGTAGGTGGCTTTCACGTCATGGCTTACCGAGCCGTAGTAGCCGCGGTTTGCCCAGGTGTGGGCCAGTGAATCAGGCAGTTTGAAGTTGGCGGCGATTTCGTCGCGCGTCAGCCCCTCGTTGGCCATGCGCAGGGTCTGGTCGTTGATGTAACGATAGAGGTCGCGCTGGCTTTTCAGCAGCTTGACCACGTTATCATTGCCCCAGGTCGGCCAGTGGTGCTGGGCCATGATGATCTCGGCTTTGTCACCCCAGCGGACAATCGCCTCGTTGATGTATTTTGACCACGGCAGCGGCTCGCGGATTTTGGCCCCGCGCAGAGAGTAGGTGTTGTGCAGGGTATGGGTGACATCCTCAGCGGATTCGATCAGTTTTTTCTCTTCGATATACCACAGCATTTCCGACGGCGCTTCCGAACCCGGTGCCAGCATGAAGTCATAGGTCAGGCCATCGATCACCTCTTTCTGGCCGTCTTTTTCAATGATATTGGTCGGAGCGATCAGCGTGACGTTCCCGGCAGAGGTGGTGGTTCCCAGCCCGGCACCCACCTGACCTTTGGCGTCGGGTTTCAGCAAGTTACCGTACATATAGCTGGCGCGGCGGCTCATCACGTTACCGGCCATGATGTTTTCTGCGACGGCGGCTTCCATAAATCCGGCGGGTGCATAAATCTTCACTTTGCCCGCTTTCACATCCGCTTCATCCACCACGCCGCGCACGCCGCCGTAGTGGTCCACGTGGCTGTGGGTATAAATCACGGCTACCACCGGTTTTTGACCGCGATTTTTAAAATAGAGATCCATCCCGACTTTCGCTGTTTCAGCAGAGACCAGCGGATCAACGACGGTGACGCCTTCTTTACCTTCAATAATCGTCATATTCGACAGATCGAGATTACGGATCTGATACACCCCGTCGGTCACTTCGAATAGACCGCTGATATTAATCAGCTGCGCCTGACGCCATAAACTGGGGTTGACGGAATCCGGCGCTTTATCGCCTTCTTTGATAAAGGCGTATTGCTGTGGATTCCAGACCACATTCCCTTGTTCCCCTTTAATCACGTCCTGAGGGATCGGGGCGATAAAGCCTTTGTGGGCATCGGTAAAATCGGTGTTGTCGTCAAACGGGAGCTGGCTGTAGAGGGCGTTATTGGCCTGTTGGGTGGCGGCAGTGGCGTCCTTAGGCGCTTCTGCCGCCAGGGCGTTCGGGCTGAAGGAAATAAACATTCCCGCCAGCGCGAGGCTGGCGGCTATGGCGTTCAATCTCATTCTAAAACCTCTCAGAAGTAAGTACGACGTTGCGTGTGAAACTTCGTGTCCTGGCTGAAAAATGGTTCAAGAAATGACAATAAAGCGGGGAGGCATGACTAACTATAATCGGGCTGACTCATTCGGCAAGTGAATGAAATAAAACAGGCCGGGGAGTTCCCGGCCTGTCTCAGATTACTTCTCGTCCTTCTTCTTGCCAAGCGTTGGCGTCTCGTCGAAGAAGTTCCACGGTTTGAGCAGGGTGTGGACCCACTCTGTTGGCATAATCGGCCACTCTTCGGCGCGCGCCACGTGGGTGGTCCCGGTGGTCATCCACACCACATCATCCTGATTATCAATGGATTCGTTATCCTTACTGTACTTGCCCAGACCGCTGTCGTGAATCGAACGGTTCGGGAATTTGCCTTCCGGATACATCTCGTTCGGATGGTAGCGCGTCACCCACAGTTGCTTATCCATAAAGCTCAGGCGATGGTAAATCCATTCGTCCGGGGCGAATTTCGCGCCGGTGGCGACCGGATGAGTACCGCCCGCATAAGGGATAATCTGGTACGACACCGGATTGCCCATGCGGTTCTCTTTGCTGGTATTGCTCAGCAGTCGAATGGTGCCTGGGTCAAACTTCTGCGCGGCCTGCTGTTCGGTATCGATGTTGTACTGATTGATCTGCATGGTACTGGTGCGCGGGCCACCGGCGGTGTTGGGTTTTACTTCCGGGTCCATCGCCACCAGACGGTTGTTGGTGCCATCCACGTCCATATCCAGACGGAAGTTGTAGATATGCTGGTGGGTGGTCCCGACGATGTTGTGATCGATCAGGGTGCCGTATTTGGTGTCGTCTTTGGCGCTCGGGTCGTGCATGGTTTTCGCCTGCACGCCTTTCACCGCTTCGATGCCGGTAGCGCCCGCATCGATGCCGATGGTGCCGTTTTCGTGGAAAATCCAGTCAAAGATATAGTCGTAGTTACCGACGGTACTGACCCAGCGCACCACCAGTTCGCGGCGCTCGGTGCTGACGTTCGGCTGGCCCATCTCCTGATGTTTATATTCCGGCCCGGCGTAGCGTTCAAAGACGGCAATCGCGCGCGGGATCTCCATCGGCGCACCGGTGTAATCCGGAATGGTTTCGTTGAGCATCACCGCGTTCGACGGCGCGTCTTTGCCGCGCACCAGCGGAGAGGTCAGGGTGCCCATGCCGTAATCGCCCGAATCAAGATAGGCTTTAAAGTACCAGCCCACGTCCGGGTCGCCGTACGGCACAATCATCCCGCCGAGTGAACCCTGATACATCACCTGGCGTTTTTTGCCGTTATCGTTGTAGGTCACGGTGGAGATGATCGGCCCGACGCGAGAATCGAGGCTCAGGTGGAAGTCCCAGTTCTGCCAGTGGATCATGTCGCCGGTGATAGTGTAGTTCTTACCTTCTGGCTCACTGATTTCCAGCGGTTTTTTCACCGGAGCAATGCGGTCGCGACCATCATACGGACGGGCGAGCATGGGCACAGGAACCACCGGGCCTTCTTCAATTTTGATGATTTTTTTCTGTTCAAGATCGACGACCGCCACCAGGTTTTCAATCGGGTGCGCCCAGTAGTTGCCGTCGCCGGTATCCAGATAGCTGACCACTTTCAGCAGGCGATCTTCCTGTTTCAAACCGTCTTTACCGTCAAAATAGCCGACGGTGAGCGGGGTGCCGATCACTTTCTTAGGATCGGTCACGCCGTGTTTTTTCAGCGCCTCGGCGTATTCCGGGCTCGCCATGATGATCTGCTGCACGGAGGTGAAATCATCCAGCAGCACCATGCCGTGAGCGTCGTTGACTGGCGTCCAGCTCACGACTTTTTTGTCCTTCAGGTCAACCACGCTTTCGATAACGTGTTTGCCATCGAGCATGGTGACGTTCGCCTGGCGCGGGCTATCAACCACCGTGCCGTTCAGCACGAAATCCCACACTTTGGCCTTTTCAGGTTCCGCCAGCGCGATCTGGGTAAAACGGGTATTGGGTTTAAAATCCGCCGAGGTTTTGACGATCTCGACGGCTTGTTTAATTTCGTCTGCGGTCAACGCGTTCAGCGGGTGCGGGCGCTTCTCCACCTGGAAGGTCTGATCAAGCCCCGACTGGAACACATCATTGATGAAGGTGTCGGAGATAAACGCTTTTTTACCTTTCATCACCACCGGCACCTGCAGTGTGAGCGGTTTGCCGTTGACGATGGCGGTTTTCGCGCCCGGTTTAACCTTAACAAAAGCGCCGTCTTTGCTGAGGGTGAACATCTGGGCGTAATCGTCCCACTGCACATCAGCGCCAAAGTCAGAAAGTGTCTTGTCCATTGGAACCATATGCGCTTCGCCGCCGTGGGCGAAAACCGGTGACTGCCAGGAGCATAACAACGCGACTGCCACGGCCAGTGCCGTTTTACGGGCAGAAAAAGAAGAAGGGCTTCCCATCGTTGACCTCATCATTATTGTGTTATTAGTGTTGTGCAGCCTTATCCTGGCAGGACGGCTTAGGGAATGCTTGCCTGCACCTGCCAGGCGTTTTGTCATGTTTGCCAAATTAAAAACCGGGAAGGGACCTTCCCGGTAAAAAGAACGGATCAGTCGGTGAAATCGCCCTGCTGGCGAGCCACGAGAGTCAGAATGGAGTACAGCGCGACGGGCTGCTGGTGCTGATTGAACACTTCAACCGCCCATTCCACCACGCCAGTCGGTTTCTCTTCTGCCGTGCGCTGTTTCTTGAGGGTTTTGCGCTTGCAGGTCAGACGTACCTGGATGGTATCGCCCGGTTTCACTGGCTCGATAAAGCGCAAGTTTTCCATGCCGTAGTTGGCGATCACCGGTCCGACGCCTGCATCAACAAACAGGCCAGCGGCGGCAGAAATCACAAAGTAACCGTGGACCACGCGCTCACCGAAGATCGACTCCGCTGCGCCAATTTTGTCCATGTGGGCGTAGAAATGATCGCCGCTCAGGCAGGCAAAATTAACGATATCCGCTTCGGTCATCGTACGACGCGGAGTCAACAGGCTGTCGCCCGGTTGCAACTCTTCGAAGTATTTGCGGAACGGATGAACGCGGTCTTCTTGCACCTGCGCGCCACGTACCCACTGCTGGCTGATGGCGGCCAGCATCGACGGGCTGCCCTGGATTGCGGTGCGTTGCAGATAGTGTTTCACTGCGCGCAAACCACCCAGCTCTTCACCACCGCCTGCACGCCCTGGGCCGCCGTGAACCAGCTGCGGCAGCGGGGAGCCGTGGCCGGTGGACTCTTTTGCTGACTCTTCGTTGAGGATCTGAATACGCCCGTGGGCACGCGCCGCGCCGGAAATAAACTGCCGGGCGATACGCGAATCAGCGGTGACCAGCGTACCCGCCAGGCTACCTTCACCGGCGCGCGCCAGGGTCATAGCATGTTCCGCGTCGCGATACGGCATCAGGGTGGCGACCGGGCCAAAGGCTTCGGTCGCATGAACGGCAGGGGACTCGTCCGGCTGCGGGCAGAACAGCAGCGTCGGCGGGAAGAATGCCCCCGCTGCCTGCATGTCGGCTTTGCCTCCGAGACGAATCTGGCAGCCCGCCGCGACCAGCAGATCCACTTTTTCCTGCACGTCGGCACGCTGTTCGGCGTTGACCAGCGCCCCCATTTTGACGCCTTCCTGCGCCGGATTGCCGACCACCACTTTCTCAAGACGCGCAATCAGCGCCTGGCTCACCGCCTCAACTTGCCCCTGCGGGACGATGATGCGGCGAATGGCAGTACATTTTTGTCCGGCTTTGGCGGTCATCTCCCGCACCACTTCACGGATAAACAGGGCAAACTCCGGCTGTTCCGGGGTCACATCTTCGCCGAGCACGCAGCAGTTCAGGGAATCCGCTTCCATCGTGAACGGAATGGATTTGCCGACGATATTCGGGTGGACGCGCAGCATCTGGCCGGTGGAGGCGGAGCCGGTAAAGGTCACCACGTCCTGACTGTCGAGATGATTGAGCAGGTCGCCCGCACCGCCGCAGATCAGGCTGATCGCACCCTCCGGCACCAGACCGCTATCGACGATGGATTTCACCATCGCCTGCGTCACCTGCGCCGTGGCAGTCGCCGGTTTGATGATCGCAGGCATCCCGGCAAGCCAGGTCGGGGCCAGTTTTTCCAGCATCCCCCAACAGGGGAAGTTAAAGGCGTTGATATGCACCGCCACGCCGGATTTGGAGGTCAGTACGTGTCGCGCGGCAAAGCCGCCTTCTTTCGACAGCGGGATCAACTCGTCTTCCGGCCACAGAGTGTCGTCCGGCAATTCACGGCTACCGAGGCTGGCGTAGGTAAACATCGTGCCAATCCCGCCTTCGATATCCACCCAGCTGTCCGCTCGGGTCGCGCCGGTTTCTGCCGACAGGGCGTAAAACTGCTCTTTCTGGCTCAGCAGATGTTTGGCGACCGCTTTCAGCATTGCCGCGCGCTCGATAAAGGTCATGGCGTGAAGTGATTCACCCCCGCGTTCGATGGCGAAGCGACGCGCCGCCGCCATATCCAGGCCTTCACTGGTCACTTCCCACAGGGCTTCGCCGCTGATGGCGTGATGAATGTTGCGCTCGCGGCCCCGGCCAGACTGCCAGATGCCGGATAAGAAGCTGGCTAACTGCTGCATCTTTCTCTCCAAGTGTTACGTAATTTCACTATAGATAGTTTGATTATGAATCATAAAAAGCAAGCAATGTTTTAATGATTTGTTAACAATGTGATCTTGTCAGATGAATCACGCTGTACGCATTGCCCGTTATGAGCGGCCTTGTGTAAAAGCCTTGCGAGCGGCATCACAAAATAGACAAACAATCCTTGGGGTTATATTTAACCTTTGTGTAACTTTTATGAAACGAAGTGATTCATCATTAAACGATGATTAACGATTTAACGAATCATAAAGGTGACGACGTGACGGAAGAACAACGCTTTGAGCAGCGCATCGCACAGGAGACAGCCATCGAGCCACAAGACTGGATGCCTGACGCCTACCGCAAAACCCTGATCCGCCAGATTGGTCAGCATGCGCACTCCGAAATTGTCGGCATGCTGCCGGAAGGTAACTGGATCACCCGCGCCCCGACGCTGCGTCGCAAAGCGATTCTGCTGGCGAAGGTGCAGGACGAAGCAGGGCACGGGCTCTATCTCTACAGCGCGGCGGAAACCCTGGGCTGCGCGCGGGAAGATATCTACCAGAAGATGCTCGACGGCAAGATGAAATACTCCTCGATCTTCAACTACCCGACCCTGAGCTGGGCCGACATCGGTGTGATTGGCTGGCTGGTGGATGGCGCGGCCATCGTTAACCAGGTGGCCCTGTGCCGCACCTCTTACGGGCCGTATGCCCGTGCGATGGTGAAAATCTGTAAAGAAGAGAGCTTCCATCAACGCCAGGGTTTTGAAGCCTGCATGGTGTTGGCGCAGGGCAGCGAATCTCAGCGTCAGATGTTGCAGGACGCCATCAACCGTTTCTGGTGGCCAGCCCTGATGATGTTCGGGCCGAACGACGACAACTCCCCGAACAGCGCCCGCAGTCTGGCGTGGAAAATCAAACGCTTTGGTAATGACGAACTGCGCCAGCGCTTCGTCGACAACACCGTTTCACAGGTCGAAATGCTGGGCATGACCGTCCCGGATGCAGATCTGCATTTCGACGAAGAGAGCGGTCACTACCGTTTCGGCGAAATCGACTGGCAGGAATTTGAAGAAGTGATTAACGGGCGCGGCGTGTGCAACCACGAACGCCTTGCCGCGAAAAACAGAGCCTGGGAAGAAGGGGCGTGGGTGCGCGAAGCCGCACTGGCGCACGCAGAAAAACAACACGCCCGCACCGCCGCGTAAGAGGAATTAACATGAGCAATGTCTACTGGCCGTTATATGAAGTCTTTGTCCGCAGCAAACAGGGGTTATCCCACCGTCACGTCGGCAGCCTGCACGCCGCCGACGACCGCATGGCGCTGGAAAACGCGCGTGATGCCTACACCCGCCGCAGCGAAGGCTGTTCGATCTGGGTGGTGAAGGCGAGCGAAATCGTCGCCTCGCAGCCGGAAGAACGCGGCGAATTTTTCGACCCGGCGGAGAGTAAGGTTTACCGCCATCCGACGTTTTACACCATCCCTGATGGCATCGAGCACATGTGAGGATGGCTATGAAACCGACTACCCAATATGCCCTGCGCCTGGGCGATAACTGTCTGATCCTCTCCCAGCGTCTCGGGGCGTGGTGCGGCCATGCGCCGGAGCTGGAGATCGACCTGGCGCTGGCCAATATCGGCCTCGATCTGCTCGGCCAGGCGCGCAATTTCTTAACCTACGCCGCCGAACTCGAAGGCAGCGGCGACGAAGACACGCTGGCCTTTGGCCGCGACGAGCGCCAGTTCAGCAACCTGCTGCTGGTGGAACAGCCGAACGGCAACTTCGCCGACACCCTGGTGCGTCAGTATTTCATCGACGCCTGGCACGTGGCGCTCTTTACCCGTCTGACCCAAAGCCGCGATGCGCAAATTGCGGCAATTGCCGCGAAAGCGATCAAAGAAGCACGCTATCACCTGCGCTTTAGCCGTGGCTGGCTGGAGCGTCTGGGCAACGGCACCGACGTTTCTGCGCAGAAAATGCAGCAGGCGATTGACTCCTTGTGGCGCTTCACCGCCGAACTGTTCGAGGCCGACGCGCTGGAACAACAGCTGATCGCCGAAGGTATCGCCGTTGACCCGCGCGAACTGCGTGGCGAGTGGGAAGCGGAAGTGTTTGCCGGGTTTGAACAGGCCTGCCTGCAAGTCCCGCAAGAAGCGGCGTACCGCACTGGCGGCAAAAAAGGGCTGCACACCGAACATCTGGGACCGATGCTGGCGGAGATGCAATACCTCCAGCGCATGTATCCTGGTCAGCAGTGGTAAGAGGAGGTCGCTATGCAACGTCTCGCTGAGATCGCCCCGGCGGAAATCCCGCAAATCTGGTCCCTGTTAAGCCAGATCCCGGACCCGGAAGTGCCGGTGCTCACCATCACCGATTTGGGCATGGTGCGCAGCGTTTCTGCCCAGGCGGGCGGCTGGGTGATTGGCTTTACGCCGACGTACTCCGGCTGCCCGGCGACGGAGCATCTGCTGGGGGCCATTCGCGAGACGATGACCGCCCACGGGTTCACGCCGGTGCATATCGTCCTCCAGCTCGACCCGGCCTGGACCACCGACTGGATGACCGACGATGCCCGCACACGGCTGCGTGAATACGGCATCAGCCCGCCGGTCGGCCACAGCTGTCACGCCCACGCGCCTGCCGAAGTAGCCTGTCCGCGCTGCGCGAGTACCAACACGTCGGTTATCAGTGAATTTGGTTCGACGGCCTGCAAAGCGCTCTATCGCTGCAACGCCTGCCGTGAACCTTTCGACTATTTCAAATGTATCTGAGGTTGCCATGACAACGTTTCATTCCTTAACGGTGGCAAAAGTGGAACCCGAAACCCGCGATGCGGTGACCATTACCTTCGCGGTTCCACAGACTTTGCAGGACGCTTATCGTTTTCGTCCCGGCCAGCATCTGACGCTGAAAGCGCGTCTGGCGGGAGAAGAGTTACGCCGCTGTTATTCCATCTGCCGTAGTGTGACGCCGGGCGAAATTAGCGTGGCGGTGAAAGCCATCGACGGCGGGCGTTTCTCCCGCTATGCCCGCGATGAGATCAAACAAGGTATGGCGCTGGAGGTCATGGTGCCGCAGGGCCACTTTGGCTACCAGCCGCAGGCCGAACGCGCCGGGCGCTATCTGGCGATCGCCGCCGGGTCCGGCATTACGCCGATGCTGGCGATTGTCTCCAGCACGCTGCTGGTCGAGCCGGACAGCCACTTTACGCTTATCTACGGCAACCGCAGCAGCCAGAGCATGATGTTCCGCCAGGCGCTGGCAGATCTGAAAGATAAATACCCGCAGCGTCTGCAACTGGTGAATATTTTCAGCCAGGAGACCCTCGACAGCGACCTGCTGCACGGGCGTATCGACGGCGAAAAACTGCATCAGCTGGGGAAAACCCTGATTGATTTCAGCCTGTTTGACGAAGCCTTTATCTGCGGCCCGTCGGCGATGATGGACGACGCCGAACTGGCGCTGAAAGCGCTGGGAATGCCGGAAAAAACCATTCATCTGGAGCGCTTTAACACGCCGGGCAGCGCGGTGAAACGCGCCTCGACGGTGCAGGCGCAGGGGCAAAAAGTTACCGTGCGTCAGGACGGGCGTGACCGTGAAATCACGCTCACCGCCGACGACGAAAGCATTCTCGATGCGGCTCTGCGTCAGGGCGCGGACTTGCCTTACGCCTGCAAGGGCGGCGTCTGCGCCACCTGCAAATGCAAAGTGCTGCGCGGGAAAGTGGATATGGCGACTAACTACAGCCTCGAGCCGGACGAACTGGCGGCGGGCTACGTATTGAGCTGCCAGGCGCTGCCATTGACCGCCGACGTGGTGGTCGACTTTGACGCGAAGGGGATGGCATGAGCGAGCTGATTGTTACCCGTCATGGCCGCGTGCTGCTTCTGACGCTGAACCGTCCGGCGGCGCGCAACGCCCTTAACAATGCGCTGCTGACGCAAATCGCGGAAGCACTGGAAAACGTCGCGCAGGACGGCGAGATCTCCGCCTGTGTCATTTATGGCAACGAGCGCTGCTTTGCCGCCGGGGCCGATCTCAACGAGATGGCGGAGAAAGATCTCCCCGCTACGCTGAACGATATTCGCCCGCAGCTGTGGGCGCGCATCAATAACTTTAACAAGCCGCTGATCGCCGCTGTAAACGGCTTCGCGCTAGGCGCTGGCTGCGAGCTGGCGCTTTTATGTGACGTGGTGATTGCTGGCGACAACGCCCGGTTCGGGTTGCCGGAAATCACGCTGGGCATTATGCCGGGCGCGGGCGGAACGCAGCGTTTAATTCGCAGTGTCGGTAAATCTCTCGCCAGCAAAATGGTGCTGACGGGCGAAAGCATTACCGCGCAGCAGGCGCAAGCGGCGGGGCTGGTCAGCGACGTGTTCCCGACGTATCTGGTGCTGGAATATGCCCTGAAACAGGCTGCGCTGATGGCGCGCCATTCGCCGCTGGCGTTGCAGGCCGCGAAACAAGCGCTGCGCCAGTCGCAGGAAGTGCCTTTGCAGGCCGGTCTGATGCAGGAGCGCCAGCTGTTTACGCTGCTGTCTGCCACGGAAGACAGGCGGGAAGGCATCGCCGCTTTCTTACAAAAACGCACCCCCGACTTTAAAGGACGCTAATTGTGGAATTTATTCTGAGTCATGTTGAGCAGGGCGTGATGACCATTACGCTGAACCGCCCGGAGCGTCTGAACAGCTTTAACGATGTGATGCACCAGCAGCTTTCCGAGTGCCTGAAACAGGCCGAGCGGGATGACACCATCCGCTGCCTGCTGATCACCGGAGCCGGGCGCGGTTTTTGCGCCGGGCAAGATCTGAATGACCGCAACGTTGACCCGAACGGCCCCGCGCCGGATCTGGGCTATTCCGTGGAAACCTTTTACAACCCGCTGGTGCGCCGTCTGGCGAAACTGCCGAAACCAGTCATTGCTGCCGTCAACGGCGTGGCGGCTGGCGCTGGTGCGACATTAGCGTTGGGCTGCGACATGGTGATCGCCGCCCGTTCAGTGAATTTCATGATGGCCTTCAGCAAGCTGGGTCTGGTGCCTGACTGCGGCGGCACCTGGCTGTTGCCGCGCGTCGCCGGACGGGCGCGGGCAATGGGACTGGCGCTACTGGGGGATAAACTCAGCGCCGAGCAGGCCCACGCCTGGGGGATGATCTGGCAAGTGGTCGATGACGAAGAGTTGTCTTCCACGGCGCAAAAACTGGCTATCCATTTTGCCTCTCAACCGACCTTTGGTCTGGGCCTTATCAAACAGGCTATGAACGCCGCCGAAACCAATACGCTCGATGAACAGCTCGACCTGGAGCGCGATTACCAGCGTATGGCCGGGCGCAGCGACGACTACCGCGAGGGCGTTAGCGCGTTCCTCGCTAAACGCACGCCGAACTTCACGGGGAAATGAGATGACGATGAGAATTCACACCGTCGCCGTGATTGGCAGCGGCACGATGGGCGCCGGGATCGCGGAAGTGGCTGCCAGCAGCGGACATCAGGTGCTGGTGTACGACATCGCCTCTGACGTGGTGGCCCGCGCCATCGACGGGATTCGTGCTCGGCTGGAATCCCGCGTGGCACGCGGAAAACTGACCGCTGAAGCCTTTGAGAAGATCGTCGCGCGTCTGCTGCCAGTCAATGATATTCATGCCCTTGCCGCCGCCGACCTGGTAATTGAAGCGGCCTCTGAACGCCTCGACGTGAAAAAGGCGCTGTTCAAACAGCTGGGCGAAATCTGCCCGCCGCAGACGCTGCTCACCAGTAACACGTCGTCGATTTCGATAACGGCGGTGGCTGCCGACGTGCGCCATCCGGAACGCGTCGCAGGGCTGCATTTCTTTAACCCGGCGCCGGTGATGAAACTGGTGGAAGTGGTCAGCGGACTGGCGACCTCCAGCGAAGTGGCCGATCAGCTGTGCGAGCTGGCGCTGAACTGGGGCAAACAGCCGGTGCGCTGCCAGTCCACACCGGGATTTATCGTCAACCGCGTCGCGCGTCCGTTCTACTCTGAAGCCTGGCGTGCGCTGGAAGAAAACGTGGCCCCGGCACAGGACATCGACGCCGCGTTGCGCGAAGGCGGCGGTTTCCCGATGGGGCCGCTGGAGCTGACGGACTTGATTGGTCAGGATGTTAACTTCGCCGTGACCTGCTCGGTGTTTAACGCCTTCTGGCAGGAGCGCCGCTTCCTGCCGTCGCTGGTCCAGCAGGAGCTGGTACTCGGCGGACGCCTGGGCAAGAAAACCGGGCAGGGGGTTTATGACTGGCATGGCGAACGTCCTGCTACGCAGTGGCTTGCCCCGGTCGGAGCGACCTTCAGCCCGGTAACAGCGCAAAAAAGAAGTGACGGTGTCACGGAACTGGATGAGGTGCTACTGGTAGAAACCACAGGCGAAACCGCGCAAAGTCTCGCTCTGCGCCTCAATCGCCCGGTGGTGGTGGTCGACAGAATGGACGGTGACGTTGTGGTGATCGCGACGGCCGCCAGCAACCCACACTCTGCCACGCAAAAAGCGATTTATCACCTGCAGCAGCAGGGGAAACGCGTCCTGCACATGACGGATTATCCCGGCCTGCTGATCTGGCGCACCGTGGCGATGATTATCAACGAAGCGCTGGATGCCCTGCAAAAAGGGGTCGCCAGCGAACAGGATATCGATACCGCCCTGCGCCTGGGCGTGAACTATCCCGTCGGGCCGATTGCCTGGGGTGAACGTCTGGGATGGCAACGCCTGTTAATTCTACTGGAAAACCTGCAACGTCATTACGGCGAAGAGCGCTATCGCCCGTGTTCACTGCTGCGCCAGCGTGCGCTTGTGGAGAGTAGCTATGAGTCATAACGCCTGGCACAACGCCCGCACCATGTATGAAAACGACGCCTGCGCGCAGGCACTTGGGATCGATATTGTTGAGATGGACGAGGGGTACGCGGTGGTGGCGATGACCATCACCCCACAGATGCTCAACGGCCACAAAACCTGCCACGGTGGACAGCTGTTCTCTCTGGCTGATACGGCTTTCGCCTACGCCTGTAACAGCCAGGGGCTGGCGGCTGTGGCCTCGGCCTGCACCATTGATTTTCTGCGCCCTGGCTTTGCGGGAGACAAGCTGACCGCCAGCGCTCGCGTAAAACATCAGGGCAAACTGACCGGCGTGTACGACATCGAAATAACTAACCAACAACAAAAAACAGTCGCCTTGTTTCGCGGTAAATCGCACCGCATTGGTGGCAGTGTGACAGGAGAAGCCTGATGCGTGATGCATTTATCTGTGATGGTGTTCGTACCCCGGTGGGGCGTTATGGCGGTGCATTGTCTGGTGTACGCGCCGACGATCTGGCGGCTGTGCCGCTGCGTGCGCTGCTGGCGCGCTATCCGCACCTGGACGCTGAACGTATTGACGATGTGATCTTCGGCTGTGCAAATCAGGCCGGAGAAGACAACCGTAACGTGGCGCGCATGGCAGCGCTGCTGGCCGGATTCCCGCAGACGGTGTCCGGCACGACGATCAACCGTTTGTGCGGTTCCGGACTTGACGCCGTCGGTTTTGCCGCTCGGGCGATTAAAGCGGGCGATGCGGATCTGCTGATCGCCGGTGGCGTGGAGTCCATGTCCCGCGCGCCGTTCGTGATGGGCAAAGCGACCACGCCGTTCCAGCGTCAGGCGGAGATGTTTGATACCACCATCGGCTGGCGTTTTGTGAATCCGCTCATGCATCAGCAATACGGAACTGACAGCATGCCCGAAACGGCAGAGAATGTAGCTGAATTGTTAAATATCAGCCGTGCCGATCAGGATGCCTTCGCGCTGCGCAGCCAGCAGCGTACGGCGATAGCCCAGCAGAACGGGATTCTGGCGCAGGAGATCGTGCCGGTGAGCGTCGCGGGTAAAAAGGGCGCGATTACCGAAGTGCTGATCGATGAACATCCGCGCGGAGATACCACGCTTGAGCAGCTCTCCGCCCTGAAAACCCCGTTCCGTAAAAACGGCGTGGTGACGGCGGGCAACGCCTCTGGCGTGAACGACGGCGCGGCGGCGCTGATTATAGCCAGTGAAGCGATGGCGCATCAGCAGGGATTAACCCCGCGAGCGCGTATCGTGGCGATGGCCAGCGCGGGCGTGGAACCACGACTGATGGGGCTTGGCCCGGTTCCGGCAACACGCAAAGTGCTGGAGCGTGCGGGTCTGAGCATTAACGATATGGACGTGATTGAGCTGAACGAAGCTTTCGCGTCACAGGCACTGGGCGTGCTGCGCCAGCTCGGGTTAGCGGATGATGCCGCGCATGTGAACCCGAACGGCGGCGCGATTGCCCTGGGCCATCCGCTGGGGATGAGCGGTGCACGACTGGTGCTGGCGGCCAGCAATGAATTGCATCGACGCAACGGGCGCTACGCGCTTTGTACGATGTGCATCGGTGTGGGCCAGGGCATTGCCCTGATCCTGGAGCGTGTTTGAGCAAAACTACCTGCGAGTACCCTACAAAATGACAACGACAACAACACAACTTGATGCAATTGAAACTGCCTCCGTGGACGAATTACAGGCGCTGCAAACCGAACGCCTGAAGTGGACGCTGAAGCATGCTTACAACAATGTGCCAATGTACAAACGCAAATTTGACGCAGCGGGCGTGCATCCTGACGATTTCAAAGAGTTAAGCGATCTCAATAAATTCCCGTGCACCACCAAACAGGATCTGCGGGATAACTATCCGTTCGATACCTTCGCGGTGCCGATGGAGCAGGTGGTGCGCATTCATGCGTCCTCCGGCACGACGGGTAAACCGACGGTGGTCGGCTACACGCAAAACGATATCGACAACTGGGCCAATATTGTCGCCCGTTCTCTGCGCGCCGCCGGCGGCACGCGCAAGGATAAAATTCACGTGGCTTATGGCTACGGACTCTTTACCGGCGGGCTGGGCGCGCATTACGGCGCCGAGCGTTTAGGGGCGACGGTGATCCCGATGTCCGGTGGCCAGACCGAGAAGCAGGCGCAGCTGATCCGCGATTTCCAGCCGGATATGATCATGGTGACGCCGTCCTACTGCCTTAACCTGATTGAAGAGCTGGAGCGCCAGATGGGCGGCGACGCCAGCCAATGTTCCCTGCGCGTCGGCGTCTTTGGCGCGGAGCCCTGGACCCTGGCGATGCGCCATGAGATCGAGCGTCGCCTGGGGATCACCGCCCTGGATATTTACGGCCTGTCTGAAGTGATGGGACCGGGCGTGGCGATGGAGTGCATCGAAACCGCCGACGGCCCGACCATCTGGGAAGATCATTTCTATCCAGAAATCGTCAATCCGAACGACGGCACGCCGCTGGCCGACGGTCAGCAGGGCGAACTGCTGTTCACCACGCTCACCAAAGAGGCGTTGCCGGTTATCCGCTATCGCACCCGCGACCTGACGCGTCTCCTGCCAGGCACTGCGCGCACCATGCGCCGCATGGACCGTATCAGTGGACGCAGCGATGACATGCTGATCATTCGCGGCGTGAACGTTTTCCCGTCCCAGCTGGAAGAGGAGATTGTTAAGTTTGAGCATCTGTCGCCGCATTACCAGCTGGAAGTGAACCGCCGCGGCCATCTTGATTCACTTTCAGTGAAAGTGGAGCTGAAAGAGAGCAGCCTGGTGCTGAGCCACGAACAGCGCTGCCAGGTATGTCATCAGTTGCGTCATCGTATTAAGTCAATGGTCGGGATCTCCACCGACGTGACAATCGTCAACTGCGGCAGCATTCCGCGCTCTGAAGGCAAGGCGTGTCGGGTGTTTGATCTGCGCAAGGTGGCGGCGAACGGGTAGGTAGGGTGCGGTTTTTGCCCCTCACCCCGGCCCTCTCCCCAGGGGAGAGGGAGAAAACCGGACAGTTCCCTCTCCCTTTGGGAGAGGGTTAGGGTGAGGGAGAGCTGGCGCGTAAAAATTCTATGCTATGATTCATCCAGGACAAAAACCACAACAGAATGAATCAGATGAGTAAACTCGATACTTTTATTCAGCACGCCGTTAGCTCTGTGCCGATCAGCGGAACCTCGCTGATTTCATCCTTGTATGGCGACTCGCTCTCCCATCGCGGCGGTGAAATTTGGCTTGGCAGTCTGGCCGCATTGCTTGAAGGGATGGGATTTGGCGAACGCTTTGTGCGTACCGCGCTGTTTCGCTTGAATAAAGAAGGCTGGCTGGATGTTTCCCGCATTGGCAGGCGCAGTTTTTATCGTCTGAGCGATAAGGGATTGCGTTTGACCCGTCGCGCGGAGAACAAAATTTATCGCGCAGAACTGCCCGCCTGGGACGGGAAATGGCTGCTGTTGCTCTCGGAAGGACTGGATAAAGCGACGCTTGCCGATGTCAAAAAACAGCTGATCTGGCAGGGGTTTGGCACGCTGGCCGCCAGCCTGATGGCCTCTCCGTCACAAAAAATGGCAGATGTACAGACCCTGCTGCATGAAGCGGGCGTAGCCGAAAACGTTATCTGTTTTGAAGCGCATTCCCCACTGGCGCTGTCGCGCGCGGCGCTGCGTTCCCGCGTCGAAGAGTGCTGGCAACTGACTGAACAGAACGTGATGTATGAAAAGTTTATTGAGTCGTTCCGGCCCTTGCTGCCGCTGTTAAAAGAGGCCGCCGATGAACTGACGCCGGAGCGCTGTTTCCAGATTCAGCTGTTGCTGATCCATTTCTATCGCCGCGTGGTATTGAAAGATCCGCTGTTGCCCGAGGAATTACTCCCGGCGCACTGGGCGGGGCAAACCGCGCGGCAGCTGTGTATTAATATTTATCAGCGAGTTGCGCCAGGTGCGCTGGCTTTTGTCAGTGAAAAAGGCGAAACCTCGGTTGGAGAGTTGCCCACGCCGGGGGCGCTTTATTTCCAGCGTTTTGGCGGGCTGAATATCACATAACGGAGGAAGAATGCCTGTATATCAGATAGATGGACTGACGCCAGTCGTTCCCGATGAAAGCTACGTACATCCTACGGCAGTGCTGATTGGCGACGTGATCCTCGGCAAAGGGGTGTACGTCGGGCCAAACGCCAGCCTGCGCGGTGATTTTGGTCGCATCGTCGTAAAAGACGGTGCGAATATTCAGGATAATTGCGTGATGCACGGCTTCCCTGAACAGGATACGGTCGTTGAAGAGCACGGACATATCGGTCACAGCGCCATTTTGCACGGCTGCGTTGTGCGTAAAAATGCGCTGGTCGGCATGAACGCGGTGGTAATGGACGGCGCGGTAATCGGCGAGAACAGTATCGTCGGCGCGGCGGCATTTGTGAAAGCCAAAGCAGAAATGCCCGCCAACACTCTGATTATCGGCAGCCCGGCAAAAGCTATTCGTCAGCTGAGCGATCAGGAACTCGAATGGAAAAAGCAGGGGACGCGCGAATATCAGGTGCTGGTTGAACGCTGCAAGCTGACAATGCATCAGGTTGAACCGCTGCGGGAAGTGGAACCGGGAAGAACGCGTCTGGTATTTGACGAAAATTTACGACCGAAATCGTCACAGACGAATTAATCTTTGACTATTTGCCCTAGCGCTGAATTATTTCGTCAATTAATTCAGCCTTTGTTGACATGTGCGGTAAAAATAAACATTGCTTAATATATCGCCCCGTGCATTAATGCCCAGCGTTTACAATGCGAAAAAAATTTTGTCAGCCGAAAGGCCAGAAAAAAGGAGCCTTATATGTCTGCAAAAATTATTGGTTTAGTGAAGTGGTTTAACGAAGATAAAGGCTTTGGCTTTATTTCTCCGGTTGATGGTAGCAAAGATGTTTTTGTCCATTTCTCTGCGTTGCAGGGTGATAATTTCAAAACCTTGTTTGAAGGCCAGAAAGTGGAATTCGTGATTGAAGCGGGTGCGAAAGGCCCGGCTGCGGCTAACGTTATTCTGCGCGACTAACCGGTTTGATCTCTGCGAGTCTGCAACCACGATGAAGGCGTAAGCCTGAGTAGTCAGAATCGCAGAGGATCAATACATCAGACTTTTTGGCTGGATTTGAACATTGTGCTGCAGTAAGGGCAAACAAGCAGTGACCCTTTTTGAACACGTGAGTAGCTGTGTTCAGAGTCTTTTGAGCAGTTTGGGCAAGGACATTTAATCAGAAAGTTACGGCGGGCTTTTCCATCTTTGCGATCGGACATAGGCATTTCCTGTGTAATTGGCCTGCTACCATACACGCATAATCCTCAAATAGCTCGTATTCATTGCCATTTCAAAAGAATTAACACTCCTTCGCCTCAAAATACCCCGAAAATATTTAAGAATAATTCCGTATTTTTATTTTCAGAAGAATGAATGAAGCAGGGGAAATATACAGCGGATGAAGAGAAGGAAAAACCCTCCCACCGGGCGGTGAGAGGGGGAATTCTTATGCTGCAACCAGGCTGTCGATAGCAGATTTTGCATCGGTCTGTGCTTTGGTCGCCACTTCTGGACCGTAAGCAATACCTTCAGCAAACACAAAGTTCACGTCGGTGATACCGATGAAGCCCAGGAACAGTGTCAGGTACGGTGCGACCAGGTCAGTTGGGGTATCTTTGTGAATACCGCCACGGCTGGACAGTACAATAGCGCGTTTACCTTTCACCAGGCCTTCAGGACCGTTTTCGGTGTAACGGAAGGTTACGCCAGCACGAGCGACCAGGTCGAAATAGTTTTTCAGCTGAGTAGGGATGTTGAAGTTGTACATTGGGGCGTTGATAACGATGACGTCATGCGCCTGCAGCTCAGCAATCAGTTCATCAGACAGCGCCAGCGCTTCCTGCTGACGTGGTGTCAGCGGTGCATCGCTTGGACGCAGCGCGCCAACCAGCTCACCGTCCAGTACCGGAATCGGGTTTGCAGCCAGATCGCGAACGGTGATTTCGTCAGCGCTGTGCTGTTCACGCCACTGCTCAACGAAATAATCAGACAGCTGACCGGACTGAGAGTACCCTGCCAGAATACTGGATTTGAGAACTAATACTTTGCTCATGGGTGATTCCTTTAATTGGTTTGGATTGGGGTTTTCCCCGTTGCTTGCTGACACTCTATTCACAATCCTGTCGCAGGGATAGCGCAATATATCGAATCCTATGTTCGATTTTTTTGAATAAGGCAGTCAAAGCGGCGGTGTGGTACTCTATACCCATCATTCAAGTGAGATTTAGCCTGGCAGAGCACTGCCCCCTAACACTATGACAGAACAACAAAAATTAACCTTCACGATGCTGATGCAACAGCTCGATACGCTGATGCTGCGCGACAAGCAGCGCTTCGCACGCCGTCTTCACGGGATTAAAAAGTTTAAAAATCCTGATGCACAACAGGCCATTTACCAGGAGATGGCGAAAGAGATTGAACAGGCTGCAGGGAAAGTCGTGCTGCGTGAAGCAGCACGTCCGGTGATTGAATACCCGCAAAACCTGCCGGTCAGTCAGAAAAAACAGGAAATCCTCGAAGCCGTTCGCGATAACCAGGTGGTGATTGTGGCCGGTGAGACGGGTTCAGGTAAAACCACGCAGCTACCAAAAATTTGTATGGAGCTGGGGCGCGGAATTAAAGGCCTGATTGGTCATACCCAGCCGCGTCGTCTGGCGGCGCGTACCGTGGCGAACCGTATTGCCGAGGAGCTGCAAACGGAGCCGGGTGGTTGCATCGGCTATAAAGTGCGTTTTAGCGATCACGTCAGCGACAACACGATGGTCAAACTGATGACCGACGGGATTCTGTTGGCTGAAATCCAGCAGGATCGCCTGCTGATGCAGTACGACACCATCATCATCGATGAAGCGCACGAACGCAGTCTGAATATCGATTTTCTGCTGGGCTATCTGCGTGAATTACTGCCGCGTCGCCCGGATCTGAAAATCATTATTACCTCCGCGACCATCGACCCGGAGCGCTTCTCGCGCCACTTTAACAACGCGCCGATCATCGAAGTCTCTGGTCGTACTTATCCGGTGGACGTGCGCTATCGTCCGATCGTCGAAGAGGCGGATGATGTCGATCGCGACCAGCTGCAGGCTATTTTTGACGCCGTCGATGAGCTGGGCCGTGAAAGCCCCGGCGACATCCTGATCTTCATGAGCGGTGAGCGTGAAATCCGCGATACCGCCGACGCCCTAAGCAAACGCGATCTGCGCCACACAGAGATCTTACCGCTCTACGCCCGCTTGTCGAACAGCGAGCAGAACCGCGTTTTCCAGGCGCACAGCGGACGGCGCATCGTGCTGGCGACCAACGTCGCCGAAACCTCACTGACCGTGCCGGGCATCAAGTATGTAATCGACCCTGGCACCGCGCGTATCAGCCGCTACAGCTATCGCACCAAGGTTCAGCGTCTGCCGATCGAGCCGGTTTCACAGGCCTCTGCTAACCAGCGTAAAGGCCGCTGCGGTCGTGTTTCGGAAGGTATCTGTATTCGCCTGTATTCCGAAGACGATTTCCTGTCTCGCCCGGAATTTACCGATCCAGAGATTCTGCGTACCAACCTCGCGTCGGTTATTTTGCAGATGACGGCTCTGGGGCTGGGCGATATCGCCGCGTTCCCGTTTGTCGAAGCGCCGGATAAGCGCAATATTCAGGACGGCGTGCGCCTGCTGGAAGAGCTGGGCGCTATTACCACTGACGAACAGGCCACTGCCTACAAACTGACGCCGATGGGCCGTCAGCTGAGCCAGCTGCCGGTGGACCCGCGTCTGGCGAGGATGGTGATTGAGGCGCAAAAACACGGCTGCGTGCGTGAGGCGATGATTATCACTTCAGCGCTGTCGATTCAGGACCCGCGCGAACGCCCGATGGACAAAAAGCAGGCGTCCGATGAAAAACATCAGCGTTTCCACGACAAAGAGTCCGATTTCCTCGCCTTTGTGAACCTGTGGAATTACCTCGGCGAGCAGCAAAAGGCGCTGTCGTCGAACCAGTTCCGCCGCCAGTGTAAGGTCGAATATCTTAACTATCTGCGCGTGCGCGAGTGGCAGGATATCTACACCCAGCTGCGTCAGGTGGTGAAAGAGCTGGGCATTCCGGTGAACAGCGAACCGGCAGAGTACCGCGAAATTCACATGGCGCTGCTGACCGGGTTGCTGTCGCACATCGGTATGAAAGACGCCGATAAGCAGGAATATACCGGCGCGCGTAACGCCCGTTTCTCCATCTTCCCGGGTTCTGGTTTATTCAAGAAACCGCCGAAATGGACCATCGTGGCAGAGCTGGTGGAAACCAGCCGTCTGTGGGGCCGTATTGCAGCGCGTATTGATCCTGAATGGGTCGAACCTGTCGCGCAGCACCTGCTGAAACGCTCATACAGTGAACCACACTGGGAGCGGGCGCAGGGCGCGGTAATGGCGACCGAAAAAGTGACTGTTTACGGCCTGCCGGTCGTTGCGGCGCGTAAGGTGAATTACAGCCTGATCGACCCGGCGCTCTCCCGTGAGCTGTTTATCCGCCACGCACTGGTGGAGGGCGACTGGCAGACACGTCACGCCTTCTTCCGTGAAAACCTGAAGCTGCGCGCCGAAGTCGAAGAGCTGGAACACAAAACGCGCCGCCGCGACATCCTTGTGGATGACGAAGCGCTGTTTGAGTTTTATGACCAGCGCATCAGCCACGACGTGGTTTCTGCGCGTCACTTCGACAGCTGGTGGAAAAAGGCCAGTAAGGAATCGCCGGATCTGCTCAACTTTGAAAAGAGCATGTTGATCAAAGAGGGCGCGGAGCAGGTCAGCAAGCTGGACTACCCGAACTTCTGGCATCAGGGCAATCTCAAGCTGCGTCTGACCTATCAGTTTGAACCAGGCGCGGACGCCGACGGCGTGACAGTCCACATTCCGCTGCCGCTGCTCAATCAGGTGGATGAGAGTGGTTTTGAGTGGCAAATCCCCGGCCTGCGCCGCGAGCTGGTGATTGCGCTGATCAAATCCTTGCCTAAACCGGTTCGCCGTAATTTTGTTCCGGCGCCAAACTATGCCGAGGCATTTTTAGCCCGTGTTACGCCGCTGGAACTGCCGCTGCTCGATGCACTGGAGAAAGAGTTGCGCCGTATGTCGGGGGTGACCATTGACCGCGAATCCTGGCACTGGGATCAGGTGCCCGATCATCTGAAAATCACCTTCCGGGTAGTGGATGACAAAAACAAAAAGCTCAACGAAGGCCGCTCGCTGACTGAACTCAAGGATGCGCTGAAAGGCAAAGTGCAGGAGACGCTCTCGGCGGTTGCGGACGATGGTATCGAGCAGAGCGGATTGCATATCTGGAGTTTCGGCAATCTGCCGGATCACTACGAGCAGAAACGCGGCAACTATAAAGTGAAAGCCTGGCCTGCGCTGGTGGATGAGCGCGACAGTGTGGCGATCAAGTTGTTTGATAATCCGCAGGAACAACAGCAGGCGATGTGGCGCGGTCTGCGCCGCTTGCTGCTGCTGAATATCCCGTCGCCTATCAAATATCTTCATGAAAAACTGCCGAACAAAGCCAAACTCGGTTTGTACTTCAACCCGTACGGCAAGGTGCTGGATCTGATTGACGACTGCATCTCCTGCGGCGTGGACAAGCTGATTGACGAAGCGGGCGGGCCGGTGTGGACGGAAGAGGGCTTTGCCGCGCTGCACGAAAAAGTGCGTGCTGGGCTGAACGAGACCGTGGTCACTATCGCGAAGCAGGTCGAACAGATCCTGACGGCGGTGTTCAATATCAACAAACGCCTGAAAGGGCGCGTGGATATGACGATGGCGCTGGCGCTGTCGGACGTGAAAGCGCAAATGGGTGGGCTGGTGTATCGCGGATTTGTCACCGGCAACGGTTTCAAACGTCTCGGTGATACGCTGCGTTATCTGAATGCGATTGAAAAACGTCTGGAGAAGCTGGCCGTCGATCCGCACCGCGATCGCGCGCAGATGCTGAAAGTGGAGAGCGTCCAGCAGGCGTGGCAGCAGTGGTTAAACAAACTGCCGCCCGCGCGTCGTGATGACGAGGACGTGCAGGAGATCCGCTGGATGATCGAAGAGCTGCGCGTGAGTTTCTTTGCGCAGCAGCTGGGAACGCCTTATCCGATTTCCGATAAGCGTATCTTGCAGGCGATGGAGCAGATTACGGCTTAACGCTTGCCCGGTGGCGCCGCGCTTACCGCGCCTACAAAAACCGCATAACTGTATCGTTGGCCGGGTAAGGCGTCGCCGCTACCCGGCTTTTTTTCAGCTATTCACTATGGCCAGCGTAAACCCATCCCAACCTTTCGTTCCCACGGTTTGCAGCGCAGTGGCTTTGAGACGAGGGTTATCTCCGGTCATTTCGATAAAACGCCGTACACCCTGCACGCGGTCATCGTTGCTTTGGTCATTGATCACTTCACCGTCACGCACCACGTTATCGCCAATAATCACGGTTCCCGGTCGTGAGTAGCGCAGCGCCCACTCCAGATAGCCCGGATTGTTAGGCTTATCCGCATCGATAAAGATCAGATCAAACGGCGGAATGTCGCCGAAGTCTTTCAGCGATTGCAATCCAGGACCTTCGATAAGCTCAATTTTTCGCTGCAAACCGGCAAGGTGGATATTCTGTCTGGCGATTTCGGCATGAACTGGATCGGCTTCAAGGGTGATAATTTTGCCGTCTGGTGGCAAAGCGCGCGCCATCCAGATAGTGCTATACGCGCCCAGGGTACCGATTTCCAGGATACGTTTCGCTTGCGTCATTTGTACGAATAATGCCAGCAATTGCCCCTGATTTGCCGCCACGTCATGCTCCGGCAGCCCGGCTCGTTTGTTGTTCTCCAGAACCTGTTGCAGTACCGCATCTTGGGGAATGAGACAAGAAATCATATAGTTATCTACTGCAGACCACGTTTGTTGCATCGACTGACCTCCTGATTAATCTCTGAACCAATGCCCGGTGGCGTTGCGCTTACCGGGCCTACAGAACCCCGCATAGGCCGGGTAAGGCGTTATGCCGCCGACCATCCGCCACCCAGTGTTTTATACAAATCAATCTGTGCCAGCAGCAGGTTATTTTTCACCTGCTCCACATTGGTTTGCACCGAGAACAGCGTGCGCTGGGCGTCGAGAACGTCCAGATACGAAGAATACCCGTTGCGATAGCGATTTTGTGCGATGCGCAGCGTCTCCTGTGCCACATCCTGCTGCGCGAGTAGCTCGGTCAGCTGTTCCTGATAGCGCGTGATGGCATCCAGACTGTCGTTCACTTCACGAAACGCATTGCGCACGGTTTTTTCGTAGCCATACAGCGCCTGATTACGCTGTGATTGCGAAATATCCACCTGAGCGTTGAGCGCCTGGCGATTCAGCAGCGGGGCCAGAATACTCCCGCCGAGACTCCAGAGCTGAAGCGGGTTATCCAGCAAGCCGGGCAACGTACGATCCTGTACCGATCCGCTGGCGGTGAGGTTGATCGACGGCAGCAGGCTGGCGCGAGAAGCGTCGAGCGTGGCGTCGGCGGCGATCAGCTGGCGCTCCGCCTGCACAATATCCGGGCGGCGATTGAGTAGCGAGGAGGGAAGCTGTGACGGGAGTTGTAGCGGTGTCAGCGCACTAAAACTGTCGCTTCGTGCGACATCTTCAGGGTTATCGCCCAGCAGCTGGCTGAGCGCGTTTTCCTGAACCGCAATTTGATGCTGCAAAAGTGGGATTTGTGCACGCGTTGAGCGCAGCTCAGAATCCGACTGCATTAGCTCCAGCCGCGAGCTGTAACCCGTTTCAAACTGCCGTTTTGCCAGCGCCAGCGCATCTTCACGCGATTTCACGGTCGACTGCGTGACGCGCAATTGTTCATCCAGCGCAAGCAATGTCACATAGCCCGAGGCCACCGATGAGGCGACGGTTAAGTCCGCTGCCGCTGCTGCCGCTTTTTGTGCCTCGAGTGAGGCTTGCGCTGCGTTCGCCGTGCTGCGGTTCACGCCCCAGATATCCACGTCGTAGCTGGCGGTCAGGCTGCCTTTGTATAAGGTACTGTAAACCGGCAGACCGGTCGCAGCAGATTGAGTTCGTGCGCGAGTGCCGCTCACGCCGGCATCCAGCGAGGGGAACAGACTGCTGTCGGCGGCGTAGACGCGCGCCTGATATTCATTAATCCGCTCACGGGCGATCAGCACGTCGCTGTTATTGTGCAGCGCCTGATCGACGTTGCGGTTGAGGTGGTTATCGTGAAAATTACGCCACCATAGCTGCTCGGTTGGGCTGGCAGGGCCTGACGTCGCACGCCACTGTGCCGGAATTTGCAGCGTATTTTTGGCCGGGGCGACATCTGCCGACTGACATCCTACCAGGAAGGTCGCAATCAATAATCCAGCGACGGGGCGAAGCGTCATTCTTTCGTCTCCCGTGTGTCGATGTTCACCTGCACCGACATCCCAGGGCGCAGCAGGGCTGAATCTTCCGCTTTGCCGAGCACTTCAATGCGCACCGGAATGCGCTGGGCGATTTTGACAAAGTTGCCGGTGGCGTTATCCGGCGTAATGGCGCTGAACTCAACGCCAGTCGCCGGAGAGATACTCTGCACGCGGCCCTCATAGGCTTTTCCGTTAAGCGCATCGACAGTGAATTTCACCGGCTGTCCAACGCGCAGATCGGCAAGCTGTGTCTCTTTAATATTGGCAATGACCCAGTGCTGCGGCGGAACCAGCGTGGTGAGATGGGTTCCTGCGGTGACGTAAGCGCCCAAACGCACGGCAATCTGCCCGAGCTGTCCGTCGCGCGGGGCGACAATCCGCGTGTTCTGCAAATCGATCTGCGCCAGTTCCAGCGCGGCTTTGGCGCTCTCAACGTCGGCTTCCAGCGAGCCGCGATTGACAATGACGGTTTGCAGATCCTGGCGTGACATCTCAAGCGTGGCTTTGGCCTGCTCAATATCGGCACTGCCCTGAGCGGCACTGGCAAGAGCTGCATCGCGCTCGCGAATCGAGAGTGAACCGTCGGCAGTCAGATCTTTAACGCGCTTTAAATCGGCCTGGGTTTTCAGGCTCTGGGCGCGGGCATTTTTCAGCGCCGCGTCGTTGCGAACAATCACTGCCTCAGCGCTTTTACGCTGCTGAAGATTATTGTTTAGCGCTGCCATTTTCATCGCCAACTGGGCCTCGGCCTGATGTACGCGCTGGCGGTAAATTCTGTCGTCGATTTGCAGCAGCAGGTCGCCTTTTTTCACCTGCACAAAATCCTGTACTTTCACCTCAGTAATATAACCGTTCACCTGCGGGCTGATAAACGTGGTCTGCCCGCGCACGTATGCGTTATCGGTGAACTGGGTATGGCGCGTGAACGGCGGCAATTGCCAGGCGTACAGAATCACCAGCACTCCGACGATGCCGATGGCGGCCGCAGCAAACAGTGAAACAATGCGCAAATTGTTGCGCGTAGTGGCCTGCTCTTTGGCGGCATCCTGCTGACTCATAACGTCTCCCGAGGTAAATCACTGTTCATTTATTTGGTCCCTGTCGCGCGTTTTAGCGCCAGTCGTGCGGTAATTCTCAGGCGCAGCAAGCGCCATAAAATCCACACCAGCGTGGCGGTGGCAATGGCCGCCGTCAGCATATAGGTGTCGTTATAGGCCAGAATATTCGCTTCCAGCGTGGTGACCGTTTGCAGTTGCAGCGTCGCCTGTGTGCTGAGCAGCGCACTGTCGCCAATCAAATTCTGGTACATCTGGCTGTACATTTGCAGCCGCTCGTTGACCAGTGGGTTGAGCGTGGTGAGCTGATCGGACAATAAGCTGGAATGATATTTCTCGCGCCAGGTCTGGAAGGTGCCCAAAATCGCGGAGCCTAACAGGCCGCCAATGTTCTGGCTCATGCCAAACAGCACCGAGAAACTGACCAGATTGCGCGGGTCGGCAATCACACCGCCAATGCCTGCCAGCATCGCGGGGGCAAGGAAAAACGCACTGCCAAAACCCAGTAAAAATTGGCTCAGCATCAGCTGGTCCGGGCGGGTTAAATTGCTGGACTGGCTGTCCAGCAGCGAGGCGATAATCATCAGCAATAAAGAGGTGACAATCGGCCAGGCAAGTTTGGTCGGCTTGATGGTCAGACAGCTGGCGACAATTCCGCAGACGATCCCGGCGAAAATTGACCACGCCAGATTCGTCATCTGTTCATTCTGTAAACCAACATACTGCAGCCAGCCGATCACCCCGGTGTTTTGCTCTGCCAGCACGATGCGGATCAGCAGCATAATCAGTCCCAGACGCAGAATACTGCCGCTGGAAAGCCAGCGGGTATTGAGCAGCGGGTTGCTGCGGCGGTGCTCAAACATGACAGCCGAGAGGATTAGCACCAGTGACGCAGCCAGCGCCCAGCCGATCCACGGCGCTTCAAACCACCAGTCGAGTCTTCCGAGAGAGAGCACTGCACACAGGAGCGCCATGCCGGGTGCCAGCAGGAAGAAGGTGATGAAATCTTTCTTCTCGAAGACTTTGCGGCGATCGCCCGGCGGCAGTTTCAGGGCGATCACGCAGCCCAGCGAAATCAGCGCCAGACCGAGTTCGAAGAAGTACAGCCCGCGCCATTCGTCGAGCTGTAAAAGCTCGCTGGAAAACAGCCGCACAATGGGGATCGCCAGCGAAGAACCGGTAATGCCGATGGTCAGCGCCTTAAGACGATGTTTGGCAGGCCAGGCCTGGATTTGATAATAAATCCCCAGCGAGCTGAGTGCGGCGGCGACCATTCCGTGGGCGGCGCGAACCATCATGGCTGAACTCAGGTCGTTGACGAACAGGTGGAAAAAGGTGACCAGCACGTACAGCACCAGAAACCCTTCGGTAAAGGCGCGCAACCCGAATTGCTGGCGAAACTTGACCAGTAACAGGTTGATCGACACGTTGGTCATCACGTAAACGGCGGGAAGCCAGGCGATTTCTGTCGACCAGACGGCAAACGTTCCCTGCAGGTTTTGCAGATTTGCGGCGACCATCGCGTTGCCAAGCGCACCCGTCAGGCAAACGAGCAAACCAACCACCCCATAAGCTACCCGTTTAGGCGTGCTGTGAAAGGGCGTCGAAGGGGAGCCGAGCAGGGCGGGTTTTTCGTGAGGCTGCCACTCGCGAGGAGCATAAGGATCGCGTTGAGGCAGGCGCATAACGTCGTTTACCTTTGGAAAATTTGAATAGTTAGTGGGCTAATGATTCTGCCTGTGGCAGAAATCATAATTCAAGTGAATATGAAAAGCCTCATTAAATCAAATATGATTGCGTTCAGCAGCGGTAAAGAGCGGGCGGCTTTCGGAGAGATCCTCTGTTGTGCATAATCCTGTGCGTTACCCTAAATATAACCTGATGTAAGGAGGTAACGATGACTCTGAACCTTTTTCCCTGTCTGCCCGATGCCACACTGGCGGCAGTCAACACCGTCGGTTCATGGCTGGCACAAGACGATTATCGTCATGACCAGCAATTTGATGCGGTGATTCTTGCCGGGAACGCGGTGATCCCAACGATTGACGCCGCCTGTCGTATTGCGTCTGAGCAAGCCATTCCGCTGTTGATCAGCGGCGGCATTGGTCACTCGACGACATTTCTGTACGCGGCGACAGCTCGCCATCCGCGCTATAACACTGTGCCCACCACCGGACGGGCAGAGGCGGCGATCCTTTCGGATATCGCGCGCAAGTTCTGGCACATCGCTGATGAACGCGTTCTGATCGAGGATCAGTCCACCAACTGCGGTGAGAATGCGCGGTTTAGCTGGAACGTATTGAAGCAGCACGCTCCGGTCCCGGAACGCATTTTGGTGGTTCAAGACCCGACGATGCAGCGGCGCACAATGGCGACGTTCGCCCGCGTGTGTCGCGACGAATCGGCTTTACCGCGCTTTGTCAGTCATCCCGGCTTTGTTCCGAGCCTGCAAAACAGCGAAAACGGCCTGGTGTTTAGCCACGGCGGTGAAGGGCTATGGCCGGTTGAGCGCTACCTGTCGCTGGTGCTCGGTGAACTCCCGCGCCTGAAAGACGATGTGAACGGTTATGGTCCTGCGGGGCGCGACTTTATCGCGCATGTGGAGATTCCGGCCAATGTAGAAGCCGCCTGGCGGATTCTGCGCAATGACAGCACTCTGACTGAAGCGCTGGTTAGCCGCTCTCTGCTGTAAGTTTTGCCCGTTTGCGCATGCCTCGTCGCAAACGGGCATTTTATGTTGCTCATCTGTGATGAAATGGTTTTGCTGATGCGATTCTTTTTTGAGATATCTCACAAATACAGCGCGATAGCATAGGCAATCAGGCTCCTGCTTGTAATTTTTAACAATAATTTTACTTGTTTAAAACAGTGCAATTACAGGAGCAGGTCATGACAGTACCCGTACAACATCCTATGTATATCGATGGACAGTTTGTTGCCTGGCAAGGTGAGGCGTGGATTGATGTCACCAATCCGGCCACCGAAGAGGTCATTTCCCGTATTCCCGATGGACGTGTCGAAGACGCTCGCAAAGCGATTGAAGCTGCCGAACGTGCCCAGGTGGGTTGGGAAGCACTTCCGGCGATTGAGCGCGCTGGCTGGCTGCGTAAAATTTCCGCCGGTATCCGCGAGCGTGTGGGTGAAATCAGCGCCCTGATCGTCGCTGAAGGCGGCAAAATTCAGCAACTGGCGGAAGTGGAAGTCAACTTTACCGCCGATTATATCGACTACATGGCCGAGTGGGCGCGTCGCTACGAAGGCGAAATCATCCAAAGCGATCGCCCGGGCGAAAATATTCTGGTCTTCAAACGTGCGCTGGGCGTGACAACGGGCATTTTGCCGTGGAACTTCCCGTTCTTCCTGATTGCCCGCAAACTGGCGCCCGCGCTGCTGACGGGCAACACCATTGTGATCAAACCGAGTGAATTCACGCCAAATAACGCCATCGCCTTCGCGAAAATTGTGGATGAAATTGGTTTGCCGAAAGGGGTCTTTAACCTGGTGTTGGGGCGCGGTGAAACCGTGGGGCAAGAGCTGGCGGGCAACCCGAAAGTGGCGATGGTCAGCATGACCGGCAGCGTGACCGCCGGTGAGAAAATCATGGCCGCAGCGGCAAAAAACATCACCAAAGTGTGTCTGGAGCTGGGCGGCAAAGCACCCGCTATTGTAATGGACGACGCAGATCTGGAGTTGGCCGTCAAAGCGATTGTTGATTCGCGGGTGATCAACACCGGGCAGGTGTGTAACTGCGCCGAGCGCGTGTATGTGCAAAAAGGGATTTACGATCGCTTTGTGAATCGTCTGGGCGAGGCGATGAAAGCCGTGCAGTTTGGCAATCCGGCTGAGCGCACGGATATCGCGATGGGGCCGTTAATAAACGCCGCGGCCCTTGAGCGTGTCGAGCAAAAAGTGGCGCGTGCGGTGCAGGAAGGCGCGCGCGTTGCGCTGGGTGGCAAAGTGGTGGAAGGCAAAGGCTATTATTATCCGCCGACGCTGCTGCTGGATGTACGCCAGGATATGACCATTATGCATGAAGAGACCTTTGGCCCTGTGCTCCCGGTGGTGGCGTTTGATTCCCTGGAAGAGGCGCTGGCGATGGCCAACGACAGCGATTACGGCCTGACGTCTTCTATTTACACCCAGGATCTGAACGTGGCAATGAAAGCCATCAAAGGGCTGAAGTTCGGCGAGACGTACATCAACCGCGAAAACTTTGAGGCGATGCAGGGGTTCCACGCGGGCTGGCGTAAATCGGGGATTGGCGGGGCTGACGGTAAACACGGTTTGCATGAATATCTGCAAACTCAGGTGGTCTATTTGCAGTCGTAGCCAGGCAAGATGCGGGCAGCCGGACTGCCCGCTTTTCATCAGAGTGCGGCGAATTTATCCAGCGTGCGCACCAGTTGGGTCACAAAACCGTATTCGTTGTCGTACCAGGCGACGGTTTTCACCAGCTGCACGTCTCCTGCCTCGCTCACTTCCGTTTGAGTGGCATCAAATATGGAACCATAGTGAGAGCCGATCACATCTGACGACACAATCTCTTCGTCGGTGTAGCCGAAAGAGTCATTGCCCTCGGTCGCCTTTTTCAGCGCGGCGTGAATCGCCTCCACCGTCACCTTTTTCTCCAGAATTGACACCAGCTCCGTCACCGAACCGGTTTTTACCGGCACACGTTGGGCGTGGCCTTTAAGCTTGCCGCTCAGGGCAGGGATCACCAGGCCAATCGCTTTTGCCGCCCCGGTAGTGTGCGGGATGATATTTTCCGCCGCCGCACGCGAGGCGCGAAGATCTTTCCCGCGCGGCCCATCCACTAGCGCCTGCGTGCCAGTGTAGGCATGAATGGTGGTCATGGTCCCAACCTTGATACCAAAAGCATCGTGCAACACTTTTGCCAGTGGAGCCAGGCAGTTGGTGGTGCATGACGCGACGGAAATAATGGTATCGCTGGCGTCTATAGTGTCGTCATTGACATTGAAAACGATGGTTTTCATTTCACCCGCAGGCGCGGAAATCAGCACTTTTTTTGCACCCGCATCCAGATGGGCCTGGGATTTTTCTGCCGAGGTGTAAAAACCGGTGCTTTCAACGACCAAATCTACACCCGCCGAAGACCACGGAATGTGTTTGGCCTCTTTTTCGGCGTAGACGGAGATCGATTTGCCATCGACGATCAGCGAGTCTTCGGTGAAGTCCACGCTCCACGGGAAGGGGCCGTAGTTCGAATCATGTTTCAACAGATAGGCCAGCACTTTGGGGGAGGTGAGATCGTTAATTGCGACGACGGTGTTGCTGTCCTGAGTTTCAAGCAGACGGCGCAGAACGAGACGTCCGATGCGGCCAAAACCATTAATGCCAATTTTACTCATGGTTGACTCCTGTATGAACTGAACGATGCGACAGTTTGAACTCCTCCAGGCTTAGACCATGTCGGCGAGTGAGGCAATTGAAGATGATTCATGAGCAGGCGAAGTTTTTGAAAAACCATACAGAAAAGTTAATGAATTTTTAAGGAAAGCCCGTTATGTTGACCCTTTGTTCGACTTTATCCAGGAAATCATATGCGTAATAAATATACTGGCCTGCAAATTGGCATTCACTGGCTGGTGTTTCTTCTGGTGATTGTGGCCTACGCGGCAATGGAGTTACGTGGATTCTTCCCGCGTACGGCGCGTCCCCTCATTAATATGATTCATGTTTCCTGTGGGATTTCGATCCTCGTTCTGATGGTGGCGCGTCTACTGGTGCGCCTCAAATTCCCGGCACCGCCGATTCAGCCAAAGCCAAAACCGTTGATCACCGGGATGTCGCACCTGGGGCATCTGGTGGTGTATTTGCTGTTTATCGCGCTACCGCTGATTGGCCTGGTGATGATGTATAACCGTGGCAACCCGTGGCTGGCGTTTGGTCTGGTGATGCCTCATGCGGCAGAGGCAAACTTCGATCTGGTCGACAGCCTGAAGACGTGGCACGTGACGCTGGCAAACGTGGGGTATTTCGTTATCGGCATTCACGCCTTTGCGGCGCTGCTGCATCATTACTACTGGAAAGACAACACGCTGTTGCGAATGATGCCGAAGAAGAAGTGATGGTTATTTAGCAGAAAAACATTCGCTCTTAAGGCAGGCTTTAACCTGATGATTTGGTTTAAGTCTGTTTAATTTCAACGATGAATATATCCATGACAACCACAGGGTTAGCAGTTATAAATGCACTATCCACCACGGACAGGGTGTATTCCAATCTGCAATGCTGTGTGTTTACAGGGCCTGACCGATGTCGGCAGGCCCTGGATTTTCATTAATGCAGGGTATTAATTAAAGTCGCGAGCGGCGACAGATTGCACTTTCCAGAATCCATCTTCTTTGACCATGCAGTCAATAACTGTGTGCTTCTTCTTCTTGCCAAATTCAATATAGACGTTCACGCAAACCGGATCGGTATCACCTGCAACGACGGTAACAAAATCAGCCCAGTCATCGCCGATGTACTGAGACTTTGTGAATATGTCTGCATCGTAAAAAGGATCATCGCTATAGTCGGCCTCCTGCGTGCGGCGCAATTTCTTCATCGTTGATGCTGTAACGTATTTATCGATTTCATGACTGTCTGTGATCGGGAATTTATCCTCGTTAATTTGTTTCACGTACCACTTATTGAACGCAACAGCTTGCTTTTCTGGATCGCTGTCCTGGGCTATGGCAGATGCGGCTATGAATATGAGTAGTAATAATTTTTTCATATTAGTAGTGCCTGTAAATGGTGATTTTTGGCTGAATTTCTCGATAGCGAGGGCCAGGGTATAAAGTGCGCTGCGTAAAATCAGAATACCAGGTACCAGAACCATCATAAATGCAGGCGTGCCCGTACTGACTCGGCCCCGGTAGTGCCTCCATAACAGCTATGTCGCCTTCAATTGGCGTCCCATAAACTTTGGTAAAGCCTGCATTCTCAAGTGAGCGCCAAAAATTTTTTGCATCAGCACCTTCCACGCGAATGCCACCGGCGCGAATTGCAGCAGCAACCGCTCTGGCGCAATGACCACCACTTTTGAGATGAGAGTGCTGGCGAGCATATAAAACTGCATCGTGCGGTTTCCATGACACTATTCTATTTCCTTATTAAGTGAGCGTGAATAACGCATGTTTTACACCTGTTTTTGATAATTGTTTGTATTTTAGGGTGAGATGATATTAACCACTATCCATGCAATCAATATAACTCTTTTCAGTTATTTAAAAATTTAATGCTCGCTATTTTGTTTTTTATTGAAGAAATAAAATCCGCACAAACAATTATTCCCGGATTTTCTCCCACCCTAACAGCAGTAAACTGGGCCTTACGCTGCTAACTGCTCCTGCAATTGTTGGTGTTTCTTATAAGAGTTCATACTGAAAATTAACCAAAAATATGTTAAGCCTGTTTTTCACGCTATTCTTCAAAATATTTTGAACGGACGTTAAGCAGTATCCTTTTGTCTGATATCCACTCGAAATCCATTATTTGCATGAATACCTAAACCAAGTTACTATACCCCCCTACAGTATCCAGCGAGAGGGCGTATGCCACATTCACCCGAAGACAAAAAACGCGTTTTGACTCGCGTGCGTCGCATCCGGGGGCAGGTTGATGCCCTGGAACGTGCGCTGGAGTCCGGCGAACCCTGCCTTGCCATTCTGCAACAAATCGCGGCGGTCCGCGGTGCAGCGAACGGCTTGATGGGCGAGATGGTCGAAATTCACCTCAAAGATGAGCTGGTAACGGGGGAAACCACCGCCGACCAGCGTGCGGTGCGTATGGCGGAAGTCGGTCATTTGCTGCGCTCTTATCTAAAATAAAACACAGGCATCACATAAAGGAAATCAATATGAAATCACGTGCAGCTGTCGCATTTGGCCCCGGCCAGCCGTTGAAGATCGTTGAAATTGACGTCGCGCCGCCGAAGAAAGGCGAAGTGCTGGTCAAAATTACCCATACCGGTGTGTGTCATACGGATGCATTTACCTTGTCCGGTGACGACCCAGAAGGCGTATTCCCGGCAGTGTTGGGCCATGAAGGTGGTGGCGTAGTGGTCGAAGTGGGCGAAGGGGTCACCAGTCTGAAGGCGGGAGACCACGTTATTCCTTTATATACCGCTGAATGCGGCGAGTGTAAGTTCTGTAAGTCCGGCAAAACGAACCTTTGTCAGGCAGTTCGCGCCACTCAGGGTAAAGGCCTGATGCCCGATGGCACCACGCGTTTTTCCTACAACGGCGAGCCGATTTATCACTATATGGGCACCAGCACGTTCAGCGAATACACGGTCTGTGCAGAAATTTCCCTGGCCAAAGTTAACCCACAGGCGCCGCTGGATAAAGTCTGCCTGCTGGGCTGCGGCGTGACCACCGGTATTGGTGCGGTACATAACACGGCGAAAGTGAAAGAGGGCGACACCGTTGCGGTGTTTGGTCTCGGCGGAATCGGTCTGGCGGTGATTCAGGGGGCGGTTCAGGCAAAAGCCGGACGTATTCTGGCCGTTGATACCAACCCGGAGAAATTCAAACTGGCGGGTGAAATGGGCGCGACCGATTTCATCAACCCGAAAGATTATGATAAACCGGTTCAGGACGTCATTGTTGAACTGACCGACGGTGGCGTAGACTTCAGCTTCGAATGTATCGGCAACGTCAACGTGATGCGTTCCGCACTGGAATGCTGTCACAAAGGCTGGGGTGAAAGTATTATCATCGGCGTGGCCGGTGCGGGTCAGGAAATCAAAACCCGTCCATTCCAGCTGGTGACCGGTCGCGTATGGCGCGGTTCAGCGTTTGGCGGCGTAAAAGGGCGTACTCAGCTGCCGGGCATGGTGGAAGAGGCGATGGCCGGGAAAATCAATCTCGATCCGTTCATTACCCACCGTTTGCCGCTGGAGCAAATCAACGAAGCCTTCGATCTGATGCACGAAGGAAAGTCGATTCGTACCGTCATACATTTCGGCAGCAACTAATTATTCTGCCAGCGGTTTTTGCCGCTGGCACTTCCTGCATTTTCTTCTCTAAAGTGTGACCCATCTGGCGATTTTAGCCGTAATCAAATTTCCCGCCGTGCCGATGACTAATTTACAGGCGTGTTTATACGCATTTACCTATAAGAGAGTCGACGGTCATGGACAACACAAAAACGATGCGAAGCCCGCAAACGCTTAGCTTCCTGCATCATATCCGGCTGGTTCCGCTGTTTTCCTCAATTCTCGGTGGCATCATTTTGTTATTTGCGTTGAGTTCGGCTCTTGCAGGGTATTTCCTGCTGAAAGCCGATACGGATCTGCAGGATGTCACGTCAGAAATTCAGGTGCGCACGGGGTTGTCGAACAGTTCTAACCATCTGCGTACCGCGCGTATCAATATGATCCATGCCGGTGCGGCGAGCCGTATCGCTGAAATGGACGCGATGAAGCAGAATATTTCAGAAGCCGAAACGCGTATCAAGCAGTCTCAGGAAAGCTTCGCGGCGTACATGAATCGCGCGGTGCGTACACCTGCTGACGAAGCGCTGGATGGCGAACTGAAAACGCGCTTTGATGCTTATATCGCCGGGCTGCAGCCGATGCTGAAATATGCCAAAAACGGTATGTTTGAAGCCATCATCAATCATGAGAATGAATCCGCCCGTCCGCTGGACGATGGCTACAATGAAATTCTGCTGAAGGCGATTAAGATCCGTACCGACCGCGCCAATGCGCTGACGTCCGACGCCCATAAACGTACCCAGCTCGGCCTGATGTTTATGGTTGGAGCGTTTGCACTGGCGCTGGTGCTGACTGCGATGACCTTCGTGGTGCTGCGCCGTACCGTGATTCATCCATTGCAGCGCGCGGCGCGTCGCATCGAGCAGATTGCGAAGGGCGATTTGACGATGGCGGACGATCTGACCGGTCGCAGCGAAATTGGGCGTCTCACCCGCGATCTGCAAACCATGCAGCACTCGCTGGTCAACACCGTAGGCACTGTGCGTCAGGGGGCAGAGCAGATTTATCGTGGTACCAGCGAGATATCCGCCGGTAACACCGATCTCTCTTCCCGTACTGAGCAGCAGGCGGCTGCGATTGAACAGACTGCCGCCAGTATGGAAGAGCTGACCGCGACCGTGAAACAAAACGCCGATAATGCCCATCATGCGAGCAAACTGGCGGAAGACGCATCCGGGAAAGCCAGCCGTGGCGGCCAGATGGTCTCTGGCGTGGTGAAAACCATGAGCAATATTTCGACCAGTTCGAAGAAAATCTCTGAAATTACCGCGGTGATCAACAGCATTGCCTTCCAGACCAATATTCTGGCGCTGAATGCCGCTGTCGAAGCAGCGCGCGCGGGTGAACAAGGACGCGGATTTGCCGTCGTCGCCAGCGAAGTCCGTACTCTGGCCAGTCGCAGTGCGAACGCCGCGAAAGAGATCGAAGGGTTGATTAACGAATCCGTGACGCTTATCGATCAGGGTTCTGGCGAAGTGGTTGCCGCCGGAAACACCATGAATGAAATCGTCGAAGCTGTTAAGCGTGTCACCGATATCATGCTGGAAATCGCTGCCGCATCCGATGAGCAAAGCCGTGGGATTGTTCAGGTGAGTCAGGCGATTTCTGAGATGGATAAAGTCACGCAGCAGAATGCCTCGCTGGTGGAAGAAGCTTCTGCAGCGGCGGCGTCCCTCGAAGAGCAGGGTGCGCGTCTGACGGAAGCGGTGGGAGCGTTTCGTCTGAATAGTGTTACGACAGGACGTGGGAATAAGAGTGCGCCAGTTACTCAGGCTGCGCCATTGCGCCAGGCTGCGGTTGCAAGTGGGGATAACTGGGAAACGTTCTGAGCGGGTGAAAGTCGGGTGGCGGCTGCGCCTTACCCGACCGACAAAATACAAAACCCGTAGGCCCGTGCAAGCGGCAAGCGTAGCGCCGCCGGGCAAAAAAAAGGGGCCAAGTGGCCCCTTTTGCTTTGTATCGTTATGACTTATCCGGCAAAGCGTAGGCAATAATGTAATCGCCCCTGTCCGGCGACTGGCGTGCGCCACCCGCGTTAATGATGATGTACTGTTTACCGGTTTTCGGTGAGACGTAGGTCATTGGGCCAGACTGGCTACCCACTGGCAGACGGTCTTTCCAGATCTCTTTCCCGGTGGCTGTATCAAATGCGCGCAGGTAGAAATCCTGAGTGCCCGCAAAGAACAGCAAACCAGACTGCGTTGAAAGCGATGCCCCCAGCGTCGGCATGCCGATAGGGATTGGCATATGCATGCGAATGCCCAGCGGACCGGTATCTTCAACCGTACCGACAGGAACCTGCCACACCAGTTTACCGCTTTTCAGATCCACGGCTGACATGGTGCCGAACGGTGGTTTCTGGCATGGAATGCCCAGCGGAGAGAGGAAGCGCTCGCGCATGGCCCCAAACGGAGTGCCGTCCATCGGTACGATACCCATCTCGATGCCGCTGGCATTTTTTGCCACGTTTGCGCGCGGCACCATGTAGTTTGCCAGGCCCAGACGCATATCGTTGACGAACATCAGACCGTTGTTCGGATCAACCGACACGCTGCCCCAGTTCATCCCGCCAAGCGAGCCAGGGAACTGCAGCGATCGGTCAAGGCCCGGAGGGGTAAAGACGCCCTGATGACGCATCTCTTTAAACTGAATGCGGCACAGCAGCAGATCGACCGGCGTCGCGCCCCACATGTCGGATTCCGTCAGTGTCTGGTTGCCAATCATCGGCATGCCCACGGAATACGGCTGCGTCGGGGAGTAACGTTCACCTTCAATATTACCTGCCGGGACCGGACGCTCTTCGACTTTCGCCACCGGTTTACCGGTTTCGCGGTTGAGCATAAAGATCATGCCCTGTTTACTGGTTTGCACCAGTACCGGCGTGGTACCACCTTTGCCGTCAGGCAGATCGTACAGCAGCGGCTGGGAAGGCAGGTCAAAATCCCACAAATCGTGGTGAGTGGTCTGGAAGTGCCAGCGCACCTGACCGGTCGTGGCATCGACGGCCACTATCGATGAGCTGTATTTATCGTCCAGCGCGGTACGTTCGCCTGCGTAGAAATCTGGCGTGGCGTTACCGGTTGGCAGATAGATCAGGTTCAGTTTGGCGTCGTAGGACATGGCAGACCAAACGTTCGGCGTACCGCGCGTATAGGTCTGGCCTTCCGGCGGCAGGCCGGTCAGCTCAGGGTTGCCTGGGTCCCATGCCCACGCCAGTTTACCGGTGTGCACGTCATAGGCACGCACCACCCCCGGCGGTTCACCGGTGGAGAAGTTATCCGCCACGCGTCCACCGACGACGACCACATTCCCGGCTACCAGCGGCGTTGACGTTTGCTGGTAATAACCCGGTTTGATTTCACCCATACCCACGCTGAGATCAACCACACCGTGCTCACCAAAGTCTTCGCAGACTTTACCGGTATCGGCATTGATGGCAATCAGGCGCGCATCGGTGGTTGGCAGGAATAGGCGACGGGAACAGGCGGCAGGGGGAGCGTCGCTTTGTGACGTTGTCACGACACTGTGATCTTCAAAGAAGCCAAGACCACGGCAGCGCTGCCAGTTAGGCGCAGTCGCTTTTGAATCGTAGCGCCATTTTTCTTTACCGGAATCGACATCCAGCGCCAGCACTTTGCTGTAAGGCGTGCAGACAAACAACGTGTCACCGATCTGAAGCGGCGTATTCTGGTCTTCTGCGCCGGAACCGTTGCTGACCGGGATGTCTCCCGTATGCGCGGTCCAGGCCACTTTCAGTTCACCGATGTTTTGCTTATTTATCTGATCAAGTGCGGCAAAACGGTCGCCGTGGGTGGTGTTACCCCAATGCTCCCAGTTTTTCTGCTCTTCGCCTGGTGCGACCGGTTTCACCGGCACCGGCTCATTCGCGGCGACCAGGGTTTGCGGTTTAAACATCCAGCCGACACTGACCAGCATGACCACTGCCAGCACAGCCGCAAGGGCAAATGCCGATTTTGTGTTAGCCGGTTGATGGCTGTTGGCTGCACGCAGGAACGGCCAGACGATGGCACATAAAAATGCCAGCACCGCCAGGGTAAACAGACGCGAGAACAGCGGCCAGAAATCCCAGCCTGCATCGCTGACTGCCCAGAACAGCGACGCGATAAACGCGATGGCATAGAGCACGATGCCGCTGGTGCGATTCATCAGAATTAAACCGGCGGAGATCAACATCACTACGCCTACTATCAGGAAGTACCAACTTCCGCCTACGGTGGCGAGCTTAAAGCCCAGACCACCGATCGCCAGTCCGATGATGGCCATCAGAACGACCAGGAGCCACTGCAGGAGTCTCGGAACTCCGCGCGGCGCGCTGCCAAATGCCATGTCTATCTCCTTAAAGACCTCGTATTCATCCGACTGCAATGGCGTTACGTTTGTACCAAATGGATAATCGAATACGGATTTAATGATGATTTATACGATGAATACCGCTTGTACGGCTTTTAAATCCACGTGATGAAATGGTTTGCGAACCATTTGGTGAATTGGCAGCTATGATAAATCTGTTAAATTGTTTAGCGCAATTGTTAATAAATAATTTCGCATTATTTGATTAAACAGATTAAAAACCCGTCATGGCGACGGGTGCGGGGAAGGCTGAAAGCTGAAAATTAGACAGGCATCGACTTACGAATGGCGCTCAGCAGGGATTGTGCGCCCGAGGAGAGCGGAGAGTCTACGCGGGTTAGAATACCAATCGGCTCACCGGCTCCCGGCGAAGCAACGGGCAGAGCGATCAGCGTACCCTGGCGTAAATCTTCTTTCACTGCGCCGGAGGGGACGAACCAAACGTAGTCATAATCTACCGTGAGCTGACGTGAAAGCGAGGCTGACAGCGTTTCGATACAACCGGACGGCAGCTTGCAGCCCTGCATTTGCAGCATCACTTCGGCATTATGGCGGGGAACCGTACCTTTTGGTGACACAACGACGGGCCATTCCATCACCCGGCTCAGGGTCACCGTATCATGCAACAGAGGATGATGAGGGCGAACCACCAGCTTGAGCGATTCCAGGAACAACAGTTCGTAATTCAGACCGCCCATCAGCTCCGGGTCAGACATGCGTCCAATTCCGAGATCCAACTCGCCAGACTTTAAACCGGCCAGCAGCATTGTGTTATTCATGGTCGCCACTTGAAGCGTGGTGTTTTTTTGCTGCTTATGAAACTGTCCGATGGCTGAGGGCAGAATACCCAGTGCTGCCGTTGGCAAAGCACCTATGCGCACGACATCCGTTGGCTGATCGTCTTTGCGACTCAGAGCCTGACCGGCGGTATTCAGGGCGTCCAGTACTTTGACGGCGTGCGTCAAAAATTGTTCGCCGACGAGAGTGAGTTGAGCGCCGAGCCGCCCGCGATCGAACAGGCGTGTTCCGGTCAATTGTTCCAGTTCGTTCAGAGTCTTCGAAAGGGCTGGCTGGCTAAGATTAAGAGTTTCAGCCGCGCGCCCCAGCGTTCCCTGTTGAGCGACGGCCACAAAAGTGTGCAGATGGCGCAAGCGTATGCGCTGACTAAACAAACCATTTTTTTCCATATGCGATGTTAAGAACAGAGCCATGCGAGTGACAAGGAAAGATGTTTAATTTTGATAACTTGATAGCAAAATATTATTAACATTTGATCTATTTGAGTTACAAGATATTTTTCATACCCACATTCTTCTCTTATTAAGGCGACAGGCGTCAAAAGCGCAGGGAATGACCACTTGTCTGCCAGGATCACAAATCGTAAATTCTTCCCCCCAACGCGGATGGCCTTCTCTACACTCCAGGTAATATTCACTGGAGGCATGACATCATGGCGAACACCATCACGGCTGATGATATTCGGGAACACTTTTCGCAGGCTATGTCAGCGATGTACCAGCAGGAAGTTCCGCAGTACGGCACATTGCTGGAACTGGTCGCGGATGTGAATCTGGCGGTACTGGAAAACAACCCGCACTTACATGAACAACTCGCCAATGCGGATGAGCTGGCGCGTTTGAACGTCGAGCGCCACGGGGCAATCCGCGTGGGCAGTGCGCAGGAACTGTCCACTCTGCGGCGGATATTTGCCATTATGGGCATGTATCCGGTCAGCTATTACGATCTTTCCCAGGCAGGCGTTCCGGTACACTCCACGGCGTTTCGCCCGATTGATGATGCGGCGCTGTCGCGAAACCCTTTCCGCGTTTTCACCTCGTTACTGCGTCTGGAACTCATCGAGAATGTTGACCTGCGTAAACGCGCCGCTGAAATTCTCGCGCAACGCGCCATTTTTACTCCGCGGTGCCTGGAACTGATTGACCTGCATGAGTCCGAAGGGAAATTTACTGAAGCTCAGGCGCGTGAGTTTGTTCGCGAAGCGCTGGAAACGTTCCGTTGGCATCGCCACGCTACCGTCGATCAGGAAACCTATCAGGCGCTGCACAATGAACATCGCCTGATTGCCGACGTGGTCTGTTTCCCAGGCTGTCATATCAACCATCTGACGCCGCGCACCCTCGATATTGACCGGGCGCAGGAGCTGATGCCGAAGTACGGCATTGAACCGAAGATCCTGATCGAAGGGCCGCCGCGCCGCGAAGTCCCTATCTTGCTGCGCCAGACCAGTTTTAAAGCGCTGGAAGAGCCGGTGCTGTTTGCCGGGGAACATAAAGGCACGCATACGGCGCGTTTTGGTGAGATTGAACAGCGTGGGGTGGCGTTAACGCCGAAAGGCCGCGAACTGTACGATCGTCTACTGAATGAAGCGGGTACGGGGAAGGACAACCTGACGCATCAGCTGCATTTGCGTGATGTGTTTCAGACGTTTCCGGACAGTGAAATGTTCCTGCGTCGTCAGGAACTGGCGTATTTCCGCTACCGACTGACGCCGACAGGCGAGGCGCACCGCCAGGCATTCCGGGCAGGTGACGATCCGCAGCCGCTGATTGAACGTGGGTGGGTAGTGGCGCAGCCGATTACCTATGAAGATTTCCTCCCGGTGAGCGCGGCAGGAATTTTCCAGTCTAATCTCGGGAATCAAACCCAGGCGCGTAGCCACGGAAATTCAAGCCGTGCGGCATTTGAGACCGCGCTCGGCTGCGAGGTGTTCGACGAATTTGAGCTGTATCAGCAGGCGGAAGACCGCAGTAAACGGCGTTGCGGTTTGCTCTGAAATCGCTACTCTGCTGGGGTGTGAAGGAAAAAGAAGGTGATTATGGAACATTCCTCGACCCCAGTGGTTACCACGCGCCAGGGTGCGCTGAGCGGTTTTACCGATGATGATGTACACGTCTGGTGCGGTATTCCGTATGCCGCACCGCCCGTTGGCGCGCTGCGCTGGCGATCGCCACAACCGCTTGAATCCTGGGACGGTATTCGTGTGGCCGATACGATTTCGGCATCCAGCTGGCAAAACAGTGATTATTGCCGCGAGCTGGGCGGGGGCGACCCGGGGCGCTTCTCGGAAGATTGTCTCTATCTCAACGTCTGGTCTCCAGTAAAACGCAGTGAGCCTCTGCCGGTGATGGTTTGGTTGCACGGTGGCGGATTTACGATCGGAGCAGGTGGCTTACCGCCTTATAACGGCAAAGCACTGGCGCGTCGCGAGGTGGTTGTCGTTACCATCAATTATCGGCTCGGGCATCTTGGCTTCTTTGCTCATCCGGCGCTGGCAGGCGAAGAGGCGTCTGTGGTGCATAATTTTGCGCTGTGCGACCAAATTGCCGCGCTCAAATGGGTGCGGGACAATATTGCCGCGTTTGGCGGCGATCCGAATAATCTGACCTTATTTGGCGAATCTGCCGGGGCGCGGAGCGTGCTTTCGCTGCTGGCTTCTCCGCTGGCTAAAGGACTGTTTCACAAAGCGATTGTGCAGAGCGGTTACACGCTGCCCGATACGCCGCGCGAGCAGGCGTTGCAAAAAGGCGAAGCGCTGGCGGCACATTTTGGCTTAGAAAATGCCACCGCAGAACAACTTCGCGCGATCCCGGCTGAAGCCTTCTGGCCACTGGCTGCACCGCTGAACATTGCGCCTACGCCGATCGTCGGTGATTGTGTGTTGCCCGAACCGATGCTGGATGTGTTCTTTGCGGCCCGTCAGCACCCGGTTCCGTTGATGATTGGCTCAAACAGCGATGAGGCCAGCGTCATGGCGGTGTTTGGTATCGATCTTGCCGGACAAATTCAAAAACTGCGCCGTGAGCGTCGATTTGGTCTGGGGCTGATCAAGCTGCTATATCCCGGGGTGAAAGGGGATGAAGAGCTGGGACGGCAGGTGTGCCGTGATATGGCGTTTACGACGATGGGATTTGTGGTGATGCAGGCCCAGCAGCGCGTCGGCGAACCTTGCTGGCGCTACTGGTTTGATTATGTGGCAGAGGCAGAGCACGACACTTATCTGAACGGGGCATGGCACGGGAATGAAGTGCCGTATGTTTTTGATACGCTGGGGAACATTGAACCTTCATGCCAGTATGTGAACGAACGCGACCTGGCGTTCGCCGCGCAGGTGGCCGATTACTGGGTAAACTTTGCCCGTCATGCGAGCCGAACCTGCGATGCGTTACATGGTCCGACGCGCTGGCCTGCCTGTCGCAAAGGTCGAGACGTATTGTTGCGCATCGGTTTGAATAAACATGCAGGTTTTCGGCTGGAAAACCGTTTCATGCGTGCCCGGATGAGTCTGTTTAAACGGGTGATGAAGCATCATGTGAGCCTTGATTAAGCAAGCACGCACGAAATGCGGCCAGTCCGGCGGCTTTCGCGCGTGATTCTCTTAAAACCAGCCGGTAACTGGCCCCGGTTTTGACGCTGGTGTCAAAAGGGCGCGCCAGACGTCCGGCTCGAATATCCTCTTCAACCAGCGTTTCGTCAGCGATGGCCACACCAAGCCCCTGCATCGCGGCGGTAATAGCCAAATCCATCGTGTCGAAATGCTGATTCCTGTGCATCGAAAGGGCGAGCTCTGCCTGTCTGGAAAGCCACAGTGACCAGTCCGTTTTGTCCCGCGTTGGATGAAGAAACGTCAGACTATCCAGCGGAGAATGGATTCGCAGTGGGCTCATCACTGGCGTGAGTGCCTCTTCAAAAAGCAGATCGCCCGCGCTCAAATGGGTGCCAAAGACGATCGCGGCGTCATAAGATTCGGTTTTGAAGTTAACCGTATGATCGGTTGTGGTCGTCAGCGCAATTTGCAGTTCGGGCTGATCGCGTTCGACTTCAAGCAGCCGTGGGACCAGCCAGCGCATCGCGCACGTTGGTACTTTCAAACGCACTACCGTTTGCTGAGCGCGTGCTTGCTCGGCCACGGTAAGCAGATGTTCGAATGCAGCCTGTAAGTCTGGAAGCAGGGCGCTCCCTTGGGATGAGAGCCGTAATCCACGCGCATGGCGTTCAAAAAGCGGAAAGCCGAACCAGGTTTCCAGGGTGGCAATTTTACGGCTAACGGCACCCTGAGTGAGACACAGCTCTTTCGCGGCGTGAGTGAGATTCAGATGACGGGCGGTGACCAGAAAGGCGTCAACCGCATTGTGCGGAAACGAACGGCGCGACATAAACACTCCAGCTATGCGTTTTTTTCATGTCGTCCATCACACATGACCTTGCGGAGTCTGTCAATCGGCTAAAAAAAAGCCCGCTGGGTGGCGGGCTTTTCACGATACAAGGGATTAGAACTGGTAAACCAGACCTAAAGCCACGATGTCGTCAGTTGCGATGCCAGCATCTTTATAGAACTGATCGTCGTTGTCCAGCAGGTTGATTTTATAATCAACGTAGGTAGACATGTTTTTGTTGAAGTAATAGGTTGCGCCGATATCAGCGTATTTAACCAGATCTTTATCTGCATTATCGCCGTTGTAAGTTAAGTCCTTACCTTTAGATTGCAGGTAAGAAATCGCAGGGCGCAGACCGAAATCGAACTGGTACTGTGCAGTCACTTCGAAGTTCTGAGTTTTGTTAGCCACGCCGCCGATGTCGTTATTATCGGTGCTACCGTAAACGGTCATGTTACGGGTTTCTGAATACATGGTTGCCAGATAGATATTATTGGCATCGTATTTCAGACCAGCAGTCCATGCATCGGCTTTATCGCCTTTTGCCATGTAATCACTGGCGCTATTTTGTTGCGCGTTGGTACGGTCAGATGAAGCATAAGCTGCACCTGCGCTGAAGCCCATGCCGAAATCATAGGTAGAGGAGATGCCGAAACCATCACCGTTCTCATGACGCGCATCGCGACCATTACCGTTGTTGGTGCCTTCGTTACCGTTGCCCGCACTTTCGTTATTACCCTGATACTGCAGGGCAAAGTTCAGGCCGTCTACCAGACCATAGAAGTTGTTGTTACGGTAGGTAGCAACGCCGTTCGCACGGCTGGTCATGAATACGTCAGCCTGAGAATAAGAGTCGCCGCCGAACTCTGGCAGCATATCGGTCCAGCCTTCTACGTCGTAAAGAACGCCGTAGTTACGACCGTAGTCGAATGAGCCGTAGTCACCGAATTTCAGACCCGCGAAGCCCAGACGGGTCCAGGACTGGTTTGAAGAACCTTCAGTGTTGTTGGCCTGAACGTTGTATTCCCACTGGCCGAAACCGGTCAGTTGGTCGTTAATCTGAGTTTCACCTTTGAAGCCGAGACGAACATAGCTCTGATCGCCATCTGCAGAAGTGTTGTCAGAGAAATAATGCAGACCATCGACTTTACCGTACAGGTCCAGTTTGTTGCCGTCTTTGTTATAAATCTCTGCCGCGTGAGCTGCGCCTGCTGCCAGCAGAGCAGGGATAACGAGTGCCAATACTTTTCTATTCATTTTTTCATTCCTTAGAAAGGTTTTTATTATGATTTGAAATGAACTTTTGCCCATAACAAGAATCACACGAATCCTAATATTGTTTTGAATGTCCCGGCAATTAATATGGTCCGGTAAAATGTTAATATTTAATTCAAAATTAACCAAATGAAATCTTAATTAATATAAGTAATGAGTTAACACAATTCATTCACTGTATTTATTTATTTTGAATTAACAGTGGTGTTGTTTTATTCTGATTTTACTTGTTTTGATGCAACGCTTTTAATATTTGTGATCATTATTTGAGTTTTAAACAGAGAAATAATTTCAGCTTTCTTCTGGCTCGTAACGCTATCTAACGCATTGAGCCATGCATTTTCGTCATGACGCTTATGACAACAATTCGGTTGTCGTCTCGGTAACCTTCTTGTTGAATAGTTATGCAATATCCACGCGAAAGGATTGATGATGACTCTGCATACTCCGGTGCAAACCCGCTCTAAACTGCCTGATGTTGGCACCACTATTTTTACTGTTATTGGGCAACTTTCCGCTCAACATAACGCCATCAATCTTTCTCAGGGGGCACCTAATTTCTCCTGCGATCCGAAACTCATCGCGGGCGTGACGCGTGCAATGGAAGCAGGGCACAACCAATATGCCGCCATGACAGGCCTGCAACCACTCAAAGAACGCATCGTCGATAAAATTGCCTCCTTGTATGGCACACGCTATGACGCCAGCAGCGAAGTGCTGATCACCGCCAGCGCCAGCGAAGGGCTTTATTCTGCGATCAGTGGTCTGGTGCATCCCGGTGATGAAGTGATTTATTTTGAACCGTCTTTTGATAGCTATGCGCCGATTGTCCGCTTACAGGGGGCAACGCCTGTGGCGATTAAACTTACGGTGCCGGATTTTGCCGTGGACTGGAATGAAGTCCGCGCGGCGGTGACGTCCCGCACGCGGATGATCATCATCAACACGCCGCACAATCCGAGTGGGCAGGTATTTTCAGCCGCAGATCTGGAACAGCTGGCAGCGATTACCCGCCAGACAGACATTATTATATTGTCTGATGAAGTGTACGAACACGTGGTGTTTGATGGCCAGCCGCATCACGGAATGGCCACGCACCCGCAGCTTGCGGAGCGCAGCGTGATCATTTCATCCTTTGGAAAAACCTATCACGTCACCGGCTGGCGCGTGGGATATTGTGTCGCTCCGGCTGAACTGATGGACGAGATTTGCAAAGTGCATCAATTTTTGATGTTTTCTGCCGATACTCCGATGCAGTACGCTTTTGCGGAACACATGGCCGATCCGCAAACCTGGTTGTCGCTGTCGGCGTTTTACCAGCGTAAACGCGATTTGCTGCAAAATTTACTGGCGGAGTCGCCGTTCCGTCTGCTGCCAAGCGCGGGTTCTTTCTTCCTGCTGGCCGATTACAGTCACTTCAGCGACGAAAGCGACAGCGAGATGGTCAAACGACTGATCGTTGAATCCGGAGTAGCAACCATCCCGCTGTCGGCGTTTTATACAGACGGGACGGATAACAAATTGATCCGCCTCTCTTTTGCAAAAGATGAGGCAACATTACGGGCAGGTGCGCAGGCCCTGTGTCGGGTTAAACCACGCTAAGGAGTGTTGAGATGAAATTTAACGCATTAGTTGTCGGCATGGGATTGCTGTGTTCATTTTCTTCCTTCGCTGCGACTGAGCTGCGCTATGGCCTGGAAGCAGAATATCCACCGTTTGAAAGCCGCAATGCGTCGGGCGAACTGGAAGGATTTGATATTGATCTGGGTAAGGCAATTTGCAAAGCCGCTGAGCTGAAATGCAGCTGGGTAGAGACCTCATTTGATGCGTTGATTCCAGGGCTGATGGCCAAGAAATTTGACGCCATTAATTCGGCGATGAACATCACCGAACAGCGCCGTCAGAGCATTGACTTCACCCAGCCAATCTACCGTATTCCTTCGCAACTGGTAGGGAAAGAAGGGAGTGGCGTTGAAGCGACGCCGGAAGGTTTAAAAGGTAAAACGATTGGCGTGCTGCAGGGTTCTATTCAGGAAACCTATGCTAAAGAGCACTGGGAAAAACACGGTGTCACCGTGGTGTCTTATAAAGATCAGAATATGGCCTGGGGTGACTTGCTGAACGGTCGTATCGACGCCTCGCTGGTGATGTCAGCGGCCGGGCAGGCAGGTTTCCTCAGTAAGCCGCAGGGGAAAGGGTTTGGCTTTATTGGCAAACCAGTGTCAGACGACACCATCCTCGGCAGCGGGATCGGTTTCGGGCTGCGTAAAGGTGATGAGGCCACCAAAAAACAGCTCGATGCGGCCATTGAGAAAGTCCGCGCTGACGGAACGATCGACACACTGGCGAAGAAATACTTCCCGGGTATCGATGTCAGCGTAAAATAATAATATTGCGCCTGATTTGCCCCCGATGCAGATGTCCATCGGGGGCTTTTTATTTAGGGTAATTCTGTTTTTCTAAACAATTCAGCTCATTCCCCTCGACAGAAAATATTTCTCGCTTTGCTCAGATTATCGCCGCTCAACAATTGGATTCTTAACCGTTTTTGTTTAGGCTGTGCGTTCTTTCTTGCCGTCGTTTCGCTGCCCGCGAAACTCATTCACACGACCATAAGGACGTTTTCCCAGGCATGAATCGCAGACGTTTTTTAAAAGGCTCGCTAGCAATGGCTGCGCTGAGCGGTACCGCTGGACTCTCATCGCTGTTTTCCCGCGCGGCATTTGCTGCTGAGTCGGATATTGCCGACGGTCAGAGCCGCCGCTTTGACTTCTCTGTTCTGCAATCGATGGCACACGATCTGGCGCAAACTCCGTGGGGCGGAGCTCCGCGTCCACTGCCTGATACGCTGGCCACCATGACGCCGCAGGCGTACAACGCCATCAAGTACGATGAGAAACAGTCTCTGTGGAACAATATCGAAGACCGTCAGTTAGACGTGCAATTCTTCCATATGGGAATGGGTTTTCGCCGTCGTGTGCGCATGTTCTCACTCGATTCCGCGACGTCCCAGGCGCGTGAGATCCACTTCCGCCCGGAGTTGTTCAGCTACAACGATACGGATGTCGACACTAAACAATTGCAGGGGCAGAGCGATTTAGGTTTTGCGGGTTTCCGCGCGTTTAAAGCACCTGAACTGGCGCGACGCGACATCGTGTCTTTCCTCGGTGCGAGTTACTTCCGCGCGGTTGATGATACCTATCAGTACGGACTGTCCGCGCGTGGTCTGGCGATCGATACCTTTACCGACACACCGGAAGAGTTCCCAGATTTCACTTCGTTCTGGTTTGAAACCGTCAAACCGAACGACACCACCTTTACCGTCTACGCGCTGCTCGACAGCCCAAGTATCACGGGTGCCTATAAGTTCGTGATCCACTGCGAGAAGAGCCAGGTGATCATGGAGGTGGATAACCATCTGTACGCGCGTAAAGACATCAAGCAGCTTGGCATTTCACCGATGACCAGTATGTTCAGCTGCGGCAATAACGAACGCCGCATGTGCGACACCATTCACCCGCAAATCCACGATTCCGATCGCCTGGCGATGTGGCGCGGGAACGGGGAGTGGATCTGCCGTCCGCTGAACAACCCGCAGAAACTGCAGTTCAACGCTTTCCAGGATAAAAACCCGAAAGGCTTTGGCCTGCTGCAGCTGGACCGCGATTTCTCTCACTATCAGGACATCATGGGCTGGTACAACAAACGCCCGAGCCTGTGGGTCGAGCCACGAAATCAGTGGGGCAAGGGCAGCGTTGGCTTGATGGAGATCCCAACCACTGGCGAGACTTTGGATAACGTAGTCTGCTTCTGGCAGCCAGAAAAACCCGTTAAAGCGGGCGATGAGCTGGACTTCAAATATCGTCTCTACTGGAGCGCGCAACCGCCGGTCCGCTCGCCGCTGGCGAACGTCTTTGCCACCCGTACCGGCATGGGCGGTTTCCCGGAAGGCTGGGCGCCGGGAGAAAACTATCCGAAAGTGTGGGCGCGCCGCTTTGCCATCGACTTTGTGGGTGGCGATTTGAAAGCCGCTGCACCGAAAGGTATCGAGCCGGTCATCACTCTGTCTAACGGCGAAGCAAAACAGGTGGAAATCCTTTACGTTGAACCGTTCGACGGCTATCGCATTTTGTTTGACTGGTATCCGACCAACGACTCCACCGATCCGGTTGAAATGCGCATGTTCCTGCGCTGTCAGGGGGAGGCGATCAGCGAAACCTGGTTGTATCAGTATTTCCCGCCTGCACCGGATAAACGCAATTACGTTGACGACCGCGTGATGCGCTAACGCTGAAAATCCCTCTCCTTTTCTGGGGAGAGGGAAAGTGTGAGGAATCATGACTGCCATTCCCGTTGAAATCATTCCCGTTACCGACCGCATCGAACTGCGGGCCATCGACGAGCGCTATACCAGCGAGCTTCATGCGCTGGTAATTAAGAACAAAACCTGGCTGCAAACGGCGTTTGACTGGGCGCAGTATGTTGGTACGCAAGACGATACGCGCAAAAATGTGCTGAGCAATCAGATGCTGCATCAGCGTGGCTACGCCAAAATGTTCCTGATTTTTCAGGACGAGACGCTAAAAGGTGTGCTGTCGTTCAATTCTATCGAACCGACGAATAAGACGGGGTATATCGGCTACTGGCTGGATAAAGGCAATCAGGGGCAAGGTATTCTGTCGCAATCTTTGCAGGCGTTTATGCGTTACTACGCGGCGCGCGGGGAAATCCGTCGCTTTGTTATTAAGTGTCGCGTGGGGAATGAGCAGAGTAACCGCGTGGCAGTGCGCAACGGTTTCACGCTGGAAGGGTGCCTGAAAGAAGCCGAGTTTTTGAACGGCGAATTTCAGGACGTGAATACCTACGCCAAAATTATTGGCCTATAACGCGCCAAGCAGCGGTGTACGGGTGATGCGCTGCTGACCGTTAATCACTTTCTCGCCGCGCAGATGGATGTTATCCCCGCCAAAAGCTTCAATCACCGCATCGTCGGTAATCTCGATTCGATGCTCGATCAGCACATCGCCGCTGATTCTGGCCCGTCCCTGAATCACCACTTTGTCGTCAATCATGATTGGCCCGCCGCGTAGCCACGCCTGGCCGCCAATCAAGACATGATGTTTGATAATCACATTTCCCTCGATGACCGCATTTTCCGCCACCTGCGAGCTGTAGCGCAGAGTGGGAATGGCGTCATCGTCGCGGCCCGCAATGATTCGGGCATTGCCGTAAACTTTGGCGCAATCGCAGATCCAGACGTTGTTGAGATCATTTCCTTCGATGAGCGCGTTCTCAAATACCTCGGCGCGATGTTCGATGAAAGCAAAATTGACCATCGCATCCCCGTAGATTTGCGCCTGATGGACAATGCGAGACTGGCTGACGGTGGCGTTATCGTAGATTTTCAGAACCTGTTCCCGATCCGGTGTCAGGCCAAGCGCCGCTATGATGGTGCTTTGATGCAGAACGCGTGCGTTGCCGTAAAGATGGCAGGTGCCGCGCACTTCGGAGGATTGAATAGTGACGTTGTCACTTAGCTGCGCGCCGTGGCTCACCTGCGAACCCTCCACCCAGCTGTTATCACCGATTTTCGCCGCATGGCTAATCACGCAGGGCTGTGTAATGCGCGCGTTATCGCAAATTTGTGCCTGGGCAAAGACAACGCTGTTTTCGTCGTACACCCAGCAGTTGCCGTCATGAGACAGGGCACTTTCATCCTCCAGCCAGCCGCCTTTGGTCCCGACGGTGACATCGCTGAAATCACGCTCGGCAATAATCTGGCGCAGGGTCACGCTCGCTTTTCCCTCGCCGTTCTGCCAGTGATAAAGGCGGGTTTCGTCGCTGAGTCGGTATTTTTTCATTACAGCCTCTCTGCTCATCATCTTCATTAACCGTAGCAAACTTTACGCCTTCTGAAGTACTGGCAACCGAGTCTGAAACCCCTTAAACTAGCATTTAAAATATAATTTATACTTTAAAATTAATGCATAAAAGACACAAATCTGAACAGGTTCTTAACTTACCCTTCGGCTACTTCGGCATGGTATTAGGGACCATTGGCATGGGTTTCGCCTGGCGCTATGCCAGCACGGTCTGGCCGGTTTCCCCCTGGCCGGGTGAGATTCTGGTGTCGCTTGCAATGGCTATCTGGTTTTTGCTGACCCTGGCATTCATTACCCGCGCCGTGCGCTTTCCGCATAGCGTGCTGGCGGAGATGCGCCATCCGGTGATGAGCAGTTTTGTCAGCCTGTTTCCCGCTACCACGATGCTGGTAGCGATGGGTTTTGTTCCCTGGTGTCGTCCCGTTTCGCTGGTGTTGTTTGGCACTGGCGTGGTAGTGCAGCTGAGCTATTCCGCCTGGCAGAGCGCCGGGTTGTGGCGGGGGAAACATCCTGAAGAGGCCACCACGCCGGGCCTATATCTCCCGACGGTCGCCAATAACTTTATCAGCGCGATGGCCTGCGGTGCGCTCGGGTTCCACGATGCCGGGCTGGTGTTCTTAGGCGCTGGCGTCTTTTCCTGGCTGAGCCTTGAACCTGTGATTTTGCAACGCCTACGCAGTGCCGGTGAACTGCCTGCGGCGCTTCGCACCTCGCTCGGTATTCAGCTGGCCCCCGCGCTGGTGGCCTGTAGTGCCTGGTTGAGCGTTAACGGCGGCGAGGCGGATACCTTCGCTAAAATGCTGTTTGGCTACGGCCTGTTGCAGCTGCTATTTATGCTGCGCCTGATGCCCTGGTATCTTTCACAGCCGTTTAATGCCTCTTTCTGGAGCTTCTCGTTCGGCGTGTCCGCGCTCGCCACCACCGGGCTTCATCTGGGGCAGAGCAGTCCGACGGGCTTTTTCCACGCCATCGCGGTTCCGCTGTTCATTTTTACCAACTGCATCATTGCGCTCTTACTGGTGCGTACCTTCATTTTGCTGGTGCAGGGAAAACTTTTAGTTCGTTCAGATAAAGCCACGCTTATGCACGCTGAGGAAAAGAAATGACTCACTTTGATGAAAACTACTTTACCGAAAAATACGGTTTGACCCGCACGCACTCGGATGTGGTCTACAGCGCCGGGATCGTCAAACCGGGAAAAACTCTGGATCTGGGCTGTGGCAATGGTCGCAACAGTCTGTTCCTGGCCGCCAATGGCTATGACGTGACCGCCTGGGATAAAAACCCGATGAGCATCGATAATATCGAGCGCATTAAGGCGGAAGAAGGGATCGAAAATCTGCAGGCTTCGGTTCAGGATTTGAACAGCCTGAGCTTTGATGGTGAGTACGATTTTATTCTCTCGACCGTGGTAATGATGTTCCTGGACGCTAAAACCATTCCGGGGCTGATTGCGAATATGCAACGCTGCACCACGCCAGGAGGCTATAACCTGATTGTGGCGGCAATGGACACGGAAGATTACCCGTGCACTGTCGGGTTCCCGTTTGCGTTTAAAAGCGGCGAACTGAGCCGCTATTACGAAGGCTGGGAGCTGTTGAAATACAACGAAGACGTCGGTGAGTTACACCGCACCGACGCCAACGGTAACCGCATCAAGCTGCGTTTCGCCACCATGCTGGCGCGCAAACCGGTTTAACGGGCGGCCAGCAGGCAAAGTTGCAGGGCGGTTTTGTACGATGCCTCGAACGACGACAGCGGCAAGAACTCAAACTTTGAGTGGAAGTTATGCGCGCCGGTGAAGAAGTTCGGGGTCAGCAGGCCTTTCGCCGACAGCGCTGCGCCATCGGTGCCACCGCGCATTGGTGTCGGTTTTGGCGTAATGCCGAGTGATTCCATCGCTTCAAACATCAAATCAATGGCGCGTCGGTCTTCGCCAATCGCATTGCTGATATTGCTGTAAGTGTCTTCGATGTGGTGCTCGACGCGGGCGGTGGGGTGTTGGTCAGCAATGTGGCTCGCAACGTCAGCGATTTGCTGTTTACGCGCGGCAAAACGGTCTTTGTCGAAGTCACGGATATTGGCTTTAAGCACCGCTTCGTTCTGTCCGGCCTGAATGCCGTTAAACCAGATGTATCCTTCGCGCCCCTCGGTGCATTCCGGTGTTTCTTGTCGGTCGAAATGGCTGATGAAGTCCATCGCCATCAGCAGCGGATTCACCAGTACGCCTTTCGCCGACATCGGATGGGCGGTCACACCGGTAAAGCGGATTTCTGCCGCAGCGGCGTTAAAGTTCTCGTAAACAATTTCGCCAATTTCGCAGCAGTCGATGGTCCAGGCGAAATCAACGTCGAAGCGTCTGAGATCCAGCGCTTTCGCGCCGCACAGACCGATCTCTTCATCCGGCACAAAGGCCACCACAATATCCCCGTGTTGATGTTCCGCCGTCAGGTTTTCCAGCACCGTCATTACTACCGTCACGGCGGCTTTATTATCTGCGCCTAATACGCTGGTCCCGTCGCTGAAAATAATCTCTTCGTCTGGGTATGCCAGTATTTCCGGATGCTCATTCACGCGTAACCAGATCTGTTTCTCTTTATTCAGGCAGAGGTCTTCTCCTGTAAATCTTAATATTTGTGGATGAATATCCGGTGATAATCCGACGTCAACCGTATCAATATGGGTAATAAAACCAATGCGCGGCGCGCCGCTGACTGTCCCTTTTTTGACGGCGGTGACGGTGGCGAATTCATCGATCACGATGTCGCTCAAACCCAGTGATTCCAGCTCTTTCGCCAGTTCTCGTGCCATCTCATGCTGACCGGGCGTAGAGGGCAGCGTTTTGCTTTTCGGATCGCTCTGGCTGGTAATAGCCAGGTAGCGATAAAAGCGTTGGGTTAATTGACTGGAGAGTGAGAGCGCCATAGTGATTCCTTCTTTATTTGTATTATCAGGTGTTTGCATCATCACTTTAATGGTATTTGTGTATTGGCAAAAGAATTAATTAGCCGTCGAATAAAAAGACAGGAAAATGCGATGAACAGCAACTTGACAAAATTAACCCTGGCCATTGCCGCATTAACGGTAAGTTCCACCGTGGCGGCAAAAACACTGGTGTATTGCTCGGAAGGATCGCCGGAGAATTTTAACCCACAGCTTTATACCTCCGGCACCAGCGTGGATGCCAGTGCGGTTCCGGTCTATAACCGCCTGGTCGATTTTAAACCGGGCACTACGGAGCTGGTACCAAGCCTGGCCGAGAGCTGGGACGTGAGCGAAGACGGCAAGGTCTACACCTTCCATCTGCGCAAAGGCGTGAAATTCCAGAGCAACAAATTCTACAAGCCGACGCGCGACTTTAACGCCGATGACGTGATTTTCTCCTTCATGCGGCAGAAAGACGTCAATCATCCGTATCACAACGTCTCGAATGGCAGCTATTCAAACTTTGAAAGTCTGGAGTTTGGCAGCCTGATTACCGCCATCGACAAGGTGGACGATCATACCGTGCGCTTTACCCTGGCCCATCCGGAAGCGCCGTTTGTCGCCGATTTGGCCTGGTATTTTGCCTCGATTCTTTCAGCGGAATACGCCGACGCGATGCTCAAAGCGGGCACGCCGGAAAAAGTGGATATGGAGCCGATAGGCACCGGGCCGTTTAAACTGACGCAATATCAAAAAGATTCACGCATTCTTTTTACCGCGTTCCCGGAATACTGGCAGGGCAAGTCGAAGCTCGACCGTCTGGTGTTTAGCATCACACCGGACGCCTCCGTTCGCCTGGCCAAAATCGAGAAAAATGAGTGTCAGGTGATGCCGTTCCCGAATCCGGCGGATCTGCCGCGCATGAAAGCCAACAAAGATATCAACCTGATGAGCAAGGCGGGGCTGAACACCGGTTTCCTGGCGTTTAACACCCAGAAACCGCCGCTGGATAATGTGAAAGTGCGTCAGGCGCTGGCGATGGCGATCAATAAACCGGCGATCATCGATGCGGTGTTCCACGGTACCGGCACCGCGGCGAAAAACCTGCTGCCGCCGGGCGTCTGGAGCGCGGACAGCGAGCTGACGGATTATGACTACGATCCCGAAAAAGCCAAAGCGCTGCTCAAAGAAGCTGGATTTGCCAACGGCGTGAGCGTCGATCTGTGGGCCATGCCGGTGCAACGTCCGTATAACCCGAATGCCAAACGGATGGCCGAGATGATTCAGGCCGACTGGGCGAAGGTCGGCGTGCAGACCAAAATCGTCACCTATGAGTGGGGCGAATATCTCAAACGCGTGAAGGGCGGTGAACACCAGGCGGCGCTGATGGGCTGGACGACCGCGACAGGCGACCCGGATAACTTCTTTGGCCCGCTGTTTACCTGCACGTCAGCCAACGGCGGGTCAAACTCGGCGAAATGGTGCTATCAGCCGTTTGATAAAATCATCAATGAGGCTAAATCGATAACCGATCATGAAAAACGCGTGGCGCTGTACAAAGAGGCGCAACAAATGATGCACGATCAAATACCTGCGGTGATGATTGCGCACTCCACCATTTTCGAACCGGTGAGAAAAGAGGTGACAGGCTACGAAATTGACCCATTTGGCAAACATCTGTTCTGGCAAGTGGATATTAAATAGCCATAAATCACTGCCCGTGACTATTCCGGGCAGTCTATTTTCTGAATTGTGCGGCGAGCACCTTTTTTGTCACAACAAACCCCTGATACTTTTGCTATAACTTCATATGCATATCTGCATATAACAGGGATCTACCACCATGCGTACTCAGACTTTATTTAAAGTTGCAGCGCTCTCTGGCCTGCTGGCATTAGCGGGCTGTGCGTCCAAAGTGGCGCAACCCGATCAATACTCGGGCTTTTTAAAAGATTATTCAGGCTTGCAGCAAACGACGTCAGCGACCGGTAAACCGACGCTGCGCTGGGTTGATCCATCCTACAAACCGTCTAATTACGACAATATCGTCTGGAACCCAATTACCTATTATCCGGTCCCTAAACCGACCACACAGGTCGGGCAAAAACTGCTGGATGATCTGTTGGCTTACACCAACACCAAAATGAAAGCGGCTATTGGGCAGACGAAACCTCTGGTGACCACCCCTGGGCCGCGTAGCCTCATCTTCCGTGGCGCTGTCACCGGTGTAAGCTCGAAGAAAGAAGGTCTGCAATTCTATGAAGTGGTCCCGGTTGCTCTGGTCGTAGCCGGTACGCAAATGGCGACGGGACACCGTACAATGGATACCCATCTCTATTTCGAAGGTGAGCTGATCGATGCTTCAACGGGTAAACCGGTTATCAAGGTGGTTCGTAAAGGCGAAGGTAAAGAGCTGAACAACGAAAACGCACCGATGACGATTGCGACGTTGAAACAGGTTGTTGATGACATGGCGACGGATGCCACCATGTTTGATGTGAATAAGACCAGAAAATAAAATACTCACCGGCGGCATAGTGCCGCCGGTGTATTTTACGCCGTACGCAGTCGCTTAAACCAGGTTTCCGGTTTCGTGAACATCACCATATTTCCCGTCAGAATCAGCAGCAATCCTGCCACGGCATTCATGTGCCAGACGTAGCCTTCGTATACCGTAGAAATCGACAGCGCGACCAGCGGGAACAACAGGGTGCTGTACGCCGCTTTACCGGCGCCAATGCGCCCGACCAGCGTAAAGTACACGCCAAAGGCTATGACCGAGCCGAAAATTGCCAGATACAGCAGCGCACCGATGTAGCTCACTGTCCATTGCGGCATAAAACTGTCGCCGCGCACCAGCGCAATCACACCCATCACCAGCGTGCCGTACATCATCGCCCAGGCGTTGGTGGTCATGGTTTCCAGACCGTTACGCTGATGGCGAAGGCTAATCATATTCCCCAGCGAGAAGCCGTAGGTTCCGAGCGCCGACAGGCCAATGCCCAGCAGCAGCTCATGGCTCCAGCCGCTGGCGAGCAGATCGTCCCAGAAGAGGGTGATGATACCGAGTAATCCGAGAATAGCGGCGGTCCAGAAACGTGCCGGTGGACGCTGTCCGAAGAAAATAAAGCTGTTAATGGCGTTATACAGCACCGCCATCGAGAAAATGACCGACTCAAGACCGGTATTGATAAACTTCGCCGCGGTATAAAAACACCAGAAGTTAAAGCAAAACACGCAGCAGCCCTGAATCATACAGAACAGGTGATCGCGCATCGCCATTTTGCGCAAACGTCCCAGTGCCAGCAGGACAATCATCATGGTGGCGCTCGCCACGGCAAAACGCCAGAAGATGGAGACGGGAGCCGCGACCGGCCCTTGTTGCAGGAAAATCGCAATCCACGTCGTTCCCCAGATAACCACCACCAGTCCATACAAAAGTGCGTTCATTTTTCTCTCTTATCAAACCGCAAAAAAGCAGTATGACGTGAGCCACACAGCCCGGCTTTCAGCATCTTGCGGCTGACTTGCAGAATCTTGCGCTTTTTTATGGTGACAACGCTGGTATCGCGGGGCAACACTTCTTAGACTAACGATCTCTTTCATTACCAGCTGACGGATATGTCTCGCGCTTACGACACCTTTGAAACGCTTCGCCAACAAAATGCCGTGCTGCGGGAAACGGTCGCGCTGAATTCGGGCATCCAGCTGGCGGCGTGGTACAACAAGCACGATACGGTCACGGTAAAAAGTAACCACCACACCCTGAGTTTGTACGTGGCCGATGGTTATGAGAGCTACCACAAAACTAACAGCGGCTGGAAAAACGGCGGTGGGCCAGACCGTTTTTGCCTGATGCCGAAAGAGAGCGAGTCGAGCTGGGATATCCGTGATGATTTGTCATTTGTGCATCTTTACTGCACCGATGAGCATCTGCGGGAGATTGGCGAAAAAATCTGGGATAAAAGCCCGGCCGGGATTTCACTGGACGAAAAAACCTTCGCCAGCGATCCCAAAATCGCCATGCTTTACCGCCAGTTTTTGCTTGGCTGCGACTGGCAGCAACAGGCGAATCAACTGACGTTAAGCACCGCCAGCACCTTGCTGTTGACCCACCTGATCCAACATTATTCCAGCGTTCAGTGGAAGTTACCGGTGGTGACGGGCGGTCTGTCGCCGTTCGTTCTGCGCAATGTGCTGGCCTATATTGACGAAAATCTTTCTCAGCCCTTAACGCTTGCTGAACTCGCTGCGATCGCGGCATTGAGCGAATACCATTTTGCCCGCATGTTCCGCCAGTCTATGAACATGGCTCCGCATCAGTACGTCATGCAGCAGCGGATGGAAAAGGCAAAAGGTCTGGTGCAATTCTCGCAGCAACCACTGACCGACATCGCGCTGGCCTGCGGTTTTAGCTCGGCCAGCCACTTTAGCAACCGATTTAAGGCGACAACCGGATTCACCCCCTCGCAGCTACGCGCGGCGAAAGCGTGAGAACGCGGTAAAGCAGATCCCGCCCGCCACCAGTCCCCAGAATGCCGAACCTATTCCAAGCAGCGTCACGCCGCTGGCTGTGACCAGAAAGGTCACGATGGCCGCGTCGCGCTCAGCCTCAAGCTGTAACGCCTGATACAAACTGCCGCTGATCGTCCCCAGCAACGCCAGCCCGGCCAGCGTCTGGATCCAGCTCACGGGCAGCGCTGCCATCAGGGCAGTAATGGAACCGCCAAAAATCCCTGCCAGCAAATAAAACACGCCTGCCGCCGCCGCAGCCAGCCAGCGTTTTTGCGCATCCGGATGCGCGTCCGGGCTTTGACAGATGGCGGCGGTAATCGCGGCAATGCAGATGGAATAGACGCCGAAAGGCGAGAACAGCAGGGCCAGTGCGCCCGTAAATATGATTAACGGCGAGACGGCAACCGGATAACCAGAGGCTTTCATGGTGGCGAAACCGGGCGCATTTTGTGAGGCCATCGTCACCAGGAAAAACGGCAGGCCGATACTGATAAGCGTGGTAAAGGTAAATTTTGGCGCGATAAACTCCGGCATCACCACCTTAAAGGCGAGATTGTCAGTGACAACGTCACCTCCAGCCCAGGCCGTGACGCTCCCTACCAACAGAGTGGCGACAATGGCATAACGTGGAACGAAGGTTTTGGCTATCAGCCACGCCAGCAACATGCTTCCGCACAGCAGGAAATGCCCTTCCAGATTTGTGAACGCCTGCAAGCCAAATCGCAGCAGCACACCTGCCAGCATCGCCGCCGCCAGGGTATGCGGGATAATCTTCATCAGTCTGGCAAACAGTCCAGTCAAACCGCAGAGTAAAATCAGGGCGTTAGCGAAAATAAAAATACCGATGGTTTCCGCAAGCGTCACGCCCTGTAAGCTGGTGGCAAGCAGGGCGGCACCGGGCGTTGACCAGGCGGTTAACACCGGTGCTTTGTACCACAGGGAAAGTGCCAATGTGCTAACACCCATGCCGATACCGAGCGCGGTCATCCAGCCTGCAATTTGGTGAGGCGTTGCGCCAGCTGCCGCCGCAGCCTGCCAGATAATGGCGGCAGAACTGGCGTAACCGACCAGAACCGCGACGAAACCGGCCAGGATCGCAGGAAAGAGAGAAGATGAACTGGGCATGAAAACTCCGTTGTGCGTTATAGCGTCCGTGCAAAGGTAACACTGTGCGCTATAGCGTACAAGTGGTACACTTCGCCGCAACGGGAGGATCTATGAATATCACTGAACATCTTGCCTCAACGCTGAAAACTGAGCGTCAGGCGCGAGGCTGGAGCCTGTCAAAACTGGCCGACGAGACGGGCGTGTCGAAAGCGATGCTCGGACAAATCGAGCGCAACGAGTCCAGCCCGACCGTCTCTACGCTGTGGAAAATCGCCACGGGTTTGAACGTTCCGTTCTCGGCATTTATTACGCCGGAAGCCCATCCGCAGCCGGTTTTCGATCCTCAAGAGCAGGCGATGGTGGTCAAACCGCTGTTCCCCTGGGATGACGCGCTTAAGTTTGATCATTTCTCGATTACCCTCGCGCCCGGTGCGTTGAGTGAATCCACGCCGCACGAAGCCGGTGTGATTGAACATGTGGTGGTGATCAGCGGAGAACTGGATATGTGTATTGAAGGGGTCTGGCGCACGATTTTGCCTGATTCAGGTCTGCGTTTTGCAGGGGACAAACCCCATGCCTATCGCAACAGCAGCAGCCAGACGGTGCACTTTCATTCGTTGATTCATTATCCCCGTTAAAGGTACGCAAAACGGTTTCGCTGTCGTAGACTTCTGACTACAATAGCCGCCATTTTGACCATAACGGATAACGACGAAGTATGCGCCTGCAATCCCATCATCTTGAACTCTTAAGCCCGGCCCGTGACGCCTCGATTGCCCGCGAGGCAATTCTGCACGGTGCAGACGCGGTCTATATCGGCGGTCCTGGCTTTGGCGCTCGCCATAATGCCAGCAACAGCCTGCGCGATATCGCTGAGCTGGTGCCGTTTGCCCACCGATTTGGGGCGAAAGTGTTCGTGACCCTGAACACTATTCTTCATGATGATGAACTTGAGCCTGCGCAACGCCTGATTACCGATTTATACCAGACCGGCGTCGATGCCCTGATCGTTCAGGACATGGGCGTGCTCGAACTGGATATTCCTCCTATTGAACTGCATGCCAGCACCCAGTGCGATATTCGTACCGTCGAAAAAGCGAAATTCCTGTCTGACGTTGGTTTCACCCAGATAGTGTTGGCGCGCGAGCTGAATCTGAATCAAATCCGCGATATTCACCAGGCGACAGACGCCACCATTGAATTTTTCATTCACGGTGCGCTGTGTGTGGCTTATTCCGGGCAGTGCAACATTTCCCACGCCCAGACCGGGCGCAGCGCCAACCGTGGTGACTGCTCTCAGGCGTGTCGTCTGCCGTATACGCTGAAAGACGATCAGGGCCGCGTCGTGGCTTTTGAAAAACACCTCCTGTCGATGAAAGATAACGATCAAACCGCAAACCTCGCGGCATTGATCGACGCGGGTGTGCGCTCCTTCAAAATTGAAGGGCGATATAAAGACATGAGCTACGTGAAAAATATCACGGCGCACTACCGCCAGATGCTGGACGCCATTATTGAAGACCGAAACGATCTGGCGCGGGCGTCCGCCGGGCGTACCGAGCATTTCTTCATTCCGTCCACTGATAAAACCTTCCATCGCGGCAGCACCGATTACTTTGTGAATGCGCGTAAAGACGATATCGGCGCCTTCGATTCACCCAAGTTTATCGGCCTGCCGGTCGGTGAAGTGCTGAAAGTGTCCAAAGACCATCTCGACGTGAAAGTGACCGAAGCGCTGGCGAACGGCGATGGTCTGAACGTGATGATCAAGCGTGAAATCGTCGGTTTCCGTGCGAATACCGTGGAGAAAACCGGCGAAAATCAGTATCGCGTCTGGCCAAACGAAATGCCTGCCGATCTGTATAAGGCACGTCCGAACGCGGCGCTGAATCGCAACCTGGATCACAACTGGCAGCAGGCGTTGCTGAAAACCTCCAGTGAACGCCGGATTGCCGTCGATATCGAACTGGGCGGCTGGGAAGAGCAGCTGATCCTGACCATGACCAGCGAAGACGGCGTGAGTGTTACACATACGCTGGACGGTCAGTTTGAAGAGGCCAACAACGCCGAGAAAGCGCTGAACAGCCTGAAAGACGGCGTAGCGAAGCTTGGGCAGACTATTTATTACGCGCGTGATATTCAGGTGAACCTGCCTGCGGCGCTGTTTGTTCCGAACAGTCTGCTAAACCAGTTCCGCCGCGAAACCGCAGAAATGCTTGATGATGCGCGACTGGCAAACTATCCGCGCGGCAGCCGCAAAGCGGTATCCGTTCCTGCGCCAGTTTATCCGGATTCACACTTGTCATTCCTTGCAAACGTGTACAACCACAAAGCGCGGGAGTTTTACCATCGCTATGGCGTCCAACTGATTGATGCAGCGTATGAGGCGCACGAAGAGAAGGGCGACGTGCCGGTGATGATCACCAAGCACTGCCTGCGTTTTGCCTTCAACCTGTGTCCGAAACAGGCCAAAGGCAATATTAAAAGCTGGAAAGCAACGCCGATGCAGCTGGTGAATGGCGATGAAGTTCTGACGCTGAAATTTGACTGCCGCCCGTGTGAAATGCACGTAATTGGCAAGATGAAAAATCACATCTTCAAGATGCCACAGCCGGGAAGCGTGGTGGCCTCTGTGAGTCCTGACGATCTGATGAAGACCCTGCCAAAGCGCAAAGGCGCTTAATCAGCGAAAATGGGTATCCGGTTTGCGCGACTTCTGCCAGTGATGGTGCTCGCGCAAACCTTCCGCTGACTCTTCTGCCACACTCCGCAGTTCATCACTGTCCGCCGCATGACGTAGCTGGTGGTCTGCATTCTGTACCCACAAATATTCATGCCCTTTATGTCCTGCCATTAATTGACCTGAAAATAGCGCACAGGTTAGTAGTATGAAAACCAAACTTGTTTTAACCATTTCGTTACCACCGCATCACATTTAGCGGCCATAATGCCAATAGTTTCGTTGGGTTATTATTTGATGATTTAAACTAACGCAAATAAATTGTCAATTTATGCGCTGAATTTACCGCAAGTCTATTTATGGACAATAAAAATCGGCTTCAGGTTCTGGGATTTACTCTTTCAGGAGGGTGACAGGGATTATGTATTTAGGAAAAGTCCGATATAATTGCCTTTTGACTATGGACCAGGTCGAGTAGATGAAACAAGCATTAACTATAACGTCGTTTTGTATTGCAGCAGCGGCAGTAGCGTATATCGGTTACACCTCTTTCACCGACAAACCAGAATATCTCCAGGCCGCTGAAACGCGTGTCGGTTCATATTTGACCAGTGATGTCGGGCGTGTCTCTTGTAACAGTACCAAAGTGGCGGATCAGCACTGGCGTCTTGATTGCAGCACCCAGACGAAAGGTAAGATATTCGAGTATTCCGTTTACCCTGCTGAGAATGCGCCTTATGCCGTCTCGCGTGCGTTTTATCTTGAAGCCGTCAATGAGAGCGCTATTCAAAGCGCCGGAGAAGGGCTCATGAAGTATCTGCAAATCAACACAGCGGCGACGAATATTCAGTCGTAACTAACAGGGTAAACCCTTTGTTTAGTGTTCATTTAAATTGTGGGTGTTAAGTTATTATCGATCCGCAACCGGTCATGGAATACCGGAACGTAGATACCAAAATATATATCTATCCATGCAAGCATTTACCGCCAGATTATGGCGGTTTTTTTTGCTTAAAATTCAGCGTATTTCCTGCTGTCTGAGGCCTGAATTAACGCGTTTTCGATATTGTGTCGGAGACTCATTATAGTGCTGGCGAAAATGATGGCGCAGCGTTGCGGAATGGCCAAACCCCGTTTGCTCAGCGATGCTGTCGACGCTTAAACGTGTGTTTTCCAGATACTCTTTTGCTCTTAGCAGGCGTTCGCTGAGCAGCCAGCGAGCGGGTGTTGTCCCGGTGGCACTGGCAAAGCGGCGTAAAAAAGTACGTTCGCTCATTCCAACGCGTCGGGCCAGAGAGCTTACACTATGATTGACCGTCAGCTGCAGGTGCAGGAAATCAAACAGCTCGCCAAAACGCTGACTTTCTCTGAGTACTGCCACCGGACGCGTCACGTGCTGCGTTTGCGTTCCATCACGGTGCGGGGGGATAACCAGGCGCCTGGCAACGAGATTTGCGGCATCTATTCCATAATCCCGGCGTACTACGTGCAAACAGAGATCGAGACCGGCGGCGCTCCCTGCGGACGTCAGGACCGTCCCTTCATCCTGATACAACACATCTTCAATCACCTGAATGGCCGGAAAGCGGGTCTTTAACGTCTCGGTATAACGCCAGTGCGTGGTGGCTTTGCGTCCGTCGAGCACACCCGCAGCGGCCAGAACGAACACCCCGGAACAAATCGAGAGCAGATGACTGCCGCGCACATGGGCTTTGCGTAATGCCTCGCACAGCGCAGGAGGAACCTTTTCATCCGCACCTCGCCAGCCGGGGATCACAACCAGGCTGGCCTGTTCCAGTAACGACAGATCGCCGTCGGCCACCATCCTAATCCCGCCTGTGGCGCGCAGTTCTCCTTCTTCAACGCTGGCGACGCTAAAACGATACCAGTCGTTGCCCATTTCCGGGCGCGGCAGGCCAAAAACTTCTACCGCCACGCCAAACTCGAAGGTGCACAGGCCGTCATACGCCAGGACCACCACCAGCGGGCGCGATGCTTGTCGTAAGTTTGTCATCATTTTGCTGTTTTCTGGCATAACCGCAGGCATTCACTGACTGAATTTTTGGATAACGTACTGTTAACACAAACGCCAAACTGGAGAAAGCACCATGAGTTACGTCACTGAATTTCCCACCGCCGACCCGCAGGAGTCCGTTGCCCATTTTCTGCGCCGCCTGAGCGTCGAAACCGACTGTGCCGACGTGCACCACGCGCTGGCAAATCATCAGCAGGACTTCGTTTTACTGCACGTGGTGGGCCGCCCGGAACAATTTGCGCGCCGCCATCTGCCGGGAGCTGTCCATTTACCCTGGTCAGCAATGACCGCCGAAATGATGGCGCAATGGCCGCAGGATACGTTGTTCGTGGTCTATTGCGCCGGGCCACATTGCAACGGTGCGGATCGGGCGGCGCTGAAGCTCTCACGCCTGGGCCTGCCAGTCAAAATTATGCTCGGTGGCATCACCGGCTGGGAAGATGAAAACTTCGCCTTTGCCAGTGAGGATTAAGTCGAAGATGAATAAAATTCATCACGCATGAAATTTTCTCGTTTGCTGCAACGCAGGGGTTATGACATCTTTTTGGACATATAGCCATCCAGAAGTCTAAAAGTTCAATTAATGAATTATCACTGTGGGCAATCAATTGCCGGCAGCAAAGGAGAGAGTCATGCAGCGACAACACGCCCCGTACCGTGCCGATGTGGTAGGCAGCTTTTTACGTCCCGACGCGATTAAGCAGGCGCGACTGCAGTTCGCCAGCGGTGAGATTGACGCCGGGCAGCTCCGCGCTGTGGAAAACGATGCGATTCGCCATGTAGTTGAGCAGCAATGCGCCTGCGGCCTGCACGTAGTCACTGACGGAGAGTTCCGCCGCGCGTGGTGGCATTTTGATTTCTTCGACGGTTTGCAGGGCGTGGAGCGCTACGATTCAAACCAGGGCATCCAGTTTAACGGCGTTCAGACTAAGGCTCACGGCGTGCGTGTCACCGGAAAACTGGGCTTTGGCGATCATCCGATGCTGGAAGATTTCCGCTATCTGAAAAGTATTAGCGGAAATGCCCAGCCGAAAATGACCATTCCCAGCCCAAGCGTGCTGCATTTCCGTGGCGGGCGTAAAGACATCGACGCGACAGTATATCCGGAACTGGACGCTTACTTTGACGATCTGGCGACCACCTGGCGCGATGCGATCCATGCGTTCTATGAAGCGGGCTGCCGCTATCTGCAACTCGACGACACGGTCTGGGCCTATCTCTGCTCAGACGATCAGCGCCGCCAGATTACTGAGCGCGGCGACGATGCAGACCAGCTGGCGCGCACCTATGCCCGCGTGTTGAACAAAGCGCTGGAAGGCAAACCGGAAGATCTGACTATCGGTCTGCACGTGTGTCGCGGCAATTTCCGCTCTACCTGGATCTCCGAAGGCGGCTACGAGCCGGTGGCCGAAGTGCTTTTCGGCTCCGTTAACGTGGATGCCTTCTTCCTGGAGTACGACAATGACCGCAGCGGGGATTTCGCGCCGCTACGCTTCGTCCGTCCGGGCAAACAGCAGGTGGTGTTGGGCCTTATCACCACCAAAAACGGCGAGCTGGAAAACCCGGAAGGGGTGAAAGCGCGTCTGGAAGAGGCGGCGCAATACGTTTCGAAAGAGCAGATTTGCCTCAGCCCGCAGTGCGGTTTTGCCTCAACGGAAGAGGGCAACAGTCTTACCGAAACCCAGCAGTGGGACAAAGTGCGTCTGGTTACGCAAATCGCTGACCAAGTCTGGTGATTTTTCGGGCACAGCGTTGCACTTTATTAATGCAGCGCTGTGCCATTCTGAATCGTTAACGCTTATTTTGCGCCTGTACTCCCCTGAATTTCCGCCGTTTTCCATTCTGGCATCCTTTTTGCTCTCCTGAAGCTGACACGTTTGATTCTGCGTCCACATGGTTACGGACGTTTTCGCACAGCTTTCTTTTCAGGAGTGAAAATATGCATCGTCGTACCTTCATCAAAGCTTTCGCGCTGTCGGCCTCCGTTGTGGCGATGGGAATGAGTTTCGGCGTTCAGGCTGCCGATACGATCAAAATCGGTATCATGCACTCGCTCTCCGGCACGATGGCGATCTCCGAAACGCCGCTCAAAGACGTGGCGTTAATGACCATCGATGAAATTAACGCCAAAGGCGGCGTGCTGGGTAAACAACTTGAACCGGTAGTCGTTGACCCCGCCTCTAACTGGCCGCTGTTTGCAGAGAAAGCACGCCAGCTGTTAAGCCAGGATAAGGTCGCGGCGGTGTTTGGCTGCTGGACTTCCGTCTCGCGTAAATCGGTTCTGCCGGTATTCGAGGAGCTGAATGGTCTGCTGTTCTATCCTGTCCAGTACGAGGGCGAAGAGATGTCGCCAAACGTGTTTTACACCGGCGCGGCACCAAATCAGCAGGCGATTCCGGCGGTGGAATATCTGATGAGTGAAGACGGCGGGAGCGCGAAACGCTTCTTCTTGCTTGGGACGGATTACGTTTATCCACGCACCACCAACAAGATCCTGCGTGCGTTCCTGCACTCAAAAGGCGTACAGGACAAAGATATTGAAGAGGTCTACACCCCGTTTGGGCATAGCGATTACCAGACCATTGTCGCCAATATCAAGAAATTCTCCGCGGGTGGCAAAACGGCGGTGGTGTCCACCATCAACGGCGACTCCAATGTTCCCTTCTATAAAGAGCTGGCCAACCAGGGCGTAAAAGCCACGGATGTGCCGGTCGTCGCGTTCTCGGTCGGAGAAGAGGAACTGCGCGGGATTGATACCAAACCTCTGGTCGGCAATCTGGCGGCGTGGAACTACTTCGAGTCGGTCGATAACCCAACCAACGAGACCTTTGTCGCGGCGTACAAAGCCTATGCCAAAGCGCACAAACTGCCGAACGCCGATACCGTGGTGACTAACGATCCGATGGAAGCCACCTACGTGGGTATCCATATGTGGGCGCAGGCCGTGGAGAAAGCGGGAACCACCGATGTGGACAAAGTGCGCGCGGCGATGGCCGGTCAATCCTTCAAAGCACCGTCGGGGTTCACGCTGACGATGGACGCCACCAACCACCATCTGCATAAGCCAGTGATGATTGGCGAAATTGAAGGTGACGGCCAGTTCAACGTTGTCTGGCAGACCGAAGAGACCGTCCGCGCCCAGCCGTGGAGCCCGTTCATTCAGGGCAACGACAAAAAACCAGACCAGCCGATGAAAACCGCCAGTAACTAAGCCTTAATCGCACGGAGAAAAGCCATGAGCGTAATGCGAATGTTCGTCGCAATAGTCTGGCTTGCCGGTCTGCTGCCAGGGATGGCGCAGGCGTCGGATGCGGACGCGTTTGTCGCCGCAAGCCGCAGCCAGCAAACCGCACTGCTGGAAAAGTGGGCTGTTGCCCCGGATGAGAAGCGTCTGCCGCTGTTGCAGGCGCTACAAAAAGAGAACCTGTTTGCTGACGGGCAGAAACACGCTTTTGCCCGCGTGAATGGCGACATGGTGGCGCTGGGGGATTCACCCGCGGCGGAGGGCGACCCGAAAGCGGTGCGCCTGACCAACCGCCTGCGGGTGCTGGCCTCCGCGGCGCTGGCGACGCATCAGCTTGCAAGTGACAATGTCACGCAACGCAAGGGCGCAGCGCTACAGTTACAGCACGAGGCCACACCTGAAATGCTGAATATGTTGCAGCACCGTCTGCAGGCGGAGAAGGACGAAGGCGTGCGTCAGGCGCTGGAAGTGGCGCTGGCCAATTTACAGCTCGTCAGCCCAAATGCGGAGGTGCGTTTACAGGCCATCGAGCTGTTGGCTCATTCAACTGATCCGGAAACTCAGACCCGGCTGATGCCGTTCACTCAGGTGCAAACCGAACCCGACGCCCGCGTGCGCGAGGCGGCGGAAAACAGTCTGCGCAAAATCGAGCATCGTCTGTTGATTAGCGATCTGCTGGGGCAGGCGTTTATGGGGCTGTCGCTGGGGTCAGTCCTGCTGCTGGCGGCGCTCGGGCTGGCGATCACCTACGGTCTGCTCGGGGTGATCAATATGGCCCACGGCGAAATGCTGATGCTCGGGGCGTATTGCACGTGGATGGTTCAGCAGGCGATGACACAGTTCATGCCCCAGTGGCTGGCGTTCTACCCGGTGGTGGCGCTGCCGGTGGCGTTCCTTGTGACCGCCGGAATTGGTATGGCGCTGGAGCGCACCATTATTCGTCATCTTTATGGCCGCCCGCTGGAAACTCTGCTCGCAACCTGGGGTATTAGCCTAATGCTTATCCAGATTGTGCGCATGACCTTTGGCGCGCAGAACCTGGAAGTGGCAAATCCGGCGTGGCTTTCGGGTGGCGTGCAGGTCTACGCCAATCTGATCCTGCCGTGGAACCGTATCGTGGTGCTGGGCTTTGTGCTGCTGGTGCTGTTCTTCACCTGGCTAATCCTCAACAAAACGCGGCTAGGGCTGAACGTGCGGGCAGTGACGCAAAACCGCAGCATGGCCGCCTGCTGCGGCGTGCCGACCGGGCGGATCGACATGCTGGCGTTTGGTCTGGGCTCGGGAATTGCCGGGTTGGGCGGCGTAGCGCTGTCGCAGCTCGGCAACGTCGGGCCGGAACTTGGGCAGGGTTACATCATTGACTCGTTCCTGGTGGTGGTGCTGGGCGGTGTCGGACAGCTGGCTGGGAGCGTGGCGGCGGCGTTTGGCCTCGGGATCTTCAACAAAATTCTCGAACCGCAAATGGGTGCGGTGCTCGGTAAAATTCTGATCCTGGTGGCGATTATTCTGTTCATTCAGAAACGCCCGCAGGGACTGTTTGCGCTTAAAGGGAGGGTAACAGACTGATGAGCCAGCCGCTGACGTTAACACTGGCGCGTAAGGCGCCGCGCGCGACCCAACTTTTTGGCAGTCTGATCCTCGCCATTCTGCTGGTGCTGCCGTTTCTGGCGCTGCTTCCGGCCAGCCATCCGCTGGCGGTTTCCACCTGGATGCTGACGCTGGTCGGTAAAATTCTCTGCTACGCCATCGTCGCCGTGGCGCTCGATCTGGTGTGGGGTTACGCCGGAATGCTGTCGCTTGGACACGGGATTTTCTTTGCTCTCGGCGGTTATGCGATGGGGATGTACCTGATGCGCCAGGCCTCGGGCGACAGTCTTCCGGCATTTATGTCGTTTCTCTCCTGGAGCGAACTGCCGTGGTTTTGGTGGGGGACTCAGCATTTTGCCTGGGCGATGCTGCTGGTGGTGATGATCCCCGGCCTGCTGGCGCTGGTTTTCGGCTGGTTTGCATTTCGCTCCAAAATCAAAGGGGTCTATTTTTCGATCATGACCCAGGCGCTGACCTACGCGGGGATGCTGCTGTTCTTTCGCAACGAAACCGGCTTTGGTGGCAACAACGGGTTTACCGGTTTCACCACGCTGCTGGGCTTTTCGGTGACGGCGACGACAACGCGTATCGCGCTGTTTCTGGCGACCGTCGCGTTACTGGTGGCGTCACTGGCTGTCGGTTTTGCGCTGGCGAAAAGCAAATTTGGCCGCATTCTGACGGCAGTGCGTGATGCGGAAAACCGCCTGACGTTTTGTGGTTACGATCCGCGCGGATTTAAGCTGCTGGTGTGGACGCTTTCTGCCGTGCTATGCGGACTCGCCGGGGCGCTGTATGTCCCACAGGTGGGGATTATCAATCCTGGTGAAATGTCGCCGACCAACTCCATTGAAGCGGCCATTTGGGTCGCGCTCGGCGGGCGTGGAACCCTGGTCGGCCCGGTGATCGGCGCGGCGCTGGTGAATGGTGCGAAAAGCTACTTTACCGTGGCGATGCCGGAATACTGGCAGTTGTTTCTTGGCTTGATTTTCATCGCTGTCACGCTCTTCTTACCGCGCGGCGTGTACGGGCTTTTTCGTAAGGGAGAGAAATAATGCAGCCAGCCGAAGGACTTTTTACTCGTCAGTTGCCCGGCGACCGTTTTCGCGACCAGACCGATCCCGTGCTCCAGCTGGAGTCGATAAACGTCAATTTCGACGGATTTCAGGCGCTGACCGATCTGTCGCTGAACATCGGTGTCGGGGAGTTACGCTGCGTCATCGGCCCGAACGGTGCCGGGAAAACTACGCTAATGGATGTGATCACCGGGAAAACACGTCCCCAGAGTGGGCGGGCGATTTACGATCAGTCTATCGATTTAACAGCGCTGGAACCGGCGGCGATTGCACGCCAGGGCATCGGGCGTAAGTTCCAGAAACCGACAGTGTTCGAAGCACTGACGGTATGGGAAAACCTCGAACTGGCGATGAAGGGCGACAAGTCAGTCTGGGCCAGCCTGCGCGCGCGGCTGACGTCGGAGCAGAGCGACCGTATCAGCGAGATGTTAACGCTTCTGCGTCTGAGTGCCGAGCGCGATCGCTGCGCCGGAATGCTCTCGCACGGTCAAAAACAGTTTCTTGAAATCGGCATGCTGCTGGTGCAGGAGCCGCATTTGCTGCTGCTTGATGAGCCCGCCGCCGGGATGACCGACGCCGAAACGGAGTATTCGGCAGAACTTTTTCGCACGCTCGCCGGGAAACACTCGCTGATGGTGGTGGAGCACGATATGGGTTTTGTTGAAACCATCGCCGATCACGTCACCGTTTTGCATCAGGGACGAGTGCTGGCGGAAGGCTCGCTGCGGGAAGTGCAGGCCAACGAGCAGGTGATCGAAGTCTATCTGGGACGCTAAGGAGCCATCATGCTACAGGTGAATGAACTGAATCAGTATTACGGTGGCAGCCACATTTTGCGCGGCGTGACCTTTGACGCGCCGGGCGGGGAAGTGACCTGTTTGCTTGGGCGTAACGGCGTTGGGAAGACTACGCTGCTTAAATGTCTGATGGGGCTGATTCCGGCACGCAGCGGGGAGATTGTCTGGCAGGGTAAAACGATTACCCATGCGAAACCGCATCACCGGGTGCAGTCCGGCGTGGCGTATGTCCCGCAGGGACGCGAGATTTTTCCGCGCCTTACGGTGGAAGAAAATTTGCTGCTGGGGCTATCGCGTTTTACGGCGCGGGAAGCGAAAAGCGTTCCGGAGGATATCTGGCAGCTGTTTCCGGTATTGAAAGAGATGAAGCACCGGCGCGGTGGCGATCTTTCGGGCGGGCAACAGCAGCAGCTGGCGATCGGTCGCGCGCTGGCGAGCCGTCCGCAGCTGTTAATTCTCGATGAGCCGACGGAGGGGATTCAGCCCTCGGTGATCAAAGAGATTGGCGTGGTGATCCACCAGCTCGCCAGCCGGGGGGATATGGCGATTTTGCTGGTGGAACAGTTCTATGATTTTGCCGCGGAACTGGCGGATAACTACCTGCTGATGTCACGCGGGAGCATCATCCAGCGTGGTCGTGGAGAAAATATGGAACAGGAAGGCGTGCGCGGCCTGGTGGCGATCTAGGGTTATTGTGTTTTGAAATGTTATATTATAACATTCTCATTCTCGTAACATGGAGTGAGGATCGCACGTTGGCTTTACACATTGGAAAATTTGCAATGACTCTGGGGGCGCTGCTGGTCAGCGGCCAGCTGTTTGCCCACTCGCACGGCCATCAGATGACCGAAGCGGAACAAAAAGCGGCAAACGGGGTATTTGAAGATAAAGACGTTAAGGACCGTAAGCTCTCTGACTGGGACGGCACCTGGCAGTCGGTTTATCCTTTCCTGCTGGACGGTTCGCTTGATCCGGTATTTAAAAAGAAAGTCGAAAAAGACGCCAGTAAATCGTTCGAGGAAGTGAAAGCCTATTACCGTAAGGGCTACGCTACGGATGTGGAAACCATCGGCATTGAAAATAACGTGATGGAATTCCACACCGGCAAATCGGTGGCGAGCTGTCAGTATGATTACAGCGGCTACAAGATCCTGACCTACGCATCAGGCAAGAAGGGCGTGCGTTACCTGTTTGAATGTAAAGACGCCAGTTCGAAAGCGCCGAAATTTGTCCAGTTCAGCGATCATACCATCGGCCCGCGCGCCTCGGCGCATTTCCATATCTTTATGGGCAACACCTCGCATGAAGCCTTACTGAAAGAGATGGACAACTGGCCGACCTATTACCCGAACGAGATGTTTAAGAAGCAGGTGGTGGAGGAGATGTTGCACCATTAAGCCGTGTTTTGCCGGGTGGCGGCTTCGCCTTACCCGGCCTACAAAACCCTGGAACGTAGGCCCGGTAAGCACAGCGCCACCGGGCATTTCAGACCGCACCAGCCATCACGCCGTTTCCACCCGTTCGGCATAGGGTTCCACGCTCATCCCGCGCAAAATCATCAGCCACGCCACCACGATCGCGACCATCATAATCACAAACAACGACCAGTGCGGCAGGTGGGTCAGAATCAGTCCTGTGACCATCGGATTGGCAGCAGCGCCCAGCCAGCCGAGCGCTTGCGCTGAGAAGTAGCTCGCTTTCATCCCCGGCGGCGCGATGTTATCAATCAGCAAGTATTCACCCGGCGCATAGATAATCTCCCCAATGGTGAACACCGCCGAGGCAATTCCCCAGTAGATCAAATTGGTGCCAGAGAGCATAAACCCGCCCAGTCCAAGAAGGAAAAAGAGCGTGCCAATCGCCATTAACGGGCGAATATTGCTGGCTTTGATTTTACGGCCAATAAAATACTGCAGCGACACCACCATCGCGGCGTTAGCGGGCAGCACCACGGCAACCACTTTTTCCGCGAATTCACTGGTGTAATCCGCCGCCAGTACATACTGGGAAATACAGCTCGCAAACGAGCCGCCCACGTAGGACGCCAGCAGACCGGAGAGCGTATACCAGAACAGCGCCCGGTCACGCAGAAGTACCGACGGCTGCCACGGCACGGTGACGTTTTCACTGTCGGCGGCAATGCTTTTCTGCACATACATCTGGATAAACACCAGTGGCAGCGCGGCGCAGAAGGCTGCCAGCCAAAATGGCAGTTGCAGGCTGTACATCACCAGCAGCGTGCCGATCGGTGGGCCGATCGTCCAGCCGATATTGAGGAAGCTGTAGTTTAGGGAAAATACGCGTGCTTTCTCGCCTGGTGTCAGCACATCCGCGAACCAGGCTTTGAGCACCGTCGAGAACACGGAATAAGCGCAGTTAATCAGGGCGAAGAACAGCACCACCAGCGTGACATTGTTCACCAGCGGGATCGCCACGAAACCGGCAATAAACGCCAGAATCGACAGCATCATGTAGCGCTTTTTGTCGAACTTATCCGCCAGGATGCCAAACCCCATGCTGAACACCACGCCAATCGTCAGAGCGATGGTCAGGGCGTAGCCGATATTCGCGACGCTCATCTGATAAACGCGCGTGAGGTAGATGGTCATAAACGGCAGCGTCGCGCCACGGCCAATGGTTAACAACAACGACGATGCCAGTAACGCTGCGGTTGAGCGCCTGAGAGATGATTTCATTTTCCTGTCCGACATATGCTTATGCTTTTTTTATGTCTAAATGATTATCACGCCACCAGGGGCGTTGTATAGCACCCAATTTTTCCATCAGTGCTTTATCTGACTGCCAGAATTAATGATCTTTTCCTGCCGCGTTTTTTTCGTTAACGTGAATCTGTTTACAAAAATTTAATAATCAGGGGCAAGGTATGACGCGTAAAGACGGGCTGCTGGCGTTACTGGTGGTCGTGGTGTGGGGGCTAAATTTTGTGGTCATTAAGGTGGGGTTGCATAACATGCCGCCGCTGATGCTGGCCGGTTTGCGTTTCTTACTGGTGGCCTTCCCGGCACTGTTTTTCGTCGCCCGTCCAAAGATCCCGTTTCGTCTGCTCCTTGGTTACGGTCTGACCATCAGCTTCGGTCAGTTCGCCTTTCTGTTTTGCGCGATCAAATTCGGCATGCCCGCAGGACTGGCGTCGCTGGTATTACAGGCCCAGGCCTTCTTTACTATTATTCTCGGCGCGTTTGTGTTCGGTGAACGTTTGCAGGGTAAACAACTGGCGGGGATCACGCTGGCGGTGTTTGGTGTGCTGGTTCTGGCTGAGGCCAGTCTCAACGGTCAACATGTGGCGATGCTGGGCTTTATGTTGACGCTGGCGGCGGGGCTGAGCTGGGCATGCGGGAACATCTTCAACAAGCTGATTATGCAGCATGAGGCACGACCGGCGGTGATGTCGCTCGTCGTCTGGAGCGCGCTGATTCCCGTGATTCCCTTTATGGTGGCGTCACTTATTTTTGACGGTCCGGCGCTGATGCTGACAAGCCTGATCGAGATTGACCTGACGACCATTCTGTCGCTGGTATATCTGGCGTTTGTCGCCACGATTGTCGGGTACGGGATTTGGGGAACGCTGCTGGGGCGTTACGAAACCTGGCGGGTTGCACCGCTGTCACTGCTGGTACCGGTCGTGGGTATGGCGAGTGCGGCAATTTTGTTGGGGGAAAAACTGACCACGCTGCAATTGATCGGTGCGGTGCTGATCATGGCCGGGCTGTACATCAACGTGTTTGGTTTGCGGTTGCGTCGGACGACGCGGGTCAGGGGATGAAAAAAGCCCCGCAATTTGCGGGGCAAAAACGAATCAGAGGTCGTGCTGATTGTAATACGGCACGCCTAATTCGTCGGATTTGTCGCTGCCCGCACCCATGTGATTGAAATCAAACGGTGATTGTTCGTGTGCGGTAGGCAGAACCATCGTCGTGCGACTGTTCTGCTGGTTAGCGTGAGTGGTTTGCTCCGCAAAAGTCTGGCCGGAGACCAGCACCAGTAAGGTGAGGGCGGCGGAGGCGATAAATTTCATGATTTCCTCGGTTACGTCTTAATACAGGCGATTAGCAGTTACAGTGTGTTAGCGGATGCAGATATCGGGATTCACCGGGCATACTGGTGATTCGGTATTTATGCGGCGGCACGTCGAAATAGTTCTTAAACGTGCGGGTCAGGGTCTGTTGCGATTCAAACCCATAACGCTCTGCCAGATACAGAATCGGCTCGTTGCTCTCTTTCAGTTTCTGCGCAATTTCCGTCAGCTTACGGCTACGAATATATTGCCCTAAAGAATGACCGGTCTCTTTTTTGAACATCCGTTGCAGGTGCCATTTTGAGTAACCTGAACGCTCGGACACTTTTTCAAGTGAGAGCGGCGATTCCAGGTTCTCTTCGATCCAGTCCAAAATGCTATGAATAGTGATGGCGTCATTATTGCGTCTGGACATCGTCATACCTCTTTCTGTTTACGGCAGGATTTTCTTCAGCAAATGCTCAAGAGTGACCACTTCATCCGCCGTTAAGTTTTTTGTTAGTTCCTGGTGCAGTGTTTGTCCTACTAACTCATGACATTTTTCACACATCGCCGCGCCATCACTGGTGAGTTGCACCAGTACGCCGCGTTTGTCATTGGGGTTAGGGCGTCTTTCAATCCATCCTTTGCAGACAAGACGATCGAGCATGCGCGTGAGCGCCCCCAGGTCGACAGAAAGCACCTTTTTCAGCTCAACCGGGGTGATGCATACTTCGCAGCGAATGGAACACAGCACTTTGAACTGAGTCGCGGTGATGTCCATCGGAGACAGATAGTCATTGAGCAGGCGATCTTTTTTCTGGTTCACCATATGAATAAGACGGCCCAGTGGAATAATTTCGTTAAAGAGATCACTGGTGCTTTTCACAATGGTTGCCCTGGCAAGTAGTTTAATCACGGCAGATATTATTGCTCAGGCAAGTATAAGTCAACCGAATGTATCCGCCGATGCCACGATTTGCTAAAACGTTTCATGAACTTTTTTTGAGGCCTTTTAAATCATAAACATAACGGATGGTTATCTTTATCCAGCGGAAAACACTGCTTACGTTGTCTGCGTGGCTCATGCAGGGCATTTCACCGTATACTGTGAGGGTTGATTATGGAAAAGGACGACAACGCACTATGGTGGAATTATTTCAGGCAATTGGTCTTGGGCTGGTGGTGCTGTTGCCGCTGGCAAACCCGTTAACAACTGTGGCGTTGTTCCTGGGGCTGGCGGGAAACATGAATACCGCCGAACGTAATCACCAGTCGCTGATGGCCTCGGTGTACGTATTCATTATCATGATGGTGGCGTATTACGCCGGACAGCTAGTGATGAACACGTTTGGGATTTCGATTCCTGGGTTGCGTATTGCAGGGGGCCTGATCGTCGCCTTTATCGGTTTCCGCATGTTGTTCCCGGCGCAAAAAGCGCACGAATCGCCGGAAGCCAAAAGCAAATCGGAAGAGATGGAAACGGAGCCTTCTGCCAATATCGCTTTTGTGCCGCTGGCGATGCCGAGTACGGCGGGTCCGGGTACGATTGCGATGATCATCAGTTCCGCTTCCACGGTTCGCGATGGCACGACGTTTTCGGCGTGGGTAGTCATGGTGGCGCCACCGCTGATCTTCGCATTGATTGGCGTGATTTTGTGGGCGAGCCTTCGCAGTTCAGGCGCGATCATGCGCTGGGTGGGTAAGGGCGGAATCGAAGCAATTTCCCGTCTGATGGGGTTCCTGCTGGTGTGTATGGGCGTGCAGTTTATTATTAACGGCGTGCTGGAAATTATTAAGACTTACCACTGACTTTTTGCGGGAGGCGCTGCGCTTACCCGGCCTACTCTTCCCGTAGGCCCTGCAAGCGAAGCGCCGCTGGGCAAAAAACTACCCGCGATGCGTCTGTTCTTCTAAGGCCACAGGCCATTTTCGGAATATCAGAATCGACCAGATAAATGCCGCCAGCGCCGGAATTGCCCCGAGATAGCCAATCGCCGACATTGAAAAATGCAGGCTTACCTGATTCCCGACCAGCGCCCCCGCGCCAATGCCTAAATTGAAGATCCCAGAGAAGAGCGACATCGCCACGTCGGTGGCGTCCGGGGCCAGCGCCAGCACTTTGACCTGCATTCCCAGGCCGATAATCATCATCGCCACGCCCCAGCAAATACTCAATATCGCCAGATTGGTCTCGCTTCCCGCCGCAGGCATCAGCAACACCAGACACAGCAACAGCATCCCGATTGCACCGCTCACCAGCAGCGACGCGTGCTGGTTGCCCAGTTTGCCAAACAGGATGCTGCCGATGATTCCGGCCCCGCCGAGGAGTAACAGCAAGACAGTGGCAAAGTTGGCGCTAAAGCCCGCGACCACCTGTACAAAAGGCTCGATATAGCTGTACGCCGTGTAATGGGCGGTGACCACAACCACCGTCAGCAGATAAATACTCATCAACGCCGGGCGGCGGAACAGCAGCGGCAGGCTTTTCAGCGAGCCAGAATGTTCGCTCGGCAATTTTGGCAGGAGTTTAATCAGACACAGAAGGGTGATTAACGCCCCCATGCCGATGGCGAAGAAGGTGGTTCGCCAGCCGAAATACTGCCCAACGATTCGCCCGATCGGCAAACCGAGCACCATTGCCAGCGCGGTTCCGGTTGCCAGCAGGCTCAGCGCCTGAGCGCGTTTGCCCGCCGGGGCCAGTCGAATGGCCAGCGAGGCGGTAATCGACCAGAAAATGGCGTGTGCAAAGGCGATACCAATCCGGCTAATCACCAGCACGGTAAAGTTCCACGCCAGGAACGACAATACATGGCTGGCGATAAACAACACAAACAGGCCAATCAGCAGCTTGCGCCGTTCCACTTGGCTGGTGAGAAGCATAAAGGGCAGCGACATCAACGCGACCACCCAGGCGTAGATAGTCAGCATGATCCCGACCTGCGCTGTTTCCATATGGAAACTTTGAGCAATATCGGAAAGCAACCCTACGGGCACAAATTCTGTGGTATTAAAGATAAACGCAGCAATGGCAAGCGTGACCACACGTAGCCACGCGACCTTGCGGGAAACCGTGTTCGAAGGCATAAGTATAATTAGGGTTCGTTGCTGAAAAGATGAGAAGGCGATCTTAAAGCCTTCACTGGTTAAAAGACAATCATTATGTGATGTAGGTCTCAAAGTTTACCTTATGCAACCGGTAGCGAAGGGCGTTGTTTTCCTTGAATATAAAGAACAGCACAATAAAAACAGGCGGTAACACGATGCAGGAAATTGATTTTTATCTGGTGGATGCCTTTAGCGATAAAGCCTTTGGCGGTAACGCAGCAGCCGTATGTCCGCTGGAAGAGTGGCTCCCGGACGAGATACTCCTCAGCATGGCGAAGCAACATAATCAGTCGGAGACGGCGTTTTTCGTGCGTACCGATGAGGGTTTTGAGCTGCGCTGGTTCACCACCCTCTCTGAGATAGACCTCTGCGGACATGCCACGCTCGCGGCGTCGCATGTGATTTTTGAATACCTCGATTATCCACACACTGAGATCGAATTTTCGACCCGCTTCGTGGGTAAACTGACCGTTAAACGTAACGGCGACTGGCTGACGCTAAACTTCCCTGCATGGGTGAGTGAGCCGGTGGACAATGCGCCAGCGCTGCTGTTTTACGCTCTGGGGATCACCGAAGCGAAAGAAGTGCGCGTCGCGCGTGACTACATGGTGGTGCTGGAAAACCAACAGCAGGTCGAAGCGATTGCCCCGGATATCGCTGCGATGATCCCGCTAGATAAAATGGTCTGCATTACTGCACCCGGCGACAAAGCTGATTTTGTCAGCCGCTTCTTCTGTCCAGGAGAGGGCGTACCGGAAGATCCGGTGACAGGCTCTACCCACAGTATGCTAATCCCTTACTGGAGCGAAAAACTCGGCAAAACTCAGATGAATGCCCGCCAGGTGTCAGCCCGAGGCGGGGAGTTGCGCTGCGAGCTATTGGGCGATCGTGTGCTAATCGGCGGCCAGGCGACGTTGTACCTGAAAGGCAAAATCTTCCTGCGCGTGTAGGCCATACTGAAATGCCCGCACTGCGGGCATTTTTAAAACAGTACTAGTGAGAGGGCTTACTTTGATGCGGTACGTCCTGCTTACCGTAGGAGATAATGCCTGAGGTATCAATTTGGTCTTCAAGCTGTCGCAAGTCATAATCGCCCTGAAGCCGAAGCCAAAACTCTGGCGTGCTTCCCAGCGCGGCAGCAATGCGGATGGCCAGTGCGGGAGTTAATGCTGTTTTCCCAGCCATGAGGCGGGAAATGGTTGCGGGAGTGACACCGATATTGAGCGCAAAGCGACGGCCACTAACGCCCATGTCAGCCAAATCGCGCGCAATGATTTCGCCGGGGTGAGAAATTTTAAACTGTCTCATTAGTGATAATCCTCGTAGTTCAATATGTATGCATCACCGCTTATGAACTGGAAAGTGATACGCCAGTTCGATCGAACGGTGATAGACCAGCAGCCTTCTCGCTCGCCTTTTAACTGATGTAACTTGTAAATGGGGCGATTTAACTCGTCAATGCCAGCGGCAGTGTCAATGGCCTGTAACCGGTCGTTTATCCTGTCGATATCCTGATCGGGTAACCCTGAAGTCACCCCTTTCTCAAAGAGTCGCTTCAATCCTTTGTGCTTGAATGATTTAATCATCGTCAAATCCATGTTACACGACGTGTAATAGCATACTGCCGTATTACACGATGTGCAATGTTTGTCAGGGAACCGTTTTCCACTCGTGAGGGCTATTTTATCGCGGACTTAAAACAAGTGCTGTATATAATTACAGTGCCCCGCATTTTTGGCACTCTTTGTTAGATTCCCCTCAAGAAAGATAAGTTAACCGTATGACCCTTTGGCGATGGAGGCCGCTATGTTGATAACAAACAACAAAAGGAGCCTGCCATGTATTCCATTACCTCTGAATCTGCCTCTCATCCGGATATTGTGGCGCTGATCACCGCCCTGGATCGCTATCAAACCGAGTTGTACCCGGCAGAAAGTAATCATCTGATTGATTTGACCCAGTTAGCAGCCGGCTCGCTGCTGATGATGGTGATTCGCGATAATCAATTAAATGCCGTAGGCTGCGGGGCGATAGTGCTCAACGGTGACGGCAGCGGGGAGATGAAGCGGGTCTATATCGATCCCACCCATCGCGGACAAAAATTGGGTGAAAAACTGCTGGCGGCGCTGGAGGATGAAGCCCTGAGCCGCCACTGCCACACGCTTCGCCTCGAAACGGGCATTAAGCAGCATGCGGCGATTCAGCTGTATGAACGCTGCGGGTATCAGACGCGCACGGCGTTTGCGCCATACGCGGAAGATCCGTTAAGCCTGTTTATGGAGAAGGTGCTGGTGGCTGACGTTCGTTTAGCAGTGCTATAAATGCCTCAAGTGGACGCGTCATCGCGCCGCGTCGCCATACCAGCCAGGTGGTGAGCCAGCGCCAGTTTTCCGCGAGCGGCCACGCCTCCACCTGATGATGCCCCGGCATGCTCTCCAGCATCGAGCGGGGCATCAGCGCAATTCCCGCTCCGGCGACCACGCAGGCGAGCATCCCGTGATACGACTCCATCTCATGAATCCGCCCGGGCATCGCCCGGTCCGCATGAAACCAGCTTTCAAGATGGCGGCGGTAGGAACAGTTGGCGCGAAAGGCGTAGACATCGCGCCCGCTCACCTGGGTAGCGCGCGACACTTTTTCGTGTCCGGCAGCCGCAACCAACATCATCTCTTCCTGATAGACCGGCATACCGTCCAGTTCCGGGTGTGACAGCGGCCCGTCAACGAACACCGCGCTTAATGTGCCCTCCAGCACGCCGTCAATCATTGTCCCGGAAGGCCCGGTCGACAGGGCAAACTGAATACGCGGATAGCGCTGATTAAATTGTGCGAGGGATTCTGGAATGCGCACCGCTGCTGTGCTTTCCAGCGCCCCGAGGGCAAACAGCCCCTGCGGTTCATCACCCGCAACCACCATCCGCGCTTCCTCGACCAGGGCGAGGATCTGTTTGCTGTAGCGCAGGAAGTTATGCCCAGCCGGCGAGAGGCGCAAACGCTGGTTTTCGCGGATGAACAGCTCCACGCCGAGATCGGCCTCCAGTTGGCGGATACGGGTGGTCAGGTTCGACGGGACGCGATGCACTTTTTGCGCCGCCTGGGTGATGCTGCCGGTCTGGGCGACCGCATTGAACATTTCAAGCTGGGTTAAATCCATAGCGTTCTCGATTCGTGAATAAGTGAGTCAGTATTATTCATTTTTAAGAAATAACAGAGTGGGCCACAATGAATCAACCCTTATTACGTGGAGAAGACTATGACTTACTCACCTGCAACGCATGCGCTGTCTATTGATCCGGCCACCGGCAAAACGCTGGCGGCATATCCGTGGGCCACGAAAGAAGACGTAGAACAGGCTATCACTCTGGCGGATCGTGGTTTTCGTCTGTGGCGAAACGAAACGGTTTCTCAACGGGCGAAAGCACTTCGCCAACTCGGTACTGCGCTGCGTGCACGTGCTGAAGAGATGGCACAGATGATGTCGCGTGAGATGGGAAAACCCATTGTGCAGGCTCGTGCCGAAGTCACTAAATCTGCCGGTCTGTGCGACTGGTACGCCGAGCACGGCCCGGCGATGCTTGCCGCTGAACCGACACTTGTCGAAAACAACAACGCAGTGATTGAGTATCGCCCGCTGGGTCCCGTTCTTGCGGTGATGCCGTGGAACTTCCCGCTATGGCAGGTGCTGCGCGGTGCGGTGCCGATCCTGCTTGCGGGTAATAGCTATCTGCTCAAACATGCACCTAACGTTCTGGGTTCGGCGACGCTAATCGGTGAGATTTTCGCTGACGCGGGTTTTGAGCCGGGCGTGTTTGGCTGGGTAAATGCCACAAATGACGGCGTGACTCAGGCGATTAATGACCGACGTATTGCCGCCATTACCGTGACCGGAAGTGTGCGAGCCGGTGCGGCGATTGGTGCTCAGGCGGCAGCGGCGCTGAAAAAATGTGTGCTGGAGCTGGGCGGTTCGGATCCGTTTATTGTGCTGAACGATGCGGATTTGGATCTGGCTGTAAACGCCGCAGTCACCGGGCGCTATCAAAATACCGGGCAGGTTTGCGCGGCGGCTAAACGCTTTATCGTCGAAGAGGGCATTGCGGAACAGTTCACCGACCGTTTTGTGGCGGCGGCGGCTGCGCTGAAGATGGGCGCACCGGATAACGAAGCGCATTATCTCGGGCCGATGGCGCGTTTCGATCTGCGCGATGAGCTGCATCAGCAGGTGCAGGCGACACTTAATGAAGGCGCCACGCTGTTGCTCGGCGGCGAGAAAGTGGCGGGAGAGGGCAATTATTACCCGGCAACCGTGCTTGGCAATGTGACGCCAGAAATGACCGCGTTCCGTCAGGAATTGTTCGGTCCGGTGGCGGCAATCACGATAGCGAAAGACGCTGAACATGCCCTGGCGCTGGCCAACGACAGTGACTTTGGTCTGTCGGCAACGGTATTTACTGCCGATCAACACCTGGCCGACACCTTCGCGCGTCAGCTTGAATGCGGTGGCGTGTTCATTAACGGTTTCAGCGCCAGCGATGCGCGCGTGGCCTTTGGCGGCGTGAAGAAAAGCGGCTTTGGTCGCGAGCTGTCCCATTTCGGTTTGCATGAATTCTGCAATATCCAAACCGTGTGGAAAGACCGCGTGTAAGTTCTGCTAAAACGCTTAAAAGGCCTTCATCACGAAGGCCTTTGTCATTTTTGTGTCATGGTTCTGTCATTTAGGTTTCGTAGACTCGCACGCGTATAACGTACTGTTACAGAAGAATATTATGAACCTAACGCAAATTTTTAGCCGTATTGCGAAGCGTCAGTTTGGTCTGCTGGCCGGCATCTTCTGCATTATCGCCCTTTTTTCTGCTTTACAGCTTTCCTCCTCGATTCTCCTGACCGCTTCACTGCGCGATGCGAAACTCAATGAACAACAAAACCAGCTGGCGCAACAGCAGCAGAGCAAACTGGATCTGGCTCGCGTCTCGCTGCTGGCGGCAAGTGACCTGCTCAATCGTTCAGGCGTCTATTTTATGCAGGATAAAGAAACCGGCTCGGAGGGCAGCTGGAACAGCCTGATGGATGAAGCGCAGAAGGCGTTGAGTGCCTCTCAGCAGGCGTGGAACGCGTGGCTGGCGCTGAATCCGCCGAAAGATGACGCGCTGATCAACAGCTATCAATTGTTCTACGGCGCGATCAATGAGCAGGCGCAAGGGCTGATCAAAACCAACTCCATCGATGCCTTTTTCGCGGTACCAGCCCAGGCATTTCAGACCGATTTTAATGATAACTACGCGCGCTTTCAGCAACTCAGCGAACAACAGGCAGGCGTGGGGCGACAGTCGCTGATGGACCGTCTATCGGATTTGCAGTCGCTGTTCCTGTTGGCGCCGGTGGTGCTGTTGCTCATTGCGGTTGCGGTTTGGTTTGGAATGTCTCGCTGGGTGATTGTCCCTCTGCGCAGGCTCATTGCGCATATCAATCAGCTGGCGGCGGGAGATCTCTCCGGGAATGCGCCTGCGGTGAATGGCTTTAACCGCGAAATCGGACAGCTGAGCGTGAGCGTCATGACCATGCAGCGCGGACTACAGCAGCTGGTGACCCAGGTGAGTGAGGCCACAACGTCGATGGTGTCGAATATTGGCGAGCTGGCGGAAGGTAATCAGAAACTGTATCAGCAGTCGGCACGCCAGGCGCAAGAGCTGAGCGATGTTACGGCGCATATCGCGACGCTGGAAACGCACGTTGAAGGCAATACCGGCTATGCAAAACTGGCCAGCTCACGTGCCAACGAAGCGCGTCAGACGGCGGCGGGTGGCGATATGATGATGTCGACCGTGAATGCGTCGATGCAGGCGATCGTTGAACGATCGTCTGAGATGCGCGGGATCGTTTCTCTGATCGACAGCGTGGCATTCCAGACCAATATTCTGGCCCTAAACGCCGCCATTGAAGCCGCCCATGCGGGCAATCAGGGGCGCGGTTTTGCGGTGGTTGCGCGTGAGGTCGGCCTGCTGGCGAGAAAGAGCAGCCATTCGACGCAGACGATTCAGGAGCTGATCAATCATTCGTTGCAAGGGATTGAGGACGGCTCAAAAGCAGTGGTCAAGCTGGAGAACAATTTGCAGCAGGTTACCGGGCTGGTGGCGAATCTCAGCAGTTTGCTCGATGACATCTCTGCCGCCACCCTGAGCCAGGGCGACAGTATTCATCAGATGACGCGACAGTTACAGGCGCTGAATCAGGTTTCGCAGCAGACTGATGTCCTGGTGAGCACCGCGTCTGAAGCCTCGCGCCGCTTACACGATGAGTCTTATCTTCTGATGCAGGCGGTTTCGCGTTTTCGTCTTCCTGCCTGACGGAGCGCATCGCCCTCTGTTATACTCGCAGCCCGTTTTTGGCCTGTGGGCAAGGAGCAAAGTGTGGCTGCGGTCATTGATAATCAGATGCTGGAAGAGATTCTGGCCCAGGTTCGCCCGTTACTGGGGCAAGGTAACGTTGCCGATTACATTCCCGCGCTGGCGTGTATCAGCGGCAATAAACTGGGTATCGCGATTTGTACCGTTGAGGGGCAACTTTATCAGGCGGGGGATGCCACTGAGCGTTTTTCGATTCAGTCGATCTCCAAATTGCTGAGTCTGGTGGCGGCGATGCGTCAATATGATGAAGACGAGATCTGGCAGCGGGTCGGGAAAGATCCCTCGGGTCAGCCGTTTAACTCTTTGCTCCAGCTGGAAATCGAACAGGGCAAACCGCGTAATCCGTTCATCAACGCCGGCGCGCTGGTGGTGTGCGATATGCTGCAAAGCCGTCTCAGTGCGCCGCGCCAGAGAATGCTGGAGATTGTGCGTCAGCTGAGCGGTGTATCCGATTTGAGTTACGACGCCAACGTGGCGCGTTCTGAGTTTGAACACTCTGCGCGGAACGCCGCCATTGCCTGGCTGATGAAATCCTTCGGCAATTTTCACAATGATGTCGCCACCGTGCTGCAAAACTATTTCCATTACTGTGCGCTGAAAATGAGCTGCGTGGAGCTGGCGCGTACCTTTCTGTTTCTTGCCGATCAGGGCCATTCTGCGCTGCATAATCAGGCCGTTGTGACGCCGATGCAGGCGCGGCAGGTGAATGCGCTCATGGCGACCAGCGGGATGTATCAAAATGCCGGTGAGTTTGCCTGGCGGGTAGGGCTGCCGGCCAAATCGGGCGTTGGCGGCGGCGTCGTGGCGATTGTTCCTCACGAAATGGCGATTGCGGTCTGGAGCCCGGAGCTTGATGCCGCCGGGAACTCGCTGGCAGGCGTTGCGGTGCTGGAACAACTCACTCAGCGGCTTGGGCGTTCGGTTTACTGATCAAATACACCACTAACGTTGATGGGTTATGCTCCCTGGGGATGTATGTTATAGATAGGTGCTAATCTTTTAGTATTCCTGCTGATGACCGCGAAATAATTGCGTTAAGCGATTATATGGATTGATATTTGATGCAATCTTCTTTGACCTCGTTTAAACCTTTTCAACCCGACAATCCGCTGCGTAATGCGGTGAGTATTTTTATTCTCACCACGCTGTTTTATTTCATTGGTGCGGAATTACGTCTGGTGGAGGCGCTCTCGCTTTTCTGGCCGCTGAATGGCGTGATGGCGGGCGTATTTGCCCGTTACGCTTATCTCAACCGCCTGCATTATTATGCGGTGTCGTATGTCGCGATGCTGATGTATGACGCGGTAACCACTAACTGGGGCATGGCCTCGGTGGTGATCAATCTTTCCAATATGGTGTTTATCGTCACCGTCGCGTTGCTGGTGACGCGGGACAGACGCAGAGGACGGCTGGTTCCGGACCCGATTAACGCCCTACGACTGTTTAATTATTGTCTGCTGGCGGCACTTCTGTGCGCGCTGATAGGCGCAATGGGCTCGGTCGGCATTGACAGTCAAACTTTCTGGCCACTGTTTGCCGACTGGTTTAGCGAGCAATTCTCGACGGGAGTGCTGATTCTGCCGTGCCTGATGACAGTCAAAATCCCGGAGCTCAAACATCCGGTGCGGCTGGATCACTTTATGCCGGTGGTGGCGCTGATCGTTTCGGTGATGGCTTCAGTGGTGATCGGTGGAGCGGGCAGTCTGGCGTTTCCGCTGCCTGCGCTTATCTGGTGTGCGGTGCGCTATTCTCTCCCGGCGACCTGTTTACTGACCTTTGTGACGGGAGGCGTAGAAATCATCCTGGTCGCCAATTCGATTATTAATATTGCTGTGGCCGCACCGCTGTCGACGCCAATGATGTTCTCTGCGCGTCTGGGGATTGCCACGATGGCGATTTGCCCGGTGATGGTTTCCGTGAGCGTTGCGGCGATTAACTCGCTCATTCATCAGGTGTCGCTGCGCGCTGATTATGACTTTCTGACCCGCGTCTATTCACGGTCGGGCCTGTATGAAGCGCTGAAAAATGAAGAATCTCATCGCCATCCGCGTTTTCTGACGGTCATGCTGCTGGATATCGATTATTTCAAAAGCATCAATGATAACTATGGTCATGAGTGCGGGGACCGTGTTCTTGCCGAGTTTGCCAGCAAGGTGCAGCAGACCGTCGGTGAAGACGGGCTGGTGGCAAGAATGGGCGGCGAAGAATTTGCGGTGGTGGTGAACTCCGTGGATGCGCGTCAGGGCGTTGAACTGGCGGAACGTATAAGGGAATCTATCGCTTCGCATCCGTTTAGCTGGCGTCAGCAAACGCTCTTTCTGACGGTGAGTATCGGTCTCGGGAGCGCCAAATCCGAGTCCTGGCAGCTGACTGAGGTGTTTAATAAGCTGATGGCCGAAGCAGATGAGTATCTGTATCGCTCGAAAAAAGCAGGGCGAAATCGTACCAGTGCGCGTCAACTGGACAATCAGCTTAGCGTTGAACCCGAAAAAAGTACGGAGCACGTGTAAACGTATCCATCCCAGGCAGAATGCGGCCTTGATGTTATCAAATTGCTGATAAATTGCTTGCTACGTATTTTTAAGCTCAATAAGATACCGGGGATAACACATCGGAAAAATCGCGTGATGAACGGAATTGATAAACTGAGTAAAAACCATCGCTTACCAGGGAGTCGTTTTGTCAAACGTATGTATCTGATGCGTATCCTTGGCACGTTTCTCTGTTTTATCCCCATTATCTCCGCCCTCATTGAGCAGAATTGTTCAGAATGGCTCATGCTTTTGCTGGCTGTGAACGCTTTTGTCTGGCCGACGGTCGCCTGGCAGCGCGCTCGTCGCTCTTCTACGCCGCTGGTGACGGAACATCAAAATCTGGTGATTGATGCGGGAGCGGGCGGTTTTTGGATCGCCATGATGGCTGTCAATCCGCTCCCCTCGGTCGTCATTGCGACGATCCTGCTGGCAGACCGGCTTTCCGCTGGCGGTTTTACGCTGATGAAGAAAGCGGCGTTTGCGATGCTGGCGGTGTTTCTCGCCGCCTGGCTGGTACAGGGAATGGCAGTGGTCACCACCGTTTCTCAGCAGACCATGTTTGCCACGTTGCCCTTAATTGCTATCTATATCATCGCCCTCAGCGTGCTGACGGACAGTATTGCGCTGCGCTTGCGCATTAAATCGCGCGAGCTGGAACGTATTGCAATGATGGACCCGCTGCTGGATATCGCCAATCGCCGCTTGCTCGAAAAACGCATTGAGCATGAACTCAAAAAACTCCAGCAGGCCTGTCGGGAATCGGCTTTGATGTTTATCGATATCGATAACTTTAAAGAGGTAAACGACCGTTTCGGTCATAAAGTCGGGGATGCGATGCTCGCTGCGGTATCGCAAATTTTGCATCTCGCCACGCGTTCCACCGATACACCGGCTCGACTGGGTGGCGATGAATTTGTGATATTGCTACCGGATACCTCTATTGAAGAGGCCCACGTGGTGGCGTCGCGGATTATGGAAGCCGCCGCCATTATGCAAGATGTGGCGCAAGAAACGATCAATTGTACGTTGAGCATTGGTATTGCAGGGGCGACCCGCGAGATGTCGAATGTCACCGACTGGCTACAGGCGGCGGATACGGCGCTGTACCAGGCTAAGCGCGGCGGCAAAAATCGAATTTTCGCGCACTGACAAGTTGACTGTTTAGGCTAAGCTATTAAAAAAGCTGAGTGTCAGGAGACATTATGAAAGCGCCCGCGATCCCTGCCAATGAATCAGACCGTCTGTTATCCCTGCGTGATTCCGGGCTTCTGGAATCCTCTCACCATCAGCCTTACGACCGTATTACCCGTCTGGCGACGCGTATTTTTAACGTGCCGGTGGCGATGATCAATCTCATTGATGAGCATTCGCTGGTGGCTTTGTCTGCGAAGGGTTCAACGGTAAACCTCCCGCCGCGCAGCCACTCTTTTTGCGGCCATACCCTGAGTGGCAACGTGCCGCTGGTGGTTCCTGATACCCACCATGACGCTCGTTTTGGCGATAATCCGCAGGTCAGGGGATCGCTGGGCGTGCGTTTTTATGCGGGCATTCCACTGCATTTACCTGATGGTGCGATTGCCGGAACGCTGTGTCTGATGGACGTCGTTCCTCGGGATTTCAGCGATCAGGACATGGCGGCGCTGAACGATTTGGCGGCGCTGGCGGAAGATGAATTTGCGGCGGCCTGTGCTGCGACCACCGACGATCTGACGGGGCTGTTTAACCGGCGCGGGTTTAACCAGTTCGCGGCTTTCGCATTATCCGGTGCCCGGCGGCGGGCAGAGCCATTAACACTCGCCTGGATGGATCTGGGCAGATTCCGCCAGATTAATGAACGCTACGGTCAGAGTGAAGGTGATATTGCGCTTAAAGCGATGGCTGAACTGATGCGCGCCTCGTTTCGCGAAGCCGATCTTTTAGTGCGGTATGGCGGTGACGAGTTCGCGGTATTGTTTGCCGATACCGATGAGAAGGGCGCCTGGATTGCGATGCAATATCTTAATGAACAGGTCGCGGAATACAACCAGCGAGGTCTGCATCCCTGGATTCTTACGTTTTCGTGGGGAGTTTGTGAGTTCGAGCATCAGCAAAATGATCTTCAGCAATGGCTACATGCCGCCCATGAGAGGATTCTCGCGGCGAAGCAGCAGCACAGCGCGGGTGGCTGACATCATAAAATCCTATGAGCGCGGTTCTTGCGTTAAATAAATGTTAAGAGCAATCTGAGGAGGTCAATTCACAAGGAAATCCAATGACCTCCTCGCTGCATATTCACTCTCTTTCTCGGGAAGCGATCCTTTCCCATATCGATTCGCTGGCTGATATCCTCGAAAACTGCGTCAGCGGTGGGGCATCGGTGAGCTATATGCTGCCTTTTACCCCTGAGAAAGCGCGCCAGTTCTGGCTGGGCGTGGCCGAAAGCGTGGGGCGGCAGGAGCGCACCGTGCTGGCGTGCAGTGACGAGCGTGAGGCGTTTTTAGGCACAGTCCAGCTCATCACCGATCAACCTGAAAACCAACCGCACCGCGCGGATGTTGCCAAACTGTTGGTTCATGAAAAAGCCCGTCGTCGCGGTGTGGCGATGGCATTGATGGACGCACTGGAATCGGTCGCGCAAAATCAGGGAAAATCCGTTCTGGTATTGGATACCGCCACCGGCAGCGGCGCGGAAACGTTCTATCAGCGTGCTGGCTGGCAAAAGGTAGGAGAGATCCCGCGCTATGCGTTGATGCCGGACGGTGAAATGACGGCGACCTCAGTGTTTTATAAGTTTTTATAATATTTTTTACAATTGCTGCATGGTTTGATCAAAACAGGGTTTCATGGTCTCAAAGTTTGATAAGTTATTGGACCAATCTTATCGGGCTGTATGACTAATTAAAAAAGGAACCCCTTGTGAACACACTCAACCGTCGTGATTTTCCCGGTGCTCTCTATCCTGAACGTATCATCCAGTTTGGTGAAGGTAACTTTTTACGTGCGTTCATCGACTGGCAGGTAGACCTGCTGAATGAACACACCGACCTCAACTCTGGGGTGGTGATTGTTCGCCCAATCCAGAGTGATTTCCCGCCTTCGCTCAGCACTCAGGACGGCCTGTACACCACAATTATTCGTGGTCTGAATGAGAAAGGTGAAGCCGTCAGCGACGCGCGTCTTATCCGCTCCGTGAACCGCGAAATCAGCGTCTACAGTCAGTACGATGAATTCCTCAAGCTCGCGCACAATCCCGATATGCGTTTTGTGTTCTCCAACACCACCGAAGCGGGTATCAGCTATCACGCCGACGACAAATTCGACGATGCGCCAGCCGTGAGCTATCCGGCAAAACTGACTCGTTTGCTGTTTGAACGTTTCAGCCATTTCAACGGCGCGCCCGATAAGGGCTGGGTGATTATTCCGTGCGAACTGATTGATTATAATGGCGATGCGCTGCGTGAACTGGTGCTGCGCATCGCTCAGGAATGGGCGCTTCCCGCTGCATTTATTCAATGGCTGAATGATGCTAACAGCTTCTGTTCAACCCTGGTTGACCGCATTGTGACGGGCTATCCGCGTGACGAAGTGGCTGCACTCGAAACAGAGCTCGGCTACCACGATGGCTTCCTCGACACCGCTGAGCATTTCTATCTGTTTGTTATTCAGGGGCCAAAATCCCTGGCAGCCGAACTGCGTCTCGATAAATTCCCGCTTAACGTGCTGATTGTTGACGACATTAAACCGTACAAAGAACGCAAAGTCGCGATCCTGAATGGCGCGCACACGGCGCTGGTGCCAGTGGCTTTCCAGGCGGGGCTGGACACGGTCGGCGAGGCGATGAACGATGCAGAGATCTGCGCATTCGTGGAAAAGGCTATCTACCAGGAGATCATCCCGGTGCTGGATTTACCAAAAGATGAGCTGGAATCCTTCGCCAGTGCGGTGACAGGGCGTTTCCGTAACCCGTATATCAAACATCAGCTTCTGTCGATTTCCCTGAACGGGATGACCAAATACCGCACCCGCATCCTGCCGCAACTGCTGGCAGGGCAGAAGGCCACCGGACAATTACCGGCGCGTCTGACATTTGCATTGGCGGCACTGATGGCGTTTTATCGCGGAGAACGCAACGGCGAAAGCTATCCGGTGCAGGACGATGCCCACTGGCTGGAGCGTTTCCAGCAGCTGTGGACGCAACATAACGATAAACAAATCAGCACCAGCGAACTGGTGAAAGCGGTTCTGAGCGTCAGCGATCACTGGGAGCAGGACCTGACCAACGTGAACGGATTGGTAGAACAAGTTACTCTCGATCTGGATGCAATTTTGCTGCAGGGGATGCGCGCTGCCGTGAAACAGCTGTGCTAATCACGATTCCCGGCTCTGGCCGGGTTTTGTTTAAACACTAATTAGTTACAACATACTATTTATTCCGTTTTTTTAAAACACACATTGGTATCGTGCGCTTTTTGTCTGGCAGTTAAAAAGGGAACAGCAATCTCGTAACAAGCTTGCAACCGTGATGGTGATCACGTTTAATAGTCACGCTCTTTATTGACCTGAAGCTAACTATGATTGTTCGTCCTCAACAGCACTGGCTGCGCCTGATTTTCGTCTGGCACGGTTCCGTCCTGTCTAAAATTTTTACCCGGTTGTTCCTTAACTTCCTGTTATCCATCGCTGTTATCGTGATGTTGCCGTGGTACTCATCGCTGGGCATCAAATTGACCGTTGCGCCATTTAGCATCCTCGGGGTGGCCATCGCGATCTTCCTTGGTTTTCGCAATAACGCCTGTTATTCGCGCTACGTCGAGGCTCGCCAGCTTTGGGGGCAACTGATGATAGCGTCACGCTCGCTATTTCGCGAGGTGAAAAACACGCTTCCGGACGATCCGCATTTGAGCGAGTTCCTGCGTCTGCAAATTGCCTTCGCCCATTGTCTGCGCATGACGCTCAGAAGACAGCCGCAGGCGGACCAGCTTGCACGTTATCTTTCAGCTTCACATCTTCGCGCGGTAATGGATTCGAATTCGCCGTCGAACCGCATTTTACTGATAATGGGTGAATGGCTCGCCGTAAGACGTCGGGAAGGGCACCTGTCGGACATTCTGTTCCACAGCCTCAACAATCGCCTAAACGATATGTCAGTGGTACTGGCCGGATGTGAACGCATTGCCAACACGCCGGTGCCGTTTGCTTATACCCTGATTTTGCACCGCACCGTGTACCTGTTCTGCATCATGCTGCCGTTTGCCCTGGTGGTTGATCTGCACTACATGACGCCATTCGTCTCGGTCCTGATCTCCTACACCTTTATCTCTCTCGATGCGCTGGCAGAAGAGCTGGAAGAACCTTTCGGTACCGAAAATAACGACTTACCGCTGGACGCTATCTGCAATGCGATGGAAATCGATCTGCTACAGATGAACGACGAGTCAGAAATCCCGGCCCGCGTTTTACCGGATAAACATTACCAGCTCACATAGTGAATATTCAGGAACGCGGCAACGCGTTCCATTCATCGCGAGTGATTTCCCACAGCTCTGAGTCTAACTCGCCGCTAACGTAGGATTTCTTTTCGGTTCTCACCAGGCGCATCCCGCTGCTCGATGAAATCCTCTGAGAACGTTCATTAACGGCGGCTTTTGGGGCTCGCAGAACCGGTTTGTTTAGCGTATTGAACCAGTAATCTGTTGCGGCAATACTGGCTTCGCGCATATATCCCTGGCCTTGCCATTCGGGTGTCAGCCAGAATCCACGGTTATTATCTTCCACGTCGTACAAACAGATCAGACCCACCAACTCGTCAGGCGAAGCTTTGCGACGAATCGTCCAGAACCATGCAACACCATTTTCCACGTCCGGCAAGGCGACGTTATTGACGTAATTCTCTGCACCATCGTCCGGATAAGGCCACGGCACGCTCGCTACCATATAGCGCACGATCTCCCAGCGCGGATATAGCTTCTGAATTTGCGCCGCATCTTTTGCTTCCAGCGGTTTAAGCAACAAGCGTTCGGTGGTCAACGTTGGTGTATTCACGGCTCGTATCTCCATTTTTTGTCGTTATGTTTTTGTTTGCCTTCTGCTATTTTCATGATTATCACATTCTTTGTTATCTGAATAGCCGAGGAAAATATGACCTTAAGACTGGCCGTGCCAGAAGAGGCTGAAAAGCTCTGGGAAGTTCGTAATCTTGCTATCCGCGCAGGCTGTCAGAGCAGCTACGATTCTGAAGTGATCGCCCGATGGACTCCGGAGGCGATGCCTGAAAGCTATCGTCAGATCATCATCGATAATCCTTTTTACGTAGTAGAAGATGAGAAGGGCGAAATTGTGGCGAGCGGCTATCTCGACCTTGATGCAAATAGCGTGGAAGCAATTTTTACCGTACCCGAAGCCGCGGGAAAAGGACTCGCGGGACGAGTCATCACAGCGATACTGAGCAATGCGCGCGAGCGCGGTATTTCTCGATTAACGCTTTCCTCAACGCCAAATGCACACACTTTTTATCAGAAACACGGATTCATCACCCTGGGTGAAAGCCTGCATCTTTCAAGAATGGCGGGCGCTGAGTTGCGCTGTTTCAACATGGCCATTGATTTATCCGATGAGGAGAAACCATGACAGTAATCGTGAGGGCATTGCGCAAAGGCGATTATGCCGGCTGGCGTCCGTTGTGGGATGGTTATACGGCGTTTTACGCATGTGAACTCGATGAATCCGTGACGGCATTAACATGGGAAAGGGCGCTCAACTCGCATTCGTCCCTGTTTTGTCGGGTCGCAGAAATCGATGGCAAGGTGATCGGTTTTGCCATGTGCGTGCTGCATGAAGGCACTTGGACCACCGCTCCCGTTTGTTATCTTGAAGACTTGTTTGTTGATGAAAATGTTCGCGGAAAAGGTGCCGGAAAGGCGCTGATTGAGGCACTCCAGGCGGAAGGAAAGCGCGAAGGGTGGTCAACGCTCTATTGGGTGACACGTCAAAACAACCCTGCGCGAAAACTCTACGACATGTTTAGTGAAGCTGACGATTTCGTCCGCTATCGCGTGTCGCTCTGAACCTGCGTTATGGCTCGCGACGAGCAACGATAAACAGACGCGGAAACGCCAGCAGTATCTGACCGTTTTCCTGGAGCGGATACTGCTGTTCCAGAAGCTCGTGATAGCGCTCCAGATAGTTCCGCTGCTCATGCTCACTCAGTTCCTGCAACCAGGGACGCAATCCCGTCGCGCTGACCCAGTCGATGATGGCCTGATGAGAACTCATTTTGTGAAAGTACGTTGTGCGCCAGATATCCACGTCGCATCCCGCATCGGTCAGAATATCAAAATAAGCATGAACGCCGGGCAACGGGTCGCGGCTACGGTCAGGAAAACCTTGCTCATACGCCACTTCTCGCATCAGAACGTGGGTAGGTTCATCGCGGTTATCCGGCATCTGAATCGCGAGCACGCCGTTCAGTTTGAGCAGAGAAACCAGGTGCGGGAGTAGCTCATAATGGTCGGGTATCCACTGTAACGACGCGTTGGCATAGACCAGATCGACGGAATGCTGAGGACGATACGTTTTTATGTTCGCTTCAATAAACTGACACTCGGGTAAGGCGACTCGCGCCTGTTCCAGCATCGCGGGCGAATTATCCACGCCAACAATATGTGCTGATGGCCAACGCTGGTGCAAAAGCGTAGTGCTGTTAGCCGGGCCGCAGCCCAGATCCAGAACCTCAGAAACGTCGTTTAGCGCCACTCTTGCCAGCAATTCGGCGGCGGGACGGGTGCGTTCCGCGCCATATTGCAGATATAAAGAAGGATTCCAGTCGGCCATCATCGCATCTCCAGTTTGCGGTTTTCAGCAAGTGTAGATGATTTATGTTCAGGCGTTGAGCCAGACCTGGCCATCGGCCTTCATTTTTCGCTCTAATTCGCTGCCACGAGTGGCAAAGACGCGCTTAACCGGAAAACCACTTTTTTCCAGTACATAGGCCAGCGCAGCATATTCACGCGGGTATTTTTCGGCCGTCGCCGTGTCAATTTCCACAAGCCCAAGAGGAAACGTGAAAGTGCCCATGTCATAAATGCTCTGACGATGGAACAGTTTCCAGACGCCATTTCGTTTTTCCATCAGATCGTAAAAACGATTATGTCCGTTACAGCCCACGTTAAGTTTGACGTTCTCAGCGATAATAATGGCGTTAGTTTCAACAATCGCTTTGTCGCCGTTGAAGGTGATAATCGGGCTGCCCATCAGATGTTTAGTCCGAATATCTGACGCTCCCATACGCTCTGAACCGGTCACAAAATCGCTGAACAATCCTTCAAACCAGGTCACCTCGATGGTGCCGTCCGGATGAAACAATGAACGCAGCTGCTCCCATTCGTTCAGATCCCGGTGGATCCAGCCATTGATCAGGTCGGTAATCTGCAGGCGACCTTCAATTCTGTTTTCCATTTCTGTGCTCCAGTGTGTGAAAGTTGTATGGAGTATTGACCTTACCTTCGATAACATCAAATAGCTTATAATGACAGATTAATCATTTTTACTGATGAATGGAGGGCGAACGTGGATTTACGCCAGTTACGCTATTTTCTGGCCGTAGCGCAAGAGAAACACTTTGGTCGCGCAGCCCAGACGCTAAACATCGTGCAGCCTGCACTCAGCATGCAGATTCGTTCCTTAGAGGAAGAACTCGGCGGCGCGTTATTTGTCAGAACCAGCCGCAGCGTTGAGCTGACCGAAGCCGGAAAATTGTTCCAGACTGAGGCGCAACGCACGCTAGACCAGGCTGAGTTTGCCCGCCGATCTGTTGAACGGTCGCTACGCGGTGAAACCGGTACGGTACGAATTGGATTCGCCGGGAACGCCATTTTCAGCGGTCAACTGATGCAAGATTTACGTTTTTTCCGCAAACAGTATCCCGACGTAGAAATAACGCTGAAGGAAATCCCCCCGCAGCAGCAGGTGGAGGCGATCCTCGCCGGACAGCAGGATATTGGGTATACGCCTGATCACAGTAAAACCCTCACTGACGGGATTAACGTAAAGAGAATAGGGGAATGGGCGTTTCTGGTGGCGCTATCGAATGAACATCCGCTGGCTGAACATCCGTATTTCACTTTCGAGATGCTCTCCGGCGAACCGCTGATCCTCTACGATGCCCATGACACACATGAAAAGCTTTACCTCCTGTTGAGTCAGAAACTGAAGAGTGCTCTTAAGGTTGCGCATCGTTCTGACAGTTCGTTGAGCGTTTTGGCTCTTGCTGCCGCAGGACTCGGAATCGCGCTGGTTCCCGAACCGCTAAAGCAGGTCAATATTCCAGGACTGGTTTACCGCAACCTGAGTGCTTCGGAGTTAACGGCTAATTTGCTGATGATCAGCCGTAGTAATGAAACTAACGCCGCGGTTAACGCTTTCTTAGCGCTGAAATCGCGAGGACAAGGATGACGATACCGACGCTAGATTCTGCCAGAGTTATGATTGGTGCGCATAATGTATATTATGTTAAATGGTGCGGGTAGCAACGAAATCAGTTTGCACAAGGTGTTTTACGCCCTGTTTCTCAAAACTCTAACCAAAGTCTAGTTTACGGCCCTTCCCGTTTCAACTACAAACAGACTTCAGGCGTGGTGAATCGCACAATTTGTGATTTAGTTCAATATCCTGACACCGCAATTGCTTGCATGTGCTATGACACGGGCATAAAAAACCCGGCGCAGTGGCCGGGTTCGGTTAACTTGCTCTGCGCTTACTCGGGCAGATAATTCGCTTCAAACACCTGAAGCAACGTCCACGGCATGGACTCCGGGAACGTGGATTCATCAAAACCAGTCTCACGCGCTGCGGATAAAACTGCATCACCGTATGCTTCCGTAGCCATTTCTGACAGCTTGCTTTTCAGTGACGGGTTCTTTTCAAGATGCCTGGCGATTTTACGACGCTGTTCTTTTATGGTCAGCGTCCAGCTTGTGCCGCGATGACTGGGCTGATACTTCCATTTCAGAAGATGCATAAACAGAATTTCAAGACGTGATTCAAGTTCCCTGCGTTCGCTGCCGCCCATAAATTCGATTTCCTCCATTAAATGCATCACGTCCAAATCGGATAAGCGCCCGTCTTTCAGTAGCGCGGCCTGTTGCTGAGTCCACCCGTAAAAGTCAGTTTCATAAAGGTTACTACGCATCGTTATACCTCCTGTTGCGCGCTGGATATCTGGCGTCTTGTGGCGTTCACAACAGACATAAACGCCTTAATGCCTGGATCTACATCCGGGGTCAGCATTCGCATAATTGACTTTGGATGCCTGCCAACTTCTGGCGATATAGCCGGGAAGCCGCATGTCATATTAATAATCATGCGTAGCATCATCTTTGCCGAATCTACATCACCGTTCTTTATCATGGTGTACACCTCATCAAGAGCGGCACTGCTGACTTCGGGATGCTCCTTAAGGTACTGAATTGTTAATTCATCATATTCAATGCTGGCCATAAAGCCCCCTTGTACGATTACAAATCAAGAGTAACGTTTATGTTACCTTAAATCAAGCGGACAATAAAAAACCCGCCGACCGTGGCGGGTTAACTCATCATCCTGAATCAATAGTACCAGGCGGCTGTTACTCTCCCAATGTCAGAACGCCCGATTGCGTGTCACCTGAGTACGCAATCAGACCTGAATATTCAGGCAAGTCATCGTGTTCCGGGATGATGCCGTAGCTGATGGTGTAGGACTCCTGCCCCTCACTTTCCGCGAAGCTGGCAAGCTCCCGAATCTGTTTTGCAGTAAGGACTAGTCGATTGTGATTAAGACTTTTTTGACTCATCTCTTTTTCCAGATGGTCGAAGGCTTCGTTCACCTTAGTTGCGACCAGCTTCGTGTCAGCGCTTTCAATGTCACTACCAGCCCGCACCAGCAAATCACCTAACACAATAATTTTTTGACTATTAATCGAAATTTCCATTGATTCCACTCAAATAAATAAACAGAAAAAGGTCAGGCTCTTTGCCTGACCTGCCAGTGATTACTTCTGCGCAGGAAGTTGCTGACAGCCACCGCCGCCAGTGGAATCAATACAGCCGCCGGTTGATGTGGTGATTTTGGTCCCCGGCGCGATATGGCCGCGCGTAACCTGCGTGCCATCAGCACTTTTGACGGAAGTAAAACCAGAACAGGCAGACAACACGCCAGCAGTTAAAGCAATACAGACCAGTAAGGCAACTTTCTTCATTTTTGGATCCTCTTTGACGTTATTTGACAATGTGTCATTCGTTAGCGCAGCCAGTATGCCACCCGTCATTTTTTCAATGAATTTTTCGCCACACATAAAAAACCGGCCTGAAGCCGGTTATTTTATTACACGCTGAATTTATATGTGGGCCGCCATTTCCCGGACTGCATGACCGCTGCATGCCGTTGTGCGCGGTTCGGTGTTTGTTTTGCCCAGGTGCTATCAAGCATTTGCTCTACGGCTTCATTCCAGTCTTCCGCCACGATTGCTTTTAACATATTTTTGAAACCCGCCAGACCACTGACGCCCATCTGAAAGCCCATTGAAGTCAGAATATCTTTTCGTGGCTGATTGCAGTGTGCCAGCGCTGCGGAAATGTCCTCGTTTTCCTGCATTTCTGACTGTACGTCGGCGACGTCATCAGCCAGCCAGGCATTAATCGTGTTATCACATAAAGTGAACGTGTAATTCTTCAGTGACGCACCTGCCGGACCCAGCTTAAAGCCGACACCAACCGTCGGATAACCTAGGCTATCAAGATAAGGTGTATATTTAACGCCTTCTTCCTGACGTAACAACGGCACAATCTGTGATTTTTGTTGTAGCATTTTTTTATTCCTCTTTGACGTTAATGAATTTACAAAACGAAAGGTCAGCGCAAGCCCTGCGCCAGCCAATATTAATTTTTCAACTGTCATCACCCTTCTTCCCAAATATTCGCGGTCTGTCCTTACTATCCCACGCCCCGCGAACGGCTGTTTTTATTCGGTCAACTCCAACTATCCCCACAAGCATCCCGACAACCGGCATCCACTCTTCATGCATTCCGCTTTTATGCATGACTGCAATGAGGCCCAGCGAAACAAACACCGCCACAAAGCCTGTCGCAATGGATTCAATCCAGCGATGACCATCACCCAAGTCAGACCACACTGACACCACAAAGGCACTTATGGCACCCCACGACCCCAGCGGGTGTGCAACAACCCACAACCACGCGCGGTACAGCAATTCTGAAAATCCGTTGTGATTATTCATGACGTTACAGTGTCACCCACATCTGACAGAAACAACCCAAAACCACCGTCAAACGCGTCAATCGACGCATAGACGCCCGAATCACGAAGGCGAAGCATCCCCACCGCCAGCGCTCCCGCATAGCCCGGAATGCGCCCCTCAAGACACAGCATCACATCTGGTCGAAGAACAATATGTGACAACGTAACGGCTTTGTCTGCGCTACTTAACGCCACCCACCACAGCGCGGTTCCGGTCGAATAATAAACACGCACGTTAAATGCCTGACCGTTGAAATTCACGGTTAGCATCTGGTCAGGATTGCTAGCCGCCAACGGAACTGAAAAATAGTCACGGTCCGTCATCAGGTACGCTCCCCGAAGTAAAGAATGTCGTGTTTAGGCTCTGATGGCGGTTTTACTGGCGTTGTGGACTTCTTCCCGCCGTTGGTTGTCCCCTGCCCTTTCGGCGCGGAAGTTTTTTTTGCAGGTGCGGGGCCAGTCGTCTGACTGAAATTAACAAATCTAATACCCTGCGCTGACAGGCTGATGTTGATTAACTTTTTGCCTGGCACCATATCTGCTTTAAAGTCGGTCCATACCGCATCAGCAAGGGCAATGAATGATGTGTACACCGACACCAGTTCATCAGCGCTGAACGCTGCCTGAAGACTGGCAACTTCACTTGAAGCCCTTATATCGTCGTAGGCAATAAAATAGCCGTCAGCACCCGTTATGATGCCGTCTATGCTGACAGTCGGCTGGTCAGTAACGGTGCCGTCTGAAATTTTGTAGCCGGTCTCAACCTTCCCCTGCGTGGCACTGCGTTTCTGTGCGTATTGCTCACGCATTCTTAAGCGCAAGGACACAGTGACACCATTATTGAGCACAATGACCGCTCGTCGGTCTGGTGGTGCTGTTAGTCCATCCTCTGCCATGTTTCACCCATAAAAAAATCCACCTGTGAAGGTGGATTCTATGCGTTATGCACGCGTGCAATGAGTCGTTGCTGTGTGGCTTTTTCTTATCTAAGTGATAGCAGCATGGACCCGTAAGAAATTAATGAATTTAAAATAATTAACGCTGCATGGTGAATATTGTCAATATTATTCATCATGTTAGCGTCAAGTGACATTATAAAGATAATTAGTAACATTCCAGCCAAACATAAAAACATATTAATTTTTGTCATAACTCTTTCTCACTACTTCAATTAAATCGCCCCACTTGCTTCAGCCATGTTATCAAGACCGCCACCACCATATTGAGTTATAAATGCTGCGTCGCGCTGATTTGCAACTTTTGCTGCATCTTCAGGCGTTGCCACTTGAATTGAGGTATTGCCACTGTTTGTATTATTGATATTGGTTTGCTTTCCTCCCTGCGTCAAAGCTGGCGGAAGTAGTGGCAAATCTTTAAGTTGTTGCGGCATACCAATTGTATTGTCGATAAACCCCAAAATCATCGAACCAACTTTACCTAATGAATCAATACTTCCCGGATTGAAGGTTAGAGGATTGGAATCGCCTTTCCCACCTATTCCTTTTGCACTCATGTCTTGAGCGTTTTTGCTAACATCTTCCATGTTTGTTTTAACGCTATTCGACATTTCTACTAATTTTTTTAGGCCCGCTGCAATGTTTGGATAGCGCTTCTCAAACTCATCAAAACTTCCAAACATACTGTCAAACATGGTTTTTGCACTGCCGTCTAGCCAGTGTTGAAACTCTTGGAATATTTCGAACACCCCCCACACCGCCACACCCAACGCGATAAAAGGCCATGTAGCGGCAAGAACTGGTGCAGCGAGGGCCAAAAAACCCGCGCCAATAGCCCCTAGAATCCCCAGCAGGATGTTTGCCTTGCTTTCGTCTGTTGTTGTCGCCCAAAACTTCGCAACGGTCTGCTCTGCATCCCTGAAGCCTGGGGCGATATTATTTGCGATGTAGGACATAAGGCGCGACCATTCGCCACTACTGGTCGCAGTAGCAAGAAAGGTATTCCAGTCATTAGTCATGACAGTTGTGACCTGTCCCCATGTCCACCCCTGCTTGTTCAGCAGCTCAATGTTCTGGTCTGCCATTTTTTCAAAGGCTTTCACCATCGTTTCTGCGGTTAATTTGCCCTCTGTGGACATTGCGCGAAGACCTTTCACATCGGTCCCGAACGCTTTGGCCACTGCTGGCGCTTGCGTGCCAATAGCTTCCATAAACGACCGAAATTCATCACCACCGAACCTGTCAGAAGAAAACGCCTGTCCCATTTGGTAGAGGGCATTTGTGACGGCCTGCTTGCTTCCGCCGCCCAACTGCAACGCACTGACCAGACCTTGCGTCGCTTTGGTGGTTTGCGCCTGGGTCATACCCAGTTTTTCCGTCGCGGTCGCCATATTGGTATAAGTACTGATAAAGGCGTCGCCATCGCTCCTGACCTGTGTTGCAGCGTTATTCAGTTCGATATACGCCGCTTTGCCGTCCGTCAGCGTCTGCGGCAACCGTTCCAGCTGCTGTTCCTGCTGCTGTATGCGGTCCATGCTATCTGCTACGGCATTCAACCCCATAGACAAACCAATAGCTGTGGCGGCACCTGCCATCATGTCAGGCATTTTAAAGCTGGTTGTTTTATTCACAGCTTTAGCGACTGGTTTCTTCTCTCGACCAATAGGGGCACCACTAAAGTCGCTGGCGTTTAGTGGGCGAACTGTATCGAATGAACCCGACTTTGACAGCGCGCCACCGGCGCTGCCTGCTGACCAGTTTTGATGCGGCACAAGACCGCCACCACTACCACCAATGCGCCCGCGCATGTCTTCCAGCGCCAGATTGACGCCGCTGGAGGCAACGCCAGCCGCTTTTTTGGCTATTTCTTCAGATGCCTTTTTAACTGTTGCTCCAAGTGCGGTCCGACTGACAAGATTCGCACCCAGCCCGCCAGCAAGACCCGCCGCCGCTGCCGTTGCTGCCGGATTGTTTACCTTTGGTGCGTAGCGTGATTTAGGGTGAAGCTCGTTGGCACGCTTAATTGCTGCGGATAATTCGTTAACCTTTGCCGTCGCTTTGTCGATTTCAGCCTGGAATGTGTGAAGACCGGCAACGTCTGGTTGCACGTCAATTTTCGTGACGAGTTCTTGTGTTTGTTCGCTCATTTTTTGGATTCTGCCTTGTGAATGGCTGAAGACACCGCCGCATCGAAACTCAGGACTGCGGCGGCTTGCATGACGTGTTCAGTAGTGGCGCGGCCTGTGACTATATCTTCAAAAGTCACAAGACCGGCCTGAATTACTCGCCAGAATGGGAGACTGGCGCGGACGGTTGGATCAAGTTTGTCAGAAAGCCCTTCAACAAGCCCTGCATGTTTCCTTGCAGATTCATCCCCACGTCCAGACCAATATTTTTTTTTAGCCCTTCAGCGACAGGCGCGATGCTGAATTTAACGCACTCCAGCGCGACAAGGTAAACGTCTGCCACAGTGTCCACGCTGAACGTCGCGTTGACCTCACCCCAGCTATTGATATACATGCTGTTATCGACGCATTGCGCGCGGGACTTCTCCAGCAGTGAAAACAGGATTTCGTCATGGTCGTCGCGATTCAGCACAGTGAACAGTCGGCCAGCGGCTTCAATCAGTGACCCTGACACATTCACTTCATGTTTTGCGAGTATCTCCATGATACGAAGCTGAAAATGGATTGCGCTGAATGGATCCATCTTAATTATCGAAAATGACTTTTCGCCGACCTTGAACGCCTTAGTTAATTCTGTCAAAACCCACCCCCGAGAATGACTGATTTGGTTTCACCAGCAATAATGGTCCATTCCAGACTTTCACCGTCGCCGTCCTTTGGTTGGCGCATTACGCGTGCATATGGCGCGTTGTGCGTGCTTCCGTTTCGCGTATTGACCAGGGTGAAGTCAAACGTGGTTTTGGCCTTCAACAGCGCGTGAAGCATGGTGTTTGATACGCTGTTGCGGTACAGGCTGAATTTGAGCGTGGTTGAATCATCGTTTTTTTCGATAAACGCCCAATCACCATGCGTGCCGGTGCTGGCGTCAACTTCGTCTTCGCGCTTTTCCAGCTCAATATTTGTGTCTTTGTAATAACCAATAATGGCCCCGACGGTTGCAACCGTCAGAATCCAGTCTTTCGGGTTAAGCGTTCCTGTAAATCCGCTCATTTCAAATGCCCCATGTCATCGCGTCGCCAATAGCGTCAACGTGTTTAATCGCGTCATTCAGATAGAAACTGAACGGGATGGAAATATTGCCTTTAGCCACCTGTGCGGCGGTGATATCCGCCATTGATGGACGGGTGACGGTGAAGCCCGGCGTAAACGTGGTGCCGTCTGACTGGTCTGGCATGATGCCGCCTTGCGCCTGTCCTTGCTGAAGGCTCTTTTCCATGTTTTTACATACTTGCTCGATACCTGGCGGGTTGTAGCCGATTTTGTTCTGATTCATGAAGAGCGTTGCAAGGTTCTTCTGCATGTAGTCACGCTGCCAGTAACAGAACCGGATGTTGCCAATGTCTTCACCATCACCCACAGTGCCGGGATAGGTCACAGCCACATCAGAACCGTAGTCTTCATAGGTGTTGCCGTTCAGGCTGGCAATCAGCTGATATTCATCTTCCGTGAAGTTATCAGTGCGAACGCCTGACAGGGTCTTAATTGCCCACGTTTCGCTACCCGGTGTCATGGTCAGGCAACGGCCAGCCTGTGCGGCGTCCACGTAGTTCGATTCAATGCGGGTGACGGTCGCAAAACTTCCGGCGTATTCCATGTCTGACAGATACTGCATGATGCCGCCCAGCGGCCATTTTGGGTCGCTGCTGTAAACGGCACCACCGTCATCCACCAGCGCCGCCATTTTGTCATTCTGCGCTTCGGTCCAGTCCGCGATTTGCGTTAACAGCGACGGGTTACGGCTGGTACAAAACTGCATGAACCATTCGTTGTTCTGGTTTTTGATGCTGGTAATCACTTGCGGGAAGCTGGCTGCTTTTACAACTGAATAACCAACTGACACGTCAGCGCCTTCGACAAAGACAATACGCCCCTGCACCTGGAATTTATTGACGTCATTTTGGTCGGCGGTAATGTAGTCAGCGGCGGTGCCTGTCCATTCAGTTCCGTCCCACGTTGCGGTTACTACAGTATCCGCATTGTTAACGGTGACGACCACCGCCAGCGCCGCCAGCACATTATCAACGCTGGTTCCTTCATCATTCAGGAGGATTGCAACCGATGTGAACGCGGCTGAAATGTCCGCCATAACCAGCGAATTCGGCGCGGGTTTCTGATCAAAATAGTCATTGGCGGCTGTAAGTGCTGCGCCCATTACGCCAGCTTCAATAACGTCGTTATATTCAGCGTAAGTTCGGGTAATTGCTGCCACGTCAGACGTGGTGATCGATTCAAAGGTGTCCATCGTTACACCGTAAAACCCCGGCGCGGGTGTCAGCTCAATCCCGACACCAAAAACAGCATAACTGGCAACGCGCGTCTGCCGTGTAATGTTTACGTTAAATAAACGGCTCAGATTAGCCATTTTACTCCCCTTCTGGTGTGACTATTACCTGTGCGTTGTCCGCGATTTTGTCGCTGACTGTCGCCTGTTTAATCCAGCCTTCCTGCTCGTAGTGACGCAGGACAAACGAAAACTTGATACTGACGGTTGCCTGTTGCTGGTAACTGCGATTATCAATAAGCGGCGAAGTGTTTTGAATTTCCTCCGACACAGCAAAGTCAAAGCCCCGCTGACATTGCCAGTAATAGCCACGACGGGTCTGAAGGATGGTCAACAGGTCGTTAAGAAAGGCCATTGCAGAAGGACTGCCGCGAATGATGGAAACTTTCGCCCAGGCGTTAAAATCGTAATAACGACCAAAGTCGTCCCAACCTTCGTTTACGTGCCAGACGCTGGTTTCATGCCCGGTGACATAAATAATGGCGTATTCGTCTTCCGCTTCTGGCATGGCCTGAAGGGCGTAATCAGCGTTGGTCCCCATAAGGTCAACGACCATCTGGCGGGCGCGAACCTGCGCATAATACGGCGCACCATTCAACACAAGCGGCGTTGCCGCTTCTTCTGTCAGTGTTCCGGGTGCGAATTTGATGACCGTGCCGACAGTTAACAGAATATCGACAGGTAGTGTGACCGGGTCCGAACTTCCGTCACCATAGATGACCGCAATGACATGTTGTGGCGTGTCAGCGTCACACGGCGTAAACATCACTTCATTCATGTTTCGACCGTCCAGCATTTGCGCAGACTCTTCACGGTATGACGGGTAATCAATTACCCCTTCAGCCGTCAAAAGGTTAACTGTTACTGTTTTCATCCTGTGATGCGCTCCTTCTTCTCATTGATACAGAAGAGTAAATATTCATAGTGGCTTATGACCCCGTTTAACCAGTCCTGACGGCCTACAACTTCGTAGCGTTTCCCACCACACACGACAAATGCGCCGTTCTGCTTCCCTTCCTCCGTCGCGGCCATTTCGACTTCACCTATGGCTTCCATGTAATCCGTCACCTTTCGGCCTGTGAGATACTCTTTGAACGTTCCGCCGCCGCTGGCTGGTTGCATGGATAACATCGCCCTGAATGGCTCCTGATGCGTTTCACGCCAAATCCCGGCAACCTTTTCGCCCTTTGCGGGCTGAATGACTTCAACCTGTCTGCGCATTACTACCCCTTAACGATGATGTATCGCACGGCCTTATACATGCTTCGTGATGCCAAAAGCGGTTTGTCGCCCTGCTTTTTCGCCCGCTTGCGTTCTAATGTCGGCTTACTGTTCTCAATGTACTGGTCTGATTTGAGAATGTTTTCTTTGGTTATTTGGGTTGACCGTGTCCCGATAAGATGTGCTACCTGCGAAGGCGTCATTTTCCCGACATTCATCTTGAAAACGGCTTCAGTGAATTCCGCGCTGTTCATCCACTGTTGGATCCCTTTTGCGGAAAACACCATGAATGGGCGCGCCGGTATCAGTACGCCGCCCATCGCGTTTTTTGTGCCGAAGTTGTTATGTGCCGCATAAGTAGCAATGAGACTGCCTTTATCGTCGGTTGACCCTTTTTGGATACCCACCTTGACCGTCATGCCGCGCAATTTCTCCAGCCGCTTCCCCATCGACAGCACAGCATCCAGCCCGTGTGTGTTGAAGGTTGCGCCGCCCTTCATGATGCGTGACCGACCAGCCCCGTACCGCCACGGCTGGTATGCATGATGTTTAAAAAATCAGCGCCAAAGGCGGTGCCTTTCCAGCCACCCTGAACAGCACCATCTTTTCCGGTTCCGAAAGACTGCGACACCTTCCCTTCCTTTTTGCTCACTATCGGGCGTATGCTGCCGCTTGCGCCCTCTATGGCGTATACCTGATTAGCCGCAATATACAGCGCCAGTAAATATGTCTCTTCGTACCCGTCATCAACTGCGGCCTGAAGGTCGTAAACCTTCGCGCACAGAACAGAAAGGGCGCTAATAGCGCCCTCTGATACAGTGAAGTCAGGTAAAAGAATGGCAAGCCAGTCTTTAATCGTCGTCACTCGTAAGCACCCCTTTATGCTCTTTGGTAAGCTTTGACACTTCCGCTGCGCTCAGTTGTCGTAGGGCTTTTTTATCCATCAACTGCTTCACACCACTCATTTCAAGCGCAACCTTTGGGACTGCGACCGGCTGCAATGGCGAAATGACGATATTGGTGGACAGGCGCGCGTTTTCTTTTTTACTCCCGGCAATATGAATAGGACGCTGGGTTTCGTTGAACAAGAAAACGGTTTCGCCAGTGTTGTCTTTTTTATCAGTCATTACAGAACCTTCGTTGATTTAGCTGCGGCCAGTGGCGCACGAACAATCACGCCAGCAGTTTTAGACACGCATGGAATAGAAATATCCAGCCCGGAACGCTGAACAGGAAGCTGACGAAAGATGAACGGCGTCGCCTGCGCGAAGTGACGACGGTTCATGTCCATCGCCATGCAAATCCCTTCATCGTCCAAATCGCTGTTCTTGCTGAACGTGATTTCCGGGTACGCTTTGCGCAGATAACCCAACAGCGTACTGTCGGTGTTTGGCATTGGCGCGCCCTGCACGATTGACCAGGCGTTTGACGGGAACTGAAACTTGTTGGTGTTGTAGATTTTGGAACTGTTGACCGCTGAAATAATGGCGATAATGTCCGCCAGAATTGCCAGCACATCAGCAGTACCCCAGCCACCTTCAACGGCCACTTCAGGGATGTTCGGATGGTCAATAAAGCCGATAATGTTGTATTCCTTATCGCCTGACCAAATGATGTTTGAAATGGTGCGCTCGTGGATTTCACGGGCGTTAATCCCCTGCATGACGTCCAGCTTCATCCCCGACTCAGCAGCGGCCAACATGTCGTCATAGGTGTAGCCATAACCCAGCCCAACCGGATACATCAGCGCGAAGAACTCTTTCCCCTTCGCGTTAACCATTGGCATGTCAGTCCCGAACGCTGCCATGATTTTTGCCATGCCCTGTGCGGAGTACATGCGATAGCCCGCCCATTTCGCGCCGTCGCTAATACCAGGCTCTTTTTCGAACATGGTCAGCGCCACCGGCGCGGGCATTTCTTCTTTGTAGATTTCCTTCGACATGGAAATCAGATCACGAGCAAAAATAATGCCCTGCTCGTCCGTGTTGACCTGACGCCCCTGAAACGCATCAACGGCGTAAGCCTGCATCATTTGCGCTAAAATTGTTTCGTTCATCTTAACTTCCTGAAACTGTTACGGCACAAGCAGCAGTTTTCCCGCCGTCCGTAGTGGTGAATGTGATTGACGCCGTTGACGCCGCTGTTGCACTCGCCTTCACAGTGATTAACCCTGTCGTACTTACCGTGGCCACAGCTTCGTCATCGCTTGACCATGCGCCAGACTTATCCGTTGCATTTGCCGGTGTTACCGTTGCCGTAAGCTGTTGGGTTGCTCCCGGCGCTAAACTTGCGGTTGTTGGCGCAACGGTTACGCCTGTCACGCCCACAACCGGGGCGTCAGCCTTTCCCAGCAAAGCGCCATCAACCACCACGATATAAGCCACACCGCCGTTAAGGACACCTGAATCAAAACGAAAGCGTGACTGGCCTGTTGCCGCTACACCCCATTCCATAAAGCCCGTGGTCGCATTACGTCCCAGCGGTTTTGCCAGCGCTTTTTTGTTTGGGGCTTCACCAGACTTCACCGCCACACAAATTGGGCCATTCGTGACAACACCTTGCGGCACGTTCGCGCTCACGCCGTATGCGGTGTCGTTATTACCGAATGAAGGCATGGCTGGCATGTTTGAATGTGCGCTGACGGCGACACCATAAGCAACCGTGACGTCATCCGTGTCTTCAAGCGGAACAACAGACGAATCATTGCCGTCTACTAACTTAACCGCGTCCCCCGGAAAGACCGCCGCGCCCGCGCGACAGGATTCAACTGTGGCGGCGCTTTTAAAGCTGGGCAACACAACAAGGTCACCCGGCTTCCCGGCGTCATACTGACTTTTGATGACTGTTTGCATTATTTTTTACCCTTATCGGCGTTGAAAATGCGTTGCTGATAATCAGAAAAATCGTCTGCATCACCCTGACTGTCGTTGTTTGTCTGCGGCGTGCGCGTCTGCGTGAACGTTGGCGCAGGCTTCGTGGCCATTGCCATTTCAAGCGCGGTGTCAATCTGTTCATCCGACAGGCTGTCGCAGTTCAGCTTTTCATTCGCCTTTTTGATGATGGCCAGCTTCATCATTTTCGGGTCGAGACTGTCCACGTTGATTTTTAACGCTTTGGCGTGTTCGGTGATGGCGTGGCGTTGCTCGCCATCCTTCAGCCCCCGGTCATACGCGTCGTTACCTTTCGCATCCAGATTCAGAACCTGTTTACGTGCGTCAGCCAGTTCGCCATTTAGCTGTCCGATTTTTTTGGTCAGCTTCTCTTTATCTGCCGTTAACGCGTCACAATTCGTTGTTAACTCGTCAACCTGTTCCTGCAATTCTTCTACGGTTGGCATATCTTCTTTCCCGTCAAGGTTAAAAACCGCGTGCTTGTTTCGTGGATTCCCGACAATGCTTACGTGATTGTAAACAATGCCTTTCTGCACCGTGTCGTACTCCTGCCCGTCGAAGTTGCCGGTCTGTCGTGGCTTATCGCCGCATACATAACCCGCTGATGCTCCGCGCAACCGCTTGTTAGTCTTCAGCTGCATAATCGCGGCTTCGTCCTGAACAACAGCGCGGGCAATCAAGTCATCCCCGTCACGGAACGCGTCTGTGATGGTTCCTGCATTCACGGTGCGATAATTCCGCGCGTTGACCTTCCCGCCCTTCGGGTGACGTGACACGGTCACAGGCTTCCCGATAAGTGTCTTCATTGAGTCAGGTGCAAACAACTCATCTTGCGACACATATTCTTTTGCGCTGAATGAATCGCCCTGCGCTTCGTCATAAACAAGCACCCCAGCGCGGCGCACCGGGATATCAATCTGAAGCCAGCCTTCCGGCGTGACCGTCCATCCTTTGACAGCGTCGGTGTTAAGCGGTGTTTCTTGCTGTTGTTTCATAACTGGTGTCCTTTGTGGCGCTATGCGGCCATACGTAATTCAATTTCATTTTCTGCGTACTCTTCATCCTGTTCGCCATAGATCCATTCAGGCCAACATCGACAATTCAGCGGTTGACCCGGATTGCCGTCTGTCGGCGGTTTTTTGGGGTCAAATGCTTCCCCTTCTCGCTGAACGTGTTCGTGTCGTTCCCTTTCATCCAGCATTCCGCGCCAGCGATAAAGACGCATACCCGCTGACCGTGCGCCGTAATATTCAGCATTCCATGCGGCGTTCCCGGTTGACGACCGCGCAATGGTCTTTGCTTTTCCGGCTGAAATGTCCATCTGCTTTTGCAACTGGTCCGCCAGCCAGTCATCCGTCCTGCCTTCTTTGATGGCTTGCTGGGTGACTTTGATGCCGCGTTTCAGTGCGTCTTCAGACATGTTTTGCACACGGCCAATGAACTGTTCCACCCAGGCGTCAGTTTCTTCGGCCAACTGCGCATCATTGCTGTAGGCGTCAACACCCAGCAAATCTTCAATTTCGTCTTCGTCAAGCGTCACGCCGGGTGCCAGTCTCTTCCCTGCGCCACCTTTAACAATCAGGCGAAAGTTTTGCTGGGCATTGTTCATGGCGTCATGTGTGATGGAATCCATGACCGGGGCGTGCGATATGGTTGAAAGCTCGATGACAGGCTGTGCCAGCTTGATAACGTCCGGCGCAACCGCACCAGCGGTATCGGCGGAAACTGGCGCGCCGGTGATAAGGTCCACCAGCGGCTTTTTGTTAACGGTGAATTCCTGATAGTGGCTTTGCCAGTATTCAGGGGTCAGACCAAAGTTATCCGCCTCAATCTGGTTCTTGATAGTGGCTGCATTCTTCGCTATCTGCGCCAATGGTGCTGCGGCGCTTTTCCCCTGTGACATTGCAATACTTTTGGCAAGATTGCTGGCAATGGCCTGTTCTGTCCCGGCGATGATGTGTGCCGGAAGTGCGCCATACTCCCCGTATTGTTGCGTGAGTGTCTTGACGGTTCTTTTCATACCCGCGCTAATCGGCGACACATTAACGGTTTTGCTGATAACGGTTTTTATCGTGGCGGTCTGTTGTTCACGGCTCAGATTTGACCACCGCGCCCCGTAACGCTGTTTGAGGTATTTTCTGACCTTCTTGACGTCTGCCTTCGACAATGCAGCCCCGGCAACAACATCAACGCCCACATCTTTCCCGTCGCTGGCGTCGTTGTTCGGGTTGGTGATAGCTCCGCTGCGGGCTATCGTGCGGTAACAGGCCATACAAGCGCGCTGCACGGCGTCAGTGAAAATGCGGGCTTGCTTTTCCATTTTTGCCGCTGCGACAAGTTCTGCGGCCAGCGGGTATGCCCCGTTATACTTCGGCTTCGTCTTCTTCATCATTCGACCCGCCGCTGTTGTTTTCGGTTTTATCTTCCTTCAGTCCGTCTGACGGCAATTTATCCGTCAATACTTTGAAGCTGGCATATCCCTTCCCTGTTTCACGCATTTCCTCTGACGTAATTGAACGGGCGTTGTAGTAAATCTGCGCCGTCTGTGCGCGGACATAGTCGGTGTCAGCGTCGCGTTTAATATCGCCCTGACTCTTGTTCGGCACAAAGTCTGCGCGAATGCCTGTGTAGTGAAGCGCAATATGCTTCAGGGCCGGGATGACATAGAACGCCTGTTCAGATTCAACCAGCCGCATCCAGACGTCATCACCGCTACTGTCGCCGCTACTCAATCCCGGTTTGTTATTTGCCAGAACACTGACCGGAATGCCTGATTCAGCAGAAATAACCCTGATTGCGATATCCAGCAAGTCAGCCTGATTATTAATATTCGACTGAAGCCGGGTAATTTCTTCTTCTTTGTCGATAGCAATCATGTCATTCAACATGCGCGTCGCCGCGATACCGCCGATGCGTTTAGCCGCTTTGCGCTCACCTGCCGGGGTTTTCAGGTCGTCATTCAATTCTTCGCGCTGATAAATATCCTGAATAGACAGGGACAGGACTGAAATTATCAGCTCATGCGTCATCCCGAGGCGCTCAAGCGCTGCGTAAACTCGCCCCAAGACAGGCGTCCCGAATTCAGCGCCCGCAATCGCGTAAAGCGGGTCATGGTCTTTATCGCCTACAAGCCACGAATCCCACTGATTGACATAGACGCTGCCGCCCATCGGTGATTTCAGGTCAATATTCCAGCCCAGCGGCAACCCAAAGAAGCGCGAACCATAATCACTAAACCAGTCATTTGACGGCGTGATGCGATATGACGGGTGCGGCCTGATGAAGTCTTCACCTTTCACGATGATTGACCATCCAGCAGACCGACGCCACACACACGCATCCCCAACCACCCGCCACACGTTCAGGTCTTCAAACAGGTCTTTAACAATTTTTTCCTGTTCAGGTGTGTCGGTGACAATGGAATATCCCGCCAGCATTGCCGCCCTGACCGGTTCGGCGCAGATGCGATGCCCGATGCCAGATTGTTCATTTAGCAACATGGCATTCATTGGAATCATCCCGGCGGCGATACGGGACATCATGCGGCGCGCTGTTGGTGAAGCCATTCCAGCTGCACCACCCGCACCGCTTGCGGTCATATCAACTCCGGCGGCACTCTGCATCATCGACACATAGCCGTCATTGTTTGCTGTTTCGATAATTCCGCCTGAAGTCACGACGCCGAACTGTGGAACAGTTGCCACCACTGGTGCCTTTTCTACTTTCGCGGGTAAGTTCTTACTCTTCATAAGCGTCTAATCCTGATTTCATTTTCAGTGCGTGCGGAATAACCGCATCCGCGTAGTCGGTTGAAACGCCCAGGCGTTTTTTAATGTCCTTCTTCGCTTCAATCTTGATTTTGTCGCTGCTGTCCGTTTCCCATTCGACGCCCGTCGAATCAGACAAAATGCGCTCTTTGAACTGGCGTTTAATTTGAGTGCTGAAGGCAATCATCCCGTCCAGCGGCTTCACGCCACCATCCAGCCAGCGGCATGTATCATTCACCCTGTCGCGATATGCCCACCACGCCTGCGCGCGAATGTTCAGGAATACTTCTTCGTTAAACCGCCCGCCGCGATACCTTGACCGCTTACGCTGCACCTCACCCTGCGCCACGAATTTTTTGAAGTGGATCCCTTCATCGTCATGCTTGTTCAACTCACCTTTAACGCCAGCCCCCACACCAACAGAGTCATAAATTAACGTTTTGCAGCGCTCTTCTTTCGCGATGGCCAACGCCTGAACCGCCAACTGGACAGGGTCGCGGGCCTGAAGGCGGTCCACACGCTCGCAAAAATGCCCGTCCCATATCGACAACACCGAATCATCATCACCGTTGTCAGCAACATCCAGCACAGCCACCCTGACGCCCGTTCGGCACGCTTTGGCAAGTTCGGAATCCGGCGCAACAAACAACCTTTCAAGGTTGCCACGGTTAACCACCGCCCCCGGCGTTTCGCTTATCGGCCTCCCGTTCCATATGTTGTCGTAGCGGTCCGGGTAGTACATCAGACACGTTAGGCGCTCTTCTTCGAGTGTCTCGTTGAAAAACGGGTTGTCGTACCAGTTAACCTCTTCTGTAAACCATTCATCCTTCGCGTTCAGGACGTAACGAATGTATGTTTCATCCCACGCAAAAGCCGGGTTAAACGTCATCCAGACTTCAGCACCAGAACGGCGCAGCGTCGGCCCGAGTGTTTCCCATGCATCACGGGAAATGGCGTGCGCTTCCTCGACCCAAACAATGTCAACGCCTTCAATCGACTTAATGCTGTCAAGATTCGACTGGAAGCCTAAAAATCTGAATTCCGCACCTGAATTCGCCTTGATGCTCGTTTTCGTAATGGTGAATTCAGATTCATATCCGAGTCGGCGTATCGTGTCGCTTAGTAACTGGTGCGATGATGCTTCGATTGATTTCTGTACCCGACGAAGGCACAAAAAACGCAGGTCATACCGGACAGCTAACTGAATCAGCGCTTCCGCCACCATCCACGACTTACCCGACCCGCGACCACCGCGAAGCCCTTTAATGCGGTGCGGCTTCGTCGTAAGCGACCGCATAATCCGCCGCCAGTTCGCCATTTTTTCTTTGAATGGCCGACGCGCTAACGCGTCATACTGGCTTTGGCTTTTGGCAATGTCCGTCACGACCGCAAACGGGATTTCACTCATTGCCATCATCCATTTCGCGATAAATTTCTGTCAGCGTCAGGCGGGCTGCGCGCTTGCCTTCGTCGGTGATTGGCTTGCTGATATCCACCCCGGCAAGGGTCATAATTCTTGCGGCCAGCATGTCAAGGTCATAGCCCACCACTTCGACGCCGTTCTTTGTGCGCTTTATCTTCTTCACACCTGTCATGTTCATGGCGTCAAACGCCGCCTGAATGATTTCCTTGTCCACGCGCTTTTTAGTCATGCGTTCCAGCTTTTCGAACTCCCGGAAAATGTCCGCTGCTGATGGGGCGCGAAAAATCCGGGTTAACGCAACAAGCGCTTCCTGACGTGACAACACATCCCGCGAAAGGATGTGTCTTTTGTACGTGCTAACAGCCTGATTTATGTCGTTGTTCTTAAGTAATTTCTCAGCCTGAAAGTCATCGTTAAAACCCTTGTATTCACGGTCCCGCGATTTTGCGTAGCAGAAGCCAGACGCTTCAGAGGCTTCGGCCACCAGCCGTGCAAAGCGATCATCCCGCTTTGTCAGTTTCGTTGTTGTTGTCATGTAGCCGCCCTCAATGTGGGCAGATTACGAAAAGGCTGGAAGGGATTGAATAAAGTGACGTGTGGGGACGATGGACAGAAAAAAGCCCGCATTGCGCGGGCCTTAGTGAAATTGGGGGCTTGTTCTATCGGGTTACGGTAACTGACCTGTCTCCGCAAGCAATTCATGCGGCCAGATTCCCTGCGCCGTTTCCAGAACATTCTTTATCACGTCCGGGTTCATGCTGTGTTTATCGCAATACGCCTGGATTTTTTCGCCACTGTCTTCGGCTTCAAGAACATCCGCCATCAGGTGCGCCAACTCCGCACGGGCTGCGTAGTTCAATTCATCTTCATCAATCACGCGTCCGACAAACTGCGTTACAAAGCTGTTTAACATTTCATCGTATTCGGTTTTGGTCAGACCGCATTTGTAGGTCATTTTTTACCTTTTTGAATGTGACAAACTATCCTTTGCTGGCTTTATCTCATCCGGTGTCAAAAGCCATTCGGCATAACAGCAATTACAGCACATCGCTGTTTGTGGTGGATCCTTTCTTGAATCATAGAAGACACCATCAAATTTTAGGTGCGTAGACTGAGTGTTTACACATATGCGCTTGTAGTAGCGTAATCGCCCATATCCAATGTCTAATTTCCTGTGTTCTCTGAAGTTTTCCTTCTGGAATCGCCTTCCAGATATGTCGTTTTTTATGCCATCCGCGACCCACTTCAACAACTTCGCATTTCCCTTGCTGTCGATTTTAATCATGATTTGATCACCTTTTGATCTATCGCGGGTAAATAATTACTCTTTTCGTGCGTAGGTTATTGACCAAAACTGCTAACGGCGTTAAATTTCGCGCAGGTGCTCAAAACACCTATACAGTCGAAAGCGGTCTTCACCCCGTCAGCGTGATTTTTTTGTGCCCAAATTTTATGCTTCTATGGCTTTGTGCCGTGTGAGTGCTGAACAATGGGCTGGAGTGCGACTAATAGCGCGGGTGCATACCCTGCGTAATACGTCCGCCGACTTTCGACGGTTTTGAGCTCCAGCCCACCCCATCTCAAAAGTGGGGCTTCAGACTCATCGAAAGGAGCATTTACCATGCATAACCATCTTCACGACATAGCCAACATCCTGACGTCTACCGGCGCACTTCTTGCCGCTGTTCCCCCTGTTAATTCTGCAAGCCTGGTCATCAAAAACACCTCAAACGAAGTCGAAAAACCGGAAATTACTGCTGCTGAAATGTATGTTGCACCCGGTTCGCAGTACGGCAACGCCCGTGAAGCGCTGGCGCATATGGTTCATGAGTTGCACAACCCACAGCGCGACACCTATAACGAAACGCTGGACTTCACTTATGCGAGACTTCCGGCCCTTCTCGACATGCTTCGGGATCCAATTTATCAACATGGCCTGATGCTGAATCAGGAATTGAAAATTGGGACTAACGGCTTGCCGTTCGACATGGTCACAACCTTTCACCACATCCCTAGCGCAACAGAAGTTTCATTTGCACTGCCCGCCTACATCAAAGAAGACAAGCGCCTTGACGACTGTCAGCGTGTAGGCGCGTCTTATACCTATTTCCGCCGCTATGGTCTGCGTCAGGCATTGAACATCACGGACGGTGATGACGATGCTGACCAGGCTGAAGCAAAGCGTGAACGCAAGGGCAAGAAAGCCGGACGTGGTCGCACTGCGCAACCTGACGCACTGCATGACGAATTGATGCAATGCTTGCCTGACGTCACCGCGCCGGGTTGGGAAGAGGCTGAACGCCGTGCGGTGGCGATGGGTGCCACACCTTACACACCTGAACAGATTGAAGCGGCAAAAGACCAGAAGCGCGAATTCGCAAAATTGACACCTGAAGAAGTTGCCGTTATCAATGAAGCCTGTGACGGTCTGGCGGGCGACTTCCGCGAAATCACCCCAATTTATAACAAGTATGAAGCCGTACTGGCGGCACGCATTGAAGCCCGTGAAGTCTTTATTCTGGATGAAGAAGACCTTCGTCGCGGTTATCACCGCTGCTGGTTGCAGGCGTCACAGGAGTTTTCCGGCGTACCTGTAAGCCCGCTTTGTGATGAAGATGACATTGACGAGGCACCAGCGCTGCCCGAACCGCTGGCTAAACTCGATAACCTGTCAGCAGAAGAGCAGGCGCGCATCAGTGAAAAGCGTGATGCTCGTCTTGCCGGGTTGTGTGATGGGTCCATTCCTAACACCAGCGGCGACCCTTCTGTTGATGCTGAACTTGATGCAGTGCATGACCGCGTGAAAGGTGAAGCGGTTCATTCATTACCCACAGACCTACAATCAGACGCACTGTCTGAACCTGCGGTGATTATCCCCGAATCAGAACTTCCGTACTAATGCGGCGGGGTGATTCACATGAAAACCGCAGAACAAAAGTTACAACGTCACGTTGAAAAGCAGCGTGAATATCAACAGCGAGCCATCGACCGTCAGCGGGCAAAGCAATCAGACCCTGAATGGCGGCGTGAACAATACGAGAAGCAACGGGCGCGTCAGGTGCGTTGCGCTGAACGGGCCAAAAGCAAGCCGTCATGCCGTGGGCTGAAGGGACGCACACCGCGTGCGGCTGAACGGGCAATGATGGATAAGATTGGTGCGCTGCCCTGTATCGCCTGTTACGTGCAAGGTGTCGTGAATGAGGCCATCAGCTTGCACCATATCGAAGGGCGAACCGCCGACGGCGCACATGCACTGGTTCTGCCCCTGTGCGACCATCACCACCAGCACGCAGCACCACCAGCAATACGCGCGATTTACCCCTGGCTGATTCCTGTTCACGCTGACGGGTCTTGTGGTGGCAAAGCTGCATTCGAATTGCATAACGGCACACAGGCGCATCTATACGCCCTGTGTCTTGAAATGGTGGCATAGCCGCACCATGTGTGGCGCTTCAGTTTCAAATCACCGCCAGAAATTCGTCAAATATGGCAAGGACGACCAATACCGGCGTCCACCATTAACGAGAATGACGAAATGTCTGAAGACTTCTACGGTGCCTTTATGCTTCGCGGCAATATTGGCACAACAACTGACGTGAAGGCTGTCGCCGGTGTCGGTTGCTATTCCGTGGCCACTGGCAATTCCACTGCGCCCGGTTCTGCTGCTGGCGTTCTGCTCGTCCTTCCTCCCGCCAGTAAACCAAAGCGCAAATTCATCAAAGAGAATGAGTGGAATGTGTTCACGCTGGTGAATGGTGCATGGCAAGGCATGGGGACGGCTGCTATTCATGACGTAACCACTTCACACACAGACGGAACGGCAGAACATGTTCTGCGTGTTGCTGATTTCGGTGTGGGTGGTTATGGCACAGACACTATGCTTACCGCTGATACCGTCAGAAAGCCCCTTCGAAATGGTTTTTATGGAGTAAGCGCAGATCCCACTTACGGTAATGCTTCGCTCATTAGTTTTGGATATGACTCCGGCTCGCAAGTTCAGATTATTTCTAAACAGGGCGGCCAGGCACCACGACTCGCTATTAGTGGTTCAAATCCTCAAGGCGTTTTCGGCAATTGGGGCAAAATATTCACTGAGTTTGAGCCACCCACAGCGGCAGATACAAAGGCATTGCCGCTGGCTGGCGGGGAAATGTCAGGGCCAATAACTTTATCTAATACTGGGCGAGGTTCATGGGCATCCCAGAGGGATGGCAAAGCCCCGTTATATCAGGTTATTGACAGTGGGAGCGCGTCGGAATATTGGCCGATAATCAAACAGAAATATAAGGCAACAGGTTCTGCGTGGTCAGCAGGCGTTCTGGTCAATGCCGACAGATTTGTTATCTATTACAGTGCCGCTGATGGCACTGATGATAAAACCTCATACTTTTCCCCGGACGGAACATTCAACCCCGGAAGCTTTGCTAACTTCGATGCTCGTTATATTTCTAACCTTCAGTTAGGTGCGCAAGTCTCAGTCGCCCGTGATAGCAGTGGCTATAACAAGGCCGCTGCGGGTTATGTCATGATGGGCACTTATTCGACGTATCAGGACAGTAACTGGGAAATGGATAATATTTTATGTAAACCCATTCAAAAGTATATTAACGGCGCATGGGTCACTATCAGCGGGTAATTAATTATGCAAAACATTCAAAATTTTAAAGTGGTTACACCCTCTAAAAAGCTCCTGAAGGCTTACAAATCAGAATCCGGCGAAGTCCCTCTTTTTCTCAAGTCTGAAAGCGGACTTGACTGGTACGAGTGTCAGAGTCTGTTCGCTGACGACACGGTGAAAATCCAGTACGACAGCGAAGGCATCATTCGCGCTGTTGTTGACAAGCCCATACCCGCTCGGGGCAATGTTTACGCCGTGTCCATGCTGTTCCCGGCTGACGCGTCTGTTGCTGAAGTTGCCATTGAGGACTATCCGGTTGACTGCTCAATTGATGGGACATGGAAATTCGAAGACGGTCGGGTTGTTCGCGCCGCCGATGTCGTGGATACAAACACCGCCCGACTGAACACCGGCAAGCGTGATGCGCTGGCCAGAAAAGCCACCAGCGCCGTCGCCATGCTTCAGGCAAGTGCGGCAATTGGAAGGGCGCGTGAAGGCGACCCGGACGCGCTGATGTCGCTCTTTGTGTATCTTGACCAGTTGCGCGACATCGACCCGTCGCAATCCGTCCAGGTGTGGCCACCCGTTCCCGCCATCCTCCAGTAAACAAAAAGCCCGCATTACGCGGGCAATTTATTACTCGTTTTCTGATGCACTTCCCATAGCGATATCCCGCAACTAAAACAGAAATCAGCCAGATAATTCAGCCCGGACCATTCCCGCACCCCACCCCGCGCGGCTTCGACAAATACGGCAATGTCTTTATCACGCCATATCCCGAACAGACGCCACGCCGTTCCGTCCTCGTTCCTGACTGCCGCCACACGGGTCAAAACACCAGTGCTGTATAAATCCATGAAGGCGGACTTTTTGCGGGTAGTTACTTTCATAATTTACAAACCTTCGTTTTGTTGATTATAAACCTCAGATTTGCACTTTCCCATTTCCTCACTTTCGCTTTAAGTGATTGCGACACAGCATCATGACACCAGCACATCATCACGGGCAGACGGTAACGGATTGCTGTAGATCATGCCGCTGATAATCGGGATAGACACGGCCTGTGTCTCGTCCGTCCGCTTCAGGCTAATTGAAAGCGCCCTGAACGTCTCCTGTGTGGTTAGTGGGTTTTCAGACAGCAGCACAGCTGTCAGCGGGAAGATAATGCCGCCAGACTGCTCCAGCCTACGACGCCTGCCCCCTGCTTTGTATTTTGGCGTAAGTCCCGACACCGTCAGTCCGAAGAAATTGGCCGGGACAGCGGCATTGTAATCCGTCAGCGGGCAGAAGATGACACCAGATGAAAATCCGGTCAGCGTCAGTGAAATGTCCGAAAGGTTAGGCGGCACGCCCTCGCTGTAGTGGTCGCCAAAGAATATTTCCAAATCCAGAACCACGCGCTGAAGCGGGTTCTGGAAGTTCAGTGTCCAGTCACCAGAAGCACCACTGCCGAAGACGTCAATGTTGGTGTGTTGGTACGGAAGAGAAAACACCGCATCAGTCGTGTCACGTACTTCATACAACGTGATTATGTCCGGCTGCGTTGTGGCGTTGTCGTTCTTGCCGTTCTGTAATGCGCTGATGGCAATCAGTTCATCATCGGTTAAAGCCATGTCATTTTCCTTCCAGGGTGTTCAGCTTGCTTTCTGCGTCCGCTGCTTTCTGGTAAAGGTCGCGAAAGATGTAATTTAGATATTTATATTCAACCTGGTCACCCGGCGACAGCGTGCCGTCAGGGTTGACGAATGTCGGCTTGAATCCGTTTTGCTGCATATCCGCTGGCGGCTCTTCCACTGATGGATAATCACCTGTACTCATCGGGTAAGAGCGCGGCACCGTTGCCCATTCATTCATTTTTCCCGCCCTGTAACTGCTCAATTCGCGCCAGTGCTGCTGTGTACTTGCTATACAGGTCATTCAGAATGAAGTTGATGTGTTGCGCGGTCAAAGCATCACCGGTGACAAGGTTGCCCGCTGCGTCGATATACGTCGGCATCCACCCTGCCGCCTGCATCTCTTCTGGCGGCGCGGCCTTGTTTGGCGTGTCCGCGTATTGCGACGGATAAGATGTGTCTGTTGCTGCCCAGCTATCCATTGGTTGTTACCTCGATATTTCTGGCCGTTGGCAATGTGTTGAACGGCGCGACAGGGTCAGTGCTGATGACCTCATTGGTCACTTCACGCGTCAGCACAGAAAAGCCCGATTTTACGCGGATTGTCATGCCTGATTTCACCCTGATTGCCCTGGCTGTTCTGATGTAATTCAGTCCGCCCCACACCGCCGCAAACACGTTACCCGGCATCATGGCTGCATTATCAACCAGTGTTGCATTCGGTGGCGTGGCGGCGCTGTAAACCGTACAGGAAAAGGTTGCAGACACCAGCGCGTCAGGCAGTTCGAGCAATGGCGCTGCGCTGCCATACTGCGCGTATATCATACGGTCAAGCGGTGCACGGTTCATGACTGCGCCAATCGCGCCACCAATAACGGTGATTTTACCAGGCGGCAACCATGTCACGCCCAGCGTTTTCGTAATGTATGATCCAATGGCCGGACGACTTTGAAGTGCAACGCGCAGACCACTTCCTTCCAGTTGCATGACCTTTCTGTACTGGTCATCATTCATTTTTCCACGCGCGGTGTAGTATTTTTCACCCCACGCATCCAACATGGTCCCGGTTGAAGTGGATAACTTATTGCCCGTTTCAAGATACGCCAGCGCATTAACCAGCGGGTCATGCATAACAGAAAGACCGGTAATCAAATTGATATTGCGCTGCTTACGCACTTTTGATGTGAAGCGCATTTTCGCCAGTGCTTCAGGCGTCATGATTAACGGCTTCATGCTTCACCCTCAATGACAATCTGACTGCCTGTTGTCACTGCAATCACACCGTCAGCAACACTGACCACCCTGCCCGTCGGATTTGCAGCCACGCCGACATTCACGGTGATATCTGTCAGCAATGGTGCAAATGAGACAATCAACCGCGATTCTATTTGCTTGCCATAAACATCGCGCCCCGGAACTAGCGCTGTGAAATAGTCACTGATGATTGTGCGTGCTGTGGCGTAGTAGTCGTCAGGTTGTCCGCCCCCTTCTGGATCCCAAACCGCGCCGCTGACACTGGCAAAGACCGACTGAAAAGCCTGCCGGGTGAAATACATGGTTTCACTGACGTCGCCCTGTGTTGCCGTCCCATGACTGGTGCCGAATGTCCCGCACTCCCCGGCGCACGCCTCCCATAGAGCCTGCGCAACCGCATCATCACTACCGCCCGCAACAAACGCCTGCACAGATTTACCAGGCAAGCCGTCGCTATCAGTCTGAATGCCACGATTGGTGTTTACCGCGCAGTACGACACGCCATCAACAGCCAGAATAGCGTCGCGAATTCCCGGCCTTGACGCGCTACTGGCTTTCTTGCGTGACGCTGCTTCGGCCTGAAGTCTGGCGCGGTACAGTTCATCATTTTCTATCCTGTAGCCCTGCGTTCCGGTCGTTAGCACCAGCACATCATCAGACACTACGTCACCATAAGACACCACTGGAAAATAAGTGTCTGAATCGAAATATGCAGTCACCGACATGCCAACCCGCACGACGTCAAACACATCTTCAGTAAATGAGAATGCAACAACACTTTGACCGTCAGCGGCGTACAGCATCATCCCATAGGCGGTTGTCATCGTCGTCAGTGACGCATTCCCCGCCATCACCAGACCATACAGGCGCGCCAGCACACTGTCAGACGTGTCACCGGCTTCAAACTGCGTGCTGTAATCCACACCATTCACAGACAACACAAAAGTATTACCCGACACCAGCGCAGTATCTTTCACCGCCAATACAAGCCCGGTACACAGGTTTTGTTTTGCGGTTGCACCTTCAGCCACCAGCCAGTCACCATCAATGCCGGACACCTGAAATGAATCGCCCGGATTCACGCTGCTGTCAGGCTTCAGAAGGTAGACAACGCATGCAGCGGATTCAGTCAACCCACGGCGCGGAAGATTCAGCCATTCACCGACCCCGTCCAGTTGCGTGCCTTCCCCCTGCGAAATAAAGTAACCGGCATACAACCAGCCCATGCCCTCGACAATCTGAAGGTCTTCTTCTGAACTGACGGCAATCACCTGACCAATAACTGCATCACCCTTGCCGGAAATTGGCCCAAGCAGCCCGGATAACCTTGCATACATTTCACCGCGAATTTCAGGAAGGCGCGCACCTCGCCAGCCGCCATCATTTACGAGTTCCAACAGTCACCCCCCTTGATTCCGTTCCTGCGTACAAATCAAAGTTAATTTCAGTTTCAGGTCCAACCCTGACGGCGCTGGTGATTTTTATATCACTGACGTCATCAGTCTTCATGCCCTCGCACTGCACCATCTTTGCTACAATGTCGGCGGGTAATTTACTACCCATTATCCCGCCCGCCTCAACCACCCACGGAAGCCCCTGACTTTCATCAAGCCACCATTCACCCTTATTGGTGTTAAGCCTGATTTCAGCTTGCTGCGCCACGCCATCAACGCCACCGTCAAGAACAAGGTCACCACCAACGAGAATGACCCCTTCATCATCCTGCAATATATCTTTCATCAATAAATGCCCTCGACATGCTCCAGACGTTCGGCGCGAACGAGACAGCGACCAAATCCCAGCGCCCGCACTTCTGACACTCGTCCTACCGGAACAAAACGGCGACCGCGCGCCGTCAGCATGTTCAGAATGATTTCTTCGTTTTCATATGCATTGCACTGCACTGAAAACCAGCCCGCCTGCGCGGCGGCATATTGCCTGCTGTTAATCTCCATCCTTCACCGCCTGTTCAATGCTGATGACTGAAACGACTTCATCCAGGCTGTTCCAGTCCAGAAGGTCATCAACCTCAGCGCCTCTGCCCGCGTCATTCAGCATTTGTGCGAATGCCGCCTGCTGCGCTGTCTCGTAAACAAAATCACTGTAAAGCGGGCTGAAGCCCGAACCAGACGACCTGCACAGGTCGTTAACCAACACCAACGGCGCATCAATAAGCGCCAGTTGCTGAGTACTGATGACGCGAAGCCCCAGCAGGGCCGTCACTTCAATTACATCACCCGGACTGACAACGCCGTGCGAATCACCAGCCATCAGAAATGCGCCGTGATTTAACGCGCGTGATACTGCCTCTTCACTTACTCGCATAGCTCCTACTCCCTGACCCGGTGTCGGCGGGTCTGTTACTCCGCCGCCTTCGCCGTTCTCTTTGTGTTTATGCAGCAGCCCACTAACTCCGCCCGACAGGTGGTCAGTTGCGGTGCTGGTGCCTTCAATCACAACGTCACCACCGAAGCGGGCCGTTCCTCCGCCACCCTCGCCGCCTGTCTGGCTCATATTCCCGACAATGCCGACGTCCCCGTTAAACTTTGAATTGCCGTTAAATGTGAAGCCTTCAGGCGCATCAAAGGTGATAGCACCACCCTTAAGTTCCGCTTGCGCACCGCCTCCGGTTAATAACGTGATGATTTGGTCATCAAGAGTGATGCTTGCGTCACCTTGAAATATCCGCACGCCGACACCGTCAGGCATGGGAAAGGCGGACTGGTCACTAAATCCCGTCAGGGCGCAGCAGGCAGAAAGGTTTTTATGGTCTGGTTCTTCTTCGTCGCCGTGTGAAATAGCAATCAGAAGACACGTGTCACCAGCAGTGACTTTGCCGCTAACGCCCGCTTTGCCGCCACCCCACACCAGCGATAACAGGCGGACGTTATCCACGGGCGAATAGTCATAGGCTTCATCGTTGTCCGGGAAAATGCGCTTTGCTGTCGGCTGTACCGTGGCGCGCCCACCAGCAACGGATACAATCTTTGCTTCCAGCGCAAATAGAAGCCCGGAAAGCTCACTGTGAACGATGGCGGCGGTCTGGCTTGCCAGCCTCATACAATCACCCCCTGAAAATTGGATCCCCACACCTGCATATTGCGTGTGCCGAACTGGTGATTGATTTTGTTGACTGACACCCACCAACCACCAAGCGACGGCGATTCAAGGCGCACCGTTTCATCAAGGTCAATTCCGCCGCGTAACACTGATTCCCACGTTAAGCCCTCGACAGTACCCACCTGACGGCGAGCATTCGGGCCGTAGTCGGCTTGTGTGGCCTTTGGTGGCCACGGATAGGTCGCGACAGATTTTTTCTTTTTATGGTGCGTGGTTTTGCCGGATGCTTTATGACGTTTTGGTGTGTGAAGCTTCAGCGCCGGAACATCAAGAAGCCCGGAAGCAGGCGAAAACAGGACCGCGCCCTGTGGTTTGCCATCGCCAGCAGTGACCATCAATGTTTGATACTGGATGTGCCAGAACGCATTCACCGGTTTGCACAAGCCATTCAGAACATCACGGGATAGCGCAACGCCTGACATATCGCGCGCCAAAAGCAACGCCTTTGCACCGTCCGACACCTGACACCCCAGCCCCATATCTGCGGCCACATTCCGAACCGCGTCATAAAGGCTGCTTCCTTTTTTGAACTGGCGTGCAGTTACCGACGCACGATATGGAATCAGCCCTTCATACATCTTCAGGCGCAGACCATAAACGTCAGATGGTTTCACCGTTACGGCGCTAATTAACTCGCCCTGAAACAGTGTCAACAGCCCTTCATCGCGGTAACCCGCTGCGATGCTGAATGTACTGCCTGAAACGGCGATGCGGTTTTGTGTATCTGTCGTAATGCCCCACAGCGTCAGGTCAGCTTCATTAGGCTGCGGGTCTTTGTCGCGGGAACACGAAAAATCACATTCACCGTCGTTGATTGTGATGACGTCCCCGGTTGGACAGTTGACTGTAATTTGAAACTGGCGACCGTAAGCCATGCTTCCCCCTTCTGTTATTGATGGGGAAATTTCATCATTTATGCCCGGTGCAAACACGTCTGTGCGACACGTCAAGGCCATGAGCAAATCGTGCTGTGGATAAAAGCTATGTTTTTGCCTACCTGCACAAACTCAGTGAGTGGTCAATAGCGGCTCAATGACGCGCCAGTACTGATTCATCTTGTGGATATCATTTTTCATGCCAGATATTCAGAGGTGACTTTTACAACTACTGAACCGCTCACCCTGGCGAATTTGAAATGTAACAACAGTGTCAGCGGTTTTTCTCCACTGCCATGTCGTCATGCATAAACATGCAACCATCAATACGGACCGCGCCAGCCCTGCCCCGGAAACAATCGCGGACGCAAATTAATTTCAGGCGGCGTGTATGGCTCAATAGCATTCCCGGCTTGCCTGTTGCCGCCACATTGCGTGTCAATGGCCTGTAATGACTGGTCAGATGAGGAATTAGAAATAATTACGGGAAAATTTCGCGGCGGTTTTAAATGTGGCTCTGCATTCTCTTTATAAATCATGCAATAACAAACGTGTCTTTTTGGCTTCTCTTGACCGAATATGTTAACGACAGAAACACTTACTTATAAATTATGCAAAACGGTTATTTCGTTAACCGCAAAAACACCCTTTTGATAAATGTTATGTGTTCCCCCTCCACATATAACACGCTCACAGTGTTTTGATTTTGCTGCGGTAATTCTGGCCTTTGGACTTTTAGCGGCTGGAGTTGACGCGGGAAATAATGTAACGCCTGTTTTAAGGTTGATTAATGACCACAAAACACCGCTTTCTTTCATCTTATTGATAATTAATGATTTTTATATTTTTGCTGTTTTGGCGCGTGTCACACGTGTTTATACTGGCTTTTTCTCGTTGTTTATGAGTCGCTTAAAGTTATCCACATTGCAAATATGTTGCTTGATTGTCACTACATTTAACGTGCTTATGCTCGTTTTCGCGCAACAATTCTTTAACGTGTTTTGGTGGATTTCAGGCGTAAAAAAACCGCCTGGCTGATGGCGGTTATGGGATGGGGTTTTGTTCGGGGTTACTGGCCAGCGTCACGGAAATCATTCAACGCGTGCAATAAGGCATCACGCATGCGCTTAAATGGCGGCTTTTGCAGGTATACGTTAGGCACATCTTTAATATCATGGTTTACTATTAATTCGCACGCTAAATAATCCTCACCTCTTACGGCGGCTTTGGTGCGAAACATTTTGCGCATATCGTGCAAGCACCATTTATATTGTTTGCGGCTTATATACATGTACGTACTTGCATATGACGGCGCACTCTCTTCAATAATTCGCAACCACTCCCTTACCTGCTTATGGTATTTAACTGGAACCGGCAGCAGTAAATTAGCTCGCGTTTTGGTGTTACGGTCTGGAATAAACAGTGACCCACTGGCCAGTAAAGATGATTCTTTTAATCTATTGGCTTCCGTTGCGCGCAAACCAAAACAAAGCGTCATTGCGCATATTTCTTTATGCGGGCTTTTCATTCTCTTTATTTGGGCGGCGGTTTCGTCAAAATCATCAATGCTGACGCGTGCCGGTTTGGCTAATGCTGAATAACGCTTTACCCGCTTGCTGACCTGCCGCGCCGTCTGGCGGATAGCACCAGAAATGGCGGAGGCTGACGCCGGTGACATCACCTTCAAATCAATATCACCCGTGACCGTCCATTCCAGTACGGCGGCGGTGTAATTCAGTTCGGCGCGCACGGTTGACGCCGCACGGCCTTCACTGATGCGCGTTTCTGCGTGGCGCTTCCAGTAATCGGGATGTGATGCGGCGCGCACTCCCAGCGTTAACACCGGGCGCGCCGCGTTGATGGCGTGGCATTCGCGGGAAATTGAATCACGGCTTAAGGCGCGGTCTTTTCCGCGCCTCTCTGCCATCTGAAGCAACACATCAGCAATCATGCCTTCACCGCTAACGCCAGGCGGATTGCGTGCGCGATACGCAGATAATGTGCGCTCTTTTCGTAATCCCGCCCTTCGGTCCATTCCAGTACGGATGCAACAAATTTCATGTTGGAAATAAGCGTGCTGGTGGACGGCTCACGGGCATAAAGCGACACCCAAAAACCGGGGCGGACAATGCGGTCAGGTGACCCATTTAGCGCATCAGTAAGCGCATTGATGGCGCTGCGGTGGCGCTTCAACGTATCTTTCAACAGGTTTTCAGCGGTTGCGCGCGCTTCGGCAATGGCCAGAATATCGGCGGCAGTGCTGGTGATGTTTTCTTCAATCTCAATCATTGCCATTGTGCGCCCCCGGCATTTGCAGCTTTATACCCAGCGTGGCCGCAACACTGAAAATCATGCGCATCTGTGGCGATTTCTCCCACGCTTCGTACTCGCGTATTGTCTTGCGGGTTGTTCCCACCAGTTCGGCAAACGCATTGCGATCAAGTTGGCACTCTTTGCGCAAGTCACCGCTGCAAATCGCGTCAACAAGCTGACCGAGCGTCAGCACCCTCTTTTCTTTTTGCAGTTTTTTGACAGCATCATTAAACATATTCAACAGCCCCATCTTAAGCCCTCCCCATAATATCAATTATTGACTGTTGCGGGTAGATTTCTACCCTATGAAATACTAATTATAAATCTATTAAGCCCTATCCTTTGGGCGTGAATAGCGCTGCGTGTTGCCCGCCATCCAGCGCCATCATTTAGGGCCAGATAAAACACATGGCCGGTATTACATAGCAATTCAATATTACTGCTTTCTGCGTGGCTTATATCGTCTGTATCGACCACCAGCGCACGCATTTTGCCGCATTTAATTAAATCGCCTTCATATGGTGTGACTTGATGGCACAGTTTTTGAATTGGTTGACCTTCATTTGTAAGCATCAGATTGCTTATTTTAAGGCTATCGCCCTCGATGCAAACCACGTCACCGGATACATGGCCATAAAACATAAGCCAGATAACATCCTTAACCGGGTAATGCCCGCCATTGATGGTGACACACGACACGCCACCACGCGTGACAAGGTCTACAGGCGCGCCGCGCTGACCTGCACCTTTGTTGCTTTTGCGATACAAGACGCCGTCATGATAAGTGAATAATTCATGCGCCTTGTAATACAACCACGCAGAATTAATGCCAACCGCATAATTTTTGCCGCCCTCCTTCAATACCTCGTTAAAGACCGTGGCATCATCATTGGCGATGGCCAGCACGGCCAGCCTCAGAAGGTCTGGAAACTTCACCACGCCAACCGATAACCGCGCCTTAGCGCGGTCACAGGTATCTTTGTCACAACGAAAATTGATTACTGATTCGCTCAAAGTAAATATTTCACCCCACGTTAGTTCTATCAGGACTGCATTCCATGAACGCTTTAACAAATTCAGCGGCCACTTGCGGCACTATTGCATTGCCATAACCGCGCAGTCGTCCCACTCTGGAGGAAATCCCATTAGCCAGCGGGAATGTGCGGGATTCAACTGCCCTGAATTTTCCGTCACTGCATTCAATCCAGTCAGCATCACCCCATCCCGCGTTACTCTGCGTAACGCGCCTTTCATCCCTTGCTCCGTTGCATAATCGAGCCTGTCGAACGTTCTCACCCTCCCATCCTTCCGTATGACGCTCTTTCCACTGCCTCTGCTGTCGCTTGCTGTTGGTGTTGGCGACGGCGCGCGCACCAAAGATGATGCGGTTTCGCTTGTGCGGTGCCGCGAGGCTACATGCTGGTAGTACGGCAAACCCGCTGGCGTAACCTTCTTCTTCCAGTTCAATGAGTAAACCGTCAATCCAGTTATCTTTTTTAACTGCGTTTGCAACCTGCTCCCCAAAGATTGCTGAAGGTCTACACTCACTGACGAGATCGAGAAAGGCTGGAGCCAGGTGACGTGAATCTCTTTGCCCGAGGCCTGCGCCAACCACACTGAAAGGCTGGCACGGCGGACTTCCCGTCCAGCACGGGAAAGAGTCTGGAAGACCGGCAAGGCGCAAGGCGTATGACCAACCGCCGATCCCTGCGAAAAAATGACATTGCGTGAACCCTTTAAGGTCGCTTGCTGTAACATCGGTGATACTCCTGTCATCAACTATGCCGCTTGCAATATGCCCTGCTGCAATTAAATTCCTGAGCCATTGTGCGGCAAATGGGTCAATTTCGTTGTAATAAGCCGTCATGCTCTCCTCTGCCTGTTAACTCAATAAATCGAAACTCAAAAGCACATAACCCGGCGCGATAAACCCAACATCAGAAACATGGGTAATAACCACGTCAACGCTTTCACCGGTATAGCCGTCCTCATATTCTTTCAAGGTGACTTTGTCACCGGCGTTGAAATCACGGTCATGTAAACGCAATTCTGCGAATTTCAAACCGTCCGCAACTGGCGCAAAGAAAACAGGCGCAATTTTTAAATCGTGTTCCATTGTGTAACCCTCTCAAAATTACTATTGCTGTGATTTTTATAGGTATGGCGTGGATAACAGGTTTGCTTGACTGCATCGCATTTCCGCCCGGTATCCACCAGCACAGGCGGAATCCACTCCCCTGTAGACCAAAGGTGATGCACAGCTTTAGCCATGCGGCAGACGTTGATTTCATCAGGGGTGAATTTTGGGCGCGGGTATTCGCGCTTTTTCCGCTCTTTGGCAATGGCTGGCAAGCCACGGCGGATGTGTCGAGTTAAGGAGGATTGGCGGAAATAGGAATCGCTGACGCTCTTCAGGTGCCAATATTTGACGCGGGCGTCAAAGTCTTCTTTTTCGATGACGGCAATATCCACGCTTTTTGATGCGCACATGTTGGCAATGCGGTTTCTGATTAACTTGCGGTCACATGCACCAAAGCGGGCTTCAAGCTCCGCTATCACGTCCAGCGTGCGCAGTTTGCGCCCTAACATAACGTTGATGATGTCACGCGTGGTGATGTCTGAATTGAGGGGAATCGTACTCATGAAAGCCCCCTCATACATTGAGGATGGCTGTTTTGGATGGGGTTTCTGTTAGTTATTGAGGGATAAGCATTTTGGTTTTCATGGCAAAAACCAACAAGCCCCCTGCCCTTAACCTGACTTTCGTAAATGTGTAAGTTATTGTTAATCATATAGCCCCACGCATAACGGGTAAATTTCTACCCGCGTGTACATAAGCTATATTATGTTAAATGCGATTCAAGTTTATCTAATCGGTTTACTTCCCAACCCCCCCCTGACTTCCTCCGCCACTTCAAAGAGCGCCAGATAGTTAAAAGCAAACAACCTATCGTCGGCAAAACACTGATGGCGACCGACTGGTGTAGAACTGCCAGGTGCTGCTATTGAGTCGAATGATGCTGAAATAAAACGGCTCGTTTGATTTGAGATAGAAATCTGGCAGCGTCCTTGCCAGCAACGGATGGATCGTCGTGCCTCCACCACTGGATGCAACATTATCCGATTCAAGAAAATAATCGTCATCCTTACGGGTAAAGGAAAACCAGACGTTTTGATTTACCGCCAGCGTCTCGGCATTTTTATCGGTTATTTGCCCGCGTAAAATAGCCACTCCACGCGTACCATTAAAAACGTATCTGACGGAAATATCGCCTTGAATATCCGGATACTCCATCATCATCTCTCCTGAACAATCGAAATGCGATCGCTGCCAGTTTTGTAACATTAACGTCGCCGCGATTGTTATCGCCACAGCGACGATGATGAAAACACTCCATTTAATATTACGCGCCCACATTTCTGGACTCCTTAAAATAATAATGTGTCACGCAGTCATTATCACGCCAGCGACTATATTGTTGGCGACAAGCTAATGCCGAGATCCGAGGGAAATTAGGATATAGCGTGAGATAAATCCAGGGATAACTCTGACAATCCAGCGTGCTGGCTTTTATAAATTGCAGATGTTTATCAAATTTCAGCACATCCTGGTTCCCGTACCAGTGGCATCCCTCCCCTACGCTCAGTGGCACATAGCGGCTGAGTCTGGAATCAAACTGTGTCTGCCAGGTCACCAATGCAGCGATAAAACAGCAAGCAACGCCTGCCAGCAGCCACCAGGCTGTACGTTTGTGTGGCGGTTTCAACGTTTTTTCAACCGGCGTGACTGGCGGAGTTATTGGCTCATTACACAGAGTTGCTTCGGGCTCCTGCTCCTGGATCTCGAGCTGTGGCTCAAGACGGATCCCGACTTTTGGCACGGTGACAATCAGCTCTTCATTCAGCCCCAACTCTTTAAACGCGCGGCGCAGCAATGATATGTTCTGATAGAAAGTATTATTTGTGACCTGAGCACCGTTAATAAACCAGACATGCTCAAAAAAATAATCGCGTTCGATGACCTGGCCTTGTCGCTGAATTAACAACAATAAACAACGAGTTGCCGGATTACTTAACGCTATGCGCTTCGTCTCATCTGATTTCGCGTGTAATACATTTCGCTCTGGCCAGAATACAACGGTGCCGTTGAGCAAAAAAACTTTTGCCATCGTGAGCCCTGAATGTGATTTTTTGTCAATTTATCTGAAGTTAGTTCATCCCTGGTTATTTTACGACAGCTGAAAATCCCCAGCGATTTCCTTCATCGTTAATCACCACAAAGTTTATCGTATTATTCAGCATTGCAGGAGGGGCCGAATTAAAAATCATGCTTCGGGAATGCGGTAATACCACTATTCCGCTTGTGGAATAGTCTCCGGAAGAAACATCAGCCAGTGTTATATTCCAGGAACTATCATTTACAGCATAAATTATTCCACGCTCATAGCGAAAGCTCAGAAGATTGATGGATTTTTCAGTCAACACCTCTATTTTTTTTGGACGCCATAGAACTTTAAGCTGATTTCTTAGCGCAAGGCGCACTTTTTCACCAGTCGAAGAGGTCTTCTTCTCCGGCGGAATTTGATAAATGTTGAGCCAGAAAAGAGACTCACGATCGTCGGCGAGTCCTGCACCTGTGGTCATGATCCGCAATTCTCGCTGCTCACCTGGCTGAATCTTCAGCACTGGCGGCAATACCACAAAAGGCGCACTGGTCTGCGAAGGCCCTTTCTCAGGCGCTCCGTCATCCACCCAGCTCTGCACCACCACCGGGTAATCTCCGTCGTTCACCAACTTTACCGTCCGCTGCGTCTCTCCATGATTGAAGATCACGCGCGTCATATTGATATTGACTGCCGCCTGTACGCTAAACGACAGAAGCCACAGGCTACTGAATACGCAGTAAAACTTGTACATGTGACTGGTAGCTCCCCGCCGTTAATGTATCAGCCCCAAAACTGGCAAGGCGTGCCTCGAAGGTTTCGTTGTAATAATTCACGCCATCCTGGCTGCCATTTTGCTGCGTATTGCTGCCGATAACCGGCATCCAGCCGCCTTCTGTTCCACTGCCTGGCGTCGTCACCGCCATAAAATTTACCGATTTACCTGCCCTGTAAACCTGGACGCCCACGCCACGGGCATGTCCGGCGGCACCGTATTGTGAGTCAAGCAGCCAGGTCACGGTTTTCCCGGTGATCAAATTAAAACTCCAGGCGCTGTTGACGCTGCTTTCCGGCGCAAGCAGCCCCATTGCCACGTTACTTTTCCCCGTTGCAATGCCTGATATGACCGTCGATTCGCAGGCAAATCCTATCTGAAACGGTGCCGAGGCGTATTCCCCGCGTTTTAGCTGGGCAACCGAAATAACCGGCAAATGCACAACCGGGGTAAAGTCCGTCACCTGGCACATCGCCGCACGTTTAACGGTGATGCCGTTGTTATACAGGCTTATCACCGATGGCCAGTCATTGGCCCACCCGGCCCAGTTGCCTCCCCGGTGTGGCTGCCCGACTTTAATATCCCAGGACGAGGTTCCCGGCCCGCGAAACACCACATAGGCATTAGGGTTCACATAGCTGTTATAGCTCGCCGACTGTGCCTGATTCGCGTAATACCGCGTATCCAGCGTTTTGATAAGCTCTGCACTGATAGTGGAGAAATTTTTGGCCTTAATCAGGAAGTTACCGTTGGTGTCGAGATCCAGGTTTTCGAGCGGGCGTTGCTGCCAGCTGTCGGTGAATACGCTGCCCGTCGCGTCATGCGTCAGACGCAGCGCGACATTTTTCATCACCGTCAAACGGGCACCTGGTACGTCGTTCGCTTCATACCATCCCGCGTAAGCATCATCGCCGTTGGTTGACCAGGCTTCATAGAGTTGTCCGGCGGTATCTGGCGTACAGCGGAAAAAGACCTGTTCGGGATCGTAGCCACCGCCTTTGTGCGCATAGGTGGTGAACGGAATACCGCCGCTGGAGGTCAAAATTGTTCCTCCCGGCTGAAAACTGTTATTGCTGGTGATATCAACGGATTTGCTCAGGCCCGGCAGCAGCCCGTTCCAGGCATCGTTGCCGCCACCGGATCGCCAGTCATTGGCGACCCCATCCGTTGCGGCACTGAGCCGGTGCGAACCCTGCGCGCCGCTGCTCCCAGAGCTGTACGGGTAAATAATGTATTCGCAAGCAGCCTGCACTCCATAAGAAAACAGAACCAGCAGCAGGAGAAAAAGTCTCATGATTGTCCTTTTGCCACGCAGGCCAGTGTTAATGCAATCAGCGGTTCGGTGCGCTGTTGTTCGTTAAGTTTCCACGGCAGCGAGCAGTCACTGCCTTCGAGCGTTAATTGCCCCTGTTCGCCTTCCACTCGGGCATAAACCTGATTCCCCTGAGCCACCATGCCCACGACGCGCCCGCGATCGTCGATAACAGATGTGCCCACCGGCAGCGTCTCTTTACCGCTGACGGTAATCAGCAGCGGATAGCCTGCGAGCGTTGCAAAACGCAGTTTGACGGCAGCTCCGGCCATCGGCGCGACCCGACGCTGGCTCTCCTGTAGCTCTGCATTGGTGTTCATTGCACTGCCATCAAGTGTGACGTTGTTATAGCGATACGGGGTTAACGACGGGACCAGCGCGTAACCGCCACTGTTCACCGTTGATCCCTGTCCGCTGCCGACTCGCGCACCTTCCGCGCCCGGTGCCTCCACCAGGGCGAAGGTGTCGCCCACCCACGGTCCGGTGACAACGCCGTGACGATGTACAACTACCGCCCCACGAACACCTGCCGTCCACTGCTGATAATTCTGCGCCTGTGAAACACTGCCGTTCAGCGTGCCAAAGGCGGTATTTTTTTGTAGCGACCCGCTCCAGTCGGTCACATCGCTGGCTTCCCCCTGCCCCTGTTGCCAGCCTGTCGACAGCGCGTAATTGAGGCTTTCCTCACTGTCGAGTGAGCCAGACAGCGCCAGTTGAGCATTGCGCCCGGCCTGTTGAGCCTGGCTGGCAGACAGGGCCAGCGTGTGCTCGCGTTCACCAAAACTGAGTGGCACGGAGAGTGTCAGCGTCGCCACATTCTCTTTTTGCGCTTGCGCGCTGTCACCGCTGCGCCACCAGGTATTCTGCCGACTGAAGGAAACGCCAAGCGTCACGCGACCGAACGTGGTGTTGTATCCCGCCTGCAGCTGGGTGCTGTTTCCGCGCCCGCCGTAGTAATCCATCATCGATCCGGAAACCCACAGATTGCCGTAACCGCCCAAGGTCTGATTAACGGTCGCGGTGAACTGATTACGCTGGCGCAGGGTATCCGAACGCCACGGCGTATCGCGCCCGCTCACGCTTCGCTCGCCCAGCACGTCGCCGTAATCACGATAACCTTCTGTCGAGTAGCGATAACCCGCCAGCGCCACGTGGGTTCCTGTCGGACTGAAGGTTTTGCTCCAGTTGGTTTGCATCCGCCACCCACTCAGGGACTGAGACGCTATCCGCGCACGTGAACCAGTAAGATCGACGCCAAATGCGCCCAGCGTGGTCGCCAGAACGCCGCCGATCAATAGCGCCTGATACTCGTCACCGACACGCACGGCCCCGTTCGCTGTCAGTAAATTGGTCATTCCCCGCTCCAGCGTGAAATCAGTAAACACGCCGTCGGCAGCACTGTAATCGCGGGTTTTTCCCGCCACCAGACCATAGCGCCAGACGCCGGGGCGCAACGACAACGGCACGCTGGCGTAAGGTACGGTGAAGCCGCTTTTTTTGCCGTCTGCCCCGGTGATTTCAACCTGCAAATCCCCGTCCCACGCGGTGTTCGGCAAATCGTCGAGCACAAATGGCCCTTGCGGGACGCTGGTTTCGTACAGTGTGCGACCGTTTTGCTTAACCACGACGCGTGAAGGCGTTGATGCCGTTCCGCGAACCTCTGGCGCATAGCCGCGTCGGGACTGGGGCCACATCCGCTGATCGGTTTCCAGTTTGATGCCGGTAAACGCCATGCTGCCAAGCAGGTTACCTGGCGTGTAGCTCTCACCCACGGTCAACACGCTTTCCAGTTTGGCAATCGGGTGCTGGAGCCAGGTTTGCAGCGCATCCCAACGCTGAGTTTCGCGATACTCATCGCGCCGCCAGTTTGCAGACGACTGCTGACGAAACTGCCAACTGCCCAGGTTGAAGCCGCTGCTCAGCCCCAGCCAACCGTAATCGCTCTGCTGGCCGCCATTTTTATTGTGGTAAACGTGCAAGTTGTAATTGCTGAACAGCACGCTTTCCCCGCTCTGCCACTGCGAGGGCGGAACATAGTCCTGCGGCGTGCGTTTCATTGCTGCCTGCGGAACGCTCAGGTTCAAACGCAGCAGACCTTGATCGAAATCCCACCGTCCGCCGCTGATGCGCGCTTCAGGTTCAAGGCAGGCATCCGGTGGCATTTCTGCCGCAGGCGTAACCCCTTGTTCATCCCAGAATTTCACGGGTAAACAAGGTGAAACGCGCCCTTCGGTATTCTGGCGAAACAACACGTCATCGCGCCCGATGTACTGCCCGTTCAGCCAGATATCGACGCTGTAGTGCCCGGGCGCAACCGCAGTTTGATCGTTAAACTGTGCCAGCCCTTTTTCGTAACCGCTGCCCAGCAATAACGCCTCATCGAAAGTGTATTCACTTGCGTATAAGGGCGTTATGCCGGGAAAAAGCAGCCAACACCAGTGCGGGTTAATGGCCGACATCGCCTTGATTCTCCACCGCCACACGACCGCTTAAGGTTGCGCCCTGATCGTTAATCCAGCGCATGTTTGCTTCAGCGACCCGAGAAACCTTTGCGGGCCATGAGACCGTCGCCCACGGCGCAATGGTTTCACTCTGAATACGCTGCTTTTTACCCGCATCGCCGACTTCAAGCGACGAAAGCGCGAGGTAATAGCCGCTATTGTTGCGCAAAAAAAGTGTGCCGTTCTGCAGCCATACTCGGCTGGTGCTCGCCATTTCCAGCGGCGATCCCGTCAGCCCGTTTGGTCTCATCAACACTTTGACCCGGCTGCGCACCAGCACCAGCAACTGGTTGTCCGCCTGCGCGCCTTTTTCCGACGGTGGGATCTGAATAAAGTTGAACCACCACAGAGACTCCCTGTCCTGCGCGACCGGCTTACCGACATAACGCAGGCGCACGGTTTGTCCCGAATGGGCCGCCAGCCGGAAGACTGGCGGCGTGGTGACAAAAGGAGCGTTCGCGGTTTGCGGAGCAGATTGCGGATTGCCTTCATCCAGCCAGACCTGAACAACGCCGGGGAAATCGTCGCGATTGGTCAACTGCACGCTGACTTCCCGGCTATCGGCCGGATAAATAATCCGGCTGCCGGTCATCACAATGCTTGCCTGTGCGCTGGCACACATCAACATCCCGGCCAGAAATATCGCCATTCCTTTCATCACGCTGAACTCGCTTACAGGTAAGAAACGGCGTACTGCACGGCACCGACAACCGTACCGGCAGTCGCCCCGCCGTTCGGGCTGAAGTACTGCACCGCAAAGTCGTGTTCGCCGGTGGTGCTACCTGCTGCAACGGTAATCCCGGCAACCGGTGTCGCATCACGCAGATCGATAGCCGTGATCCCCGCACTGTCGGTCATCAGCTGCAGCTCAACGTTTTGCGCTGTACCGGTGTTAGCCAGGTTGCCGCGCTCGGTCATGTTATTGGCGACGAATACAGTCTTGATATCCAGCGCATCAGCATCAACGGTACATCCGGTCACACCCAGGGTGAACGCCGTCAGACCTGCAGAAGAAGCCGCAGTGGCCAACTCGCTTTTGGCGACAGTGGGCAGTAACACTACCGGGCGCGCATTCACACCATTCACGGTCACTTCGCAGGTCTGCTCTGTCACTTCACCTTTAAAGGTAATGGTGTTGGCCGAGTCAGCGTGTGCCGTCTGCGCAATTAACAACGCGAGGCTACCCGCAACAAATAGACGACAGGCATGTGAAGTATTGGTTTTCATATTGTCTTTCCTTAATAAATAAATACACGGCATCCTGACAATGCAACGCAATAGCGCTCCTCCGCTGAACGCGGAATGTTTATTTGCATGACGTAAAGAGACCAGTAATGTCTGTTAGTACCATAGGATTAACCCTACGATGATTGTTAGTTTAAGATTGTTCCTGGTAATTAAAACCTTTGTTTTCTCAAATAACAAAAAGAGCGATCTTAAATAAGAAAAAAGGTGTTAAGGTGAGTGTTAATTTATTGTTTTACAACGATTAATATGATTCCTGGTGAGCGAGATGATTTTTTTCTTAACTGCTTGAGAGACACTTAAAATTCATAAGATTCACAGATTAATAATATGTTGTTCACCCTCTGTACAGGTGTTGGTCGAGAAAATGGGTTAATTAACGGGAATGGAGTTATGAAGGATGGAAAGTCAGTAAGCATTGTATCGATCAATCCACAATAAAATCTCGCGGGTCGCCGAGATAAGTTTATATCTACCCAATATTATCTACAGCTTTTAATACGCCGGTCTGGTTCATCTGAACGATGGGCTAAACCCCCAGATTGTTTGCCGATAACCCGACTTTCTTGTACCCTTTGATTGCCCCTGAAGACTCACAGCAGAAACCGGATTTCACTATGGCAGCACACAATTCTAAAGATCCATTGCATGGCGTAACGCTTGAAATGCAAATCAACGCACTGGTTGCACGTTACGGTTGGGCTCAACTGGGCAAACTGATCAACATTAACTGTTTTAAAAGCGATCCCAGCGTCAAATCAAGTCTGAAGTTTTTACGCCGTACCCCCTGGGCGCGTGCAGAAGTCGAAGCGCTGTACCTGGACTCACTGGAAGACGCAGCATCTGAAGATCTTGATAATGACCCCTGGGCCAATAGTCGACTGAAAAAGAGTTAACATCACGATGCCCTTACACGTTAAACGTACTGGCGCACTCATTTTTCTCGCGCTGCTGCTCGCCAGCTGCGCGTCCAAACCGCCAAAATCGTTAGTCACCCCGCTTCCACCGGTGACCAAACATCCGCTTCCCGACAAATCGCACAGAGACCAGGGGCCGATGCGCGGCATCTGGCTGGCGACGGTTTCCCGTCTCGACTGGCCGCCTGTTTCCTCTGTCAATATCAGTAATCCGGCTACCCGCAACAGCGTGCAGCAAAAAGCACTGACCGATAAGCTCGATAAACTGAAAAGTCTCGGCATTAACACGGTGTTTTTCCAGGTCAAACCGGACGGCACGGCGCTGTGGCCCTCAAAGATTTTGCCGTGGTCGGACACGCTGACCGGACATGTCGGGCAAGATCCTGGCTACGACCCACTGATGTTTATGCTCGATGAAGCGCACAAACGCGGCATGAAAGTTCACGCATGGTTTAATCCTTACCGGGTAACGACTAACACCAAACCGGGAACGGTTGCGGAACTTAACCGCACTATCTCGCTCAATCCGGCCAGCGTGTTTGTCTTGCACCGCGACTGGATTCGCACCGCCAGTGACCGCTACGTGCTGGACCCCGGCATCCCGGAAGCCAGAGACTGGATTACCAGCATCGTGGCGGAAGTGGTTTCGCGTTATCCGGTCGATGGTGTGCAGTTTGATGACTATTTCTATACGGAAACGCCCGGCTCAACGCTTAATGACAGCCAGACATTCCAGAAATACGGCGCCGGGTTTGCGTCAAAAGCCGACTGGCGCAGGCACAATACCCAACAGCTGATAGCGCAAGTTTCGCGCTCGATTAAACAGCTCAGTCCAGGCGTGGAATTTGGCGTCAGCCCAGCCGGTGTGTGGCGAAATCGCTCACACGATCCTATGGGATCAGAAACCTCGGGTGCAGCAGCGTATGACGAAGCTTTTGCCGACACCCGTCTTTGGGTGCAGCAAGGTCTGCTGGATTACATCGCGCCACAGGTTTACTGGCCGTTTTCGCGCAAAGCCGCGCGTTATGACGTGCTGGCAAAATGGTGGGCGGAGGTCGTTAAGCCGACCAACACGCGCCTGTACATTGGCGTCGCGCTATATAAAGTCGGTGAGTCTTCAAAGAATGAGCCTGACTGGACGGTGAATGGCGGCGTGCCGGAGCTGAAAAAGCAGATCGATTTGAACGAATCGGTACCGCACATCGACGGTACCATCCTGTTCAGGGAAGACTATCTTAACCAGCCGCAGGCGCAGGAAGCGGTCAGCTACATCAAAACGCGCTGGGGTTCATAACCCCAGCTAATCCGGTTTGGGTCCGAACATCTCCAGCAACTGCTTCTGATCGGGCATCCCAACCACCTGCTGCAACTCGTTCTTCTCATTCATATAATAGATGGCTGGCGTCGCGTTCGCGCCCAGCTCATCCATTAATTTCTGGTGCTGTTGGAGCACATTGAAGGTTTCTCGTGATGAGTCGCCTTTCAGCTCTGGCAGCGTTTTGCCCCCTGATAGCTCATACTCCTTCCAGGCTGCGACCGGATCGGCAGCATTGAGGATCGCCGTCGCATTCGGGCCGCTCTTCGGATTCAGAAATGCCACCAGCAGCGTATTCAATTGCACTTTACCGGCAGTGACCCACGGCTGTGCTTCAGCCCAGAACTTTTTGCAGTACGGGCAGAACGGATCGGCGAAAACAAACACCTTGCGGGGAGCCGTTTCTGCGCCCTCTTTCAACGCGTGCGTTTTGTTCAGATTCTCCCACATCTGGCGGCCTAGCGGGATATAAATCTCTTTCTGAAAATACTCTTCGCTGATATTTTTCCCTTTATCATCATAAAGATAACCGGAAATAACGTGTTTCCCGTCTGGCGTCATAAACAGCGTCACACCCATATCCTGATATTGGCCGATCCAGCTTTTAACCCCACCAGGCGCGTCAATTTCCTTGATATTTTGAATGCCTTGCTGCTCGCCAAAATGCTTCACGATCGGCGGAATATCGCTGGCAGCAAGGGCCAGCGCGGGGATAAACCATGTCGAGATGAAAAAAAGATTACGCATATCACACCCACAATGTTTAGACGCCTCGATCATAGTCCATAACGATTAATCTACAACATTCTGATGTGTAAGGTTTTGTCGCGTTAACTTTTCCACGTCATCAATAACGATCCGAGTTTCAGCCGCTCAATAATGCTTTGACTGTACTTTGCATCCACCGCCGGACATCCGTAGCTACGTCCCACACGATGATTTTCTGCCGCAAATTCATCGGAAACGTAGTTCGAAGGATGTATCACAATAGACCGTTGACGGGCATTGCTATTGCTCTCATCAAGCCCGTCCAGACGCATCGAATACCCATTGCTGCCGAAGTAGGTCTCAGAACATAAATAGACCCCCAGCGAGGACATGTGCGAACCATCGACATTCGAAAATAGCGTGGCATAACCCGAATTAGAGGGGTCTGATCCTTCACCGTGTGCGCAAAGATATGAACTGATGTTGCCCTCCTCCATATCAAAAATAAACAACCGCCGGGTATCAGATTTTTTATCGAAATCAATAATCGCCCAATATCGTGGATGACTTGCGGGGTATTTTTCAGCGCGTTTATCGAGAAGTTTTTGCATGGCAGAACGTAAATCAAGGGATTCGGCAAGGGGAAGTAATATCGCCGCTTCCTCTGCAAAACGCTTACTGACGGGCGAAATGGTGCTACTGGCAACAAGGTTTGCTGTCTGAGTATTCACCTGTTGTGCCCCGTCACCGAGCGCTTCGAGGAACAATGTATAATAGCCCGCAATCATATCGGCAACCGTCACCGGCTGTCCGTGAATGATTTTAGTCTCTTTACCGTTAATGATATTGCGCGCCCCGACGGGATCGTTGGCCGTTGCGGAGAAATAGCGGCTTAACGTATGACGCCCCTGATTATCGCCACGAAACCAGCCCTTATCCATGCCGATAAACATCACGTTGGCGGCAATATCGGGTTCAAGAGCCCGATCAAGTTGATCAACCAAATTAACGCCTATCGCGTCACCGGCTTTTTGATAATTCTCGCGATGCGTAAGCTGGACATAGCCGCGACCGTAATAAGGATAATAGCTGAGATGATTTTTGCGCCACGTTTCGCTAAGCCAATAAGCCTCTTTAACCGGCTGCATGGTGGCGTTAGTTTCATGAAATGCGGTGGCCAGCATATAGGCCAGCCACCGCTTGTCGAATTTATTCGACCAGGCTTCAAAACCCTCGACAATCGCCTTAATGCCACCCAGTTCTTTTTCATCATTTAAAGACTGAAAATTTTTACGAATACTGGCCAGAAAATCGTTGTTAAATAAGGACATGATTATCTCCTTTACACAGTTTTGTGACGCAAACATAGTAAGGAGAATTCAAGCAGAGCTCATGTCCGGAAGTAATCGCACATTTTCATGAATTACAGTTGACGTTAGTGCGCAATCTGTGGCCAGTGAATATCACCCACCCCGTTCAGCTGCGGGCGAGCAAACAGAAAACCCTGAAAGCGTTTGATTCCGGCGGATTCCAGCCAGTGCCACTCTTCTATTTTTTCAATGCCTTCTGCCACCAGCGTAATTTCCAGATCGGTACAACAACTGACGATGGATTTCACAATCGCCTGCTTCGGGCCGCTCAGGTGAATATCGCTGACAATTTCTCTGTCGATTTTGATTTTATCCGGCTGAAATTTGGTCAGTAGCGACAATCCCGCGTAGCCTGAACCGAAATCGTCGATGGCCAGCCCGATTCCCGCCGCCCGCAGCTGTTTGATCGCACTATTAAACTGCTTAAAGCCAGAAATCATCTCGTTTTCCGTAACTTCCACCACCACTTGCTCAGGCAACAGGTGATGTTTTGCGATGCTTTCCAGCAGAAAATCGACCGCATCCGGCACGTTCACCAGTGAACCTGGCAGTAGATTGATGGCGATCTTATGGCTACCGATACCGATTTTATCGGCCAGTGCAAAGGCATAGGCTTTGGTCTGGAGATCAATCTCATACAGTTTTGCCGGATCAATGGCGTTAAAGAAGTGTTCCGGACTCCCCCCGTCATTGCCACGGATCAGGGCTTCCAGCGAGGTGATTTTCCCTTCTGACGGTTCAACAATCGGCTGGAAGGCAAACTGGCAAATCTGATTCGTCATCAGACCGTCCACACCACGTCCAAAAGGTGCGCGTTCGGATTCCAGTTTCCAGTTATCAGGGCGGAAGATATCCCCGGCGCCCGGCAGTTTTTTGCGCGTGATAAACGTCTGGATGAATTTAAACACCCGATCCTCAGACGTAAGATAGCGTTCAAGTTTGCTGTAGCGCAGCACGGATTCCAGCACGGATTTAGGCGTGTCTACCTGCAGATCGAACAGCAGCATACCAACGTTTTCGAAGCGTCGTCTTGGACCGTAATCGCGCAGTAATTCCACCACGCCGTGATGGCGCTTGTCATCGCGGATTTTATGGAACAGCTTCACCACGCTCTCTTCTGCTCCCTCAAGGATTTGCAGAAACTCGGCGCCGTTGAACAGCAAAATGCCGGTAATATTCAGTCCGGCATTACGCTTTTTGGCTTGCTCAACCAGTGAAATGAGCTTGAATGGTTCACAGGATGAATTTAACTGGCTTCGATAAATGAGTGTAGTCAGCACAGCAAGTATGTCCCGTCATAATAATTACGCCTATAAGCGATTGTTTATCATAATTTATAGCCGTCGACTAATAATATTCCCTCACTAAGACGTTTTCAGATTTTCTGGTAGAAACATAAGTGAAGTAAATGTAAACGTCGGTTTATTCCGCTCTAAGCAGTCTTTCCGCTTGCTTCTCCATTCCACGGAAAATGGCCTCGCTAATGTGCGGTGGAAAATCAGCGGGTAAAATCTTACTGACACTTGCGATCACTTCAGGTGTCTGTTCCCCTATTTCCCGCATCATCGCTTTCGCCCGCGAGGCCGAGAATCCTACCCGTTCAGCCGTCGCGGGGAAATGACGAGGCTGAATCTGCGCCCAATGGTATTGACGGTTTTTACCCTGTAGCGCCATCGCCATTTTGGCCTTCTGGGCAGAAATCCCCTTCGCACCCAGAATTGGAAAGGCCGACAAAATATGATCGGTCGCCACTTTAAACCGCATTGGCATGCGGGCAATAATCGCCTGCGAGTCAGGTAGCAAATTGCTGAAAAAGTTATATACCGCCTCACCGTCCTGGCGACGAGGTGTGAGCGGCAATGATTGAGAAATCACACGCGCACCGGGCGTTTGTAGCCAGCTCTGTGCGTATTGCCAGAACATCGCCCCTTTTCCGTTACGATAAAGCGAGCCGACCACCGTGCCATTCATCGCCACGGTGAGCTTACTGTTTTTCATTTACCACTCCTGAGTCCAGCCGCTGTCCTTCTCTGCTGCCGCGCCGCGCGGTAAGACATGCAGTTCCAGTTCTAGCGCTGAAAGCAGACGAAACAGCGTTTCCAGCTTGCTGGTATCCGGATTTTGCTCAAAGCCTGAGACCGTTGTTTGTTTCATACCCACGCGATCAGCGGCATCCGCCTGCGTGAGCTGCAGGGCTTTGCGCTGATCGCGAATGGCATTCGCCAGCATGGTCGATGTGGTAATTTTCATGATGTCCTCTTTTATCCCCGCAAGGGGATATTTACTGTTTATCCCTTTGCGGGGATATTGTGCTGATGCGCCGCAGCTGTTCAGGTTTGAGAGCGGTTCCGTCCTGCGCTGTAATGATGAGCTTCGCGACAGGCTGCCCCTCGCTATCCACTAGCTGCGAGCGAGCTTCGCCTTCAGCAAACAGATTCTCTTCGCCCCACTGGCGCAGACTGACAATCAAAGGCAGCAGCGATTTGCCTTTTTCGGTCAACTGATAGGCTTTATACGCGCCCCCTTCGCTTGCAGGAATCAGCGAGAAAATCCCCGCCTCTACCAGCGTTTTTAAACGCGCCGCCAGCACATTTTTAGCAACGCCTAAATTTTTCTGAAAATCACTGAACCGGCTGATGCCGTCAAAGGCATCGCGAACGATCATCAGCATCCAGCGATCGCCCAGCAAATCCACGGTTCTCGCCACCGGACAGGTCGTCGTTACAAAGGTTTCATCATAGGTCATAGGATTGGCACTCAAAAACTAGTTGCAAATAAAAACCAGAAAGCATAATGATCAACTGGTTTTTATTTAAAACCAGTTTAGAGGATAATGCAATTGACCAGCACTGAAAGCTACGACGACATCACACCGCTCTCTGAGTGGATGATTTTACTTTTTGCCGTGCTCTGCGCCTTTGCCGTGGCTAACGTCTACATGACCCAACCGCTACTGGATCAAATCGCCGCCACGTTTCACGAAAAGCCGGACAAAATGGGCATCATCATTACCGCCACACAAATTGGCTACGCGCTTGGTTTGCTGCTGCTGGTGCCTTTGGGCGATTTGTTTAATCGTAAACGCCTGGTCGCCGGAATGCTCCTCGCCAGCAGTGGGCTGCTGACGGTTGCCTCGTTTGCCTCCTCTCTCTACGGGTTAAGCTGTGCCCTGGGGCTGGTCGGATTCATGGCTGTGGTGGTGCAAATCATTGTGGCGTATGCCGCGAGTCTGTCCTTACCGGCGAACCGCGGGAAAGTGACCGGTACCGTCACCAGCGGTGTGGTGCTGGGGATTTTACTGGCGCGTATGGTCTCAGGAGTTCTGGCTGAATGGGCGGACTGGCGAGTTGCGATTCAATTCTCAGCTGGCGCGATGCTTCTGATGGCTTTGCTGTTTATCCGTATTGCGCCTGAAGATCGTCAAGCGCAGAAACCCGGCGCATATCTACAGTTGATGGGTTCTGTCTGGTCACTGTGGCGAGAAATACCCGAACTGCGCTCACGGGGTGTGCTGGCGCTGCTGATTTTCATGAATTTTAGCGTTCTGTGGACATCCGTCGTTTTCCCGCTGAGCACTGCCCCCTTTAACCTGACCACTGCGCAGATTGGTATGTTTGGCCTGGCGGGCATTGCCGGTGCGCTGGCCGCCAGAAAAGCCGGCGTATCAGCCGATCGCGGTTTCGGACAGCGCGTTACGGGTGTCGCGTTAGCGCTGTTATTACTGTCGTGGGGAGCCATTGCGCTGGGCGGATCGTCACTGATCGCTCTAACGACAGGTATCATCGTGCTGGATTTCGCCGTGCAGGCCATTCATGTCACCAGTCAAAGTCTGATTTTTGCGAAACGCCCGCAGGCCACCAGCAGGCTGGTGGCTGCCTACATGGTGTTTTACTCCCTTGGCAGCGCCACCGGCGCATGGCTCACTACCTGGGTCTGGGGACACTTCGCCTGGCCCGGTGTGTGTACGCTCGGCGCAATAATCAGCGGGTTGGCATTGCTCTATTGGTTGCTGGTTGACAGGAATCTGCACATCCCACCCGCTGATTAATTCTCTCCAGCATATAGGCGTAAAACGGATTCGAGGTGACGCGCATCAGAGAATCCATCCCGACCACCAGCACGGAAGTTTCACCGCGCAGGGCAATATTACCGAGATTAATGCCATAACGGCGCGGGTTTATCGGCTCTATGCCGTAGAGATCGTCCGTCGGGGGGAACGGGATCGCCACATGCGATAAGGAATAGAGATCGCGCGAATACGGCGTGATTAAAGGTTGGGCCGTCTCATCTACTGCCCCCGCAGCAGTGGTCAGGGCAACGGTATTTAAGGTTTGCGCTGACGCATTGGTCACCACTGTAACGGCAAAACGGCGAGGCGCAGGCGGGAGTAGCGCGTTAACCGCCACGTACGTTCCCGGTTTGAACAGCGGGCGCAACGTGCTCGCCTGATTGATATCGAAGATCACCAGTTCACTGCCGTTCTTAGGCAACAAATTAAACAACGAATCAACCACGCCACGCGTGCTGACGGTGGAATCCATCACGGACTGGAACGCCAGTACCGGCGGGAGTGCCGTCAGTTTATTCTGCCGCGCCGCGTCGTTGAGTTGCTTCTGTAAAGCCTGCGTCAGCTGCCAGGACTGACGCGCGGCATTCACCGGAAAAGAATTGTATTTAAACGGGTTATATTCGGGCAGAACGCTGAGCCATGCTGCTTTGGCAAACGGCGGCAGCAGCGCGGGCAATCCCGCCAGCCCGGCAAAACGGGCGAAGGCATGGACGCGGATCATCGGTGACAGCAGGATCAGCTGTTGGGGTTTGCGAAGATGCGGATCGTCAATGGCGTCGAGGGCATATTTCATCGCCAGCGCCCCGCCGTTGGAATAGCCCACCAGATGCAACGGCACATCGTTGCCCGCCAGACGCGTCGCTTCACGAACGGAAAGACGCGCCACGGCCAGCCACTCTTCCCAGTCGACGTTCGTCAGTGCGCCGGGTGCGGTGCCATGACCGGGTAAACGTGGCGCAACCGCTACAAACCCGCGCTGCTGATAATCAACGGCAATACTGCGCACGCTGTAAGGGGAATCGGTCAAACCGTGCAGCAGCACCACAGCCCCTTTCGGTTTACCCTGCGGCATCAGCACAAATGAACGGTTGCCGTCATCAGGAAACTGACCCGGCCACATTGGGCTGTGACGATAATAGCGGTTAAGCGGCGTCTGGTCTGATTCGTCCAGTTTATCGGTCACTTGCGTTTGCAGATCGTGGAAAATGGCTGTTTCGCGCGTCAGATAATCGCTGAAACTGGCCCGATCAATCTCCTGCCCGGACATCTCATGCGCCGTCCAGGTGTGCCAGGGATGTAGCGCCGGGCCGGTTTGCGACTTATAGACTCTCACTGACAGCAGTACGATCGCCACAATGCCTAAAACCACCACGACACGCTTTATCACCGCCCACAAACGCACACGTATCCGCCACGGCAGATTAGCCATTCCCGTCTCTCTTTTAGCAAAAATGAGGGCCTATCTTAAAAGAGATAACGCGTGATGCCAAAAGTGTAAAGTTCCAGCATTGATTCCGCCCGGCTTAACCGTGAATCTTCCGGCAAACGGCTAACACCGTTTTTCTCAGCCAGCGATGGGCCGGGTCCATTTCCAGTCGTGGATGCCACATTTGCGAAACGGTGATGGACTGGATTTTAAACGGTAGCTCGAAGGCATGCAGTTGGGCTGAGGTTTGCGGACGATGCAAAAATGACGCGGGGACCAGCGCAATCAGGGAAGAGGCCTCTGCAACAGCCAGTGCCGAAGGGAATCCCGGCACCGCGCAGGCAATTTTACGCGTCAGGCCGCGTTCGGCTAACACCTCGTCCACCGGCCCCTGCAACTGACCCCGGCGGGAAGCCACCACATGTCCCCAGGCAATGTAATCGCTGATGCTGACGGTATTGAGTGCCGCCAGTGGATGATCGTGTCGGACCACGCCGACAAAGCGATCGCGAAACAGTGCCTGAACACGAATTTCCGGTCCCATATTACTGAGCACGCCAATTTCAAGATCCACCAGGCCTTCACGCAGGGAGCGCGAGCTTTTCTCGGGTTTGGCCGCAAAACGCAAACACACCTGAGGCGCCGCTTCGGAAACCTCGGCAATCAGCGCCGGGCCGAACGCTTCGATAAAACCGTCGTTGGCACGCACGACAAAGACTCTCTCCAGTTCGGCCAGATCAAGTGACATTGAGGACGGTTGCAGTACCGCCCTGGCTTCCAGCACCGTATTTCGCGCCCTGTCCCGACTGGCCTGCGCGTAGGGTGTGAGCACCATATTCCTGCCAGCCCGGACCAGGAGCGGATCGCCCGTCACCTCCCGCAACCGGCCCAGCGTGCGGCTCATCGCAGAGGTACTCACATTCATTCTGCGTGCGGCACCTGCCACGCTGGCCTCTGTCAGCAGCGCATCGAGCGCAATCAGCAGATTAAAATCGGGATCGGTCATCAGAGAACTCCTGTAAACAAGAGATAAGGCGTCTGATGCAACTATACAGTACCAATGCTGCGTCTTCCGCCTCTGATGGTGAAGGAATAGAGTTTCTCGCATCAACACACTCGCTAATGAGATACACGCAATGGAACTCTTTTCCGATAAACCAGGGGACGAAGGCTTGCCAGGCCGCGAGCGAGGGCTGGTGATGGCCGCCGTGATGACCTCCACCCTGATGGCTGTTTTTGACGGTACTATGGTCAATATCGCCCTGCCGCAAATGGCGCAGGCGTTAAACGTTGCCTCCCCGCTGGCGGTCTGGTTCGCCAACGGTTATCTGCTGTCTGCCGCCATGACGCTGCTTATCTTCGCGGCGCTGGCGACGCGCATTGGCTTCAGGCCGGTGTTTATCTTCGGCCTGAGTCTTTTCACCCTGGCTTCGCTCGGCTGCGCGCTCTCACCAGATGCCAACATTCTGATTGGCATGCGTATTTTGCAGGGGATCGGCGGAGCCGCAACCTTAAGCATCGCGCCGGCCATCTTACGTTCGGTGTTTCCTGGGCGCTTGTTAGGCCGCATTCTTGGTCTGAATGCGTTGCTGATCGCCTCCAGCACTGCCGTCGCTCCCGTACTGGGAGGACTGCTGCTCAGCACTTTGAGCTGGCAGTGGCTGTTCGCGATTAACGTTGTACCGGGTCTGCTGGCGCTCATGCTGGGCTTAAAAGCCATACCGCATAAACCGGCGTTAAGCGGTCAAACGTTTGATCTTAGAGGAGCGCTACTGTCCGCTACTATGCTCGGTGCGGCGATCATGGCGACAAACAGTTTCGCCAGCCCACACGCCGCCAGCCACGCTATTAGCGCGTCGGTCATCAACTGGTTTGGACTGGCACTCATCAGCGGTATCGCGTTTATCCTGCACATTCGTCAGGCGGACAAACCGTTGCTTCCGCCAGCCATCTTTCATTCAGGACGTTTTTCCCTTGCGGCACTCACGTCACTGGCCTGTTTTATCAGCCAGGGAGTCACGTTCGTCGCGCTGCCGTTCCTGTTTCAACGCGTTTATGGCTACAGTGCGTTTACCTCCGCGCTGCTGTTCACGCCGTGGCCAGTGGGCATTGCACTGGTTGCGCCCTGGGCCGGAAAACTGGCGGACAAATACTCTCCGTCGATCATATCCACGGCAGGCCTGCTTTTCTTTGTCATCGGATTAATGCTGCTAGCAACCTTGCCCGCCACGGCGGCGCACTGGGATATTGGCCTGCGTAGCCTGATATGCGGCATGGGATTCGGGTGTTTCCAGAGTCCGAATAATCGTGAAATGTTGTCGAGCGTAGTGCGGGAGTGGAGCGGATACGCATCGGGCGTGCTGGCAGTTGTGCGCACCTTCGGTCAGTGCCTGGGCGCGGCCTTAGTCAGCGTTTTGCTGGCTGTGATGGTTTCGGCGAACAGTGTTGTGGAGCAGGATCAGGCCGTGAGAGCCTGTTTATGGCTGGCGGTAGCCGCATCAGGGTGTGCGATAGTATTAAGCTTGAGTCGGTTGCGCAGAAATAAGTGACAACGTCACAATAGCCAGCGGCGTAACTGCCGCTGGCAACAGACTCAGTTAAGAGTGTAATCGAGGGTAATTTCGGCTTTCAGTAGCTGAGAAACCGGGCACCCTGCTTTCGCTTTCTGGATGATGCCGTCGAACTGCTGGGGGTCGATGCCCGGCACTGTCACCTTGCTTTGCAGCGCGACCTTTGTGATAGCAAAGCCGCCGTCGGTTTTATCCAGCGACACATCCGCCGTGGTATCAATGGAATCCGCAGTGTAGCCCGCTTCACCCAGCATCAAAGACAGCGCCATCGAGAAACAGGCCGCATGTGCCGCGCCAATCAGCTCTTCCGGGTTGGTCCCTTTTTCACCTTCGAAACGGGTATTAAAGCCGTAGGGTTGCTGATTCAGGACGCCGCTTTCCGTCGAAACCGTCCCTTTTCCGCGCTTAATATCGCCAGACCAGTGTGCCGAACCGTGCTTATGAATCGTCATTATTGCTCTCCTTTTGGCTTACAAAGGGTTAAGTATAGAACGTTGATTCAGTTGTGAGAGGAAGACGGAACAGTCTTAGCCGATTGTTCATAATCTCATCAATGACTCGCCCAACGCATCCAGAAACAAACGCTGCGCCGCAGGCTGGTAATCGCGGGACTGATAGATCCCAAAAATGCCGATCGGTTTGGGCGTGAGATCGCCCAGAACGGGGACCAGCTTCCCGCTGTCCAGCGCGGGCTGCGCTTCCCATTCCGGCAACATCGCAATGCCGCAATGATGTATGGCCGCATCCATTAGCAGCGACGATATGCTGGCGCTCAGATTGCCGCTCACTGCAACGCTTTCCACTTCCCCCGCGTCGGTGACAAAATTCCACGACTGCCCGGCAAAGAAGCTGTAATGCAGGCAGTTGTGCTGCGCCAGATCCTCAAGCGTGTCAGGCGTGCCGTTGGCGGCCAGATAATCGGGCGACGCGCACAGCACCGAGCGGCACTCTCCCAGACGACGGGCAATCATGCCGGGTTCTGGATTATCAGTAATGCGGATTGCCAGGTCGATACGCTCGCCGACCAGGCTAACTGGGTGGTTATTGACGTCCATCTCGACGCGCACTTTCGGGTACTGTGCCAGAAAATCCGCTAGCATCGGGGCGACCATTTGCATCGCCGTAAAATGGGCGCAGGCCACGCGCAGCGTACCGGACGGCGTTTCTTTGGGTGACTGATCTTCAATTTCCTGCGACAGCCGCGTGAGATTACGGGTTTTCTGCAACACCTTTTCCCCGGCGGGCGTTAGCGTCAGCTTGCGCGTGGAACGGTGCACTAGACGCGTTCCGGCCCATTTTTCCATCTGCTCCAGATACCGGCTGACCATCGGGCGCGAAATACCCAGCGCGCGGGCGGCGGCGCTCAAACTTCCCAGCTCACAAATACGGTTATAGACCTGGGCGGCGATCACGCGATCCATTGGTATGACTCCATCTGCTCGATTTATGAAACTAAGCATGTCTTGTTTCAGGAATTCTGGCAAATCGAGAGATCGGTACAATAGCGTCTTCACCAATAAAACCGAGACAAAATGATGAAGCCCAATCGCCTTGCCCTGCTGTGCACCCTGTTCACTCCCGCGGTTTTTGCCGCGCCGTTAACGCTGGATACCTACAACCCGCAGGAAAAAGGTATTTTCGCCGTCTCCTCGACGCTGGTTTCCGGACCGAAAGAAGCGGTGCTGTTCGACGCGCAGTTCAGCGTCAAAGATGGGGAAGCGCTTGTCAAAAAAGTGCGCGACAGCGGTAAAACGCTCAGCAAAATTGTGATTACCTCCGGCGATCCGGATTTTTACTTTGGCTTACAGCCGCTGGTAAAAGCCTTCCCGAACGCCAAAGTAGTCGCTACTCAGGCGGTCGTGGATCACATCAAAGCCACCAAAGATGCCAAACTGGCTTTCTGGGGTCCGCAGATGAAAGACGGCGCGCCAACAGAGCTGGTTGTGCCGCAGGTTATCGCCTCCACCACGTTTATGGTTGACGGTGAAAAGATTGATATTGAGCAGGCTGACAGCTACGCCGCGTATGTGTGGATCCCATCAGCGAAAGCTATTCTCGGCGGTACCGGCGTGTCTTCAGGTATTCACGTCTGGACGGCAGATACCCAAACCAAAGCCAGCCGCCAGCAGTGGGTAGCCACCCTCGATGAAATGGCCGCCCATAAGCCAGAGCGCGTAATCCCTGGTCATTACCTCGGCACACCGCCAGCGGGTGTTGAAGCCATCAACTTTACCCGCACTTACCTGCAGCAGTTCGAACAGGCGCTGGCCGCCCATAAAGACTCGGCAAGCGTTATCGAGGCGATGAAAAAGCAGCAGCCGAAGCTGGCAGAAGTCAGTTCGCTGGAGCTGAGCGCGAAGGTTAATACCGGCGAAATGAAGTGGTAACAGGCTAACTATCTCCTGCTATATTTATTCTTTTTATAGCAGGAGATGCTTATGCAACCCTCAGTCAGAGGAATTGATCACATTGGTATTACGGTTCCGGACATAGAAGAAGCAACGTTATTTTTTGAAAAAGCCTTTGCGGCAAGCGTGATATATCACTCAGTTGAACCCGACAGTGAAAATATTGATCATGAGGCGCAGGAAAATACCTTAAGATTATTTCCCGGAACAAAAATCCGCGCCATCAGGATGCTGGCCATGCCCAATGGTCCCGGGATTGAACTGTTTGAAATGCATGGACCTGAACAGCAATCTCCCGCCCGCCCCAGTGATTTTGGCCTGCAACATTTCGCTATCTATGTTGATGATTTTGAAAGCGCAATCTCCTGTTTTACAGCCGCAGGAGGAGAAATGTTTACCGAGCCAAAAACCCTCTCTTTTCCCGCCGAACGCGGCGAAGGTAATGCGTTTTGCTACGGCAAAACCCCCTGGGGAAGTGTGGTGGAATTAATCTCGTGGCCGTCCCCGATGCCCTACGAAAAATATACCGAACTGCGCCGCTGGAAACCCTGATTTAACGAAAAAAAGGGTTAATGTGATATTTATATTTCCAGGATGAATCTGAACCACAGCGCGGATAATATTTGCCATTCTGAATGTGAAGACTGAATTGCGAACCGGAATATTACACAGATAACGACACGGAGGCTGCATGTTTACCCATTACTCAGCAAATACGCATTCCGCACAACCGGCCCTGGTGAATGCCATTGAACAGGGTCTTCGCGCTGAACATGGCGTGGTCACTGAAGATGACATTTTGATGGAACTCACCCGCTGGGTGGAAGCCTCAGATAATGACATCCTCAGTGACATCTACCAGCAGACCATTAACTACGTTGTGAGTGGTCAACATCCCCCTCTGTAAAAACCCTGCTATGCTGGATCTGCAACCTAAGGGGTTACATTTCGTTTGCGCAAGCAAACTGGTCCTTAAAACTATCAACAGGATTGAGGAGTTAACATGAAATCGAACCGTCAGGCACGTCACATTCTGGGACTGAACTACAAGCTATCGAACCAACGTAAAGTGGTGATCGAGGGCAGCAATGAAACCGTAGTCGCCCATACGCACGGCAGAAAACGCCACGCAGACAAGTAAATCCCGCAGCTGAATCATCACACCATCGGCAAAACCGATGGTGTTTTTGTATGTGTGTTGCGGTAATTAACATTTAGCTCCTTTATAATGCCACCCGAGGTCGCCCTGCCAGCAAGCCAGAAAGATGACAATACGCAGTGCCAGGGACGGATATTCAAAAAATCGAGTGAGTGACATGGACAACAAAGCAAAACAGCATCGTTCTCTTTACATCCCCTATGCGGGCCCGGTCCTGCTGGAATTTCCCCTGCTGAACAAAGGCAGCGCCTTCAGCAGCGAAGAGCGCAGCAGCTTTAACCTTCTCGGCCTGCTGCCGGAAGTGGTCGAAACCATCGAAGAGCAAGCCGAACGCGCCTGGATCCAGTACCAGGGCTTCAAAACCGAAATCGACAAACACATCTACCTGCGCAACATCCAGGACACCAACGAAACCCTTTTCTACCGTCTGGTACAAAATCACCTCGAAGAGATGATGCCGGTGATTTACACCCCGACCGTCGGCGCGGCCTGTGAGCGTTTCTCCGAGATTTATCGTCGTTCGCGCGGGGTATTCATCTCTTATCAGAACCGCCATAACATGGATGACATCCTGCAAAACGTGCCGAACCACAACATCAAAGTGATCGTGGTAACGGACGGCGAGCGTATTCTGGGCCTCGGTGACCAGGGTATCGGCGGGATGGGGATTCCGATCGGTAAACTTTCTCTGTATACCGCCTGCGGCGGGATCAGCCCGGCATACACCCTGCCGGTGGTGCTGGATGTCGGCACCAACAACCAACAGCTGCTGAACGATCCGCTGTATATGGGCTGGCGGCATCCGCGCGTGACGGACGAAGAGTATTACCAGTTCGTCGACGACTTCATTCAGGCCGTTAAACACCGCTGGCCAAACGTGCTGCTTCAGTTTGAAGACTTCGCACAGAAAAACGCCATGCCGCTGCTTAATCGCTATCGGGATGAGATTTGCTCGTTCAACGACGATATTCAGGGCACTGCGGCGGTCACCGCCGGGACGCTAATTGCTGCCAGTCGTGCGGCAGGCAGCCAGCTGAGCTACCAGAAAATTGTCTTCCTCGGCGCAGGATCTGCAGGTTGCGGAATTGCAGAACAGATCATCGCGCAAACGCAGCGCGAGGGGTTAAGCGAAGATCTGGCCCGATCCCGCGTGTTTATGGTCGATCGTTTCGGGCTGCTGACGGACGGAATGCCAAATCTGCTGCCGTTCCAGACTAAGCTGGTGCAAAAGCGCGAGAACCTGAAAAACTGGGATACGGATAACGAAGTGCTGTCCCTGCTGGACGTGGTGCGTAACGTGAAGCCGGATATTCTGATTGGTGTCTCCGGGCAAACCGGGCTGTTCACCGAAGAGATCATCCGCGAAATGCACAAGCACTGCCCGCGCCCTATCGTGATGCCGCTCTCTAACCCGACCTCTCGCGTCGAAGCCACGCCGCAGGACATCATCGCCTGGACCGAGGGTGATGCGCTGGTTGCAACCGGCAGCCCGTTCGATCCGGTGGTGTGGAAAGACAAAATCTACCCTATTGCCCAGTGCAACAACTCCTATATTTTCCCTGGAATTGGTCTTGGCGTCATTGCTGCCGGTGCATCGCGCATTACCGATGAAATGCTGATGTCCGCCAGCGAAACTCTGGCAAAACACTCCCCGTTAGTGGCTAACGGCGAAGGTTTGGTCCTGCCAGAGCTGAAGGATATCCACACCGTATCGCGTGCAATAGCTTTTGCGGTCGGCAAAATGGCCCAGCAGCAGGGCGTGGCGGTGAAAACGTCCGCTGATGCGCTGCAGCAGGCGATTGACGAGAACTTCTGGATGCCGGAATACCGGAATTATCGCCGGACGTCGATTTAACGCCAGCATTAAGCGGGCCTCAGGCCCGCTTAATGTTTATCTGGGCGCCAGTTTTTATCTATACGAACAGGGCCAAGATGCTCTTGTCGATGGCAGTTAGGACAAAGCGCAATCGCGTTTTGGACACTGTCTTCACCCTTTTCTGAAAGCGGAATAATGTGGTGGACTTCCAGGTAATAACTACCATCTCTGGTGCGTTTAAAAGGCGCAGTTTTGCGACAGCTTTCGCAACTATTTCCCGCTCTGGTAAGAACCTCCGCCACAACATCAGGATTACGATCGTAACGCCATACGGTGACCTGCTTTTTAAGCGGATGTACGGGGGCTTTTTTCAACCTATCTAATCTTTCTGCCTGGGTTTGTTTCAGAGCTTTCGCCACTCTGTCATTGAATTCAATTTCTTCAGGCGTAGGAATATCCTCGTTAGCTTCATGGGTTGATTTCAATTGAGCCATGAGCAATGTAACAACAGATTCATCCAACGGTTTTTGGAACGATCGGCCCTGTCTGGCAAAGTGGTTCATAAACCGATCCCAGCGCCCTTCTTTCCCTGCTTCTGGCAGTTCTTGACTCAACGCATGTCGATTTAGCGGGATGAATTCAGCAAGCTTAGATACATCACTTAACGCCACCCGATGCGGGTATTTATAGTTCGAACCGACATCGGTGATCTCTTCAATACGGTAAAGACCGCACAGCTGATACCCAATCCGTTGGTGTACGTTCTGGATAACAAATACGAAATCCCCAATATTGACCTGGCTGAGTTTGTCCGCGCTTTTCGCGCTGACGCCATATCCCCGTGAGCAATCAAAATCAACGGTATTTGAACCGCTGTGAAAAGCATAGTAATAGGTCATTGATCAAACTCCTTTTGCGCGTTAATTTTTAATATTATCGACACAAATTTCAGAAACTTAACGTGCATTATCCAGCTGCTTGATTATACTTCCTGTACTCATCAATCCACTGAATAAATAAGGAGGCTAATTATGCTGTATAGTGAAATTTTTAATGTTTCACATACATTTGGTGATCGCACCAGCTCAAGCGTTATCGGTATCGTGCTGCGATAACTTCTGCTTGAGCGAAGACACCAACCTACCAAACCCCTTCTCTCGGGCTTACTGAGTTATCGTCAGCGATGTTTGACGAGGCATTTCCATGCCTGTAACACTTGAGTAAGCAACAATGAGCACATTACTAACTGCACAATCTTTACGCGTTGAAACGGCGTTTAACACCCTCTTCGACTCGCTCTCCTTTACCCTGAAAAAAGGCGACCGCATTGGTCTGCTGGGCGATAACGGCTGCGGCAAAAGTACCCTCCTGAAGATCCTCGACGGTACCGAAACCCCGTCCATCGGCACGGTTGCACTTGCCGGATACTGCCTGATGGCGCGTGTGGAACAGCACTTGCCAGACTCCCTCTATCCCCTGTCGATGCTCGACGCCGTGCTGGCACAACTCCCCGCCGCTGAACGCGACAGCCTGCGCTGGCGGGCCGAAACACTGCTCGCCGGAATGGGTTTCACTCCCCAGGATATGACGTTGCAATCGGCAACGTTGAGCGGCGGACAACACACGCGGCTGCTGCTGGCACGTGCGTTAATCAGCGATCCCGATCTGCTGTTACTGGATGAGCCAAGCAACCACCTCGATCTGCCGACCATGCTGTGGCTGGAGCAGTTTTTACAGAACTGGTCCGGGAGTTTTGTGCTGGTGTCGCACGACCGACAGCTACTGGATGCCGTCACCAACGGCAGCTGGATTTTGCGCGACAAAACCCTGCACAGCTTCGCACTTCCTTGCTCGGCTGCACGTCAGGCGCTGGCGGCAAAAGATGAAAGCGATGCCCAGCGGTACAAAGCTGAACAAAAGGAGATCGACCGTGTGGCGGCGAGCGCCAAACGGCTGGCGACCTGGGGCAAGGTCTACGACAACGAAGATCTCGCCCGCAAAGCCAAACAGATGGAAAAACAGGTCGAGCGCCTGAAGGAGAGTCAGACCGATCTCACGGCGGGCAGCCCGTGGACGCTAACTCTGCGCGGCGACGCACTGCGGGCCGACCGTTTGCTGGAAATGGCCTCTCTTCACGTCCCGCCAGCACCGGGTCTCCCGGCGCTGTTTGACGTGGATATCGCACGGCTCAAAAGCGGCGATCGCGTGGCGATTGTCGGGCGCAATGGCTGCGGGAAATCCTCGCTGATGAAGCTTATCTGGCAGCAGTTTGTCGCGGAACAGTCGACGGATGAACTTAAAATCCATCCCCGTCTGACGCTGGGTTATTACGACCAGACGTTGCACCAGCTGCCGGACGACGCCTCGCTGCTGGACGCGCTCGAGCCGTTCGCGCCGGACCCGCAGGTGCGCAAAATGTCGCTTATCAGCGCCGGATTCCCGTGGGTGCGTCACGGGCAGAAAGTCAGCACTCTGAGCGGCGGCGAGCGTTCGCGCCTGCTGTTTATCGGACTCACGCTGGCACGCTATAGCCTGCTGATGCTTGATGAACCAACCAACCATCTGGATATGGAAGGCAAAGAGGCGCTGGCCGAAACGCTGCAACAGTTCGAAGGCGGCGTTCTGCTGGTGAGTCACGACAGGCAGCTTATCCGTCAGAGCTGTAATCGGTTCTGGCTGATTGAGGACGGCAAGCTCAGCGAATGGCACGACGCCGATGCCGTGTTTGAGCGTCTGCGGGAAAGCGGAGGATTAACGACACCTGCGATGCCAGCCATCTCGACTACATCAGCGCCGACGGAGTTTGATGACCTTCTCGAAAAACTGGTGGCACTGGAAACGCTGTTGGCAGAGGATTTGGCGCGTAAACCGAAGCATCAAAAACCGCAACTACAGGTGCAGTGGCGTCAGGAGATAGAGCGCATAGAAGCACAACTGTAAAACCTGAGCCCGGCGGTGTCCCCGCCGGGCCAGCTATTATTGCGGTTTTTTCTCTTTCCAGGCGTCCCACGCCTGTTTAATTTCTTGCTTCGCGGTGGCGGCATCGTTAAACCCGCTCAGCTCCACCTTTTTGCGCCCTTCTGGCAGTTCTTTGTAGACGCGGAAGAACGACTCCAGGCGCTGCACCTCAATTTTAGGCAGATCGCTTAGCTCTTTAATGTCGTCATACGTCGGGTCGATCTTGCTCGCCGGGACGGCCACAATTTTGTCGTCCTTCTCCCCGCCATCCACCATTTTCAGCACGCCAATGGCGCGCAGTTTGATAAGCGTCCCCGGAGCCATCGGTGCTCGGGTGTAGAAAATCACGTCCAGAGGATCACCATCGCCCGCGAGGGATTGCGTCAACGAGCCGTAGTTAGCCGGGTATGCCACCGGCATCGACTGAAAACGATCAGCGATGATAAACCCGGTTTTAGCGTCGGTTTCGTATTTGATAATGCCGCCCGCCGGGATTTCGGTGACCGCATAAAACTCTTCCGGATTGTCTTCCGGCTGTGGGAATTCCAGGATATTTTGCGCCTGCGCAGAGGCGGAAAGGAGAACGCTAACGGCAAGTAATGTTTTGAACAGCTGCATGTCTTTTAACTCTTCGGTTATTGGGAAGACAACACGTTACGTTTTACACATGACAGAACCATGACGTTTTTTTGGCAGTTTCCCTCCCCCCATTTATTCAGGGGTTGAATGGTTTATTGATGCTTTAATCGCCTGAAAGACAACGAAATTATTACATTATGTTGCCCCGCCCTTGTATAAAACCGGCAAAGCATCAATCCTTAGGGAGTAAGAACGATTCTCATTTTTCTTGCACGCTATGCAGATACTGAAAATGAACATGGAGAAACATATGAAGGCTGCTGTCGTAACTCAAGATCATCACGTTGACGTCACTGATAAAACCCTGCGCGCGCTGCAACACGGCGAAGCGTTGCTGAAGATGGAATGCTGCGGCGTTTGCCACACTGACCTTCACGTAAAAAATGGCGATTTTGGCGATAAAACCGGGGTGATCCTCGGCCATGAAGGGATTGGCATTGTCAAACAAATCGGCCCAGGTGTTACCTCGCTGAAAGTGGGCGATCGCGCAAGCGTCGCGTGGTTCTTCCAGGGCTGCGGCCACTGTGAATACTGTAACTCCGGCAACGAAACGTTATGTCGTGACGTAAAAAATGCCGGTTATTCCGTTGATGGCGGGATGGCTGAAGAGTGCATCGTCACCGCCGATTACGCGGTAAAAGTACCGGACGGACTGGAATCCGCAGCGGCCAGCAGCATCACCTGCGCGGGTGTGACCACCTATAAAGCGGTGAAAATTTCCCATATTAAACCGGGTCAGTGGATTGCGATTTACGGTCTGGGTGGGCTCGGCAACCTGGCGCTGCAATACGCGAAAAACGTTTTCAATGCCAAAGTGATCGCCGTGGATGTTAACGACGAACAATTGAAACTGGCTGCTGAAATGGGTGCCGATCTGACCATCAACTCCCGCAATGAAGATGCGGCGAAAGTGATTCAGGAAAAAACCGGCGGCGCACACTCCGCCGTGGTGACGGCTGTCGCGAAAGCGGCGTTTAACTCTGCGGTCGACGCATTGCGCGCCGGTGGCCGCGTGGTGGCTGTCGGTCTGCCACCAGAAGCCATGAGCCTGGATATTCCGCGTCTGGTGCTGGATGGTATTCAGGTGGTCGGTTCTCTGGTCGGAACCCGTCAGGATCTGATCGAGGCCTTCCAGTTTGCCGCCGAAGGCAAAGTGGTGCCGAAAGTGACCATGCGTCCGCTGGGCGACATCAACGCGATTTTCAAAGAGATGGAACAAGGCCAAATCCGTGGCCGTATGGTGATTGATTTCCGTTCTTAACGGATTCAGGACGGGCTGCGGCGATCCGTAATCCAGTCCTGAACTTCAATCAGGAATGTATCAGGTGCTTTTCGATACATTTTGCGCGCCAGATCGAGAATGGTGTGGCGCGCCAGTTCTTCCTCCATCCGCTGCTGGGCGCTGTCCATTACCGAACGCACGCCGCACGGCCCGTCGCACACCCATGCAGGTGGTGTTTCGTCAAATACCGCCAGCCGCTGACGCACTTCCCGGCACTCAAACATATTCTTTTCGCCATCGATGGCATGAGCCACATCGAGCACCGTGATGAGTTCCGCCGGACGCGCGAGCTTAAAGCCACCGCCCTTACCTTCTGAACTGTTCACCAGTCCCGCACGCGACAGACGAGTAAAGATTTTGCCCAGATAGTCGTAAGGCACACCCTGCAGGTCCGCCATCTCCCTGACGCTTAAATCCCGTTCGTTGCCTTTGGCATCCACCATGCACATCAGACTATGAATGGCGTATTCCACACCGGAACTGTAAAAGGCCATGATTAACTCCGCTCTCATTATTCGTGGTTATTATAGCTGTGTTCGCGAGCGAAAAAACAGCCTGTAAATTACCTGTTACCTAACCTGCTATTTTTACGGAGCTTTTCATTTTTTATTATTCTAACTCAGAAAAAAGTTGTCGCAGTTAACTCCGACAAGTATAGTTGCAGTCAGGTCAGACACAAAGCCTGATGAGCAAAAGGATCGAAGATGAAGAAGCATATTTTAATTGTGGGCAGTGGTTTTTCCGGTATGTGGGCAGCGGTGAGCGCGGCGCGTCTGGCGGAACTGAACGAGAGCAGCGATCTGCGTATTAGCGTACTGGCTCCGCAACCCGAGCTGCGCGTTCGCCCGCGTTTCTATGAAGAAAAAGTGGCAGGCCTGGTGGCTCCGCTGACGGATCTCTTTGCCGAATTGGGCATTGAATATATTCAGGGCAGCGCTGAACGCATTGATACTAAACAGAAAGCAGTCTGGTATCGCAACAGCCACGGCAACACCACCCTCGCTACTTACGATCGTCTGGTTCTCGCCACAGGCAGTCAGACTAAGCGCCCTCCGGTAGCCGGTCTGTCTGAATTTGCGTTTGACATCGACCAACTCGAATCCGCACAAGTGTTCGAAAAACACCTCGATGCGCTGGTTCATCAGCCCTCCACTCCTGCCCGTAACACGGTGGTGGTTTGCGGCGGCGGCTTTACCGGCATCGAACTGGCGACCGAATTACCCGCCCGTCTGCGCGCTCGTTTTGGTGAGGATACGCAGACTAAAGTTATCGTAGTTGAGCGTGGCGCAACAATCGGTGGTCGTTACAGCGAAGCCCTGCGCGATGTGATTGCGGATGCAAGCCAAGAACTCGGCGTGGAATGGCGCTTAAACAGTGAAATCGAGTCTGTCGACGCGGCCGGTGTGACCCTGAAAAATGGCGATCGCATTGAATCATCCACCGTGGTCTGGACCGCGGGCGTTGAAGCCCATCCATTGACCACGCAAATTGATGGCGAACGTGATGCTCAGGCACGCCTGCGTGTCAACGAGCTGCTGCAGATCCCCGCGCACCCGGACGTCTTCGCGACTGGCGACACAGCCCATGCGAAAACGGATGATGTCGGCAACACTGCGCTGATGACCTGTCAGCATGCGATCCAGCTCGGCAAATTTGCCGGACACAACGCCGCCGCCAGCCTGCTGAACGTCGAGCCATACCCGTATCGTCAGGTGAATTATGTCACCTGTCTGGATTTGGGTGCCTGGGGCGCGGTGTACACCGAGGGATGGGAACAAGAAGTGAAACTGGTGCGTGAAGAGGCGAAAAAACTCAAAATTGCGATCACCAATGAGCTGATCTACCCACCAGCCGCCGACCGCGCAGTGGCCTTTGCCGCCGCCGATCCGCTGGCGAAGTTTGTTTAGTAACCCCCGCCGCTCCTGACCGGGAGCGGTTTTTCTATATTCCCGATTTCCGGCAATCCTTATCTCAATTCCTTTGTTCCCTTGTTTTCAGCCGCGCACGATGATGAATCCGACGCTAAAACAAAGATTACAAAGGAATTCACCATGCAAACCCCTTTTCGCCTGCCGCTGCTGACGGCGCTGATCATCGCGGGGACCGCCGCGCACGCCGCTGATACGCCGGTTAAAGGCGGGACGCTTGTCTATCTGGAGCAACAGGCGCACACCAATCTTTATCCCCCGGCGGGTGGGTTTTATCCAAACGGCGGCATTCTGAATCAGGTCACCGACAAGCTCACCTGGCAGAACCCGAAAACGCTGGAAGTCGAGCCGTGGATCGCCGAAAGCTGGTCCACCAACGCCGACAAAACTGAATATACTTTTAAAATTCGTCCGGGCGTGACCTTCTCTGACGGCACGCCGCTGGATGCCAGTGCGGTGGCTAAAAACTTTGACACCTACGGATTAGGCAACAAAGCGCAACGCCTCCCGGTCTCGGAAGTGATCAACAACTACGATCGTAGCGAAGTGGTCGATGCACATACCGTGAAGTTTTACTTCAAAAAACCGTCACCGGGCTTCCTGCAAGGGACGGCCACCATCGGTTCCGGACTGGTTTCATTAAGCACCCTGAAGCGTAACTTCGAAGAACTGGGCGACGCACGCCATATCATTGGCTCAGGTCCGTTTGTCGTAACAGACGAAAAACTCGGTCGTGAAGTGACGCTCGAAGCGCGCAAAGCGTACCAGTGGGGACCGAAAAATCTCGCGCAGCAAGGCCCGGCGAATCTCGACGGCATCAAATTCATCGTTACGCCGGAAGATAGCGTGCGCGTCGGTGCGCTGCTGGCAGGTCAGGCTGATTTTATCCGTCAGGTTCAGGCCTACGATGAGAAACAGGCCACCGATCAGGGCTATAAAATTTATGCCGCCCCAACGCGCGGTGTGAATGACAGCATCAGCTTCCGCCCGGATAACCCGCTGGTGTCAGATATCCGCGTGCGTCAGGCGTTGCTCCACGCCACCAATGCAAAACAGGTGGTAGAAACTCTCTTCTCGCCCAACTATCCGCAGGCCAAATCGGTGATTGCCGGCTCCGCCGCCGGGTTTGTTGACCTTAGCGACAAGCTGACCTTCGACGCAGCGAAAGCTAACGCCCTGCTGGACGATGCAGGCTGGAAAGCCGGTGGCGACGGTATTCGAGCTAAAGACGGACAACGACTGGCGCTGACCGTTTATGAATCGCTGCCGCAGCCGCAAAACAAAGAGGTGCTGCAACTGGTGGCCCAGCAGTGGCGACAGGTCGGCGTGGCGCTGAGCGTCAAAGCCGGCGATGCGGGCAGCCGCACGCTGGATAATCTCGATCCGTTGAAAACGCCGCTCACCGTGTCAGAAGTGGGACGCGCCGATCCGGACGTGGTGAAAAGTATGTTCTACCCGGCTAACCGCGATGCGCTGCTGCAAAAAGGCGGCTCCAGCGACAAAGTGAAAAACTTCCGCGACGACAAACTCAACGAACTACTGGTGAACATCTCCGCTGAAGTTGATGCGCAAAAACGCCTTCAGTTAACGGGCGATGCCCAGCGCTATTTGCTGGATAACGCTTACGTGATCCCCATTTTTGAAGAGCCGCAGGTCTTCGCCGGTGCGCCGTGGTTGAAGGGTGTCAACTTCGAAGCGGTAGGTCGTCCGTCGTTCTACGGCGCGTGGATCGAAAAACACTAAGGGGGCGATGATGAGCCATTATCTGCTGCGACGGGCCGGGATGGGGCTGCTGGTCCTGTGGGCCGCATTTACCCTCTCCTTCGTGCTGCTTCAGGTGCTGCCGGGCGACGCGGTGCTGATTAAATTTCAGAACCCGGATTTGGGACTAAGCCCGGCGCAAATCGAAGAGATGCGTGTCGCCTACGGTGCGGACAGCCCGCTCTGGCAACAGTATTTCCATACTCTGTTTGCCATGCTGCGCGGCGATTTTGGTTTTTCATTGCAGGCGGGCGTACCGGTGAGCGAGCTTGTCGCAAGCAATCTCCCCGACACCCTGAGCCTCGCCCTGCCCGCGTTCGCCCTGGCGGTGGTGCTGGCCTTCGCGCTGGCGTTTGCCGCGCGCTTGCCGGGGCTGCGATGGATAAGCAACGCTCTTCAGTCGGTACCGGTTCTGTTCATTTCGCTGCCAACCTTCTGGCTCGGCATCGCGCTGATTCAGCTTTTTTCCTTCCAGCTACGGCTGATCCCAGTGATTAACCCGTCGCCGCTGCAAGGGCTAATCCTGCCGATCGTTACCGTCGCCATTCCGATCTCCGCCCCGCTGGCGCAAATCCTGATGCGCAGTCTCGATCAGGTCTCCGCCCAGCCGTTTGTCGCCGTCGCACGTGCCAAAGGACTGAGTGAAACCGGCGTTTTGTGGCGTCACGTCACGGGTAACGCCCTGCTGCCGGTGCTGAATATCGCCGGCATTTTGCTCGGTGAACTGATCGCCGGGGCGCTGATTACCGAAACCGTCTTTGGCCGCAGCGGTCTGGGACAGCTCACGCAGCAGGCGGTGAACAATCAGGACATCGCCGTGTTACAGGCGGTGGTGATGATCTCGGCGCTCGGTTTTGTACTGATTAACCTGCTGGTGGATCTGTTGATGCCGCTGTTTGATCCACGTCTGCAACCCGTCACCGGAGGTGCATCATGAGTCTGGTGGATTATGCCGCCGCGGCGCGAAAGCGCGTTCCGGCTCTGCAATATCTCAATATACAGCCCGGTTTATGGCTGGCGTGGGGTGTGATTGTTGTTGCCGCCCTGTCCGCGTTCGCCCCCGGCCTGCTCACGCAGTACAGCCCGATTGATGGGATCGCAGGCGCACAGCGGCTCGCTCCGCAAGCGGGACACTGGCTAGGAACCGATCAGTTGGGTCGCGACGTTTACGCACGCATTGTATATGGCGCATCGCATTCCCTGAGTGCTGCGCTGGCAGCCGTCGCGATGGGATTGTTCGTGGGGACGGCAATCGGCGTGATTGCGGGCGCTTTTGCCGGACGCGTGGAGTCGGTGCTAATGCGCCTGGTCGATGTCCTGCTGTCGATTCCGTCGCTGTTACTTTCCCTGACGGTAATCATTTTGCTCGGCTTCGGCACCGTGAATGCCGCGATCGCGGTCGGTGTGGCATCGATTGCCAGCTTTGCCCGCCTGGCGCGCGGGGAAGTGGTGCGTATTCGTCACGCGGATTACGTCGAAGCGGCCTACGGCAGCGGCGGCACCTTCTGGGCGGTGCTGTGGCGACACATTTTGCCGAACTCTCTGACTGCTGTTCTCGCCTTCGCAACGCTCCAGTTTGGTCAGGCCATTCTTGCCCTTTCAACGCTCAGTTTCCTCGGTTACGGCACTCCGCCGCCAATTCCGGAATGGGGTCTGCTGATCGCCGAAGGACGTAACTATCTCTCGACGGCCTGGTGGTTGACTACCTTCCCCGGCATCGTGGTGATCGCCGTGGTACTTGCCACCAACCGTATCAGCCAGCAGTTAAACGGAGGCCGCTCATGACCGTTCTATCCGTTGAAAATCTGACCTTAAGCTATCGCATTGGCCGCCAGTGGCGCGAAGTCGTGCATAACGTCAGCTTCACCCTGAAACGCGGCGAAATGCTGGCTTTTGTCGGCGAATCCGGTTCCGGGAAAACCACCACCGCGCAGGCGATTATTGGCCTGCTGGCGGAAAATGCCCGTCGTGATAGCGGCAAAATTGTTCTCAACGATGAAGAGATCGGTCAGTGGTCGGCGAAACGGCTCAACAGCCTGCGCGGAGCGCGTATCAGCCTTGTGCCACAGGACCCCGGCAACTCACTGAATCCGGTTAAAACCATCGGCGCACAGGTGGGCGAAATCCTGCATATTCACCAGAAAATCACCTCTACTGAGCAGGAAAACCAGGTGCTGGCCCTGCTGACCAAAGTCGGGCTGAGCCATCCTGAACAGCGCATGAAACAGTATCCGCACCAGCTTTCCGGCGGAATGAAGCAGCGGGTGCTGATCGCGATTGCCATCGCCCTGCGCCCGGATCTTATCATCGCCGATGAACCGACCAGCGCGCTGGACGTGACGGTGCAAAAACGGATTCTCGATCTGTTGGATATTCTGCGCCGCGAGTCGGGCACAGCGGTGCTGTTTGTGACGCACGATCTAGCTCTCGCCGCGCAACGTGCCGATCGCTTACTGGTGTTTCGTCACGGCGAAGTGCAAGAGCACGGCGCGACCGCCGACGTGGTGCGTACCCCACAGCACGCCTATACCCGCCAGTTACTGAGCGATTTGCAAGGTTCGCGGTTAACCATCGCTCCGGTATCAGGCCATCGGCTGGCATCCGCCGCCATTCGAGCGCAAAACATCAGCAAACAATTTTCGCTCAGCAAAGGTCACGCTTTGCAGGCGCTGGATAACGTCAGTTTTGACGTACAGCGCGGCAGCACTCATGCACTGGTTGGCGAATCGGGATCGGGGAAAACCACGCTTGCCCGCATTTTGCTGGGGTTCGAGCAGGCAGACAGCGGGCGCGTCACCATTGATGATATCGATGCGACGCAGCTTAGCGTGGAGGCCCGCCGCCAGCTGCGGCAAAAAATTCAGTTCGTGTATCAGAACCCGTTTGCTTCGCTCGACCCACGACAGACGCTGTTTGAAATCATCGAAGAACCGTTAAAAAACTTCGGCAAGGCTGCCAAAGCGGAACGCAGAACTCGCGTCGAGGCCGTCACCACGCGGGTCGCCCTGCCGCTGGAACTGTTGAATCGCACGGCGCGCGAACTCTCCGGCGGTCAGCGCCAGCGCGTAGCCATCGCCCGCGCCCTGATTCTGGAACCGACGATTCTGGTGCTCGATGAAGCGACTTCTGCGCTGGACGTCACAGTCCAGGCTCAGATTCTTGCCCTGTTGCAACAGCTTCAGCAGCAACTGGGGCTGACCTATCTGTTTATTACCCACGACCTGGCAACTGTTCGTCGCATCGCGCACAGCGTGACGGTGCTTAAGAGCGGCCAGGTGGTTGAACATGGCTCGGTGGAAACGCTTTTCTCCTCACCGCAAAACAGCTACACCCGTGAGCTGATCGACGCCATTCCCCATTTTTCACCCGTTACGGAGGAATACGCATGACGCGTAAACGCCTGGGATTCTTTACCCGCCTGCTGGATGATGCCCCGCCCAAAGAGCGCTATCGCCTGGCGACAGAACAGATCCGCCATGCCGAGCGTTCTGGGTTTGATACGGCCTGGATTGCCCAGCACCATTTCCATGAACGGGAAGGCGGCCTGCCATCACCGCTGGTATTCCTCGCCCACGTTGCGGCGCAGACGGAAAAAATTCGACTGGGTACCGCAATTATCACCCTGCCAATGGAGAACCCGCTGCGTGTGGCAGAAGATGCGGCGGTGCTGGATTTGCTGGCCGACGGGCGTCTCGAAGTCGGTTTTGGTTCCGGCGGCACGCCGACCTCGTTTCTGCCTTTTGGTCTGACCTTTGAACAGCGCGGCGCGGCATTTGCGGATCATTTGCATCTGATTCAGAGCGCCTGGCGCGGGGATTCGCTCACCCATCCAGATAATCATCTTTACCCACCTGCGCCACAGCTGGCGGAGCGCGTATGGATCGCGACGTTTTCCGTCGAGGGCGCAGTGCGTGCGGCGCAGGCCGGACACGGGCTGATGTTGTCCCGTACCCAGCCTCGTCCGGCTGATCGGCTCGATCTCACTCTAGACCAGATTCAGAACCCGATTGTCGACGCTTATCTCAACGCGTTGCCCTCGGGCGTTGCACCGCGGATTTTGGCCTCTCGCACAGCATTTGTGGCCGACAGTGATGAGTACGCCCTGAAAGTCGCGACGCCGGGTTTAACCCGACAAGCGCAGGCACATGTTGCAGCGGGTCATGCCGTTTTAGGTGACAGTGTCACGGATTATATTCGTCAGTTCGACGCCCATATCGGCACGCCACAAACGGTGCTGGCGTCTCTTTCCCAGGATTCGGTCCTCAGACGAGCAACGGATATTTCATTCCAGGTCCACTCCGTTGAGCCGTCCCATCGGGACACCTTACGTTCGATTGAGCTTATTGCAGAACATATCGCCCCTCATATTCTTTAAGGAGTCCCTATGTCTTTAAGTCAGGATATTGTTGCCGAATTAGCCGGGATCGCGCCGGGTTCACCGTTGGCTACTGCCCGCGCGACCCGCGACGCCGCGACGCGTCATGCACAGGGCAGCTATGAAACCCTCTTCAGCCAGCAGGACGCCGCGTTTGGGCTGGATGAACGTGTGGCCGTCGCCGCCAAAGTTGCAAAATGGCACAACGCCGATGCGCTGGCCGCTCACTACGCCGGTTTTGGTCTGGCTGACCCGACATCAGCACGGCTCACGCCTGCGCTGACTTTTGCCCGTCTGCTCACCTTCTCGCCCGTCGAAGCCACACCTGGCGCGCTGAACGCGCTGACTCAGGCGGATTGGAGCAAAGAGGCGATCGTGACGCTGGCACAGTTGATCGCGTTCGTCAGTTTCCAGAGCCGTCTCATCGTCGGACTCCGTTTGCTCAATGACAAAACCGTTGCCGCAAGCGACACGCCTGTTGCGGCGGGAATTTGGCACACCACGCCCACGACGAAAAGCGGTAAACCTGCGCCAGTGCAGTTTACTCAGCAGGAGCTGGGCTGGGAGCCGTGGCTGGCGTCCAAACCACTGGCGGAATTTAACGCCGATGAACAGGCGACTCTCGCCAAATTTGGCCATACGGAGTCTGATTATTTCCGTCTGCTTGCGCGCAATTTGCCGGTGCTGGAGCAGCGCACGCTGACCGATAAAGGGATTTTTTATACGCCTGGCGGCCTGCCGCGTGCAGAGCGTGAACTGGCGGCAACCGTGACCAGCAAAGTAAACGGCTGCATTTACTGCGCATCTGTCCATGCGCGTAAAGCCAGCCAGTTGTCGAAGGATGACAACGCGGTTGAAGCATTGCTGGCGGTGCGTCCGGGTCAATCGTTAAGCGAGGGGCAATCAGCTCGCTGGCATTCGGAAATTGATTTTGCGGCAGCGCTGTCCGTGACGCCGCCTGCTATCACGCCAGCACATCTGGCGGAACTGGAGAAGCAAGAGCTGGACACGCTAGAACAGCTCGATCTGATACAGTCCGCGGCGTTTTTCGCCTGGGCCAACCGGCTCATGCTGACCCTTGGCGAACCGTACCTTCCTTGACAGACGTCAGGCTAGCGCGCTGGCGCTAGCCTGAGCACGTTTGGCTTTTTGACGGCCATACAGCAGCAGCGACGACATCGCGGCGAACGAGAGGAGCGCCGCCGGTAGCGTCACGTAGCTCCAGCTGTAACCAAGCGTGATCATCATCCCGCCGAAATACGCCCCTATAGCACTCCCGAGGTTAAACGCCACCTGCCCGCCTGCCGCACCCAGCAGTTCACCGCCCTGCGCGTTTTGCAGCAGCATGATTTGCAGCGGCGCAGACAGCGCAAACAAGCCCGCACAGCAGATAAAGCCCATCACCAGCGATGCCAACGGGTTTTCACCAAAAGCAAACAGCATCAGCAGCGACAGCACAATCACCAGATCGGTGGTCGCGGCAATACGCAGCGGGCTGTAGCGACCCGACAATTTGCCACTGAGCAAATTCCCCAGCACCATACCGAGGCCCATCAGCATCATGATGACGGTCATAAACCCTGCCGAAAACCCGGAAACGTTAACCATAAACGGCTTCACAAAGCTGAACCACGCAAACACACCGGCATTGCCGAACATGGTGGCGGCGAAGATCAGCCAGGGTTCCGGCTTTTTCAAAAAGTGAAACTGTTCCGTGAGCCGGGTTTCCGTTTTATCGTAAAGATTCGGCACCCACAGAACGACCGAGAGGATCACCAGCGCATCAAATGCCGCAATCAGGAAAAAGGTGTAGCGCCAGTTGTACTCGTGGCCGAGCCAGGTGCCCAGTGGGACGCCAACCAGATTAGCGACCGTCATCCCGGCAATCATCCCCGACACGGCGAGCGTGACTTTGCCCGGCGGCGCGATTTTAGACAGAATGATCGCCCCGACGCCGAAAAATGCCCCGTGTGGGAAGCCTGACACCAGCCGCCCAATGGCCAGCCAGAAATACGAGGTTGAGAAGGTAAATAGCGCGTTTCCGGCCACACACAGGGCCACCAGGAACAGCAAAACCGTTTTCAGCGAGAACTTGTTTGAAAACAGCGCAATGATCGGTGCGCCAATGACCACGCCAAAAGCGTAGTACGAAATCATACTCCCGGCGGATGGGATCGAAATGCCGGTATCCTGCGCCAGCTCGGTCAACACGCCCATGATGCCAAACTCGGCCATCCCTAAGCCAAAGGTACCCAGCGCCAGTGAAAAAACGGTTTTTTTCATACCACAGCCATTTGTTAAAAATTTGCAACAGCCATTATTGAACAAACTGGTATGGTGAGCCAGTTCGAATTAGCGCTCTGACAGGTTAATCCATTATTTCGGGTAGGGTTGTGAATAGGTTTACCCAATTATGGCTACGCCCAGTCGTTCCATAATCTGCGCCACCTGATAACTGTCGAGCTTAACGCCCTGCAAATCTACGCCGCGCACGTCCAGATCGCCCAGTTCAGAATTGGTCAGATCGCAATGCGTGACATTGGGCGCTCGCCAGTCGAACGATGAAAATTCGCCGCCGGAAAGATCGGAACCACTGAACGTTGCGCCGAGAATGTGCGCACCGTTCCAGCGGTTCTCCCACAGTTCGCACTTCTCAAGCACTACTTTTGAAAAGTTGGCGTAGCTGAGGTTGCTCTTGGTGATGTACGCGCTGCAAAACCAGGTGCGTGAGGTGATCATATTCATAAAGCTGGTGCCACGAAAGTCAGCGCCCTGCGCCCGACACTCGCGAATTTCGATCCCCAGCGCGCTGGCGTTTCTGAAATCTGCCATCGTTAAATCACAGCTTTTGAAAATGGCGTCTTTGAGTATTGCTCTGGAAAAATTACCGCCCTGCTGGCTTTCGCGATCGTAAAACTGACAGCCGATAAACTCCGTGCCGGTGAGATCGACACCGGAAAAATCACAGTTTTGAAAAGTCCCGTTTTCAATTTTTTCCCCCGTGAACTGGTTACGGCCAATTCTTTCACCCTTCAACGTCAGCATTTTACGACCACCTGTTTATTTATACAGTCATGGGCGCATTGTAACCCGATCCCTCACCTGCGTGTAAATATTTCCCGCGAGGTTTTGCGAGCACGATTACACTTCAAAGAGTTACCCCTCCCTCCAGCAGAAGAGGATTGTTATGGGAAATATCAAGAAAGTAAAAACCGTGGCGGAAAAAGTTATTAGCAAACCGCTGAAGACGAAGGAGTACGAAAAGGAATTGCGTCGCCTCCACGTTGAACTGGTGAAATTACAGCAATGGGTGGTCACCAAAGGCCTTAAGGTTTGCATTGTCTTTGAAGGTCGGGACGGCGCAGGCAAAGGCGGCACCATTAAAGCCATCACCGAACGTGTCAGCCCGCGTGTGTTCCGGGTTGTTGCGCTGCCCGCGCCGACTGAGAAAGAAAAAAGTCAGCTCTATTTCCAGCGCTACGTGCCGCATTTACCCTCTGCGGGGGAGATCGTTATTTTTGACCGCAGCTGGTACAACCGTGCGGGCGTGGAGCGCGTGATGGGATTTTGTACGCCGGAACAGGTGCAAAAGTTTCTCGATGGCACCCCGACGATGGAACGAGCGATGGTCGATGCGGGGATTATCCTGATCAAATACTGGCTCGAAGTGACGCCCAAAGAACAGGAACGCCGCCTGCGTGACCGCATTGACGATGGACGTAAAACCTGGAAGTTGTCGCCGATGGATATCAAATCCTTCAAGCTTTGGGATGAATACACCAAAGCGCGCGATGCGATGTTTGCCGCCACCGATACCGCCTGGGCGCCGTGGTTTGTTGCACGTTCCGAGGACAAAAAACGCGTCAGGCTGAATGTTATTTCTCACCTGCTGTCGCAGATTCCTTACAAATCGCTGCCCGTGGAACCGGTTAAATTGCCGAAGCGAAGAGTGGGTAAAATCAAACCGACGGATTATCCGTTCAGATATATTGCAGAACGGTTTTAAAAGCGCCGGGTGGCGGCTTCGCCTTATCCGGCCTACAGAAAGGTCGAACCCGTAGCGCCGCCGGGCAAAGCCGACGGCGCAAAGGTTTACTTGATCCCTTCCGTGCTCTCTTTTTTCGCTTCCAGTCTTTCGACGTCACGATACCAGCGCGGATGATGCTTTTGTGCCCAGCGGCGGCTGACTTTCCCTTCAATCATTCCTTTGATCGACCCTTTCACCCAGAACGCCATATACATATGGATAAGGATCGCGTGGATCAGAATGATTGCCGTGGTCGCATGGATAAGCAAACTGTAACGAATCACCTGTATCGGGAAATAGTGGGCAAAGTACGGGCGCCAGATAATCACCCCGGTCACCAGCAGCACGAAAATCATGCTCATGATGGTCCAGAACATCATTTTCTGTCCGGCATTGTACTTGCCAACTTTGGCGACTTTATGCTCGTTGCCTTTCAGCACTTCGACAATCCCTTTCACCCACGGAATATCCTGCTTATCCGGGATGTTGTGATGCACGAAGCGCACGAACATAAACATCAGCACCACGAAAATTAGCACGCCGAAGAACGGATGCAGAATGCGTCCCATCTGCGGTGTGCCGAAGGTTTCAGTCAGCCATTGCAGCGTCGGGAAGAAGAACGAAATCCCCGATACCGCCACCAGAAAGAAGCAAATGACCACCGTCCAGTGACAGGCGCGGTCGACGAATTTCGTGCGCACAATCATCTTCGATTTACTCATGATGCTCCTCCTCGTCGTCATCCACCTCTTTGTTCGGCCCGATACCGATGTAGTGATAAATCAGTCCGGCAAAGGTGGCGATAAATCCGGCGGCCGACAACGGTTTCAGCGCCCCTTTCCACAGATTGATAGAGGTATCAATGGCCGGATCTTTTGGCAGATTGTGATAAAGCTCAGGCTGATTGTTGTGATGCAAAACGTACATCACGTGCGTGCCGCCAACGCCCTGCGGGTTATAAATCCCCGCGTTGTCGTACCCGCGCGCTTTGAGCTTATCGACGCGTTCCTGCGCCACTTCAAGCATCTCTTTCTTGGTACCGAAATGAATCGCGCCGGTCGGACAGGTTTTCACGCAGGCAGGTTCTTGCCCGACGCTGACGCGGTCCACGCACAGGGTGCATTTATATACCCGGTTATCGTCTTTGTTCAGACGCGGAACGTTAAACGGACACCCGGCGATGCAGTACCCGCAGCCGATACAGTTATCCTGCTGAAAATCGACGATACCGTTGGCGTACTGAATAATCGCGCCCGCAGAGGGACACGCTTTCAGACAGCCAGGATCTTCGCAATGCATGCAGCCGTCTTTGCGGATCAACCACTCCAGTTTGCCGTTCTGCTCGGTTTCGCTAAAGCGCATCACCGTCCAGGATTTAGCGCTAAGATCTGCCGGGTTATCGTAAACCCCGACGCAGTGCCCAACCTCGTCGCGGATATCGTTCCACTCCGAACAGGCCACCTGGCAGGCTTTGCAGCCCACGCAGGAAGAGACATCAATCAGCTTGGCGACTTCGGCCTTATAGTCCCGCACACGAGGTGCGGGAGTCATGGCGTTGGTCGCGGAGCGTTTGATAATGTCTTGTGTTTCCATTGCCATTGAATCGCTCCTTACGCTTTCTCGATGTTGACCAGAAATGCTTTATATTCCGGCGTTTGCGAGTTGGAATCGCCGACGTTTGGCGTCAGGGTGTTGGCGAGATAGCCTTTTTGCGCCACCCCTTCAAAGCCCCAGTGCAACGGAATACCGACGGTTTCTACCTGCTGGCCGTTGACGTTGAGCGTCTGAAGACGACGCGTTACCACCGCCACCGCACGAATAAAGCCGCGCTTACTGCTCACTTTCACCCGGTCGCCGTTGGCAATGCCCTTCGACTTCGCCAGGTTTTCGCTGATTTCGACAAACTGTTCCGGCTGCGCGATGGCGTTGAGCCGCGCATGTTTGGTCCAGGTGTGGAAATGCTCGGTCAGACGATAGGTGGTCCCGACGTACGGGAACTTATCTTTCTTGCCTAAACGCAGCGCATCGTCTTCATACAGGCGAACCACCGGGCTAGAGACCACGTTCGGATGCAGCGGGTTGGTGCCCAGCGGCGTTTCCATCGGCTCGTAGTGTTCCGGGAACGGACCTTCCGCCAGTTTGTCGAGGGCGAACAGACGGCCCAGACCTTCTGGCTGCATGATGAACGGCCCGGTTTTACTGCCCGGCGGCGCGGTGTTGAAGTCCGGGATATCGTTCCCCGCCCACTTCGTGCCGTTCCACTCGATCAGACTGCGTTTCGGGTCCCACGGCTTGCCGTTGATATCCGCCGACGCGCGGTTGTAGAGCACGCGTCGGTTGAGCGGCCACGCCCATGCCCAGCCCAGCGTGTTACCTAATCCTGACGGATCGGCGTTATCGCGGTTGGCCATCTGGTTGCCCTGCTCAGTCCAGCTCCCGGCGTAAATCCAGCAGGAGGACGCCGTCGTTCCGTCATCACGCAGCAGCGCAAAGCTGTTCAACAACTGGCCTTTTTTCGCCAGCAAATTGCCATTCGGATCGTAGAGATCCGCCAGCGCAACGCCGTTGTTCTCTTTGGCTACCTCTTCCGATTCCGGATGATCCGGCTGTTTGTAGCTCCAGCCCATTTTCAGCAGCGGTTCTGCACCCTTTCCGCCTTCGGAGCGATACATTTCGCGCAGACGATGGTAAATACCGGCCAGAATTTCGCCGTCGTTACGCGCTTCGCCCGGAGCGTCCTGGCCTTTCCAGTGCCACTGCAACCAGCGGCCAGAGTTAGCAATCGAGCCATCTTCTTCTGCAAAACAGGTCGACGGCAGGCGGAAGACCTCGGTTTGAATTGACGCAGTATCGACATCGTTCATCTCGCCGTGGTTCTGCCAGAAGTTAGAGGTTTCGGTCACCAGCGGATCGATAACCACCATGTACTTCAGCTTGCTCAGACTGCGCACGACTTTGTTTTTGTCCGGGAAAGAAGCCACCGGGTTAAAGCCCTGGCAGATGTAGCCCGTGACGTTGCCCTTATCCATCATGTTGAAATACTTGATGACGTCGTAGGCCTGGTCCCATTTTGGCAACCACTCAAAGCCCCAGTCGTTCTCTTTCTGCGCGGCATCGCCGTAGAAAGATTTCATCAGGCTAACGAAGAACTTCGGATAGTTGCTCCAGTAGTTCACCTGATCTGGAAGCAGCGCTTTTGGCGTATTGGCCGCAAGATACGTTTGCAGATCCGCCTGCTTTTCAGAAGGCAGCGACAGATAGCCGGTCAGGCTGGTGGAGAGCAGCCCCAGATCGGTCAAACCCTGAATGTTGGAGTGTCCGCGCAGGGCGTTCACGCCGCCGCCTGCCATCCCCATATTGCCGAGCAGCAGCTGGATCATCGCCATAGTACGGATGTTCTGCGCACCGACGGTGTGCTGCGTCCAGCCCAGCGCATACAGGAACGTCGTCGTACGATCGGCTGCGCTGGTCGAGGCCAGCACTTCACACACTTTCAGGAAGTCAGCTTTTGGCGTTCCGCAGATGTTTTCCACCACCTCCGGCGTATAGCGAGAAACGTGCTGTTTGAGCAAGTTCCACACGCAGCGCGGATCGGTCAAGGTTTCGTCGCGTTTCGCAAAGCCGTTTTCATCAAACTGATAGTTCCAGGAGGATTTGTCGTACTGACGTTTTTCTGCGTCATAGCCGCTGAAAAGTCCGTCATCAAAGGCAAAATCGTCCCGCACCAGCAGATTAGCGTTGGTGTAGTGTTTAACGTATTCGTCGTTGATTTTATTGTTTTCAATCAGATACAGCAGCACGCCAGACAGGAACGTAATGTCCGTACCGGAACGAATCGGCGCGTAGATATCGGCCACCGATGCTGTACGCGTAAAGCGCGGATCGACGACGATCAGCGTCGCATCGTTATTGTTTTTCGCTTCCATCGCCCAGCGGAATCCCACCGGATGCGCTTCAGCGGCGTTACCGCCCATCACGACGACAACGTTGGCGTTTTTGATATCAACCCAGTGGTTGGTCATCGCACCGCGACCAAATGTTGGAGCAAGACTTGCTACCGTTGGTCCGTGTCAGACGCGCGCCTGGTTGTCTACCGCCAGCATGCCGAGTGAGCGCACGAATTTTTGCGTCAGCATGCCGGTTTCATTACTTGCCGCAGATGCGCAGAGCATCCCGGTGGAAAGCCAGCGGTTCACGGTAACGCCCTGCTCGTTCTTTTCGACAAAGTTGGCGTCACGGTCAGCTTTCATTAATTTGGCGATGCGATTGAACGCATCATCCCAGGAAATACGCTGCCATTTATCAGAACCTGGCGCACGGTATTCCGGGTAACGCAGGCGGTTGTCGCTGTGGACATAATCCAGCAGACCTGCGCCTTTCGGGCAAAGTGCCCCACGGCTCACCGGATGATCCGGATCCCCTTCAATATGATAAATCGCTTCTTTGGCGTTCTTAGCGCCATCACCCAGGCTATACATTAATAGCCCGCATCCCACGGAGCAGTATGTGCAGGTGTTGCGGATCTCTTTGGCGCGCAGCAGTTTATAGTTACGCGACTGAGCCAGCGCCATTTTGGGCATAAATCCCAACGCAGCAGCTGTTGTTCCGGCCATACCGCCCGCGCAGATTTTAAAAAACTTTCTGCGGCTGACGTCCATTATTGTCCTCGTTCTGTTCAGGAGACTTCGCGGGGGAAACTAGCAGCAAAGCCCCTGATTTTTTTGCGTCAAATCAATGTCCACGATCTTCGCCCCCTTAATAGTCCTCCCTGGCGGCTTTGCTTAATCCTTTGGGGTTAACCGTTTGTAGTTTGATTCGCGAAAGCGCCTGAAAGAGTGCTATAAAATTGCCCCTGGATTTCGATGGCGTTGGGATAAAAATGGACAGAAAAAGAGCAACATTGATTGGCCTCGCGGCGATTGTGCTGTGGAGCACGATGGTAGGATTAATTCGCGGTGTGAGCGAAGGACTGGGGCCTGTCGGTGGTGCGGCAATGATCTACACTCTCAGCGGTTTACTCTGTTTAATCACCGTTGGATTTCCGGATATCAGACGCTTCTCAACGCGCTATCTTATTGCGGGCAGCGTCCTGTTTGTGAGCTACGAAATATGCCTGGCGCTTTCGCTCGGATATGCCAGCACCCGCCATCAGGCGATTGAAGTGGGGATGGTGAATTATCTCTGGCCGAGTCTGACGATTGTGTTCGCCATTTTGTTCAATGGTCAAAAATCGAACCTGTGGATTATCCCTGGCTTACTGATCGCCCTGCTCGGTGTTTGCTGGGTATTAGGTGGTGAGAATGGTCTGCATCTTGCTGAAATAACCGCCAATATTATCTCTAATCCGCTGAGCTATGGACTGGCATTTGCCGGGGCCTTTATCTGGGCGGCTTACTGCACGGTGACCAGTAAATATGCCAAAGGACAGAACGGTATTACGCTGTTCGTTTTGCTGACTGCGCTGTCGCTGTGGATGAAATATCTGTTCAGCGATCAACCGGAAATGGTCTTCAGCGTACCGGTGGTCATTAAACTGGTGATGTGCGGAATTGCGCTCGGTTTCGGCTACGCTTCGTGGAATATCGGCATTTTGCACGGAAATGTCTCCGTGCTGGCCACAGTCTCTTATTTCACCCCGGTACTGTCTGCCGCCCTGGCCGCCGTCCTGCTGAACGCCCCGCTCTCCTTTGCCTTCTGGCAAGGGGCGTTGATGGTGTGCGCAGGGTCATTACTGTGCTGGTATGCCACCCGAAAATAAACCCGATTCAGGGGAAAATACCCCCCTGTTAATCATCCTGCATAAATAAAATGTGATCCGACATCAGATATTCTATTTTTTACATCGTGTTTACATTTAAATTCTGTTTATATTGTGCCCTTCGTAACTTCTTCTTACATTCTGATTGACATAAACTGACAACGCATCGGGACTAATTACGCTCTAATAATCCCTGCCGATATAGCCATCGCCACAATAGTTTATGTGTAAATATTTCAGCATTTCTGTCCTGAATCAGCGCGGAAGTTGGCTAACTATTTGATTTTGCGTTTTAGAATCCAGAATTCAATCGGATATACTTGATAATCACCCACAATAATAAAAACCCAATCAAACTATATGAAGAGTAATTATAAAATTAAGTAAATACTCAATATTCGAATAACAATTAATCAATCCTGCCAAATATCGGCCATTTTATTGGACGCACGTCACACTAATTGAAATTATCAGCAATAACTTGAAACTTATTATTGAAATGAGACTACAAGATTCTTAAAAATAGCATGCCATTGACGAACGACCTCGTTTAGAAATCGTTTATTAATGGCTCAGGAAATGCCCAAAGAAAATTATAAGGATTATTAAAATGAAACTTAAATTAGTTGCAGTGGCAGTGACTACCCTGTTGGCAGCAGGCGCAGTAAACGCGGCTGAGATTTATAACAAAGACGGTAACAAGCTGGATCTGTACGGTAAAGTAACAGGTCTGCACTATTTCTCTGATGACGCTGGCAACGACGGCGACAAAACTTACGTGCGTCTGGGCTTCAAAGGTGAAACTCAGATCAACGACCAGATGACCGGCTACGGTCAGTGGGAATATGAGTTCAAAGGCAACAACGACGAATCCAACGGCGACAAAGGCAACAAAACCCGTCTGGCGTTCGCGGGCCTGAAATTCAACGAATTTGGTTCTTTCGACTACGGTCGTAACTACGGTGTGGCTTACGACATCGGCGCATGGACCGACGTTCTGCCAGAATACGGCGGAGACACCTGGACTCAGACTGACGGCTTCATGACTGGCCGTACTACCGGTGTTGCAACTTACCGTAACGCAGACTTCTTCGGTCTGGTTGATGGTCTGAACTTTGCAGCACAGTACCAGGGTAAAAACGACGACCGTGATATCACCACCGCGAACGGCGATGGCTGGGGTCTGTCTTCTACCTATGAAATGGACGGTTTCGGCGTGGGTGCTACCTATGCGAAATCTGACCGTACTGACAACCAGGTTCGTGCAGCAGCGCTGAACGACCTGAACGCAGGCGGCGAAAACGCAGAAGTTTGGGCTGCTGGCCTGAAATATGACGCGAACAACATCTACCTGGCAACTACCTACTCTGAAACCCGCAACATGACCAACTTCGGTAAAGGTTACATTGCGAACAAAACTCAGAACTTCGAAGCGGTTGCACAGTACCAGTTCGACTTCGGTCTGCGTCCTTCCGTCGCTTACCTGCAGTCCAAAGGTAAAGACATCAATTCTTACGGCGACCAGGATCTGGTGAAATACATTGAAGTGGGTACCGTTTACTACTTCAACAAAAACATGTCCACCTACGTTGACTACAAAATCAACCTGGTTGATGACAATGCCTTCACCAAAGCTGCTGGTGTAAGCACCGACAACATCGTTGCACTGGGTCTGACCTACCAGTTCTAAGATTTTGTCAGTTAAAAAGGCCAGCCCTTCGCGGCTGGCTTTTTTTATCGCAGTCACCTGGCGTGATAAAGGAGTACGCCATGCACCTCTATACCGGACGCTGCTTGTGTGGGATGAGCCAGTTTAGCGTCAACATCGATGCGCTCGATGTGTATGCCTGCCACTGTACCAACTGCCAGAAATGGTCGGGCGGAATTGCCATGTATCTGGAAACTCAGGGTGAACCTACCGTTGAGCAAGGTTCGATCGCCCCTTCGCACTTTTCCTCTTCTTCGCGAGGAGAGCGCTGGTTCTGTCCCGGATGCGGTTGTCCACTCTGGTTCGAGTTAACGCCCTCCGGACGTTATTTTGTCCCTTGGACGCTGCTGGATCTCAGCGAAGATGAACGTCGTCGACTGGTGCTGGCCGCCGAGATTTATACCGAAACACAGCCGGCTTTCTGGCGACTCACAGGACAATATGCCCGATTCAGCGGGACCGAGATCGAAGCGCTGGATAAAAGCTGCTCATTCACAACGTAGCGCTACCCGCCGCGCGCCTGAGCCATGCCTGCAACAACTTGCCATCCTCGGTCATATCCGAATCCTGACGGACGCACAGATAATAGTCGCGCCCGTCATCGATGGGCGCATCGAAGATTTTCACCAGCTCGCCGCTCTCCAGATAGGGCGCGATAAGCGGCTCGCGCATCAGCGCGCAGCCCAGTCCGGCCTGCACGCCCGCCAGCGTCAGCAATCCATCTTCAAACAGCGGGCCGCTCTTGCGCGGTGGACGTTTCACGCCCTGCTGGATAAACCACTGCTGCCAGGTGGTGCGCTCTTCGTCGTGTAAGAGCGGCATTTGCAGCAGCTGTTCCGGCGTATCCAGAAGCCCGTGAACGCGCAGAAACGCCCGGCTGCATACCGGCACCATCTGCCCGGAAATCAGTTTTTCGCTCTGATATCCCGCCCACTGACCGTTGCCAAACCTGATCGACATATCCGACGCATCGCTAAGATAGTTACGATGGTTGGCGTATACCACGTTGATTTCCGTTTGCGGGTTGGCGCGCATAAACGCGGGCAAACGTGGAATAAACCAGCCCATGCCGAACAGCGGGATCAGGCTTATCGTCACCTGCCGCGTCTGTGCCTGTTCAACAAGATGCTCTGTGGCCTGGCGCAGAACGTTAAAGGCCGCGCGGATTGAGCGGTAATAGTCACGCCCCTGCTGGCTCAAAATCAGCCTGCGCCCCTGGCGCTCGGTGAGCGGCATTTGCAAATAGCCTTCCAGCACTTTGAGCTGATGGCTGACAGCAGACGGTGAAATCGCCATTTCCTGTGCCGCCTGCGTCACGCTCCCTAGCCGGGCGATCGCTTCGAAGGCGCGCACGGCCCGCAGGGGTGGATCGTTCGCCAGACGGCTTTCCGCATAGGCAGGCAACGCATGTGATTGTTCTGTTTTATTCATATGTTGATTTCAGTGGCGTCATTTCGCTCAGGTGATGTTTTACTATTTTGTTTAAAATCATCGTGATAAATCAATCTCGAAATATCATAAGAAATAATATATGCGTATTTTACAATTTAATTCAATTATCGGATGTTACCCGCTGAAAGAGCAATCTGTTGGGTAACCACGTTGGACACACTGATACAACAACTGATCAATGGCGTGATGCTGGGCAGCATCTACGCGCTGATCGCGCTGGGCTATACGATGGTGTATGGCATTTTGCGCATTATTAACTTTGCCCACGGCGATATTCTCATGGTCGGCGCGCTTACCACGCTGTCGGCCCTCAACGCGCTGAACGGTATTTTCCCGCACATGCCGCAGCTGTTGCAGCTCGGTTTTGCGCTGGTTATTGCGATGGCCGTGTGCGCCCTGCTGGCAATGGCGGTAGAACGCTTCGCCTATCGTCGCCTGCGCAACGCCCCGCGTCTGGCACCGCTGCTCTCCGGGATCGGCGTATCCGTGCTCCTGCAAACCGTGTCCATGATCATCTGGACCCGCAACCCGCTGATGTTTCCGCAAATCCTGCCGATGGACGCCATTGCTGTCACCGCCGGCAGCGCTGACCATCCTCCGGCCATTATCACCGTGACGGGTATCGTCACCGTGTCGCTGGCGCTGATAGTGATGACAGGACTGTGGCTGCTGGTGGAATACACCCGATTAGGTCGTGGAATGCGCGCGGTGGCCGAAAACCCACGCGTCGCGACGCTGATGGGCGTCAACCCCAACGCCATTATCACGCTCACCTTTGCCATTGGCGGTATTTTTGCCGCGCTCGCGGGGGTGATGATGGCCAGCAACTACGGCAACGCCAGTTTCTCGATGGGCTTTTTGCCCGGCATTAAAGCCTTCACCGCCGCTGTTTTAGGTGGAATCGGCAACATTCGTGGCGCGATGATCGGCGGGATTTTGCTTGGGATCATTGAAGCGCTGGGCGCGGGGTATCTGGGTGAGCTGACGAACGGCGTGTTCGGGAGTAACTACCAGGACGTCTTCGCGTTCATCGTGCTGATTCTGGTACTGGTGTTCCGTCCGGCAGGTCTGCTGGGTGAACGCGTGGCGCACAGGGCGTAAGGGATACTATGACAACCACATCACTACAGGCTCCTGTTTCTACGCGCCGCTTCTGGCCCGGTATGACGCTATTCGTTATCGCCCTGCTGATTGCGCCGATAGTCGCCAGCCAACTCGGCGGCAACTACTGGGTGCGCGTCATCGATTTCGCGCTGCTGTACATCATGCTGGCACTGGGACTGAACATCGTCGTCGGTTATACCGGCCTGCTGGATATGGGCTTCATCGCCTTTTACGCCGTCGGCGCGTATCTCGCGGCGCTGCTGGCTTCACCGCATCTGCAGGAGGTCTTCCCGATCCTCAGCGTCTGGTTCCCGGACGGGCTGCACACCTCGTATCTGCTGATTATTCCGCTTGCGGCGCTGGTCGCGGCGGTGTGCGGCATTATCCTCGGTGCGCCGACGCTGAAACTGCGCGGCGACTATCTGGCGATTGTGACCCTCGGTTTCGGGGAGATCATCCGCATTCTGATGCGCAACCTCGACCGCCCGGTAAACATCACCAACGGCGCGAAAGGCATTACCGGCGTCGATACCCTCAATCTGTTTGGCCTGAAATTCAGCGGCGTCTATCACTGGTTTGGCATGAAAGTCCCGGCTCTGTGGCTGTGGTACTACCTGCTGATGCTGGTGATCGTGCTGATCATTTTCGTCTGTCTGCGCCTGCAACACTCGCGCATTGGCCGGGCGTGGCACGCGATTCGTGAAGATGAAGACGTGGCTCGCGCGATGGGCATCAATATACGCAACTACAAACTGCTGGCCTTTGCGATGGGCGCTTCCTTTGGCGGCGTAGCGGGCGCGTTATTCGGCGCTTTCCAGGGCTTCGTTTCACCGGAATCCTTCACGTTACAGGAATCGATTGCGGTGCTGGCAATGGTGGTGCTCGGCGGAATGGGTCACATCCCAGGGGTGATCCTCGGCGCGGTACTGCTAACCGCCCTGCCAGAAATCCTGCGCAGCCAGGCGGCACCTGTTCAGCAAGCGCTGTTTGGCAGCGTGCTGATCGACCCGGAAATTCTGCGCCAGCTGTTCTACGGACTGGCCCTGGTACTGGTGATGCTCCTGCGCCCCGCCGGGATCTGGCCGGTACGCCACAAGGAGGTCAACGCATGAGCCTGTTAACCGTGCGCAATATGTCTAAACGCTTTGGCGGTCTGACCGCCGTTGACGATGTTTCGCTCTCGATCAACAAAGGTGAAATCTACGGTTTGATCGGCCCGAATGGCGCAGGCAAAACCACCTGCTTTAACCTGATAACCGGCCTCTACCCGGCGGACAGCGGCGAGTTTTCGATTGCCGATAAGCCCTATTTCCCGAAGCAGATCGACAAAGTCACTGCTGCTGGCATCGCCCGCACCTTCCAGAATGTGCGTCTGTTTAATGAGATGTCGGTGCTGGAAAACGTAATGGTAGGCCGCCACGTACGCACCCGCAACGGGCTCTGGGCAGCATTATCTCGCCATAAACGCGCCCGCGCGGAAGAGGCGCAAACCCGCGAACTGGCCTGGCACTGGCTGGAGTACACCGGCATTGCCAAATTTGCTCACTATCGCGCCTGCGACCTGGCTTACGGCCATCAGCGTCGGCTGGAAATCGCCCGCGCGCTGGCGACCGACCCGCTGCTGTTAGCGCTCGACGAACCGGCTGCAGGCATGAATGCCGCCGAGAAAAATGCGCTCGGTGAACTGCTCACACGTATTCGCGATGACGGCAAAACGCTGCTGATGATTGAACATGACGTCAAACTGGTGATGGGCATTTGCGATCGTCTGACAGTCCTGGATTACGGCAAAACGCTGGCGGTCGGCACGCCCGACACCGTTCGACGTGACCCGGCGGTAATCGCCGCCTGGCTGGGAGGCAACGTCCATGTCTGAATTACTCAAAGTCGGTCGTCTGGACGTGCATTACGGCGGCATTCAGGCGGTGCGCGATGTCTCGTTTACCCTGCATGAAGGCGAACAGGCAACGCTAATCGGCGCTAACGGCGCGGGCAAAAGCTCCACCGTACGCGCCATTACCGGGCTGGAAAACTTCGGCGGAAATATCGAATTTAACGGTCAACCGGTGCGCAAACGCAAAGCCGAAGCTTTACTGCGCGACGGGCTGGTGATGGTCCCGGAAGGTCGCGGCATCTTCGCGCGCATGACGGTGCTGGAAAACTTACAGATGGGGGCCTGGCTTCGGCGTGACACTGTCACCATTAAAAGCGAAATGGACGAGATTTTCGACCGTTTCCCGCGCCTCGGCGAACGTCAGCATCAGCTCGCCGGGCTGCTTTCCGGCGGCGAACAACAGCTGCTGGCGCTAAACCGCGCCCTGCTCAGCCGCCCGCGTCTGCTGATACTCGACGAGCCATCGATGGGACTGGCCCCGAAAATGGTTGAGAACATTTTTCAGGTGATTAAAGGGCTGCGCGAACGCGGCGTGGCCCTGCTGCTGATCGAACAAAACGCCCGGCTGGCACTGGAAGTCACGGACCAGGCCTGGGTGATGGACAGCGGCAGCATCGTGCATCACGGCGAATCAAAAGCGCTGCTCGATGACGACCAAATTGCACAGATTTATTTGGGCGAAATGCCCGTTTAACACACCAACCAACACCAGGGAATTATAATGAAAACCTTAAAAATCAGTGCGCTCAGCGCCGCGTTTCTGCTCAGTGGTTTTGCCTCATCCGCCTCATGGGCTGCGGACAGTGAAACGGTAATTATCGGCCTGGCAGGCCCGCTCACCGGCCCTTCTGCGCGAATCGGCAAAGATCTGGAGAACGGCGCACAGCTGGCGATCGACGACATCAACAAACAACACCCGACCATCGGCGGCAAAGCAGTGACGTTCAAACTGCAGTCCGAAGATGATCAGTCCGATCCGCGCACCGCCGTGGCCGTAGCTCAGCGTCTGGTCGACAGCGGTGTGGCTGGCGTGGTCGGCCACTGGAACACCGGGACCAGCATTCCGGCGGCGCGTGTTTATCACGATGCCGGGATCGCCCAGGTCGCGCCCGTCGCCACCGGTCACGCGTACACCAAACAGGGCTTTGACACCAGTTTCCGCGTGATGGGCCACGACGATGACGGCGGCCAGTTCGCGGGCGAGTATGCGGTGAAAACGCTGAAAGCCAAACGCATCGCCGTGATCGACGACCGTACCGCTTTCGGGCAGGGTCTGGCAGATGAATTTATCAAATCGCTGGAAGCTCAGGGCGTGAAAATCGTCGACCGCCAGTACGTTGACGACAAAACTGTCGACTTTAGTGCCGTACTAACCGCCATTCGCAGCAAAAACGCCGATCTGGTGTTCTTCGGCGGCGTGGACAGCCAGGCTGCTCCGCTGGCGCGTCGTATCAAGCAGCTGAACATGAACGCCACGCTGATGGGCGCGGGCGGCTTCGTCAGCCAGACCTTCCTGCAGCTGGCGCAGAAAGAAGGTGAAGGTGTTGTCGCGCTGGAACCGGGTCTGCCGGTTGATCAAATGCCGGGCGGAAAAGCGTTCGAGCAGGCGTATCAGTCCCGCTACCACACCCATATCGAACTGCACGCGCCGTTCGCCTATGACGCCACCCGCGTGCTGGTCGCGGCGATGGAAAAATCTAACTCCGTCGATCCGTCCGAGTATCTGCCCGCCCTGCGCGCCATCAGTTATTCCGGCGTCACAGGTCAGATAGCCTTTGACGATCAGGGCAACCTGAAATCCCCGTCCTTTACCGTCTATAAAGTTGTCGACGGGAAATGGCAGCCGCAAACCGTTCTGGGCGGCGCAAAAACGAAGTAACGCAGTGAGGCAATGTGATGAGTGATAACAATGAGCTGGGCATTCTCGCCCGCCGAAAAATAGAAGCAGAAATTATTAAACCCATTTACGAGATCCTGGTGCGCGAGATAGGGAAAACCCGCGCCCAGGCGGTGATAGGTGAAGCTATCGAACAGGCGGCGATTGACGCCGGGGCGCATTTTGCCCGTCAGGAGCCGAACGGCGCGGATGTGAAGAGCTTTATCGCCCTGCAATATCTCTGGGAAAAAGACAACGCGCTGGACGTAAAAGTGATCGACGCCGACGACCAGCAGTACAACTACAACGTGACACGCTGTCGCTACGCTGAGATGTATCACGAGATGGGATTGGGCGAGATTGGTCACTTACTGTCGTGCGCACGCGATGAGAAGTTCATCGTCGGCTACGCGCCGGACGTCGAACTGACGCGCACCACCACCATCATGCAGGGCGGAAAATGCTGTGATTTCCGTTATCACACCAAAAAGGACAAAGCATGATTCGTATTGATGCCCCGCGTCTGTGGTCCACGCTTTCGATGATGGCGCAGATCGGCGGCACGCCCGCCGGTGGTGTAACGCGTCTGGCCCTCAGTGAAGAGGATCGGATCGTGCGCAATCTGCTGCGCGACTGGGCGCTGGAAGCAGGTTTCACCTGTGACGTCGACAGCATGGGCAATATGTTTATCCGCCGCGCCGGGAAAAACCGCGCCCTGCCGCCGGTTATGACCGGATCGCACGTTGACTCTCAGCCGCTCGGCGGAAATTACGACGGGATCTACGGCGTGCTGGCCGGGCTGGAAGTGTTGCGCACGCTCAACGACAACAGCGTTGAAACCGAGCGCGATATCGTGCTGGTAAACTGGACCAATGAAGAAGGCGCACGCTTCGCGCCTGCGATGCTGGCCTCCGGTGTCTGGTCCGGGCAGTTTAGCGAAGAGTACGCCCTCGCGCGCACCGATAACACAGGCGTAACGGTAGGCGAAGCGCTGGATGCCATCGGCTATCGCGGCACCCTGCCTGCCCGCGCATTTCCGGTGCACGCTTGTTACGAACTGCATATCGAGCAAGGCCCGATTCTGGAAGATGAGGCTATCGACATCGGACTGGTTCGCGCCGCAATGGGCCAGCGTTGGTTCACCCTGACAATTGACGGTTTTGCCGCCCACGCCGGAACCACGCCGATGCACAGTCGCCGCGACGCCTTAACCGCCTTCGCCGAACTGGCGCTGATGGTGGAAGAAATTGGCTATCAGCACCAACCTGACGGACGCGCGACCATCGGCATGGCGCAAATCACACCTAACTCGCGCAATGTCGTGCCCTCGCGGGTGGTGTGCAGTGTGGAGTTTCGTCATCCACAAAGTGAGGTGCTGGAAGCAATGGAAATCGCGCTGCGTGAAGCCGCAGAAGGGCTTTCTACGCGCGGCGTTATGGCAAACGTGGAGCGGATTTTTGATTACGCGCCGATTGTTTTTGATGATGCCTGCCTGGCACGCAGTGAAAGGGCCGTTAAAGCGCTTGGCTACTCGTCTAAGCCGATGGTTTCCGGCGCTGGCCACGACACCTGCTATATCAGCAAAATCGCCCCGGCAAGCATGATCTTTATTCCGTGCGAAAAAGGCATCAGCCACAATGAGGCAGAAAATATTCTGCCCGAGTGGTCAGAGAAAGGGGCAAATGTGCTGCTGCACAGCGTGTTGAGTGCGGCACTCGAAAAATAAGGAGTCTGTTCCCCTCACCCCAGCCCTCTCCCAAAGGGAGAGGGAGTTGTCACAGATTTACCTCTGCTCCACCTTCGCGAGGCTAAACCAAATCCCGGTCGCCAGTAACAGCAGCATGACACCCGCGCTGCCGAGCGCGACGCTGTGCGAGGTGATAAACGCGGTTTTGGCGGCCTCGACAGTGGCTTCGGCCAGCGTTGGCGAGAGATCCTGCGCGACTTTTACCGCTTCACCAATCGACGACGAGGCTTTGTCGGCAAGCGTCGCATTCAACCCCTGCGGCAATTCGATGGACGCCGAAAAACTGCGGGTGAGTAGCAGTCCGAAAATGGCGATCCCAAGCCCAGCGCCTAATTCGTAGGACATGGTCTCGATAGCCCCTGCCGCCGCCGCTTTTTCTTTCGGTGCCGCCGCCATAATCGCAGCGGTTGAGGCCAGCAATGCGCTTGCGGCGCTGAACCCAAGCAGAACCATCAGGCTCCACGCCTGCCACTGCTGGGTGCTGAAATCGAGCATCGACAGCCCGATAAAACTCACCGCGCTCAATCCCATACCGCCCGCCGCGACCAGTCGCAATCCGAGTTTCCCCACCAGCACACCGGCAATTGGTCCGCTGAATCCGCTGGCGACCATCAGCGGCAGCATAAACATGCCCGCCTCAAACGGCGTAAAGCCGTGCACAAACTGCAGCTCCTGCGCCATCAGCAGTTCGAATCCGACCAGGGCGATCATCGCGGTCATGGCCATCACTACACCGCTCAAAATAATGCGGTGGCAGAACAGGCGCATGTCGATCATCGGCTCGCGCGCTCGCAGCTGGATGCGCACGAAGATAAACAGCAGTACTGCGCCGGTTACCAGTGTTCCCGCTACGATCGCAGGAGAAAGCGTGCCTTTGAGTGCCGTTTTGGCACTATACACCAGCAGCAAAATCGCCACGATCAGCATCAGGGCATGAGAAATATTCAGCGTTTGCTCCGGGCGTCCCTGCTGTTTCGGTACAAAGCGCGCGGCCAGGGCGACTACCACGACAACGATCGGCACGTTGATCAAAAACACCGAACCCCAGTAGAAATGCTCCAGCAGCAAACCACCGACCAGCGGGCCAAACGCCGCCCCGCCTGAGCCCACAGCGGCCCAGACGCCTAATGCGATATTGCGGTGTCGCGCCTCGACAAACAGCGTGCGAATGCCCGCCAGCGTCGCCGGGATGATCATCGCTGCACCAATCGCCAGCGATGCGCGGGCGGCAATCAGCCAGCCCGCAGACGGTGCAAACGCCGCGGCCAGGGACGACAGGCCAAATAAAACGCTGCCGAGCATCAGCAGCTTTTTAAAGCCAATGCGATCTCCGAGCGCGCCCATCGGCAGCACCATACCCGCCATCACCAGCGAGTAAATATCAATGATCCACAGCAATTCGTTACCGCTGGCACCGAGCGTCATACTCAGCGTCGGTGCGGCGACATGCAGTACCGTTGCGTCAATCGCGACTGGGATATAGACCAGCACGATAATCACTAACGCTAACCACCTTTGAAACATAAATTTCCCTTTCACCTTAATCTGGACACGTGTCCAGAATGCGATCCTACGGAAAGTTGAACGCGTGTCCAGCTTTTTGTTACACTCGTTGCATCGTCATTAAGAGTGAACAGAAATGAGCTATTTGAGCAAGGACGAACGGCGGGAAGATATCCTGCAGGCTGCAATGCGTGTCGCATTAAGCGAAGGTTTTAACACCATGACGGTCCGTCGCATTGCCAGCGAAGCTGGAGTCGCCACCGGGCAAGTGCATCACCATTTTGCCAGCGCCGGTGAGCTTAAATCACTGGCGTTCGTACGTCTGATTCGTGATTTACTCGATGCAGAAGTGGTGGGCGAAAATGCAGACTGGCGACAGCGCCTGCATGCGATCCTCGGCAGCGATGACGGCGCGTTTGAGCCCTACATTCGTCTGTGGCGTGAAGCGCAAATTTTGGCAAGTCGTGACCCTGATATTAAAAGTGCCTATATCCTGACGATGGAAATGTGGCATCTGGAAACCGTCGCCATCATTAACGCGGGTGTAGCGGCTAAGGCATTTACCCTCTCCGATCGCGCAGAAAATATTGCCTGGAGATTGATTGGTTTAGTCTGCGGACTTGATGGTATCTACGTGTTAAATATGCCAGAAATGGATGATGCTGCGTTTAATAAACATCTTGATAAATTAATCTCACTGGAATTGTTTTAATACTCCTTACTGAGTATTTAAAACCGATTTTTTTTACAATTAGTAACACATAAAGCGAATCATATTCCCCCTCTCAAACTCAGGGATTCGCTTTCTTATCTATCCTTTCAGAAGCATCTGAAAAATTCCAAAAATCTTAATCGCATAACGTCAGCCATCTGACTGTTTTCACTTCTCTTTTCTGTATCTTACGGGTAAGTACGAGGGCGATATGTCACCAAAAAGTGAGAAGAATAATCATTATCTTTTAAATAACTGGAAACCTGAAAACGCGGCATTTTGGGAGAATAAAGGCAAACACATCGCGCGACGGAATCTTTGTATATCTGTTGCATGTCTGCTACTGGCCTTTTGCGTGTGGATGTTATTTAGCGCTATTGCGGTCAATCTTAATAAAGTCGGCTTTAATTTCACAACAGATCAGCTTTTCATGTTAACCGCTTTACCTTCCCTCTCTGGTGCAATATTACGCGTACCCTATTCCTTTATGGTGCCGATATTTGGTGGCCGTTACTGGACAATATTCAGCACCGTGATATTGATTGTTCCCTGCGTGTGGCTGGGGATTGCGGTGCAAAACAGTGCCACGCCGTACTGGGTGTTTATCACCATAGCCCTGCTGTGCGGATTTGCCGGAGCAAACTTTGCATCCAGCATGGGCAACATCAGTTTCTTCTTCCCGAAAGCCAAACAAGGCAGCGCACTCGGGATTAACGGCGGGCTGGGCAATCTGGGCGTCAGCGTGATGCAGATGGTCGCCCCGGCGGTGATTTTCCTGCCGATGTTTGCGTTTCTCGGCGTCCACGGCGTACCGCAGGAGGACGGCTCGGTGCTGTCGCTTGCCAATGCCGCGTGGATTTGGGCGCCTCTGTTGCTGATTGCGACTCTCGCCGCCTTTTTCGGCATGAACGATATTGCCAGTTCGAAAGCGTCCATTGCCAGCCAGTTGCCGGTACTGAAACAGCCACACCTGTGGCTGCTGAGCCTGCTCTATCTGGCGACATTCGGCTCGTTTATCGGCTTTTCGGCGGGCTTTGCCATGCTCGCCAAAACGCAGTTTCCGGATGTGAACATTCTCCACCTCGCCTTCTTCGGTCCGTTAATTGGCGCGCTGGCGCGCTCGGCGGGCGGCGTGGTGTCGGACAAACTCGGCGGCGTGCGCGTGACGCTGGTCAACTTTATCCTGATGGCTGTCTTCAGCGCCCTGCTGTTTCTGACGCTTCCTGGCTCTGGTTCCGGGAACTTTACCGCCTTTTATCTGGTATTTATGGGCCTGTTCCTGACGGCCGGTTTAGGCAGCGGCTCGACCTTCCAGATGATTGCCGTCATCTTCCGCCAGATAACCATCTACAAGGTGAAACTGCACGGCGGCACCGAAGAACAAGCCCAGCAGGAAGCCGTTTCCGATACCGCTGCGGCGCTTGGATTTATCTCCGCCATCGGTGCCGTAGGCGGCTTCTTCATTCCAAAAGCGTTCGGCACCTCGCTGGCGTTGACCGGTTCGCCCGTCGGCGCAATGAAAGTATTCCTCGTGTTTTATATCGTCTGCGTGTTTGTCACCTGGCTGGTCTATGGCCGCCGTCAAAAACACGTCAAATCATAACTATTCAGATCGACACATTTGTGAGCAGTGTAACCACGGGGTGGGCGTCGCCCCGTCAGGAGAAACGTCATGAGTAAATTGTTGGATCGCTTCCGTTATTTCAAACAAAAAGGCGAAACCTTCGCCGACGGGCACGGTCAGGTGATGCACACCAACCGCGACTGGGAAGACAGCTATCGCCAGCGCTGGCAGTACGACAAAATTGTGCGATCCACCCACGGCGTGAACTGTACCGGCTCGTGTAGCTGGAAGATTTACGTCAAAAACGGCCTCGTGACCTGGGAAACGCAGCAGACCGACTATCCCCGCACCCGCCCCGACTTGCCCAACCATGAACCGCGTGGCTGCCCACGCGGGGCGAGCTACTCCTGGTATCTGTACAGCGCCAACCGCCTAAAATATCCCCTGGTGCGACGCAAATTAATCGAACTGTGGCGCGAAGCGCTGGGCCAGCACAACGATCCGGTACTGGCGTGGAACGCCATCATGAGCGATCCGCAAAAAACCAACAGCTACAAAAAAGCGCGTGGTCACGGCGGATTTATTCGCTCGAACTGGAAAGAGCTGAATCAGCTGATTGCCGCCGCCAACGTCTGGACGATAAAAAATTATGGCCCGGACCGCGTCGCCGGATTCTCGCCAATCCCCGCGATGTCGATGGTCTCCTACGCCGCCGGGACGCGTTATCTGTCGCTGCTCGGCGGAACCTGTCTGAGTTTTTATGACTGGTACTGCGACCTGCCGCCCGCCTCGCCGATGACCTGGGGCGAGCAGACCGACGTGCCGGAATCTGCCGACTGGTACAACTCCAGCTACATCATCGCTTGGGGCTCAAACGTGCCGCAAACGCGGACCCCGGACGCGCATTTCTTCACGGAGGTGCGCTACAAAGGCACCAAAACCATCGCCATCACCCCGGACTTTTCGGAAGTCGCCAAACTGAGCGATCAGTGGCTGGCACCGAAGCAAGGCACCGACAGCGCGCTGGCGATGGCGATGGGCCACGTAATCCTCAAAGAATTTCACCTCGATAAACCCAGTGAATACTTCCTCAACTATTGCCGCCGCTACACCGACATGCCGATGCTGGTGATGCTCGATGCGCGGGAAGACGGCAGCCTGGTACCTGGCCGGATGCTGCGCGCCTCGGATCTGGCCGAGGGTCTTGGCGAGGAAAACAACCCTGAATGGAAAACCGTGGCGTTTGATATCGCCGGTGGTCTGGTCGCGCCAAACGGTTCGATTGGTTTCCGTTGGGGCGAAAAAGGCAAATGGAACCTCGAACCGCTAGCGGCAGGCCAGGAAACCGAGCTAACACTCTCCCTGCTCATCACCCACGATCAGGTGGCGAATGTCGCATTCCCCTATTTCGGCGGCAACGAAAACCCGCATTTTCGCAGCGTGAAGCAAGACCCGGTGCTTATCCGCAAAGTGCCGTCGAAAACCCTGACCCTCGCCGATGGCCGTCAGCAGCAGGTTGCCAGCGTCTACGATCTGATTCTGGCGAACTACGGCTTAGATCGCGGGCTGGAGGATGACAACGCCGTTAAAGATTACAGCGAAATCAAAGCCTACTCCCCGGCCTGGGGCGAGCAGATCACCGGCGTGCCGCGGCGTCACATCGAACAAATCGCCCGTGAGTTTGCGGATACCGCCAATAAAACCCACGGTCGTTCGATGATCATTCTGGGTGCGGGTGTGAACCACTGGTATCACATGGACATGAACTACCGTGGGATGATCAACATGCTGGTGTTCTGCGGCTGCGTCGGTAAAAGTGGCGGCGGCTGGTCGCACTATGTCGGCCAGGAAAAGCTGCGCCCGCAAACCGGCTGGCTACCGCTGGCGTTTGCCCTCGACTGGAACCGCCCGCCGCGCCAGATGAACAGCACCTCGTTCTTCTACAACCACGCCAGCCAGTGGCGCTACGAGAAACTCACCGCGCAGGAGCTGCTCTCCCCGCTGGCGGATTCGTCGAAATTCACCGGCCATCTGATCGACTTTAATGTGCGTGCCGAACGCATGGGCTGGCTGCCGTCCGCCCCACAATTGTCGCTCAACCCGCTGCACATCAAAGCCCGCGCTGATGCCGCCGGAATGTCCCCGCAGGAGTACACGGTTCAGGCGCTGAAATCGGGCGATCTGCGCTTCGCCTGCGAACAGCCCGACAACGGCAAAAACCACCCGCGTAATCTCTTCGTCTGGCGCTCGAACCTGCTCGGCTCCTCCGGGAAAGGCCATGAGTACATGCTCAAATACCTGCTCGGAACGGAAAACGGTATTCAGGGCGACGATCTTGGCTCGACGGACGACGTCAAACCGGAAGAAGTGGAGTGGCAAACCGCCGCCATCGAAGGCAAGCTCGACCTGCTGGTGACGCTTGATTTCCGTATGTCCAGCACCTGTCTGTTCTCGGATATCGTCCTGCCGACCGCAACCTGGTACGAGAAAGACGATATGAATACCTCGGATATGCATCCGTTTATTCACCCGCTCTCGGCAGCCGTCGACCCCGCCTGGGAATCGCGCAGCGACTGGGATATCTACAAAGGCATCGCCAAAGTGTTTTCTGAAGTGTGCGTTGGCCATCTGGGTACGGAAACAGACGTGGTGCTGCAACCGTTGCAGCACGACTCCCCGGCGGAGCTGTCGCAGCCGTTTGATATTCAGGACTGGCGCAAAGGGGAATGCGATTTGATCCCCGGCAAAACCGCGCCGAATATCGCCGTCATCGAGCGCAATTATCCAGAAACGTACGAGCGCTTTACCTCGCTCGGCCCGCTAATGGACAAGCTCGGCAACGGCGGGAAAGGTATTTCCTGGAACACTCAGGAAGAGATCGATTTCCTCGGCAAGCTGAATTACGTCAAGCTCGACGGGCCGTGTAAAGGACGCCCGCTGATTGATACGGCGATCGACGCCTCAGAGGTGATCCTGTCGCTTGCCCCGGAAACCAACGGCCATGTGGCGGTCAAAGCCTGGAAAGCCCTCGGCGAGTTTACCGGGCGCGACCATACCCATCTGGCGATCAACAAAGAAGACGAGAAGATTCGTTTCCGCGATATCCAGGCCCAGCCGCGCAAGATCATCTCCAGCCCAACCTGGTCCGGCATTGAGAGCGAGCATGTTTCCTATAACGCCGGCTACACCAACGTTCACGAGCTGATCCCGTGGCGCACCCTGTCGGGCCGTCAGCAGTTGTATCAGGATCACCAGTGGATGCGTGCCTTCGGTGAAAGTCTGGTGGCCTATCGTCCGCCGATCGACACCCGCAGCGTGACGCACATGCGCGAAATTCCGCCGAACGGCTTCCCGGAAAAAGCGCTGAACTTCCTCACGCCGCACCAGAAATGGGGCATTCACTCCACTTACAGCGAAAACCTGCTGATGCAGACCCTGTCGCGCGGCGGCCCGATTGTGTGGGTAAGCGAAGCGGACGCCAAAGAGCTGGAAATTGAGGATAACGACTGGATCGAAGCGTTCAACGCTAACGGCGCCCTCACCGCACGCGCGGTTGTCAGCCAGCGCGTACCGCCGGGCATGACCATGATGTATCACGCTCAGGAGCGCATTCTGAACATACCGGGATCGGAAGTGACCGGACGGCGCGGCGGCATTCACAACTCCGTCACCCGCGTTTGTCCAAAACCGACGCACATGATTGGCGGCTACGCGCAGTTGGCCTACAGCTTTAACTATTACGGCACCGTCGGCTCGAACCGCGACGAGTTCATCATGATCCGCAAGATGAAAAACATTAACTGGCTGGATGGCGAAGGTCGGGATCAGGTACAGGAGGCGAAAAAATGAAAATACGCTCACAGGTCGGCATGGTACTGAATCTCGATAAATGCATTGGATGTCACACCTGCTCGGTGACGTGCAAAAACGTCTGGACCGGGCGCGAAGGCATGGAATATGCGTGGTTTAACAACGTCGAAACCAAACCGGGCATCGGCTACCCGAAAAATTGGGAAGATCAGGAAGAAGGACAAGGCGGCTGGGTCCGCAGTATCACCGGGAAACTCACGCCACGCCTCGGTGGACGTGTGGGCGTGCTGTCCAAAATCTTCGCCAACCCGTCGCTGCCGGGCATTGATGACTATTACGAACCCTTCACCTTTGACTATCAGGATCTGCACCGTGCGCCAGAGTGCGATCACCTGCCGACAGCACGCCCGCGATCGCTTATCAGCGGCAAACGGATGGATAAAATTGTCGGCGGTCCCAACTGGGACGAACTGCTCGGCGGCGAATTCGAAAAACGCGCCCGCGACCGTAACTTCGACAAGATGCAAAAGGAGATGTACGGCCAGTTCGAAAACACCTTCATGATGTACCTCCCGCGCCTGTGCGAGCACTGCCTGAACCCAAGCTGCGTCGCCACCTGCCCGAGCGGCGCGATTTATAAGCGCGAAGAGGACGGCATCGTGCTGATCGACCAGGACAAATGCCGCGGCTGGCGCATGTGCATCAGCGGCTGTCCGTACAAAAAAATCTACTTCAACTGGAAGAGCGGCAAGTCGGAAAAATGCATCTTCTGCTATCCACGCATTGAGTCCGGCCAGCCGACCGTCTGCTCGGAAACCTGCGTCGGGCGCATTCGCTATCTTGGCGTGCTGCTGTACGACGCGGATCGCATTGAAGAAGCGGCCAGCACCGAGCATGAAACGGATCTGTACGAGCGTCAGTGCGACGTGTTCCTGAACCCGAACGATCCAGCGGTGATTGAGGAAGCGCTGAAACAGGGAATTGCGCAGAACGTGATCGAAGCGGCCCAGCGCTCGCCGGTCTACAAAATGGCGATGGACTGGAAGCTGGCCCTGCCGCTGCACCCGGAATATCGCACCCTGCCAATGGTCTGGTATGTTCCGCCATTGTCACCGATCCAGTCTTACGCCGACGCCGGTGGTTTGCCGCAAACCGACAGCATTCTGCCTGCCGTCGAAAGTCTGCGCATTCCGGTGCAGTATCTGGCGAATATGCTGAGCGCGGGCGATCCTGCTCCAGTGTTGCGTGCCCTGAAACGCATGATGGCGATGCGCCACTACAAACGCTCGCAAACCGTGGAAGGCGTGACCGATACCCGCGCTATCGACGAAGTCGGCCTGAGCGTGGAACAGGTGGAAGAGATGTACCGCTACCTGGCGATCGCCAACTACGAAGACCGTTTCGTGATCCCAACCAGCCACCGTGAAATGGCTGCCGATGCCTTCCCGGAGAAAAACGGCTGCGGCTTTACCTTCGGCGACGGTTGCCACGGTTCGGACACCAAATTCAACCTGTTTAACAGCCAGCGCATTGACGCCATCAATATTTCCGAGGTGCGTGAACACGGGGAGGGAGAGTAATGCGAATTTTGAAAATTATCGCCCTGCTCATTGAATATCCCGACGAGGCGCTGTGGGAAAGCCGCGATGAAGCCCTTTCCCTGATTGCCCAGGATGCTCCGCAGTTGTTGCCCTTTGCGCAGCAGTATCTTGGCGCGGCGCTGCTGGATCAACAGGCGCAATGGTGTGAAGTATTTGAGCGCGGGCGAGCGACGTCGCTGCTGCTGTTCGAGCATGTTCACGCTGAGTCCCGCGATCGCGGCCAGGCGATGGTGGATTTAATGGGCCAGTACGAGAAAGCCGGTTTAGCCCTCGACTGCCGCGAGCTGCCGGACTATCTGCCGCTGTATCTGGAATATTTGAGCCTCGTAACGGACGCCGAGGCGCGCGAAGGATTACAAAACGTCGCGCCGATTCTGGCGCTGATCGGCGGACGACTAAAACAGCGCGATGTGCCGCAGTATCAGCTGTTTGACGCCCTGCTGGCGCTCGCCGCCAGCAAGCTGACAAGTGACAGTGTCACCAAGCAGGTCGCGACTGAACAGCGGGATGACACTCGTCAGGCACTGGATGCCGTCTGGGAAGAGGAACAGGTGAAGTTTATCGAGGACAACGCCACGGCCTGCGACAGCTCGCCGATGCAGCAATATCAACGACGCTTTAGCCAGGACGTCGCGCCTCAGTACGTGGACGTCAGCGCCGGAGGCCCGAAATGATGCACTATCTGAACGTCTTCTTTTACGATATCTACCCGTATCTGTGTGGGACGGTGTTCCTGCTGGGAAGCTGGTTGCGCTACGATTACGGGCAGTACACCTGGCGGGCGTCCTCCAGCCAAATGCTGGATAAACGCGGCATGGTGCTGTGGTCAAATTTGTTTCACATCGGCATTCTGGGGATCTTTTTCGGCCACGCCTTCGGGATGCTGACACCGCACTGGGTCTATTCGTGGTTCCTGCCAATGTCGCAAAAACAGCTGATGGCGATGATCCTCGGCGGGGTGTGCGGCGTGCTGACGCTGGTCGGTGGCGCGGGGCTGCTGGTGCGACGTCTAACTAATCCGCGCATCCGCGCGACCTCTTCGACGGCGGATATTCTGATCCTCTGCGTGCTGCTCATCCAGTGTATTCTCGGTCTGGCGACGATTCCGTTCTCCGCGCAACATCCGGATGGGAGTGAAATGTTGAAACTGGTCGACTGGGCGCAGGCGGTGGTGACGTTCCACGGCGGGGCGTCGGCACATCTCGATGGCGTGGCCTACATTTTCCGCGTACATCTGGTGCTCGGTATGACCATCTTCCTGCTGTTCCCGTTCACCCGTCTGGTGCATGTGTGGAGTGCGCCGGTGGAGTATTTGACGCGCAGATATCAGGTGGTGAGATCGCGGCGTTGATTGCGCCGGATGGCGCTGCGCTTATCCGGCCTACGGTTTAGGTTTTATCGGGTTTGGTTTGTTGGGTTTTGTAGGCCCGGTAAGCGCAGCGCCACCGGGCGTTACAGGCTATTTTCCCGCTTCCGGATGGGTATCAAACCCTGCCATCACCGCCGTTAATTCTGTCAGCGAAAAACCGTGTTTCGGATCGTCCACGCCTAATCCAAAACGCGCCTGCATCACGGCATACAGCGCATTTGCATCCGGCAGATTGACCGTTTCAACGGCGCGAGCGCCCTGCCAGTGTGTGAAGTGATAGTTCGTTAATGTCAGTTTTCCGCCGTCCGGCAGGTGGCGGCACATCAGCAAGTGGTGACGGAAATGCGACTGCGGCCAGTGGGCGGACCAGAAATTGCCCATCACGTAATCGGTGAAATACTGTGTCGCCAGGTCAAAATGGTACATCGACTGCCAGTGCTCATGATGACGGAACTGCAGCACCCAGTCGTTATTCTCGTTCATCAGGCGATAAACACCGTGCGGCGTGGCCTGCTCTTCACCGGCAATCAGGCGAATCGGCGCAGTTAGCGTCTGGCCGCCAAATCCGACATCCGCAATCCAGCGCTCGCCGTTGAGTTCCACCAACAGCAAACGATGCGTGCGCGGCGGCATTTGCGGCGGATTCGCCAGAATCACGCGGCCCAGCACGCTACGCACCTCAAAGCCCACTTCACGCAGTACCCGCTCGAATAATCCGTTTTGCTCAAAGCAGTAGCCGCCGCGACGGGCGGAGACCAGTTTGTCAGCAACGCACTGATCGTCGAGCTGGATTTCGCGCGTCATGACTACGTCAATATTCTCAAACGGGATCGCGCAGTTGTGGCTTAAATGCAGCGCTCGTAAGGTTTCGATGTCAACGGCGACTGGCTGTTGCCAGCCGATACGTGAAAAATAAGCACTCAAAAATGGGGACATGTTTCGCTTCCTTGGAGAGATATTCCCTGTTTATAAACTATTTTTACGATCCCACTGGCGCAAAAGTGCTTTTTAGCGACGCGCGCCACGCTGCATGATGTGCAACGCGGTAAGCATCAGCGTCAGCCCGGTGATTAACGTCAGCGTCGCCATCGCCATACCTTGCCCGACCGAACCCTGTTCAAACTGCCGCCAGATAAAGACCGACACCGTTTGTGTTCCGGCGGGCGCGAGTAATAGTGATGTCACCAGTTCCCGCGAGGCAATGGCAAACACCATCAGCATCGCCGCCAGCAGCGCCGGGAAGACTAACGGCAGCACGATAAAGCGCAGCGCCTGAAATGCCGATGCGCCGTGTACCCGCGCGGCAGGTTCGAGATTGCCGCCCAGCTGACGTAATGCGCTACCGACATAACGCACCGGCCACGGCAGGAGCAAACAGCAGTACGACAACAGCAGGATTGCCCAGCTGTTATAAGGGGAAATTACCCAGAACGGCTGGTTCCACAGCAGGATCAATCCGACGCCGACCACTACGCCGGGCAGCGCGGCGGGCATCAGAGAAAGTGCGTCGATAAATCCGCGCCCTTTTATCTTTTGCACCACCACCAGCCACGAAGCCAGCAGGCCGAGCATTCCGGTGATACAGGCCGCACCCAGCGCCAGTGAAAGACTGGTGCCCAGTGCAGCAAGCGCATCACCCTGCTGGCTAAACAGCGCCGCGTAGTGTGACAACGTCACGTTAGACAGCGTAACACCGCCGGATAAGGTGCCTAACATCCCGGACATCACCATCGACGCGCCGGGTAAAACTACCGCGACAATCCCGACCGACGCCATCACGGCCACCACGGGCAGCGTCCAGACGCCCGCCTCCGCACCCATGTTTTCAGTGGGTTTGCCGGTGATACTGGTGACATCATGATTGCCGGTCAGCTTTTTCTGCACGCCCCAGGCGCACAGCGCAATGGCAACTAACACCACAGAGAGCATCGACGCGCCCGACAGATCGATCGGCCAGTCGGCGAGTTTTTTCTCGATATCGGTCGTCAGCATCACCACGCCTGCGCGGGTTCCCAGCGCTGCCGGAACGCCAAACTCTTCGATCGCCAGCGTAAAGGCCAGCAGCATTCCGGCAGCCAGAGACGGTGAAAGCATCGGCAACGTAATGTGCCAGAATGCCCTGCCCGCGCTGGCTCCGTGAACGCGCGCTACCAGCGCCAGACGCTGCCCGCTGGCAAGTAAACTGCGCGAAACCGCGAAATAAACCACCGGGAAAATATTCAGCGCCATCACCAGCACAATGCCCGTTTTGCTGAACAAAAGGGAGTTTAACGAAACGCCCGTTAGCTGCTGCAAATAGCCGTTAGTCTGAAGCACCAGCATCCACGACAGCGCGGCAATGTACGGCGGCGTTAGAAACGGGATCAGAAACAGCAGATCCCACAGACGTGGCAGCGGCAAATTAAACAGCCCGCGTGCCACGCCGAGCGGAAAGCCAATCAGCGCACTGACTAACGCCACGCCGAGCGCGATTTGCAGCGTCCCACTCAGCATTCCAGGCAACTGCGGCTCATCAATGAGCGCAGTCACGCCGCCAAAAGCACCCGCAAGCGAGCCTGCGCTAAACTGCGGAAACACCGCTTGCAGCACGATAAACGCCAGCGGAAACGCCACCAGAATCACCAGCAGCGCCAGCGTCATGACGGATAAAAGTCGTTGATTCACGAGGAAATCCTGAAGACGGGGTCGCCCCCGTCAGATGAATTACAGAGAGAAAAGCGTGTTGAAGCGCTTGAGAATATCGCTGCGCTCGCGGGTGCCATCGCTTTTGGTTGGCAGGATTTTCAGCTCGTTGAGCAGTGGGCGTTTGGCCTGAACATCGTCACGCGCGGGCATCAGCCAGGCATCGGCAACCATTGTCTGGCCTTCCGGCGACAGCACGTAATCGACGAAGGCTTTGGCATCATCCGCATGCTGCGTGGATTTGAGGATCATCATCGGGCGCGGCGCGATCACCGTGCCGCTGGCCGGGAAAATCACTTTCAGGGATTCGCCCTGATTGATGTTGCCGTAGGAGACATAATCTACCGCGCCAAACACTGCCGCTTTAGCCCCCTGCATCACCGGCGTTACCGCCTGCGCATTCGGGCCGCTGACAACCATGCCGTTCTTTTTCAGCTCATCAAACAGCGCCCAGGCTTTATCACCCATGCCGTTTTGCAGACCGATCAGTAAATCGAGCGACGCGCCGGACAGCGCCGGATCGGGCGTCGTGACTTTATCTTTAAACGCATCGGTGGTCAGATCCTGCCACTCTTTTGGCTCCGGGGTACCGCTTTTGGTATTCCATACAATGCCGAGCGCCGACACGCCCTGAGCGACGTAATCCGCCGATTTCAGCTCCGCCGGGACTTTATCAGCGTTGACGCTAACGTAGGGCAACAGCCAGCCGCGCTGATGTAAATCCTCCGCCGTATCCCATGACGCGGAGATCAGAATATCGGCCTGCGGATTAGCCTGCTCGGCCTCCAGTCTGGCCATCACTTTGCCGGTGGTCGCCTGGAAGATATCGACTTTGACCCCGGTTTTCTTTTCAAACCCGGTCGCCAGATTTTTAGCCAGCGACCCCGGCCCTGCGGTGTAGACGGTCAGCGCATGGGCGCTGGACATCATGACGGAAGATAGTGCCACGGCGAGCAAAACTCCTTTATTGAAGGCAAATGACTTTTTCATGCGAACTCCCCTGAGGATGAAATCAAACGATCGGCAGCGACGCTGCCCGCAGACAAATGCACGATGCGATCGGCCAGGATTTCAGCCTCCCGGCGGTCGTGCGTAACATAAACGGCGGTGGTCCCGAGCTGGCGCAGCAGTGCAGCCATCTCCAGGCACAGTGATTCGCGAAGTTCGCTGTCAAGATTGGAGAGCGGTTCGTCAAACAGCAGCACGCGCGGTTCGGCGACGATGGCACGCGCCAGCGCCACACGCTGTTGCTGACCGCCGGATAATCCGGCCGGTTTTCGTTCGGCGAAATCACGTAAGCCAACACGGGAGAGCGCCTGCGACACGCGATCTTCGCACTCCCGGCGCGGGAGGTTGCGCATTTTCAAGGGAAACGCCACGTTTTGTGCCACCGTCATGTGCGGCCACAGAGCGTAATCCTGGAAGACCATGCCGATGTCGCGGGCTTCCGGCGCCAAAGACCAGCCCGCTCTTGCGACCTGTCGTCCACCAAAGAAGATTTCTCCCGCAGCCGGTTGCGTTAACCCGGCGAGCAATCGCAGAAGCGTACTTTTCCCGCAGCCTGACGGACCGAGCAGCGCGACTACGCTACCCGCATCAATGTGCAGATCGATGTGATTTAATACGGTGTTCGCACCAAAGGCGTACGACACGCCGTTGAGCGTGATATCGCTGACCATCTTGTTATCCTCTTTGGGATTTAGTGTCCGCCACTGTAGGCAGGCTGTATGACGAAGGCATGACACGCAGGTTGCAGCTTGATTTCATCCACGTTTCAGTCGTTTAATGCCATATCCCACCGATTAAGGAATGCTCATGACCCCTTTCCGTCCCGTTGAGTTAAAACATGCGAGCCGCCTTCTGAATCACGGTCCTACGGTGCTTATCACCAGCCGCGATGAGACTATCGACCGGCGCAACGTGATGGCTGCCGCCTGGTCGATGCCCGTCGAATTTGAACCGCCGCGCATTGCGATCGTGGTCGACAAAAGCGCGTGGTCCCGCGAGCTGATTGAACGCAGTGGGATGTTCGGGATAGTCATTCCGGGCGTCGCCGCCGCCAACTGGACCTACGCCGTCGGCAGCATCAGCGGTCGCGATGAAGATAAATTCAACGCTTATGGAATCCCGGCGATTAACGGCCCAGTGCTGGGCCTGCCGGTGATTGAAGAGAAATGCCTGGCATGGATGGAGTGCCGCTTATTACCGCCGACCTCCGCCGCCGAAAAATACGATACGTTATTTGGCGAAGTGGTGGCCGCTGCAGCCGATGAACGCGCATTTGTCGCCGGACGCTGGCAGTTTGATGCGGATAAATTGAATACATTGCATCACCTGGGCGCGGGAACGTTTGTGACGAGTGGGAAGATGGTGAAAGCGCCGGAGTAAACTCCGACGCCTGGTGTTGTAGGCCCGGTAAGCGCAGCGCCACCGGGCTTTGTTACAGAATAGTGCGGTTTGGTTCCCTCACCCCGCCCCTCTCCCTGTACGGTCCGGGGACATCATGAACACTTGTTCGGGGACATGGTAGACACTTACA
>RCUN01000022.1_pt1 | contig 221976 bp, 220 predicted proteins | sample 2166181 | NCBI WGS metagenome assembly RCUN01 (sample SAMN09932603, study PRJNA488358) | compost metagenome | feature: garden; material: soil; isolation source: compost soil in crotononitrile-enriched culture | place: Germany: Experimental Botanical Garden Goettingen | collected 2016-01-27 | reverse complement strand
TGTTCGATGCTGTGAGTGCCCACACAGATTGCTTGATTCAAATTGTTAAAGAGCGACGCAACAGTGTGTTGCTGCGGGAGTGGAATTCTACTCAACCGCCTTCTCGAGTCAAGCCTTATTTTCAAAGGCTTTTCGAGGTTATCGACTTGGCTTTCTGCGTTGCCGCTTGCCCTGTCGATGGAGGCGCATTATAGGGAGCTGGCTCGGATTGGCAAGGGTGATTTCGCATAAAATTCGCATTTCCAGATCAACCGCTCACCAATCAACCAAGGTGGTGTTTTAATGCTCATACAGGGTTCCGTATGCAGGCACTTTCTGCCCCTTGCGGGGTCAAGGGTGTCAGTAGATCAAGGTTGTATCGAATTGCCTTTCCCGAACGCCACAACCATGGTGATCGGGATCCGGCCTTCGGGTAACATAGCGCCCCTTTGCGATTCTCACACTCTTGGGCTTTGGAGAGTTTAATGCCTTTTGCACTTGGCCAGCGTTGGATTAGTGATACAGAGACGGATCTGGGGTTGGGGACTGTCGTTGCTGTTGAAGGACGCATGGTTACCCTGTTGTTTCCGGCTACCGGTGAAAACCGCATGTATGCCAAAGAAGAGGCGCCGGTCACCCGGGTCAGCTTCAATGTGGGCGATCAGATTGCCAGTCACGAAGACTGGACCATGATGGTCGAAGAAGTGCAGGAGAAAGACGGCCTGCTTATATATGTCGGTGTTCGCATCGACAATGATGAGCCCGTTGCCCTCAAGGAAGTGTTTCTCAACAACTTCATCAAGTTCAACAAGCCGCAGGATCGCCTGTTCGCCGGTCAGATCGATCGGATGTCCCGCTTTACCCTGCGCTACGAGGCGTTGGTCAACCAGCACCAGCGTCGTCGCAACCCGACCCGTGGTCTGGCCGGTGGCCGGGTCAGCCTGATCCCGCACCAGCTCTATATTGCCCACGAAGTGGGTCACCGCTACGCCCCGCGTGTATTGCTGGCGGACGAAGTAGGTCTGGGCAAGACCATCGAAGCGGGCATGATCATTCATCAGCAGTTGCTCTCCGGTCGCGCCCATCGCGTGCTGATCCTGCTGCCCGAGACTCTCCAGCACCAGTGGCTGGTAGAGATGCTGCGCCGCTTTAACCTGCACTTCTCCCTGTTTGACGAGGAGCGCTGCATCGAGGCATTCGCCGATGCAGAGAATCCCTTCGAGACCGAACAGCTGGTGATCTGCAGCCTCGACTTCCTGCGCAAGAAGCGTCGTCGCTTCGAACAGGTGCTGGAAGCCGAGTGGGATCTGCTGGTTGTCGACGAAGCACACCATCTGGAGTGGAGCGAAGATGCCCCCAGCCGCGCCTACGAAATGGTGGAAGCGCTGGCCGAACAGGTGCCGGGCGTGCTGCTGCTGACCGCCACCCCGGATCAGCTGGGCCACCAGAGCCACTTTGCCCGTCTGCGCCTGCTCGACCCGGAGCGTTTCTACGACTACGACGCCTTCCTCGCCGAGGAGCAGGCCTATGGCCAAGTCGCCAGCGCCGCGCAAGAGCTGCTGGAAGGTGAAACCCTGAGCGATGCAGCCAAACAGATCCTCGCCAGCCAGCTGGAAGGGCTGGACTTGAGTGATGCTGCAGCCCGCCAGCAAGCGGTCGCCAAGCTGCTGGATCAGCACGGCACCGGCCGGGTGCTGTTCCGCAACAGCCGCGCCAATATTCAGGGCTTCCCCGAGCGTCACCTCAACGTCTACCCCATGCCACTGCCGGATCAGTACAAGACCGCCATCAAGGTGATGGGCATGATGGGTGGCAACGGCGGCGATCTGCAGACCCGCGCCCTGCGCTACCTCTACCCCGAGAAGATCTTCCAGCAGTTCGAAGGCGACAACGCCACCTGGACCCAGTTCGACCCGCGCGTCGAGTGGTTGCTGGGACTGCTGCTCTCTGCCCGCCAGCAGAAGGTGCTGGTGATCTGCTCCGAAGCGGCCACCGCCATCGCACTGGAAGAGGCGCTGCGCACCCGTGAAGGGATCCGCGGCACTGTATTCCATGAAGGGATGTCCATCCTTGAGCGGGACAAGGCCTCTGCCTATTTTGCGCAAGAGGATGGTGGCGCCCAGGTGCTGCTCTGCTCCGAGATCGGTTCCGAAGGTCGCAACTTCCAGTTTGCCAGTCATCTGGTGCTGTTCGATCTGCCGCTCAACCCGGATCTGCTGGAACAGCGTATCGGCCGACTGGATCGTATCGGTCAGCAGAATACCGTCGAGATCCACGTTCCCTATCTGGAAGGGACTGCCCAGCGCGCCCTGCAGCTCTGGTATCACGATGGTCTGGACGCGTTCGAGCAGACCTGCCCGACTGCCCGCCCGGTATTCGAAGCGGTACGTGAAGAGCTGTTCGAGCTGCTGGCCGCCAACACCGGCGATCAGGCAGCCCTCGAGGCCCTGCTGGTCAAGACCCGCGAACTGCACGAGCCGCTCAAGGCCCGACTGGAGCAGGGCCGCGATCGCCTGCTGGAGATCCACTCCAGCGGTGGCGCCGCCGCCCAGCAGCTGGTCGACAAGCTGGCCGCCGAAGATGACGACACCGGCATGATCTCCTTCGCCCTCAAGATGTTCGACGAGATCGGCGTCAATCAGGATGACCGTGGCGAGAACGCGCTGGTGCTGACCCCGGGGGATCACATGCTGGTCTCCAGCTTCCCGGGCCTGCCGCAAGATGGCATGACCATCACCTTCGATCGCAACACCGCCCTGTCGCGGGATGACATGGCGCTGCTCTCCTGGGATCACCCCATGATGCGCGGCGGTATCGACCTGATCCTCGGTTCCGAGATCGGTGCTACCTCGGTCGCACTGCTCAAGAACAAGGCGCTGCCCATCGGCTCCATCCTGCTTGAGCTGATCTTCGTTGCCGAGTCTGCGGCCCATCCCCAGCTCTACCGTTTCATGCCGCCGACGCCGATCCGTCTGCTGATGGACAAGAACGGCCAGAATTTGGGTGAAAAAGTGGCGTTCGATGCCTTCAACCGCCAGCTGACTCCGGTCAACCGCCACCTCGGCAGCAAGCTGGTCACCGCGTCGCAACCGGTGATCCACGGTCTGATTGGCAAGGCTCAACCGATTGCCGAAGAGCTGAAAGCCGGGATTGTCGACAAGGCCCGTGCCCAGATGGCGCAGACCCTGCAGCAGGATCTCGATCGGCTGGAAGCGCTCAAAGCGGTCAACCCGAACGTGCGCGACAGCGAACTGGATTATCTGCACAATCTGCAGGCAGAATTGCACCACCTGATCGATCAGACCCAACTCAAGCTGGACGCAATCCGCTTTATCGTGGTCACCCATAACTGACAAGGTACCGACCGACAGCGGCCAGACCCAGCTCAAACTGGATACCCAATGCCGCTTTATCGTGGTCACCCATAACTGATGGGGGCTTGCCCCCACCTTCTGATGCGAGACATTTATGTTTGAATACTCACCGCCTCTGGAACCCTGGCTCGATATCCTGTTCAAGGACAAGGACATCATGGTGGTCAACAAGCCCACTGGCCTGCTGAGCGTCCCCGGGCGCGGCCCCGAGAATGAAGACAGCGTCCTGCATCGGGTGAAGCAGCAGCACCCCAAGGCGGCGGCGGCCCATCGCCTCGACATGTCCACCACGGGCGTCATTGTCATTCCCCTCAATCCCAATTCCCATCGGGAGCTGAGCCGACAATTTCGCGAGCGGGAGACCGAGAAGCACTACCTCGCCTGGGTGTGGGGCGAGCCGGAGGCAACATCGGGCCAGGTTGACCTGCCGCTCTGCGTCGACTGGCCCAACCGCCCGAAACAGAAGGTAGACCACGAGGAGGGGCGTCACGCTCTGACCCTGTGGGAAAAACTGAAGGTGGAGAACGGCAACAGCCTGATCAAGCTGACTCCCATCACCGGTCGCTCGCACCAACTGCGCGTCCATATGCTGGAGCTGGGGCACCCCATTTTGGGTGACAACCTCTACGCCCATCCGGATGCGCTGGCGGCAGCGCCCCATCTCTACCTGCATGCGGCCAGCCTGACCATCAGCCACCCCCGCAGCGGCGAGCGGATGACCTTCGAGGCGCCAGCGCCCTTCCCGCTCTGAGCGGAAGAGGCTCGCGCCAAATCGCAGAGATAAAAAAGCCCCCATCGCGAGATGGGGGCTTTTTCATTAGGGTCAGACGCGAATATCGATCTTGCTTCCCAAAGAAGCGCTGGCCGATGTCGGTGCTGCTGGAGCTGACTGAGCTGCTGTTGCCAGCAGTTTCAAAGCCGACTCGCCCTCCTGGGTCTGCTGTTTTTTGGCCAGGCTGGCCACCATCAGTGCAGAACCAAACGACGCATTTGCAGAACTAGAAATATCCATTGTGTACCTCCTGCCTAATCACTATCGGCCAGAGAATGGCAGACATGAGACCTATCGTTCAGAGCAGATATGCCTTGTCCGGCGCACGCCGTGCGAGCCAACGTTCCTCCATCTCCAGCAGGGTCTGATAGGCCTTTGATGCCTGCTCCGGGCGACTGAACAGATAGCCTTGTCCGTAGAGATGGATGTCGGTCAATGAACGCAGCACGTCGAGCTGGCCCTGGGTTTCAATCCCCTCGCATACCAGCTTCTTGCCCAGCATGGAACCCATGCGGCAGATGTTGGCCACCAGCTCGGCCGCCTCGATGGAGGTGTCTATGCCCTGGATGAAGGATCTGTCTATCTTCACCTTGCTCACGGGCAGCTTCTGCAGATAGCTGAGAGAGGAGTAACCGGTCCCGAAGTCATCCAGCGCCAGATGAACCCCTTGCTGACTGAGATCCTGCATCAACTGCAGCGAATTCTTCACCTCGCGCATGGTGGTGTCTTCCGTCACTTCCAGCACCAGGCAGGAGGCCGGAATGTGGTGTTCCATCAAGGCCTTGGCCACCAGCTTCAACAAGTTGCGCTGGTACATGCCAGGGGAGATGTTGACGCACATCTGCAGATCGACCAACCCCAGGTGTTGCCACTGGTGGAGCTGCTCGCACGCCGTGTTCAGTACCCAGCTGCCAAGCTTCTCGGCCAGCTGGAACTCTTCCGCCACCTGGATCACCTCGTTGGGAGGAATGAAGCCAAGCTCAGGATGACGCCATCTCAACAGCGCCTCGACCGCCTCGCAGCGACCGCTCTCCAGGTTGACGATGGGTTGGTAGTAAAGCTCCAGGGCGTTATGTTCAAGAGCCATCACCATGTCGGAAGCGAGGTGCTTGCGCCTGGTGGTTTCGTTGAGCAGGGAGCTGTCATAGATGACATAAGGGACATGGGTCTTGCGGCTGTGGAACAGCGCCTGCTCCGCCCGGCTCAGCAGCTCCTGGGTCTGGTTGCTGTCCGTGGGGAAGAAGGCGATACCTATGCCCACTTCCAGCCGGAAGGGATAGTTGTCGATGATGATGTCTTGTTTGATGGAGTGGAGCACTCTCGCCACCAGCTCCCTGACCTGACGCAGATCGCTGCTGTCTCGTTGCAGCATGGCGAGCTGATCGCCCCCCAGACGAGCCACCCACTCGCCGTTTTCACACAGGGCCCGCAGCCGCTTCGCCAGCTCCTGCAGCAGTATGTCCCCAGTGCTGTAGCCAAACTTGCTGTTGATGTCACGAAAGTCATTGATGTCGACCAGTACTAGGCCAAAGGGGGTATCACGGCTGACGTAAGACTCCATCTTCTCCAGCAAGGCCAATCGGTTGGCCAGGCCGGTCAGCGGATCGACCCGGGCCGTTCTGAAATGACGCCTGGCTTCACGCACCAGCAGACCGCTAAGCAGAATGACGGATATCACCAGGCCCAACACCATGAATAACAGCGCATCGCGCAGTTGGCCGAAGCGCTTGTCATTGCCCGAATAGACGTTGATGTTCTTCTGCATCATGGAGGCGAGAGAGTAGGAGAGCGGCTCCTGCAAGGGCGCAAGGGTCATCATGATCTGCTGGTAATCCGACATCCCCGGCTTCAGCTTGGTCAGCTCCGGCTCCAGCTTGCGGATGTTGTTCTCGGTCAGCTGCACCAGCCGCAGCGTCTTCGGATTGTCCGACAGGCTCTTGCGCAGTTGCCCACTCAGCAGGATCGGCGTCCGGCTCCACAGGATGTCGTAACGCAGCAGCAGGGTTTCATGATCGATACCGCCGTAGTGGTAAATCTCGACGGCATTGAGAAAGCGCCCCAGCTCTAGCTGCAACTGCATCAATGCCCAGGAGACGTCATAGGTGTACTTCTCCATTACCCGGGTCGCATTTTGTATCTGCACCAGGCAATACAGCGTGCTACCCGTGAATAACAGAATGGATAGATAAAGAACGCCGAGTAAGGGCCAGGCCCTGGTCTTCGCTTTCACCCAGTACTCCCGTAAGCCACCGTCTTTACTGCTGAATATCGATCGCACTCAGTTGCCAGATCATCATGTCGGTGAACTCGGATCGTTTGAGTTCAGGATGCTGATCCAGCGGCAGGATAAACCAAAGCGGCCCTTTGTCACGTACCCGCATGGTTACCCCATCATCTTGCCAGGCCAGAATGGGATCGTATTGCCTGACCTTATCCCAGTTGATCCGGATCTGAAAGCTGTTCAAGGCAGTGAGCGTGATGCTCTTGCCATTGGCCTTCACCGCCGTCAGCACGTCCGCCAGTTTGGGCCCCACGTATTTGTGCGGTTTGTCCACCCAGGGATTGCTCGTCACTATCTCATGCTGTGGCAGGGCCTGGATCATGGCCATGTCGAAATCAACTTCACCATCAGCCGGGTTGGCAGGGTCCAGATTCCCTGTCACCTTGAGGATCACCGGCCCCTCGGGAGCGGCCAGGACCATGGTGGGAACGACAAGGGAAAACAGTAACGGGATCAAACCTAATGTTCGCATGCTCACCTCAGATCATTTCACTATCAACAACTTCAGCTTAGTAGCACTAAAAAAAACGGCCCGCAAAAGCGAGCCGTTTGATGACTATGACGGAATTACATCATACCCATACCGCCCATGCCACCCATATCAGGCATGGCAGGGGTATCTTTCTTCGGCAGCTCGGAGATCATGCACTCTGTGGTGATCATCAGGCCGGCGATGGAAGAGGCGAACTGCAGGGCAGAACGGGTCACCTTGGTCGGATCCAGGATGCCCATGGCCAGCATGTCACCGTACTGCTCGGTGTAGGCGTTGTAGCCGAAGTTACCCTCACCGTTCTTCACGGCGTTGGCAATGACGGAGGCTTCTTCACCGGCGTTGATGACGATCTGACGCAGCGGTGCTTCCATGGCGCGCAGAGCGACCTTGATACCCACGTTCTGGTCTTCGTTGTCACCACGCAGGGAGGCCAGCTTGGCGGCCACGCGCACCAGCGCCACACCACCACCGGCAACCACGCCTTCTTCTACTGCAGCGCGAGTGGCGTGCAGGGCATCGTCAACACGGGCTTTCTTCTCTTTCATCTCGACTTCGGTGGCAGCGCCAACCTTGATGACAGCAACACCGCCGGCCAGCTTGGCCACGCGCTCTTGCAGCTTCTCACGGTCATAATCGGAAGAGGTATCTTCGATCTGCTGACGGATCTGAGCCACGCGGCTCTCGATCAGGGCTGCATCACCCACGCCATCGATGATGGTGGTGTTCTCTTTGGTGATGACGATGCGCTTGGCACGGCCCAGATCTTCCAGGGTCGCTTTTTCCAGCTCCATGCCCACCTCTTCGGAGATCACGGTACCACCGGTCAGGATGGCGATATCCTGCAGCATGGCCTTGCGACGGTCGCCGAAGCCCGGCGCCTTGACGGCGGCGACTTTCACGATGCCGCGCATGGTGTTGACCACCAGGGTAGCCAGCGCTTCACCTTCCACGTCTTCGGCCACGATGATCAGCGGTTTGCCCGCCTTGGCCACGCCTTCCAGCACCGGCAGCATTTCACGGATGTTGGAGACTTTCTTGTCCACCAGCAGGATGAAGGGATCATCCAGCTCGACGGAGCCGGTTTCCGGCTTGTTGATGAAGTAGGGGGAGAGGTAGCCACGGTCGAACTGCATGCCTTCTACCACAGCCAGCTCGTCTTCCAGACCCTGACCGTCTTCCACGGTGATCACGCCGTCACGGCCGACCTTGTCCATGGCTTCGGCGATCAGTGCACCCACTTTCTCGTCGGAGTTGGCGGAGATGGTGCCTACCTGAGCGATGGCGTTGTTGTCGGCGCAGGGCTGGGACAGTGCCTGCAGCTCGGCGACAGCGGCCACGACGGCCTTGTCGATACCGCGCTTCAGATCCATGGGGTTCATGCCGGCGGCAACGGCCTTCAGGCCTTCGTTGACGATGGCTTGCGCCAGTACGGTAGCAGTGGTGGTACCGTCACCGGCGGCGTCGTTGGCCTTGGAAGCAACTTCCTTGACCATCTGGGCGCCCATGTTCTGGAACTTGTCTTCCAGCTCGATCTCGCGGGCAACGGAGACGCCATCCTTGGTGATGGTCGGGGCACCGAAGGACTTGTCCAGTACCACGTTGCGGCCTTTCGGGCCCAGGGTCACCTTGACGGCGTCGGCCAGGATGTTGACGCCTTCCAGCATTTTGATGCGTGCTTCGTTGCCAAACTTAACTTCTTTAGCTGCCATGTTCTTCAGTCCTTAAATCAATTCGGGAAAAGGGGGAAGGTGATTACTCTTCGACAATCGCCAGGATGTCGGTCTCGGACAGGATCAGCACGTCCTGGCCATCCAGCTTCTCGGTCTTCACGCCGTAGCCTTCGTTGAAGATCACCTTGTCACCCACCTTGACGGCGAGGGCTTTGACATCGCCATTGTCCAGAATTCGGCCAGTCCCCACGGCAAGAACTTCACCACGGGTGGACTTCTGGGCCGCAGTGCCAGTCAAGACGATGCCGCCAGCGGATTTGGCTTCAGCTTCGATGCGCTTGATGATGACGCGGTCGTGCAGTGGACGAATTTTCATCGATAACTCTCCCAAAATGAGTCTCTGTGTTGCTTGAGGAATGGCCGCAGTCGGCCAAATTTGTTATGCCCCTGATCTGGGGCAATTTGGGTAGCCCTTCAAGGGCAAATACAAAAAAAATATTTTCACGTACTATGAGTATCTTTGATGGATCACCCACCCCCAATCAGGAAGGCGGATGGACGCGGCCAGCATTTCGGCCCAGAGCATATAGAGACCCTGCCTTGAGCCGACCCAACCCCATGCTGACCGCCCCCATGACGCCAATGCTGCTGCGCATGACGGGGCCCATGATCCTCGGCATCGTTGCCATCCTCGCCTTCAACCTGGTCGATACCTTCTTCATCGGCATGCTGGGCACGGAAGCGCTCGCCGCCATCAGCTTCACCTTCCCAGTCACCTTCGTGGTCACTTCCCTCACCATGGGGCTGGGAGCGGGACTGTGCGCCCTGCTCGGCCATGCCCTGGGCCAGGGCCGTCACGACGAGGCCGCCCGCATCACCACCGACTGCCTGTTCCTTGCCGTCATCCTGGTGACCCTGCTCGCCGTGCTGGGGGCGCTGACCATAGAACCCCTCTTTACCTTGCTGGGCGCCAGCGCCGAGCTCATTTCTCTCATCCACGACTACATGTTGATCTGGTATCTGACCGTACCCATGCTGGTCATTCCCATGGTCGGCAATGCCGCCATCCGGACCACGGGGGATACCAAGACCCCCAGCCTGGTGATGGGGGTGGCCGGTCTGGTCAACGGGGTGCTGGATCCCCTGCTCATCTTCGGGCCCGGCCCTTTCCCCGAATGGGGCATTCGCGGCGCCGCCATCGCCACCTCCCTCTCCTGGTTGATGGCCATGCTGGTCAGCCTGCACATACTGCGCCAGCGGGAGCAACTGCTGTCATGGCGCCTCTCCCCTCGCCCACAGCGGCTGGCCCACTGGCGCGCCCTGCTGCAGGTGGCCGTGCCCGCCTCCTTTACCAACATGCTCAACCCGCTGGCCAACGCCGTGCTGATGGTCATCTTCGCCGGTCTGGGTACCGAGGTGGTGGCCGCCTACGGAGCCGCCTCCAGGGTAGAGGCGCTGCTGCTGATCGTGATGATGGCGCTCTCTTCCGTGCTGGCCCCCTTCGTCTCGCAGAACTGCGGGGCGGGCAATCCGGCGAGGGCCAGGGCCGCCCTGCTGCTCTGCATGCGGTTCGCCCTGCTGTTCCAGCTCGCCATCTACGGCCTCGTCTGGCTGCTGGCGCCGCTCATCGCCAACCTGTTCAGCGATCACCCTCAGGTCGTTCGGCTGATCGTGCTCTACCTGCATTTGGTGCCCATCGGCTACGGTTTTCAGGGCATGGTGATGTTGCTGGCTTCGGCACTCAACGGCGTCAGGGCCTCGACGGTGTCATTCGTCTTCAACGGCATGCGGCTGTTCGTCTTCTTGCTGCCAGGGGCCTGGCTGGGCGCAAAACTGGGGGGAGAGCAGGGGATCTATCTGGGGATATTGCTGGCAAACCTGGCGGCGGGGCTGCTGGCCTGGGGCTATGCCCACCGCAGGTTTGAGAGGCTCTGCCATCAGGTCAACCCCTGACGGCAAGGGCCTCGGGATGGCGGCCGATTCCGTTCACTCACTCTTTGCGTTCAAATTCCCCTTCAATCGTGGTTCCACCACCCTTGGCCTGATCCGGCTGCCCCTCGCCAGGGTGCGCCTCGAACGGCGGTTGCTGTGCCTGGAAGCCACCCATCTGCATCCTGAACTGGCTGCTGCCCACCAGCTTGTCGGCCAGCTTGTTGCGCAGCCAGGGCTGCAGCAGCAGGATGCCGAAGAAGTCGGTCACGAAGCCCGGAATGATCAGCAGCAGACCGGCCAGCGCCAGCAGCATGCCCCCCATCACCTCGCGGCCCGGCATCTCGCCCTGCTGCATCTTCTGCTGGGCGCTGAACAGGGTCTTGATCCCCTCGCTACGCACCAGGGAAGAGCCCAGCACCGCGGTCAGTACCAGCAGGCCCACAGTCGGCAAGGCGCCTATCACCGAGCCCACCTCGATCATCACGGTGAGCTCCAGCAATACCAGGCCAACCAACAACAGTAACAACTTGCCCATAGCAACCTCAGTGCGGTGAAAAAATGAACCTGCAATCACACAGTCAGCGGAGTATGGCCCATACCAACTCGCCATCACGCAGGTCTCTTGTCAGTAAAATGGGGAGTCATGCCGGTTTTTCAAGTCTGCGACGCCAGACACCTCGGGATCGGAAGAAATATTTGGTCGCCCAACTGTGATTGAAGTGATTGTTCTGTCAAAGTTAATCGCTCAATTGCAATATCTGTTTAATGACCACAAGATATTTGAGGTTGCCTCAAATTTAGTGATCCAAGTCTAATATCAGATACCCCAATTGAGGTAAGATCTATTCCAGTCATTGCACAGGGAACCACGGGTTCCCCACTGCCCCACCCGATGTGTGGTGCTTCAGGATGAAATGTGCGTAAGGATGTCGCGGCCACTCGGTGAGGATCGTTTCCATTTATCTGATTTCTGAGGCATTACAATGAGCGACATCAAGAACGTCCGCATTGAAGAAGACCTGCTGGGCACCAAAGAAGTTTCCAACGATCTCTATTACGGTGTGCATACCCTGCGCGCCGTCGAGAACTTCAAGATCAGCACTCAGAAGATTTCTGACGTTCCCGAATTTGTCCGTGGCATGGTGCTGACCAAGAAGGCCGCCGCACTGGCCAACGGTGAGCTCGGCACCATACGTCCCGAAATTGCTGACAAGATCATCGAAGCCTGTGATCTGATGCTGAATACCGGCAAATGCTTCGACCAGTTCCCGGTCGATGTCTATCAGGGCGGCGCCGGTACCTCCGTCAACATGAACACCAACGAAGTGCTGGCCAACATCGCCTTGGAAATCATGGGTCTGGAGAAGGGACGTTACGACGTCATCAACCCGAACGACCACGTCAACAAGTGCCAGTCCACCAATGACGCCTACCCCACCGGTTTCCGCGTCGCTGTGGTCAACAGCACCGACACCACCCTGTATGCCCTGGAAGCGCTGATCGCAGCCTTCGATACCAAGGCCCAGGAATTCAAGAGCATCCTGAAGATGGGCCGTACCCAGTTGCAAGATGCTGTCCCCATGACCCTGGGCCAGGAGTTCCATGCCTTCGCCGTGACTCTGCGCGAAGAGATCAAGTCCATCAAGCGTTGCCAGGAACTGCTGCTGGAAGTGAACCTGGGTGCCACCGCCATCGGGACCGGTCTGAACACCCCGCCCGAGTACTCCGCCCTGGCCATCAAGCGGCTGGCCGAGATCACCGGTCGCGCCTATGTGCCGGCAGAGGATCTCATCGAAGCGACCTCCGACTGCGGTGCCTATGTGATGCTGCACGGTGCCATCAAGCGTCTGGCCATGAAGCTGTCCAAGATCTGCAACGACCTGCGTCTGCTCTCCTCCGGTCCGCGCACTGCCCTGAAGGAAATCAACCTGCCGGAAATGCAGGCTGGCTCCTCCATCATGCCGGCCAAGGTCAACCCGGTCATTCCGGAAGTGGTCAACCAGTCCTGCTTCAAGGTGTTCGGTAACGACGTCACCATCACCTTCGCCGCCGAAGCCGGTCAGCTGCAGCTGAACGTCATGGAGCCGGTGATTGGTCAGGCCATGTTCGAATCCCTGAGCCTGATGGAAAAAGCCTGCATCTCCCTGCGCGAGAAGTGCGTGGAAGGCATCACCGCCAACCCGGACATCTGCATGAACCACGTGCTGAACTCCATCGGCATCGTGACCTACCTGAACCCCTTCATCGGTCACCACGAGGGTGACATCGTCGGCAAGATCTGTGCCCAGACCGGTAAGAACGTCCGCGAAGTCGTGCTTGAGCGCGGCCTGCTGACCGCCGAGCAACTGGACGAGATCCTCTCCATCGAGAACCTGATGAACCCGCAATACAAGGCCAAGCGTTACACCCGCGAAGCCACCGTATAAGCGAGCAGATGGGCCGGGTTTATCCCGGCCCATTAAAGTCAATTCCCGAGCGACCTCCTGCAAGTCCCATCGGGAATTGGCTTTTCAGCCCAATAAAACCTAAAAAAACTGGAAAATGGAGTGTTCGCTATGATTGGAATCGAGTTACTTGTGGTGCTCGCCGCTATCTATCTGGGAGCCCGGATAGGCAGCATAGGTATCGGCTTTGCCGGTGGTCTGGGGGTGCTGGTGCTGACCTGGGGTCTGGGCATGCCCATCCCGAGCGATCAGCTGGTGACCTACCTGCCCTGGGACGTGATCATGATCATCGCGTCCGTCATCTGCGCCATCGCCTGCATGCAGCTCGCCGGCGGGATGGACTATCTGGTGCACCTGGCCGAGAAGGCCCTGCGCAAGAATCCCAAGCACATCACCTTCGCCGCCCCGGTCGTCACCTACCTGATGACCATGCTGGCCGGTACCGGTCACACCGCCTTCTCCACCCTGCCGGTGATCGCCGAAGTGGCCAAGGAGCAGGGCATTCGCCCGTCCCGTCCGCTCTCCATCGCGGTCGTTGCCTCCCAGATAGCCATCACCGCCTCCCCCATCTCGGCGGCCGTGGTTGCCTTCTCCGGCATGCTGGAGCCGCTGGGCGTTGACTACCTGACCCTGCTGGCCATCTGCATCCCGTCCAGCTTCATCGCCTGTCTGCTGGGGGCCTTCGTGGCCAACATGCTGGGCAAGCCGCTGGAGCAGGATGAAGTCTATCTGGAGCGCAAGGCCAAAGGCCTGATCAAGCTGCGCGGCACCAGCAAGGTTGAGCTCAAGCCCTATGCCAAGCTCTCCGTCGGCATCTTCATCGTCGCCATCGTCGCGGTCATGGCCTATGCCACTGCCATCTCAGGCAACGTGGGCCTGATCGCCAGCCCGCCCATCCCCCGCGATGGCGCCATCATGGGCATCATGCTCTCCGCCGCCACCCTGATGGTGCTGTTCTGCAAGCTGGACGCCGCCCAGATCACCAACATGCCGACCTTCAAGTCCGGCATGTCGGCCTGTATCTGCGTGCTGGGCGTGGCCTGGCTCGGCAACGTCTTCGTGAAAGGCAACATGGTCGAGATCCAGGCGTTCGCCGGCGATCTGCTGAGCCAGTACAGCTGGCTGCTGGCCGTGGTGCTGTTCTTCTCCTCCATGCTGCTTTACTCCCAGGGCGCCACCACCAAGGCCCTGATGCCGGCTGCGCTGGCACTGGGTGTCAGCCCGCTGGCGGCCATCGCTTCCTTCGCTGCCGTGAGCGCCCTGTTCGTGCTGCCGACCTACCCGACCCTGCTGGCGGCGGTCGAGATGGACGACACCGGCTCCACCCGGATTGGCAAGGCGGTGTTCAACCACCCCTTCTTCATCCCGGGCGTGGCCACCATCGCCATGGCAGTGGCACTGGGCTTCTTCTTCGGCGGTCTCATCCTCTGATAGCGGTCCCCTCCTTTGCGAAACGGCCCTCCGGGGCCGTTTTTTTATGCCTGCTGCGGGCAGGATCCCACCTCTACGCCCATAAAAAAGCCGCTCAAGGGAGCGGCTCTCGTCACTGTGATGGCACCCTCAGGCGGTGGTCTGCCGGGTCCCGAAATAATCGGCGAGGAAGTCGTCGAAGGAGAGGCTGTCGCCGCGCTCCCGCTCCCGCTGCTTGGCCAGGGACTCCCGCGCCTCACCGGCGAAGTAGGCCTCATCCCAGTACTGCAGCTCACCGGCCAGCATCTCTTCCCGGTAGCGGCTCGCCAGCTCGTCGCCGAAGCAGCCATTGTCCTGGCCGCTTTCCAGCAACTGCTTGAGCAGGCGGGCGGAATAGGTCAGCTCGGGATTGAGCAGCTTCTCGCGGTGCATGGCCAGCGTCTCGCGGTAGCGGTTGCGGCCGCAGCAGCGATCCAGCAGCCCGGCGACCTGGTCCAGCTCGTCGAACAGCTGGAGCCCGAACTCCTTGAGGCCGATGGCAGCACCCTGTTCATCTTCCAACTCCAAACCAGGACGGCGCCCTTCCAGCACCACCTTGTTCTGGTTGCGGCGGTTACGGGCAATCTCCTCCTCGGTCAGCAGCGGGGAGGGTCGCAGCAGGCACCAGACCAGGAACAGATCGAAGAAGCGGATCTGATCCACCTCGATGCCGAACGGGGTGAAGGGGTTCACGTCCACGGTGCGCAGCTCGATGTATTCGATGCCGCGCTGCTCCAGCGCATCCGAGGGCTTCTCGCCGCTGCGCGGGGTACGCTTGGGCCGGATAGGAGCATAGAGCTCGTTCTCCAGCTGCAGCACGTTGTCGTTGAGCTGGCGGTACTCGCCGTTCACCTTGACCCCAATCTTGGCAAACTCGGGATCATGGGTGTTGATGGCGCGGCGCAGGCTGCTCACGTAGGCCGGCAGGTTGTCATGGCTGATCTTGAGCCCCGCCTGGGCGCTGTTGGTGTAACCGAGATCGGACAGGCGCAGGGCGGTGGCATAGGGCAGATAGAGGGTTCCCTTGCCGGTCTTCTGGAATGGCAGGCTGCTCTTGCGCCCCTTGAGGAAGGAGTCGCAGATGGCCGGGGAGGCGCCGAACAGATAGGGCACCAGCCAGCCGAAGCGGTAGACGTTGCGAATAAGCCCCATGTACTTGTCGGAGATGAAGCGCTGGCTGCAGCACCCCTCTCCCACCAGATCCTGCCACTCGCACCAGAAGCTGTCCGGCATGGAGAAGTTGAAGTGCACCCCGGCGATCACCTGCATCAGGCTGCCGTAGCGGTTCTTCAAGCCTTGGCGATAGAGGGTCTTCATGCGCCCGATGTTGGAGCTGCCGTACTGGGCCAGGCGAATGCTCTCCTCGTCGCCGACGAAGCAAGGCATGGAGAGCGGCCAGATCCGCTCATCCCCCAGGTGGTGAATGGCGTGACGGTGGATGTCGCCGAGCTGCTCGATCAGGCTCTCGATGGAGTCGGTCGCCGGGGTGATGAACTCCAGCAGGCTCTCGGAGTAGTCGGTGGTGATGTTGGCATGGGTCAGCGCCGACCCCAGGCCTCTGGGGTGATCGGTCTGGGCCAGGGTCCCTTCGGGGGTGATGCGCAGACATTCACGCTCGATCCCGCGCCGGATCCCCTTGAGGGCGGTCACCCGTTCCGGGGTTCCCAGCGCGGTCAGCAACTCGGTGAGCGACAAGCTAGTAGTAGTCATATTCACGGCTCATGTATGGCCGCCCCACCTGGGGCGGCGCTCATTTTTATGCAACGCCCCTCAAGGCAATTGCAGTGGATAGATGGGAAGATGAAGCTCGCTCAAGGGTTTTTCAAGCTTTTGCTTGTCCCCCACCACCACAATCACCATGTCGGCGGGATCGAGCCAGCGGGCTGCACTGGCTTTTAGCGTCTCGGGTGACACCGTTTTGATCAGCTGATTCTGGGCCTGCACATAGTCCGGCTTCAGGTCATACATGATCATCTGCAGCAGGAAGCCCGCCTTCTGGCCCAGGGTCTCGTAGGAGAGCGCATCCTGCTGGGAGACGGCGCTGCGCATGTAGGCCAGCTCCACCGGGGTGGGCCCGCTCGCACGGTAGCCGTCCATCTCCTTGAGGAACTGACGGATGGCATCCGCGGTGGCGTCGGTGCGCACGTTGGCGCCGGTGGCGAAGATGCCGGCCTCGCGGTTCGCCTGGAAGCCCGAGCTGGCACCATAGGTGTAGCCCTTGTCTTCCCGCAGGTTGAGGTTGATGCGGCTGTTGAAGTTGCCCCCCAGGTTGAAGTTCATCAGGTTGGCGACGAAGTACTCCCCCGTGGTGTCAAACGGCATGGCACGGCGACCGATGCGGATCACCGACTGGGGCGCCCCCGGCTTGTCCACCAGGTAGATGCCCGCCTTGGCCTGCTCCCCCTTGAGCTTGAGATCCCCCAGAGTCGGTGCCGCCCCCTGCCACTCGGTGAGGAAGCCCAACTGCTGTTCCACCTGCTGCTGGGTCACGTCCCCGGTCACCACCACCTTGGCATTGGTCGGGTTGTAGTAGGCATGATAGAAGCGCTTCACGTCCGCCAGGGTCAGCTTCTCGACGTCGGTCAGCACCCCGTCGGTCGGCTGGCCGAGGCGATTCTGCTTGCCGTACACCAACTCCCGGAACGCCTGCCCCGCCAGCCACTCGGGCTGCTGTTCGCTCTGTTTCATCCCTTGCAGCGTCTGTGCCTTGAGCCGCTCGAAGTCCGCCTCCCGCAGACCGGGTTGCAGCAACACCTCGCGCACCAGTGCCAGCGTCTGGGGCAGCTTGTCGGTCAGGCTACTGATGGTGATGAGATTGTTGTACTGGGCGGTCGAGACGCTGATGCTGGCGCCGAGCTTTTGCAGCTCGTCGCTGAGCTCGGCCTCGGAGAGGCGCGCCGTCCCCTGCCCCAGCATGGCGGCGGTGAGGCTGGCGAGCCCCAGCTCACCCTTGCCCTCGGCCCGGATGCCCCCCGGCAGGGCGATCATGATGGAGACGGCCGGGATCTCGTCACTTCGGGTACCGATGATCTCGATGCCCTTGTCCAGCTTGCCATGCCAGATGGCGGGCACCTTGACGCTGACCGCCTCTGCCGTCCTGGGCTGCACGCTGCGATCGAAGCTGTCCTTGATCGTTTGCTGGGCCAGCGGCTCCCCATGCTGGCTGTAATCCGGCAGCTCGCGCTTGGCCGGGGTGAAGTTCGGCGTGCCCGCCTGCCACTGGGTCTTGCCCTTGGGCACCACGCTCAGCACCACGGAGTGCCTGTTCGCGATGAACTTGTCGTAGGCTGCCTTGACCTGCTGGGCATTCACTTGGCTGATGGCATCCAGGTTCTTGAACACATAGTTGGGGTCCCGGGTCATCACCTGACCCATGGCGAGCTGGCTCACCTTGCCCTCGATGCTGTCCAGCCCCCAGATGGCGGAGGCACGGTAGCTGCTGATGGCCTTCTCCAGATCCGCGGGCTTGATGCCGCGTTGGGCAAATTCGCCGATCACCTTGTCCACCTCCCCCTTGAGGGTCTTGAGGCTGCCATCCACCGCCGGGTTCGGGTAGGCGTAGACCGCCAGGGTACAGGCCAACTCCTCGCAGGAGTGGGACGCCCCCACCTCGATGGCCTTGCCGGTCTTGACCAGGGACTGATAGAGCATGGAGCTGGCGGAGCCGCCGAGCACGTCGGCAAAGATGTCCAGCGCCGGCTCCTGGGGGTCGCCGAGGGCGACGGTCGGATAGCTGATGTAGAGCAGCGGCAGGTGCACCTTGTCTTCCAGCGTCACATAGCGGGTCTCGGGCAGGGTCGCAGGCTCCGGCGTCGGCTCGGCCACCTCGGGGCCACGGGGGATGGGGCCGAAGTACTGCTCAATCCAGGCCAGCGCCTGCTTGGTGTCGAAGTCGCCCCCCAGGGTCAGCGTGGCGTTGTTCGGGCCATACCAGCGCAGGAAGAACTGCTTGAGGTCGTTCACATCGACCCTGTCCAGATCCTCCACATAGCCGATGGGCTGCCAGGAGTAGGGGTGGGTGCGCGGATAGAGCGCCTCCCCCACCTTCTCGCTGAGCAGGCCGTAGGGCTGGTTGTCGATGCGCTGGGCCCGCTCGTTCTTGACGGTGGCACGCTGGATCTCGAACTTCTTCTGGCTCACCGCATCGAGCAGGAAACCCATGCGATCCGCCTCCAGCCAGAGCACCTTCTCCAGCTGGTTGGCCGGTACCGTCTCGAAATAGTTGGTCCTGTCCTTGTTGGTGGTGCCGTTCATCTCGCCACCGGCCTCATTGATGATCCGCATGTGCTCCTGATCGCCCACGTGTTTGGAGCCCTGGAACATCATGTGCTCGAAGAAGTGGGCAAAACCCGACTTGCCGACCGTCTCCCGCGACGACCCCACGTGATAGGTGACATCCAGGTGCACCAGGGGGTCGGATTTGTCCGGCGCCAGGATCACGGTCAGGCCGTTGTCCAGCCTGTACATCTGATAGGGAATGCCGAGCTTGCCTTCCTGCTTGACCTGCTCGGACACCAGGGTGGGCGCTGCCAGCACGGGCAGGGAGAATCCCAGGAGAATGCTTAATGGAATGAGTTTGTTCACGGTTACCTCGTGAGTGACAAAAATGGGCTAGAAGATCTGGCTGGCCAGCAGAAACACCAGGGCATAACGAAGCAATTTACCGAGCCCGATCAGGATGAGAGAGCGCCAGAAGGAGAAGCGAAGCCAACCGGCCAGCAGGCAGAGGCCATCACCGATCACCGGCGTCCAGGCGAGCAGCAGGCACCAGTGACCATGCTGTTTGAGCCAGGCGAGCGCCTTTTGTTCCCCACGGCCTTGAAAATCTTCCGGTTTTTTCTTGTGTGTGGCGAGCCGGCCGAGCCACCAGGTGGTCATGGAGCCCAGGGTGTTGCCCAGCGTCGCCCACAGCAGCAGGCTGGCCATGCTCCACTCTCCCCGGGTGGCCATGGCCCCCAGCAGCACTTCCGAGCTGCCGGGCAGCAGGGTGGCCGAGGTGAAGGCGCTCAGAAACAGCCAACCCAGCCCCATCTCGGCAATGTCGTTCATCCGGGCTGGCCGTCGGCGGCAGGCATGCGCAGCAGCAGCTTGCCCCGCACATGGCCACCCTCGATGGCGCCATGGGCCAGTGCCCCTTCCGCAAGGGGGAACTCACCGGAGAGGGTGACATGCACATCTCCCTGACGCAGCAGCATCAGCATCTGGGTCAGCTGTTTTTGATCGGGGTGGACCAGCATGCCGAGCACCTCTATGCCCGCCTCGGCCCCCGCCTCCTTGATCTGCTGGGCCGTGATGGTGGGCACAGTCACCAGGCGGCCACCCGGTTTGACGCAGGCCAGCGCCGCCTTGCCGCTCTCGCCGCCCATCAGATCCAGCACCAGATCGACCTGACCCACCTGGGCAACCCAGTCTGCATCATGGTAATCCACCATCTGGCTGGCCCCCAGCCCGTGCAGGAAGCTGTGGTTGTCGCGACTCGCCGTCGCCACCACCTCGGCGCCATAAGCGCTGGCAAACTGTACCGCCAGATGGCCCACACCGCCGGCACCGGCCAGGATCAGCACGCGCTGCCCGCCCTTGAGGACACCGTGTTCGAACAGTCCCTGCCAGGCGGTGAGGCCCGCCAGCGGCAGCGCAGCCCCCTGCTTGAGACTGACCCCGTCGAGCCTGACCAGCTCGTCCTCGCGTACCACCACAGATTCCGCATAGCCACCGGCCGTCAGGGGAAAGCCCACCATGCCGCACACCGCATCCCCTTCCACCAGGGTGGCGACATGGGGGCCGACCTTCTCCACCACGCCGGAGACGTCATAGCCCGGGGTCCAGGGCAGCTTGTCCTTGTTCTGGGCCGCCGCCCAGCCGAGGCCGGCCCGGGTCTTGGCATCGATGGGGTTGACCCCCGCAAAGCAGATGCGTACCCGGACTTCCCCCTCGGCGGGCACCTTGTCCAGGGAGGGGTTGAGCCGAAGTACCGAGGGATCGCCGAATGCGGTAATCTGTAGCTGCGTCATTGCACAATCCATCCTGTTGATTGATCAAGGGTCAACAGAATAACAGCGAGGGCACCATGGCTCGAATGTTTCTTATTCCTCTGTTGCTGGCCCTGGGGTGGTGGGCGTTTCTGCTCTACTTCCGCATTCCGCTCAAGCAGGGTGCCAAGGGGTTTTACTGGATCATCGGCATAGGTGGGGGACTTGCCGCCTTCTTCAGCCTGATGATGGTGCTCACCCACTGACGCCGCCTGCGGCAACAAAAAGGCCACCCTGAGGTGGCCCGGATCTCAACCCGCCTGCGCACTGAGGTGGTAGTGGCGATTGCTGCCCTGCCCCAGCACCCCCTGGGCCAGCAGATGCTGGAACACCCTGTCCACCTCTTCCAGCGACAGGGAGAGGGCCTCGGCCACCTTGCGCTTGCTGCACTTGAGCTCGCCACTCTCCAGCGCGCTGCGCACCTGGGCCACCACGGCCGGTGCGGGCTCGGGTCTGCTCACCACCATGGGCACGGCGACAGCTGACTCGACTTGGCGAACCTCGGCTTCTTCCCGCGCCCGTTGCCACTGCCATTGACGGCGGAAGCGGTTCTCCTCGCCGATCAGGCTGACGAAAAAGGCACCGAACGCATCCAGCAACACCGAGAGGAAGCAGACCAGCAGGAACTGTACCTGGCTGATGCTCATGCCCACCCCGTCCGCCAGGCTGCTCATCAACCCCAGCATGGAGGATTGCTCATTGAGAGGCTTGGCGTCGCGCTCCTGGCGCAGCTCATCCTGCTTCAGCCTGAGCTTGGTGTTGGCCTGCTGCAATCCGCTCACCCCGCTGGAGATCCGCGCCATCTCTATGTACTTGCGCGCCGCCTCCTCGTTGAGCTGGATCTGCCGCTCTATGCTGGCAATCTGCTCGTCGAAGCGGGCGATCTCCCTCTCGTGGCGCGCCTGCTGGCTCAGGATGGTGTTGGTGGCGCTGTTGATGCCGCCAATGCTGCCACCGATGGAGATGGCAGCCAGCACGCTGTAAAACAGCAGCGACCAGAAGGCACCGCCGAGATCCCGCCGTGCCTTGCACTCGCCATATTCATACCAGACATAGAACTTGCCCAGCTCGAAGATGATGGCCAGGCCGCCAAACAGCCACTTCATCAGCGGGTTGTCGTCGATGGAGAGAAACAGCAGCAGGGAGAAGACGATGGAGGCCAAAATGGCCAACCCGGTAAAACTGTACACCGTGGTCAGTGCGAACCAGCCCTTGGGATAGCGCAATGCGGCGGGAGCCTGTGTGGTCATGATGAAGAGGGAGTGCCGTGCAGGAAAAGTTGGCTGCCGATTATAGTCACCGGGCGGTCGGAGAGAAGGGCAAATACCTGAATTCCTTCATATGGATAACCAGCTGTCCATAGTGCGACCAAAACGGACGAATCGGCAGCAGAAAACCGCTACAATCCACCTCAGACTTGAAGGGCATGTTTCGTTGTGCCCGGGTTCAGCCCGGCGCGCTACACTGACTCCCTATTGCCATTATCCGAGGCCATCATGAACAGAACGACTAAGCTGCTGCTCTCCCTTCTTCTGGTTGTCGGCACCTCCACCTCATCGGTCCAGGCTCAGGAGCAGGGGAATCAAACTTTCTCCGTTGACGAGCTCACCTTCAAACTGGACTGGAATGACACGCAATTTGACTGGTCGCAGACCGGCTGTCTGGATCTGGGGGTCGGTGAGGAGACCTCACCCGATTGCAAGGGCGTGAAGCTCAATCTGGATGATGAGGCGCTCCGCAACCAGCCCCCCAGCAGCAACCAGATCCCGACCAACCCGGAACAGTGACCAGTAACGACAGGAGCCACTCTGATATGAAAGATCCCAAACGCAGTACCATGATAAACCGCAGCGCTCTGCTGCTCTCTCTGCTGATGGCCCAGGGCGTCGCCTTTGCGGCCCCTCCCTCCAAGAACAACGACGACGTCAGGATCTCCACCGATCGGGGCCAAATCAGCCTGGATTGGGACGACAAGGAGTACGACTGGTGGCAGAACAACTGCCTGAATATCAGCACCCGCAGCAGCAGTATCAAACTCAACTGTGACAACATGGATGGCAAGTATCGCGACCACTACAACCGCAGCATCCACAGCGGCAACAACCCAGGCAAGGGCCACGACAAGAACGACTGGGACAATAATGACAACGGGAAGTACAAAGAAAAAGGCAACGGGAAAGGCAAAAACAAGTGATGGTTCAGGGGCCCCGGCCCCTGAATGCGGCCACCTGTGTAGGCGGTGGCCGCCATATCCTACGCTCGGCTCACGAGCCCCGGGAACAGGCAACTGCCATTCTGCCATTCTGCCAACCCAGGCTCAATGGAACACCTTGATACCCTTGGCAAAAAAGTATGAACCAGGCCATTTCACGAACGTTCACCGCCCATTTCTGACAATATTCACAACGATGATGCCAGGATCCTGTTCCGCCCCGGTTAAGGCTGGCGGCGATAGACTGCCTCTCCTCCAGCCGTCATCGAGGCCATCATGCGCAATACCATCTCCCATCTGCTCGCCCGGTTACTGAACAGCGGCGCCGCATTTGAAGCCCCTCTTGCCCGGCGCAGCGCCGCCCAGGATCCCGGCGCCCGCCAGGAAGCACAGGGAGCGAGACGGCCGCCACAGGGCAATAACGCCTGCACCGAGAGCTCTGGCAAGCGCGACGGTGACAAGGTCGGCCGCTGACCGCCCCTGCTGGCGTCTACCAGTAATTTTCCACGCTGATGTTGCCGGGGGCCCGGCGCAGGTTCTTGGCAAGACCCAGATCCAGCAGGGTTAGCTGCGTCTCCTTCACCATGGCGGGATTGCCGCAAATCATCACCTGGCTATGCTCGGCCGAGAAGGCGAGTCCGACCCTGGCCTGCAGCTCGCCGCTGGCGATGGCCGCCGGGATCCGACCGGGCAGCGCACCGGGCCAGGGTTCGCGGCTGACGAAGGGTACATAGTGAAAACGGGGTCCATACTGCTCGACCAGGCTGGTAATCAGGCCCTGATAGGTGAGCTCCTCCCCCTTGCGCACCCCCTGTACCAGCACCAGATTCTCGAAACGCTCGAATGCCTCCCCCTCCGCCAGCATGGCGAGGAAGGGGCCTATGGCCGTGCCGGTGGAGAGCAGCCAGAGATCCCGTCCCGGCGGGAGCTCGTCCAGGGTCAGGAAACCCGTGGCCTGGGACTGAACCAGCAAGGTATCTCCCAATTGCAAGGCTCCGAGGGCGGGAGTCAGTTCGCCGTCCGGGATCTCCACCAGATAGAATTCGTGATAGGGGGCTGAGGGGGGATTGACGAAGGAATAGGCGCGCTGGATCCGCTGCTCGCCCCGTTGCAGGGCCAGCTTGGTAAATTGCCCCGCCTTGTAGGGGGCGAGATCCGCCGCTATGCGCAAGGAAAACAGGGTGGGCGTCCACTCGATGCGCTCGAGTACCCGACCTTCGACCCAGGCTGCCATACAGGTTCTCCTCCAAAAGAACAGAACCTCACTCTACCCCTTGATCCCCTCTTGATTCAAAAAGAAAAAAACCCGCGCATGTGCGCGGGTTTTTTCTGCAAAGCGAATCGCTATTACAGAGCAACAACCTGGATCTGTACGGTTGCCTTGACGTCAGCGTGCAGCTGAACAACAACTTCGTACTCGCCGGTGTTACGCAGAACGTTGCCCATGCGGACCTCGCTCTTGGCAACAGCGACGCCGGCAGCAGTGATGGCTTCAGCCACGTCACGGGTACCGATGGAACCGAACAGCTTGCCTTCGTCGCCAGACTTGGAGGCGATGACAACGGCAGCCAGTTCACCCAGCTTGGCAGCGCGCTCTTCAGCGGCAGCTTTACCGGCAGCCAGTTTGGCTTCCAGTTCAGCACGGCGAGCATCGAAGGTCTCGATGTTGGCCTTGGTAGCCATAACGGCTTTGCCTTGCGGGATCAGATAGTTACGGGCGTAGCCAGCTTTAACAGCGACTTGATCACCCAGACCGCCCAGTTTGGCGATTTTGTCGAGCAGGATAACTTGCATTACCTTTCCTCTATAAAAGTTGAGTTAGGCTTAAGTGCCGGACCGATTCTTACTTGTTGTGCAGATCGGTGTACGGCAGCAGAGCCAGGTAACGAGCACGCTTGATGGCGCGTGCCAGCTGACGCTGATACTTGGCGCGGGTACCGGTGATACGGCTCGGTACGATCTTGCCAGATTCAGTGACGTAGTTTTTCAGAGTAACGATATCTTTGTAGTCGATCTCGGTAACGTTCTCGGCGGTGAAGCGGCAGAACTTACGACGACGGAAATAACGTGCCATGGCCTTTATCCTCTAATGCGGTGATCTAAGAATTACTCTTCGGAAGACGCTTCAACAGCATCTTCGCGGCGCTCGTCGTCACGACGGGTGAAGCGCTCTTCCTTGGCCTTGGCCATCGGAGAAACTTCAGTCACGGCGTGCTTGGTGCGCATGATCATGTTGCGGATAACGGCATCGTTGAAGCGGAAGTTGGTTTCCAGTTCGTCGATAACGGCCTGCTCAGCTTCTACGTTCATCAGAACATAGTGAGCCTTGTGCAGCTTGTCGATCGGGTAAGCCAGTTGACGACGGCCCCAATCTTCCAGGCGATGAATGGTGCCACCAGCGGTGGTGATAGCGCCGGTGTAACGCTCGATCATGCCAGGTACTTGCTCGCTCTGGTCCGGATGAACCATGAAGACGATTTCGTAATGACGCATTTTAGCTCCTTACGGATTAATTCAGCCTCCGCCCAGGTGCAGCCAGACCTCGGAGGCAAGGAACATAGTGGTGTTTAGACGCTGCTTTCTAGGGCGGCGTATTGTACGAAATCACATCTCCCACTGCAACTGGCGTCGACAGATGTTTTTGTCGATGACCTTGATGCAAAACTTCAATTGATAACAATTATCATTTAGATCTATTCTATCTCCATGCTCTTATGGAGGGTGACACCATGCAACCCGCATTGACCACGGCCATCCCGGCCCGCAAATTCAAGCTGACCCTGCTTGGCCCCGCCTTCATCGCCGCCATCGGCTACATAGATCCGGGCAACTTCGCCACCAACATCCAGGCCGGCTCCACCTTTGGTTATCAACTGCTGTGGGTGGTGGTCTGGGCCAACCTGATGGCCATGGTGGTGCAGACCCTCTCCGCCAAGCTCGGCATCGTCACCGGCAAGAATCTGGCGGAGCACATCCGGGACAAATTACCCAAACCGGCAGTCTGGGCCTACTGGGTGCAGGCGGAGATCATCGCCATGGCCACGGATCTCGCCGAGTTCATCGGCGCTGCCGTGGGCTTCAAGCTGCTGTTCGGGGTGACGCTGCTGGAAGGGGCCTGCATCACTGCCGTGGTCACCTGGGGCATTCTCATGCTGCAATCCCGCGGCCAGAAGCCGCTGGAGTTCGTGGTGGGCAGCCTGCTGCTGTTCGTGGCCGCCGCCTATATTGTCGAGCTGGCCTTCTCCCGCCCCCATCTGCCGAGCCTGCTGGAAGGCGCCCTCTTCCCCAGTCTGCCCAACGGCGATGCCGTCTATCTCGCCGCCGGCGTGCTGGGGGCGACAGTGATGCCCCACGTCATCTACCTCCACTCGGCGCTGACCCAGCACACCCAGGATCAGGGAACCCTGTCCCAGCGGCTGCACAGCACCCGGGTCGATGTGGCCATTGCCATGACCATAGCCGGCTTCGTCAACCTGGCCATGATGGCCATGGCCGCTGCCGCTTTCCACGACGCGGGCCACCAGCAGGTGACGGAACTGGAAACGGCCTACCAGACGCTCACTCCCTTGCTGGGTCAGGCTGCCGCCACCCTGTTCGGGCTCTCTCTGGTCGCGTCCGGCATCTCCTCCTCCGTAGTCGGGACTCTGGCAGGCCAAGTGGTGATGCAGGGCTTCGTGCGCTTCACCATTCCGCTCTGGCTACGCCGGGCCATCACCATGGCCCCCGCTTTCGTGGTGATCGCCATGGGACTCAACACCACTGAGATCCTGGTGCTGAGCCAGGTCATTCTGAGCTTTGGCATAGCCCTCGCGCTCATTCCCCTGCTGATGCTCACCGGCGATCGCACCCTGATGGGGGAGCATCGCAACCATCCACTGACCCAGGCAATCGGTCGCCTCATCGTCGCGCTGGTGATCGGCCTCAACGCCTATCTGCTGGTCACCATGATCTAGTGTTCACTCCGCCATCTTCGAGCCGGCTCGTTAACAGAGGTTAATGAGCCGGCCCCCGCTTTGGCGTATGCTGCCGCTTTCTCTTCTCTATTTCTCGTTGCGGAAGCCTTGCCATGGAACATACCCGAGTCAGCTTCGTGCTGGGCCATCATCAGGAACAGGCCTGCGTCGTCTATTGCGAGCAGGGGCAACCCAGCCTGCTGGTCACCAACCTCACCCCCTTCCATCCCCAGAGCCACCTCTGGCCCGATCAACCGGGGGATGTGGGCACTGTGCGCTGGGATGGGGGCGAGGCGGCCGTGGGCCCCTGCCGGATGGGGGCCATCAGCCCGGAAGGCAGGCTGTTCGTGGATCAGGATATTCCGGTCAAGCGGGGCGCCGAGGGCTGGGCCTTCGTGGTGGTGCATCCCCTCGCCGGCTACCATCAGCTTGCCATCGGCACGCAGGTGGAACTGAGGGTGGATGCCGAGGCCCGCCACTCCTTAAGTCTGGGCCACAGCGGCTGCCATCTGGTGGCGCTGGCCCTCAACCGGGCACTCGTCCCTTACTGGCGCAAGGAGGTGAGCGAGCGCGATGCGCTGGATCAGCCCGATTTCGACCGCCTCGCCATCCAGACCTCGCGGGTCGAACCTCTGAGCTCCCGGGAGCAATACCGCATCGGCAAAAGCCTGCGCAAGAAGGGAGTCAACAGTGAGGCACTGCTGGCGGATCTGGCGCTGATAGAAGAAAAGGTCAACCGGCAACTCGCCGACTGGCTGGCTGCGGGGGGCGAGATCCGCCGCTCGCGAGCAGGTGAGGCCATCATCGATTCTCGTTACTGGCACTGCACCCTGGAAGGGCAAGAGCTGACCATCCCCTGCGGCGGCACCCATGCCGGCACTCTGGCGGAGCTGGGTCAGGTCAGGGTGCGGCTCGCCCCCGCAGAGGAGGGGTTCAGCCTGCTCTCCGAAGTCACCCCCTGAGTCGGCGACAGATCCGGTTTATCCCCATCAGCCAAGCCGGATCAACAATATGCCGCAGAGGATCACCAGGGCCGCCATCAGTCTGACCCGCCCCAGCCGCTCCCCCAGCCAGAGCCAGGAGAGCAGCACGGCAAACAGCACGCTGCTCTCGCGCAGCGCCGCCACCAGCCCGATGGGGGCCAGGGTCATGGCCCAGATGACGATCCCATAGGCAAGCAGCGAGAGGGCGCCGCCCAGGGCGCCCGAATACCACTCGGCCCGGGTCAGGCTGCGCAAGGCGGTGCGGCTCTGCCATCTCATCAGCAGCGGCATCATCAGGGCCGTCAGGGTAAAGAGCCAGAGGGTATAGCGTATCGGCTCCCCCGCCGAGCGGGCCCCTACCCCGTCAGACAGGGTATAGGCGGCGGTAAACAGCGCCGTGATCAGCACGGCGCACAGGGCGGCAGGCGCCAACCGGATGCCGCCGCGCCAGGCCATCAGCAAGACCCCGCCCACCAGCACCATGGCCCCTGCCACAGCCACGACACCGGGCACCTCCCCCAGCAACAAGGCGCCGAGCAGCAGGGTCACCAGGGGCGCGCTGCCACGGGCCAGCGGATAGATCTGGCCAAACTCCCCCAAACGGTAGGCCCGGCCGAGAAAGAGGCAATATCCGCAGTGCAACAGGATGGAGAGTGCCAACCAGGGATATTCGACCTGGGCCGGCCACCCCACCAGCGGCAGGAAAGGCAGGGAGAAGAGGCCGGAACAGAGGGAGACCAGCAACACGCTGACACGCCCCTCGGCCTGGCGCTTGGCCAGCGCATTCCACAGGGCGTGCAGCAAGGCGGCCAGCAAGATGGCCGCGAAGATGGAGAGGGTCACGACGGGGTTCCAATCAACAAGGAAGTGGGATCATACCCGTTTGTGTCGCAACAAGGTGGGAGCTCGCTCATGTCTGCCCCCTATCCTTTTCACAGCGCAGAGAGTCAGCCCGGCAGCTTGCGCATGCCAACGTGAGGAATATCGTCCTCTAGATAGCCTTCCCCTTCCGGCGCGAAGCCGTGCTGGCCATAGAAGCCCTGCAGGTGAGCCTGGGCACCGAGCCAGATGCTGTGCGCCGGCCAGCGGGCCGTGCAGGCGGTCACCGCCTCATCGAGCAAGCTGTGGCCCAGACCACCCCCTCTCGACTGGGGGGATGTGACCACCCGGCCTATGGCGGCGCCACTGTCGTCGCCGATGCCGGGGGCCATGATGCGGGCATAGGCGGCCAGATGATCGCCTTCATAACCGAGCAGGTGCAGCACACCGTCCCGGCGATCCACTCCGTCCAGATCCTGGAAGGGGCAACTTTGCTCCACTACGAACACCTCGGCCCGCAGTGCCAGCAACTCATACAACTCGTTCGTGGTCAGTTCAGACCAGGGTTTCAGGATCCAGTTCATCGGCGACTCCTTATCAATTCGGCCTGCCAGCATAGGTGAGCGCAGTCAGGGCGGCATTAACCTTTGTTAAGACTTTTAAGCCGTTTGCGAATGCGGCTCAGGCTGATGGGACTGATGCCGAGATAGGCGGCGATCTGGTGATCCGGCACCCTGGCATCCAGTGCGGGAAAGCAGTCCAGGAAGTGCTGATAGCGGGCCTGGGGGCTCTCGGTCAACAGCAGCAGCTCTTTTTCTTCCTTGATGCGCAGCTGCACTTCCAGCAGGTGCTGATACCAGGCGGACCAGCAGGAGAGCGGACGCAGATCGGCCAGCTGGAACAGCTGCAACCGGCAAGGCTCCAGCGCCTCCACGCTGTAGCGGGCGGGTTCGCCACTGAGCAGGTGATGGAAGTCGAGAAACTCGTCCCCCTCCCAGTAGAACTCCTTGATGTACTCGCGGCCATCCGCCAGCACCACCCTGGCCCGCAGCAACCCCTGCTCCACCCTGATCAGCAGATCCGGACTGTCGCCGGCGTGCCAGAGGCAAGATTTAGGGGCGAGCGTCAGCGGCCGGGCAAAAGAGAGGAGGCGCCTGGCCTCCTGCTCATCTGTGACCCTGTCCCGGAAAAAGGGAGGTCTGTCCATCATCACGGCGTCAGCTGCGGCGCTGACGCACGGCTTCGAACAGGCAGACGCCGCTCGCCACCGAGACGTTGAGGCTGGATACCGCCCCCGCCATCGGTATGCTCACCAGTTCGTCGCAATGTTCGCGGGTCAGGCGACGCATCCCCTTGCCCTCGGCGCCCATCACCAGCGCCATGGGGCCGGTCAGCTTGGCCTGATAGAGGTCGTGGTCCGCCTCACCGGCGGTACCGACTATCCAGACACCGCGCTCCTGCAGCTCGCGCAGGGTGCGCGCCAGGTTGGTGACCTGAATGAGCGGCACCACTTCGGCGGCGCCACAGGCGACCTTGCGTACCACCGAGGTCAGGCCGGTGGCCTTGTCCCGCGGCACTATCACCGCATGGACCCCGGCCGCATCGGCGCTGCGCAGGCAGGCGCCGAGGTTGTGCGGGTCGGTCACCCCATCCAGCACCAGCAGGAAGGGGGCGGTCTCTTGCACCGCCAGGCCGTCCAGCAGACTGGCCAGGTCGTGCTCGGCCAGCTTGGGCGCCTCTATCACCTTGGCCATGATGCCCTGGTGATTGTTGCCCTCCGCTTTGTCATCGAGCGTCTTGCGGTTCACGCTCTGCACCTTGATGCCGAGAGATTCCAGCTCGGTCAGCAAGGGTTGCAGCCGGTCGTCATCGCGGCCCTTGAGGGCCCATACCTCGATGAAACGCTCCGGGGTGCGCTCAAGCAGCGCGGATACAGCGTGAATGCCGTAGATCAGTTCTGTACTCATTTAGTGCTCTTGGCCTTGTCGCGAGCATTTTTGCTCGGTCGTCTGTTGCTGGGCTTGGCGCGGCCACCTTTGTCGGATTTGCCGTGATCCTTGCCCTCTTTGCGTTTCTCGTGGCGCTGGGCGCTCTTGGCCTTCTCTTTCTTGATCTCGGCCTGCTTGCGCGCCATCTCCTTGGCGTTCTTGCCGGTGGCCTGGAGCGGCTCTTCCACCATCACGAAGTCGATCTTGCGATCGTCCAGGTTCACGCCCATCACCTTGACCCGCACCTTGTCACCCAGACGGTAGCGACGGCGGAAGTTCTCGCCGATCAGCTGCATGTGCAGGGGATCAAACTGGTAGTAGTCGTTGGTGAGGGTGCTGACGTGCACCAGACCATCGATGTGGATATCCGCCAGGCGCACGAAGAAGCCAAAACCGGTGACGCTGGCGATGACGCCATCGAACTCGTCACCCACGTGATCCAGCATGTACTCGCACTTGAGCCAGTCGGCCACGTCGCGGGTCGCATCGTCGGCACGGCGCTCTGTCATGGAGCAGTGCTCGCCCATCGGGTCCACTTCTTCCAGCTGGTAGTGGTAACCACCGCTCGGGGTCCACTTGTGACGCAGGTTGCCCTGCTGCTCTTTTGCCGTCTGGTACTTGATGGCGCGATGCAGAATGAGGTCGGGGTAACGACGGATCGGCGAAGTGAAGTGGGCGTAGGACTTCAGGGCCAGACCGAAGTGACCTATGTTGTCAGCCTGATAGACCGCCTGACGCATGGAGCGCAGCAGCATGGTGGAGAGCAGTTCGGCATCCGGGCGCCCTTCAAACTTGGCGGCCAGCTCGGCAAAGTCCTTCGGCTCGGGCTCGAGGCCGCCCTTGAGCTCCAGACCCAGTTCGGCCAGGAAGTCGCGAAAACCGGTCAGACGCTCTTCGCCCGGACGGTCGTGCACCCGGAACAGAGCAAAGGCTTCGTTCTTCTCGATGTAACGGGCCGCGGCCACGTTCGCCTGGATCATGCACTCTTCGATGATCTTGTGGGCATCGTTGCGCACCAGCGGCACGATCTGGTCGATCTTGCGCTGGGCGTTGAAGATGAAACGGGTCTCCTCGCTCTCGAACTCCACCGCACCACGCTGGTGACGGGCGTGCTTGAGCGCCTTGTAGAGGTTGTTGAGCTCTTCGATATGGCCCACCAGCGGGTCATATTGCTGACGCAGCTTGGGATCACCATCCAAAATGGCCGCCACCTTGCTGTAGGTCATGCGGGCATGGGAGTTCATCACCGCTTCGTAGAACTTGTAGCCGGACATGCGGCCGGCGGCGGAGATGGTCATCTCGCACACCATACAGAGACGGTCAACCTGCGGGTTCAGGGAGCACAGCCCGTTGGAGAGCACCTCCGGCAGCATGGGCACCACGAACTCGGGGAAATAGACAGAGTTGCCGCGCTGATAGGCTTCGGCATCCAGCGCAGTGCCAGGCTTCACGTAGGCGGAGACATCCGCAATGGCAACCCACAGGCGCCAGCCGCCACCACGCTTGGCTTCACAGAAGACGGCGTCATCGAAGTCGCGGGCATCTTCCCCGTCAATGGTGACCAGCGGCAATGCGCGCAGGTCGATACGACCCTCTTTGGCCTTCTCCGGTACCTGTTCGCCCAGACCGGCGACCTCCTTGGTCACCTCCTCCGGCCAGGTATGCGGGATACCGTGGGTACGCAGGGCAATTTCAATCTCCATGCCCGGGGCCATGTTCTCGCCCAGCACGTCCAGTACGGTACCGACCGCGTTGATGCGGGAGTTGGCGCGCTGGTTGATGCGCACCACCACGACCTGGCTTTGGCGAGCACCCTTGTTTTCGCCTTCAGGGATGATGATGTCCTGACCGATGCGGCTGTCATCCGGCACCACGAAACCCACGCCGTTCTCGACGAAGTAACGGCCGACGATGTCTGCCTCACGGGGCTTGAGCAAGCGCACCAGACGCGCTTCCTGACGACCCTTGCGGTCGATTTCGGTCGGCTGCACCAGCGCATAGTCACCGTGCATCAGACGCTGCATCTCGCGGTTGTTCAGATACAGATCCGGTCCACCACCTTCCGGGCGCAGAAAACCGAAACCATCTTTATGGCCGAGTACATACCCTTTGACCAGATTCAGACGATCCGGCAGGGCGTAACATTGGTTGCGAGTGAATACCAACTGCCCATCGCGCTCCATGGCGCGCAGACGACGGCGCAAAGCTTCCAACGGCTCTTCGTCAGTCAGCTTGAGTGCCTTGGCCAGCTCTTCGCGGGACATCGGCTTTTCGTGACCCTTGATGAGTTCGAGGATCAGCTCGCGACTGGCGATGGGGTTTTCGTATTTTTCGGCCTCGCGTTGGAGGAAAGGATCTTTTTGAGACATAAGCAGGCCTTAGGGTAGGTAGTAACCCAGACATTATATCGAAGGGGGGAGCTAATGGCATCCATCGACTGCCTTTTGGCCAATCTCTCTGTCATACTGGCGACAGTTTGCAGGTATGTGAGACTCGGAACTCATGAGCAAGGACTCGTTCGCCCAATCGGCCGCCTATTTGAAACAGGCGGTCCCCCTGATGATCAAGTATCAAATCCCCACCACCCCGAACAATTACCATCTTTGGTACAACTATGTCTCTGGCGCCATGCCCGAGCTGAATAACGCCGTCGATCACGCGATAAAACTGCAGGGTACCTTCTCCCTCACCACCTGTGAGCGTCTCTATCACCAGCATCTGGCCAGCCAGGACGAGCAACAGATGGAGGCGATGAAGCTCAATCTGGTCGCCATGGCCAATGAGCTCGGCCACTCCATGCAGGATGCGCTGGTCGATACCGGCCAGTTCCAGGCCATGCTCGACAAAAGCTTCGACAAGTTGAACCTCATCGATGATGAGGGACTGAGCCTGGACGACACCATGGCCATCTTGCGGGAACTGGTACGCGAGTCGCGGGACGTGCGCATGTCCACCCTGCACTTTCGCAACCAGCTCAGCAGCGCCGAGAAGGAGATCAAGGAGCTCAAGGCAGCACTAAACGAGACGCGCAAGATGGCCACCGAGGACGCACTCACCTCGCTGCTCAACCGTCGCGCCTTCGATCTGGAGATGGAAAGCCTGATCCGCAGCAAGCAGCCCTTCTCGCTGATCATGACCGATATCGATCGTTTCAAGAACTTCAACGACGAATATGGTCATCTGCTGGGAGATCAGGTGCTGCGCATCGTCGGCAAGCGGCTGCGGGAAGTGAGCAAGGAGGGCATCACGGCCTATCGGCTCGGAGGGGAAGAGTTTGCCCTGCTGGTGCCGGGCCGGGTGTTGGCACTGACTCGCCAGATGGCGGAGAGCCTGCGCCGGGTCATCGAGCGGATGTCGCTGCTGGATCGCAAATCAGGCCGGCGCATCGATCACATCACCGCCTCCTTCGGTGTGGGGGAATATAATGGGCAGGAGACGGCGGACGCCCTGATAGAGCGCACCGACAAGCTGCTCTACAAGGCCAAGGAGCTGGGTCGCAACCGGGTGATGCCACTCCCCTCCTGATCCCCCAGATATGAAAAGGCCGGTCACAGACCGGCCTTTTCATTTTTCCGCATTCTGCTCAGAGGCTTTTCAGCTTCTCTTCCGGTAGCGCCAGCTCGTCGTTGTGGTTGACGCCGATGCCGCGCTCCAGCACGTGGCGGGCGATGGCATGGGCCTCTTCCAGGGAGTGCATGCTGTAGGTACCACACTGGTATTCGTTCAGCTCGGGGATCTTGCCCTGCTCCTGCACGGTCAGCACGTCGCTCATGGCCGCCTGCCAGGCCGCGCCCACGCGGGCCTCGTCCGGCGCGCCGATCAGGCTCATGTAGAAGCCGGTACGGCAGCCCATGGGGGAGATGTCGATGATCTCGACCCCGTTACCGTTCAAGTGATCCCGCATGAAACCGGCAAACAGATGCTCGAGGGTGTGGATACCGCGCTCGGAGAGGATCTCCTGGTTCGGCACGCAGAAACGCAGATCGAACACGGTAATGGTGTCCTTGTTCGGGGTCTGCATGGTCTTGGCGACCCGGACTGCCGGGGCTGCCATACGGGTGTGGTCAACGGTAAAACTGTCCAATAACGGCATTTCTGACTCCTGATTGGTTACGAGAACCAGCCCCCGCTGGGGAGCCGATCCTTGCATTGTCGATACTGGGCGCCGTAGCGTTGGGCACGGGCCTCCACCTTGCGAGAGACCTTCATCAGCCACCCCTTGCTGCGGTAGCTGCCGCGCCGGTAACCACCCCAGCCTTCGTGATAATTGAGATATTGACCGTAGGCATCCCACTTGGAAGTGCCATTGAGCCGCTGCGCCTTGTGAGTGTACCAGCCCATGAAATCGATGGCGTCGGCGAAGTCGTCGCGATCGCTCCAGCCGTTGCCGCTCTCCCGCTGGTAATCATCCCAAGTCTCATCCTTGACCTGGGCATAGCCATAAGCAGAGCTGGCACGCCCGGTCGGGATGAAGAGAAAATATTGCATCGGCGGCTGGGCATCGTGCACGAAGGAGGACTCCTGATACATCATGGCCATCACCACATGTACCGGGGTCCCCCACTTTTCGTTCATCTTGAGTGCTGCCTTGTGCCACTCGGGTTTTTCCCGAAAGATCTGGCACAGGTTTTCCGGCTGGGCCGGTGGCTGACTACTGCAAGCAGTCAGCACCATCAGCAGGCCGGCTGCCACCATGAGACGCATCCTTGGCATCGGATGGGTTACATTTTCGTTCTCTTGGTCGTTACGAGGCACATCCATCACATCAAATCGCGTCTTCGTTCTCTTCACCGGTGCGGATGCGGATCACACGCTCCACCTCGCAGACGAAGATCTTGCCATCACCGATCTTGCCGGTACGGGCAGTGTTCTGGATCGCTTCCAGACAGGCGTCGAGATCCTCGTCCTGCACCACCAGCTCTACTTTTACCTTGGGCAGGAAGTCGACCATGTACTCGGCACCGCGATAGAGCTCGGTATGGCCCTTCTGGCGCCCGAAGCCTTTGACTTCGGATACAGTCATGCCGTTGATGCCGATCTCGGCCAGGGCTTCGCGCACATCATCCAGCTTGAACGGTTTGATGATGGCTTCAATCTTCTTCATGGTGACTCCTTACCAGTTCTGTTTACCGAACCCGGACGTAATGGGGTAGCGGCGATCCTTACCAAAGTTGCGGGTCGTGATACGGGGCCCGACGGCAGCCTGACGGCGCTTGTACTCGTTGAGATCCACCAGACGGATCACCTTGCGCACCACGGCTTCTTCGAAGCCCTCCGCCACCATGTCGGCGACCGAGGCATCTTCTTCCACATAGCGCTTGAGGATGGCGTCCAGAATGTCGTAGGGGGGCAGGCTGTCCTGATCCACCTGATCCGGTGCCAGCTCTGCCGAAGGGGGACGATCAATGACCCGCTGCGGGATCACATAGTCGACCGAGTTGCGGTATTCGCACAGCTTGAATACCAGCGTCTTGGGCACGTCCTTGAGCACGTCAAAGCCGCCCGCCATGTCACCATACAGGGTGGCATAGCCGACCGCCATCTCGCTCTTGTTGCCGGTAGTCAGCACGATGCGACGACGCTTGTTGGAGAGCGCCATCAAGAGCACGCCACGGCAGCGGGCCTGCAGGTTCTCCTCGGTGGTATCGCGGGCCGTCCCTTCAAATAGCGGCGCCAGCTGGGTCATGAAGCCTTCAAACATGGGCTCGATGGAGATGATGTTGAACTCGACCCCCATCCGCTCGGCCTGCTCCTTGGCATCCTCCACGCTCATCTGGGCGGTGTAGCGGAACGGCATCATCACCGCCTGCACCTTGTCGGCGCCGATGGCATCGGCCGCGATGGCGAGCGTCAGGGCGGAGTCTATGCCACCCGAGAGGCCCAGCACGGCCCCCTGGAAACCGTTCTTTGTGACGTAGTCATGCACCCCCAGCACCAGCGCCTGATAGGTCTCGGCCAGGGGCGCCAGCGGCGCGGCGGGTTCCCGCTCTTTCAGCGGCTGACCGTCGACAAAACGCACCAGCGCCAGCTCTTCGGCAAAGGGGGCCAGCTTATGGGTCAGCTCGCTCTGGCTGTTGAACACCTTGGAGCAACCATCGAATATCAGTTCGTCCTGACCACAGACCTGATTGAGGTAAACCAGCGGCAAGCCGGTCTGATCGCAGCGCTCGGCCATCAGCTCGCGACGGATCCAGGGTTTCTCCTGATCGTAAGGGGAGGCATTGATGGTGAGCAGCAGCTCGGCCCCCGCCGCCTTGGCGGCCAGCGCCGGACCCGGTTGCCACAGGTCTTCGCAGATGAGCAAGCCCAGCTGGTGGCCACGGAACGGCACCACGCAGGTATCGCTCGCCGCGGTGAAGTAACGCTTCTCGTCGAACACCCCGTAGTTGGGCAGATCCTGCTTGAAGTAACGGGCGATCAGCTTGCCCTGCTCATAGAGAGAAGCGGCATTGTAGAGCGCTTCTCCTTCACGCCAGGGGTGACCCACCAGGATGGCGCAACGACCCTGCCAGGCCACAACACGAGCCAAAGCCGCCTCCACCCGGACCATCAGATCGCTGCGCAGCAGCAGATCTTCAGGCGGATAGCCGGTCAGCGCCAGCTCGGAGCAGACCAGCAGATCGGCTCCTTGCTGGTCGGCCTCTGCGGCGGCAGCCAGCACCTTGTCACAGTTATCTTCGATGGCGCCTACCGTCAGATTTAACTGGGCAAGCATCAGAGAGAGGGCTTTTGCCATGGCGATGCATCTTGAATTCGAAAATGATGGGGAATGATAAAGAAAAGGCGCTGGCTGTGCCAGCGCCTTGGGGAGAAGGGCATCCGTTATTACTCCATCACGCTACCTATGACGGATGACGGATATACACATGCCTCCATATCACAGCACATCAGGCTAGGGCACAGTGGTGCACGTCGTCGTCGGCGTCGGCGTCGGCGCAGGTGACGCAGTAAGCAAAGTCTCTTGAACCATCATCACACACCCTCCCACCGAGGTACCGCTGTCAGGCAGAGTAAATGTCTGGGAGGCCGGCGTGATCTGGTAACCGCTCTTGGAGAGGGCCAGCGTAAAGCTGCTGCCAGGTACCCCGCTACACGAATAGTTCGGTTTTGCCGGCGTGCCCAGATCCAGCACCTGACAGGTCACATTGGCATTGTTGACGCCAACGGTCAGGCCAATAGAGGTGGCGTCGCAAGGGGCAGATTTATTGTTTGGGCCCGTTGTCTTCAGCTGCAAACACTCCACGATCCCGTGAATGCTGGCAACCGGTTGGTCTTGGATACTGACCAGTATGGTGGAGGTCATGGCCGCAGTGACATCTTCAGGCAGTACGGCTGACCCCACAACCCCCGAATTACCCTGATAACTTTTCACCGTGATGGTGATTGGGCTATCGGCTGGCGGTGTGCCAGAGAAGGTCGTACTCTTGGCCGTCAATATCCCCCGGCTATAGGTGCCGTAATAGTTGTTGTCCGGGTCAACGATAGTGGCTATCGGCTGACTGGTCACGGTGCCTTTGTTGGTGTCGCTGCTGCTCCATTCGCTTAGCAGCGTCATGTTCACATCCTGAAACGGGATTTTGGCCAAAATCGGTTCGCTCACTCCCCCTTTAAAGACCTCATCGCTTAGATAGCTGGGGGGCATGATATCCACGTAGATGCCACGGCTGATCAATTGCCTCGAGCCTATCGAAGTCGACAGGGCCGTGGTACTGTCACCAGCCCGGTTCGCCGCCAGCCAGCTATTGAATGACTGGATCGCCGGGGAGGAGTTGGGGGTCGACCAACTGCTGTCAGTTGTCCCAGCGAAAGCCGTTTTCTGCCATTTGGCATGCTCTGTCACCACATAGACCACATAAGCCTGATAGTTTGCCAGATTGGTGGCATCGTTCAGAAAGCTGGCGGAGAAACTGGTTAGGCTCGCAAGGCGCCAATCCGGGGCGGGGCGGTAGAAACCATCGATACGGATAAACCGGCAGGCATCCAGATAATCACCTGTGCTGGCCGCCACCAGGCTACTCCCGCTTGCTTGGTATCTGCCCCTGCTTGTGTTCAGTGGTGCGTAATAGCCGGCAAATCCTTGGGTGCTTACATCATAATGTTCATTGCAACAAGTCGAGCAGAGTGTTTCCTGCTGATTGGCATTGCCTTTCAGCACCCCGACAGACTTGCTCAACTGTATACCTGACTTCCAATATTGCAGATCATCGGACTCGATATAATAGGGACGTGCGGGCAAATAAGCCGTTCCTGTGCCACCGGAAAAAGTGCAGCTGCAATAAACCGTGGCAGTATCCTGAACCGACTGTCGCTGACTGCCGGTTCCTATTGTCTGGTAAGTCGCAGTATCAAATTGAATGGTTCGGCTGGAACTGGATCCTCCCGATATATGGGGTAAAGGCTTACTCGTCTCTTTATTGCTGCCATTCCCCAGCGCTACCGCAACCACGTCCGGCACGCTTCCCTGCGTATAGTCGACTTTGGGACTTTCACGGGGTTTGACCAGACTGTCTCCGGTTTCTTCGCTGGTGAAGGAACCTGTGGGGGAAATAGCGCCTGCCAGCTGCAGCGTACGGGCTGACCCATCATTATCATTCCAGGTGACAGTCACCTCTACCCGCTTACGCTCCGGATAGTCGTAAAGATAAGTGGCTGGCTTAGTTGTCGACCAGACACCGCCATTCAGATACTGGTTGCTGACCGTCCAGCTGACTCCGTAGTTGTCATTCGAGAGTGACTGGCTGCTGCTACCGGTGGAAATGTCTTTATAAGCAGTGAGTGGTGGGGTCGCTGTGCGTATTTCGTTGAAGTTGCGAAATTCATCGAGCTTGGACTCGGCCAATCGCATGGCTATCTCGTACCGCCCCCCTTCGCGGGCTGTACTCAACATGCCACGCGCCAGCGAGACAAGCCCAGCCACCCCGACTCCGAGTAGAACCAAGGTAATAAGGATCTCCAGCAGGCCGAATCCTTTATGCTTTTTCATATGCTTTCCTCGCCCTACCAATCCCGCCAACTGCCAGGCACCATCTTCGTAGTCTGAAAGCGGGCCCCCTGCTGAACACCGTCAAGCACGGACTGATCGTATTTGACATTGAAAGTACCACTGGTGATATCGATAGGAGCATTGGCAATCAGGGAGCCATTCACCGTTGCCGTACCATTCGCTTTAACCCGTGGAGGGTTACTCGGATCGTCCGAATGAGCGAAAATGATGCCGTTGAATACCAAACCGCCATTCATCGTCAGGTCACCGTCCCGGACAATCAGCACCACGGGAGCACCCGAGCTTCCTATTGCACTTGCAGTAAAATCGCAATCGACACCGGTATCAACAATAAATATCCCGGTCGATGTCGCCCCAAGAGAGCTGCAATTGGGGATAGATACAGCCCCGTTATTGAACATATTGGCCCAACCCGCCTCAGTATCCGGTTCTCCAAAAAGATACCAGAGCAGATCATCTGGGAAGGCGGGATCACTTGCCTTGATATCTGACCCTATATTGTTCTTATCGCTGAGATTAGTGCTGCAACTACCCCCACTAAAGTCCCCCTGATGACAGGTTTGCCAGGAACCACTGCCCCCCACGGCCTGATCAGACCAAACCGAAAGCGGCACACCCGGCCCCCCACCGTTCGGATTCGCGACCACAGTGAAAGTTCCTCCAATAGAGGTTCCCCCCGCAACCATCAGCGGCACTGCCTTTGCCGCGGAGAGCAAGTGATAGCCTGTCACCTGGACACGCACGGTAGCGGTTCCCAGATTGCTGGGCAAAGTGGCTATGGACATTAACTCCACCGGTATCACATCCAGCGTATCAGGGGGGGTACCAACTGTAATCGGCGTTTTGTTGGTGGCAGTAAGCAGATAAGTACCCTGCGCCGAACTGACGGAGAGGCCGGCGCCGGGTATCGCTATTCCGGCTGACTGCCGACTCAGACCATCGGCAATGCCCAGCTCAGCCAGCGCCAAGGCCTGCCGATATTGAACCTCGTTGACGCTAACCTTGCGATCGGCCACCATCAATTTCCCCACCAGCAGGGAAACGCCAACAAGGATAAGGATAAGCAGCAGGGTAACCGTAAAGGTGGTGAAACCGGCGTGACGTTTCATGGCAAGAACCCATCGTTGCGCAGCTTGATATCCCGCTGCAGAGTGAGCCCCAGAGCCGGGGATTTAATGTCGTTGCCCGAGATAGTCAGCCTGATGGTTCTGACCCCCGTAGAGACGGAGCCGGAGATCATGCTAAAACTCAATGTACTGATCGCTATCGCATCGTCCGTGCTGATCTTATCTCCTTTCTCTGGCACGTCCGCGCAATCAGCTTCGCCCTCATCGCCTTTAGCCAGCCTGATCACCTTTTCTGCACTGTTGTACTTGTAGCGTCGGGTTTCTCCCGCTGCAGAGGTGTTGTCCAACGCTCCATTCTCATTATCGTCGTACCTCACCCTGATGCAGTTGCTCTCCAGGTCATCGGCCGACTTGAAAGCGAAGGGGAACAACGTCGTGCTAGAACCCGATGTCGGGTTATAAAACAGTGTATTTGTGGCCGCACTGGCGTCATAGCCAGCGCGCTGGATATCACGGGCGATCATATCAGTTACCGCCTGGAGCTCTTGGTTGAGGCGGCTCACCTGCATGGCCGTCTTGTTGGCCTTGAGTATGCTAGCGAAGAGCGCCGAAGCAGCAGCGACCAAGAGCAAACCCGCCACCATAGCAACCATCAGCTCTACCAGATTGAAGCCCCGGCTGTGTCTCAAGAACATGAGGGAACGCCTCCCACTTTGCTGCCTATAGGTGCACAGGTAGATACCCGACCCACGTTGTTTGAGACAACCCGCATGTTATAGGTATCAGAGCTCAGCTCAATATTCCCCGCGGGTAAAGTCCCCCTGCGTGGTGAAAAGGTGAGTTTGCCCCCGGTATAGGTGGCGGTCAGGGTGATACCAGGATATTCACTGGCATCGCCGCCTTTTCTCCCTTCCACGCTGGAGCAACTGTCGGCACAACTGTTACAGCTACCCGCTCCGTCGACCGCCACCCGATAGCACCAGCCGCTCAGTCCGCTGTTGAAAATGATGAGGGTGAGGTTGTTGTTGCGTTTGACCGCCTCGGACTTGAGCAGCATGACATCGGTATAGATGGCCTGCGTCGCAGCTCTGACCATCTGCTCCTGTCGCAATGACTGATAGCTGGGGAGCGCGACGGCAACCAGGATCGCCACCAGTGCCAAGGCGAGTATCAGTTCTATCAGGGTAAAGCCGGACACCGGCCTGATTCGCATTTCCATGTTTGCCCAGACTCCTGTCTGTAGCCCGTTCTCGGGCCGGCGAGTACTATCCTATGATAGTCTCAACTCACCTATGGAACCATGCCGATGCCAATACGCTTCGCAAGAGGAATAACGCTGATTGAATTGATGGTCGTAGTCGCCATCGTGGCCATCATTGCTGCCATCGCCTATCCCTCTTTCCAAAACGGACTGCAGCACTCCCGACGCGCCGATGCGTTCAAGACTCTGCTGACCATGCAACTCAAGCAGGAAGAGTATCGCATCACCAGCGGTGCTTACAGCACGAACCTGGCAGATCTTGGCAACCCCAGCAGCAGTTATTACAGCTTTTCCGTTGTTGCGGCGTCGACCGGTGCCGCCACCTACAAGCTGCAAGCTCAGGCTATTGGTGCCCAGCTCGGCGATACAGGCTGTACCCTACTAACCATTACCAAGGCCGATGTGAAAGACCCAGCCGAGTGCTGGAAGTGAACCTTCATAGCCATCAACACCCAGTTGGAGGTGCCTGAGAGGTTATCTCTCATGCATAGGGATAACACTGGAATCATAAGAAGGTGAAGCCAGTGCCAATCACGATGCTTTCCCCGGAAACGCCTTTGGCCTCGATGCCGACGATTTCCACTCTACCTATAAAAATGCCGGCGCTGGGCCGGCATTTCCATCAGAGGATACGCAACTCTGGCGGCACCTCGAATACTACGTTTTCCTCGCGACCAGGGTGTTCTGTCACTATCGTGCCCCCCAACTCACGCAGACGGGCGATGACATTTTGTACCAGCACATCGGGGGCAGAGGCCCCCGCCGTCACCCCGATACGCTCGACCCCTTCCAGCCAGGGGGATTCAATCATGGAGGCATCGTCGATCAGGTAGGCTCGCGCCCCCACCTTCTCGGCCAGCTCCCGCAGGCGGTTGGAGTTGGAGGAGTTGCGCGACCCCACCACCAGCATGGCATCCACCAGCCCGGCCATCTCCCTGACTGCATCCTGACGGTTCTGGGTGGCATAACAGATGTCATCCTTGCGCGGCCCCTGGATCTTGGGGAAGTGTTTGCGCAAGGCATCGATGACGTCAGAGGTCTCGTCCACGCTCAGGGTGGTCTGGGTGACGAAGCAGAGGTCATCCGGGTTCTTCACCTTGAGCCTGACCACGTCCTCCGGCGTTTCCACCAGATACATGCCCCCTTCCGGATTCTCGTACTGCCCCATGGTGCCGATCACCTCGGGGTGGCCCGCGTGACCGATGAGTACGGCCTCGGATCCCTTGCGACTGGCACGATGGACCTCCATGTGCACCTTGGTCACCAGCGGACAGGTGGCATCGAATACCTTGAGAGCGCGGGACTTGGCCATCTCGCGCACCGTCTTGGCTACGCCATGGGCGGAGAAGATGACGATGCTGTCGTCCGGCACCTCGTCCAGTTCCTCGACGAACACGGCTCCCGCCTCCTTCAGCTTGTTCACCACATAGCGGTTATGCACCACCTCGTGACGGACATAGATGGGGGCACCGAACTTCTCCAGAGCGCTCTCGACGATGCTGATGGCACGGTCGACACCGGCGCAGAAGCCACGCGGGTTAGCCAGCAAAATATCCATCAGCTCACCTTTTCCTCGTCATCCACGCCCAGGATCTCCACCTCAAAGGTAACGGTGTGACCCGCCAGCGGATGGTTGAAATCGACCGTCACCGACATTCCTTCCACCGCCCGGATGATCCCCGGCAATTCGCTGCCGTTGGGCTGATCGAACAGGATGATGGTACCGACCTTGGGTTCCACATCGGCACCAAACTTGGCTCTGTCCAGATGGTAGATGTTGTCGGGATTGGAGAGGCCAAAGGCCTCTTCCGGCGGCAATGTGAAGCTCTTGCTATCACCTTGCTTGAGCCCCAGCAGGCACTGCTCGAAGGTGTTGGTCAGGCTGCCATCCCCCATCCGCAGGCGGGCCGGTTTGCCGTGCAGCGCCGTGCTGTCAGCTACCGAGCCATCTTCCAACTTGATGGAGAAGTGAAACAGCACACTGCTGTCTGCAACAATCAGCCGGCTCATTGCGTCACGTCCTTCTTCTTTTCACTGCGAAAACCTTCCAGCACTATCATGGCGGCGCCGATGAAGATGAAGCTGTCGGCCAGATTGAATGCAGGCCAATGAGCACGCTGCCAATAGAAATCGAGGAAATCGACCACGTGGCCCAGCACCAGTCGATCAAAGACATTGCCAAGCGCCCCGCCGATGATGAGCGAATAGGCGATGCCGCTCCAGCGCTGAGCGACGGACTGCTTGCGCAGCCAGTGGATCAGCAAGCCACAGATGGCAAACGCCAGCACCGCGAAGAACCAGCGCTGCCAGCCCCCCTGATCAGCCAGGAAGCTGAAAGCCGCCCCCTTGTTGTAGACATGGACCAGATTGAAGAAGGGGGTGATCTCCACCCCCGGGTAGCCAAATGGCAGCAGCTTGACCACGGCGAGCTTGCTCGCCTGGTCCAGTACAAAGGCCAGCACTGCCAGCCACAGCCAACGCAGGCCGCTTTTATGGTGAGTCATGTTCATCAGGCAAATTGACGAGTTTCGCCGTCACCCTCGACGTTGGTGACACAGCGGCCACAGATCTCTTCGTGACCCGCGATGGTGCCCACGTCTTCCACATGGTGCCAGCAGCGGTCACACTTGGCGGCGGCAGACTGGGCCACGCTCAGCCACAGGTCGTCGCGCTCGGTCGCCACGGCGTCTGCCGGGGCAGCATCGACGCTGACGACCTTGGCCTTGGAGGTGAGCAGCACGAAGCGCAGCTCATCGGCCAGGGCGTTCAGACGCGCAGCCAGTGCCGGCTTGGCGAACAGGGTCAGTTCCGCCTGCAGGGAGCCACCGATGCGCTTCTCGCCACGGGCGGCTTCCAGTGCCTTGTTCACTTCACCGCGCACGGTGAGGATCTCGGCCCAGAAATCGTCGTTGAGGGTTTCCCCCGCTTCCAGCCCGAACAGGCCGTCGTACCACTCCTCGGTGAACACGAACTCGCCGCGCTCACCCGGCAGCAGAGCCCAGATCTCGTCGGCGGTGAAGCTCATGATCGGCGCCATCCAGCGCACCATGGCTTCGGCGATGTGATAGAGGGCGGTCTGGCAGGAGCGACGGGCCAGACTGTCGGCCTTGGCGGTGTACTGGCGATCCTTGATGACGTCCAGATAGAAGGAGCCCATCTCGATGGAGCAGAACTGCATCAGCTTCTGGGTCACGCCGTGGAAGTTGTACTCGTCGAACGCCGCCATGATCTCGGCCTGTACCGCTTTGGCACGACCTACGGCCCAGCGATCCACCACTACCATGTCGGCAGGCGCCACCATGTCGGTCGCCGGATTGAAGCCGTTCAGGTTGGCCAGCAGGAAGCGGGCGGTGTTGCGGATACGGCGATAGGCGTCGGCAGAGCGCTTGAGGATCTCGTCGGAGACGGTCATCTCGCCGGTGTAGTCGGTGCTGGCGACCCACAGACGCAGGATGTCGGCACCCAGCTTGTTCATCACGTCCTGCGGGCTCACCACGTTGCCGATGGACTTGGACATCTTGCGGCCCTGACCGTCCACAGTGAAACCGTGAGTCAGTACCTGGTTGTAGGGGGCCTTGTCTTTCATCGCCACGCCGATCATCAGGGAGGACATGAACCAGCCGCGGTGCTGGTCAGAGCCTTCCAGATACATGTCGGCCGGGTTGCCGTTGAACTCGGGACGGGCGTCGACCACGGAGGAGTGGGTCGAACCTGAGTCGAACCAGACGTCCAGGGTGTCAGGCACCTTGTCGTACAGGTCGGCGTCGCTGCCAAGCAGCTCGGCCTTGTCCAGATCCCACCAGGCCTGGATGCCGGACTGCTCGACCCGCTTGGCCACCTCTTCCATCAGGCGCACGGACTCCGGGTGCAGCTCCTGGGTCTCCTTGTGAACGAACAGGGAGATGGGCACTCCCCAGGTACGCTGGCGGGAGATACACCAGTCAGGACGGTTCTCGACCATCGCCTGGATGCGGTTCTTGCCCCAGGCCGGTACCCAGCCGCTCTGGCCGTGCTGGGCAATGCCATCTTTCTCGATGCGTTCGATCTCTTCCAGCGCACGCTTGCGCAGCCCCTTCTGCTCCATGCTGATGAACCACTGGGGGGTGGCACGGAAGATGATCGGGGTCTTGTGACGCCAGCAATGCGGGTAGGAGTGGTTGAACACCTTGTGGTGCAGCAGGGCACCGCGCTCGGTCAGTACCTCGACCACGGAGGCGTTGGCCTTGAACACATGCTGACCGGCAAACAGTTCGGTATCCGGCAGGTAGACGCCGTTGCTGCCAACCGGGTTGGCGACTTCCAGACCGTACTTCTGACCGACCACGAAATCTTCCTGACCGTGGCCAGGGGCGGTGTGCACGGCGCCGGTACCGGCATCCAGGGTGACGTGATCACCCAGTACCACGGGGACGTCGAAACTGTAGAAGGGGTGGTTGAAACGCAGCAGTTCGAGCGCCGCACCCTTGGCATAGCCCAGGTTGTGGAACTTCTCGATACCGGCTCTGTCCATCACGTCCTTGACCAGCTCGGCGGCCAGGATCAGGCGCTCGGGGTTGTCACCTTCCACCTGTACCAGGGCGTAGTCCAGATCGGCGTGCATGGCGATGGCGCGGTTGGCCGGCAGGGTCCAGGGGGTGGTGGTCCAGATGACGGCAGAGAGCGGGCCACGGCCGAAGTGACCTTCAGGGCAGTCGAACTTGGCTGCCACTGTCGCCTCGTCGACGGCCTTGAAGCGTACGTCGATGGAGGGGGAATTTTTGTCGTAGTACTCCACTTCGGCTTCCGCCAGCGCGGAGCCACAGTCGGTACACCAGTGCACCGGCTTGGAACCCTTGTGCAGGTGACCATTGGCGACAATCTTGGCCATGGAGCGGATGATGTTGGCTTCGGTGCCAAAGTCCATGGTCAGATAGGGGTGTTCCCAGTCACCCAGTACGCCCAGGCGGATGAAGTCGGTCTTCTGCGCTTCGATCTGGGTCTTGGCGTATTTACGGCACTCGGCGCGGAACTCGGCGGCGGAAACCTTCTCCCCCGGCTTGCCGACCATGCCTTCAACCTTCAGCTCGATGGGCAGACCGTGGCAATCCCAGCCCGGCACATAGGGGGAGTCGAAGCCGGAGAGGCCCTTGGACTTGATGATGATGTCTTTGAGGATCTTGTTGACCGAGTGACCGATGTGAATGCTGCCGTTCGCGTAGGGAGGGCCATCGTGCAGAATGAAAGAAGGCTTGCCCGCTTTGGCGCGGCGAATGGCGCCGTAAAGATCCTGATCGTACCAACGCTTGAGCATGTTGGGTTCGCGCTTGGCCAGATCGCCACGCATCGGAAACTCGGTTTCCGGCAGATTCAGGGTGTGTTTATAGTCGCTCATCAGTCCTGGGTTCCCTTCTTTTCTAAAAGAGTGCTGGGTAAATTGAATGGTGGCAGCCCGAACCAGGCTCGGGCCGCCAGGGCATCTCGTTCGATCTGCTCTTTCAAGGCGGTGAAAGAGGCAAACTTCTGCTCTTCGCGCAGCTTGTGGCGAAGCAGCACCTTGACCTGCTGACCGTATAGATCACCAGAAAAATCAAATAGATGTACTTCCAATCTGGCTTGTGTACCGCTCAAGGTCGGCCGTACACCCACATTGGCGACACCGGGGAAGGTCTTGCCGGAACATAACACTTCCACCGCGAACACGCCACCGACCGGGATCACCTGCCGTTTGAGCGCGAGATTGGCGGTAGGAAAACCTATGGTGCGCCCCAGCTTGTCGCCGTGGGCCACCCGACCGCTGATGGCGTAGGGGCGGCCGAGCATCAGCTCCACCTCCGCCATCCGCCCCGCCTTCAAGGCCTCGCGCACCAGGGTGCTGCTGACCCGCTGGCGTTCGACCTGGAAGCTCTGGGTGCTGATCACCTCGAAGCCGAAGCGATGGCCCGCCTCCTCCAGCAGGTGGAAGTCCCCTTCCCTCCCCTTGCCGAAGCGAAAATCATCGCCCACCACCAGGTAGTGCACGCCGAGTTTCTCCACCAGCAGCTGCTCGATGAAGGTGCTGGCGGCCTGCTCGGCGAAGCGGTGCGTGAACCGCACGCAGAGCATGCGATCTATCTGCATCCCCTTGAGGGCTTCGTACTTCTCCCGCCAACGGCTGAGCCGGGCAGGGGCGGCGTCCCCCGCAAACAGCTCAAGGGGTTGCGGCTCGAACAGCATGACGCAGGCGGGCAGGCCAAGCTGGGCGGCTTTCTCCTGCAAGCGGGCCAACACCGCATGGTGTCCCTGATGAACCCCATCGAAGTTGCCTATGGTCAATACACAGCCCCGGTGACGGGGCTTGATATTGTGAATGCCGCGAATGAGCTCCATCAGTGCCTTGTGCGTTGCTGCCATGGAAATCGGCGGATTATATATCAGGCAGCAGGCAGGGTCAGCCCTGCTGTTGACCCGATTTCAGGTATCTGGCCCGGATCCCGAGCGTCTTCAGCATCACTGCTGACCCGATTTCAGGTGTCTTGGTCTGACCCCCAGCACCAGCAGGACGATCCCGTACAACGCCCCCCCAAGGCAGAGCAGCAGGGTCAGCTCCATGCTTGCCTTGCCCATGCTCCAGGCTCCCCACTGGGCGAGATCCGGCGACAGATAACCAAGCAGGCCCCCCATCAGCAGGGTCGCTGCCAGCAGCTTGAGGCAGAACACCCCCGTGTTGCGGGAAGGACGATAGACCGCCTGCTGATACAACCCCTTGAACAACAGAGCCGCATTCAGGGTGCCGGAGCAGGCGGTGGCGAGCGCCAGCCCCACATAGCCAAGCGGATAGATGAAGATGAGGTTGCATACCATGTTGGCCACCATGGCCATGATGCCGATCCGCACCGGGGTCCTGGTGTCCTGGCGGGCGTAGTAGCCAGGGGCCAGCACCTTGATCAGCATCAGCGACAGCAAGCCCGTGGTGGATGCCAGCAGGCTGGCGCTGGACATGGCCACCTCGTGCATGCCGAACTCGCCGCGCATGAACAGCACCCGCAGTATGGGCTCGCGCAATACCGCAATCCCTACCATGGCGGGCAGGCCGAGCAGCATCACCATGCGCACCCCCCAGTCCATGGTGCGGGAGAAGTCGGCCGGATCCGCATCCACATGCTTCCTGGCAAGCGCCGGCAGGATCACAGTGCTGATGGCGACCGCGAACAGGCCAAGGGGAAACTCCAGCAGGCGATCCGAGTAATAGAGATAGCTGATGGCACCGGTCGCCAGGAAGGAGGCCAGCATGGTGTTGATCAGCAAATTGATCTGGCTGACCGAGACGCCGAACAGCGCCGGTATCATCAGGGTGCGGATCTTCACCACACCGGGATGGTGCCAACCCCACTTGGGCCACACCAGCATGTTGATCTGACGCAGGAAGGGGTACTGGAACAGAAACTGCACCAGGCCGCCGAGGAAGACGCCGATCGCCAGCGCGATCTCGGGCCGCTCCAGCAACGGGGCTATCCACCAGGCCGCCGCAATCATGGTGAGGTTGAGAAACACCGGCGTGAAGGAGGAGACGGCGAAGCGACCGAAGGTGTTGAGAATGGCCCCGGCCATGGCGGTGAAGGTGATGAACCAGAGATAGGGGAAGGTAATCTTGAGCATCAGGCTGGCCAGCTCGAACTTCTCGGCCGCCGGCCCGCCGTGCAGCCAGTCCCAGAACCAGCCCCAGCCGAACAGGGCCGTCAGCACACCGGAACCCAGCACACCGAGCAGGGTGACTATGGTGACAATGCCGCCAAGGGTGCCCGCCACTGCGGCCAGCAACTCGCGAACAGCCTGTTCGTCACCGTTTTTCTTGTACTCCGTCATCACGGGAACAAAAGCCTGGTTGAAGGCCCCTTCGGCGAACAATCGGCGCAGGAAGTTAGGAATGCGGTTGGCGAAGAAGAAGACGTCTGCGGCCACCCCGGCACCGAGCAGATTGGCGATGACCACATCGCGCACCAAGCCCATCACGCGGGACGCCAGCGTCATTCCGGACACTATCATGCCGGATTTGATCAATTTCTTACTCAAGACGAGGCCTCTGGAACTGTCAGAAAGAAAAGAATGCTGTTAGAATCGGCCGACAGTTTAACCGTCTCCCATCTGACACACCACCGGGGGGCGGTGTTTATTTGCACAAATCATTTGACAATATGTGGTTGGGAAGGCATATTTCCGGGCCTTTTCAATACACTCGCTAAGACAGTTTTAGGAGTTTTACCTTGGCTAACATCAAATCTGCTAAGAAGCGTGCTCTTCAGTCAGAGAAACGTCGTCAGCACAACGCCAGCCGTCGTTCCATGACCCGTACTTACCTGAAGAAAGTGATCGCTGCCATCGCCTCTGGCGACAAGGCTGCTGCCACTGCCGCTTTCGCTGTTGCTCAGCCGATCATGGATCGTATGGCGACCAAAGGCCTGATCCACAAGAACAAAGCTGCTCGTCACAAGAGCCGCCTGTCTGCCCAGATCAAAGCTATGGCTTAATCAGCTTCGGCTGAACAAAGCTAAAAAAACCGGCCTTAGTGCCGGTTTTTTATTTGGGTTCGCTGCAATACAACCTGTGCAACAATCCAATCATCTCGCGTACCTCGTGGCTGCGCAGCGAATAGTAGACCGTCTGGGCCTCTTTTCGTGTCGTCACCAACTCATCGCGCCGCAACACCGCCAGATGTTGTGACAGCGCCGATTGACTCAGTCCAAGTACCTCGTTGAGTTCCCCCACCGACAACTCCCGCTCCAGTAACTGGCACAGAATGAACAAGCGCCGCTCATTGGCCAGCGCCTTGAGCAGGGTGACCGCACGTCCGGCATTCGCCTCCATCTCTTCCAACTGCATCGCATTCCCTCCCCTGCAAGACAGGAATCATACCCCCTGCCTCATCGATTTAAAATGACAGGGTTGCTGGCTGAATGGTGGTGAAGTCCTCCTGACCGGCAAACAGGAAGGAGAAATCACTCTCACATACCCGCTTCACCGCCGGATGCTGGATCATCCGCTCTGCAAAGATGACGTAGTACTCCTCCATCAGATCCTGGGTTTCTCCGATCAGCATCACCTCCTCCCCCTCCAGGATCTCCTCCCGATAGATGGTCGGCGCCATGAAAATACCCTGATTGAAGAAGCCAAACGCCTTCATCAGGGCCGCATCGTCGAACTCACCCAGGATGCTGGGAGAGATGCCCTGCTGCTCGAACCACTGCGTCAACTGTCGACCCATGGCGGTACGCCGGCCCGGAATGAGCAGCTTGCGCTCCTCGAGACAAGCGGGAAAAGGCTTTTCGGGCAGCGGTGCCTTGCAGAAGAAGCTGACGCCACACCCCCCCAACCGCTTGGAAAGCAGACCGGCGTGCTGGCTGGAATCCACCGGGCAGTCGGAGAGGATCATGTCGAGCTTGTGTTCGCTCAGTTGCTCCAGCAGCAGCTCGTGAGTCGATTCGAAGCAGCGCAGGTGGATGGAGCCGTCATTGGGGATGACAGAGAGCAGCACCCGACTGGCGAGACGCTTGGAGAGTGCATCGGCAATGCCGACGTCGAACAGGATCTGGCTCTCCTTGCGGTAGTTGACGATATCCAGCATCTCGTAGGAGAGGCTGAACATCTTGTCGGCATAGCGAAACACCAGTTGACCCAGCTCGGTGGCCTCGAGGGAACGCCCCTTGCGGATCAACAACTTGCCGCCCAGGCGCTGCTCCAGCAGCTTGATCTGACCTGTGACGGTCTGGGGAGTGAGAAAGAGGGCTTCCGCCGCCTGGGTGACGGAGCCCTTCTTCTGAGTCATCCAAAAATAATAGAGATGGTTGTAGTTAAGGTGTGACATCCGGTGGGGTTCCCGCGCCGCGCGGGCTCCGATAGCAGCTAAGTTCAACCGCCAGAATGTCATACATGTCGCTGATCGAGTCAACTTTGTTTGCGCCGAACTGCTCTTGCAGGGTCAGCTTGAGGCGGGCCGGATCCGGCATCCGCTCCCCACAGTAGCGCTTGTTCGACTGCTTGACTCTCTCGCCAGCCCGGCTGCTCAGGGCCCGTTCAGCAAAGGTCTCGCCGAATTGGGCCTTGGCCTGCTTGTCTCCCAGCATGAGGGCGCTGTCTACCACGCCATTGAGGTAAGCCGAACAACTGGCCGACGTTGCATCCTGCTGGCACTCCGCCAGACTATTCGCCCAGAGTGCCGGACTCGCCAGCATGACTAACCATCCGAGTCTTCTCATAACCCCTCCGTGCTTTGATTCGCCTCCCGATTGGGCAGCGATATCCGCAGGGCGATAAAACCGATCACGGCCGCCAGGGTGGATCCCACCAGGATACCGAGGCGTGAGTAGCTGCCGTAGTCCAGTCCGCCATGCTCGAATGCCAGCGACGCGATGAACATCGACATGGTAAAGCCGATGCCACACAGGATGCTGACGGCAAAGATCTGCTTGAAGTTGACGCCACTCGGCAGCTGGGCGATGCCGAGTTTCACCGACAGCCAGCTGACGGTAAAGATGCCGAGGGGCTTGCCGATGAAGAGCCCCAGTATGATGCCCATGGGCACCGGGCTGAGCAGATCCGACAGCTGGATCCCGTCGAGGGAGACCCCGGCGTTGGCAAAGGCAAACAACGGCAGTATCAGGTACGCACTCCAGGGGTGCAGCACATGCTCCAGGTGTTTGAGCGGCGAGGCATAGCGCTTCCCGGAGATAGGGATCATGAAGCCAACGATGACGCCGGCCAGGGTCGCATGAACACCTGACTTGAGCACGGCCACCCAGAGCACCAGACCCACCAGCATGTAAAGGCCGATCCTGTCCTCACCACGGCGGTTCATCCAGAGCAGAGTAAGGGTCGCCACTATGCCGACCGCCAGTGCGGTCAGCGACAGCTGTTGGGTATAGAAGAGGGCGATGATGATGATGACCCCCAGGTCATCCATGATAGCCAGGGCCAGCAGGAAAACCTTCAGGCTGGTCGGCACCCGCTTGCCGAGCAGCGCCATCACCCCGAGGGCGAAGGCGATATCGGTCGCAGCCGGAATGGCCCAACCGGCCCGGGTGACTTCGTCCTCGTAGTTAAAGAAGGTATAGATGAGCGCAGGGGCCAGCATGCCGCCCACGGCGGCGATGGCCGGGAAGGTGGCCTGTACCCGGGATGAGAGCGCCCCTTCCAACATTTCGCGCTTGACCTCGAGCCCGACCAACAGGAAGAAGAGTGCCATGAAGCCGTCGTTGATCCAGAGCAGCAACGGCTTGTTGATGTCCAGGGCGGCAATGCGCACCTGTACCTGAGTATTGAGGAAACTCTGATAGTGCTCCGCCAGGGCAGAGTTGGCCAGACCGATGGCCACCAGGGCGGCCAGGATCAGAATTATTCCGGAGGCTGACTCCAGTTTGAGAAATCGCTTGAACACATCGCTCATGGTCTAACTATCCATAAAATTGTACTTTTTCAGTCTAGGGGGCGAGTGAACTAATGAAAAATCGTTTCTAACTGCCAATAACAACGGAAAAACCGAAGGCAAAATAAATCATGTCTGCTATAAGCACGTTTTCCCCTGCGTTCCCTCGCCTGTGGAGTATTCATTTCTTTGCATATTAATTCTTTCCAGGCATGAAAAAGGCGCCCGCAGGCGCCTTTCGAACAGATGGAATAGCATAGCGGGAGATCCCGCCGAGAGCCGCTCGCCATCATGGCGGATGCAGGATCAGATGGCGACAGGGGCCTTGATACCCGGGTGAGGATCATAGCCCTGGATCTCGAAATCCTCGAACCTGTAGTCGAAGATGGAGTCCGGCTTGCGCTTGATCACCAGCTGCGGCAAGGAACGCGGCTCGCGGGAGAGCTGCAGCGCCGTCTGCTCCATGTGGTTGGAGTAGAGGTGCACATCGCCACCGGTCCAGACGAAGTCGCCCACGGCCAGATCGCACTGCTGGGCCATCATGTGGGTCAGCAGGGCGTAGCTCGCGATGTTGAACGGCAGACCGAGGAAGACGTCGCAGCTGCGTTGATAGAGCTGGCAGGAGAGCTTGCCGTCCGCCACATAGAACTGGAAGAAGGCATGACAAGGGGCGAGCGCCATCTTGTCCAGCTCACCCACGTTCCAGGCGGAGACGATGATGCGGCGGGAATCCGGGTTGTGCTTGATGTCATCCACCGCCTTCTGGATCTGGTCGATGACGGTGCCATCGGTCGCCGGCCATGAGCGCCATTGGGCACCATAGACAGGGCCCAGATCGCCGTGCTCGTCAGCCCACTCGTCCCAGATGCTGACGCCGTGCTCTTTCAGGTAGGCAGTGTTGGTGTCGCCATTGAGGAACCACAGCAGCTCGTGAATGATGGAACGCAGGTGGCACTTCTTGGTGGTGACCAGCGGGAAGCCTTCCGCCAGATTGAAGCGCATCTGATGACCGAACAGGGAGACGGTCCCCGTGCCGGTGCGATCGGATTTGACTGTGCCTTCATCCAGGATCTTCTGCATCAGGTCAAGATAGGCCCTCATTGCTTTGCCTCCTTCGCTGCGTTGCCGAACAACTGCGGACGCTTGTAGGCAACCCAGATCATCAGGGCGCCGATGATGATCATCGGGGTGGAGAGGATCTGGCCCATGCTGATCTCCTGGAAGTAGAGACCCAGCTGACTGTCAGGCTGGCGTACGAACTCAACCAGGAAGCGGAACAGGCCGTAGAACAGCAGGAACATGCCGGAGATGGCGCCCCGTGGCGGGTTCTTGCGCCAGAACAGGTTCAGGATGATGAAGAGCACCACACCTTCCAGGGCGAACTGATAGAGCTGGGAGGGGTGACGCGGCTCGGGGCCGGCCTCCGGGAAGATGATGGCCCAGGGCACGTCCGTGACCCGGCCCCACAGCTCGCCGTTCATGAAGTTGCCGATACGGCCGACGCCGAGACCGAATGGAATGAGCGGTGCCACAAAGTCCGCCACGGTGAAGAAGTGACGCTTGGTCTTGTGCGCAAACCAGATCATGGCGGTGATGACCCCGATCAGGCCACCGTGGAACGACATGCCGCCGGTCCAGATCTTGAACAGGTAGGTGGGATCGGCCAGGAAGAGATCGAAGTTGTAGAACAGCACATAGCCGATACGACCGCCCAGGATCACCCCGAGGAAGCCGTAGAACAGCAGGTCCGAGACCTCGTTGCGGGTCCAACCACTGTTCGGCGCGTCGGCGCGGCGGCCTGCAAGCCACATGGCAAAGGCAAAACCAAACAAATACATGAGACCATACCAGCGTACCGATAGTGGTCCCAAACTGAATGCTACGGGATCAATCTGCGAGAAAACCCAATATCCGTCGTGCTGCATGGCGCGGCCCCAGTCATAAGAAAAGCCGCATTCTCCGATCATTCGTCAGCAGGAACAAGACTGAATATCAATCGGGCAGCTTGGTCTTGTGACCCGCACGCAGCAAACCGCCCAGACCGTGCTCTTCCAGGTAGCGGGCAAACAGGCCACGGAGCACGTGGGGATTGTCGTGCTTGAGGCCATCGGCCATCAGCGCCTTCAGCTCGCCGAGATCGGATTGACGCAGCACGTACTTGATGCGGGAAATGTTGTGGGTGTTCATGCTGAAACGGCGATAGCCCATGGCCAGCAGCAGCAGCACGCCGACCGGATCCCCGGCCAGTTCGCCACAGACCGAGACCGGCTTCTGGTAGCGATGAGAGGCATCGACCAGCAGTTGCAGGGCACGGATCACCGCGGGGTGGAAGGCGTCATAGATACTGGCGACCCGGGCGTTGTTGCGATCCACCGCCAGCAGATACTGGGTCAGGTCATTGCTGCCCACCGACCAGAAGTCGATGAGAGGAGCCATCTCCGGCAGAATGTAGAGGGCGGAGGGCACCTCTATCATCACCCCCAGGCTGGGGTAGCGGATCACCGCATCGCGGCTCGCCGCCTCTTCCGACACTTCACGCCAGGCTTGATCCAGCAGCCGGCGGGAGGCCTTGATTTCACTGACGCTGCTGATCATCGGCAACATGATGGACAGATTGTCCAGCCCTTCGCTGGCGCGCAGCATGGCCTTGAGCTGAACCAGGAACAACTCGGGGTGATCCAGGGTGAGCCGGATCCCCCGCCAGCCAAGGAAGGGATTTTCCTCCACTATGGGGAAATAGGGCAATTGCTTGTCCCCCCCCACATCCAGGGTGCGCATGCACACCGGGCGATCCCGATAGGTCTCCAGGATCCCGCGATAGCGCGCCGTCTGCTCCCATTCGGAGGGGAAGCTGTCCTGCAGCATGAAGGGGATCTCGGTGCGATAGAGCCCGACCCCATCTGCCAGATGGTTGAGGGAGATCTCGGTGTCGGCGCTGAGGCCGGCGTTGAGCAACAAGGAGACAGGGGTGCCGTCAGCCGTCTCCGAGGGTTGATTGTCGACGCTGCGCACCAGGGTATCGAGCGCCCGCTCCTCGTTCAGCAGTTGCCGGTACTCGGTCAGGATCACCTGATTGGGCTCGATGAAGAGATCGCCGCTGTAGCCGTCGACCACCAGAGTGCGCCCGCCTATGTCGCCGAGCGGCAGATCCACCCCCATGATGGCCGCCACCCCCATGGCACGGGCCAGGATGGCAGCATGGGAGTTGGTCCCGCCCTTGAGGGAGACCACACCGCTCAGAAACTCCCGCGGGATCTCGGCGAGTATGGTGGCGGTCACCTCGTCGGCGACCAGCACCACCGGCTCTCCTATGGTGAGCTGCTCGGGCTCGTCCTGCACTAGACGGCTGATGAGCCGCTGGGCGATGTCTTTCACATCGGTTGAGCGCTCCCGCAGATAGGGATCCTTCATCCCCTTGAACTGATCGATCAGCCGATCGCTGATGATCTTGACCGCGGAGATGGCGGTCCAGTGCTCCTTGCTGACCTTGTTGCGGATCGGCTTGATGTAGCCGGGATCGTTCAGCAGGTGCAGATAGATGTCGAAGATGGCGACCGAGTCCTGGCTGTAGCTCTCGCGAAAGCGCAGCGCCAGGCTCTCCAGATCGTGGCGCACCTCTTCCACCGCAAGCTCCAGCCGGGCCAGCTGCTTGCCGTGCTCCTCATCCTTGCGCGGGGTGATGCTATTGAGCGCCTTGCGCGGACGCCACACCCAGGCCTTGGCGATGGCGATGCCGCTGGCACCGGCGATGCCACGCAGCGGCTTGCTCCAGTCAGTCTTCTGCAACCAGCCCTTGGCCTGGGCCTGGGCGATGCGGGCCGCCAGTTGCGCCGCCAGGGTGACCATGAAGGACTCTTCCCCTTCATCGAACAGCCGGCTCTCTTTCTGCTGCACCACCAGAATGCCGACCACCTGACGCTGGTGCATGATGGGGGCGCCGAGGAAGGAGCGAAACGCCTCTTCCGCGACATCGGGCAGAAACTTGAAACTCGGATGAGAAGGGGCATCGGCCAGGTTGATCAGCTCTTCCCGCTGACCCACCAGACCGACTATGCCCTGCTCGAACGGCAGGGTGGCTTTGCCCACCGCCGACTCGGCCAGCCCATCGGTCGCCGCCAGTCTATAGCGGCGCATGTCGGGCTCGGCGACATAAACGGAGCAGCAGTCCACCATCATGGCAAGCCGGGTCTGGCTCACCAATGCTTGCAAGGCCTGTTCGAGGGTGTTGGCCTCGGCCATGCTCTCGACGATGCGTCTGAGTTCCGTCAGCAACTAATTGTGCTCCTTAGCGCGAGCGGTTGCGCCGCCCATCCTTTCGATTAACCTGCACCACCGGCACCGGCATGGCCAGCGGGGCAAACTCCTTCATCACCCGGCGGTAAACTTCCCGCTTGAAGGAGACGACCTGACGAACCGGGTACCAGAAGCTGACCCAACGCCAATCATCAAATTCCGGGTGACCATGACAGCCGAACTGGATCCTGGACTCTTTGCCAGGCTCGAGCTGCAACAAAAACCATTTCTGCTTCTGGCCAATACAGACCGGTGAACTGTCCCAGCGAACGAGTCGTTTGGGTAAGCGGTACTTCAGCCAGTTGCGACTGGTCGCCAGTATGGTCACATCGTCGGGCTTGAGGCCTATCTCCTCATACAACTCACGATACATGGCCTGTTCCGGCGATTCACCATCATCAACCCCCCCCTGCGGAAACTGCCAGGAGTGCTGCCCATAGCGCTTAGCCCACAATACTTGCCCGTCACGGTTACAGATCACGATGCCGACATTGGGACGAAATCCGTCGCCATCTATCACGTGATCACCTTATAAAGGCTGAATCTATAAAGAGATTGTTCCACATTCACCCCGTGGCGGCAAACAGGGACTGTCATCTTCCACTCATGAATAACTTGGCATTTCAAGCAAAGTTATAAACAAACCTGAAGGACAAGCTCCGCAAGTTGCCCACCCAGACTGTGCATAAGCCTGTGATCAAGCGGGTATATACAGTAGTTTTATACTACGACTTCAAATCATGCCGTATCATACCCGATTCATATAAAAACAAAATATTCATTTAAATACATATAGTTAATATTTAAAGACTGGATCAAGATCCATGTCTTTTGCGCCCGAGGATCCTGGCTGTCAATTGTGAACAAGTTCGACTGTTCAAAGATCCACCAAGGCTAGTTTATCCACAAGGATGGCGCATTATCTGCACCGATCTGGCGAGAAAAATCGGTGTGCTCTCACATTTATTTCTGATGCCGGACCCTGTATCACCACTTTATGTCAGTTATCCAAGATTTCTGTGGATAACTGTGTGCAACAGCCAGGCCAAACCCTTGGACAACTCGCTGCAACCGGGATCCTCTCGTACTCCAGGCTGGAGAAAAAAGTCAAATTCCTTTAAAATCATTGCCATAGATGATAATTCACAAACTTGCCCCCCCTGTGCATAGCCGGGCAAGGATCGGTTACAAAAACAGCGATCCTCTGTCAGGATCACACTTGTCCACCCCCTTCTCGCCAACAGGAGCCCCTCATGCCCGCCAATCCACAGTCAGAGCAGGAATTGATGGCGCGCGCCTACGCCATGGCGGGCTTCACCCTGGCCCAGCTCGCCGCGACGGCCGGCATCCCGGTGCCACGGGATCTCAGACGGGACAAGGGCTGGATCGGTCAGCTGATCGAGTGGCAGCTGGGTGCCAGCGCGGGCAGCCGCCCGGAGCAGGACTTCCCCGATCTCGGCATCGAGCTCAAGACGATCCCGATCGATCCTCAGGGCAAACCGCTGGAAACCACCTTCGTCTGCGTCGCTCCCCTCATCGGGATCAGTGGCCAGCGCTGGGAGGAGTCCAATGTGCGCAACAAGCTGTCGCGGGTACTCTGGATCCCGGTGGAAGGCAGCCGCACCATCCCCGTCGGTGAACGCCGGGTAGGCATGCCCTTGCTGTGGAGCCCGAGCGAAGAAGAAGACAGGTTGCTGCGTCAGGATTGGGAGGAGTTGATGGACATGATAGTGCTGGGGGAGGTGGAGCAGATCAGCGCCCGCCACGGCCAAGTCATGCAACTGCGCCCCAAGGCGGCCAACAGCAAGGCACTGACCCGCGCCATCGGCCGCAATGGCCAGCCTATCCAGACACTGCCAAGGGGCTTCTACCTCAAGATTGAGTTCACTCACCAATTGCTTCGGCGTCATTTCGCCCTGCCTGTCTGATGATTGCTATCAACATCCTTGTCATAAAGTGATATAAAAATGAACAGAGCTACTTTCTTCGCAGTCAGTGACAAGGAGTCGATATGCCGATCAACAAGCAATTTCTCAAGTCCCGCCCCGAGGTCAAGGTGACCTTCGCAGTGGAAAAAGAGGCCGCAGGCGAGGCCGAACAGGTCTTGCTGCTGGGGGAGTTCAGCCAGTGGCAACCCATTGAATTGAAAAGAATGAAGAGCGGGGAGTTCAAGACGACCCTCAACCTTCCCACCGATGGCCCCAGCCATTTCGAGTATTGCTATCAACTGGTGCAGCCAGATGGGGAGACCCGTTATGACAACGACTGGGAAGCGGACGAGTATGTGCCCGGCCCCTTCGGGCGCGACAACTCTGTGGTGCGGGTCAGCCAGCCTGGCTGAAGCCGGCCTGTGCGAAACCCACATACAAAAAAGGCTCGCCATTGGCGAGCCTTTTCACTACCTGTCGAGCTATTCGTCGACATACCGACACCAATTCGAATCGAATTAGTTGAGCTTCTCTTTGATACGAGCAGCTTTGCCGGACAGGTTGCGCAGGTAGTACAGCTTGGCGCGGCGAACATCACCACGACGCTTCAGTTCTACACTGTGGATCAGCGGAGAGTGAGTCTGGAATACACGCTCAACACCTTCGCCGTTGGAGATCTTGCGAACGGTGAAAGCAGAGTGCAGACCGCGGTTACGCTTGGCAATAACGATGCCTTCGAAAGCCTGCAGACGCTCTTTACCACCTTCTTTAACACGAACTTGAACACGTACGGTGTCGCCCTGGGCAAAAGCCGGGATGTCGGTACGCAGTTGCTCTTGTTCAAGCTGCTGAATAATCTTGCTCATTGTCTTTCCTTACCTAGGATAAACTGAAAACTCTACTTAACGCTGTCACGCACTTCGCGGACATACTCGGCAAGAAGTGATTCTTGCTCGTCAGTCAGAGCTAGGTTGTTAATAAGTTCCGGCCTTCTCTGCCAGGTTCGTCCGAGCGACTGCTTGAGACGCCAGCGCCGAATCACTTCGTGATTGCCGCTTGTCAGCGCCTCGGGCACCGCCAATCCATCCAACAACTCCGGCCGAGTGTAGTGGGGATGATCCAGCAGGCCATCCGTGAAGGAGTCCTGCTCGGCACTGGCCTGATCGCCCAAGACCCCAGGGACCAGACGCGAAACCGCATCGATCAGGGTCATGGCAGGCAACTCGCCACCACTTAACACGTAATCCCCGATAGACCACTCTTCGTCGACTTCGGTTTGTATCACGCGTTCATCGATACCTTCGTATCGACCGGCGACCAGAATCAGTTTCTGATTCGTCGCCAACTCGGTTACGCCCGCTTGAGTCAGCTTGCGCCCCTGAGGAGAGAGATAGATGACTTTCGCCCCGTCTCCCGCCGCTTGCTTGGCTGCATGAATCGCATCACGCAGCGGCTGAACCATCATCAGCATCCCAGGTCCACCACCATAAGGACGATCATCGACCGTACGGTGTTTGTCGTGGGTGAAATCCCGAGGGTTCCAGCACTCAATCTGCAGCAGGCCACTCTTGACGGCCCGACCCGTTACCCCGTGCTCGGTAATGGCTCGGAACATTTCCGGGAAGAGGCTAATTACCCCAATCCACATAAGAAACCTCCGGCACCCGTGTTAGCGCGGGAAACTAGAAACCAGGATCCCAATCAACTTCGATTGTTCGAGCAGTCAGATCAATATTCTTGATCACCTGCTCTTCCAGGAACGGGATCAGCCGCTCCTTTGCACCAAAGGCATCTTTTACATTGGCCTCAACCACCAACACATCGTTGGAGCCGGTTTCCATCAATTCGGTCACCTTGCCCAGGTCGTATCCCTTGGTGGTCATCACGGAGCAACCAATCAGGTCACGCCAGTAGAACTCACCTTCAGGCAACGCAGGCAACAGATCGGCGGCTACGCCAATCTCGACATTGGTCAATGCCAGGGCATCCTCGCGCACATCGATACCATCGAGCTTGCAGATCAGACCCTTGTTGTGACGCTTCCAGGCCGAAACCTGAATCTCACGCCATACCCCGTTCTGATTGATCAGCCAGGGGTTGTAATCGAAAATCGCTTCGGCAACATCGGTGAAGGAGTTCACTTTAAGCCAGCCCTTGATGCCGTAGACGGTACCCAGGGTGCCCAGAACTATAGGTTTTTCCACCTTAACTCCTTACCGCTTGGCTGATTAAGCAGCTTTTTTAGCGTCTTTGATCAGCTTGGCAACACGGTCAGAAACAGTGGCACCAGTAGCAACCCAATGCTCGATACGAGCCAGGTCCAGGTTCAGCTTTTCAGCGTTACCAGCAGCAACCGGGTTGAAGAAACCAACGCGCTCGATGAAGCGACCGTCACGGGCGCAACGGCTGTCAGAAACTACTACCTGGTAGAACGGACGCTTTTTCGCGCCACCACGTTGTAAACGAATGGTTACCATATCGTCCTCATGAACATCTAATGAACAAGGCCTGCAAATACGCAGACCCTAGCTTAAAATAAGCCGCGTAATTCTACTTGGATTCGTAATAATTGCAACCAAGCCTGCTATTTTTTGCGCAGGAGTTGGCATGAAAAAGGCTCACCGAAGTGAGCCTTTTTGCCTGACAAGCAGGAAAATCAGAACGGACCGCGTCCGCCACCACCGAATCCGGGTGGCAGCATGTTCTTCATCTGGCCCATCATCTTGCGCATGCCACCCTTGCCAGACATCTTCTTCATCATGCGCTGCATCTCGGTAAACTGCTTGAGCAGCTTGTTCACGTCCTGCACCTGCATGCCGGAGCCCGCAGCGATGCGACGCTTGCGGGAGCCCTTGATGAGATCGGGATGAGCACGCTCCTTGGGCGTCATGGAGCTGATGATGGCCTCCATCCGCACTGTGATCTTGTCATCCATCTGATCTTTCACGTTATCCGGCAGACCGGACATGCCGGGCAACTTGTCGAGCATGCCCATCATGCCGCCCATGTTGCGCATCTGGGCCAGCTGCTCGCGGAAATCTTCCAGATCGAAGCCCTTGCCGCTCTTGACCTTGCTGGCCAGCTTGGCGGCTTTCTCCTTGTCGACCGTGCGTTCCACTTCCTCGATGAGCGACAGCACGTCCCCCATGCCGAGGATGCGGGATGCGAGTCGGTCCGGGTGGAAGGGCTCGAGGGCATCGGTCTTCTCACCCATACCGATGAACTTGACCGGCTTGCCGGTGATGTGGCGCACCGACAGGGCGGCACCGCCGCGGGCGTCGCCGTCCGCCTTGGTGAGGATGACGCCGGTGAGCGGCAGCGCTTCGTTGAACGCCTTGGCGGTATTGGCAGCATCCTGACCTGTCATGGCATCCACCACGAACAGGGTCTCGACCGGCTTGATGGTGGCGTGGAGATCCTGGATCTCCGCCATCATCTCGGTGTCCACGTGCAGACGACCGGCGGTATCGACGATCACCACGTCATAGAATTTCTTGCGCGCCAGATCGATGGCGGCGGTGGCGATCGCCACCGGCTTCTGGGTCACATCGCTTGGGAAGAAATCGACCGAGATGTCATTGGCCAGGGTCTCGAGCTGCTTGATCGCCGCCGGGCGGTAGACGTCGGCACTGACCACCAGCACCTTCTTCTTGTGGCGCTCCTTGAGCAGTTTGGCGAGCTTGCCCACAGTCGTGGTCTTACCGGCACCCTGCAGGCCCGCCATCAGGATGATGGCCGGCGGCTGTGCGGCCAGATTGAGCTGCTCGTTCGCCTCTCCCATAACAGAGACCAGCTCGCCATGGACTATCTTGATGAAGGCCTGGCCCGGGCTCAGGGACTTGGCCACTTCCTGGCCGACGGCACGCTCTTTCACGCGGGCAACGAAGTCACGCACCACCGGCAGGGCCACGTCAGCCTCGAGCAGCGCCATGCGCACTTCACGCAAGGTATCCTTGATGTTCTCTTCGGTCAGCCGGCCACGGCCACTGACATTGCGCAGGGTGCGCGAGAGTCGTTCAGTCAAATTCTCAAACATGACGCATTCCGATTCTTGGCGTAACTAGTGGGGCATTATACCCCAGTCAGCACTGTGGGGACGATTACTCACCGCTTGCGGCGGTGACCCGCCATCGAATGAACGGGTGTAACAAATGGAGGGCATTATACCCCAGTCAACGCCGGAGGACGATTATTCGCCGCACGGGGCTGTCAGCCGCTACTTATATATGGGCAGTTAGCCCCTGGCACAACTGGCGAGCATATCTTGTGCAAGGTATACTGCCCCTCTTATCCATAAAAGCTTGTTCGACAACGACCTGGTTATGATCGTGATCTCTGTTCTGGCCCTGGCGTTTTACCTGCTGGCCATCATCGCCTCTCTGCACCTGCTGCTCAGCGCCAAGCCCGTCGGGCAGGTGTCGCTGTTTGCCTGTGTCGGCCTGGCCCTGACCGCCCATGGTGTGGCGGTGGGAAGCGAGGTGCTGGCCACCCATTCCGGCCAGAATCTCAGCATGTTGAACGTCGCCTCCCTGGTCAGCCTCATCATCAGCGGCTTCATGACCTGCGTTACTCGCCGTTTCAACGGCTGGATCCTGCTGCCCGTGGTCTACAGTTTCTCGGCCTTGCTGCTCGCCGCCAGCGCCCTCATACCGGGTCGTTACATCACCCATCTGGAAGCTCATCCCCAACTGCTGCTGCACATCGGGCTCGCCTTGATGGCCTATTCGGTACTGATGATCGCCTGCCTGTTTGCGCTGCAGCTTGCCTGTCTGGATCGGCAGCTGAAGTCCAGAAAGATAAGCCATCTGCCCGCCATGCCGCCCCTGATGACGGTGGAGAAGCGTCTGTTCCAGCTCATCTCCGCGGGCCTCTTGCTGCTGACCCTCTCCATCGCCTCGGGTCTGTTCTTCCTGGAAGACATGTTCGCCCAGGGCAAATCCCACAAGGCCATCCTCTCGATCCTGGCCTGGTGCGTCTACGCCTTGCTGCTGTGGGGTCACCACACCCGTGGCTGGCGTGGTCGCAAGGTCATCATGCTGAGCCTCATCGGCAGCATCATCCTGACCCTGGCTTACTTTGGCAGCCGCTTCGTCAAGGAAGTCTTGCTGAGCTGACGGTTCAGCCCCCCAAAAACCACCCCAACAGGAGCCCTTCTTGGACAGTATCTCAACGAGCACATTACTGATTGTTCTCGTTATTTTGATTGTGTTGTCAGCCTTCTTCTCCAGTTCCGAAACCGGTCTGATGTCCCTCAACCGCTACAAGCTGCGGCATCTGGCCCAAACCAAACACAAGGCAGCCCGTCGGGTCGAAAAGCTGCTGGCCCGGCCGGATCGCCTGCTTGGCCTCATCCTCATCGGCAACAATCTGGTCAACATTCTGGCCTCCGCCATCGCCACCATCGTCTGCATCCGGTTGTTCGGGGATCTCGGCGTCGCTATTGCCACCTTCGGCCTCACCCTGGTGGTGCTGGTATTCGGGGAAGTCACCCCCAAGACACTGGCGGCCATGTTTCCCGAGCGCATCGCCTATCCCGCCTCCTGGGTCCTCAAGGGGCTGATGGTGCCCTTCGCCCCGCTGGTCTGGCTCATCAACAGCATCACCAACCTCTTGCTCAAGCTGCTGCGCCTCGAACATCGCAAGGATGACTCCCTCAACACCGAAGAGCTGCGCACCATAGTCAACGAGGCGGGCAGCCTAATCCCCCAGCGCCATCAGGAGATGCTGATCAGCATTCTGGATCTGGACAAGATGACGGTGGAAAACATCATGGTGCCGCGCAGCGAGATCTCTGCCATCGACATCAATGACGACTGGAAGAGCATACTGCGCCAGCTGGCCCACTGCGCCCACACCAAGATCCTGCTCTATCGCGACAATATTGACGACGTAGTCGGATTTTTACACTCGCGTGACGCCCTCAGGCTGGTCGCCAGGGACCAGTTCAGCAAGTCCAGCCTGCTGCGGGAAGTCGATCCCATCTACTTCATTCCACAGGGCACGCCGCTCAACGTGCAGCTGGCCAAGTTCCAGCGCAACAAGGAGAGGATCGGGCTGATTGTCGACGAGTATGGCGATATTCAGGGGCTGATCACCCTGGATGACATCCTGGAAGAGATCGTGGGCGACTTCACCACCTCCATGGCACCGGCGCCGAGCGACGAGATCCACCCCCAGCCGGACGGCTCCTTCCTGGTGGAAGGTTCCGCCAGCATCCGCGAGCTGAACAAGGAGATGCACTGGCACCTGCCCATCGACGGCCCGCGCACCCTCAACGGGGTGATTCTGGAGTACCTGGAGGAGATCCCCCAGCCCAACATCAGTGTCAGGCTGGCGGGTTACCCCATCGAAATCCTCGAAGTAGAGAACAACATGGTGAAGATGGCAAGGATCATGCCACACCTCTACCGTAACGAGTCAGGTTACGAGGATTGAAAAAAGGCTGCCGATGGCAGCCTTTTTTGTCTCACTCGCTCTCGTCATCCGGCTCCAGCACCAGGGTCGGGATCAACTCGCCAAACACCTGCTGCAGCTCGTCGCGGTTAGCCAGCAAGTCTTGCAGCGTATAGCCGTCCATCACCGCCAGGAAGGCGTTCATCGCCTCCTTCAATGCACTCTTGAGCAGGCAGACAGAGACGATATGGCAGACGGGGGAACCGCAGTCGATCCCATCCAGATTGCCTTCCAGCGCCCGGATCACCTGGCCTATGTTCACGCTCTCAGGGGAACAGGCCATGCGGATCCCGCCATTCTTGCCACGCTGGGACTGCAGATAACCCAGCTTCACCAGCTGGTTCACCACCTTCACCATGTGATTGCGAGAGACGTCATACAAGGCAGACACCTTGGCCACGCTCGACAATTCCCCCTCCGGCAACGTGGCCAGATAGAGCAGGGCTCTCAATCCAAAATCGGTATAGCTTGTTAGTCTCATAGTGCCTGTGGCGCATAGCGCAAAGAATTGATGATTGATCCAGATCAATTAAACATTTAGGATGCAACTTATTAAGTGACATTCCAGATGTTCAATTAGAAAGGACCTCCTATGTTAGACCAAGCCACCATCGCCGTCATCAAGAGCACCATTCCTTTGCTCGAATCGGCGGGGCCTGCCCTCACCCAACACTTCTACCAGCGCATGTTCAGCCACAATCCCGAGTTGAAGGATGTGTTCAACCTGGCGCACCAGCACAGTGGTGGCCAACCCCTGGCCCTGTTCAGTGCAGTGGCGGCCTACGCCAGGAACATAGACAACCTGGGGGCACTGGCCGGTGCCGTGGAACGCATCGCCCACAAGCACACGGGTTTCCTGATCCAGCCGGAACAATATCACATTGTGGGTAGTCATCTCTTGGCCACGCTCAAAGAAATGGGTGGCAGCGCGGTGACTGACGAGGTATTGGAGGCCTGGGGCAAGGCTTATGGGGTGCTGGCCGACATCTTTATCGGCCGGGAGGGCGAGCTCTACCGGGAGAAGGCGAGCGAGATCGGCGGCTGGCAAGGTGCTCGCGCTTTCCTCATCAAGGAGAAGCGCCAGGAGAGCGAGCTTGTCACCTCCTTCGTGCTGGCCCCCGTCGACGGCAAGCCCGTACTGCGCTTCAAGCCGGGGCAATATATCAGCATCAGGCTCAATCACCCGACACTGGAGCATCAGGAGATCCGTCAATACTCTCTCTCCGATGCCCCTAATGGCCGCGACTACCGCATCAGCGTCAAGCGCGAGCCCCAGGGCCAGGCCTCCAACCTGCTGCATGACCAGCTTCACATCGGTGACGAGGTGGCGCTGATGCCACCGGCGGGGGACTTCTTCCTGCGGACCGAGACGGCCACCCCAGTGGTACTGATCTCCGCCGGAGTGGGTCTGACTCCCATGCTGAGCATGCTGAACCAGTTGCTGGCTGAACAAGCGGGGACTGAAATCCGCTGGCTGCACGCTTGCGAGCATGGCGCCCTGCACGCCTTCAAGGAAGAGATCCAGATAAAGAGCAGCCAGCACGCCAGCTTGCAGAGCCGGGTCTGGTATAGGACACCTGCCGAACAGGACGTGCAGGGGCAAGATTACGACTTCAGCGGCACCCTGGCGCTGGAACAGGTCACTGACCTCATCCCGGCCAACGCTCACTACTACTTCTGCGGCCCCCTGGGCTTTATGAAGACTGTGAAAGATCAGCTGAGCAGTTTGGGCGTCCCCACAGACAGAATGCATTACGAGGTGTTCGGCCCCCATCAGGATCTCTGATCCCGCCTCCTGACAGGGAAAATGAACAAGGCCCACGAACGCAGGTTCGCGGGCCTTGTTGTATCGAGTGGCCTGGCTTGCCGGACTTAGTGCATCGCCTTGGCGCGGGCGATGGCATTGGCGGGCATGCGATTGCCGAGTCGGCTCAGCAGACTAGCCGCCTTCTGGTGGGTCGCCTTGTCGCCGATGACGGCGCCGTGCAGCCAGTGGTAGGCCTCTTCGTAATCCAGCGGACTGCCCATGCCCTGCAGCAGCATCTCGACCCACTCTATCTGGGCCCGCTGGAAACCCAGGCTGGCAGCCTCCCGCATCAGGGTCTCGGCCCGCACCAGGTCCTTCTGGACCAGGATGCCTTTCCAGTAGTAGCGCCCCAGCTGCTCCAGTGCGGGAGCCAGACCCTGATTGGCCGCCTCCCACATGTATTGCACCCCGACCTGGGCATCCGGCTTGGTGCAGACGCCCCAGGCCAGCATGTCCCCCCACAGGAACTGATAGGCCGGGATCTTCATCACAGAGGCGCGTGCCTCTATGTCCTGGGTCAGCTGGCACCTGTCCTGCTTCACCCGGGTCAGATGACGTCCCTGCTCTATCCAGTTGAGCAGCTCGTCCTGCCGATAGAGCGGCACAGCCTGCAGCTCTCCCTTGGCCAGGGATCCAGGATTCACCGCCCTGGGCAGCGGAGCAGCCGCCGGGGTTGATGCCACTGGAGCGGGTGCATCAACGCTCGACAGCACAGGGGTCGGAGCAGCGGCAGCCGTAGGCAACGCTGCCGACGCCACCGGCGCTGGGGCAACGGCAGCTGACGGTACAGGTGCGATGGCCGGTAGAGTCGCTGATGCAACCTGTGCTGATGACGGGGCGGTCGATGGCAAAGCCGCCGAGGGGGTCGGGACTGTGGTGGCCGCCACCGACTGGGTTTGTGTGGCCGCCGAGATCGGCTCGGCCCCCTGCAAGGGGAGGCTGCACAAACCGACGAGGCCGATGAGGGTACTGGGTTTCATCATAGGGATCTCCTGCTGCCCTCTTTATCGGCAGCCGGGTCCATCTCCTTAGTCCGCCATGGCAAACCCCGGAAATGACAAAGGGGAGCCTGGGCTCCCCTCATGATCGACGCTGCGGCTTACTTGACGAAGTCGACACCCAGCTGGATATCGGCCTTCAGGGTAGCCAGCATGCTGTCCATGGACTCTTGCTCGAAGGCGCTCAGCTTGCCGTAGTCCAGCACGCTCTCGACACCGTTCTTGCCCAGCAGCACCGGCTGCGCGAAGAAGGTGGCGTGCTCGCCGTTGCCTTCCACATAGGCGCACTCGATGACATTGGCTTCGCCCTGCAGACCCTTGATGAGGGACAGACCGAAGCGGCAGGCCGCCTGACCCATGGAGAGAGTGGCAGAACCGCCACCGGCCTTGGCTTCCACCACTTCGGTACCGGCATTCTGGATGCGCTTGGTCATGGCAGCCGCTTCTTCCGCGGTGAAGCTGGCCCCTTCAATCTGGGAGAGCAGCGGCAGAATGGTCACGCCACTGTGGCCACCGATCACGTTGACGCGGATCTTGTCGATGTTCAGGCCCTTGGCCTCGGCCACGAAGGTCTCGCCACGGATGACGTCCAGGGTGGTCACGCCGAACAGGCGGCGCTTGTCATAGACGCCGGCCTTCTTCAGCACTTCGGCGGCGATGGCGACCGTGGTGTTGACCGGGTTGGTGATGATGCCGATCAGTGCCTGCGGGCAGGAGGCGGCACACTTCTCCACCAGGTTCTTGACGATACCGGCGTTGATGTTGAACAGATCGGAACGATCCATGCCGGGCTTGCGCGCCACGCCGGCAGAGATCAGCACGACATCGGCGCCGACCAGAGCCGGGCTCGGATCTTCACCGCAGAAACCTTTTACTTTCACGTCAGTCGGGATATGGCTCAGGTCCGCCGCCACGCCCGGAGTGACCGGGGCAATGTCATACAGGCTCAACTCGGAACCGGCAGGCAGGCGATTTTTCAACAGCAGAGCAAGGGCTTGGCCGATGCCACCGGCGGCACCCAGAACGGCAACTTTCATGATCAACTCCATGTCTAAGCGTAGGTTTAAGGTTGTTTCTAGTTGGGTTAACGCTGTTTCTTATTGTGCGCCTCACCTTAAAGGATCCCCTGCTAAAAAACAATCTGATAACAGTTGTAATCACGGGTTCTGTGAGCCAGAGAGCAAGCGGTGACGAAAGCGGAGAGGAATATGCGATAAATGGGAGGAAAGACACAGATTTCCTGTGTCTCCCTCACCATTAAGAGGTAAATACGACTGCTTCAGGACTGGAATGCCAGTGCCCGCTTCTCGCACCAGCGGAAACCAATTGTTAACAATCCATTCATGGTCAGGTAGAGGCCCCCGGCCACGGTAAACACCGCCAGAGTGTCATAGGTCTGGGCGTTGAGACGCTGGGCCAGCCCCATGATGTCCATGATGGTGATGGTGCTGGCGAGGGAGCTGCCCTTGAGCACCAGGATCACTTCGTTGGAGTAGGCAGGCACCAGCCGACGGGCGGCGTGGCGGGTCTTCATCCACAGAGTCTGGCCGGCGGAGAAACCGAGCGCCCGGCAGGCTTCCACCTCGCCGGCGGGGATGGCGTCGAGCGCCCCCTTGAACAGCCGGGTGGAGTAGGCCGCGGTGTTGAACCCGAGCGCCAGCACGGCGCAGAACCAGGGCTGCTTGAGCAACGGCCAGAGCGGTCCGGCCTTGAGCCATTCAAACTGGCCAGGCCCGTAGTAGATGAGGAAGATCTGGATGAGCAGAGGCGTGCCGGTGAAGACCAGCACCCACAGCTGCACCAGCTGGGTCGCCACCGGAATGCGGCGCTCCAGCACCCAGGTCATGCCAGCCGCCATCAGCACGCCAAGCAGCAGGCTGAACGCGGTGAGCTGCAGGGTAATCGCCAGCCCCCCCAGCAGGGTCATCAGGTAATCCTGCATGGTCAGCCTCCGTAACGGCGGGTGTAACGGGCAGCCTGCTTCAAGCCAAACTCACTCACCAGGCTGATGGCCAGGTAGATGAGGGCGGCGGCGGCGTACCAGGTGAAGGGTTCATAGGTGCTGGCCGAGGCCATCTGGGCCTGGCGCATCATCTCGTTCACCCCGATGAGCGACACCAGGGCCGTGTCTTTGAGCAGCACCAGCCACTGGTTGCCCAGCCCCGGCAAGGCGTGACGCCAGGCCTGGGGCAGCACGATGCGAAAGAAGATGTGGCTCTTGCCAAGGCCCAGCGCCAGCGCCGCCAGCCGCTGCCCGGCGGGCACCGCGTTGAGCGCCGCCCGCAGGGTCTGGGTCGCATAGCTGGCGAACAGCAGGGAGAGCGCCAGCACGCCGCAGGCGAAGGGGCTGAACTCCACATACTCGCCGGTGATGAGGAACAACACCTGGGTCGAGCCGAAGTAGATGAACAGCACCACCAGCAGCTCGGGCAAACCACGAATGAGCGTGGTCAGTGTGGCCACAGGCCACACCAGCCAACGCTGCTTGCTGAGCTCGGCGGCGCTGAATGCCAGCGCCAGCGCCATGCCCCCGACCAGTGATGCCAAGGCCAGCCCCAGGGTCATCCAGGCTGCATCCAACAACAGGCTCAGCATGGCTTACTGCGCGAAGTACTTGTCGAAGATCTTCTGATAGGTGCCGTTGGCCTTGATCTCGGCCAGCCCCTTGTTCAGCTGGGTCAGCAGCTCCTGGTTACCCTTGGCCACGGCGATGCCAAAGCCGGTACCGAAGTACTTGGCGTCGGTCACCGGTGTACCGATGACACCGTACTCCTTGTGCTGCTTGAGCCAGTCGGCGGCAACGGCGGTGTCGGCGAAGACGCCGTCGGTGCGACCGTTCATCATGTCGAGGAAGGCGCTCTGGTAGCTGGCGTAGGGCACGGTCAGCAGACCCTTGCTCACCCAGTTGTCCACCAGGTAGGACTGATGGGAGGTGCCGTTTTGCACGCCGACTGTCTTGTCCACCAGCTCTTCAGGCCCCTTGAAGGCGCCCTTCTTGGCCACGAAGACCGCGGAGTTCTCGTAATAGATGTCGGAGAAGTCGACCTGGGCTGCCCGCTCCGGGGTTACGTCCATGGCGGCAATGACGGCGTCATAGCGACGGAACTTGAGGCTGGGGATCAGGCTGTCGAAGGCCTGGTTGTGGAAGCTGCACTCCAGCTTGGCCTGCTCGCAGACGGCGCGGGCCAGATCGATGTCAAAGCCCTGGAACTCGTTCTTGTCATCCAGGTATTCGAACGGCGCATAAGTGGCCTCGGTGGCGAACTTGATCTCCTTGGCCAGCACCGAGGTGCTCAGCAGACCCATGGCAGCAACCAGCAACAGACTCTTTTTCATGACAGCTTCCTTATCGATTCAGTATCAATGCATCAAGAATTCGGCAAACCGGCTGGTTTGCGGAGATTGGAAGATGGCGGCGGTGCCGGATTCGATGATCCGCCCCTTCTCCAGATAAATCACCTGACTGGCCACCTTGCGGGCGAACTCCACCTCGTGGGTCACCACCACCTGGGTGATGCCGGTCTGGCTCAGGGTGCGGATGATCTCCGCCACCTCTTTGGTTATTTCAGGGTCGAGCGCTGCGGTGGGCTCGTCAAACAGCAGCACCTGGGGGTCCATCATCAGGGTTCTGGCGATGGCCACCCGCTGCTGCTGGCCGCCGGAGAGGCGCGCCGGCCAGGCATCCCGCTTGTCGGCCAGCTGCAACTGGGCCAACAGGTAGGCGCCCTTCTCGATGGCGGCCGCCTTGCTCATGCCGAGCAGTTTTACGGGCGCCTCGATGAGATTCTCCATCACGGTGAGATGGGGCCACAGATTGTACTGCTGGAACACCATGCCCACCTTGCGGCGCAAGGCCTGGGCCTGGCGGTTGAATTCGGCGGCGGAAAGGTTGGACGGGAAAGAAAATTCACTGTCGGCTATGCGCAGCACACCCGCATCCGGGGTGTCCAGCAGGTTCATCATCCGCAGCAGCGAACTCTTGCCCGCACCGCTCGGGCCCAGCAATACCAAGGTCTCGCCGGGTGCAGTCCGGAAGCTGACCTGTTGCAGTACCGGCACCTTGTGCCAGGATTTTTCGATGCCGATTAATTCGATACCCATACAGCCCAATTGAATAAGTTTTCAAAATTTCGTCCTGATTCTAGCGCCAGCATAAGTTGATGCAAGCTATATTTGAATCAATATGCAGAACAAGCGCCGCTTCCTTGCCAAAACAGGCATATGAATGCAAAATAGCAGCGCTGTTCGTATCTGCCGCCTGAGCGTGACAGGCGGTCACCTCCCTCATTCGTGAGTCCAAGATGAAACATAACGACAAGCAAGAAAAACTGGCCAAGGCCTTTAAAGCCTTGCTGAAAGAGGAGCGATTTGGCTCCCAGGCAGAGATAGTCACTGCCCTGCAAGAGATGGGCTTTGAGAACATCAACCAGTCCAAGGTCTCGCGCATGCTGAGCCGCTTCGGCGCCGTCCGCACCCGCAATGCCAAGATGGAGATGGTCTACTGCCTGCCGGTGGAACTGGGTGTGCCCACCACCTCCAGCCCGCTCAAGAACCTGGTACTGGATGTCGACCACAACGGCGCCCTGGTGGTGATCCACACCAGCCCGGGTGCGGCCCAGCTCATCGCCCGCCTGCTCGACTCCCTCGGCAAGGCCGAAGGTATCCTCGGCACCATAGCCGGTGATGACACCATCTTCATCACCCCGACCAGCGACACCGACATCGAAGAGCTCTACCTCTCCGCCCTCGAGCTGTTCGAACAGACCCCCTGATCCGGTCGCGCTCGCGCCACCTGAACGAAAAATCCCGGCCAAGGCCGGGATTGTTGTTTCTGCGCGATCGGCAAGCAGTTACTTGCCTTGGGCGACCAGAAAATCGATGGAGGGGGCGAAGAAGGCGGCCCCTGTCACGGCCCTGGTGAAGCGCAGCAGGTGATCGAAGTGGCTGCCCTCCCCCTTGTACATGCTGGCCAGCATGGCATTGAAGTGCTGCGGGGTGCGGCAGCAGGAGATGAAGTAGAGCCCCTGCTCGCGCATGGTGCCCCAGGGCATGCTCTGGCGCAGTATCTCCATGGACTCTCCCTTCGGGGTCTTGAGGTTGACCCGCTTGATGTGGGAGGTCAGCGGCTTGTCGGCCGATTCATACTCGATGTTGTCGGCCTTGGTGCGGCCAATGATGTCCTCCTGCTCCTTCAGGGCCAGCTTCTCCCAGTCGCTCATGGCATGCACCCAGCGCTGGACATGGACATAGGAGCCACCGGCAAACTCGCCCCCCTCCAGCAGCGCCACCTCGGCCCTGTGCTCATCCTGGGGGTTCTCGGTGCCGTCGACGAAACCGGTCAGATCCCGGCAATCCAGGTTGCGGAAACCACGCACCTCTTCCGCCAGTTCCACCAACCCGGCCAGCAGCGCCATCACGCGCTGTCCGGCATGATGGAGCACATCGACCCGATCGGCGCGCAGTTGCACGAAGAGATCGAACGGGGTATTCGGGGCCTCCTGGCCGTTGGCAGACTGCGCCATGAAGCCACGGAACTGGGGCGGACGGGCGACAGGGTAGATGGCATCCCAGCCCTCGGCCCCGACGGCGACCAGACCGCTGAAACCGGCGTCGGGGAAATCGGCGCTCACCGCATCCCACAGAACCGGCAGCCTGGCCAGACGGGCTGCCAGCTCGACACCGTTACCGGTGCGATTGAACATCAGATAGAGGGCATGCAGATTCGGCTCTGCGCAGATCCCGGCTTGGGCTTTCATTTCTCTCTCCAAAGGCATTGGCTATGGGCGTGGCGCGATTATAAACCGGAACGGAGTCAATTCCTTGATTTCCCATCACTATCAGGACATCTGTTCGAACAGCACCAGGGCATGGGGGGCCACGGTGACCCGCGCCCTCTCCCCTTCGAGAGGCTCCCCTATGCTGGCCTCCAGCACCTGGCCGGCACACTCCACCAGCACCCGGCAGTGATGACCGAGGAACTGCTGCTCCCGCACCAGCAAGTCGCCATCGGCGGCGGCCGCCAATGCCAGCTGCTGGGGCCTGAGCATCAGCTGCAGCCGCTCTCCCCGGGTGCGACCGTGCGGCTCATGGCCACAGATGACCCCGAGCGCCGTCTGCACGCAGTGGCTGTCCACCACCTCGGCCGCCAGATAGTTGACCCCGCCGAGAAATTCCGCCACGAAGCGGTTCTGCGGCTGGCGATAGAGTTGTTCCGGTTCCCCTACCTGCTCGATGTGACCGGCTCGGAACAGCGCCAGCCGGTCGGCGAAGGCAAACGCCTCTTCCTTGCTGTGACTGACGAAGATGGCGCCTATCCCCTGACGCTTGAGCAGGGTGCGGATCTCGAGGATCAGCTTCATCCTCACCTGGGTGTCGATGTTGGAGAAGGGCTCGTCCAGCAGCATCAGTCTGGGCTTGCACACCAGGGCGCGGGCGATGGCGACCCGCTGCTGCTGGCCACCGGATAGCTGATGGGGATAGCGATCCCCCAAGCCCTGCAGGTTGACCAGCGTCAGCGCCTCGTCGATCTGCTGCTGGCGGGCCTCGCGAGGCGCCCGGGTCAGCCCGAAACCAATATTCTCGGCCACCGTCAAATGGGGGAAGAGGGCGTAATCCTGAAAGATCATGCCGATGTGGCGACGCTCAGGCGACACCGTCACGCCGGGCCCGTCCAGCAGGGTCTCGCCGAGACGAATGCTGCCTTCCGCCAGCGGCAGCAGGCCGGCGACCGCCTTGAGCAGCGTGGTCTTGCCACAGCCACTCGCTCCCAGCAGGCAGACGATCTCGTTGTCGGCCACCGTCAGGGAGAGCTGCTCCAGCACGTTCTGGCCGTTGTAACGGCAGCTAACCTTCTCTACTTGCAAGCAAGACACGACTCAGTTCCTCTCGTTTCGTGGCATCCCCCGCCGATGGCCGGGGTACGCTCATGTACCCTGGTGACAGGCCTAATGACCCGGGCTGTCCAGACTGCGATTGACCCAGATAAGCGGTACCAGCCCCACCAGCACGATGACGATGGCGCCGAGCGCCCCCCGCTCCAGCATCTCGTCCGAGACGAACTGGTAGACATGGGTCGCCAGGGTCTCGAAGTTGAACGGCCGCAGCAGCAGGGCCGCGGGCAGCTCCTTCATGGATTCGATGAACACCAGCATGGCACCGGCAAAGAGACCTCGTCGCACCAGAGGCAAATGCACCCGGCGCAGCATGCCCCCCGTCCCCTGTCCCAGAGAGCGGGCCGCCATGTCGAGGCTGGGGGAGATCTTGCCCATGCTGCTCTCCACCGAGCCGATGGCGATGGCCACGAAGCGCACCAGGTAGCCGAATACGATGGCGGTGAGGGTGCCGGTCAGCAGCAGGCCTGGTCCCTGCATTCCGAGCCACTCGGCCAGATCGTTGAGACCAAAATCCAGCGCCGTCAGCGGCACCAGCACCCCGATGGCGAGCACTGTGCCCGGCATGGCATAACCGGTGGCGGCGATGCGCAGGGGCAGCAGGCTGCGAGTGCCACCATCGAGACGGCGGAAGAAACCCAGCAGCAGGGCGATGGCCATGGCGAGCAGGGCAGTCAGGGCCGAGATGAGCAGACTGTTGCCAGCGAAACGCACGAATTCCGGCGTCCACGACAGTGCGAAATAGCGCACCCCGTAATCCAGCAGGATGACGAACGGCAGAGCGAAACCGGCCAGCACCAGTCCCCAGCACCAGAGCCCGGCCAGCAGACGGCTGGCCCCCTTGAGGGGATAGCGCAGGGGCTGTTCATGGCCCATGGATTTCTGGAATACCTGCTGGCGCTGGCGGGAGCGGCGCTCCAGGGCGATGAGCAGCACCACGGCCAGCAGCATCAGGCAGGAGAGCCGGGCGGCAGTGGCCAGGCTGCCGTAACCGAGCCAGGTGTCGTAAATGGCCGTCGTCAGGGTGTTGATGGCAAAGAAATGGACGGTGGCGAAGTCCGCCAGTGTCTCCATCGCCACCAGCGACGCCCCCACCATGATGGCGGGGCGGGCCAGGGGCAGGCTGAGGCGACGAAAGCTCTGCCAGGGGGTGCAGCCGAGCAATCGGCTGGAGTGAATGAGGCTGACCGACTGTTCCAGGAAGGAGGCGCGCGCCAGCAGATAGACATAGGGGAAGAGCACCAGCGCCAGCACCCAAGCGGCACCGCCGAGGGAACGGATGGCCGGGAACCAGTAATCGGTCGGGCTCTGCCAGTCAAACAGGGCTCTCAGCCCCGCCTGCAGCGGACCCGAGTAGTCGAGCAGATCGGTATAGACGTAAGCCACTATGTAGGAGGGCATGGCCATGGGCAGCATCAGCGCCCACTGCAGGGCGCGGCGTCCGGGCACCTGGCACATGGCGACCAGCCAGGCAGTGGGCACCCCGAACAGCAGGCTGAGCAGCACCACCCCCAGCACCAACCCTGAGGTGTTGCGAAGGTAATGGAGCAGCACCGTATCGACGAGGTGGCGAAACAGGTCTCCGTCTGCCGAGAGGGCAGAGAAGATGAGGGCAAGCACCGGCAAACCCAGCAGCAGAGCGGTGGCCCAGCTGCCGGCAATCCATCCAAAATTTTTCATGAGACCACAGAGATTGATGGGGCCCTTGGCCCCATCTGATTACAAGTCGAATTTCACTTCATCCAGCAGTTGCAAGGCGTCCTTGCGGTGCTTGGCGTAGTCGCTGACCGGCATGGGGTCAGACTTGAAACTGCCCCAGGACTTGACCATGGCGGAAGGCTCGACCCCGGCCTTGACCGGGTACTCGGCATTCACGTCCGCGTACATGTGCTGGGCGGTGTCGCCAGAGAGAAACTCCATCAGCTTCTGGGCCGCGTCCTTGTTCTTGGCGTACTTGGTCATGGCCACACCGCTCACGTTGACGTGGGCACCGCGATCACCCTGGTTCGGGAAGTTGATGTAGACCGCATCGGCCCAGGATTTCTGTGCCGGGTCTTTCAACATGGCACCCAGGTAGTAGCTGTTGCCCAGAGAGACGTCGCAGATACCATCCTTGATCGCCTTGACCTGATCCCGGTCGTTGCCTTGCGGCTTGCGCGCCAGGTTGGCCTTGACCCCTTCCAGCCAGGTTTTAGCGTCCGCCATGCCGTGATGGGCGATCATGGACGAAACCAGCGCCACATTGTACTCGTGCTTGCCGCTGCGGGTACAAATTTTTCCTTTGAATTCAGGCTTGGCCAGATCTTCGTAACTGATGGTGTCGAGCTTGCCGAGGCGATCCTTGCTGGAGTAGATGGCGCGTACCCGGGTGGTCAGGGCGAACCACTTGTTGTCCGGATCCCGATAGATGGACGGGATGTTCTCCTGCAGCGTCTTGCTGTCCACCGGCTGCACCAGATCCTTCTCCACCAGATCGGTCAGGCGGCTGATGTCGACGGTCAGCATCAGATCCGCCGGGGAGAGCTTGCCTTCGCGCTCCAGACGCTCGTTCAGCCCCTCTTTGGCAAACACCACGTTGACCTTGATACCGGTCTCTTTCTCAAACTGCTGGATGATGGGCTTGATCAGCTCATCCTGCCGAGTGGAGTAGACATTCACTTCCGCAGCGGCAAAGGCCGACTGGGCGATCAGCGAGGAGAACACCAGCGCCAGCATCTTCATTTTCATCATCCATTCCTTGTCTGTGCATAAAGTGATAACTATTTTCGTTTGCATTCTGCATGAATCAGGATGAGAGGATCAAGGTGGTTTACAGAGGTAGGGCCACATATTTAATCGCCGCTAAAACAAAAAGACCGGATGGAATCCCACCCAGTCTCTCCATGACCACGTATTCTCTTTTTCTGCCGGGTCTGCCTGATTGCTCCTCGGGCTTAGCCACCGGCTCCATGGCGCGGGATCACAGTGCCTCGTCGTCGCTCTCGCCGGTACGGATGCGCACTGCTTGCAGCAGGTCATAGACGAAGATCTTGCCGTCCCCTATCTTGCCGGTATAAGCCGCCTTGCAGATGGCCTCGATCACCCCTTCCACGTTCTCGTCGGCGGTGGCGATCTCCAGCTTTACCTTCGGCAGGAAGTCGACCTGGTACTCGGCCCCCCGGTATAATTCGGTGTGCCCCTTCTGGCGACCAAAGCCCTTGACCTCGGACACGGTCAGGCCCTCGACCCCCAGGTTGGCGATGGCCTCGCGCACATCGTCCAACTTGAAAGGTTTGATAATCGCAGTAATCAGCTTCATCTGGTTGCTCCCAATCCATGGTATGTCATGAAGAGGTCATCAATTCTTGTGCCAAGTATTTTTATTGTTTATTTTCATAAAGATAGCCATTAACCCTTGAGCCATTTCGGCTCAGGATCACCAAGGAAGCGCATCTCGCCCCATAATGAGGCACCAAGCTGCACCAGACTCCCTTGATGCACCAAATGAGAGCATCACCCCATGTTAGTCATCTCCAACAGCGTAATCATTCCCTGGCATGAGCTGCAGTTTCAGACCATGCGTGCCCAGGGTGCCGGGGGGCAGCACGTCAACAAGACGGACTCCGCCGTCTGGCTGCGCTTCGATTACCGCGACTCCCCCAGCCTGCCGGACCTCTACAAGGAGGGGCTGGAGAAGCTCAGCGACAGCCGGGTCCACGATGGCTTCATCCAGATCAGGGTCGAGACCCATCGCAGCCAGGACATGAACCGCAAGGAGGCCATGAGCCGCCTGACTGAACTGCTGAAAAAAGCCGCCTGGCGCCCCAAGGCGCGCCACGCCACCAAGCCGACCCGCAGCTCTCAGCGCAAGCGGGTCGACGCCAAGAAGCGCAAGGGCGAGATCAAGTCGGCCCGTGGCAAGCCCGGGATGGAGTGAGCCGTTCAGGCCGAGGAAGAGAGACCCATGAGATACAGTTTTTGTGACAGCGCCCAGGGCCCCCTGCTGGTCGCCATCGACCAGGATGGCCTGCGCTTCGTGGAGTTCGTGCGAGGGGAACAGCCGGTGACCCCCAGAGCGCAGTGGCAGCGGGACGATGTGGCCCTGGCCCCCTACCTCGAGCAGTTCGAGGCCTATTTTGCCGGCCGGCTGCAGCGCTTCACGCTGCCGCTCGCCGCCAGAGGCACCCCCTTCCAGCAGTCGGTGTGGCGCGCCCTGTGCGACATCCCCTACGGCGAGACCGTCAGCTACCTCGAGATAGCCCAGGCCATCGGCAACCCCAAGGCGGTGCGGGCCGTCGGGGCGGCCAACGGCCGCAACCCCCTGAGCATCATAGTGCCCTGCCACCGAGTGATAGGCAGCAGCGGTGCGCTGACGGGGTACGCCGGCGGCATTCCCATCAAACGCTGGTTACTGGCACTGGAACAGCAGACGGTCGACAACTTCGCGCTGACCCCCTGACTAGCCGGCGGCATCCCGTTCACAACGCTGCTTGCTGACACTGGGGCTAGGTAACAGAGGCTTTGCACTGACACCTTCGGGCGTTTAGCAAAATGAACAGAGTATGAAGAATCACCTCAGAAGGGCTTCAGACAACATCAGGCATCATGGCCTCACACTTGGATGGCACGGCTCATCCCTCATTCAAGTGGCACCCATGTGACGCTTCCAATCTGTCTTTTTCCCCGCGCCTCCTCTGAGGCGCTTTTTTTTGCCCGAGTGGCCACAAAAAAGCCCGCCGAAGCGGGCTTTGATCTGAAGGCGCGAGCCTCTAGGTCACTCAGAGGGCGAGGAACAGGCCAGCGAGCGAGGCGCTCATCAGGTTTGCCAGCACCCCCGCCAGGATGGCGCGCATACCGTAACGGGCGATGAAGGACTTGCGCTCCGGCACCATGGCCCCCAGGCCGCCGATCAGGATCGCCATGGAGGAGATATTGGCGAAACCGCACAGGGCGAAGGTGACTATGGCCTTGCTCGACTCGTTCAGAGTCTGATCCTGCACCAGGGCGATGAAGGCGACGAACTCGTTGATGACGATCTTGGTGCCGATCAAGGCGCCGGCGGCCTGGGCCTGATCCCAGGGCACGCCGATCAGCCAGGAGACGGGGGCGAACAGCCAGCCCAGGATGATCTGGAAGCTCAGATCCAGCCCCACCAGATCACCGGCCCAGCCCAACAGGCCGTTGAGCATGGCGATCACCCCGACGAACGCCAACAGGGTCGCACCCACCGCCACAGCGATGTTGAGGCCGGACATGGCGCCATCGGCCGCCGCTTCAATCACGTTGGTGGCGCGCGGGATCACCACATCTTCATGATGATCTTCCTCATCGGCACCGGGCGGCACCAGGATCTTGGCCATGGCCAGACCGGCAGGCGCCGACATGAAGGCGGCGGCGATCAGGTATTTCAGCTCGACCCCGATGCTGGCATAGCCCACCAGGGTGCCACCGGCCACCGAGGCGAGACCACAGCTCATCACCGCAAAGAACTGGGAGTCAGACATCTTGGAGAGGTAGGGCTTGACCACCAGGGGGGCCTCCACCATGCCGACGAAGATGTTGGCGGTGGCGGAGAGGCTCTCGGCACGGCCGGTGCCCAGCAGCTTCTGCAGACCGCCGCCCAGCAGGGCGATGACCTGCGGCATCAGGCCGATGTGGTAGAGGATGGCGATCACCGCGGAGAAGAAGATGATGACCGGCAGCACGTTGAACGCGAAGATGAAGCCCAGTTTGAACTTGGCCAGATCCCCGAACAGGAAGGCGATCCCCTCCTGGCCGTACCCGATCACGCTGCTGACGCTCTCGCTGATGCCGTTGAGCACCTGCTGACCCGCAGGCAGCCAGAGCACCAGAGCGGCGAAGAGGACTTGCAGACAGAGGGCGAGACCCACTGTTCTCAGCGGGATACGACGACGATTATCAGAGCAGAGTGCGGCTAGCGCCAGGATACTCAAGATGCCGAGCAGGGCGATCATAGGGATTCCATCTATTGGGGCTGAAGATGGGCGCGGATTCTGCTCCCCTGCCCCCATCACTGCAAGTCCACCTGGTTACAACCCTGTTAGCAAAAACGTTTGCACGATATCGGTTGCGCCAACTGGCTGATTTGGCTCGTGTTTGGTATCAGGCGAAAGTCAGTGTTTCAATATGGAAACGATTATTCCTCCACACCGGACAATCTGCCTCCCAGCCAGGGGGCCAGCCGCTGTGCCCAGTAGGGTTCGGGGCCGAAGCTCTCCTTGAGGAAATCGATGAAGAGGCGGATCTTGGGATCCAGGTGCTCCCGTCTGGCGTAGACGGCGTGCACCGCCATCTTCTGGTTCGGGCGCCACTGGGGCAGCAGGGGGATGAGCTGGCCGGATTGCAGCTCCTTGTCCAGCAGGTAGTTGGCTACATAGGCGATGCCGAGCCCGGCCAGGGCGGCATCCCGCACCGCCTCCGCCAGATCCACCCGGTAGTTGCCTGCCACCTGCACCGTCTGGCGCTCCTTGCCCTGGCGAAACGACCACTCGTGGTAGCGCCGCTCCCGGCTCTGGTAGGTGATGCAGTTGTGCCTGGCCAGATCCCTGGGGTGCAGCGGGGTACCGTGGCTCAGCAGATAGTCCGGCGAGGCCACCAGCACGAAGCCGATGTCCGCCAGCCGCTGCCCCACCAGGGCCTCGGGCTTGTCCTCGTAGGTGGTGATCCAGAGATCCAGCCCCTCATCCACCAGGTTGGTGCGGTGATCGAACAGGGAGACTTCCAGCTCCAGATCCGGGTAACGCGCCTGGAATGCCTTGAGCCGAGGGATCACGTGCAAGCGGCCGAAGGACTGGCCCACCCCCAGATGCAGCACGCCGCTCACCTTGCCGCGCCGCTCCGCCACCATGGAGTCCGCCTCCAGGGCCACCGCCACCAGGGCGCGGCAGTGGCGGGCATACTCCTGGCCGAGTTCGGTCAGGGAGAAGCGGCGGGTGGTACGCTGCACCAGCTGGGCGCCGAGCTCGGTCTCAAGCTGGGCCAGCTGCTTGCTGATGTGGGACTTGGAGACTCCGAGCCGCCGCGCGGCGGCAGAGATGCCCTGCTCGCGGACCAGGGCATCGAAGATCACCATTTGGGGAAGACGTTGCAGCACGGGATAACCAGAGTGAGTGGCGGGCCCCCATTATTCCAGAGCCGCCCGCCAGGGGGTAGGGTCAGCGTCCCAGCGCCTGGATCAGCTGCTCCTTGAGGGGATCATCGGCCGGATTCTGGTCCGCGCCATAGCTCGCAATCAGCTTGCCATCGCGGCCCACCAGATATTTGTGGAAGTTCCAGTTCGGTGCATCCCCATCGGCGGCGGCCGCCAGCCCCTTGAACAGCGGCACCGCATCGGCGCCACGCACCGAGACCCGGTTGAACATGGGGAAGGTGACCCCGTAATCCCGGCGACACACTTCGGCGGTCTTGTTCTCGTTGCCCGCCTCCTGCCAGAAGTCGTTGGAGGGGAAGCCGAGCACCACCAATCCCTTCTCTTTGTAGCTCTGGTAGAGCGCCTCCAGATCCCGGAACTGGCCGCTGTAACCACAATAAGAGGCGGTATTGACCACCAGCACCACCTTGCCCTCGGTCAGCTGGCAGAGGTTGTGGCGCTGGGTGTTGTTGAGTTCCCGCATCTCCACATTGAAATAGTCTGGGCAGGCGGCAGACGCTGCGCCCGAACCGATCAACAACAGCAGGGTGAACCATTTCATCGACGTGACTCCTCGGGTTTTCTCCATCATACGCACGATTCCCGAACAAGGTTCAGCGATCAGTGCAGCGGGATCCCGGTCAACCAGCCGTGACCCCAGAAGACCAGCAGGGCCGTGAGCATCAGACCGGCGCCCACGCTGATCCCCGTCCCCTGCCAGGTGGCCGCCGGCCGGGGCTTGGTGCGCCAGTCCCGCACCGAAATCCAGACGATGCTGACCAGCGCCCAGGCGCCTATCCCTCCGAACAGCACCAAGGAACGCGCCTCGCTGTTGACCGCCAGATGAGCGCAGGCCCAGAGCAGGGTACCGAGCAGTTGGGGATGTACCAGCCAGCGGCGCAGGTGGTTCGCTCCCTGCCCTGCGCACAGCAGGATCAGCGCGACCGGCATGGCCGCCATCACCAGCATGGGTCCCCAGGCGGGCGGGAAGTAGAGCGGCATGGGGCTGGCGCTGCGCCAGCCGGCGAGGATGCAGCCGATGGCGACGAACACCAGCAGCGAGAAGAGTCCCTTGTAACGGTTCTCCCCCAACCGATCGCGCAGCCGGGCACGGTGCGCTGCGGCGAAGCAGGGGTAGAGATGGATCAGGGTAAACAGCAGTACCCCCAGGGTCAGCAAGATCATGGGTTGCTCCTTGTACTATGGGGGATCACTATGCCGCAAAGGCCCCTGGCAGAATACAAAAACCATATAAAAGACAGCAGGATAATAAAAAAGCCGATCCTGGGATCGGCAAGGTGCGTCAGAGGGTCCGCCCTCAGGCGAGCAACCACATCCGCTACACGGGGCTGGGTGCGGCCGGTGACGGGCACCGGCCAGAAGAGGATTAACGACGCAGCAGATAGAGAGCGGCGACGTTGCGGGCAGTGATCTGCAGGTTGGTGGTGGCGGTCGCGATCGCCTCCGGCAGGGACATGGCCCGGTTGACCACCGCAAACACGGCGTCGATGCCATGGTTATGGACCACGCCGCAATCGTCGGTGAGGCAGCCGGCGATGCCGATCACCGGTTTGCCGAACCGCTTGGCGCAACGTGCGACACCAATTGGCGTCTTGCCGTGGATGGTCTGGCTGTCGATGCGCCCTTCGCCGGTGATGACGAGATCCGCATCGGCCACTTCATCGGCCAGTTTCAAGGCGTCGATAACGATCTGGATGCCGGGCTTGAGCTCGGCACCGAGCAGGCCGACCAGGGCGGCGCCCATGCCACCGGCGGCGCCCGCCCCCGGAATATCCTTCACCTGCTTGCCGAGGGCCTGTTCGATGCAGTCGGCGTAGCGGGCCAGGTTGGCATCGAGCCGGGCCACCATCTCCGGGGTTGCCCCCTTCTGCGGGCCGAACACGGCGGAGGCCCCTTTCGGGCCGCACAACGGGTTGTTCACGTCGCAGGCCACCTCGATGACCAGCTCGCTCAAGCGCGGATCCAGCCCGCTCAGATCGATGGTGGCGAGCTCACCGAGACCCGCGCCACCCATGGCTATGGGGGTGCCATCTGCTTTCAAGAGCTTGCCACCGAGCGCCTGGATCATGCCGGCGCCGCCGTCGTTGGTGGCGCTGCCACCGATGCCGAGAATGAGGTGCTTCACCCCCATCTCCAGCGCCGCCAGGATCAGCTCGCCGGTACCGACGCTGGAGGTGAGCAACGGATTGCGCTGCTCGGGTGCCACCAGATGAATGCCGGAGGCAGCGGCCATCTCGATGACTGCCCGCTCGCCATCCCCTAGCAGGCCCACGAAGCCCTGCACCTTGTTACCGAGCGGTGCGGTCACTTCAACCTGCAGGATGCGGCCACCGGTGGCATCCACCAGCGACTGCACAGTGCCCTCACCTCCATCGGCCATGGGCAATTTGACATAGGTGGCATCCGGCAGCACCTGTTTGAAACCAGCCTCGATGGCATCTGCCACCGCCATGGCGCTCAGACTCTCCTTGAATGAATCGGGTGCAATAACAATTTTCATATCAATTCCTTAGGCGAGGCCAAACACGCCAAACATCAGGGTGGAGACAGTCGCAATGGTCAGACCGACCGCGGTTTCGTACGGGATGAGCTTGAGGCGCTCGCCGACGCCCATGTGAACGCTACCACCGGTGGCATGGAAGAAGGAGCCGTGGGGCATGTGGTCGAACACGGTGGCACCGGCGTGGATCATGGCGGCCCCCGCCAGGCTGCTGATGCCGAGCTCTATCAGGGTGGAGCTGAACACGTTGGAGGCCACCACTGTACCGGCGGTAGTCGAGGCGGTCGCCAGCGACATCAAAGCACCGGAGATGGGGGCCAGCAGGTAGGAGGGCAGACCGGAGGCGGTCAGGCCGCTGATCAGCACATCCTTCAGGCCGGAGTTCGCAATGATGCCCGCCAGGGTACCCGTGCCCAGCAGCATGATGGCCACCGGCGCCATGCGGGCCAGACCGGAGACCGCAAACTGGTTCACCTTGCTGAACTTGCCCATCATCAGGGCGCCGACCAGGCCGCCGAGGGGCAGGGCGATGAACGGATCCACGACTATACCGGCCACCGGACGCAGGGCCAGCAGCAAGATGGCGACCAGCGGCGCGCTGATGGCGGCGAAGAAGCCGGGCAGCTTGCCACCGTCGAAGTTCACCACTTCGTCGGCCGCGACCTTGCTGCCCCGCTTGTTGAGGCGTTTGGCGAGCCAGTAGGCCATCACCAGTCCGAACAGACCCGGGATGATGCCGGCCGCCATCACGGAGGTAAGGGGCAGGTGGAAGGCGTCGGACGCGGCGATGGCGTTGGGGTTGGGGGACATGACGTTACCCGCCTTGCCGCCCCCAATCATGGCCAGCAGGATGGCCGCCTTGGAGAGATCGGCACGACGGGCGATGGCCAGCGCTATGGGGGCAACCGTGATGACGGCCACATCCACGAAGACGCCGACCGCGGTCAGGATCAGGGTGGCCAGGGCCAGGGCCAGCAGGGCACGGGTCTCGCCGAGCTTGCGGACTATGGTCTCGGCGATGGTGGTGGCGGCACCCGATTCGATCAAGACACCGGCCAGCACACCGGCCGCCAGGATCCGCATCACGGCCGTGGTGATCCCCTGAGCGCCGCCGATCATCAGGGCGACGGTCTGGGTCAGGTCGGCGCCGCCGATCAGACCACCGGCCAGGGCACCGACTATCATGCCGTAGGCAGGCGGCACCTTCTTCAGAATGAGGAAGATGGCGATGGAGAGCGCAGCGAGAGCACCGAGCGCGGATACAGGGATCATGACGGGCACCTTTCAAATGAGTGAGTGGTGGCCATTATGGTGATCCCAACCCGGAATGCTTTGGCTTAAAAGCCAAAACTTGCGCTTCAACAGCCTTTATTTTTGTTCATATGAACAAGTCAGCCGTCGAGATTGAGCCCGAGATAGAGCAGGAACTTGTCATCTAACTTGTTGAAATTTAAGCCTGTTATCTGCTCTATCCGGGTCAGCCGGTAACGCAGGGTATTGGGGTGGATGAAGAGCGCTTCGGCACAGGGATGCAGATCACAATCCTGCAAGATATATTGGCGCAGCGTTTTTTGCAGCGTTCCTTTTGCATCCTCCTTTGCCAGCTTTTGCAGCGGGGCCCGCAGCTGATCCGCCTGCCAGGAGTCCGCCAGGCTGCCGAGCAGCACCGGCAGGCGGTAATCCTCGAAGAAGTAGACCTGCTTGCGCGGCGCCTGGCTCATGCCACGGCGCAGGGTGTCACGGGCGGTCTGGTAGGAGCGCGCCAATCCGCCCGTCCCGGCGAAGTAATCACCCACCCCTATGCGTACCTTGAAATGAGGAATGCGGGCCAGCAGCTGCTTGATGCGGCTGCGCTCCTGCGCCGATTGCCAGACGCCGTCACAGAGCTGGGCCGGCTTGAGCACCACTATCTCGTCCAGACCGTTGATGGCCACCAGGTTGTCCCGCTCCGGGTTTTCCAGCAGGTGCACCAGTTCCCGCAGGCGGGCGGGCTCCGCTTCCTCCAGTGCCAGCACGGCGACGACGCGAGGCTGCGCCAGATCGAGATCGAGGAAGCGGGCCGCCTGCTGCAGCTGATCCGCACGCCCCTCGCCGCGGATGAGCTGCAGCACCAGTTCCTCCTTGTGGCGTTTGTCCCACTGCAACTGCTCGGTGAGCGCCGCCTGCTCCAGGATCAGCTCGGCGGTCATCCGCACCAGCTCGGCGTAAGCACGCACTTCCTCCGGATCCCCAGAGATGCCGATGACCCCGAGCAACTCCCCCTGATAGGCGATGGGCAGGTTGATGCCGGGCCTCACCCCCTTGAGCTGCTGGGCGGTCGCTTCGCTTATCTCCACCACCCGGTTTTCGGTCAGCGCCAGCACGGCCCCCTCGTGACGCTGATGGAGCCGCTCCGGGTTGCCGGAGGCGATGATGAGGCCCCGCTCGTCCATCACATTGACCGAGAACGACAGTATCTTCATGGCCCGGCTCACTATCTGACGAGCAAGGGTGTCATTGAGCTGCATTGCCTCTCCATACCATTCGTTGACAGGGCCCCCGGGTGGCCTGGATCAGGGGGACAGACCCGTTAAAGATCCCACATCATCAAGACAAGCGCGGGGGGGATCGCTAGAATAGGCCACTTTACGCTATCTGTGCCCCACCATGGATCATGGATCCGGCGTCATGCCGCTCCCTATTGTGGTGGCTCCACCCTTCCGATAGGGACTCCGCTATGGATTATGAATTTCGCCGCGACCCGTTCGGTGGCTATCGCGCCCGGTTCTCCATGGGCCACGAGGCCATCGGTCAGTGGCTGATCGATGAAGTTGGCAAGGATGAGGAGACGCTCGACGAGCTCTTCTCCATCATTGACCAGCTATCCAATCGAACCCGCACTGAGTACCAGCGTCATGGCGGTGACTATTCACTGCTGCTCACCCCTGAGGAGGCCGAGGTGAAAGCCAACGTCCTCAATATCGAGCTGGATGAGGATCTCGACGATCTCGCCTACTACGATGAGGAGCAGCTGGCCATGTGCGGACTGGAAGACTTTGCCCAGGTGCTCGGCTCCTGGCGCGCCTTTATCCGCAACGAGGATATGGGCTGAATACCCCCAATTTCGGGCGAGCATGCCCCTTGCAACCCAACAGGATTGACTATGTCCATTTACGATTTTGATGATGAACTGCCGGAAGACGAAGAACAGGAATCCAGCCAGAAAGCCGCCGTGCCTGCCAAGAAGAAGGGCAAGCAGGTGATGAATACCCAGGTCAACCTGAGCCCGCGCGATGCCAGCCGCCTGAACGGCCTGCACGTCGAAGCCATCACCACCCTGGACGACGTCAGCCTGCCGAAGAACGTCATCTTCAAGGCCGGCCTCATCGCCCTGGGCGAGCTGGAAGCCACCAAGCGCGCCGACATCATCGCCCGCGTGATTGCCGAATCCGGTCGCTAATCAGCGCCACCCTCTATCCCCAAAGCCGGAGCCTCTGCTCCGGCTTTTTTATTGTCCGCTTTGGTCAGCACCGGCGGCAAGAAGGAGCACGCCAGGACTCCGACCAGTCCATTGCGCCTTGTGCGAGAGGCGAAGGCTCGTTAAGGTGCGCCCCTTGCAACCCACAAGGAGACTCAATGTTACCACTCCCTGACACCCTCATCTGGCTCGCTCTTGGGCTGGCCGTGCTGCTCTGCCTGGCCCGCCAGCAGCGCAGCGGCCTGATCCTGCTGGGGATTGCCCTGCTGACCGCGCTCTGGCTGGAGCGACTCGGCCCCGTCGCCGCGCTGGTCAGCCTCGCCGGCCTGTTGCTGGCCTGGCGCACGCCCACCCTGCCCCAGCCCTGGCGTGGCGTCGCGCTGACCCTGGTGCTGCTGTGGGCCCTGGCACTGACGCTGCACCTGGTGCCGGGCTTTGCCAACCTCAAGGTGCTGGATCGGGTGCAGGCCGGCCCCGCCAGCGTCCCCTTCACCCTCTACCTGAATCTGGACAAGCCGCTCATCTTCTTCGGTCTGCTGCTGGCCTGGCCCGCCCTGCTCGGCCCGGGCGGCGCGATGCGCTGGCGACCGCTGGCCCTGCTCATACTGCCGCTGGCGGCCCTGCTGATCACCGCCTGGCAACTGGGAGCCCTCAAGCCCGAAGTGGGGCTGCCCCACTGGTGGTGGCTGTTCGCCTTCAACAACCTGCTGTTCACCTGCGTGGCGGAAGAGACGCTGTTTCGCGGCTTTATCCAGCAAGGGGTGGCGAGCCGAAGCAAGCCCTGGCTCGGTCTCCTGGTCGCCAGCCTGCTGTTCGGGGCCGCGCACCTGGCCGGCGGCCCGCTGCTGGTGCTGCTTGCCGCCCTGGCGGGGGCCTGCTATGGCCTGGCCTTCCTGCTGAGCGGACGCCTGAGCGTCGCCATCGCGATCCACTTCCTGTTCAACTTCGCCCACCTGGCCCTGTTCACCTACCCGCTGACCAGCCGCTAACTGTGTAGGCTGGTTCTCGCCGGATAAAAAAATGCCCCGAACCTGTGGGTTCGGGGCATTTTCATCGCATCCAGACAGCTAGTCGACGTAGAAGGTCTGCTGGAAGGTCAGCGTCTGCTGCTGCCCCTCCCCCATGATCTTCAGGGTGAACTGGTAGGTGTCCTCGTTCCGGTAGGGCAGCACCGCCAGGTAGTAAATGGAGTCCCCCTCCTTCACCTCCTGGAAGCTCAGGGTGCGTATGGTGCCGGTGAGGTTCTTGGCCTCGCCGCTGATGCCCACCGCCTGAGCCACCCCTTGCTTGTTCTGCACCGCAATGTTGACGATGCCGTTGTAGCGGCTGCGCTCCAGGCCATAGGCCTTTGCCACCTCAGGGGTGAGGAAGCTGGAGTTGAAGGCGCTGTAGTGAACCTGCCAGGGGCCCAGCTCCTTCATCTGCTCGGCCCGCAGTGGCAGTGTCATCAAGAGTGCCAGCAGGCAGCTCATCCAGACTGTTTTCATGATGTCATCCTTCTCGTGTTCCACTCTCCAGCAGGGCGGCGATCTCGGCGGGGATCTGTCTTGGTGCCTCGATGGCGACCGTCTTGTGCCGTCCCAGCTCCCCCCGCACGATGCGGACCTGCCCCTTGGCCACCTTGCACTGTTTGGCCAGATACTTGATCAGATGGCTGTTCGCCTGACCATCCACCGGCGGCGCCGTGATGGCCACTTTCAGTTCGTCCCCGTGCAAGCCGACGATCTGATCCCGGCTCGCCTTGGGCTGGATCATCAGGTGCAGTATCAGCGCGTCCCCTTCCAGCAGGACGGCGGGCATCAGATCATCCACCACAGCTGGCCGAACAGATCCCCCAACAGATAGTTTATGGCCTGCAGCGCGATGAAGGCGACCAGCACCGAGAGATCCAGTCCACCCAGCGCCGGCAGTATGCGGCGGATGGGTGCCAGGAAGGGCTCGGTCAGCTGATGCATCACGTATTCGATGGGGTTGCGGCCCTGGCTGACCCAGCTCAGGATGGCACGGATCAGCAGCACCCAGAAGATCATGGAGCCCGTCTTCTTCAGTATGGTGAGCACAGCAAACAGGCTGAGGGTCAACCAGTCGGTCAGCAGCACGTTCATGCTCTTGAGCAGCGCCAGCTTGGCGAAGGCGATGATGAGTGCCAGCAGCACAGAAGCCATGTCCAGCCCGCCGAAGCCGGGGATGATGCGGCGCAGCGGGATCACCAGGGGGTTGGTCACCTTGACCACCATCTGGCTCATGGGGTTGTAGAAATCGGCGCGGGCCCACTGCAACCAGACTCGCAGCAGCACCACCATGAGGTAGAGATCAAAAATCGTATTAATCAAAAAGTAAGCCGTGTTCATCCGGGCTCCTTGCTACAAAAGGTTCAGAAAAGGGTTTCCATCTCGGCAGCCCGGGTGACGGCCGCCTGCATGGCACGTGAGGTCAGCGGCTTCAGCCCCTGCTCCTGGAATGTCTTGACGGCCTCGGCCGTGGTGCCGCCCTTGCTGGTGACCTGCTCGCGCAGGGCCTGCAGGGAGAGCTCGGGGTTCTGCTCCACCATGGCGGCGGCGCCCAGCGCGGTCTGCTGCACCAGCAGACGGGCCTGCTCGGGGGAGAAGCCCATGGCCTCTGCTTCCTCGGCAATCCCCTGCATGAACAGGAAGAAGTAGGCCGGGGCACTGCCCGCCGCGGCGATGACGCCGTTGATGCCGCTCTCCTGCGCGACCCAGAGGGTCTTGCCGACGGCCTGCATCATCTGTTCGGCGAAGTCACGATCCGCCTGATCGATGCCGGTCGGAGCATAGAGCCCGGTCATTCCCAAGCCCAGCAGGGAGGGGGTATTGGGCATGGTGCGGATGATGCGGGCATGCCCTCCCGCCATCTCCTGCAACCGCTCGACCTTGATACCGGCGGCAATGGAGATGAGCAGCTTGCCCGCCAGCGACCCCAGCTCGGCCACCAGCGCCTCCAGCATGGCCGCCATCAGCTGGGGTTTGACCGCCAGCACGATGACGTCGGCCTCACGGGCCGCCTCGGCGTTGTTCTGGGTGATGCGAATACCGAACTGATCAGCCAGTTCGTCCAGCTTGGGCCGACTGGGGTTGGCGGCGATGATCCGCCCGGCCGGATAACCGGCCTGGATCAGGCCGGCAATGATGCTGCGGCTCATGTTGCCCGCCCCGATGAAGGCGAGGGTTCTCTTATGCTGCATCTTGCACTCCTGCTGATGAAATGACTGCGGAGCCCTGCGTGCCCGCCCCGATAAAGGCGAGGGTTCTATGTTGCATCACACACTCCTGTTAATGGCTTCCAATGCGGCGGTGTGCCGGCGCCGACGAAGGCGAGGACGGGCTGCACCGCATGCTTCTGTTCATGAGTAATCACGGGCACCGAAGATGGCGGTGCCGACCCGGACCATGGTGCTGCCATGGGCGACGGCGGCCTCGAGATCCTCGGTCATGCCCATCGAAAGGGTGTCGACGCTCGGGTATTGTTGCGCAAGCTCGGTGAACAGAGCCTGCATGCGCCGCATCTGCACAGCCAGAACCGCCTCGTCGTTGGTGTGCTCCGGGATGGCCATCAGGCCACGCAGCACCAGTCGCTCGCTCTGGACAACCAGGGCGGCCAACCGGAAAATCTCTTGCTCCGACGTACCGGATTTGCTGCTCTCTCCGCTAATATTGATTTGCAGACAGACATTTAGCGGTGACAACCCGGCTGGACGCTGGTTGTTGAGGCGCTCGATAAGTTTGTCACGATCGACGCTTTGCACCCAATCGAATCGCTCCGCCACCAACCTGGATTTGTTCGATTGCAGCGGGCCGATAAAGTGCCACTCTATGTCTTGGCAGGCAGCCTGCTCACGCAGGGCATCAATCTTGAGGGCGGCCTCCTGGGCATAGGATTCGCCAAAGCGGCGCTGACCGGCGGCATAGGCGGCCTGGATGTCTTCAAGCGGCTTGGTCTTGCTGACCGCAAGCAGCTGGATATGATCGGCGCCACGGCCAACTCGCCTGGCGGCCTGTACAATACGTTCCTTTACCTGAAGCAGGTGCTGGGCAATCTGGCTCATATTTCGTTCGTGATCTTGTGATGGGAGAATAACAAATCTATGGATATCACAGAGTTATTGGCTTTCAGTGTAAAGCATAAGGCCTCGGATCTACACCTCTCAGCCGGGGTTCCCCCGATGATCAGGGTTGATGGAGAGGTTCGCAAGATCAATTTACCCGCCCTGGATCACCGTGAAGTGCACGCCCTGATCTACGACATCATGAACGACTATCAGCGCAAGGAGCTGGAGGAGAATTTCGAGGTGGACTTCTCCTTCGAGGTACCCGGCATGGCGCGTTTTCGGGTCAACGCCTTTCAACAGGCGCGGGGCTCTGGCGCCGTGTTTCGCACCATACCCAGTACCGTTCTGACCCTGGAGGATCTGGAAGCTCCCGAGATGTTCCGCAAGATAGCCGAGTTTCCGCGCGGCCTGGTGCTGGTCACGGGCCCGACCGGTTCGGGCAAGTCCACCACGCTTGCGGCCATGGTCAATTACATCAATGACAACTTCCACCACCACATCCTCACCATTGAGGATCCCATCGAGTTCGTGCACGAGAACAAGCGCTGCCTGGTCAACCAGCGCGAGGTGCACCGCGATACCAAGAGTTTCGCCAACGCCCTTCGCTCGGCCCTGCGTGAGGACCCGGACATCATACTGGTGGGTGAAATGCGCGACCTCGAGACCATCCGCCTCGCCATGACGGCGGCAGAGACCGGTCATCTGGTATTCGGTACCCTGCACACCTCGTCGGCGGCCAAGACCATAGACCGGATCATCGACGTCTTCCCCGGCTCGGAGAAGGACATGGTGAGATCCATGCTCTCCGAGTCCCTGCGGGCGGTCATCTCCCAGACCCTGCTCAAGCGGATCGGCGGTGGCCGGGTGGCAGCCCACGAGATCATGCTGGGGATCCCGGCGGTGCGAAACCTCATCCGGGAAGACAAAGTCGCCCAACTCTACTCCGTCATCCAGACCGGGATGACCCACGGCATGCAGACCATGGATCAGAGCCTCAAGCAGCTCGTCAACCGGGGCGTGGTTGCCGCCCTCGATGCCAGGGCCAAGGCGGCCGATCCCAACAGCATTTAAGATGCTTTCATACCCAAGGAGACACTATGAACATGGATGTTCTGCTCGCTGCACTGGTTGAACAAAAGGGATCGGATCTCTTCATCACGGTCGATGCCCCTCCCACCCTCAAGGTCAATGGACGCCTGGTACCGCTCGAGGGGGGGCCGCTGGACAGGCAGGCGGCGCTGGCCCTGGTCAGGGATAGCCTGGACGAGACGCACTTCGAGCGATACCTGCATAGCCGGGAGGCAAACTACGCCATCCACCGCGAAGGACTTGGCCGATTCCGGGTCAGCGCCTTCTGGCAGCAGGATATGCCGGGCATGGTGCTGCGTCGTATCGAGACCCGTATTCCCACCTTCGAGGAGTTGGTACTGCCCCCCATCCTGCAGGATGTGGCCATGGCCAAACGCGGGCTGGTGCTGTTCGTCGGTGCCACGGGGGCTGGCAAGTCCACCACCCAGGCGGCCATGATCGGTTATCGCAACCAGCACGGCGACGGCCACATACTGACGGTGGAGGATCCGGTGGAGTTCGTCCACCAGCATGGGCGCTGCCTGGTGACCCAGCGGGAGGTCGGCATAGACACCGACTCCTTCGACGTGGCCCTCAAGAATTCCATGCGCCAGGCACCGGATGTCATCCTGATCGGTGAGATCCGTACCCAGGAAACCATGGAACTGGCCATCCAGTTTGCCGAGACGGGCCACCTCTGCCTCGCCACCCTGCACGCCAACAACGCCAACCAGGCGCTGGATCGCATCCTCCATCTGGTGCCGGAGGCGAAACACCGCCAGTTCCTGTTCGATCTCTCCTTCAACCTGCGCGCCATCGTGGCGCAGCAACTGCTCCCCAGCGTGAATGGCAGCCGCCGGATCGCCGCCTTCGAGATCCTGCTCAACACCCCGCTCATCACCGACATCATCCGCAAGGGCGAGATGCACAGGCTCAAGGAGGTGATGACCAAATCCGGCGAGCTCGGCATGCAGACCTTCGATCAGGCGCTGTTCACCCTGTTCTGCGCCGGCCAAATTGGCTACAGTGAGGCCCTTGCCCATGCCGACTCCGCCAACGACCTGCGACTGCTGATCAAGCTGTCGGGTCGCGAGCAGCTGGGTGCAGGCACACTCGACAACGTGACCCTGGATGAATGAGGGACGTGCGTCACCGCTAGTAAAGGACAGTTATGCTGATTGTGGTTTCCCCGGCCAAGACGCTGGATTACGAGTCGCCGCTGGTGACCTCCCGTTTCACCCTGCCCGAGCTGCTGGATCACTCCGCCCTACTGATCCATCGGGCCAGGCAACTGGCCCCGGATCAGATCGCCAGCCTGATGAAGATCAGCGACAAACTGGCGGGACTCAACGCCGCCCGCTTTGCCGAATGGCAGCCGGATTTCACCCCTAACAATGCCCGCCAGGCCCTGCTGGCCTTCAAGGGTGATGTCTACACCGGCCTCGCCGTAGAGGATTTCAGCGAGGCGGATCTCGACTTTGCCCAGGCGCACCTGCGCATGCTGTCCGGCCTCTACGGAGTGCTGCGACCGCTGGATCTGATGATGCCCTACCGGCTGGAGATGGGGATCCGCCTCGACAACGAGCGCGGCAAGGATCTCTATCAGTTCTGGGGTGACATCATCACCGAGCACCTGAACAAGGTGCTGGCTGCACAGGGCAGCGAGGTGCTGATCAATCTGGCGTCTGACGAATACTTCAAGTCGGTTCGCCCGGGCGCCCTGAAGGGCCGCATAGTGACTCCGGTGTTCAAGGACGAGAAGAATGGCCAGTTCAAGATCATCAGCTTCTACGCCAAGAAGGCCCGCGGCATGATGGCCCGCCACATCATCAAGCACAGGCTGACCGAGGTAACCCAATTGACCGGGTTCAATGAGGCTGGCTACTATTTCGTTCCACAAGAGTCAGACGATCACACGCTGATGTTCAAGCGCACTGAAAATTAATTACAGATGGAGGGAACCAAGTTCGGGATCTCCGGGTCTGAACCTATGAATCCTCTGTTGTAAGCACTTTTTGTTGGCCGACGTTAATGCGTCGGCTTTTTTCTGCGCGTCTATCCCCACAGGCTCGGGTGACAGGCAGCAAAACGGCCATCCGAGGATGGCCGTTTCAACGTCAATGGGGCATTACTTCTTTTTCTTCTTGGTGCTCTTTTTCTTGCCATCCTTCGGCTTTTTCTTCTTCACCGGCACCCGCGCCTCCTTGTGTCTCGGGCGCAGCTCCTCGATCACCCGACGCTTGAGCCGCTCCTCGGTGTAGCGCTCGATCTTGGCCACCATGGCCATGTCGTGGGCTTCCACCAGGCTGATGGCGCAGCCACGGTTGCCGGCACGGCCGGTCCGGCCGATACGGTGCACGTAGACGTCGGTGCCGTAGGGCATGTCGTAGTTGATGACGTGGCTGACGTTGGGCAGGTCGATGCCCCGGGCGGCCACGTCGGTGGCGATGAGGAAGGGCACTTCACCTTCGTGGAACTTGCGGATCGACTCGACGCGCTTGCTCTGCTCCATTTCGCCACGGATCCAGGCACAGGAAACACCGGCCGCCTGCAACTGGCCGGAGAGCTCCGCCAGCCGCTCGCGGGTCTTGACGAAGACAATGGCCTTCTGGGTCTGCGGATCCTTCAGAATATGGATCAGCAGCGCCAGCTTGTGGGCCGCGTCATCGGCCAGGTGCACCCACTGGGTGATGGGACGACGCTCGCTGCGGGGCGGCTCGGCGTGCAGCTCGACCGGATCGTTGAGGATCTCGTTGGCAAACTTGGTCAAGCCGGCTCCTTCCAGGGTGGCGGAGAAGAGCATGGTGTGCTTGCGGTAACGCGCCTCTTCCACGATGCGGTTCACATCCTTGATGAAGCCCATGTCCAGCATGCGGTCCGCTTCATCCAGCACCAACACCTCGATGTCGTGGCTCTCGAACTCTTCCTTCTCGATGTACTCGAGCAAGCGACCCGGAGTGGCCACCACGATGTCGGTGGTCTTGGTCAGGGCCGGCAGTTGCTCTTCATGGCTGACGCCACCGATGATGGTCTCGATACTGAGATGGGTATGTACCGCCAGCGCCCTGGCATGGGCACTGACCTGCAGTGCCAGCTCGCGGGTCGGGGTGAGGATCAGCATGCGGCACGGGCCCGGCTTGCGGCGCGGGAAGTCCAGCAGATGCTGCATGGCTGGCAGCAGGAAGGCGGCGGTCTTGCCGGTACCGGTCGGCGCGGATGCCAGAATATCGCGGCCGTCCAGGGCTGGCTCCAGCACCATCTGCTGAATGGTAGTGGGGCGGGTGAAACCCATCTCGGCCAAGGCCCGGTTGAGGGCTGGATTCAGGTCGAAATCATCAAAGGACTGGCTCATGGCAATACTCGGTCATTAAGGAAACGGCAGATTATAGGCGATTATGCCGCCAGCTCCTATGGCGACTGTGGCTTAGCCGCTATAATCGCCGACCATTTTCGCTATGGCGGACGAGCAACGAGGGTCAGATGGGGCGTAGCAGCGGTTTTACCTTCAAACAATTTCACATCGACCATGACCGCTGTGCCATGAAGGTGGGCACCGACGGCATACTGCTGGGGGCCTGGGCGCCAGTCGAACAGGCGCACCGGGTGCTCGATATCGGCACCGGTAGCGGCCTGATCGCCCTGATGCTGGCACAGCGCAGCACGAACGACTGCCGGATCGACGGGGTGGAGCTGGATAAGGATGCAGCGGAGCAGGCCAGGGATAACGTGGCGGCCTCCCCCTGGGCCTCCCGGGTCACCATTATCGAGAATGCCATTCAGGACTATCAGGCTGTTCCTTACGATCTCATCGTCTCCAACCCCCCGTATTTCTTGGCAGGTCAGGTATTTAGCGATCCGGCCAGGGCGCTCGCCCGTCACACGGGTGCGCTCGGTCCCCATGCGCTGCTGGCGGCAAGCCGTCGCCTGCTGAGTCAGGATGGACGGCTGGCACTGGTGCTGCCGACCGCCATGGCAGATGAAATTTTATGCATCTCGGCAGATTATGATCTGTACAGCCTTTGTTATACAGCTGTTATCACCAGGGAGGGGAAAGAGGCAAATCGCGTTTTATTGCTACTTGGCAGAGGATTAAGCAGGTGTGAGCAGGGTGAAATTGTGATCCATTCTACTGCTGGAGGCTATTCCGACAGATACATCCAACTAACCCACCCCTTCTATTTGAAGATGTAAATTTCGCCTTGAACTATTTTTTCACATCATTATGCTGACTATCAAACGAGCACCCGCTCAAGACCAGCTCAAACCACTGGTGGCGATGAAAAAAGCAGCGGGGCTCCTTTTTTTTACCCCTGAACAACGCTGGTCACTGACCAATAAAAAACTATAACAAGCAATAGTTTACAAGACAGACGAGGTTGAACTTGACGAAATCACTCACATTGTCCGATGTACTCGGATTGGGCTTCATGACCTTCGCCTTCTATCTGGGCGCAGGCAACATCATCTTCCCGCCCCTGGCCGGTTACATGGCGGGTGAACACCTCTCCCTGGCCATGCTGGGCTTCCTGGTGACCGCAGTGGGCCTGCCCCTCATCACCATTCTCGCCGTCGCCAAGGCCGGCAATGGCTGGGCCGGCATGACCAAGTTGCTGCCCACCGGCATCGCCACCGCGCTGGCCGTCGCCATCTACATCATCATAGGCCCGGCCTTTGCCGCCCCCCGTACCGGCCTGGTAGCCTACGAGATGGGTCTCAAGCCCTTCCTCGGTGACATGGGTCAATCCGGACTGGCCGCCTACACCGTGGTCTTCTTCGGCGTGGCCATTCTGGTCTCCCTCAATCAGGGCAAGCTGATGGATGCCATCGGCAAATACCTGACCCCGGTACTGATGCTGCTGCTGCTGACCCTGGCCATCGGCGTCTTCGTCGCACCCCAGGGCTCCATGCCCGCCGCGTCAGGCGACTATCAGCACAGCCCCCTGGTGAAAGGGATCCTGGAAGGCTACAACACCATGGACACCCTGGCGTCCCTGATGTTTGGCGCCCTGATCGTCGATCTGCTGCGCAAGAAAGGCATCCACGACTACCAGAGCCAGTTCAAGTACCTGGCCATCGCGGGCATCATCTCCGCCATCGGCCTGTCCGTGGTCTATGTCTCCCTGTTCCAGCTGGGTAACACCGCCGGCGGGGTCGCCACCGACATCAGCAATGGCGGCGCCATCGTCAACGCCTATGTCCTGAGCCTGTTCGGCCAGCCGGGTCAGTTCATTCTGGCGGCCATCATCACTCTGGCCTGTTTCACCACGGCCGTGGGCCTGATCTCCGCCTGCTCCGACTTCTTCCACAATCTCACCGGTATGAGCTACCAGAAGCTGGTCGTACTGCTGGGGGCCGTCTGTGCCGTGGTGGCCAACGTCGGTCTGAGCCAGCTCATCAGTCTCTCCATCCCGGTGCTGGTCGCCATCTATCCGGTTGCCGTGGCGCTGGTGCTGGTTACCTTCCTGAAGAGCTATTTCGGACGTCCTCGTCTGGTATTCCGCTCCGTCCTGCTGGTTGCCTTCCTGTTCGGCTGCCTGGACGGTCTGGGTGCGGCCGGCATGAAGATGGATGCGTTCGCCTTCCTGCCGCTGTTCGACAAGGGCCTGGCCTGGTTGCTGCCCACCCTGCTGGCCTGCGGCCTGGGCACCATGGTACGTGGTGGTGACAAGCTGGCTGCCGAAGCCGCCTGATCGTCACCCCAACAACATAAAAGAAGAGGCCAGCATTTGCTGGCCTCTTTCATTTGTGCAACGAGTGCATTGCAAGGTGGTTTCGTGTTCAGAGCACGGATGCCGGCTTGGGTTTGCCTGCCAGGCCGTACCAGTGGCTCTCGACCTGACCGGCATGCCAGCGCAGGGTGCCCCAGGGCTGCTCGCCCTGCCAGCGCGGGAAGTTGATCTGCACGCTGTTGTCTTCGTACTTGTAGAGGGAGGTGCTGATCTCGATATCCGACAGGATAAGCAGCACTCCCCCCCCGATAACACTCCATTTCAGCATCTTCCACATGGCGGTTACTCGAAGCAGATCTCTATGGTGGCGCGGCCATACTCGGAATCGAACGGCATCATGATCTTGGCACCATCGGCCCTGTGGGTAATGGTGTGATTGGGGCCGGAGACGATGATGGGAGTCGCCATGTCGAACTCATAGCCCTTCTCCCCCAGCATGCGCTTGGCGCCACCGGTCACCATGTTGGTGATCTCGCCCACCATGTCGGTCACCTCTTCATTGATGGTGGCCGGCGCCTCCCCCAGCATGCGGCGCATGATCTCCAGCGCCAGCCCCTTCTCGAAGCTGATGGAAAGCGACCCCCGGGTCTGTGGACCCACCATGCCGATGAGGCCGGAGACATCCCCCCGCGCCAGCTCATCCGTCTTGCGCTTGGGAGCACCGGGTTTGAGTTCCATCTGTGCCATGGTGGAGAGCACGTTGAGCAAAGAGAGCAGGAACGGGTTTACGAAATCAGCCTTCATCTTCACTTCCTACGGTGTCGGAGCAACGAGCACATTGGCCATGAGCCTCTATGGTCTTGTTGGTAATAGTAAAACCATGCAGATGAGCCTGCTCGGAAAAGGCGCTGTCGATGGCTGGGTCATGCAGCTCCACCACCTCTTTGCAACGATCGCAGATCAGCAGTTGCATGGGATGGGCATGGTCAAAGTGACAGCAGAAGATGAAGGCGTTGAGCGACTCCACCTTGTGAGCGAATCCCTGCTCGAGCAGAAAGTCGAGTGCCCGGTAGACGGTGGGGGGCTTGGCATGGGCCTCGGTCTGTTGCAACTGGGCCAGCAGATCATAGGCGCTGATGGCATTGCCATGGGCGGCAAGCAGCCGGAACACCTGGCGCCGGGTCGGGGTGAAACGGATCCCCCGCTGGTCGCAGAGACGTTCCGCTCGTTGTAGAAGTAGGTCTTGATTCATGATCACGCAGATACCCTGTCAATTAGCCGGATACTATCACAGGGCCTCGCTGGCGCGGCGACAAAATTCATTTTCTGAGGCTGTCTCACGTTGTGGTAGAATCCGGCCCCTTCTTTTGCCAACCCGGATGATTTTTATGCAGGCGCAGCGCTTCTCCATCGCCCCCATGCTGGATTGGTGAGATTTTTTCTCTAGCCCTTACCAGGCGTAGCCTTCAATTTCCATGGGGCAGATATGGGGCAGGTGGCTGCCAAAACGGCTTTAATCAGGGGTTTTCTCAAGCCTTTCAGCTCTTCTTGTCTACTCTGCGAATATGTCCCAACAACTTTGTTCGTTAAAGACAAGAATCAACATCATCAACAGGTTATGTTGATGTTGGTGGTCATTTGATTATACCCACTCGAGATCTTAAGAGCGAATAGGAGGGAACATGGGTAGCAGCATCGTCATTCGGTTCTGCCTATGTGCCTTCCTTGAGCTGTTTGCTGTGCTGGCAGGAGCGTCTACCACCTGACCCAGACCACTGACAAAGACAAAAAATGAAAAAGCCCGCGATTCGCGGGCTTGCCCTTCCAGAAGATTATCTTCGAGCCTCCATCTTCGTGATCGCAGTTAGCCTACGCACTTCTTTCTCTCTCTGCTGATCTATATAGCTGGCCAGGTCAGTCAGGTGCACCAGATAATCGCTCTTTTGGCTGGTTCTGAACGTCGGGATGGGTAACATCCCGGCATTTGCCCGCTGTCTGGCTGTTTGATATGACAGACCAAAATAGTCACTACAAATGTCTTTAAGCGGCACGACAGGTTTCTCGTATTGCGCCAAGAGCATAAAAACGGTTTGCATGCTGTCACCTCACAACAGAGTCGGTGGAACTGGGAAAACCGGGAAATCCATTAATCCACCTCCAGCTCGGTCAGGCCTCTCTTGATACGTTCTGGCCAGATGGCAAAATAGCGGGCCGATTTTTTCTCCTGTACGACTTTGAGAGTCAATCTATCTAACTCATTGAATTGCAACCAATCTCTTTTTACTAATCGCAGCATCTGTGAGCGGTATTGAGGGCGCAAATTCAGCGCTTGTTTCAGCACGTCAGTTTTGACTAACCATTGCGACTCCCCTTGATACGTTCGACTGTAACCAACACTAGAGCTCAGTCGGCCTTCCAGGGGTCTTATATACGGACCCCAGCCCTGTATGGCTGCTTTCAGCATACAGAACAGCCGGTAATCCTCAGTGTCCAGACCATGACCGCGGTTTTTTAGCCATAGATTAAAACAGTGCTCAACAGCATTCGCAGAGTGGTGGTCGAGCCACGGCAGGAGATTGAACTGGTTAGCCATGACCAATGCGGCCTCAACTAGGGCAAACCGACGAATTACCCGCATCACCTGGGGGCTAATATGGTAGCCCAAGAGAGTCTCGGCATTCTCCTTCATGAGTGCACAGCGATACGAGTGCTGCTGCAAAACCTTGCGAGTGAGTTCAGCTTCATCGTAGCCAGCTAGTCGATTTATCCATGCCGAAAACAGGGATCCATAGTAACGCTTGCAGCGTCGCTGCAATTCATCTGCCAGCAAATCTGGCCCATTGTGACCATGGAGCGCATCAAACACGCCGTGTTGACCAACAGCGGGTATTTCAACCACCCGACTCAGCTGTCCAGCCAGCGGTACTTTACCCAGTTGCGCCATATGCTCCTCCAGTGTCACCTCTCCGTTAGATAAGGCAATGGTTCGCCAAGGTTCGCCTATGGCCAGCTGGCCAGTTTCGTTGGCTCTAAGCTTGGGTCGACCGTTGCATATGGAGTAGACGGCAGTATCCACATCCTCGGCCCTTGCTTGAGATAATTCATCCAGAAAGAGGGGGACATCGTGGTGAAGTGCTGCGGCCGCAGCTAGACCATTCGCAGTACTCAACCATGTTCTCATGATCGATTCATCACCTAGCACTGACGTTGCGACCTTCAAGGCCGTAGATTTGCCTGACCCTGAATCACCATATATGTGGAAAATCGTGTTTTCGACACCTGAGCTGCTGAGCAGAGGTGCACTCAGAGCAGCTCCACAGCAAAAAATCAGCAGCGGATTACCAATGCAGACCTCGCCAATTTCTTCCTGCCACTGTTCCAGCGAGCCAGATGACCGCAGTTCCATATCCATCCCCTTGCGGAGCAGATACAACTTTGTGCGATCTCTGTGGGCGCTCCAGCCAGGAGTGACAAAACCTTCTTGATGCCACCCGGTTCGTTCAACACAGATCGCAGGTTCCGCACGTTGGATCTCATCGAGTAGATAACGCTGGATACGTGGCCAAGCGTGAGGGTTTAGCTCCAATGGATAGCCTGAGTCGAGCAGCATTTCCCGAACCTGCCTGCTGTTATCACCCTGGAGATTCCGAATGAGGACAATATCTTGCAACTGAACACCGTCCAGGTTCTTCCACTCCAGTAAAATGCCGTAGCTGCGTCTCTGATCTGAAGAGCGGGTTCGAGCCAGCACGTTGATATAACCCCCGAGCTTGACCCAGCGTTCGGATTCCCTGCATTCCAGTGCATCCGGCAGTAATCGAAATTCCATAAGCACCTCCTGTCAAATGTTCTTCAGATACAGCTGGATATCAGATAGCCTGAATCTGATTGAACGTCCGGTGGGGCCTAGCCTGATGGGGGCGGGTATGTTTCCAGATTTCACTAGACGTCGTATTGTTGATGGCGAAAGAGCCGTCAGTTCGACCACCTCAGCAACTGTTATCAATTTTTCTTGCGGTGTTTCAGCCATACATCCTCCTGATGCTTCATGTGTTAGCAGGAGCATTCTGCATGTTGTTTTCAGAAAACATCGTCGCTGGAAGTGCCTTTTTTGGGCGAATTTAAAAAACAATTTCCACTATAAAAACAGAGGGTTAAGATACAATCCTTCTTGATGCCGACTATTCCACCATTTATTGGCTATTACCGTATTATTTTTTGATTCGCTAATCTGACGGAAATTTCACATGTGAAATTTTTTGCGTCATCTTGGTCCGTAACCCAGAGTGAGTTCACAGACTGGTGTAATAGGTTAAAAAAATCCCCGGGCGATGACCGGGGACTTGTGTATAAGATATTTACATAAAGTGGTATCTAGTAGGACGGCTACTGCCTCAACTGACCGAAGCATTACCAAAAAGGTGAGCCTACATACTCCCCGGTCTGTATGTCATAGCCATTGGAAACAAGCCGGATCGAACTTTTTTTTCTGACTACATTGCCCGTAGCCTCGTTCTTTGGTGCAGCGAGCAAGCCATAGAACATCCCTCCAATAAGAGCTCCCTGCCAAGCAAACAAGGCTACCAGCCCCCAGAAGGCAAGGCCCACCCAGTAGTTCTTGTGGAGCAGATCAAGCAAGGGTTTGAGCCAGTAAACAACTGGGATGGCTAAAACGGCATAACACCAGCCAGTGACCTCAAGCAGTGCCCAGCCAAGGACGACAACAGCCATCAAAAATATATTAATTAAATCTTTCATGGTGACCTCCTTTAATGTGTCACATTCATATTATCGTGATTTGATAAAATGCAATCTTAAGCAAGCAATGATTTAATGATTTTTGAGTTAAGGGATCGGGCAATGCTTATTAGTAAAGTCGGTAACATGAGTACTCACAGCTGAAAATTTTCACATATGAAGTTATCTGAGCTGCCTTGGTTGCTGCTTAAAGAGAGTACATATTTATTGAGCGCCACAACGTTTGCAAACGAGAAAAAGCCGCACGAAGGCGGCCAGTGGTGCGATGTTTTATCAGAATGAGTAGACAAAGAGCTCTGGTTTCCCTTGTTCAAGCAGGTAAGGAAATACGATCTTGTCGCTATTATTCATTTTGACTTGTTGAGGGGCTAGGTACAGGAAGGCCCAAACTGGTAGCTTCTCACTGATCTTGCTGTATACGGCTTGTTCTGGTGCGTGGCTAGCCGCTCCATTCGTAACGTTAATAAAATTAAAATCCGTGTTATGGCCGGAAGTGAATGCATAAGCATCCCCTTGAACTCCAGTAATAAAGGTTGGTGCCTTGTCTTGATTCGGCTCTACGATTCGTACCTTAATAGAGCACATATCCGAGACCTTGTTTTTACCGTTGGTCCAGGTCGGACAATTCCATTCGTTGCTGTAAAAATGATATGTCAGGTTGCCATCTTTGTCGTACAGCAGGTCGAATTTTACACCCAGTTCGGTCAGAGATGACTCGATAGAAAGCTTCACATTCGAAATCAATTTGGTCTGAGCATCGGCTGACGATGCGGCCTCATTTACAGGCATCCAGGCTATCAAGCTATTCCGGGCGCCATGCTGCTTGGGGCCAAACGCCCAATTAGCCATGTTGACTACCCCACCTTGCCAGTTTGATAGGCCTCCCACACTGGGAGCGATATAGCCGGACATCACATAAGCTGCACCAAAGGTTTTGGTATCTGTCATGCGTTCCAACTGCTCACGTGGTACAGCAGTATCCTTAATTCCAGTAATCAAACCACCAGCCTCGGCAATATTGTAGGCGCGGCTGTGGTCTGTATTGTACTGGTAGCTATTTGATGTCATGGCACAACCAGAGGACAGCCCCAGCCCGGTTGCAACGATTATGGTGGTTAGTTTTTTTATCATTGAAGTGTCTCGTTTGGTTCTGCTTATAGGCTGCCATGAATCCTATAAAAAGCAACAAAATCAAGCTATCCAGTTGAAATTATTGAATATATGTACATAGAGAACATTTTTACTCTTACTGGGTAGAACGCCTAAGTGGTGCGCAACATTAATGACCTGAGGTGTTGTAGCTGCCCACTGTGAGCTACATAGGTACTCTGATTTGGATGTTTTACCGGTTTTTTCGATCCGTATCTTTCACCTGTGTAATTTTAAGTTTCTCTCTGTAGAGATATGCAGCAGCTACCGCAAAGCCGAGAAGAAAAAGGAATAGAGTGACCAAAATTACGATGCTGTTCATAAAGCGTCCTCCATATGGTATGGAAAACTATGCATCACGCGGTCAGATTGATCAATAACTTGTTGATTTTTATATAACTTTGTCTTTTCGGAACAAAGTTCAATTGCAGGCTTTTACAAAAGTGCTGCTCGGTGTTGTGGGGCCTGCCAGTTGACTAGCTTTATATTAGTTTTCATATAGATAGCCCCAGGTTGGCATTCCGATACCATCGTAGCCGATAGCTCATTAATCCCTCCCTGAGGCTGTACGGGAAACTACCTACACGATGGCTTGGTCAGGAACTGCGGCCGTTTTTGTAATTCGTTTGCGCTGAGAGCCGCGTCATGACAGAACGCCCATCTCATCGAGGTGCTGGATTAGTGTGCCTAGTAGACGTTGGCTGCTGCGAGAAAGCCGACGCAACTGCATCAACTGATCATTGAGTTGGCGTATCAGGGCAAAGCCTTCCTCTGTGGCCAAAATGACTGGTTTTTCCCAGTCATGTGCAGGTGTAAATGTCGCTTTGTAATACGAGAACTGACCATTGCGCGGCAGGTAATGGCTAAGAACCTTGTGCTTACCCGATCCTTTTGGCTGTTCAATGAATTGGTTGTAGTACCAGTGGCATTCCAGCTTGAATTGACGAACTCGAGCCCTGCAACCGAAATGTCCCGGATAACCGGAGGTCTGCCTGGTTCTGTGTGCTCGATTGTGTTGCCAAAAATAGTCGCACAGTCGATTCGCTAAAAACTCGTAACGTCTCTGCTCAATCTCCGCCATGTCATGGATGGCGATGAGGTACTCCCCGCACTGCTGTAGTGCCATACGGGTGGCGTTATCCCGATTTGCTTGAGTCGTCTGTTTGCGACTGATTGTTCGCCATGCCTCTGCCATGCGGGAAATGTTCTGTTGTGTCATGCATCCTCCTCTTTCTTGGTGATGACACCCAGATGCTAAACAAGAGGCTGCAAAAACCTGCGCTCTTGATCTGCCCTTTTTGGGCACCTTGAGCGATATTTCAGGTCCCAAGGTAATTATTTTCAACCCAAAAGACCTCTCCAATCCCTTTCCAATACCTTATCTGATGTGGGACCTATAAATGATGAGCAATCAAGCTCTGCAACTTAGCCCAGAGACCTTGGACCGATCGTTCCATAGATGATGTGGGACCTGTCTGTAATGTGATGAACTCACTCTAGTTGAATGCTCTGACCAATATTCCACGCTGAAGTTTTGTTGGAGTCAGTACTTGATGATATCTATCAATCTGGAATGAAATAATTTATTTAAAAACATGCTCCCGATAGATTTTTATTGATGCCCCCTAGAATGTTCGTAATAACCTCGCATGTTCTTTAATATTCAGCGGCGTCATAATAGGCTTGAACGGAGTTTTCATATTCCCGCGCATCAGAATAATTGTAATTACAAGCCAGTATTTACTCACCAATAACCTAACAAAGATTTAATAATCCTTGAAGCATCATAGGTAAACTCATTCTTCTCAAACTATCCATAAAGTAATAATTTTAGATTGTGTAATAGAAGACCCATGTTTCATGGGTCTTCTATTGATGAGAAGTTAAAGGCGGAATTTAAAAAAATGAAGATATACTTTTTGTTTTTTTTACTGTGTCAGCATTCAATAAATCAAAATAATACAATGAGAAATTGCTGCTGGAACTAGTTAGATCTATCTTCCAGTTCTCTTTAACATATAAGGCTAGTGCTGCCTTGCATGTTATAGAATGCACTTTGTCATTAATGCAAAACTCTCTTGATATTTCATCGATATCTTTTTGAGATAATCCATCCTTAAATTTAACTATGAATGTTAAGTCAGTATTCCATTCTATATCACTAGTCATTCTCTCATCTATATTCGGCAATAGTTCCCCGACTAACGAAACATTAAATATTCTTGATAGCTTAAAGTTTTTAAATCCACTTTCATTCGGTTTTTCTTCATTTCTATCGTACGCTCTAAAATACCAGTTCTTTCTATCCATGAATAATGCTGTAGGGAATAGAACTCTGCTACGATGGTCACCACTTTTCGAGCCATATGTGCATTTTATGCCACAATTTTTATTAATTGCTTTTGTAACAGTAGATACCTGATCCTCTTTCAATCTATTTGGCTGGTAAGCCGGATCTATAGTCTCAACAGATAACATTGGACGTTTTGTCATCAATTCTGTACGGCAGAATCCATGCTGGATTAAGTTGAGAGCCGTATGAGCGCTAATTCTCACTAAAGGGGTGTAGCTCTTCTCTTTAAGGATGGTTCGTTTGCTCTTGGTATCGATCTCACTGTTATGTGGCTTTAGCTCTCGATAGAGATTCAGATCTTTAGATGCTGCGGCAGATGCGATCTTGAACTCAGACATGATATCTGCTCGTGCTATCTCACCTAAGTACCTGATTTTTAGATCTATGTAGGCCAGACGTTCGGCCTGGGTAAGTGAGGTAGCTTCTGCCAGAACCTCCAAGCTCACATCGTGAAATTCGTTCATAACTCCTCGCTTGCACTCATTATGCGATAAAAATCATTCGATGTAGAATGCCATGTTGATCTCTACATGGCAACGATGTAGTATAGCTCTGTAGGTTGATAATTCATCAGAGACGTTGAGGCTCAAGCTACACGACGGAGTGCTTTAGTGGAGAAGTAAGAAACTGGGGCGTTCTGAAAGAAGAACGGGGACATCGCCGCAAACGATATCCCCGTTCCACTGAACCATAAGGTGAGATCACATCTCCCCCTAGGGTCCTACTTGATAAGCACCGAAATTCTACGTCATTTTTAGTGATTTCGGCAAGTTTGGCGTTAGGTGAATTTGTGCGCTCTCGCCCAATTTGAAGGTAAATTGTATGAGCGCACAGCGCACGGGCTATTGCCCAAAATGTAAGCAAAGCTGCCCGATTAGTTTTGCAGCCTCTGTTACTCGTGAAGATGGCACCGTTATTCGTCCTAAAAAGGCGAAAGTATTGGTGATTCCTCACTGTCCGACGTGTAGTAAGTCTAAGTAGAGGCTATCTTTACTTACTTTAAGGCCTACTAATAATAGGCCTTTTGTCTGCTCTGTTTGTGAACCAGTCATCTCATATCTCAACTGTTACCATGACCAGATGCACTCAATGGCAATAGAATGTTACGACCATGATAATGATCAAATTCTTCTAGTAGCGTTCTAAACTTGATAGCGTACTGGGCGATTTAGCTTCTTAACAACCCCTTCTTCTTCCGCACGTTTCAACCAATCGATCAGCTGTAATTTATGCAGTTTCGTGCATTCAGCTAACTCATCGACAGAGATGGGCGTCTTGGCCAAGCATTGAAGTTCCGCAGTGAATAATTGATAAAAATCGATAGGGCTTGATGGGACAGGCTCGATTTCACTTAACGGCTCTCTGGGGGTATCAATATCTATCCACTGCTCGGAAAACTCACTATCCCGTTCTACATCAAAAATGAGTCTTTCGGGCTCAGTAAACAATTCTGACTGAGTAGATATGGAAAACAGATCTGCTTGCTCTTCGCTTGCCTGACCCACACGACCGCCGCAGTTACTCATTAAATCAGCAATGGTTAATGAGTAAGCATCAGCCTCCAACCAACGGCCACCTTTGACTACCAGGTCTGCATTGGCTGCATCTTTGTCCGTTGTGTGTTTAACCCACAGTGGCACCCAAGCTTTTTTCAGGTTTTCTTCTGCGCCATTTATCGTGCCACCCTTCTTTCCAGAGTGAATCACTAGAGAACTGTCTGCCAAGCAGTAAATGTATTTATTACGGGCCATTGCATTACCGGCACTGAAGCCCGATTCAGGGTAGAAAGGCGATATCAACACGGCATGACCATCCATCAAACCTTTTCGCCACTTGCTGCTGGTTGCAGCCTTTAGCAGGCTATCTGCCATCACTCCGATCACAGCACCACCTTGTTTGATGGCACCCTGCATTGCCGCCTCATCGATACCGCGTGCTCCACCGGAGACAATCGAAACCCCTTCCAAGGCCGCTTTGGAACCCAATTGTTCCGTAAAAGCCAGGTCCGACACACTGGCGTTACGTGAGCCAATAACAGCCAATCCGCCGACGTTCAACAGAACTTTGTTACCACACCCAAATAACACTGGTGGAGAGTCTGTTTTTAGTCGCTTTTTTAGGCGTCTTGGATACTCGGGGTCGGAACGGGTAACCACCCAGAGACCAGCCCGTTGCCACTTTTCCATAGCAAGCGCAAGACTATGCCCACGATTCAGCAACTCAATAATTCGTTCGGTACTGATACGCGCATCATGCCAACCATTTAGTAAAGTTTTAGGGTCCGTCACCAACAGATCGGCTGGTGTGGCAGATTTCTCTTTCAGCCACAAGGCAAATCTTCCCCATTCCGCATTGGTAAGGGGCTTGGCGGTTTCGCTACTGGCTTTTGAGAAGTAGCTTGTCAATAGCAGCGTAGCTTGTGCTGTGGGTGACAATAAGCTGGAAATATTCATGAATCTTTCACCGATGAAGAGGCAAGGGCTACGGGATAAACCGGACCACTTCCTGCCTGCTGTAATAGTGCCGCGATGACTGTTAATGTCCAGCCGGAGTCTACAACGTCATCAACCAGAAGAACCGGTTGTCCCTGATAACACTGAGAAACTTCAAATGCGCCATCTAGATTTCGGCATTGATGGAAGCGATTTTGTTGACCTTTTTGTGGCTGGTTGTCTTTCACCTTTCTGATTGCATCTATGAATGGCAGGCCCAAGCGTACAGCCAAGCGACGGGCAAAGTCCGGCACCAATTCAGGGTGGTTAAGGGATGGCACACAACACACCCACAGTGGTGCAGGATTGGGCTGCCAACGCTGCTGGATCATTTCCACCATGGCATCAACCAATTCATCGTTGAAACGCCCAGCGTGTTTGTTGTCAGCAACTATACGCCCCCAACCAGCATCCCCCCAGCGGGACAAAACACGGCCTTCCTGTGCAAGCAAGCTGTCAAGGTTTCGAGGGAACTGATACTCAATAAATGTTCTGGCGGCTTCATCTCTAGATGCGGCTATTTGTTTGCGAGGCTTAATAACTTCTTCTGAGTGCCTTAGAAACTGTGTGGCCTGTACTCCTAATCCTTGGTCAAAAGTTTTAGGCAGCACTGGTTGTGCAATGCATTTTTCACACTTACCACAAACTTGTTGTGATTTATCGTCAAGGGCATTACGTAACGTCAACATTAAGCAATCAGAAGTATCGAGATAGGCATTCATCTCAGCCCACTCCCTTTCGCGAATCTCGGTAATTTTTTGAATATGATTCAAGTCCATCTGATAATGAACAGGCGTTCTATACCAAGTTTTCCCAACCGCCAAAACTGGAGATGGATTTTCAGTGCGAAGATATTTTAAAACATGTTCAATACGCTTTTGCGGAAGATTTGCGTCTTTCTCAAGTTTTTCCAAAGACAATCCATCTGCATTATCAAGAGCAGAAAGTAATCTCTGCACATCTTGACGACTTGGAAATGCTGTTCGTCTGAAGTACTCGTGAATATCATTATCTTCCGCACCCAGCATCAAAACACCCACCGCATGCTCAATGCCACGCCCGGCACGACCGACCTGTTGGTAATAAGCGACGATTGATCCGGGAGCCTGATAATGAATAACAAAGCCAAGGTCTGGTTTGTCGTACCCCATACCGAGTGCAGTCGTTGCAACCAGCACCTTGAGATTGTTTGCTAACAGTTGTTCTTCCAGATATTGACGGTAAATATCAGAGTCTTCTTTCCCCGCTTGATTAACGAAATCAGGATGAGTTACACCACTGAAATATGCCCGTGAAAATATACCTTGTTGATTCAGCCATTTTGCAACCATAGTGGCATCGCGCTGAGTCAGCACATAGACAATACCAGTGCCTAGTAACGTAGGTATTACCTGTGCTAACCAGGCCAAGCGAGATGCTTGATCAGGCTGTACCATTGTTTGCAACGCGAGGCTTTCACGGATCAATGGGCCGCGATGGATATGGATATCACCCAGCTGAATTTGAATGTCCTCTATCACCCGGTTATTAGCTGTCGCGGTGGTGCCAAGAACTGGTGTATTGGCGGGTAACTGGCGCAGAATATTGACGATACGCCGATAATCCGGGCGGAAGTCATGGCCCCAGTCGGAGATACAGTGCGCCTCATCAATCACCATCAAAGCAATACGATCAGCAATAGGTTGCAACACTGTTTCAATAAAGCTGTCATTAGCCAATCGTTCAGGAGAAATCAACAAGCAGTCGACCTGATTAGTAAGAATACGCTGGGTAACCGTCTCCCAATCCGCAGTGTTAGTTGAGTTCATAGTTTCGGCGACAATGCCTAAACGTTGCGCCGATTCAATTTGGTTGCGCATCAATGCCAGCAAGGGTGAGACAATAATCGTCGGCCCCATGCCACGATCGCGGAAAATTTTGGCGCTGATAAAGTAAACCGAGCTTTTGCCCCAACCCGTTCTCTGTACCACCAACAGTTTCTGCCGATGGTTAACCAAAGCATCAATGGCTTCCCATTGGCCTTCACGGAATTCTGCTGAAGGATTGGCCAATGCTGTTTGCAGTAATCGTTGGGCTTGAACTCGAATCATTATCGCTCCTTGATTTATAGGGTAGGTTCACCATGCATTAGCTTGGATAGAAGCAAATCGCGGACGTGGGTGATCATCTTGAATTCATCTGACAAGAGCAACACCTTAACAGCAATCTGCATCCCACTTTTCCCACTTTATCTGGCCTCTGTGGACCCCTTGGCTTGTTGCAGCCGCTCAAACTTGGCATGTACCCGGTTGGGGTAAAGGTCGGTATAGATCTGCCAGAGGATGTTGATGTTTCTGTGGCCGGTCACTTGGGCGACCTCGTCGATGACAAAGCCTGCCTCAAACAGGCGGCAGGCCCCCTCGCGGCGTAGGTCGTGCCAGCGTAAGTCTTCAATGCCAAGCTCTGTTCTGACTCGCTGGAAACCTGCGGTGACGCTCTTCCCGTTGTAGGGGAAGATACGTTCCTCGGTTCTGGGCTGACGCTTGAGGATCTCCCAGGCTTCTCCCAGCAGGGGAACCAGCATATGGTTCCCTATCTTTTTTCTTGGGTCTTTGCGGTCTTCAACCTGCACGGCTCGATTTTTCTCATCCACACCGGACCACTTGATCTTGCACACCTCGCTTATCCGCATGCAACTCAGGATGGCGAAGTTGAGTAGGTCTGTGTAGGGGATCTTGGCCATGCCGTGACTCTGCCGTTTTTCCAGCCCTCGGATGATCCGCTCGAGTTCATCGCTTACCGGACGGCGAGTGCGCTTCTGGGCTTTTCCCACCAGTTTCAGGCGATTGAGAGTCTTGCGGGCTTCAAGGATGAGCTTGTTGTCGACCGGGATATTGAAGACGGGGTCGGCGGCAGCAAATACGGAGCCAAGGTAGCTGATGTCATGGGCTATGGTGGCAGGCGAAGCTCCCGCATCCCTTCTGGTCTGGCAGTGGTCGACCAGATCCTTGATGGTGAGCTGGTCAGCATTGAGCTTGGCGATATCACAATCGGCAACCAAGTCAAGGCAATAGGCCTTGGTTCTGCCTATGGTAGGGCTGATGGCCGGGTGATCACGGTAGAGAGCGATAAGCTCGCAGATGGTGGGTACAGGTTGTACTTGGCCAGGCAAACCATCTCGCTCGATCATCGCCACCATCTGCATTCCCCAGCTCTTGGCGTCGGACTGTCTGCCAAAGGTACGGGATTCTCGGTATACTACCTCTTCGCCTTTATGTTCCCTGACGGTACAGCGATAGCGTAACTCGCCTTTGCTGGTCTTACGTTTTTCTATTGTGTAGCCGGCCATAGATACCTCGTGGAGTACACCTGCCCCATGAAATGGTGGGGCAGATTTGGGGCAGGTTCAATCAACAAATGTCTGGAAACACCCGCAAATGACTCAGAAACAAATCAGTGAAAAACCCGTGAAATCAGGCTCTGAGGCCATATCTGGCAAGCCAGCCCACCACCAGACATTCTCGATTGCCCCCATGCTGGACTGGACCGATCGGCATTGCCGTTATTTCCACCGTCTGATGACCCGCCAGACCCTGCTCTATACCGAGATGGTGACCACCGGCGCCATCATCCACGGCAAGGGAGATTATCTGGGCTACAGCGAGCAGGAACACCCGCTCGCCCTGCAGCTCGGTGGCAGCAACCCGGCGGATCTGGCCCGCTGTGCGAAACTGGCCGAAGAGCGTGGCTATGACGAGATCAACCTCAACGTGGGTTGCCCGTCGGATCGCGTCCAGAATGGCCGCTTCGGCGCCTGTCTGATGGGCGAGCCCGCCCTGGTGGCCGATTGCGTCAAGGCGATGCGCGACGTGGTGAACATTCCGGTGACGGTCAAGACCCGTATCGGCATCGACGAGCAGGACTCCTACGAATTCTTGCAGGCCTTCATCGAGCAGGTGCGCGATGCCGGCTGCGAGACCTTTATCGTTCACGCCCGCAAGGCCTGGCTGAGCGGCCTGAGTCCGAAAGAGAACCGCGAGATCCCGCCGCTCGACTACCCGCGCGTCTATCAGGTCAAGCAGGACTATCCCGAGCTGACCATCGCCCTCAACGGCGGGGTCAATTCTCTCGAGCAGACCCTCGACCATCTGCAGCAGGTGGACGGGGTCATGATGGGGCGCGAGGCGTACCAGAACCCCTACATCCTGGCCGAGGTCGACAACCGGGTATTCGGTCTGGGTGGCGAGGTGCCGAGCCGCCACGAGGTGGTGCGCATGATGCTGCCCTACATGGAGCAGGAGCTGGCCAAGGGCAACTACCTCTCCCACATGACCCGCCACATGCTGGGCCTGTTCCAGAACATGCAGGGAGCCCGTGCCTGGCGTCGTCACCTGAGCGAGAATGCCTGCAAACCGGGTGCAGGCATCCAGGTGGTGCTGGACGCCATGGCCAAGGTGCCGGAATTCGTCAGCGCCGAGTCGGTGGAGTAACCATGTATCGCTTCACCGGTTCCTGGCTGCACAAGGCGCTGGTACGCCTCTGCGCCGGCCTGCTCGCCATCCTCGGCATCAAGCTCAGCGTCTTCTATTTCATCGGGCTGCTGATCGTGCTTGGCCTGCACAGGGAGCAGTTGCTCGGCTGATCCCGTCAGCCACTCAGGCAAGAAAAAGCCGGAACAGCGATGTTCCGGCTTTTTTATCTGGATGATGGCGCCCGTTCACTCCTCCAGCGCCACAAACTGCAATTCCGGAGGGGAGGAGGTCAGCACGTCGGCGCAATAATCCCAGGTCGAGATGCGATAGTGCTGCAAGTCCTCGTCCAGGTGCAGGCCATCGGACTCCTGATGGAACCAGCTGGCGAAACGGGACGGCGTGATCAGCTGGATCTGCTCCTCGATGACGTGGCTGTCCCGCCCTTCCGCCAGATCGCAATCCTCCATCACCCGCACGGCGAAGATATGGCGGAAACTGACCCGGCACAGCGGCTGCGGCGGCAGATCGATACTGCGGGCGCGGCCCAACACGATCGTCAGATTGTCACTCCAGATATCCTGATGCAGTTCGGCTACAACCAGGCCGGGGGGAAGTTGGCGGGAGGGTGCCCAGGGCACGGCCACCTGCCGGATGGCATTCTTCTGTTCCATATCCACCTCACTACAGCGCATGCCATATCCTGAGTGTATCTGAAACAAATTTTAACGAAGATGGCAAGAAAAAACCCGGCATAAGCCGGGTTTCATTTGATTACTTTACGCGATTACTTGACGGCGTCTTTCAGCGCCTTGCCTGCCACAAAGGACGGCACATTGGCGGCTGCAATCTGGATCTCTTTGCCAGTCTGCGGGTTGCGACCGGTGCGGCCCGCACGATGGTTGACCTTGAAGGTACCAAAACCCACCAACTGAACGGCATCGCCCTCTTTCAGGCTCTGGGTAATACCATTGATGATCTCTTCCAGAGCGACTTTGGCCTGAGCTTTGCTCAGGTCTGCTTTGGCGGCAATTGCATCGACAAGTTGAGCTTTGTTCATAACATTTCCTTTATGATCGGGCATTTAGCACCGGGCCACTCTATTCAAAAAAAAACACTCAGGCAAAGGCTTTATCAGCCGGATTGGCTTGAATGCTGGGGTTTTCATCAAGATCTGCGGAAATAGTCACATATCTCGTCCCCGCACCCTCCTGACTGGCGACACGGGACGAGAAACCGACGGAGACTTGTATGCAAACCCCCGCCTGATGTAACAATATCCCCACACTCCTATTGACGGTCAACAGGATTTTCCCTAGTTATAGGAGTGTCGTCAGTCGATGAGAATGACCGAAGGCCTGCAGCCATCGCGCTTCATGCCATGCCCATGGAGGGACTATGTTAACTGAACTGGAACAAACCAAGCGCGCGCTGGCAGGCAAGCACAGGGCAATCGATGACTGGCTGGATGCCAGGCAGGCATTGCTGGTCGAATACATGCGGCTGGCCGGGCTCATGCCCACCAAGTCCAAGCAGCGCTCCCTTCCCGGTCACGTCGAACTGCAGCGCTTCTGCGAGCAACTGGTCGACTACGTCAGCGCCGGTCATTTCGAGATCTACAACCACGTGGTCACCGCCTTCGAGCAAGCCAGCGGTGACAAGCTGGAGTTGGCCAAACGCATCTATCCCCATATTCGTGCCTGCACCGAGTTTGCCCTGGAGTTCAACGACAAATACAGCAATGCCGACGAGGCCCAGCTGTTGCAACTCGATGAGGATCTGAATCAGCTGGGGCCCGTGCTGGAGGACAGGTTCAAGCAGGAAGACAGGCTGGTCAAGGCACTTCAGGTGGTCGAATCCCTCAGTCAACCGCGGGTCTGATGTCCAATATCGGAGCCAGTTCAACATCCTGATGCGCCGGCTACATTACACTCTGGGGCATGGATGGTTAGCACTGTGCTCGCACGCAGACCGGAGATGAACATGGCCGAGCGCCGCCACTTTACACGAGTCTTCTATTTGACCGCCGCCAAACTGACGCAGGGAGTACACCAGTGGCACACCCAACTGGTGGATGTCTCCCTGCAGGGCGTCCTGCTGCTGAGGCCCGAGGATTGGGTCGGCAGCGATGACAAGGAGTACGAGATCTGCTTCATGCTCGGCGGCAGTGACATCGAGATCAGGATGCAAGTGGAGCTAACCCACGAGGCCAGCAAGAAGCTGGGCTTCTACTGCCACCACATCGACATCGACAGCGCCACCCACCTCAAGCGGATGATGGAGTTGAACATCGGGGAAGAGCAGCTGCTGTATCGCGAGCTGGAGCAGTTGCTGCAAGAGCACAAGGAACACAATCCTCCCACCTGACTCACCATCAGTGAAAAAGGAGCGTCATACGCTCCTTTTTTGTTCTCTTTTGGGCTGTTACAAGGCCTCCAGGGCATCGGACAGCTTCTTCACCGGCACCACCTCCATCCCCTCGATGGGATGCTTGGGTGCGTTGGCATGAGGCACTATGGCACGGCGGAAACCGTGCTTGGCCGCCTCCTGCAACCGCTCCTGGCCAGAGGGTACAGGTCGGATCTCGCCAGACAGCCCCACCTCGCCGAATACCACCAGATCCTTGGGCAGGGCCTGATCCCGGAAGCTGGAGACCATGGCCAGCAACAGCGCCAGATCCGCACTGGTCTCCTCGACCTTGACCCCGCCAACCACATTGATGAAGACATCCTGATCCGCCATCTGCAACCCGCCGTGACGGTGCAGTACCGCCAGCAGCATGGCGAGACGGTTATGATCCATGCCCACCGCCACCCGGCGCGGATTGGAGAGCTGGGAGTAATCCACCAGCGCCTGCAACTCCACCAGCAGGGGGCGCGTCCCCTCCCAGATCACCATGACGATGGAGCCGGGGGCCTGCTCCTCGCCGCGACTCAGGAAGATGGCGGAGGGGTTGCTCACCTCCTTCATCCCCTGCCCCGTCATGGCGAAGACGCCAAGCTCGTTGACCGCACCGAAGCGGTTCTTGTGGGAGCGCAGGGTCCGAAAGCGCGAGTCGTGGGCACCGTCCAACAGCACGGAGCAGTCGACACAGTGCTCCAGCACCTTTGGACCGGCCAGGGTGCCGTCCTTGGTGACATGGCCCACCATGAAGATGGCGACATGATTCTGCTTGGCATAGCGGGTGAGCAGGGCCGCAGATTCGCGCACCTGGGAGACGGAGCCGGGGGATGACTGCACATCCGCCACATGCATCACCTGGATCGAGTCGATGACCATGATCTGCGGCTGCTCCTGCTGGGCAATGATGCAGATCTGCTCCACGCTGGTTTCCGACAGCATGCGCAGCTTGTCGGTGGGCAAGCCCAGCCGGCCGGCCCGCATCGCCACCTGTTGCAGCGACTCCTCCCCGGTCACATACAGGGTCTTCATCCGCTGTGCCAGACCACACATGGTCTGCAGCAGCAGGGTCGATTTGCCAGCCCCCGGGTTGCCACCAATGAGGATCGCCGAGCCCGGCACCACACCACCGCCGAGCACCCGGTCCAGCTCCTTGAAGCCCGAACTGAAGCGGGGGATCTCGGTGGTCGCGACCTCAGCCAGGGTCTGCACCTGGCTGCCGATGGCACCGGCATAACCGGTGTAGCGGGCACTCTTTCCCGGTGTCGTGACGCCCAACCGGACCTCGGTGATGGTGTTCCACTCCTTGCACTCGCTGCATTGGCCTTGCCAGCGGGAGAAGTCGGCGCCACATTCGGAACAAACATAGGCGGTTTTGTTTTTGGCCATGGATAACTCGGGGACAGGATGAATTCCTGCTTGATATACTGGTTTGCGACCGACAGATCAAACCCAGAATCGGAAAAGTGACTTTCCGCGGCAGGAATACATGGATTCAGAACAACCACTCCACCTGATAGAACAACTGGTCCCCCTGCTCCGGGAAAAGGACTTCGACGAGATCTTCAACCGCCTGACCCAGAACGAGAATACCAACGGCCGTTTCCTGCTGAAGATGGAGCTCAAGCGCAAGTGCACTCCCTGCCGGCGCGTGATCGACATGCGCAACGAACTGGGGCCCCTCTGTCAGGTGCACGAGTTTGAGGGTGTCACCCACTTCATGCCCGCCGAGGCCATCGAGCAGTTCCAGTCCCAGTGCTACCTCTACCGGGACAGCTACACCCTGGGGGTCTACGAGGCGCTGCAAGCCTGGTGCAAGCTCAATCAGGGGCGCAGCGAGAGCCTCTCCTTGCCCGTCAGCCCGTTCCGCCCCTTCGATGTCAATGCCATTCCCTTCGCCAGCCACTACGGCCGGCAGGAGGAGCGGATGCACTTCAGCTCACCCATGGTGCTCAAGCTGGCGAGCGGAGAGAAGCTGCAGGCCAAGAGTTCAGACATCTCTCTCGGCGGGATCCGGGTCTTGGTCCCCTATCTGCCCGACTACCAGACCGGCGATCACATTGAGGTCTTCTTCACCGGCCTGGAACGCGAGCACCCCACCCCCATGCTGCGCCAGTCGATCGACTATCAGATCCTGGGCAAGGAGCAGAAAGAGGGAAAATTCTGGCTGCGGCTGGTGAAGAGTGACGATCATCCCGCCTTCGATGAGTTCCTGCGCGACTTCATCGAGCGCAACCGCAGCCGCTATCGGGTCAGCGTCGACTACCTGCTGTCGGCCGCCATCATCAAGGGGTACGAACAGTTCTACCTGCCGCGCATGACCGGAATGCCGCTCTTCTTCGGCCAGGGTGCAACCCCTGGCCTCGAGATCGCCCTGCGTACCGAGAACAACCAGCACATCCTCGAGTACTGGCGCGACGCCAAGAACCGCGACATGCTCGCCAGCCTCTTCACGCCAGCGCGCATGCCGTCACTGTTGCCCGCCAAAGGGGGGCTTCGCGAAACCCTGATCTACAGCTTCACCCACTCGGTGCGCAGCCACCTCTACTTCTTCTCCGCTACCCGGGAAGAGCTTGAGCAGAGCGGGCTGACTGCCCTGTTCTTTCAGATAGGCGCCCGCCGCCCCAGCTGGCGTGTCTACAAATTCAGCCTGGAGGCCTGCACACTGGCCGAGGCCGATCTCGACAGCCAGCCGGGAGGGGCGCACCAGTTGCAGGACATGTTGCTGCGCGAGCGGCTCGGCCAGCTGGGCTATGTGGGCATGCTGCAGGAGATCGGGCTCGACAACCAGCGCGGCGAGTTCCAGTTCGACAGCAGTCAGACGCACAACGCCAATGCCTTGCAACGCTTCGGCCACGACATCCATGCGATCCCCTTCGAGATAGAGACGCTGCACTACGTGCAACTGCGCAAGGAGGCCCGCTACGTCCACAAGACGGCGATCGTGATCCGCCACCAGGATCGCGCCTGGCTCGGCTGGACCCGCGACATCTCGACCCACGGCATGCAGATAGAGCTGGAGGAGCCGTTCTCTGGCGAGAAGGGGGACATCATCCAGGTCGCCCTGCCCCGCCTGCAGGATCTCGCCAAGAACATGGATCTGCAGCACCTCCCCTATCGGCTGGTCAGCCTCAACCTGAGTCGTACCGTGCTGCACCTGTGCATCGAGGGGACGGCAGAGCGCCACATCGGCCACCAGTTTTTCAGCCTGCTGATCGAGAGCAACCAGAACAAGCTCAAGCCCACCAAGGAGCACAAACGCTATCGTGGCATGGCAAGGGCACTGCGCAACCTCTATACCCACCACCTGTTCAACACCCCTGTCTATGTGAACAAGCTCAACGGGCCACCCCGCCCCGCCGCCCTGGGGCTGGCGCCCAGACAGCGCAGCCTCGCCGGCCTGTTGCAGGCTTGCGCCGAACAAGAGAAACACCTGAACCTCTACCCCCTGTTCCAGGGAACGCTGCTCAAGACCCTGCTGCTCAACCCCCTGCGCACCATAGAGCGGGAAGACAAGCCGGAAGAGGAAGAGGTCTACATCGCCGGACTGCACACCAAGGGTGGCACTCCCCTGTTTCGCAGCCAGCTTGCCAGCAGTTTTGCATCGGTTGAGCAGAAGCGCCGTTTCATCGAGTTGGCTCGGCAGCAGGGTGAGTTCTATTCGGTGCTGGTCGGCATCTCCCGCACCGGCCGCCCCGACACCAGCTTCATCGCGGGCGAGCTGGACTACATCGCCAAGTTCGCCATTCACAAGGCCAAGAAACTGGAGGAGGAGCTGTGGAGCGTGGTGGGGGTGGGCGAGCTGACCGACACCACAGAGGCCACCCTGTTCCGGCTCGGCATCCCGGCGCTCTGACACTGGCGGGACGAGCGCCATCCACGACAAGGGCGGCCATGTGGCCGCCCTTGTCGTGTCAGGCCGCCTGCGGGTTGCGCAGCCAGGCCAGGATCTCGGGGAAGTGATCCTCCTGGGCCTGGGGGGCCGTCAGCATGTTGATGTGGTCGTAGTCGAGCCGGTTGCCGTTGTCCCGGCCGAGGCGGGTATGACGCGCGGCGGAGCCCATCTCGTCGCTGAAGCGGCGCACATCGGTCGGGTGACCCAGTACCTTGTCCGCCTTGGCCGAGATCATCCAGAGCGGCGGCCAGTTGACCCTGGCTGCAGCCTTCCCGTAGGCGAAGCCATCGTGAGGATCCTGCCAGGGCCCGCATTTCACCCAGGGGATGGTCTCCTGCAGGTAGCGCAGCGGCTCATCGTCCGCCCCAATCCGCAACCGGCGCGCGGCCAGAAAACCGCGGTTTCGTGCCAGCCAGGGTGCCAGCCTGTTCCAGATTAGATCCACCTTCAACCAGCGCTCGGGGTTCTGCACCGAGACCCCCCGCTTGGTGCCGAAAAACACCAGACTGGCTATCTGGTCGGCCAGCTCCGGGAAGCGCACCAGGGTCGAGGCCATGATGACCCCGCCCCAGGAGTGGGCCATCCAGTGCACCCTGGCGCCGACATGACGAGCAGCGACCCAATGTTGCAGGGCCGGCAGATCCTCGGTGATCAGCTCATGCTGGCCGTGGCCGGCCCGCTCGGCGATGGCCGGCGTGCTCTGGCCCCGCCCGCGCAGATCCGCCACATACACCTGATAACCGTGCCGCGCCAGGAAACAGGCCAGCCCCTTGCCGGATTCGGTGTAGAAGATGCGTCCGTTCTCGATGGCGCCGTGCACCATCAGGATGGGATCGGCATGCACGGCGACACCGGGCTGAATATGGCGCACATGCAGCCGATGCTCGCCACAGGGGACAAACAGGGATTGTTGCAACAGTTCCATCTTGTTCTTTGCTCCTCCTTGAGCGGGTTCAACACCAGCGCCGGTCGCGGCAGGCCAGCGCGCCGAGCAGGCAGAGCACCCCTTCCAGATCATGGTGATTGAGGGTGGCGGCCGCCTGGGCACGTACCAATGGCTTGGCGTGGATGGCAATGCCGAGCCCGGCCACCCCCATCATCTTGAGATCGTTGGCGCCATCGCCGACCGCCACCGTCTGGGCTACGGGGATCTCATGCTGCCGCGCCAGTTGCTGCAGCACCTCGGCCTTGACGGCGGCATCTACGATGCGCCCGCTCACCTTGCCGGTCAGCAGGCCGCCCTCCACCGCCAGCTCGTTGGCAAAGATGGCGTCCAGCCCGAGCGCCTGTTGTAGTTCGCCGGCGAAACGGGTAAAGCCGCCCGAGGCAATCGCCACTGTCCAACCCGACTGCTTGAGGGTATCAACCATCAGTTGCAAGCCGGGCATCCAGGGCATGGCGACCGCCACCTCATCGAGGATGGTGACCGGTGCACCTTCCAGCAGGGCGACCCGGCTGCGCAGGCTGTCGGCAAACTCCAGCTTGCCCTGCATGGCCGCCGCCGTCACCGCCGCCACCTGATCGCCCACTCCGGCCAGACGGGCTATTTCGTCGATGCACTCGATCCGGATCGCGGTGGAATCCATGTCCATCACCAGCAACCCGGGTTCTCCCAGGGTCGGCAGGATGGCGAGATGGCAGACATCGATGTCCCACTCCTGCCCCTTGATGGCCTGCACCAACTCGGGAGAAAAGCGGTTCGCGCCGAGCAGAAGCAGAGGAACACCGGCCTGCTCCCCCACTGGATAGAGGCTGGCTTCGACCTCATGGTCTGCCAGCAGCCTCGCCACCTGTGCCAGGTGGCGAGCATCCAGCGCCTTGCCAAACAGGACGAGCCAGGCGCCGTCGTGGGCACTGGCCGCGGGAAGCAGGGCTTCAGGGGTAAGCTGCCAGCAGGGAACACTGCACAGGGCCTTGGCCCAGTCATGCGGGGAGCGGGGGAGTTGGGACAACAACATAAGAGAGACGCCTTCCTTGGAGATCACGGGGTTCATCATGCGGGCCCAGAGTAGCGTATTGCTTTTTGTACAGGCAAGCGCCAAGATCCCCCACCATTGTTCATTCACCGCAAGAGGCTCAGCGCTGTGCGTCATCTCCCCATCAAACGTGTTATCAGCCTGGCAGCAGGGATCCTGCTCGCCCTCTGGGTGCTGGCGCTGATGATCCACATGCAGGGAGCAAGCCAGGCCGCATTGCACAGCGCGGCGCGGGACAGAGCCCAGGCGCTGGTCGCCTACGCAGCCCGGGACATGCGGCGCTGGCTCAAGGAGGACAAGGAGAGCGAGCTGGAGCGGCTGGCACAGGATCTCGCCGCAGAACCCGAGATCCTCGATGTCACACTCTACGATGCCCGTGGTATCCCGCTCGCCCAATCGGATCAAGCGGTACCTCTGGACAGCCTGCTGCCCATCGGCACCGACAACAAGTCACTGCCGGAGCAGGGCAAGGGGCGCACCCAGTTCGTGCAGGAGATCCAGGAGGGTAACCTGACCCTGGGCTACCTGAGGATCACGCTGGAGGAGCAGACGCTGATCGCCGCGCAAGACACCCACCTCAAGGTGAGTCAGGAGAAACAGCGGCTGATGCTGCTGGTGATGCTGCTGGCCGGCCTGCTCATCTCCTACGGGGTGCGCCGCAACTACATGCGGGTACGCAAGCACAAGAAGAGATCGGTGCAGAGCCAGGCCTCCGCCGATCACGCCCCGCCGCCCGGCATCGAATAAGGCGCAGTTCGCAAAAACGCGTTGCTCATGTTATTCCCCCCCAACTGTTCGAGCTTCTGATCGAACAGAGTATCGAGACACTTGGCATCGCGTCATCGCTGAGGCGCTCGTTAACGAAGGGACGATCCACGATCACCTCATGCCGCAGTTGCTTGAGCAGCCTATCCAGCCATTTTCGCTGTATCGACATCCAACTGTGCTGCGCCTAGTTCTTCTCCATCCCCAAGTGCATTGATTGAATCTCAAGCCCACCGAAGGCGGTATCCCATAGCCCTTAACTTCTCAGGTCTGCCCACCTGACTTTGGTGACATCCTGGGGTTCAGGCGTAGCTTGAGACTGAAGCAAACGAATTTTTCACACCTTTCCAGCCGGTTTGGGGTGTGATCTCGATTAGTGGTTTATGTTTTCGGTATGAGACGCCCGCATTGAATGCAATGAGAGACAACATTTGTGGAAATCTTCAGGCAAGAGGCGCATCAGCAACTCCAGCAGAAGGAAGCAAGATCATGAAGCAACCCCTATTTCGCCATGGCGTGTTGGCGGCCGTGATCGCCCTCGGCACGGTATTGGCTGCCTGCAAAGAGGAGCCACCTGCCGTCACGCAAAATGCTCAGCCCAGCGTGGCCTTTGCTGCCAACCCAACCAGTGCTGCCAGCCCTGCGGTCGCACCGCAAGGGCAGCCCGTTAACGCACCAGCATCGACATATACCCCGGAGGCGCTCGAAACCCTGCTTGCGCCCGTAGCGCTTTACCCTGATGCGGTATTGTCTCAGGTGTTGGCCAGCGCCACCAATCCGCAAGAGGTGCTCGATGCCGGCAACTGGCTGGTCGCCCACCCCGATCTCAAAGGGAAAGAGCTGACCGCCGCCATTGCGCCGCTGGGCTTTACGCCGCCGACCATGTCGCTGATGCACTTCCCGACCGTCATGGACATGATGTGCTTGAAGATGGATTGGACGACCGAGCTGGGCAGTGCCTTCCTGGCTGATGAGCCGGGCGTACTGGCAGCCGTTCAGCGCCTGCGTCAACAGGCGATGGAGGTGGGCAACCTGAAAGACTCGGAGCAGATGAAAGTGGCCAAGGATGAGCAGAACAATCAGCAGATCGTCACCATTGCGCCTGCCAACCCTGACGTCGTTTACGTCCCGCAATACGACCCAACCGCCGCCTATAGCGCGCCAGCTGCCGGGCCAGCTCCCGCGCCGGTGACCACGGAAACCACGACAACGACCGTGCCTGCGACAACGACAACGACAGTGGTGGAACATGACGATCACGACAACGATGATGAATACGACCGCGGTGATATGGTCTTGACGGGCTTGCTCGCCTTTGGTGCGGGCATGTTGGTCAACGAGGTCTTCAACGACGATGATGATGAGGGCGATTATTATTACCCGCGGTGGGGATCGGGTTATCCCGGCGGTTATGTCCCCTATCGTTATAACCCCAACTATGGCAATGGTTTTCGTCCCACCAATGGCTACAACCGTCCGGTCAACTATCAGCGGGGCTCCAACAACAATATTTATATCAACGCCAAGGGGAACGATTACTTCAACAAGTTTGAGCGCGGCCCCAATAACTACCTGCGCCAAGCCAACAGCCCCATCACAGCGGTGCGCCCCAACCGCCCTGAGCTGGCTACCCTGGGACAACGCTCGCAGAATAACGCGGCAGGGGTGGTCCAGCGGGATGTCACACCGAAAGGGAGTTATGCAGGGATCAATCGCCAGCCTAAAAGCGAATACGCTGGCGCCCCGCGCACCGTCAATGAGGTGAACAGAGAAGCTCGCGTCACCGCGCCGAAGGGAACCTATGCGGGAGCCAACCGCCAACCCAACAGCGACAATGCCAAGGTGACGCGCGACGCCAGACAGGCAAACAGGGAAGCAAATGTGGCCCAACGCACGCCGCGCCAGGGCGACTACGCAGGAGACAAGGTCAGGCGGCAGCAAATCACGCCACAGACCGCAGGAGCACGTGATCGCGGCTATGTCCAGCCACGCGCCACTCACAGCAAGAGCACAGCACAGACGGCGACGCGCAGAGCACCTGTTGCCTCAAAGAGTGCCTTCCAAGGGGTACAGAATTCGGGTAGAACCGAGCGCGCCGCCAGCCAACGTGGGCGTGAAAGTGTGGCTAGCAGCGCGCGTGCCGGGCGCACCACTCAACCCAGACGGAGTACGCGATAATGAAGCGTTTGTTGAAATGGAGTTGGGCCCCCTCATGGGGTTTGGCCCTGCTGGCTCTGACCGTTGCCTGCGACGCAAGCGCCATGGCACAGCGCACCTTCGCCACCCCGGATGAAGCGGTGCAGGCCCTGATCTCGGCCCTGGAGCGGAATGATGTCACCGCACTGACGCTGTTGCTCGGCGAAAATAGTGAGGAGGCCATCACCTCGGGGGATGAGGTGGCCGATGCCAATGATCGCACCGCCTTCGTCGCGAGCTTCAAGAGCAAGCACCAACTGGTGGCCGAAGGTAAGGATAAAATGATACTGGTCGTGGGGGAGTCGGATTGGCCACTGCCCATCCCCCTCGTGGCCGCAGATGGCAAGTGGTATCTCGATGGTGCCGCCGGTGCCAAAGAGATCGCCTACCGCCGCATCGGTCGCAATGAGCTGGGGGCGATTGCGGTGTGCCGTGGCTTTATCGACGCGCAGATAGAATACGCCGCCATGGGGCATGATGGCCAAACTGCGGGGCTCTTTGCGGCAAAACTGCGTAGTGATGCAGGACAACAAAATGGACTCTATTGGCCTGTAGGCGAGGGGGAACCAGCAAGCCCGGCCGGAGAGGAGGTCGTCAGTGCCGCGGCAGAGGGCTACAAGACCGTGGTCGGTCAACGTACCCCCTATCATGGCTACTACTACCGTATCCTGTATGCCCAAGGGGCCGCAGCCAATGGGGGGAGTAAAGAGTACTTTGTCGAAGGACAATTGAGAGACGGTGTCGCCCTGATCGCCTGGCCAGCCGATTATGCCAACAGCGGGGTGATGACCTTCATGGTGAATCACGAGGGGCGGGTTTATCAAAAGGATCTCGGCGCCGAAACGGCAACTGTCGTTGAGGCGATCCAACTGTTCGATCCCGACAAGAGCTGGTCGCTGGTGGTTAGCGAAGAGGGTGATTAGGGTTCTTTATCTACCACAGGATCTTGGCGACTAGCATGGGCGAGCGCGGCGTGATTGAGATCACAGGAGGTGATGCGGGGCCAGCCGGTTCCGCCGTCGGCCAACAGAAAGGACATCGTTGTCGATCTGCGGATCTGCCAACCCTTGCCTCACCTCTCGCTGGCCCACGCGATGTTCGGCATCAGAATGAAGCGCCGCTGAGTCAGAATATGCCGTCGTTTCATGGTGTTGCTCTCGTGGTGGGCGGCCAGAAAGGATAAACGGCACACCCAGCCCTCTGGGCTTCCTTCCCCAATGAGGCATAAAAAACGGCGACCCAGGGTCGCCGTTTTGCATGGAGCCGAAGCCGCGGGATCAGTCGCCCAGCAGCACGGAGTCCAGTGCGATTTCGATCATGTCGTTGAAGGTCAGCTGACGCTCTTCGGAGGTGGTCTGCTCACCGGTACGGATGTGATCGGAGACGGTGCAGATGGTCAGTGCCTTGGCACCGTACTCTGCGGCCACGCCGTAGATACCGGCGGCTTCCATCTCGACACCCAGGATGCCGTATTTTTCCATCACGTCGAACATGGAAGGATCCGGGGTGTAGAACAGGTCGGCGGAGAAGATGTTGCCCACGCGCACGGCCACACCCTTGTTCTTGGCGGCTTGCACGGCATTGGCCACCAGACCGAAGTCGGCGATGGCCGCGAAGTCGTGATCCTTGAAGCGCAGGCGGTTGACCTTGGAGTCGGTGCAGGCACCCATGCCGATCACCACGTCACGCAGTTTCACGTCTTCACGCACGGCGCCGCAGGAGCCCACGCGGATCAGGGTCTTCACGCCATAGTCCTTGATGAGCTCGGTGGCGTAGATGGAGCAGGACGGGATACCCATGCCGTGGCCCATGACGGAGATGCGACGGCCCTTGTAGGTGCCGGTGAAGCCGAGCATGCTGCGCACGTCACACACCTGCTCGACGTTCTCCAGGAAGGTTTCGGCGATGTACTTGGCACGCAGGGGATCCCCTGGCATCAGCACGGTATCCGCAAAGGCGCCATCTTTCGCATTGATATGAGGAGTTGCCATTCTCTTGATTCCTTCACACTAGGTTGAGTTTTATTGTTTTATAAAATTGCCCGCCGCCGAAGTGGCGGGCGGGTAAGTTACAGGAAACTGGTGCCGTATTGCAGCTTGGGCAGACCGTGATAGGCCGCGATGCTCTGGCCGATATCGGCGAAGGTCTCGCGGCGGCCGACGGAACCCGCCTTGACTGGCTTGCCGTAGAACAGCACGGGGATGTATTCACGGGTGTGATCGGTGCCATTCCAGGTCGGATCGCAGCCATGGTCGGCGGTCAGCACCACCACATCGCCATCTTGCAGTATCTCGAACAGCTCCGGCAGACGGGAGTCGAAATACTCCAGCGCATCGGCGTAGCCCTTGACGTCACGGCGGTGGCCGTAGGAGGAGTCGAAGTCCACGAAGTTGGTGAAGACTATGGTGTTGTCACCGGCCGCTTTCACCTCTTCCAGGGTTCTGTCCCACAGCTCGGTCAGGCCTGTGCCCTTCACCTGCTTGGTGATGCCCTGCTGGGCATAGATGTCGGCGATCTTGCCGATGGAGACCACCTGGCCACCCGCATCCTTCATGTAGTCCAGCACGGTCGGCGCCGGCGGCAGCACCGAGTAGTCGTGACGGTTGCCGGTGCGCTTGAAGTTGCCCTTGCCGCTGCCCACGAACGGACGGGCGATGACGCGGCCTATGTTGTAGGGCTCCAGCAGCTCGCGCACTATGTGGCACAGCTCATAGAGCTTCTCGAGGCCGTAGGTCTCTTCGTGGCAGGCGATCTGGAACACGGAGTCGGCAGAGGTGTAGAGGATCGGCTTGCCGGTCCGCATATGCTCCTCACCCAAGTCATCAAGCACCTGGGTACCGGAGGCGTGGCAGTTGCCGAGGTAGCCCGGCAGACCCGCCTTCTCGACGATGGCGTCCAGCAGCTCCTGGGGGAAGCTGTTGTGGTGATCGTGGAAGTAGCCCCACTCGAACAGCACGGGCACGCCGGCGATCTCCCAGTGACCGGACGGGGTGTCCTTGCCGGAGGAGAGCTCCTGGGCGAAGCCGTAGGCACCGACCACTTCGATATCTTTCTTCAAGCCTGCCGGGAAGTAGCCGGAAGCCTGCTCCCCTGCGTGGCCCAGGCCCAGCTTGTTGAGGTTGGGCAGGTTGAGGGCACCACGGCCTTCAATCTCACCGGCGGCGCAGGCCTTGGCGATATGGCCAAGGGTGTTGGCGCCCACATCTCCGAACTTCTCGGCATCGGCGGCAGCGCCAATACCGAAGGAGTCCATCATCAGAATAAAGGTACGTTTCATGGGTCTTCCCCTTGTTACAAATCGGCCAGACCGATGCGACGGTAAACCTCGGGCAATGCCTCTGGTCGGGTGTCACCGATCTTGACGGCTGCCTGCACCATGCGGGCGGCCTCGGCAAATTGAGCTTCTGTCTGAGCGTGGATCAGCGCGAGCGGCTTGTCAGCCTCGACGCTCTGCCCCAGGCGGATAAAGTCGGTCAGACCGACCGCATAATCGAGTTTGTCCCCGGCGGCGCGGCGACCACCGCCCATGGCGACCACGGCCAGGCCCAGTTCGCGGGTATCCATGGCGGTCACGAAACCGCTCTGCGCCGCATACACGGGGCGCACTATGCCGGCCTTGGGCAGGTAAGCGTCGTAACGCTCCATGAAGTCCGCCGGACCACCGAGGCCGGTCACCATGCGACCGAAGATCTCGGCGGCCTTGCCGTTGTCCAGCACAGCTTGCAGCTTGGCACGGGCGTCTTGCTCGTCGCTCGCAAGCTTGGCGGAGATCAGCATCTCGGCACAGAGCGCCATGGTCACTTCGTGGATGCGCGGGTTGCGATACTCACCGGTCAGGTAGCGAACCGCCTCGCGCACTTCCACCGCGTTGCCGGCGCTGGAGGCCAGCACCTGGTTCATGTCGGTCAGCAGCGCAGAGGTGCGGCAACCGGCACCGTTGGCCACGGCCACTATGCTCTTGGCCAGCTCCTCAGATGCTTCGAAGGTCGGCATGAAGGCGCCGGAGCCCACTTTCACATCCATCACCAGGGCTTCGAGCCCGGAGGCGAGCTTCTTGGAGAGGATGGAGCCGGTGATCATGGCGATGGATTCGACGGTGGCCGTGATGTCCCGTACCGCATAGATACGCTTGTCGGCCGGGGCCAGATCGCCGGTCTGGCCTATGATGGCCACACCAGCCTCCTTCACCACCTTCAGGAAGCGCTCGTTGTCGACCGAGGTCTGGTAGCCGGGAATGGCGTCCAGCTTGTCCAGGGTACCGCCGGTGTGGCCCAGGCCACGGCCGGAGATCATGGGCACGAAGCCACCGCAGGCGGCGACCATGGGGCCCAGCATCAGGGAGACGACATCACCCACGCCACCGGTGGAGTGCTTGTCGACTATGGGGCCACCCAGGTTCAGGTGATCCCAGGTCAGCACCATGCCGGAGTCGCGCATGGCGCAGGTCAGGGCGACCCGCTCATCCATGGTCATGTCCTTGAAGTAGACCGCCATGGCCAGGGCCGCTATCTGCCCCTCGCCGATGCTGTTGTTGGTAATGCCCTGGACGAAGAATTGAATCTCTTGGGTACTGAGCGCTTCACCGTTGCGCTTCTTGCGAATAATTTCTTGAGGCAAAAACATCTTTCATTCCCTCCGTGCACCTGGCACGAACACAGACCGAAATAGGGGACGGCATACCGTCCCCTGCCACCGCTTAGTAACCGCTGGTATTGGCCGGCTTGTCGCCGTGGCCCAGGGTCGCCAGCAGGCTGGCCAGCAGGCTGGAGGCGCCGAAGCGGAAAGTGCGCGGGGAAACCCAGTCCTTGCCCAGGATCTCTTCGGCCATGGCCAGGTACTGGCCGGCAACGGCTGCGTCTTTCACGCCACCAGCAGGCTTGAAGCCCACCTTCGGGTTCTTGGCCTTGATCACTTCCATCATGATGCGTGCAGCTTCCGGGGTCGCATTGACCGGCACCTTGCCGGTGGAGGTCTTGATGAAGTCGGCACCGGCGTCGATGGAGATCTCGGAGGCACGACGGATCAGCGCTTCTTCTTTCAGCTCACCGGTCTCGATGATCACCTTCAGCAGCGCCTTGTCGCCACAGGCTTCCTTACAAGCTTTGACCAGGCTGAAGCCGACCTGTTCATTGCCGGCCATGAAGGCGCGGTAGGGGAACACCACGTCCACTTCATCGGCACCGTAGGCGACTGCGGCGCGGGTCTCGGCCACGGCGATCTCGATGTCGTCGTTGCCGTGAGGGAAGTTGGTCACGGTGGCGATGCGCACGTCGGCGGCGCCGATCTCACGCAGGGTCTTGCGAGCAATAGGGATGAAACGGGGATAGATGCAGACGGCGGCGGTGAGGCCGGCCGGAGACTTGGCCTTGCGGCACAGGTCGATGACCTTCTGATCGGTGTCGTCATCGTTCAGGGTGGTCAGGTCCATCAGGTTCAGGGCGCGTTGAGCGGCCAGTTTCAGATCAGTCATGCTATGTCTCCAAAGTCTCGATAAGTCCCCTCAGCCGCGATCCGCCGCCACCGAACACACAGGATCGGCAAACGAAGATCCCAGGCGAAAGGGATATGGAATTACAGCGCAAATGCACAGGCAATACGGCTGCAAATAAGGCAAGAGCCCTGTCACTTTCTTACAAAAGTGCGGACTTGGTTCCATGAAGACTTGAGAAAGGCCGACAACCGCAGACCCGACTTCCCAATCAATTCCATTTGACCGCCAACACCCACCTCATGTGGGCATTAGTCAATGCCAGCACCCTGCTGGCATCGCCTATTTCAGCCGAGATACCCCTTGTTTGCAAGCCGGATTTGCCAATTTCAGAGGTACCTCACACCCGGCAAATCCAGCACTGGAAGGTGCTTAAGAGAAGAAGCGGGTCAGGATCCAGGAGTAGGCAATCCCCCCCAGATAGACCCCCACAATCCCCATTACCCCGGACAGTACGGGAGGTGCCGGGATCGGCAACTTGAGGAAAGAAAACAACACGCCAACGATAAAGCCGGCAGCAATCGCCAGTAGCACTTCATTCATAAAACCTCCGATTTGACTCATTTTATTATTAGTCTAGAAAGGAAAACGGTTGTCACCGCCCCAAACGAGAACGCCACAGCTTTTCGCTGTGGCGCTCGTTTCAACTTGTCTGTCAGACAAGCATTACATGGCTGTCAGTGCCAGGAAGAAGCCTGCGATGGTGGCAGACATCAGGTTGGACAGAGAGCCGGCTAGCACGGCCTTCAGGCCGAAGCGCGCTATGGTGCCACGACGGTTCGGTGCCATTGAGCCCAGACCACCCAGCAGGATGGCAACGGAGGACAGGTTGGCGAAGCCACACAGGGCGAAGGAGATGATGGCCTTGGTGTGGTCGGACATGGCCACGCCGTTGATCAGCACTTCATCCTTCAGGTAGGGGGCGAAGTTCAGGTAAGCCACGAACTCGTTCACCACCAGCTTCTGACCGATGAAGGAACCGGCCACCACGGCTTCGCTCCAGGGCACACCGATCAGGAAGGCCAGCGGGGAGAACAGCCAGCCCAGCAGCAGCTCCAGGGAGAGCTCAGGCATGCCGAACCAGCCACCCACGCCGGAGAAGATGCCGTTGATCATGGCGATGAGGCCGATGAAGGCCAGCAGCATGGCACCCACGTTCAGGGCCAGTTGCAGACCGGCGGAGGCACCGGCAGCGGCGGCGTCGATCACGTTGGCCGGCTTGTCGTCCAGCTCGCCATCGGCGGAGTTCTCGTCGTAGCTCGGGGTCTCGGTTTCCGGTACCAGCAGCTTGGCGAACAGCAGACCACCCGGGGCAGCCATGAAGGAGGCGGCGATCAGGTATTCCATCTTGACGCCCATGGAGGCGTAACCGGCCAGCACGGAGCCGGCAACGGAGGCCAGGCCACCACACATGACGGCGAACAGCTCGGAGTCGGTCATCTTGGAGATGAAGGGACGTACCACCAGCGGGGCTTCAGTCTGGCCGACGAAGATGTTGGCAGTGGCAGACAGGGATTCGGTACGGGAGGTACCCAGCACCTTCTGCAGACCACCACCCAGCAGCTTGATTACCCACTGCATGATGCCGAGGTAATAAAGAACCGCGATCAGGGAAGAGAAGAAGATGATGACGGGCAGTACACGGAAGGCGAAGATGAAACCACCGCCACCGAACACTTCGAACATCTTGTTGCTGACCAGACCACCGAACAGGAATTCGATACCGTTCTGACCATAACCGATGACGCTGGAGACGGCATCGGACACGCTCACCAGAATATCCCGACCAACCGGGACATACAGCACGAAGGCACCCAGGCCTGCCTGAATGGCGAAGGCACCGCCCACGGTACGAATTTTGATTGCCTTGCGATTGCTGGAGAACAGCACCGCGATAAGGATGAGCGTCGCCATCCCTACCAGACCCATTATCAGATTCATTATTAACACTTCCTCTTTAGTAGCACCTGCCAGCTTGTTAACGTTTTGTGTATGAAAGCCGCTAATCAAGGGTGCGCATTATACTAATTACGGTGCGACAAAATAGAATACTGGTCACATTTTATAAGCCTGAAATGGGCTGAACGTCGTTTAATTAGACCGCAAACGATTTTTATGGGTCCTGTTTTTTATCACACCGGCATCAGTCGTTAACCCGCTGTTAAATTCATGGTCGCCCGCGGGAAAAGCCGTAGAGTGGATTCATGTAACACCGAAATAACATCCGCCAGCGGTTGCTGCCGTAATTGCGCCAACAGCAGGGCTATGGTCGGCAGGCTGGCCGGGGTGTTGATCTCCCCCTGGCGCCCCTGCAGCGGCATGTCGGGGGCATCGGTTTCCAGCAACAAGGCCTCCAGCGGCATGGCGCGGATCGCCTCCCGGGTCTTGTTGGCCCGCTCATAGCTGATGACCCCTCCGATCCCCAGCCTGAAACCCAGTTGCCAGAACGCCTCGGCCTGATGCAGGGAGCCGCTGAAGGCGTGAATGACGCCCCCCCTCGCCGGTTTGAAGCGCCGCAGGATCTTGGCCACCGTGTCGTTGGCCCGCACCGAGTGGACGATGAGGGGGAGATCAAAGGCCATGGCCAGCCTCACTTGCGCCTCGAACAGCGCGAGTTGCCCCTCCTGGGGCACCTGGGTGCGCAAGTCCAGCCCGCATTCGCCGATGGCCACCAGCCCCCTGGGCTTGCCCGCCAGCAGGGCCTCCAGCCTTGCCAGCGCCCCCTCCGTCTGGGCCTCCACATACCAGGGATGCACCCCCAGACCATAACGAATGTCGTGATGACGCTCGGCCAGCGCCATCACGCGCCCCCAGTTTTCCTCTCCCACGGCGGGGATGATATACTCGCCCACCCCCAGCTGGCGCCACTGGGCCAGCAATGCCTCCCGATCGTCATCGAAGACCGGAAAATCCAGGTGGCAGTGGGTATCTATCAGTTCCATATCGCGCTTACCTGTTCGTCGTATTCAATGGGTTGATTCCATGCCAAAACACCTTTCCCACGGCTTTACCCTGCTAGAACTGGTGCTGGTCATCGTGGTGCTGGCCATACTGGCTGTCACCGCCCTGCCCCGCTTCATCAACATTCAGGACGATGCGCTCAAGAGCAGCGTCTCGGCGACCGCAGGCAGTTTTGCCAGCGCCGTGCAACTCGCCCATGCGGGCTGGGCGGTCAAGGTGAAGGGGGAGCCGCTGGCACTCTATAACTTTAGCGGCATGGGCAAGCAGGATCTCGACATCAACCACTATGGCTGGCCAGTAGGGACCGATGAAAATCAACCTGGTATGGGGATTGACACCATTTTCCCTGGCGGAAAAAGCAATGAAATATCTGTCAACAGCAGAGCAGACTGCGAGCTTCTCTTCACCGGACTACTCGATACAGAACAAACAGTGGCGGATGAAGATAAAACAGGTGCCGAACCAGATTATATTTCGCAACTCATCCCTGCATACGATCAAACAGAGGCTGGAGGCCTAGAACACAGCAACTGCCGCTATACCCTGCGCGACTCCATCGGCCGCTTCCCCGCTTATCCGGACGGGTTGGGATTTGAGTACAACAGCGTTAACGGGGCCGTGACGCGCAATTTTCAGTGAGGCCATCCTCACCCTTGTCTGACGCTTTCTCGCCCTCATCATGACGCACCGGCGCGCAGCAGCGCCGGTTCTCCGGAGTGAGTCCCCACTCCTGGCACCAGGCATCGTAGCGAGCCAGCCAACGCAGCAAAATCCCCTTCATGGGCCCTCCTCGTCTCTATTATTCTCCCGCTACAGCCTGCCCGAATCGCGCGCGCCGGACCAGCCTCACGGGCCCAGCGGCGTCATGGGGCCGTGAACGGCAACAGCAGCCCCATGCTGATCTCGTCGACATAGCCCTCGTCCAGCCGATACGCCTGCCGCCGCAGTCCCTCATCCAGGAAACCGCACTTGCGATAAAGTGAATGAGCCACCTCGTTATGGGCCATCACCCCCAGCTCCAGTCTGCTGATGCCGCAATCCGGCGCGCTCGCGATCAGGGTACGCAGCAGCCGCTCGCCCCAGCCCTGGCCGCGCGCACTCGACCGCAATCCCATCACCACCAGGGCGCAGTGCCGGTTGCGCGCCAGGCCGCCGCCGATAAACACGGCAAACCCCTGCACCTCTCCGGCCAGCACCAGCAGCCACATTCGCTGGTTGGCCGTCCCCTGCATGGCGGCCAGACGTTGGCGCTGCCCCTCGATATTTGAGGGCCGCTCCCCCGCCTCATAAAGCATGAAGCGGGTCTCCCGATCCAGTTGCCCAAAGAAGTGATCCAGCGCAGCTGCATCCTCCATGTCCGCCAAACGAATCATCACCCCGCTCTCCCTGCCTGGTTGCCATGCCGGTCCACGGCCATAAAAAAACGACTCCATTTGGAGTCGTTTTTATCAGAGCCATCTGGCTAATGCCATGCCCTCATGGCGCGGCAACCTGCTCAGCCTTTCGCCGGCAGGCTCAGGCGGGCGACTGCTTCCACGTGCATGGAGTGCGGGAACATGTCCACCGGCTGCACCTCGTCCAGCACGAAGCCCTGCTTGACCAGCCAGGCGAGATCCCGGGCCAGGGTCTGGGGGTTGCAGGAAACATAGACCAGCCGGCGTGGCGCCATGGCGACCAGGGTCTGCAGCACCGCCTTGTCACAGCCCTTTCGGGGCGGATCCATCACCACCACATCGGCAGTCACGCCCTGGGCGTGCAGCTCGGGCATCAGTTGCTCGGCCTTGCCCACGTGGAATTCGGTGTGCTCTATGCCGTTGAGAGCTGCGTTGCGACGGGCATCGCTGATGGCGCTCTCCACCGACTCGATGCCCACCACCTTGGCGGCCTTGCCAGCCAGGAACAGGGAGATGGTGCCGATGCCGCAATAGATGTCGAACACCGTCTCGTTGCCGGTCAGCTCGCTGTATTCCAGCGCCTTGGAGTAGAGCACATCGGTCTGGCTCGGGTTGTTCTGGAAGAAGGAGAGCGGCGAGATCTCGAACGCGAGCTCGTGGATCTTGTCGCGGATCACCCCTTCCCCCAGCAGCACGCGGTTGCTCGTCCCCAGGATGCGGTTGGTGCGCTCATCATTGATGTTCTGCACCAGGGTAGTGATGGGCAGATCCCTCAGGGCCGCCAGCAGTTCGGCCTCGAAGGGCAGCGCCTCGCCCAGGGTCACCAGCACCACCATCAGCTCGCCGCTCTTGAAGCCCTTGCGGGTCATCAGGTTGCGCACGCAGCCGGTGTGGGCCACTTCGTCATAGGCGGCAATGTCGTGCTCACGCATCCAGCCACGCACCCGGGCATTGAGCTCCACATGCAGGGAGTCCTGCACCGCGCAGTCGTCGGCGGTGATGAGATCATGGGAGTGCTTGCGATAGAAGCCGATCTCGGCGCCGGCCTCGCTGCCACGCACGGCGTACTGCGCCTTGTTGCGGTAGGCGAAGGGGCTGTCCATGCCGAGGATGGGGTTGACCTGGGTCTCACCCAGCCCAACCTGCTCCAGCGCGCTCTGCACCAGAGATTGTTTCAGCTTGAGCTGGGCCGGATAGGCCAGCGGGCGCACCTGACAGCCGCCGCACTCGGTGTTGGGGCAGAAATCGGGAACCCTGTCGGCGGACGGCTGGGTCAGCTCGACCAGCTTGCCGTGCAGATAGTTCGGCTTGACCTCGGTCAACTCGACCAGCGCCTGCTCACCGGGCAGCAGACCCTCGACAAACAGGGGGCGATCGAACAGGCGACCCTTGCCATCCCCCTTGTCGGTCAGTTCCAGAATATCGATCTGATGTTGGTGTCCCACTAACGGCATGAGCGGCTCCGAAGGCATAGAAGAAAGGGTGGAAGCAGGGCTGACCCGGCTACCCCAAATAAAGGGTGGCAGAGTTTAGCGGAGATCCGGCCAAATTGCAGGCATAAAACATCCCTTGAAGGAAATAACGGCAGGCTGGATCAGGGGGCTCTGGATAGGGGGCGCCTCATGGGTCGCCATAAAAAACCGCCGGACAAGGCCGGCGGCAGGTGGTCAACGGGAGCCTGAGGGGATCACAGGCTGTAGGCTTTCTCCCCATGGCTGGTGACATCCAGCCCTTCCCGCTCGGCATCTTCCTTGACCCGCAGGCCAATCAGCAGATCCACCAGCTTGTAGGCCACGGCAGAGACCAGGGCAGTCCATGCCACCGTCACCAGCACACCGATGACCTGGATCTTCACCTGGGTCAGGATGGAATAGCCCTCGGCCACCTGGTTGGTCACATAGTCCCACACCCCGGTGCCACCCAGATCCGGGCTGGCGAACACCCCGGTCAGCACGGCCCCCAGGATACCGCACACCCCGTGCAGGCCGAACACATCCAGGCTGTCATCGGCCCCCAGCAGGCGCTTGAGGCCATGCACGCCCCACAGACCGGCCACACCGCTCAGCAGGCCTATGATGAGGGCACCACCGACACCGACGAAACCGGCGGCAGGAGTGATGGCCACCAGGCCCGCCACCGCACCGGACACGGCGCCCAGCAGGGAGGGACGACCCTTCATCATCCATTCGGCCAAGGTCCAGGAGAGCGCGGCACCCGCCGGCGCCAACCAGGTGTTGACGAAGGCCAGGGCGGCCGTGCCGTTGGCTTCCAGCGCGGAGCCGGCGTTGAAGCCGAACCAGCCGAACCAGAGCAGGGCGGCGCCAATCATGGTCATGGTCAGGCTGTGGGGAGCCATGGGATCACGACCGTAGCCAACCCGCTTGCCGACCATGAAGGCACCGACCAGACCGGCGACCGCCGCGTTGATGTGCACCACAGTGCCGCCGGCGAAATCGAGGGCGCCGTGCTGGAACAGATAACCTGCGGTGGCACCGGCAGCCTCGGCGGCGGCGGCATCCGTGTAAGCATCCGGACCGGCCCAGTACCACACCATGTGCGCCATCGGAATGTAGGCGAAGGTGAACCAGATCACGGCGAACAGCAGCACCGCCGAGAACTTCATCCGCTCGGCGAAAGCACCGACGATGAGCCCGCAGGTAATGGCGGCAAAGGCCCCCTGGAACACCACATAGATGAACTCGCTGATCCCCACCCCTTTGCTGAAGGTGGCGGCAATAGACTCGGGGGTCACCCCGACCAGCAGCAGCTTGTCGAACGAACCGTAAAAGGCGCTCCCCTCGGTGAAGGTCAGTGAATAGCCGTAGATGACCCAGAGCACTGTGATCAGGCAGAACAGGGTGAACACCTGCATCAGCACGCTCAGCATGTTCTTGGCGCGCACCAGGCCACCGTAGAACAGGGCCAGCCCCGGGATGGACATCAGGATCACCAGGGCGGACGCCAGCATCAACCAGGTGTTGTCTCCCTTGTTGATGGTCACGGTCGCGGCAGCCTGCACCACCTCGGCCTGAGCGGCTACCTCTTCTGCCCAACCTGGGGTGGCCATGGTGGCGCTCAGCGCCAGCAGGCCAGTCACTACGAGTCTCTTGAACATACAGCCCTCTCCTTGTCGTCCCGGCACCCGGCCGGGTCCATTTCCTGATATGAATGTCAAACTTGGCCACTTGCACGCATCGTCACATTCAGCGTGCCACCCCCTCGGGCATGACTCGGCGGGCTCTTCATGGCGACCTGATTTATCTAAAGCATAAAGCAGGCCAGAAAATATAATTCTTTATTTTCAATTACTTGAATTTGATTGTGCGATCTGATGCACCATATTGGCGCATCCCGCCCACAATCAGGCAGGGAGGCGCACTTCTGCTGTGCAGTGCCGGGCGTTGCACCAGGATGGCACCTGGGCATACCAAACGGGAAAAATCCCGGGGCAACGGGGCCCGGCTGGCCATAACGCTCATTTATTGAACAAATGGAAAACGCCTTTGCATGACGAAGTCACATGATGGCGTAGGTTGGGCATCATCCATCTGAGGGAGAGGATGGGAGCGTAGAGGGAGATTCACCGCCTGATCTGGTCTGAGCCCGATCTTCCTGACCATACCGGCGCGACCAGGTTTGCCCTGTCACCCGAACGAGGAGCCTATACCCTGTCTCGCCATGCCCAAACTCAAGGCGTTCGTGCCTGCCTGCGACGTCAGCCTCTCCAGGCAGTGCTATCAGGTTCTCGGCTTCACCCGGGCTTCTGACGGCGAGGGGTGGCCTATTTCCATTTCGGAGAGGTGGGCTTTCTACGGCAGGACCATTACCACCAGGCGCTGGCTGAGCACTTCATGATGCTCATCCTGATGAAGGACGTGGCCGCCTGGTGGGCTCACGGAGAGGAAAGCCAGATCACCCCCGTTACGGCATCAGGGTCACGGAGATCGCCACCCAGCCGTGGCACATGAAGGAGTGCTGTCCCTACGACCTCTCAAACGTGCTGTGACGGATCGGCCAGAGCATCGATTGAGGGGCCGCGAGTGCTGAAAAACAAAAGGCCATCCGCGAGGATGGCCTTTTGTCATTGAATTAGTTTATGGTGCCCGGGGTCGGACTCGAACCGACACGTCTTGCAACGGCGGATTTTGAATCCTGATTCTGCAGTTTCATAGAGATAGTATGATTCATAACTCATTGAATCAAGAGGGATTGAGTTATTTCAGGTTTGTTGTAGGTGAGGCTGGTTTGCACACTTTGCACATTTTTACCCACCGAAGCCACACACCCATAGCTTGCAACGCTCTAAAGGACTATATGAGCAAGAGCTCATAACCTTGCTCCTCGACCTCCTGAAAAAACCATGACTGGACAACATGAAGCTCTTCTTTTGACAGGTCTGTTGGTAGCCGAACTAAATATGCCATCCAGAGATCTTCAATAGAAGGGGTTGCCCCCCACATCTTGCAATGTGCGACTAAAGAACCAAGGTCATGGATTCTATTAGGTAAGAGAAACTTTCTTTGCATCGTTACAGCTACCCTCAGCTCTATACACTTTTTCGTCCCAAAACGTGGGGATGCTTATATCTATCTATGAACTAGCTACAGTTGGCCATGAAAATATACCAAGATAGCGCTGGTGCCTCCGTTACAGGCTCCAAGCGTTTGATAATACTTCAGCCTGCTTAAGGACCATCTCTATAGCGCCTGGTTGCTGATCTGGCGGATACCGCCATTTCTGCAGGCATCGCCGTACCAGGATACGGAGCCTAGCTCGAACGCTTTCACGCACCTGCCAATCCACCGTGGTGCTGGCACGCAGTTTTTCGGTGATCTCGGCGGCAATCTTCTTTAGCACCTCGTCGCCCAGCTCACGCACGGCACTTTCGTTATTGGCCAGTGCGTCGTAGAAGGCGATTTCATCGTGGCCGAGTCCCAGCGCAGCTTCCCGCTCCAGTGTGGCCTGAAACTCCTTAGCCATCTGGATCAGCTCCTCGATGACCTGGGCAGTTTCAATCGCGCGGTTGTGGTACTTGCGTAGCGACTCCAGCAACCGGTCGCCGTATTTTTTCTCCTGCACCACATTGTTACGGGCTCGCGCCTTGATTTCGTCGCGCAAAAGTTTTTCCAGCAGTTCTACCGCGAGGTTGCGGCTTTCCATCTGGCGCACGTCTTCGAGAAACTCGTCGGACAGCAGCCCGATGTTCGGCTTGTCCAGCCCTGCCAGCGCGAACACATCGGCCACGCCATCCGAGATGATGGCATTGTCCAGGATCTGCTTGAGCGCGCTGTTCTTCTCAGCGTCGCTGCGCTTCTTGTCCACCGTGGTGAACTTAGCGATGGCCGCCTTGATGGCCGAGAAGAAGGCGATCTCCTTGCGCAGGGCTCCCGCCTCGTCCAGTGTGCCGCACAACGAGAAGGCCTTGGCCACCGCCACCATGGTGTCGAGGAAGCGTGTCTTACCGTCTTTTAGCCCTAGGATGTGGTTAGCAGCTGGCACCAGCAGCGGGAGTGCCAGAGTCTCGAATGCACTGTAGTCGAAGCCGTGCATCATGCCGCGCAAGATATCCATCTTCTCCAGCAGCACAGCCAGCGCTTCGGCCGCGTTATGCGTCGGATCGCCCTTGCCCTTGGCGTCGGTATAGGTCTTGAGCGCAGCTTTCAGTTCATTGGCAATGCCGATGTAATCGACGACCAGACCACCCGGCTTATTCTTAAACACACGGTTGACGCGGGCGATGGCCTGCATCAGATTGTGGCCCTTCATGGGCTTGTCGATGTACATGGTGTGGCAACAAGGAGCGTCAAACCCAGTCAACCACATGTCACGCACAATCACTAACTTCAGTGGGTCTTTCACATCCTTGAAGCGCGTCTCCAATCGCTTCTTCACCTGCTTGCTGTAGAGATGTGGCTGCAACAGGGCTTTGTCGGCGGCTGAGCCCGTCATCACGATCTTGATCGCCCCCTGCTCGGGGTCATTGCTGTGCCAGTCAGGGCGCAGCTCAACGATTGCATTATAAAGCTGCGCGCAGATGTCACGGCTCATACACACAATCATGGCCTTGCCGTCCACCACAGAGATGCGCGCCTCGAAGTGCTGAATCAGGTCACGAGCCACCTGCTGCAGCCGGGGCTCCGAGCCCACCAGCTTTTCCAGAGCAGCCCATTCGCTCTTGGTCTTCTCTCGGTTCGCGATGTCCTCTTCGTCTTCGACAACCTCTTCCACCTGCTCGTTGAGCATGTCGATCTCGGCCTGGTTCACGTCTAGCTTGGCTAGGCGGCTCTCGTAGAAGATCGGCACCGTGGCGCCATCGTCCACCGCATCCTGGATGTCGTAGATGCTGACGTAATCGCCAAACACCGCGCGGGTGTCTTTATCCTCCAGCGCAATCGGCGTCCCGGTGAAGCCGATGAAGGTGGCGTTCGTGAGCGCATCGCGCAGGTGCTTGGCATAGCCGAATACATACTTGCCGGTCCTGGTATCCAACCTCCCCTTGGTGCCGTACTGGCTACGGTGAGCCTCGTCCGAGATCACGACGATATTGGTGCGGTCGGAGAGCAGCGGGTGAGCCTCTTCACCCTCCAACAACGCGAACTTCTGCACCGTGGTAAAGATAATGCCACCAGCTTCACGCGACGCCAGCATCTCACGCAGCTCATCGCGGTCGCCCGCTTGAACCGGGGTAGTCTTGAGCAGGTCGCTGGCAGTGCTGAAGGTGGTGAACAACTGGCCGTCCAAATCATTGCGGTCCGTCACCACCACCAGCGTGGGGTTCTTCATTTCTGGCTGTTGCAGCAGCTTGCCTGCGTAGCAGGCCATGGTGATGCTCTTACCTGAACCTTGGGTGTGCCAAACAACACCTGCCTTGCGCGAACCCGGCTTCACCCCCTTGCCGTAGCTGGCGTGCTCCTCAAGCACCTCCAGCAAGCCCTTATCGGTTTCCTGTGCGGCAATCACCGTGGCTCGCACGGCCTCGCGCACGGCATGGAACTGGTGATAGCCCGCGATCTTCTTGATGATGGTGTCGCCATCCTGTTCGAACAGCACGAAGTGCCGCACGTAGTCCAGGAACAATTCAGGCTTGAAGAAGCCGCGCACTACCGTTTCGAGTTCCATCTGTAAGCGAGGCCGGTCGTCTTCGTTTGCAATAGTGCGCCAGGGCAGCATGCGTTCTGCATTGGCGGTGAGCGAGCCCACGCGCGCCGTCCAGCCATCGCTCACCACCAGCGCAGCGTTGCTGTTGAACAGGTCGCCGATCTCATCCTTGTAGGTCTGCAACTGGTTGAAGGCGTCCCACACGTCGGTTTGCTCACTGGCGGGGTTCTTCAGCTCCACCACGGCCAGCGGCAGGCCGTTCACAAAAGCGATCACATCCGGACGACGTGGCTGCTTGGTGCCGGTGATGGTGAACTGGTTTACCACCAGAAAGTCGTTGTTACTGGGTTGCGCGAAATCGATGAAGTGCACCAGGTCGGTCTTCTTTTCATCGCCGATCGCAAACTCAACCATCACCCCGCTCAGCAGCAGGCGATGCACGCTGCGGTTGCGCACCACCATCTGCGGTTCGCTTACCGACTGGAGTGCATGCGCAGCCTGCTCCAGCGCTGAAGGCGGCATGTGCGGATTGATGCGGGCCAAAGCTTTCAGCAGGCGCTCACGAAGCACCACCTGCCGGTAGTCGGTGCGCTCCGGAGCGCTGCTGTCGGGCGCGATGTCCGAGCCGTGGGCGAAGCGCCAGCCCGTCTCCTGGAACCAGCCCAGACAGAGCTCTTCGAGTTGTTGTTCGTTCAGCATGATTGCTCCCTGTCTTCGCCGTTGCTCTGCTTTTGCGCTATCGTTGTGTTATGTAGCTGGGAATTTCCTGCTTGACGGATGCCCACCAGCACTCTAGGATTTGCCCCAATACGACCGACGCCTCTGCACTCTGTGTACGCGTCGGTTCTCATTTCTGCATCACCTGTGGCCATAGCGCCCAATCTTCCCACCCCGGAAACACCCCAAAGTCAGCCAATGAGATCCGCTGGTTGGCCAATACAGGAAACTCCTTGGCCAATAACGTCTTGAATCGCAGCCCCCAGCTAGAGTTCGGGCAGATGACGGTCAGCAATTGTTGCATCAGACAAAAATAGAAAAACGGACGCACGTTGCTTGCATGGCTTGGCCAAGAGGCCGGCACTGCAGAGATTTCCACCACGTTGATATTCCACAAACGGCTGTGGTGCGCCGATACATTGCGGATAAAGTTCAGGCTACGCAGCCATTGCGCGAAGGCTTGACCCGAAGGGGCGCCGTACATGGCGGCGATCGTTTGCTGGTCGGCATGCTGCATACCGGCAAAGAGTTTGGATAAAAGGCCGAAGTCCCACACCTCGATTGCCGCCCAGATCGGCAAAGTTCCGTACTGTTGCTGGTGGTGCGCCACAAAGGGCTCCTTGCGGGCACGACCCAGCATGGACTGATACTTCGCCAGCCAGATCTGATGTTGCGTCTTGCCCGCGTCCGCCCCCCTGGCGATCACCTTCTTGGCGAAGTTGCCATGCAGGCAGGCGGGGTTCTCATGAGCGCGCGGGTCACGTTGACCCAGCAAATGCGCAACATCCACCCGCACCGCCATCTCGATGCGCTCCAGTACATCCAGGGCAAGTAACCTTAGCTTCTTGTCGAACACATACAGGCGCACCACATCCTCAAACCGGCTGCCGGGCTCAAAGCTATCCAGTCGCACGGCCTTGCCCTGCGCTAACGATGCAACAGGGTCGATGACACGCAGGGGGTACCAGTAACCGCTCAGACGGTAGTAGCCCAAGCGCTCCAGGTAATCGAGCGCCGCAGCGGGGTTGTCGACCTGCAGACCACGGTCCTGCAGTTGCTGTAATTGGTTTGCAAACGAGAGCCAGGGTTTGAGGGGTTTCATTCAAACACTACCTGTTTACGCGCTATCGCAGTGGCAAGTTTGAGAATCTGCTCCAGCAGGCTGTGATCCGGATTGTCATCAGCATCTGTAGGGGTTGCGTACCACAGCGGCCGAATCTTCAGCTGCAACAACCGGGCCTCCTTGCGGGCTCGCTCTTGCGGCGTGGCGGATTCGTTGAGCAGTGCAAAGTGATCCGGGATTTCAAACGCAGCCTCATCAACGACTGACTTGAACAGGTCAAGCGTCTTGTCCTGTTCCAAGCTGCAACCCAAGAACAACAGCGAGTGGCTGATAAAGATTTGCCGCAGCGCCCTGGGCAACTGATTCTGGAACGCGAACGGCTCGCTTCCTGCTCCACCGTAGGCCTCCTGATATTGCGCTTGGGTGAACACGTGAGTGTTGGCCTGTCCGGCGTCTCCGTGCAGCTTGAGGATACATCGCTCGCCACGTAACAGCCGCTGCACGAAATTGTTGCCGGCCTGAGTGCCGTGCATATAGCCGTCCAGCGGCTGACCCCGGTCGCGGAACAGGTCTTCAATAACCGTGTCGAAATTTGTAGTTACAATACAACCGTTGGAAAGCTCGGGTAACAGTCTGACCGGCCCGTGAATTGCGCCACGCTGACGAAACTCGGTCTTGATGAAATGCCGCACCTGCTCTGCTGCAGCATCGTGCAGCACCTGGGCGGCTTGCAGGTAGTCGTATTGCACCATCAGCGGTTCAATGTCCTGCACCTCCAGGCCATCAAGCTTTTGCGCGATCTTGCGCAAGGCATCGCCCCACATCGGATAGCCGCAGGCTTTGGACAACCCGGCACCGACAAAAGGCGCAATACGCCCGATGCGGATGGCATCCACCAAATCAAGGAAAACGGCTTGCTGATCAGAGTCCTTGATGAAGGCTGTGGCTACTTCGTGTTGGTCGATCTGCTGCCGCCCTTCCCAGTGGTCCAGCTCATCGAAATAGGCATCGCGATCGGCCCAGTAGAGTACCTCGCTGATGGGATAGCCATATTCATGATCCGGATCTTTTAATCCTTTGAATGCAAGAAGCTCTGCGTCATCCAGCACGGCATTAAATTCCCGATTGGATGAATAAGCCGCTTGCAAAACCTCTTCGACCTTGTCGATGATCGGTTTGTTTTCACGCAGCTTTTTTATATCCATTACTCGTTCCCAGCCGTTTGAGACAACGCGAGAGCCTCGATGATAGACAACTCGCCGGAGAGTAGTTTCGGGAGAAGGGTGTCGCGCAGTTCACCAAGCGTGCGCATCTGTTGAGCGAAGCGTTGCACCTGTCGAAACAGCGGGGCGGTCGAAGTTTGAAATGCAGCCAACAGTTCTGGGCATGAGATCAGCAACGTCAAGGACTCGATGTGCGCCTTGGTGATGGCCTCGCGCGACGCGCCTGCATTCAGGCCGAGCAAATAGCTCTTGATGTCCGGTCGAAGCAGGTGCATGTGTATGAAACGTGGCGGTACGCCAGCCTTAGTGCGGATGATCGCCACGTGCTGATTCACTCGGGCGGGAAGTGCATCAGGCTCGACGACACAGGTACGCAGAATCGACGCTCCGGTGATGTTGAGCAAGACATCATCCTCTTGAACCGTGACGCCCTTCAACTGGGTTGCGGCTTCGTCCGAAATGCGAGCCAGGCCGTCCCAGACGAACAAGCTGTCGTAGACGTTTTGGCTGCGAATGAGCGCCACACCTTCTTCGAGGTAAACCTCTTTGCCGCCTCGCGGTGTTGAGCCACTGCCGATCTTGTCAGTAAGCTGTGCCAGAGTTTTGTAGCTCCAGCCCTTGGGAATAGGCCCTAACTCAGATTCTTCCATCTCATCCGGAAACAGTGCGGCGGTGACGGCGAGTGGATCGTATTGCTTTGGCAGTAGCGCGTCGAGTTCGGCGTCGGGCTTGCCACTAATGGCGCTCATTGCGGCGCGCAGCGGGTCGCGGCCTTCTTGTTTGGCGGCGATCTTGGCTTTGACTGGGCCGAAATCGATAAACCACGACTTGAAGATGGCTTGCGCCATTGCTTCGAGGGTTTGGTTGATACGGCGGTTGATATCAATTTTGGCGTCAAGGGCACCGAGCACCCGCACGATCGATTCTTGATAATCAAGCTCAGGGTAACGGACGGGGATTCTGTTTAAATTGCCCTGCGTTAGTTTTGGCATCACCGCGCCGGTGAGGTAAGACTGGATGTCTGCGTGCTGCAGAAAATAGTGTAGGTACTCTGTTGTGACCTCACCATTTCCCGTCACGATATGGGCATGATTATTTACCCAGAACTTCCCATCAGCCATGAATGCGATGGGGGTCTGTCTGGTGCGGAGATTCTCTCCGTCCTCAGCGATTAGAAGATGGCGCCCTTCAAACAAGTAGCCATCCACATAGTCAACGATTCCGGACGCGCCGTAGTACGGGTAAGGCCCCTTCTTTCGTTCTGATTCTTTAACAGGCTTTCGTTTGCCGTCGTGATTGCAGGTAATTTCGCCAAGAGGCTTTTCAAACCATCGAACTTCAGAACCCATAGCCCAACCCCGCCAAGTTCTTCTTGATCTCGCCCTCCAGCTTGGAGCTTTCCGCAAACTGCTGCGCCAATTGCGCCGTCAGTCGCGCCATCTTGTCGGCAAAGACTTCATCATCTTCCTCTTGCGCTTCCGCGCCCACATAACGCCCCGGCGTCAGTACATGCTCGTGCTTGCGAATGTCTTCCAGCGAGGCCGAGTAGCAGAAACCCGGTACGTCTTCGTAGACCTCATCGTGCTGCCAGGCGTGGAAGATGTCGGCTATTTTCTTGATGTCGTCCAGGGTGAAGTCGCGTAGCACACGGTCTTTCATATAACCGAGCTGGCGCGCATCGATGAACAGGAAATGCCCGCGCCGGTCGCGTTTCTTCTTGTCGAGGCTGAAGCCGTTGGCCTTATCGCGAGTTAAAAACCAGATGCAGGCGGGGATCTGGGTGTTGGTAAACAGCTGGCCGGGCAGCGCCACCATGCACTCCACATAGTCGTCTTCGATCAGTTTCTTGCGGATCTCGCCCTCGTTGTTGGTGTTGCTACTCATCGAGCCATTGGCCAGCAGCAGCGCCATGCTGCCGGTGGGGGCCAGGTGGTAAAGCATATGCTGCAACCAGGCAAAGTTGGCGTTGCCTTGCGGCGGCGTGCCGGCGATCCAGCGCGGGTCGTTCTCCAGCTTGGCGCTCCACCACTCCTTCATATTGAAGGGCGGATTAGCCATCACGTAGTCGGCACGCAGGTCTGGATGCAGGTCGTTGAGCATGGTATCGCCGGGCTGCCCACCGAAGTTAAAGTCGAGGCCCCGAATGGCCATGTTCATGGCCGCCAGCTTCCAGGTGGTGGGGTTGCTCTCCTGGCCATAGACGCTGATCTGGCCGGTCTTGCCTTTGGCAACTTTACCACTGTGCTCGGCGATAAATTCCTCGCTCTGCACAAAGAAGCCGCCCGAGCCCATGGCAGGGTCGTACACCCGGCCCTTGAAGGGCTGCAACATCTCGACAATCAGGGTGACGATACTCTTGGGCGTGTAGTACTGGCCACCCTTCTTGCCTTCGGCCAGGGCGAACTGACCGAGAAAGTACTCGTAGACGTGGCCGAGGATATCTTTGCTTTTGAGGCTCAAGACTTGCCCGTTATAGCTGGGCTGGCTGAAGTTGGTGTCAGAGAAGTGGGCGATCAGGTCAGCCAGCTTGTGGCTGTCGATCTGGGTGCGCGCGAAGTCTTTGTTAAGCACGTTCTTGAGCTTGCCGTTCTCGCGCTCCACAGCTTCCATGGCGTTGTCGATCAGCCAACCGACGGTGCGCATATCCTCGGGCTCGTCCTTGCCCGGCTTGTTCCACGGTAGGGCGGCCTTGGGGGGCAACTGGGCACAGTCGCGTAAAGTTTGCCAGCGAGCCTCAAAAGGGACCCAAAAAACGTTCTTTTCGGTGTAATAGTCGCGAACTTCCAGTTCGGCGGCGATATCGGCCTCGTAGTCTTCAGGGAAGTCTGCCGGATCCATGTAGTAGTCATGCGCCGGATCACGGAACTGGGCGTCTAGTTCTTTCTGCCGTTCCTCAAAGGCATCCGAAACATATTTCAGGAAGATCAGACCCAGTACCACATGCTTGTATAGCGAGGCATCTAGGGAGGAGCGCAGCTTGTCGGCGGCGCTCCAGAGCTTTTTCTCTAGTTCGTCGAAAAATTGCTTTTCAATATCTTTCACGGTGTCTTCCAAATCGGTGAGCTGAACTAAATACGCGATACGTGGGGAAGGTTGACCATATCTGCATCCCCTGCGTTTTTGATGGGCGCAGAATAACACAGCGTTACTCGTACTTGGGGGCTTTCGAGACCTGTTACATCAACTGAGATCTTGGTTAGCATGGTTGTCACTCTTCCAGAAAGTAATCGGAATCCAGGGTCTTGATGATGAGGGTCTGGCGGGTGGTGACGCCGACGCCGTATTCGATCATCAGGGCGGCGAGGCGCGGGCCATCGATCAGCACAATGCGTTTCTCGATCTGCCCCACATATTCCTGTGCACCGCGGCTAAAGCGGGAGGTCGTGATAAAGACCCCCTTGCGGGCCTTGTGCAGATCCAGTGCCCCAGAGAAAGCCTGGATTTCTGGGCGACCGACGGTGGTATCGGTGTAACGCTTGGCCTGCAAATAGATGGAGTCGAGACCGAGCCGATCCTCCTTGATGATGCCGTCGATACCGCCATCGCTACTGTAGCGGGTGGTCTGGGCTGCATCCTGTTGACTCCCGCCATATCCCATGGCGACCATCAGATCGACCACCAGCGTCTCAAAGAAGCAGGGAGATTGGTTCAGGATCTCGGCCAGCAGGTCATCGGCAAGAGAGCGGTTGATGGTGACCAGAGCCTGCTCGATCTGCTCTTGAGGCGTTGCCGATAGACCATAAGCATCGTCACCAGAATGGGGGTCAAAGGGACTATCGGTTAGCAGATCAGCCAAAAATGCCTTTGCTTCCTTGCGCGACAGACCATCTGTCTCGTAGAAATCTTTAAATTCTGTGAACTGTGCCAGATAGCGATTATCGATGGTGGCGCCTGATGCTAGTGCTGCCTTGCCCCGTTCGGTGATAAGGCAGATACCCCGCTTGGGCTGCTCAATCAACCCAGCCTTGACCAAATAGGTCTTGGCCCAGCCTACCCGCGACCTCACCGTCGTTTGGCGCCCGCTTGGCAAGGTGTCGGCTAATTGTTCGGGGGTAAAGTCGTAATGCTGACAAACGAGTTCAAAGACTTCCCGCAGTGGGCGTGGGGTGCCATCGGCCAATACCTTGAGCACCACCGGCATCATGGCCTCATATCTGGGCAGGGTTTCTTTCATTGGACAACCACAGCAAAGGTAAAAAACAGATAGTGATAATCTTGCCACTCTGCTCTGCTTGGAACCACCGCAGAAAGTATTAAATGTGCTGAGGCTCCTTTAAATACAGCAGTAAAAATAGCGTCCACTAATCGAGACCATCGGGGATTAGATAAAGAATTCCCCGGGACATCACTATCGATAGATTTTGATGCTCGGTTCAAATGGCCAAACGAGAAACAAAATACAAGGCATTGATATTACTGAGGTTTTATCATGCAGTTATGCCGTGCGGGTCATTATATCCCGATTCCTGCTTATCATTGGCACAACGTTCACCCGTAACGGGATAACGGATTTTGCATTTTTTTGGGGTAAGTCAAAGATGCGTGAGTGATCGCCCCTATCCACAATTCCTTGCCATGACTGGTCTGGCGGCGACACAGAAGGCGGGTGGCAACAAATAGCGATCCTGGCTAGTCAGAAAAGCGATCGCAGGATCGTAAAGAAAAGACGATCGTCATGAAAAACGTTCGTCAATCCTAAAACCCCTTAGTTTTCTATTGGTTAGAGTTGTTTCAACCAGATATAGCGATCTTTTTTTGACCTCTATCATTCAGCAGACAAAAGTGATCATTTTACCGTGTTCTGGTGCATTAACAGGGCTGCAGCCTGCGTGATTGTTGGATTGTGAGAAAACGGGACCACATCGCGCAATCAGGATCACTTGTAACAGATAAAGTGATCATTTTAAGGATGATCACTCAGAGATGCTTTCCAACTCCCAACCCCATGGTTCATTTGGTGCGCCCCTAGGGTATGAGGCGAAACGCCAACCCAACTGCTTTAACACCGTGTTCAAGCGACGAAAAACCATCCTGTGATTTGAATGACTCAGGTTATACAAGTCAGTCAGTTCCTCACAGGTCACACCGGGGTCTGTTGCTACGACCAGAATGTAGGCATGGTGCTGATGCCACTCCATTGCAACGACAAGAGCAGCCAAGTGAGTAATAGGCCCCAGCTTGGCAATAGCACGATTTCGCTCTGCTCGTTCCATCAATCTACGGTTCGACTGCTCGACATTCCGAGCCCAAGCATTACGATACCTAAAAATGTCTTCGACTCCCGGCACCGGCTTACATAATCGTTCTAACTGCTTACGTTGGCGCTCTGCTCGTTTTTGCTCCTTTAGTCGCTGTTTTTCCTCTTTCGCCATCTCTTTGGCGAACATTTTGTTAATCTCCGCGAACACTCGCCTTTCCTCCAAGTTGTGGCGTGCAGGGCGAGAACATTCTTCCTCGTCACTCAGATGACTCGCCTAATCACAATGCTGAGATGCCCCATGGTCGACTGCGGCATTCGGTATCATTGTGCTTTGGTTGCACTTCATCCCCCTTCAATTACTCCTCACTTACTGGCACACCTCACCAGTCGGCGTTAGCGTTACCCAGTGAGGACGCAGCAAAGCCTGTATTGACACGGACATGCTGGCGAACATGGACGTATATCGTCACTTTTTCTGCCTATAGAAAAAAAGTGAGGATAAAAAGCCCCCGCCTCACGCTCCTCACCCAGCCTTCACTTTTTACTGGTTAGTCACCTGATTTTACTAGCCAGATAACGTCGCCCTCTCGTTCAATTAGACGGTCTGAAATCAACTTGTTTCTGTGGCGAGTACGGTTCCTGCTGTCATCCGTATTTGCTGCCTTCATGTGATCGATCACCCGCTGCCAAGTAGTCTTACCCCCATTGGCATTACACAGCTGACGAATAGATCCAAACATTGCTTTGTGGTTCGCTGTCACGTTGGATGCGTTACCCAGTTCATCAGGCTCTATGGGCTCTCGGCTTGTATCCACCAGCACCATACTGGTGACATCATCACCGTCTGCATCTGAGCCAATAACCCGTTGTTTAAGATCATGAGCCCGCTGATCGGGTTCTTCATCATCCTTCATCTTGGTACAGGTCAGAATGATTGATGCGTCCTCCTTGTTTTCACGTTTCAGCAGATACTCGGCATCTAATGCTGCTCTAAATGCGCTACTCCCCCGGGCTCCATTTTCTTCGTTCTTGCCGGTGTGGTGTATCAGCAAAATAGTGGCCCCGGTTTCCGCCTTAATACGATCACAACCGGCAATAAACGCCCCCATATCAGCAGCACGATTTTCATCGCCACCGCCAAAGCAGCGAGCCACTGTATCGACCACAATCAGCCTGGCAGGCAATCCTGTATCCGCTTTGATCTGGATAGCTGCTAACCGCAACTCATTGACCTGAGCATCATCAGCCATAAACACTGGCTGGTTAACGCGATATAAATTGGGAACGTCTTGCTGCCCGTGATACTCATCAGCCCACGCCTTAATGCGACGTGGTACACCGACCCCACCTTCACCCACAATGTAAAGCACTGCACCTTGCTGGACTGGCCTTCCATCCCAAGCAAGACCGGTGCTTATATGGCAAGCAATTGAGACAGCAGTAAAGCTCTTAAAGCTACCGCTGGGACCATAGATGCTGCACATGCTAGACGCGGGCAACAATCCTTTGATTAGATAGCTTTGTTGGTGGTCATAGCCGCTGAAGCCAATCGAAAGAGAAAGATTGGTTTGCAATCTCTTCTGAGACTCGAATTTCTGGTGGATATTCACAAGCGCCCATGGTTCAGCATTCCGATCAGGATGGCCAAGATAGAGCACAGCACCAGGAGCTTGTTTCAATAGCTCGTCGATTAACCGGTGCTGTTTGTTTACATGAAGCTGACCACAGATATGCACAATCACCTTTTCCGTCGCGTCTCGGTCAACCATCCGATATAGCTTCGCACCTTCATCAAGCTGTGTGGGTGATACATAAAGACTCATCACCGGTTGTTCATCAGGATCAATGGGATTATCAGCGGCAATCGCATGATTGAGGGCTCGCTGTAAAACCTCCCTCTGCCCCCCATGAGACGGCGCATGAGATCCCGTATAAATCACAATCGTCCTTTGATCTGTGAGATCTCTGAATGTCACCAAACCATGTATGGGTGAACTAGCAACCTGAATGTTCGCGGCAATATAGGGAATTCGCGCTATTGGGTGGGGCTGTGCGTTCATAGCTCACCCACAACCAGAACGGCTACCAACTCATTGAACGCCCGGTCCTCTAAGCCTGCCTTCATTTGGCGAGCATAGGGGCGAGTTACAACAGCAGCGGCCCCTTGGCTTTGCTCTATAAAGGCGGATCTAGCTTTTCGGCTGGAGAAGGCACTTAAGACCCCAACATGGGAGCGTTTGCCGGTTCTGGGATTGAGTGGCCCATAGAAGGTTTCAGTCTGGCCATCAGCGGCCCATGCAAAATAGATCATCGCTTGCCCTCCGAATCAGAAGAGAGAGCATGGATCTCGGCCAGCAAGCCTTGATGACCTTTATGGATTAATAAGTGAACTTTCATGTTAAAATTACCTCGTACTCACTGGCTTCTTAGTCGCCAAACTGTCAGAACCAGTGAGTAATCCGAAATGCCCTTACTGTCGCAGGTAAGGGCTTTTTTTCATGTTTTCCCCATGGGTTTGCACACCATGTTTGCCTATATCCGATAACAGACGGGTTCCCTGCGGTTTAATCATCCGTCGGATGTTGTTCAGGCAGGCCACCAGCCATCCATAAGCCGAAGAGTTTGGTGTTCACAAACATCCGCTTGCCGACAATTCGGCAGCAACGTTCCAAGCCGGGCTTCTCGGCTCGCTTCCAAAACATGGCCTTCAGTGTGGGATAGTTAAATTGGGGGTAGTGCTTGGGGATTTCGGTCACAGGCAGCCAGTTGTTCAGATCTTGGCTGATTGCGATGAGATTGAGGTCTTGCATATAGCAGATGCTCCCTTTCCAGTTGCTCTTGGTGTTCTGCGGTTTGGTCGGGGAGCATTTAATATGATTGCAGTGGATTCTCTGAGAACAGAAGTGCTGCTTACTTCTGCTCCCTCTTTTGCTCAATGGTTTTTAACTTTTTTGCAACACTGACAATTTGTGCTGACTCCACCCCCCAGGCACGTGCTACAAAGTTGCACCATGGCTGGTCATTCTCATTTTTCCTACATGCAATCCCCATAGACAAGAGCTTTGCCTTAACAGCTTGAACCGCATGGACTTGAAGATACTTAACCGCCTCTTCAGTTTTTATCTCTTTCTCTATTAAAGAAATTGTCTTTTTAAGGGAATAAGTCTCATCCTCATATAATTCTTTGAATACATTACTATCACTGGCGTAAAAATTAAGTTCATCCAATCGGTTCCGCAACCATACCAGAACCTTTTGCGCCTCACTTTTTTTTGCAAAACTAGGACGTACTCCTTGCTGTTTGTAATCACCTCGCCACCTTTCACCTAAGCATGGATTGATCAAGGCAATAAACAAAGCCAACTTAATAACACCACTATCACCTCCATTTTTTAAGTCAGCCTTTAACCTTACTCTTTCCTTAAGGTTTGAATAATACTCATAGGCAGCAAGCGAATAGATTTCTATATCATATTGATATTTGAATAACACTCTCTGGGAAACCATCTCCTTTAGTTCATCAGAGGATATTTTAGAAGATAGGATTTCATTTGTGCTCGCTGCCATTTCATACTGCACACTCTCATCATCCCACCCTAGAGACCTCATTCTGTGCCGAACAGTCATTGCTTTTCGGCAGAAACGGCGATCTATAGGCATCACAGCTGCACCAGTAGTCTCATCGCCATACGAATAATAATTCTGCTTTCGCCCTGATAGATTCACCTTCCAATTTTCAATTGGAATGGAGTCTATCAATCGCTCATTGCTAAAAATAGCCAATTTAGATAAACCATTGGGGGCATAATATGGAATACCTTCCTCCCCATTGACAATAATAGGTTCATCATTTGGTAATTTTTGCCATACTACCAATCCATCAAAAAAATCACTATGCATATATAAACCACTAATATTCTATAAGAAAAGAAAAAACAAATATTACCCAACTGCGCTCTAAACCTTCCTTATAAGATCACCAAACACACGATCTGTTAACTTGGCTTTATGTGAGATACATAGGTGCGCGTAGCGCTGGGTCATCGTAATCGATTTATGCCCCAAGACTTCTGCGATCTCCAGAAGACTGGCACCGTTCATCGCCAGCAAACTTGCGCAGGTATGCCGAAGGTCATGAAAATGAAAATCTAAGAGCAGCGCGTCTTTCTTGGCTGCCTGCCAATGGTAGTCAAACTCGGTGAAAGGCTGGTTTAACCGAGAAGGATGAGGGAATACATAGCTGACACCAATCTCACGAAAACTGGAAAGCTCCGCAAGCAAGTCAGCAGTCAGAGATAAAACCCTTTTGTTGTCATTCTTGGTCTCCTCTAGATGAGCAGTTCGAGTATTGAAGTTGATGTCTGACCATTTGAGGCCGATCAATTCTCCCCTTCTTGCACCAGTAGCCAGCGCCATATGAACCAGCATATGAAGCCGCTCCCACTTGCTCGACTTGGTAACCTTCATCAATCGATCCAGCTCATCTGTCGACAAGAAGCGAGTACGGGCATTGTCTTCCCGTTTCTGTTTAACCTCACGGCAAGGGTTTAACTTGAAGTCATACTCTTCGCACATGTACGCAAAAACCGCCGACAACGCTGCTTTGTAGCGATTGAGTGTTGCAGGGGCCTTCCCTTCCGCCTCCAGAATGGAGATAGCATTTTTGATCCGCTGGCGGTTAACCTTGTTCAACGTCTTGTCGCCAAGATGTTCAGCCCACCAGCTCAGACGCTGGGGCACAGACTTGTCTCGCCCCTTGTGCTGTTCAAGGTACTCATGAATAGCTTGTTGAATGGTGGTGCTAGTGAGGGTGACGTTGGTTAAGGCATCTGCTAGCTCGTCAGATACGGTGATCTGAGCCAGGAACTGCTCTGCGTCTTTTTTGCGGGTAAAAACTTTGGATACACGGTTGCCGTTGCGCATGAACTGAACGCGATAGGACTTGCCGGTTTTTCGAGTGAGAACTTGGATGCTTGCCATTGGTTGAAACCTCTTGCACAGATTTGCACATGAACGAGTGTTATCAACCGCAGAAACTTTGAGCAGGAGCGCCCTTGAGCGCTGTAACCTGTTGACCAAACAGGGGAAAAGAATGGTGCCCGGGGTCGGACTCGAACCGACACGTCTTTCAACGGCGGATTTTGAATCCGCTGCGTCTACCGATTTCGCCACCCGGGCAACTGCGAGGGATTATACGAATGGCGTTTTGGCATGCAAGGTGTTTTTCTTGCACGGCCACCGTTTGCTCAATTATTCAACGCCTTGCCGATGTTCGGCCAGTTACATAGAATGCCCGCATCATATTAATGGAATAATCATCATGGCCAAGCGCAAGACCCCCTCCTCTCTCCAGCCTCCCCCCCAGCACCAGCACCCTTCGGCCGGGCTGCTGCGGCGTCTGGGTGCCCTGCTCTATGACTATCTGGTGGTCATCGCCTTGCTGATCATCGCCGGTTTCATCGGCATGGGGGTGGCGCAACTGCTGCTGGCCACCGGCATGGCGACCGTGCCCGAGGGCAAGGATGCGGCCTGGCTGCTGACCAGTCCCCTCTACAGCGCCTGGCTCGCCCTGGTGATCTGCGGTTTCTACACCTGGTTCTGGACCCGCGCTGGCCAGACCATCGGTATGCGCGCCTGGCGCCTGCGCATCCAGAATCTGGACGGCAGCAACATTCGCATCACCCAGGCCCTGATCCGGCTCGCGACCTCGGCCTTCGGTCTCGGCAACCTGATGTGCGTGTTCAATCGTGCGCGGCCCCGCGCCTTCCAGGACATCTGGGCCGAATGTGAAGTGGTGGTGCTGAGCAAGCAGGAGAACCTGGAGCAGCTGAACAAGTGACCCACCGAGTACGAGATGAGAAACAAGAAGGGCACCCACTGGGTGCCCTTCTTGTTTCTTGTCGTCTCACACCACAGACAGTGTCACTGTTTGCGGCTCAGGATATAGAAGGAGATGCCACCAAACAGCAGGCTGGGTGCGATGGCAGCCAGGATGGGCGGTACCGCATACACCAGGCTGACCGGACCGAATACCCGATCGCTCACATAGACAGCGAAGCCGGTCATGATCCCCATCAGCATCCTGGCCCCCATGCTCACCGAGCGCAGCGGGCCGAAAATGAAGGAAGACGCAAGCAGTATCATGGCTACCACCGACAGCGGCGACAGCAGCTTGCGCCACATCTCCAGCTTGTAGCGTCCGGCGTCCTGCTTGTTGGCGTCCAGATAGCCGATGTAATCCCGCAGTCCCGAGATGGGCAGGTTTTCGGGATCGATGCTCACCACCCCCAGCTGCTTGGGGGTCAGCTCGGACTGCCACTGCATCTGGGCATGTTTCTCGTCCAGGATCTGCTTGGGATCGTCGAAGCGGGTGATGTGCACCTGCTTGAGCAGCCAGTGATGCTGCTCGAACACCCCTTCCTGCGCCTGGACCACGTCGATCAGGTTGCGGGACGGAGTAAAACGATACAGGGTGATACCGGTCAGGGCGCCGTCGTTGCGCACCCCGTTGATATTGACGAAGTTGTTGCCATCCCGCGCCCAGACACCGTAGGCCGAGACGGTGAGTCGCCCTTCCGACATGGCACCCGCCTTGATGTCATCCGCCATCCGCTTGGCGGCCGGGGCTACGTACTCGCCCATCAGACCGACCAGCAGCATCAGGGGGATCGCCGTCTTGAGCGCCGCCATCACGATGCTGATCTTGGAGCGACCCGATGCCTGCATCACCACCAGCTCGGAGCTGGTGGCGAGCTGACCCAGGCCGATGAGGCCACCCAGCAGGGCCGCCAGGGGGAAGAACAGCACCGCCTCCTTGGGCATGGAGAGCAGCACGAAATAGAGGGCGTTGAGCATGTCGTAGTTGCCCTCCCCCACGGCTTTCAACTGCTCCACATATTTGATGAGCGCCGCCAGCCCGACCAGGGTCAGTTCGCACAGCAGGATCGACATGAAGATGACCCTGCCGATATATCTATCGAGAATGCCGAACATCAGCAGAAACTCCCAGGTTGCAGCATCATGCTGACTTGCCTTTGAAAAAGTGGCCCTTGACCCCGTTCCACCAGCTGGTGCCCTGCAGGTTGAGCGGCACCCCGATCAGCAGCAGATAGACCAGCGGCACCAGGAACATGCCTGGCCAGTGAGGCAGACGCCCGCTGTCGATGGCTGAACGGGCGGCACTGAGCAGCAGGAAATAGGAGAGATAGAGCAGGATGGCCGGCAACAGCTTGGCGTAACGCCCCTGGCGCGGGTTGACCCGGGCCAGAGGCACCACCAGAACAGTGAGCACCAGGATGGAGAAGGGCAGCGACAGACGCCACTGCAGCTCGGCCATCAGCTGATTGTCCTGGGTACCCAGCAGCGCCATGGTCGGCTTGGCCGCCGCCTTGCGGTTGGAGCGCTCCATCTCCTGCTGACGGATTACCAGGCTGTATTCGCTGAACTCGGAGACCTGGAACTGCTTGCCGGTGAACTGACCTTCATAGCGGGAACCGTCCTTCAGAGTCAGCCATTGCAGGCCATTGCTGTCGGCGGTCACCTGTCCCTCGTTGGCCACCACCACGGAAGGGGGCGAACTCCCTTCGGCACGCTGCAGCACGAAGATCTTCTGCAACTCGGATCCCTTGTCGTTCAGATCCTGGATGTAGGCAACCAGGCGCCCCTTGTCGAGCTCCATGAAACGGCCGGCCTGCAGGAAGGATATGCCAGGATCGGCCTTGAACTCATCGATCACCTGATACTCGCGCTCCTTGGCCTGGGGGGCGATCCAGCCGGTATTGAATGCGGCGACGGCCGCGGTCAGCAGAGCCAGCAGCAGGGCACTGCCCATCACGAAGCGGTGGCTGAAGCCTACCGCATGCATCACCGTCATCTCGCTTTCCGCATACAAACGACCGTGAGCAAACAGAATGGCTAAAAACAGACTGATAGGCAGCATCAACAGGGCCATATTCGGCAGGTTGAGCAGCAGCAGGGTGGAAACCAGGCGCGTCGGCACCTCACCATCGGCAGCATCGCCGATGATCTGGATAAATTGCTGGCTGACGAAGATAAGCAGCAGTACGAACAGCACCGCCAGCTGGGTTTTCAGGGTCTCCCTGAACAAATATCGGAAAACGATCACAGTCATTCCCAAGTAAACTTGTGTTTTTAGTCGAATGCCTGAAAAATAGGGCCCTATATTGGATTTTTACCAGTTTGAACTGCGGAGCCTGTGGCTGTTCGCTCCGCCTCTGATACCCCAACAAGCACCGCATTATTCAATAAATGGTGCCTTTTGTCTTTAGGATGTAGGAGATTCCATGGAGTTCAGTGTAAAGAGTGGCAGTCCTGAGAAGCAACGCAGCGCCTGCGTCGTGGTCGGCGTTTTTGAGCCTCGCCGCCTCTCTCCGGTTGCCGAACAGCTGGACAAGATCAGCGACGGCTACCTCAGCTCGCTGCTGCGCCGCGGCGATCTGGAAGGCAAACCAGGCCAGATGCTGTTGCTGCATCAAGTACCGGGCGTGCTCAGCGAGCGCGTGCTGTTGGTCGGGTGTGGCAAGGAGCGGGAACTCGACGAACGCCAGTACAAGCAGATCATCAACAAGACCATCACCACCCTGAACGAGACCGGGTCCATGGAAGCGGTCTGCTTCCTGACCGAGCTGCACGTCAAGGGCCGGGATACCTACTGGAAGGTGCGCCAGGCGGTGGAAACCACCAAGGCGGGCCTCTACAGCTTCGATCAGTTCAAGACCAACAAGGCCGAACCGCGCCGCCCGTTGCGCAAGCTGGTCTTCAACGTGCCGACGCGTCGGGAACTGACCATAGGCGAGCGCGCCATCACCCACGGCCTGGCCGTGGCGAAAGGGGTACGCATCTGCCGCGACGTGGCGAACATGCCGCCCAACGTCTGCAACCCGGCCTACCTCGCCTCCCAGGCCCGCCGTCTGGCGGATGCCTATGACAACATCACCACCAAGGTGATCGGCGAGCAAGAGATGGCCGAACTTGGCATGAACTCCTACCTGGCGGTGGCCCGCGGCTCCGAGAACGAAGCCATGATGGCCATCATCGAATACAAGGGCAACGCCGACGCCAAGCCCATCGTGCTGGTGGGCAAGGGGCTGACCTTCGATTCTGGTGGCATCTCCATCAAGCCGGCGGACGGCATGGACGAGATGAAGTACGACATGGGCGGCGCCGCCTCCGTGCTCGGCACCATGCATGCCCTGGCCCAGTTGCAGCTGCCCATCAACGTCATCGGCGTGCTGGCAGGCTGCGAGAACATGCCGGGCGGCAACGCCTATCGCCCGGGTGACATCCTCACCACCATGTCCGGCCAGACCGTCGAGGTGCTCAACACCGACGCCGAGGGTCGCCTGGTGCTGTGCGATGCCCTCACCTATGTGGACCGCTACGATCCCGAAACCGTGATCGATGTGGCGACCCTGACCGGCGCCTGCATCATCGCCCTGGGTCACCACACCTCGGGCCTGCTGGCCAACCACAACCCCCTGGCCCACGAGCTGCTGAACGCCTCCGAGCAGGCCGGCGATCGCGCCTGGCGCCTGCCGCTGTTCGACGAGTATCAGGAGCAGTTGGAGAGTCCGTTCGCGGACATGGCCAACATCGGGGGCCGCCCGGCCGGCACCATCACGGCCGCCGCCTTCCTGTCGCGCTTCACCAAGAAGTACAACTGGGCTCACCTCGACATCGCAGGGACCGCCTGGAAGAGCGGCAAGGATAAAGGCTCCACCGGTCGCCCCGTGCCGCTGCTGACCCAGTTCCTGCTCAATCGAGCCGGCGTGGCGGACGTCGAAGACAAGGAGTAACCCCTCTCTTCGGATGCCCGCATCAGGGGAGTGGTACCACAAGGAAGAGGCCTGCCTCTTCCTTGTTTCATTGAGAGAATCCGGGAAGAACGTGCCAGGCACGGCTCCCCGCAGACGGCCAATCGCTGTCCGTCACAGCCAAACGGGACCAACCTGATGAGCCAAGTGACCTTTTACCTGATGAGTGAGCCTGACGACGCTCAGGCGTCCGCGGTCGAACGCCTCGCCTGCCAGCTGGCGGCCGATGGCTGGAGTGCCGGCCACCTCTATCTGTTTTGCAACGACGAGGCCCAGGCCCTGCGCCTGGACGAGCTGCTGTGGCAACTGCCGCCGGATCGTTTCGTGCCGCACCAGTTGCAGGGGGAGAGCGGCCAGGCCCCGGTGGAGATAGGCCATCAGCCACCGAAGCGGCGCTATGCCCGCCTCATCAACCTGGCCGAGCAGACACCTTTGTTTGCAGGACACTTCGCTCAAGTGGTAGATTTTGTCCCCACTGACGAAACGCAAAAGCAGCAAGCCCGCGAGCGCTACAAGCACTATCGCCAGGCGGGCCATGCCCTCGAGATGAGGGATCAGCCCGTCCTTGCCGCACCGGATCCGGCGCAGCCCTGACTGCGCCACCCTCGATCCACGACGACTCAACACCAGACTCCATCCATCCAGAATACGGCGAGACCATGGAAAAGACTTTTAATCACAATGCCATCGAACAGGCGCTCTATCAGCACTGGGAAGCCCAGGGCTACTTCAAGCCCCACGGCGACACCAGCAAAGACTCCTTCTGCATCATGATCCCGCCGCCGAACGTCACCGGCAGCCTGCACATGGGTCACGCTTTCCAGCAGACCATCATGGACACCATGATCCGTTACCAGCGCATGCAGGGTAAAAATACCCTGTGGCAGGCCGGTACCGACCATGCCGGTATCGCCACCCAGATGGTGGTTGAGCGCAAGATCGCCGCCGAAGAGGGCAAGACCCGTCACGACTACGGCCGTGATGCCTTCATCGACAAGATCTGGCAGTGGAAGGAAGAGTCCGGTGGCACCATCACCCGCCAGATGCGCCGCCTGGGCGACTCCGTTGACTGGGAGCGCGAGCGCTTCACCATGGATGAAGGCCTCTCCGCCGCCGTGCAGGAAGTGTTCGTCCGTCTCTACGAAGATGGCCTGATGTACCGCGGCAAGCGCCTGGTGAACTGGGATCCCAAGCTCAACACCGCCATCTCCGATCTGGAAGTGGAAAACCGCGAGATCAAGGGCCACATGTGGCACCTGCGCTACCCCCTGGCCGACGGCGCCAAGACAGCCGAGGGCCAGGATCACCTGATCGTCGCCACCACCCGTCCGGAGACCATGCTGGGCGATACCGCCGTGGCCGTGAACCCGGAAGACCCCCGCTACAAGGCGCTGATCGGCCAGCACATACTGCTGCCGCTGGTGAACCGCCTGATCCCCATCGTCGCCGATGAACACGCCGATATGGAGAAGGGCACCGGCTGCGTGAAGATCACCCCGGCCCACGACTTCAACGACAACGAAGTGGGCAAGCGCCACAACCTGCCGATGATCAACATCTTCACCCTGGACGCCCACGTGCGTGCCGAGGCCGAAGTGGTCGACACCAACGGCAACCCCAGCACCGCCTACGATGCCGCCCTGCCGAGCGAGTTCGCCGGCATGGAGCGCTTCGCCGCCCGCAAGGCCATCGTTGCCAAACTGGACGAGCTTGGCCTGCTGGCCGAGATCAAGGATCACGTGCTGCAACAGCCTTACGGCGATCGCGGCGGCGTGCCCATCGAGCCCATGCTGACCGACCAGTGGTACGTGCGCGTGGCCCCCATGGCCAAGACCGCCATCGAGGCGGTGGAAGATGGCCGCATCCAGTTCGTGCCCAAGCAGTACGAGAACATGTACTTCTCCTGGATGCGCGACATTCAGGACTGGTGCGTCTCCCGTCAGCTGTGGTGGGGTCACCGCATCCCGGCCTGGTATGACGACGCCGGCAACGTCTACGTGGGCCGTGACGAGGCGGAAGTGCGTGCCAAGCACAGCATCCCGTCCGTAACCACCCTGCGTCAGGACGAAGACGTACTCGACACCTGGTTCAGCTCCGCCCTGTGGACCTTCTCCACCCTGGGCTGGCCGAACAACACCGAGGCGCTCAAGACCTTCCACCCGACCGACGTGCTGATGAGCGGCTTCGACATCATCTTCTTCTGGATTGCCCGGATGATCATGATGACCATGCACTTCATCAAGGACGAGAACGGCCAGCCGCAAGTCCCGTTCAAGACCGTCTACATCACCGGCCTGATCCGTGACGAAGAAGGGCAGAAGATGTCCAAGTCCAAGGGCAACGTGCTGGACCCCCTCGACATGATCGACGGCATCTCCCTGGAAGACCTGCTGGAGAAGCGCACCGGCAACATGATGCAGCCGCAGATGGCCGAGAAGATCGGCAAGCGTACCGCCAAGCAGTTCCCGGAAGGGATCGAGGCCCACGGCACCGACGCCCTGCGCTTCACCCTGGCGGCGCTCGCCTCTACCGGTCGTGACATCAACTGGGACATGAAGCGCCTGGACGGCTACAACAACTTCTGCAACAAGCTGTGGAACGCCTCCCGCTATGTGCTGATGAACACCGAGGATCAGGATTGCGGCCTGCACGGCGGCGAGATGCAGTTCAGCCTGGCGGATCGCTGGATCCAGTCCCAGCTGCAGGTCGCCATCCGCGACTTCCGCACCGCGCTCGATACCTATCGCTTCGATATCGCGGCCGGCGTGCTGTACGAATTTATCTGGAACCAGTTCTGCGACTGGTATCTGGAGCTGACCAAGCCGGTGCTGGGCAAGGGCTCAGAGGCCGAGCAGCGCGCCACCCGTCACACCCTGGTCACCGTGCTGGAGACCTTGCTGCGTCTGGCGCACCCCATCATCCCCTTCATCACCGAGACCATCTGGAAGTCGGTGGCCCCGCTGACCGGTGTCAACGCCGACACCATCATGCTGCAGGCCTTCCCGGAGTTCGATGCCGCCAAGGTAGACGACGCCGCCATGGCGGATCAGGAGTGGGTGAAGGAGTTTATCGTCGGCATCCGCAACATCCGCGCCGAGATGAATGTGGCACCGAGCGTGGCCCTGAACGTGCTGCTCAAGTGCGATGGAAAGGACGCCCAGCGCGCCGGTGACAACGAGGCCTTCCTCAAGTCCCTGGCTCGTCTGGAATCCATCCGCGTGCTGGCGGACGGTGAAGTCGCCCCCCTGTCGGTGAAGAAGCTGATCGGTGCTACCGAGCTGATGATCCCCATGGCGGGCCTCATCGACAAGGATGCCGAACTGGCCCGTCTGGCCAAAGAGGTGGCCCGTCTGGTCGGTGAATGCGGCCGCATCGAAGGCAAACTCGGCAACGAGGCCTTCGTTGCCAAGGCACCGGATGCCGTCATCGCCAAGGAGCGCGAGAAGCTGGAAGATTACCGTCTCCAGCTGACCAAGCTTGAGGCCCAGCAGGCCGAGATCGCCGCCCTCTAAGTGCCCCTCGCCAGTCCCAAAAGCCCCCGTCTATCGGGGGCTTTTCATTTTCCGCCCCCTGATGGCAAACCCGCGGCTATCATCCCGATGCCAGCATGATGACGAGTCCGTGATGGACGGATGCCCCGCAGCCCAACGTTGAATTGAAAAATTCACGAGCCACATCACCTCCTTTCACAAGCGCATCGCCCGCAAATTCATTACACTGCCAGCGATCTTTTCTACCGGGAGTGCTGCTGCAGTATGGAAATATTGATCCTGTTTGGATTGATTTTGCTCAATGGCGTCTTCGCCATGTCGGAAATCGCCATCGTCACCGCACGCAAGGCCCGTCTCAGCAAGATGGCCAGCGAGGGGAGCCGCTCTGCCGCCATCGCCCTCAAGCTGGGGGAGAATCCGACCCATTTCCTCTCCGCCGTCCAGATCGGCATCACCAGCATAGGCCTGCTCAACGGTATCTACGGTGAGTCACTGCTGGCCCAACCCTTCGCCCTCTGGCTGCAGGAGTGGGGTCTCTCCCCCAAGAGCAGCAGCCTGTTCGCCACCGTCATCGTGGTGGTGCTGGTGACCTACCTCTCCATCGTGGTGGGGGAACTGGTGCCCAAACGCCTTGGCCAGCTCAATGCCGAACGCATCGCCTGCCTGGTGGCACGCCCCATGCTCTGGCTGGCGACCCTCACCCGTCCTTTCGTCTGGCTGCTGTCCGCCTCCACCAACGCCAGCCTGCGCCTGCTGCGAGTCGATCAGAGCAGCAGCAACAACGTCACCCAGGAGGAGATCCACGCCATCCTGGTGGAGGGCTCTGAGGCCGGCATCATCGAGGATCACGAACACACTATGTTGCGGAACGTGTTCCGCCTCGACGAGCGCAGCCTCTCCTCCCTGATGGTGCCCCGCAGCGACATCCGCTATCTGGATCTCTCCCTGCCGCTGGAGACCAACCTGCAGCGACTGGTGGAGTATCGCCACAGCTTCTTCCCGGTCTGTGACGGCAGCCTCTCTGACCTGGTGGGCATCCTCAACGTCAGCAAGGTGCTGCACGCCTACATCAAGGGGGAGCCCATCGATCTGGCGGCCCTCACCCAGGACGGCAGCCTGCTGCCGGAGACCCTCAACGGCCTGGAGCTGCTCAACCACTTCCGCGCCCACGCCGAACACATGGTGCTGGTGGTGGACGAATATGGCGAGCTGCAGGGGCTGGTCACCCAGCAGGATCTGCTGGAGACGCTGGCGGGCGACTTCCAGCAGGAAGACGGGGAGAACAACTGGGCCTTCCAGCGTGCCGATGGCAGCTGGCTGCTCGACGGCCTGATCCCGTTGCCGGAATTGAAGGACTGTCTGGAGCTGGTTCGCCTGCCGGAAGAAGAAAAACATCACTATCACACCCTCGGAGGGCTTATCATGCTGCTCCTTGGCCGCCTTCCCCAGACCGGAGACCTGGTCACCCTGGAACAGTGGCAACTGGAAATCGTGGATATGGACGGCCTGCGCATCGACAAGGTGCTTGCCATGCCCTTGACCGACCAACCCAGCTAACCTGCGGAGTTTGCATGTATGGAGCAGTTTTACCACCTGGCTCACGCCTTCATTCATCAGGATCTGGCGACCCTGTCCGACCCCAAGATGGTCTTCATGGTCTACATAGTCCTGCTGACCTTCCTGGTGCTGGAAAATGGCTTCATCCCGACCGCCTTCCTGCCCGGTGACACCCTGCTGATCCTGACCGGCGTGCTCATCTATCAGGGGGTACTGCCGCTCGCCGTCATCCCGCTGCTGATCCTGGCGACCTTCTTCGGCACCTGGCTCGGTTACATGCAGGGGCGCTTCCTCGGCCACACCCAGATGTACCACAGGCTGATGTCCCATCTGGACGAGAAGCACAAGGAGAAGGTGCACTACCTGCTCAACAAGTACGGCATCATCACCCTGATCACCGCCCGCTACATCGCCTTCGTGCGCACCGCCTATCCCTACATAGTCGGCGCCAACGAGATACCCCAGGGTCGCTTCCTGGTGGTGAACCTCATCAGCTCCATCATGTGGATCTGCCCCCTGGTCGGGCTGGGTTACTACCTGAGCCACACCAAGCTGGCCGCGCAGTATGAGTCCCAGTTCCTCAGCATCATCCTCTGCCTGCCGCTGGTGCTGCTGGTGGGCGGCTTGATAGCGCTGGTCTGGCGCTGGCTGAGCAAACGCAAGGTCCACGTCTCAAGGGATTGAGACAAATCACAGGGGTCGCCGGCAGGCGGCCCTTTTTTATGGAAATAGTGACGAATTCCATCTTCTCGCTCTTGTAAAGCGAGGGCAAAAATGAGTGAATCTAGCGCCTTTTTTCGCTGTGGATGGAGTCGGTTGTATGGGGTGTCGGATTCGCGCAATCGCGCTGGTATGTGGATTGATGGGACTGCTCGGATCGCAGGCAGCCCTGGCGGCGCCCAACCCGGCCAAGCTGCAACTGAAATCGGGCAGTGCCCTGGTGATGGACATCAACACGGGCAAGACGCTCTACCAGAAGAACCCTGCCCAGGTGCGCCCCATCGCCTCCCTCACCAAGCTGATGACGGCCCTGGTGGTGCTGGATGCCCGCCAGAACCTGAATCAGACCCTGACCATCGATCAGAACGACAGGGACAACATCAAGCACACCTACTCCCGGGTACGCATGGGCACCAAGGTGACCCGCCGTGACGCCCTGCACCTGGCGCTGATGTCCTCCGAGAATCGCATGGCCTCTGCCCTCGCCCGCCACTATCCGGGTGGCCGCTCGGCCTTCATTCGCGCCATGAACAACAAGGCCAGGCAGCTCGGCATGCGCAACAGCCGTTTCTACGACTCCACCGGCCTGTCGACCCGCAACGTCTCCACCGCCCGGGATCTCGCCAAGCTCATCGCCGCCGCCTATCGCCAGCCGCTGATCCGCCAGTTCACCCAGGACACCAACAAGGAGATGCGCTTCAGCACGCCCGCCTACAGCCTGATGTTCAACAACACCAATCCCCTGGTGAAGAACCCGGACTGGGACGTGCGCCTCTCCAAGACCGGCTACACCGACGAGGCGGGCCGCTGCCTGCTGATGCGTGCCAAGCCGGACCGTCAGGAGCTCGCCATCGTGCTGCTCAACTCGGTGGGCAAACGCACCCCCATCGGCGATGCGAACCGCATTCGCAAATGGCTGAAAAGCTGAGCGAACGACTCAAACCCAAAAAGGATGCCGAGGCATCCTTTTTTATTGCCCGCAAAAGGCTGCTGTCAGCCACCAAGGCGTTCAACGTCCAGAGCCTGGGTTCATGCCGCCCTAGTGGTGCCAAAGAGCACAGAGCGTGCCTGCAGCAGCGCCAGTGAGTGGCTGAAGGTGACATAGGGGGTGACAAGACGCCGAGTGGCAGGGTCTGATTGGAAGCAGAGGGAATATAGGGCGACGACGGAGAGCGGTGTGGCGGGAACGGCAAGCATCGTTCAATGCGGCGACACATCGGTCGCCATCAGGGCAGCAGATCCCCACGACCGGGGGAATTGGGCCCATAAAAAAACAGCCCCGACTGATGTCGAGGCTGTCTGTATGGTGCGCCCGAGAGGATTCGAACCTCTGACCACCTGGTTCGTAGCCAGGTACTCTATCCAGCTGAGCTACGGGCGCTCATCAACTTTTGGTACTGCTAAAATGGTGCGCCCGAGAGGATTCGAACCTCTGACCACCTGGTTCGTAGCCAGGTACTCTATCCAGCTGAGCTACGGGCGCAAAATGGCGGAGAAGGGGGGATTCGAACCCCCGATGCGGGTATAAGCCGCATACTCCCTTAGCAGGGGAGCGCCTTCAGCCTCTCGGCCACCTCTCCGTTTGCGGGGCTGATAATACTTCACAGGAATTTTTAGTCAAACACTTTTTTGGAGAAAACAGCGTGTTCGCTCAGCATTTGGTCAAAGCGTGGAATATTCAAGCAATATCGACACTTACCCCCTGGTTTCGTGCCCTGCAAGGCGATTTGCTGGACCCGGAAAAACAAAAGGCGACACCTGAGATGTCGCCTTGAGGCTGCCAATGGAATGGCTTAGAAATTCGGTTGGCCCGGTACTTTCTCGGCCTGTATCCGCATGTAGATCTCTTCGCGGTGCACGGAGACCTCTTTGGGTGCGTTCACACCGATACGAACCTGGTTACCCTTAACGCCCAGCACGGTGACAGTCACTTCGTCACCGATCATCAGGGTTTCCCCTACACGACGAGTCAAAATAAGCATTCGCTTGCTCCTGTATCCTGTTTTGTATTTATATCGATATGCGCCATTATCTTACAAAGATACCGATATGGTAAATGGTTGAAACTAAATCAATCAGGGATTGTTTCCCAAGGGCTGCTCATGAGGCTCATTATCCAGCCCGAACGCTGAGTGCAACGAACGCACGGCCAGCTCCAGGTACTTCTCGTCAATCACCACGGATATCTTGATTTCAGAGGTGGAGATCAACTGCATGTTGATCCCCTCCTCGCCCAATACCTTGAACATGGTGCGCGCGACGCCGGGATGATTCCACATGCCGACCCCGACGATGGAGACCTTGGCGATCTCCCCGTTACCCTGCACACAGGCGGCCCCCAACAGGGTGGCGGTCTCCTCCAGCAGGGCGCGGGCCCGGCGATAGTCATCGCGATTCACCGTGAAGGTGAAGTCGGCGGTGCCATCCCCCATGGTGTTCTGCACTATCATGTCGACATCTATGTTGGCGTCGCTGATCGGATTCAGGATCTGCGCGGCCACCGTCGGCCTGTCCGGCACACCCAGAATGGTTAGGCTGGCCTCGTTGCGATTGAACGCAATGCCGGATACCAGGGGTGCTTCCATCCTCTCACCTCCATATGTGATTAAGGTTCCCTCTCCGTCGACGAAACTCGACAGCACCCGCAGCGGTACGCGGTACTTGCCCGCGAATTCCACCGAACGGATCTGCAGCACCTTGGCCCCCAGGCTCGCCATCTCCAGCATCTCCTCGAAGGTGATGGTGGAGAGGCGGCGTGCCTTGGGCTCGATGCGCGGATCCGTGGTATAGACCCCATCCACATCGGTAAAGATCTGGCATTCATCGGCCTTGATGGCCGCCGCCACGGCAACCGCCGTGGTGTCCGAACCACCTCGCCCCAGGGTGGTGATGGCGTTGTGCTCATCACGGCCCTGGAAGCCGGCGATCACCACCACCTTGCCCGCACCCAGCTCGGCCTGAACCTGCTCGGTGTCGATCTGGGTGATGCGCGCCTTGCCATGGGCGGAATCAGTGTGGATACGAACCTGATCACCGGTCATTGAGACCGCAGGACAACCCCGTTTGTTCAACGCGATGGCCAGCAGCGCTATGGTGACCTGTTCACCGGTCGAGACCAGCACATCCATCTCGCGCCGGTTGGCATCCGGATCCAGCTGCTGGGCCATGCCCAGCAACCGGTTTGTTTCGCCCGACATGGCGGAGACGACCACCACCACATCATGCCCCTGGGCGCGGCTCAGCTGAACGCGATCAGCCACCGCCTCGATCCGCTCCAGCGTGCCGACCGAGGTGCCGCCGTACTTCTGTACATAGAGTGCCACAGATCACCTCGCCCGTTTACAGGCGCTCTTCCAGCCAGGAGTGAACGGATTGCAGGGCCGCCGGCACCGCAGCAGGCTGGGTACCACCCGCCTGCGCCATGTCAGGACGACCACCACCCTTGCCACCCACCTGCTGAGCCACCAGATTGACCAGCTCACCGGCCTTCACCTTGGCGGTCAGATCGTTGGTCACACCGGCGATCAGGTTGACCTTGTCCTCGCTGCTGGTTGCCAGCAGCACGACACCGGACTTCATCTGATTCTTCAACTCGTCCAGCATGCCGCGCAGGGACTTGGGATCGGCACCTTCCAGCGCAGCAATCAGCACCTTCTGGCCATTGATCTCGATGACCTGGCTCAGCAGGTCGCTGCCGGCCTGCGCCGCCAGCTTGGCCTTGAGCTGTTCCAGCTCGCGCTCCATCAGCTTTGCCTTGTCCATCATCTGGCGAACCTTGTCGGCGATGGAGAACTGATCCCCCTTCACCAGGGCTGCCGCCTCTTCGATCTGCTCGCCCAGCTGGTGCATGAAATCGATGGCCCCCTTGCCGGTGACCGCTTCGATACGACGCACCCCTGCGGCAATGCCGCTCTCGGCGATGATCTTGAAGAAGCCGATGTCGCCGGTGCGCTTGGCATGAGTACCGCCGCACAGCTCGGTGGAGTAATCCCCCATACGCACGACGCGGACATCATCTTCATACTTCTCGCCAAACAGGGCCATGGCGCCGGCGGACTTCGCGGCCTCCAGATCCATCAGCTCGGTGCTGACATCGTGGTTGGCACGGATCTGGGCATTGACCAGCTCCTCGACCCGGCGAATGGTCGCCATGGTCAGGCCTTCGAAGTGGGAGAAGTCGAAACGCATGCGCTCCGCACCGACCAGGGAACCCTTCTGGGTCACATGGTCCCCCAGCGCCTGGCGCAGGGCGGCGTGCAGCAGGTGAGTGACCGAGTGGTTCAGGGCGATGGCCTGACGGCGCTCGCCATCGACCACGGCTTCCACCTCGGCGCCCTTCTCCAGGGTGCCCAGTTCCAGATAACCTTTGTGAATGATGGCCTTGCCAGCTTTCTGGGTATCGGTCACGGCGAAGATGCCGTCATCCACTTTCAGAATGCCACTGTCGCCCACCTGACCACCGGATTCGGCGTAGAAGGGGGTCTCCGCCAACACCACCACAGCCTCTTCGCCGGCGATGAGACCGTTCACCTCGACGCCATCCTTGTAGATGCCGACCACAGTCGTCTTTTCGCTGAGCTGCTTGTAACCGGTAAATGGGGTTTCGAAATCGAGTTTCAACACCTCGTTGTAGTTCACCCCGAAGCTGGAGGCTTCCTTGGCACGGGCGCGCTGCTTCTCCATCTCGGCCTTGAAGCCTTCCTCGTCGATACCGATCTCGCGCTCGCGTACCACGTCGGCGGTGAGATCCGCCGGGAAGCCATAGGTGTCATACAGCTTGAACACCACCTCGCCCGGAATGATCTTGGCATCGCCGAGGTTCGCCAGCACGTCTTCCAGCAGCAGCAGGCCGCGGTCCAGGGTGCGGACGAACTGCTCCTCCTCGATGCGCAGCACGCGCTCGACCAGCGGCAGCTGGGCGATGAGTTCGGCAGCCACGTCCTTCATCTGCACCGCCAGTTCGGCAGCCAGCTTGTAGAAGAAGATCTCGGTGGCCCCCAGCTTGCGGCCATGACGCACGGCGCGGCGGATGATGCGGCGCAGCACATAGCCGCGGCCTTCGTTGGAGGGCATGACGCCGTCAGCCACCAGGAAGGCGCAGGAGCGGATGTGGTCGGCGATGACGCGCAGGGACTGGTTGCTCAGATCCTCGGTGCCGACGATCTCGGCCGCCTTCTTGATCAGCGCCTGGAAGATGTCGATCTCGTAGTTGGAGTGCACACCCTGCATGATGGCGGAGATGCGCTCCAGACCCATGCCGGTGTCCACGGAAGGACGGGGCAGCGGCTCCATGGTGCCGTCGGCCTGACGGTTGAACTGCATGAAGACCACGTTCCAGATCTCGATGAAACGGTCGCCGTCTTCTTCCGGTGAGCCGGGAGGGCCACCCCAGAGGTGGTCGCCGTGGTCGTAGAAGATCTCGGTGCAGGGGCCGCACGGGCCGGTATCACCCATCTGCCAGAAGTTATCGGAGGCAAAGGCGGCGCCTTTGTTGTCACCGATGCGCACGATGCGCTCGACCGGCACACCGATCTCATTGGCCCAGATGTTGAAAGCTTCGTCGTCCGTTTCATAGACGGTTACCAACAGGCGCTCTTTGGGCAGCTTGAGGGTACCGGTCAGGAATTCCCAGGCAAAACGGATGGCGTCCTGCTTGAAGTAGTCACCGAAGCTGAAGTTGCCCAGCATCTCGAAGAAGGTGTGGTGACGAGCGGTATAGCCGACGTTTTCCAGGTCATTGTGCTTGCCGCCAGCCCGTACACAGCGCTGGGCCGTGGTTGCACGGTTGTAGCCACGCTTGTCTGCGCCAAGGAACACGTCCTTGAACTGGTTCATCCCTGCGTTGGTGAACAGCAAGGTCGGATCGTTGTGCGGCACCAGCGAGCTGGAGGAGACAACCTGGTGCCCCTGAGAGCGGAAATACTCGAGGAACGCTGAGCGTAACTCTGACGTGGACATATACATGGAAAATCCTGCTTGATTCGGATACGGACTTTTAATCGCAATAATGTAAGTTTTCTGCGGGGTAAAGTAAAACGCGCGGGCCCGTCACGGGTGAAAAAGCCCCCAATGGACGGGGCTGCAGCAGAACACCTGACAAGCGCAGGCGGAAAGGGGAGTCGGCTGGGTGGCAGATCATGGCGCCATGGCCCTCAGGGGCAGGGTAAAACGGGGGAAATGCCCCTCCCATCTCACGCGCCGGAGGATCACGCCACCTAGCAGCACCATGGCCAGAACCAGCCCGTTATTCGTTCCCCTGCTGCATGGCAGAGATGGCGTAACGCGCCTGCTCCTGGGTAAAACCCCGCCCAAGCAAATACTTGAGCCATTTCATCCGCAGCTTGAAATCACCGAGATCGGCGACTCTGGCACGCCGCTCGAGCAGGACGAACGCCAGTTCGAACCAGTCCAGCTCGGGCTGGTCAAAGGCGGCGTCGATCTGCATATCATCCAGCCCCTTGCGGCGCAGATCGAAGCGGATCTTGATGGGACCATGGCCCTTGGCCGCACCGGCCCGCACCGCCATGGCGCCGTACCGATCGTCATTGACCCAGTTGTAGCCACGGCAATACTCGACAACGGCCTCGATCACCTCTTCATTGAAGCCCTGCAGCCGCAGCCGCTTGGCCAGCTCCGACTCGGCGCTCTCGCGGCGAGCCAGACTGCGCATGGCAAAGGCGCGGGCGGCGGCAAACAGTTCTTCAAAGGAGAGTTCAACGGGTTCGGGGGAGGATTCATCGACCATAAATGACAAGGCCGGGTATCAACCCGGCCTTCCTTTTTCCTTATTCGAACTCTTGTTCGCTTTCGTCTTCAAACTCTTCGGCGACCGCGGCCACCGGCTTCTCGACCGGTACGGCACCGGAGAGCAGCAGCTCACGCAGGCGGGCTTCCACCTCGGCAGCCATCACCTTGTTCTCGGCGAACAACTTCATCACGTTGGCCTTGCCCTGGCCGATCTTCTCGCCGTTGTAGCTGTACCAGGCGCCGGCCTTGTCGATCAGCTTGTGCTTGACGCCCAAGTCCACCAGTTCGCCCTCTTTGGAGATGCCGGCACCGTAGAAGATCTGGAACTCGGCCTGCTTGAAGGGCGGGGCCACCTTGTTCTTGACCACCTTGACGCGGGTCTCGTTACCGACCACTTCGTCACCTTCCTTGATGGCACCGATGCGACGGATATCCAGACGCACGGAGGCGTAGAACTTGAGCGCGTTACCACCCGTGGTGGTCTCGGGGCTGCCGAACATGACGCCGATCTTCATCCGGATCTGGTTGATGAAGATGCACAGGCAGTTGGCGTTCTTGATGTTGGCGGTCAGCTTGCGCAGGGCCTGGGACATCAGGCGGGCCTGCAGGCCGACGTGGGAATCCCCCATCTCGCCTTCGATTTCCGCTTTCGGCGTCAGGGCTGCCACCGAGTCGACGATGATGACGTCAACAGCGTTGGAGCGCACCAGCATGTCGCAGATCTCCAGCGCCTGCTCACCGGTATCCGGCTGGGAGATCAGCAGGTCGTCGACGTTGACCCCCAGCTTGGCGGCATAGATGGGATCCAGCGCGTGCTCCGCATCGACGAAGGCACAGGTCTTGCCTTTCTTCTGGGCTTCCGCGATCACCTGCAGGGTAAGAGTGGTTTTACCTGACGATTCCGGACCGTAGATCTCGACGATGCGACCGCACGGCAGACCACCGATGCCCAGCGCCACGTCCAGGGAAAGGGAGCCGGTGGAGATGGCTTCGATGTCCATGGTCTTGCTGTCGCCCAGACGCATGATGGAGCCTTTGCCAAACTGCTTTTCGATCTGGCCCAGCGCAGCCGCCAGTGCCTTCTGTTTGTTCTGATCCATGCCAATCTCCGCTGGGAATCGTGATGAAGAAGTGAAGTTGGGCTAAGTATACTGTTTATGCATACAGTATCAAGCCCAATTTATCTGAGCAGAGCCAGCAGTCCGGACAAGGCCTGCCTGACCGCCTGCTGGCGCACCTGATGGCGGTCGCCATCGAAACGGGCGAGCAGGGAGTGATGACGGCCTGTGCGATCCGCCCAGGCGAACCAGACGGTGCCGACCGGCTTGTCGTCACTGCCACCACCGGGCCCGGCGATGCCGCTGATGGCGACGCAGATCCCGGCATCGGAACGGGCGAGGCCCCCTCTGGCCATCTCCAGCACCACGGCCTCGCTGACGGCGCCATGGCGCAGCAGGCTGTCGATGCTCACCCCCAGCATCTGCTGCTTGGCTTCGTTGGTATAGGTAACAAAGCCGCGATCGAACCAGCCTGAGCTGCCCGCAATATCCGTGATGGCCGTGGCGACCCCGCCCCCGGTACAGGACTCCGCCGTTGCGGCCAGCCAGCCTCGCGCCAGCAATGCCTCGCCGAGCTCCCGGGATAGACGGTCGATCTCTGCCTCAAGCCCCATCTTCATGCCCTCTCTGATCCCTTTCGGGGGAAACATGGGGGTCATTATGCAGTTGCCCCGAATCACGAGCAACCTACCCGGGAGCGGCTGCGTCAGCGACCGGCATGGCCCTGCCGAGCATTTGGCGCAAGCGCGCCAGAGTGGCAAGTCACCCACGCTTAAGCTCCAGTACATGGGGGCTTCCTATAATCAGCAGGCACCGCCCTGTATGCGGTTTCTATATTTTTGGATACTGGAGAAAGCAGATGAAGCATCAATTTAAAGTCGCCATGACTGCCCTGGCGATCTGTTTTGCCACCAATACCTTCGCCGCCGAGAGCGCCCCCGAGCTGCAGAGCGAAACCACCCTGGCGCAAGAGCTGAACCTCTCCAGCGCACAGGTTGAACAGATCAAGAGCCTGCGTGAGCAGGCGGCCAAAGAGCTCGGCGCGGTCAAGCTCGACGCCATCGGTCAGGACGTCATCATCAACATGATCAAGACCGGCAAGTGGGACGAGGCGGCCGCCAAGAAGCAGTTGCAGACCATCAGCAACGTGCAGGCCGAGGCCCGCTACTACCGTGCCCATTACCTGTTCGAAGTCAGCAAGGTGCTGACCCCGGAGCAGAAAACCAAGCTGCACGAGATGCTCAGTGGCAACGAAGCCATGTATTGAGAGACGGCTCCCGTTTCTGTGATGCCAATCCCCGCTCTGATGGCGGGGATCTTGTTTCCCCTTCCACGCCTTGCGCACAATGCCCCGCCCCCGCCCTCCCGACACGGCTTGTCACTCCCCTCCCACGCCAGTGAAACCCCAGGACAGCCTTCCCCAAAGCGAGATAACCCCTCACCATCTCGGCCCGACCATGTAGAATGGCCACCAGATTCAGACCCATTACGGCAGACGCTTGCCCGCAAGAGCACCTTCTGGAATAGAACATGACAGCACAGCACCAAGCCACCAGCGCCAACCTGAGCGCCCACACCCCCATGATGCAGCAGTACCTTGGCCTCAAGGCCGAGAACCCGGAGATCCTGCTGTTCTACCGGATGGGCGACTTCTACGAGCTGTTCTACGACGATGCCCGCAAGGCGTCCCAACTGCTCGATATCTCCCTGACCAAGCGCGGCCAGTCGGCCGGCAGCCCCATCCCGATGGCAGGTGTTCCCTATCATGCCATCGAGGGTTATCTGGCCAAGCTGGTGCAGCTCGGCGAGTCGGCCGCCATCTGCGAACAGGTGGGGGATCCCGCCACCAGCAAGGGGCCGGTGGAGCGTAAGGTCATTCGCATCATCACCCCGGGCACCGTCTCCGACGAGGCGCTGCTCAGCGAGCGACAGGACAACCTGATCGCCGCCGTCTACCACGATGGCCGCCGCTTCGGTTACGGCACCATGGACATCGGCTCCGGCCGCTTCTTCATCAACCAGTTCGACAAGGAAGAGACTTTACTCGCGGAGCTGCAACGCACCAATCCGGCCGAGCTGCTCTATCCCGAATCGTTCGAGTTCCTGCACCACATCGAGGGTCGCCGTGGCCTGCGTCGCCGCCCCGAGTGGGAGTTTGAGCTGGGTACCGCCCGCAAGCTCTTGTGCCAACAGTTCGGTACCCAGGATCTGGTGGGCTTTGGCGTCGACAAGAGCGAGACAGCCCTGTGCGCCGCCGGCTGCCTGATGCAGTACGTGAAAGATACCCAGCGCACCGCCCTGCCCCACATCCGCAGCGTGCGCCTCGAGCAGCCCGATCATGCGGTCATCATGGATGCCGCCACCCGCCGCAATCTGGAGCTGACCCAGAATCTGGCCGGTGGCTATGAAAATACCCTGGCCGAGGTGCTGGATCGCACCGCCACCCCCATGGGTAGCCGTCTGCTCAAACGCTGGATCCACCAGCCGATCCGCGATCGGGTGATCCTCAAAGGCCGTCAGAGCACCATCAAGGAGCTCATCGAGCAGAACCTCTATGACGAGCTGGGCAACCTGCTGCGTCAGGTGGGAGATGTGGAGCGGGTGCTGGCGCGCCTCGCCCTGCGTTCGGCCCGCCCGCGCGACCTCACCCGCCTGCGGCAGGCCTTCGCCCAGTTGCCCGAATTGCAGCGCCTGCTGGCGGACAACGAACACGAAGCGGTGCAGCAGCTGGCCGAGCGCGCCAGTACCTTTCCCGAGCTGCTCGACCTGCTGGAGCGCGCGGTGATGGAGGTACCGCCGGTGCTGATCCGCGATGGCGGCGTCATCCGTGACGGCTTCAATCAGGAGCTGGATGAGCTGCGGGATCTGGCCAACGGCGCCACCGCCAGCCTCGCCCGCATCGAGGAGCGGGAGAAGCTGCTGACCGGCATCAACACCCTCAAGGTGGGTTACAACAAGGTGCACGGCTTCTATATCGAGGTGAGCCGCGCCAACAGCCATTTGGTGCCAGCCCACTACATCCGCCGCCAGACCCTCAAGAACAACGAACGCTACATCATCGATGAGCTGAAGAAATACGAGGACAAGGTACTCACCGCCCAGGCCCAGGCGCTGGCGCTGGAGAAGCGACTCTACGAAGAGCTGCTCGACGCCCTGCTGCCCCACCTCGGCGATCTGCAGGAGTCCGCTGCCGCACTGGCGGAGCTGGATGTGTTGGCCAATCTGGCGGAGCGGGCCGAGACCCTGGACTACCGCTGCCCCACCCTCATCGATGAGGATCAGATCCTGATCGAGGCGGGCCGCCATCCGGTGGTGGAGCAGGTGATGACAGATCCCTTTATCGCCAACCCGATCCGGCTGGAACGGGAACGGCGGATGCTGATCATCACGGGTCCCAACATGGGCGGTAAATCCACCTATATGCGCCAGACCGCGCTCATCGTGCTGCTGGCCCATATCGGCGCCTTCGTGCCCGCCGACAGCGCCCGCATCGGCCCCATCGACCGCATCTTCACCCGCATCGGGGCATCGGATGATCTCGCCTCCGGCCGCTCCACCTTTATGGTGGAGATGACCGAGACCGCCAACATCCTCAACAACGCCACTGCCCGCAGTCTGGTGCTGATGGACGAGATTGGCCGCGGCACCAGCACCTACGACGGCCTCTCGCTGGCGTGGGCCTGCGCCGAGCAGCTGGCGAGCAAGATTGGCGCCTACACCCTGTTCGCCACCCACTACTTCGAGCTGACCCGCTTGCCGGAGCTGATGGAAGGGCTGGCCAACGTCCACCTCGATGCGGTGGAGCACGGCGACACCATCGCCTTTATGCACGCAGTGCAGGAAGGGGCGGCCAGCCGCTCCTACGGTCTGCAGGTGGCTGCACTGGCGGGGGTACCGAAATCGGTGATCCAGCAGGCCCGTCACAAACTGCACGAACTGGAAAGCGCCACCCCGGTGGCAGCCGGTGAAACCCGCCCGGCTCCGGTGGCTCTCGCCCCGCAACCCCATCCGGTGGTGGAAGAGCTGGAAGCGGTGCGCCCGGACGAGCTCACCCCGCGGCAGGCGCTGGATCTGCTCTATCGCCTCAAACAGATGCTGTGACCAGCGGCAGCTGATCAGCCATGAAAAAGGGGAACCGCGAGGTTCCCCTTTTTTTTCCTGGTTGGCAGTGGGCCATCAGCCCGGGCCTATGCGATCCAGCAGGCTCAGATTGACCGAGCCGGGATGGCGCTTGAGCTTCTGCCGGTATTCGAACTGGTGCTGGCTCTCCTGCTTGAGCCCCTGCATCAGCGAATAGCACATGGCCAGCATGATCAGCGAGAAGGGCAGCGCAGCTATGATGCTGGCCGCCTGCAAGGCCGCCAGGCCGCCGGAGACCAGCAAGATGGCAGCCACCAGCCCCTGACCCAGTCCCCAGATGGCGCGGTGCAGCACGGGCGGATCCTGATCGCCGATGGAGAGCAACGTCGTGATCACGAGGGTGCCCGAGTCGCTGGAGGTGATGAAGTAGGTGCAGATAAGCAGGGTCAGCACCCCCTTGGCAATCCAGCCGAAGGTCTCCCAGTGCATCAGTTCCACCGTCTTGTAGAGCGCCAGGGTCACGTCCTGATTGACTGCCGCCACCACGCCACCGCCGCCGAACAGCTCCAGATGCATGGCGGTACCGCCGAACACTGTGAGCCAGAACATGCCGAGCAGGGAGGGCACCAGCAGCACGCCGAGCACGAACTCGCGAATGGTGCGCCCCTTGGAGATGCGGGCGATGAACATGCCGACGAAGGGGGCCCAGGCTATCCACCAGCCCCAGTAGAAGGCGGTCCAGCTCGATTGCCAGGCCGAGGTACCGTTGGCTTCGGTGTTGGTCCAGAAGCTCAGTTTGACGATGTTCTGCAGGTAGTCGCCGATGTTCTGCACATAGGCGTTGAGGATGTAGGTGGTCGGTCCCAGCACCAGGAAGAGAGCGAGGATGAAGGCGCTGAGCCAGATGTTGAGCTCGGAGAGGATCTTCACCCCGCGCCCCACGCCGGAGATGGCCGACAGGGTGGCGATCAGACTGATGCCGCCGATGAGCCAGAGCTGGCTCTGTTGGGAGACTTCCATGCCGAACATCTGGTTGAGGCCTGTGTTCATCTGGGAGACACCAAGCCCCAAGGAGGTCGCTACCCCGAATACGGTACCGAACACCGCCAGCACGTCGGCGGCATGGCCCCAGAAGCCGTAGATCCGCTCGCCGAGAATGGGGTAGAGCACGGAACGAATGGCCAGTGGCAACTTGCGGCGGTAGCTGAAGAAAGCCAGCGACAGGCCGACGATTACATAGATGGCCCAGGGGTGCAGACCCCAGTGGAAGAAGGTGAGGCGCATGGCCATCTGGGCCGCTTCCTGCGTCATCCCTTCGGTGACGAAGGGGTTGCCCTGCAGGTGATACATGGGCTCGGCGATACTCCAGAACACCAGGCCTATGCCCATGCCTGCGCTGAACAGCATGGAGAACCAGGCGAAGTAGCCGAACTCCGGTACCTGGTCGTCGTCGCCCAGTCGAATGCTGCCAAAACGGCTGAACATCAGGTAGACGGCGAAGAACAGGAACAGGGCAACCACCAGAATGTAGTACCACTTGAAGCCAGCAATGATGGTGTCCTTGGCGCCGGTGAACCAGGTTCCCGCGGTATCCGGGTCAAACACCCCGAACAACAGGAACAGGGTCACGACGGTCAGGGCCGTCATGGCCATGGTTGGATTGAGGCCTTTCAATAGCCCTTTGGTTGCTCTCATCTGGCCTCCTTAGTCATTGTTGAAAAAATCTTCACCCACGTGATCCCCCGCACCACCGATGGCGCGATAGACCAGTCGACCCGCCACCCGCTCGCGGTGATCCACCAGGGTGACCGAAGGCTGGCCGTTTACGGCGTGACGCTTGCCGAGGAAGATGGCCATGGGCACTCCCAGACTGGAGACCCCGCTGGTGATCCAGAGCCGGTTGAAGTCATAGGAGCCGCCGATGAACTCGAGCTGGGCCAGGCCATTGTCCAGACCGGCCAGGTAGAAGTTCATGGCACTCTCGTCGGGGAAGAGGTGCACCAGCACATAGGCGTAGCGCAATTCGTTCACCAACTCCTTTAGACTGAAAGAACCTGTGTCGCTGCAGGAGAGCGGTAGCTCACCATCATAGTGATGCACTTGCAGGTTGTTGGGATCCTCGTCATAGGCGGGCTGATAACGCACGAAAGCCGAGGTATCTGGCAGTTCATAGCGGACCCTGACCACGCGAAGGTCGGCAACCAGGGACTTGATATCCAGGTCGTCATTCATGATGTCACTCCTTAAATATCGGGTTTAAATGCGGCAATTGTCCAATAACCTAACATAAAATTCATTAGAGCAGAAATGATTACACCAAAAACCATATTGACCTTGTTGTGGATTAGGCGGAGAATTTTGCGCCTCTCCACTGCCCTGCGATGACCTCCAACTCCATGGAAAAACATGATGAAGTGCTGATTGCTCTGCGCCAGATCATCCGTGCCATCGACATGCACTCCAAGCGCCTGATCAAGGAGGCCGGGCTGACCTCGCCACAGCTCCTGCTGCTAAAGGGGATCAACGAGCTTGGCCAGATCTCCATGCGCCAGCTCGCCGATCACACCAACATGAGCCAGGCCACCGCGACCACCATCATGGACAGGCTCGAGAGCCGCCAGCTGGTGCAGCGCATCCGCAGCGAAACCGACAAGCGCAAGGTGCATGCGACACTGACTGACGCGGGGCGCGCCCTGCTCGCCCAGGCCCCTACCCCGCTGCAGGAGAGCTTCATCCAGCGCTTCCAGGCCCTGGAGAACTGGGAACAGGGACTGCTGCTCTCCTCCCTGCAACGGATCTCGGCCATGATGAATGCCGACGGCATCGACGCGGCACCCGTGCTGAGCGTCAGGCCGCTCACCGAAGAGCGCGCCTGAACAAACAACGGCCATAAAAAAAGCTCCCGAATGGGAGCTTTTTTTATGGGAAGCGGGCGGCGAGATCACTCTTCCAGGCTGATGCCGATATTGGAGACGCCGTCCTGGGCCGCGAAGGTGCGAATGGCCAGGATACGATCACTGTCGCGCTCATGGGCGACCCGCTTGAGCAACTCGACCTGGAACTCCAGCTCGGCTTCCATGTATTCATGCTCGTAGAGCTCTTCGTCACTGAGATCCCGCTCTTCCAGCATCTCGATGAAACCGGCCACGGTACCGACCGAGGCATGGCTGGCATCGTTGGCCTCTTCACCCACCCGGCAGATCACCGAGTTGTAGGCGCAACCCAGCGCCACACAGGCATCCAGCGCCGGATAGGCACCGTAAGACTCAAATTTGCCAGGCTCGGGAATATAGACTTCAAACGCCTCCAGGATCGCTCCCAGATTGACGCGGGAACCTTTAACCGTCAGGTAATTCCACATCTGATCCAACGCGTGGCGAAATGCCTTCGCATCCCCGAAGCCGGAGGCCTGGGTAAACAGCGCATAGTTGGGGTACATGCGCTCTGCCAGCGCCAGGGTGTAGACGGTCTGCTGCCAAGGCTGCAGCTCGGCCAGTCGCTTATAAAACTTGTCACCAAACACTGGAGTCGGATCCTTTGCAAAATGTGGGGCAGATTGTAGCCCACGAGGGGCGTGGCGAAAACGAAAAAGCGCCCTGGTCGACTATCTTGCCCGATCAACTGGGGTAAGATGAGGACAGACCCCTCCTCCTCCGTGCCGTAAACATGATAAGGAACAAGAGTATGAGTCAACGTACCCTGCTTCTGCTCAGCCAGGACAACAACCACTATGAACGCCTGCTCAAGGCCGCCCGCCTTCCTCATCTGCACATACTGCGGGCCGACAACCAGAGCGACGCCGAGAAGCTGATCGGTGATGCCCATATCCTGATGGCTGAGCCGGCACGGGCCAGACCCCTGCTGGCCAAAGCCGGCAGGCTGAGCTGGCTCCAGTCCACCTACGCCGGGGTCGACGTGCTGCTGGATGCCAGCTGCCGCCGTGATTACCTGCTCACCAATGTGCGCGGCATCTTCGGGCCGCTGATGAGCGAGTATGTGTTCGGCCACCTGCTCAGCCTGTCGCGACAGTTGCCACTCTACCGCGAACAGCAGCAACAGCGACTGTGGCAGAGCCATCCCTACCTGGGGCTCAAGGGACGCACCATGTTGATCCTGGGCACCGGCAGCATAGGTCAGCACATCGCCCACACCGCCAAGCACTTCGGCATGCGAGTGCTCGGCATCAGCCACGGTGGCAATGAGCGCGCGGGCTTTGATCAGGTGTATCAGCTGCCGGCGCTGAACAAGATGCTGGCCCAGGCAGACGTCATCGTCAGCGTACTGCCGGCGACCCGCGAGACCCGCCATCTGTTCACCACCGATCGGTTCAATCACTGCAAACCGGGCGCCATTTTCTTCAACGTCGGCCGGGGCAATGCCGTCCATGAAGGCGACCTGCTGGCAGCATTGCGCGGCGGCAAGCTTGGTACGGCTGTGCTGGATGTGTTCGAGCAGGAGCCCCTGCCCGCCGACAGCCCGCTCTGGCATCAGCCCAATCTCATCCTCACTCCCCACAACAGCGCCTACAGCTTCCCGGAAGATGTGGCCCAGATCTTCATACGCAACTACATCCGCTTCATCGACGGTCAACAGCTCGATGGCCGCATCGACTTCGACAAGGGCTACTGAGCCCAGGCCTCCAGCAAAAAGGCCCCGCCAGATTGGCAGGGCCTTTTGGTATCCGGAGAGAGGGGATTAACCCGCCTCCATCTCCTTGCGATAGCTCTTCACCTTGGCAAGGAACTGGCGCTTGTCTTTGCCGGAAAGCGGTTCCGCCATCGGCAGCTTGACCTTCATGGCATCCACCGGACGGTTGTTGAGCCGCACCTCATAGTGCAAATGAGCGCCGGTAGAGCGGCCCGTGTTGCCGGAGAGCGCTATCTTGTCTCCCATCTTCACCTTCTGGCCGGGTTTGACCAGCAGCTTGCTCAGATGCAGATAGCGAGTCATCAGGGTACGACCGTGCTTGATCACCACATAGGTTCCCGCGAGGGGGTGACGGGTCGCCTTGAGCACGACACCGTCGCCGGTCGCCATCACGGGCGTCCCCACCGGCAGGGCGAAGTCAGTCCCCTCATGGGGGCGAACCTGACCGGTAATGGGATGGCGCCGGGCCGGGTTGAAGTTGGAGCTGACCCGATAGCGACTATGGGTCGGGTAACGGCGGAAACCTCGCTCCAGGCTGTTCGCCTGGCCGTCATAATAGTTGCCATCTTCCGACAGCCAGGCCGATACCGTCTTACCCTGGCTGAACACTTCCACTCCCAGCAGCTGGGTGTTGCCCGTGCTCTTGCCCTCGACCGTCTCCTGTCTCACCAACACCTTGAACTTGTCGCCTTTTTGCAGATCCTTGGCGAAATTCAGGCGCCACTGGAACAGGTTGGCAATTTTCTGAATGTGGTTGGCCGGGATCCCCGCGTTGCGGGCGCTGACGTAGAAGCTGCCATTGATGACGCCGTCATAACTCTTCTGCTGCCACTCAACCTCTTCATTGAGCATGTTGGCGCTGTAAGTGTCATCGGTTCGCTCCAGCACCAGGGTTTGCTTGATATTCAGACGGATCTTCAGCTGCTGCAGTATGTTGTCCTGATCGATCAGCAACTCGATGGTCTGACCGGGCTTGAGGCGGGCCAGATTATTCTTGGCATCCGCATCCAGCACCTTGTAGAGGGTGGTGGTGGAGAGGCCGAGATTGTTGAAGATGGTGGTCAGATTCTCGCCGTTACGTACCCGATAATCCTGCCACTGGGGCGTGCCGTCGGCCGGAATGTCATCTTCCGGCGCCGCTGCTTCCACCAGTTCGTGGTCGGGGATGTCGTTGAAGTCGGTGTTGTCTTCGTTGGTTGCGGTACCAGTGGTGGCAATGGGCAACTCCAGACGCAATGGCCGCTCAAGGATGTCACCTGGAGCCGGCAATACGGCTACCGCTGACAGCGTCATGGCCGTGAGCAATAGCATGGCATAAAAATGTTTGCGGGGAACCGGGGGTTCCCAGTTGGCAGCCTGCGCTACCAAGGGACGGAGACGTTTCATCCGCTATCCTGTTATTAGATCTAAGGGTGGTAGTTGTGGGTCTGTTTTTATGATTTTTTATTATGAAAACCGAATATCTGGGTTTTAGACCCAAATACTTACAAAAAGTTCATCACGATATGCACGAAACTCACATTTTATGCATAACCTTCTCGCATGGGCAGAAATGATCGCCTTTTTCAGCCAATTTTTTCTATTTTTAAGAACCAAGTCCGGTTGCGTTCACCCCCGGGCGGCCAGATGTTGCAAAAACATTTCCAGGGAGTGGGTATGTCATTGGCAAGATTGTTAAATGTAATCATTCTAATCCTGTTCGCCATAGGTGCCATCCTGCTGCTCATGCTGGAGATCACCACGGTACGGCAATCCATCCTCGATCAGATGTCGGCCAACCTGGAGACGGCCATCACGGCACTCGGCCTGGTGCTGCAAGGTACCCTGCTCAACGACGACAAGGTGCTGGCGGAAACCATCGTCAACGCCATGTTCGATGGCGGTTTCGTCAGCTCGGTCACACTGCTGGATCCCGATGGCCAGTTGCTGTTCCAGAAAGTCTTCCACACGGCCCAGCAAAATATTCCCGTCTGGCTGCCGACTGTCGTCCACATGCCACCGGTCAAGGTCGAGCAGGAACTCACCGATGGCTGGCGCATTCTGGGCACCCTCACCCTCGAAGGACACGAAGGGTATGCCTACCAGCACCTCTGGAACGCCATCAGCCGCACCGGGCTGGCACTGATCGCGGGTCTGCTGGTATTCACTCTGGTCATCACCTGGGTGTGCAACCGCCTGTTGCGCCCTCTCGAACAAGTCAGCCTGCAACTGGTGCAGATCCGCAAACGCCAGTTCAGCGGTACTCTGCCAACTCCATGGCTTCGTGAGCTGCAGGAGGTCGTGGCTTCCATCAATCAACTGGTCTCCGAGCGTAAACGAGATCTGCTGCAGCAAAGACTCAAGATCACCCAGCTCGGCAAACATGACAGTCTTCGGGCTCATCAGAAACTAACTGGGTTGACCGACATCGCCAACGGCATGTATATGCAACACTTTTTCTCCACTCAAGGACACATCCGACTGTATAGCCGGTTGCTGCCCAAGACCCCCCCCACCACAGACAGCTCGCCGGATGAAATCCGGACGCTGATCCACGACTGGCTGACCCAGAAGACGGAAGGGATCCAGCTCCCCCTCAGCCTGCTCAATCATCCCGACTGGACACAGTTTTCATCCTCCTTGGCCAGCGCCAGGGGAAAAATTCTGGACTGGCGCTGGGATCTGACAAGCTTCCCTCCCATGGCTGAGGAGCGTCTGGGTGCACTTCAGGCTCTGGGGATCGAGATGGCATTCAGCAATGTGCCCATGAACAACGACAACCTGACAAAGCTCGACCCCATCAAGCCAGTCTTCATCAGTTGCCAGCTGACTCAGGCCCCCCTCTACTGGAACCTGCTTTCCCAGTGCCTGCACGCCTCCGGCTATACCCTGCTGGCAGAAGCCGGTGACATCAACGACGTGGACACCCTGCGCAGTTGGGGTATCGATGGCTATGCCAGCCAGGAGGCATCATGAAACTCCCCATCCTATTGCTTGCCCTGTTGTGGCAGCCCAGTCTGCACGCAGTATCCGTGACCATTGGCACGGGAGGAGAACAGGGCATCTATTACCAGGTCATCAAGGAATTCTGCCGGCTGGCCCACAAGAGCGACCCTACAGTGCAGTGCAAACCGCAGGCCAGTTCGGGCTCCATCGAAAATCTGCGTCTGCTGCAAGCCGGAGAGATCCCCTACGCCCTCGTCCAGTCTGACTGGCTCTATCAGGCCAGTCAGGGCACGGGGCCATTTGCCAGGCAACCCCAGCCCGAATTGAGAACCCTCTTTGCCACCCATGCCGAGCCTTTCACCATAGTGGTGCGGGCCGATGGCGATATCACCACCCTGGAGCAACTCAAGCTGGCCCCCATCGACATGGGGCTGAAGAATTCGGGTACCCGTCAAACAGCATTGGCACTGTTCAGCGTGCTGGGGGCAAAGGAACAGGATCTCGATCTGAAGAGCGTGGCCAATCTATCCGAAGCCTTGTGCAGCAAACAGATCGATGCCTATGGACTGGTGATGGGTCACCCCAACCGGATCGTGCTGGAGACATCCAAGCGCTGTGCCATCCGTTTCATGTCCGTCGAGGGCGCAATCCGGGAGCAATTGTTGCAAGGCGTCAAATATTATCAGCGCAGTCAGATACCGGCCCGCATCTATCCCGGCAATCTGAAAGCCACCCCCACCTTTGCCATCGCCGCCACTCTGGTGACCAATGCCATCACGCCGGATAAGGATGTCTATCACCTGACCAAGGCGATGCTGAGCCAGCAGACCAGCTTCAACGAGCAGACCTATGGCTATGCCAACCTGTTTCACAAGGCGCGCAACAAAACAGGCCCGGTGCTCAGCGTCACTCAGCATCCGGGGGCAGCGAGGTATTTCGAGGAGTTGAAAGCCGCAGGCAAGCTATAGCTGGCGACGGGGAGCACGCAGATGCTCGCTGGAGAAGCGGCTCTGCATCGACGTCCACTGGGTCAGGCGATCGGCACTCCCGGCCAGGGTTCCCTCACGACGTGACTTCATGACCCAGATGCTCTTGGCATCGAAACTGTACACGGGTTGCAGATCATTTCGCTGGCTGCCGGGCAGGATACGACCGTTGATGTTGTCCAGCACCAAGGGATCGGACTTGGTCGTCGGGAAGTAGAGCGTCACCATGTGAAACTGGTTGTAGCGGATCGCCTTCACATAGGCCAGCCGCAGTTTCTTCTCGTCGACGCCGAGTTCCATCAGGGTGTAGTACTTGGAGATGCTGTAATCCTCGCAGTCCCCCCCCCTGGCCCCGATAAATTCCAGCGGATTGGCCCAGTAGTCCTCATCTCCCCATAGCCTGGGATCCTCGCTGTAGGTCAGATTGTTGAAGTAGTTGTTGACCAGTTCCAGCTTCTGCTGATCCGTCGTACCCGCCCTGGGTGTGAGCAGGCGTGAAAAGGCCTCGGCGCGCTGGATGGCCCGGGCACCATACACTTCCTGCATTTTGACCTTCAGCTCAGGGCTGGCAAGGTGCTCGGAGAGGCGGGAGGCCTGCACGTTGGCACTCAACACTACCAGCGTGCAGGTGGGGACAAGCAACCATCTCATAACTGACACTCCATATCAGACGCTGGAGGTCAGTATAGTTGGCCGCGGCTACCCCATCGGGCAAGCCTGGGAGTGACTCAACGGCACTGAGCGAAGGCGTCGGCCAGCTGTTGCATGAATTGCAGATAAGAATCAGGACCAAGCGGAACTCCCTCGCCCACTTCATCCAGCAACAGCACCTTGGCCCCGGTGTTGCGGGCAACCGACTCGATTACCGCTGGCGAGAATTGCGGCTCGGCATAGATGCAGCGTGCCTGCTTCTCTTCCAGCGCCTTGCGGATCTCTACCAGCGTCTTGGCGCCGGGACGACGCTCAGGGCTCACAGTGAAGTGTCCCTTGGAACTCATGCCGTAGTGACGCTCCCAGTAACCATAGGCCTCGTGGAACACGAAATAGCCTTTCTGGTTCACCGCCTTCATCTGGCCGGCGATCACCTCGTCCTTGGCGTCCACCTTGGCATCGAATGCGGCGAGGTTGGCGGCATAACGGGCCTGATTGGCCGGATCCTGCTTGCCAAGCTCGGTCGCGATCGCCTTGGCAATCACCTTGGCCTGGGTCGGACCCAGCCAGAGGTGGGGATCCACCCCCTCATGGTGATGTCCCTCATGCCCTTCATGCCCTTCATGCCCTTCATCATGATCACCGTGTGCTTGGGCCTCGTGTTCATGATCGTGGTCGTTGTGGCTCTCCTGAGTCACGTAGTTGAACAGGGGCATGCCCGGCACCTGAGTCAGGGTCAGCGCATGGGGGTGCTTTGCAAGAGGCTTTGTCATGAAACCTTCCAGCTCGGGGCCGATCCACACCACCAGATCGGCGTCATTGATGCTGCGAATATCGGAAGGACGCAGGGAAAAGTCATGGGGAGAAGCGCCGGTCGGCAGCAGTACCCTGGGTTCACTCACGCCATCGGTGATGGCGGCCGCGATAAAGCCGAGGGGTTTGATGGTGGCCAGCACCTCGAGGGCACGGACAGGCAGGCTCACCGCCAGCAGGGCAGTGATCAGTGTAAGAATTCGCATAGATATCTCGTCAGGAAGTGAGTGTGTGATAATATAACAAACCAATACTGTTGTTATATTATAACTCTCACAGGCTGTAAACCCCGGAGCTGTCATGACCCAACTGGTGGAGCTGAAAGAGGTCTGTCTGTCGTTTGACGGACGGTCCGTGCTCGACAAGGTCTCCTTTACCCTGAACAAAGGCAAAATCACCACCCTGGTCGGCCCCAACGGGGCGGGCAAGAGCACCCTGAGCAAGCTGGTACTGGGTTTGCTCAACCCGGACTCCGGCAAGATCATTCGCCGTCGCGATCTGCGGGTCGGCTATGTGCCGCAACGCCTCTATCTGGATCCCACGTTGCCGCTGACGGTGCGCCGCTTCCTGCAGCTCGGCAAGAACAGCCGCCTCTCCATCGAGGAAGCGCTGGAGCGGGTCGGCGCCCAGGAGCTCTTGGACAACCGGATGCAAAAACTCTCCGGCGGCGAGATGCAGCGGGTGCTGCTGGCCCGTGCCCTGCTGGTCAAGCCCGAGCTGCTGGTGCTGGACGAACCGGTCCAGGGGGTGGATATCACGGGCCAGATCGAGCTCTACGCCCTCATCAGCCAGTTGGCCGCCGAGTTCAACTGCGCCGTGCTGATGGTTTCCCACGATCTGCACCTGGTGATGGCCAGCACCCACGAGGTGATCTGCCTCAATCGCCACGTCTGCTGCCACGGCGAGCCGGAAAGCGTAGCACGCCACCCCGAATTTGCCCGCCTGTTCGGGCGGCCGGAGCGGGAGGTGCTGGCGGTCTATACCCACCATCACCACTGCGACGGCGAACACCATCATCATGAGCCGCAGGCCCCCGTCATCCGCCTGCCGTCTCGCAATCCATAAGCGCAGTTAAGGACATTCAAGTGGACAGCTTTCTGTTATATGCCCTCGCGGCCGGCCTCGGCATCGCCCTGCTGGCCGGGCCCCTCGGCAGCTTCGTGGTGTGGCGCAAGATGGCCTACTTTGGCGACACCCTCTCCCATGCCTGCCTGTTCGGCATCGCGCTGGGTATTTTGCTGCAGGTGGATCTCACCCTCGCGGTAGTGGTCTGCTGCCTCGCCATGGCCATGCTGCTGGTGATCATGAGCCGCAGCCAGCAGGTGGCGACCGATACCCTGCTGGGCATCCTGGCCCATAGCGCCCTGTCGTTGGGTCTCGTCACCTTGAGCTTCATGGACAACGTGCGGGTGGATCTGATGGCCTACCTGTTCGGCGACCTGCTCTCGGTGCAGCCCATGGATCTGCTCTGGATTTACGGCGGCGGAGCCCTGGTGCTGCTCACCCTGTGGCGGCTGTGGGATCCCCTGCTCTCCATGACCATCTCGGAGGAGCTGGCGCGGGTGGAAGGGGTGCGGGTCGACGTGCTGCGCTGCGTGCTGATGCTGTTGATTGGCCTGGTGATAGCGGTAGCGATGAAGTTCGTCGGGGCGCTCATCATCACATCCTTGCTGATCATCCCCGCCGCCACCGCCCGGCGCTTCAGCCAGACGCCGGAGCAGATGGCCGGCTTTGCCGCCTTGATCGGCTGTCTGGCGGTGCTGGGTGGGCTGACCCTCTCCTGGTACCAGGACACACCGGCGGGCCCTTCGGTCGTGGTCTGTGCCACCAGCCTCTTCATCCTGAGCCAGTTCAAACGAGCTTAAACACCAAAGCTCCTGATAACGGTGGGTTCTCCAACGTTATCAGGAGACTCCCAAGTACGGCACCTTGATCCAGGTCTGTACCACCAGCCTCTTTATCCCGAGCCAGGTCAAACACGTCTGAGGGGCTCGCTCTCCCCGGGACGCAGGCTCGCCTGCGCCTCCTGCCAGAGCCACTGTCGCAGCCGGCTGATGGCAGGTTCATGGGCGCGCGAGCGTTTGCAAACGAAATAGAAGTTGTCGCCGGTTTCGAGGGCGTGCAACGGCAATCGTACCAGACCGGGATCCTCCGGCTGCAACATGTAGTCGTTGATGAGCGCCACCCCCTGATCCCAGCTGGCGGCCTCCAGCGCCAGCAGGATGTGGCTGAAGTGGTGCATCCTCGCCTCGGGGGGGATGGTCAGCCCGCCCACCTCGGCCCAGCGCCGCCAGTCCTCCCCCTTCTCCTTGTAAATCGCCTGGATGGAGAGCAACGGTAGTTGCCACAAGGCCGCGGGCCACTCTCCCTCCACCTGTTGCCACAGGCGCCGGCTGCACACCGGCATCAGCCGCTCCCGGTAAAGCAGATCGTGCATATAGCCGGGCCCCTTGGGAGAGACTGTGATGAAGCCATCAGCCACCCGATCGGAGAGTTCGGGGTCCTCCGCCACCATCTCCAGACTCAGATCCAGTTCTGGATAGAGCTGGCGCAACCCCGCCAGACGCGGGATCAGCCACTTCACCGCAAACGAGCTGTAGACCGCGAGCCGCACCCGCATCTCGCCGCCGCCGCGCAACTGCTCGCTGCTCTGGGCGATCTGGCCGAGCCCGGCGGAGATCCCCTCGAAATAAATCTCCCCCTGGGGCGTCAGCGACAACAGCCGACCCTGGCGCAACAGCAGCCGCTCCCCCAGAAAGTCCTCCAGCAGGCGGATCTGGTGGCTGACCGCGCTCTGGCTGACATTCAGCTCCAGGGCCGCGCGGGAGAAGCTGAGCAGGCGGGCAACCGCCTCGAAGTATTGAACGGCACGCAGGGGGGGCAGCTTCATTATCCAAAATTCTCATGCATGGTGATTTTTTATCATTTTACTGGATAACTAGGCGCGGGCTACCCTCACCTCATCTGAATCTGGAGGTGATATGAACGCAGTCGGAATAGGCATCCTCTATCTGGTGCTGGGCAACATGGTGGCGGTCTTCTCCGATGCGCTGGTCAAGGTGCTGGAGCCAAGCCAGCCGGTGTTCCAGTTCGTCTTCTTCCGCCAGCTCTCCGCCGCCCTCCTGCTGGCGCCCTGGCTGCTCTGGTCCTGGCGGCGCAACCCGCCGGTAGCCATCAAGTGGCACCTGCTGCGGGCCCATATCTGGGCGGTCGGTGTCTGCCTGATGGTGGTCGCCCTCACCCGCTTGCCACTGGCCACCGCCAACGCCCTCTTCTATGCGGCCCCCCTGCTGATGGTGCCGCTGGCGGTGTGGCTAGCGGGGGAGGCACTGTCGCGCCAGAAGGTGCTGACGGCGCTGATCGGCTTCATAGGGGTACTGATCGTGTTGCGCCCGACCGAGGTGAACTGGGCCGCCCTGGCGGCGCTCGGGGTGGCGCTCTCCATGGCGGTCAACAACCTGCTGATCAAGCGGATCCCGCTCAAGCAGCCCATCGCCCAGACCCTGTTCTTCACCAACGTGCTGAGCATGCCCTTCATTCTGGCGCTGGCCTGGTGGGAAGGGGGGAATTGGCAATGGCAGATGTGGTGGCCCGCCTTCGGCTCCTCGGCGCTGATCATGGTGTATGCGGGCTTGTGCGTGGTGGCCTATCGCAAGGCGGAGGCGAGCAAGATCGCCTCGGCGGAATACACCGGTCTCTTGATGGCGGTCGCCATCGGGGTCTGGCTGTTCGACGAGCAACCGGGTCTGCCACTGCTGCTGGGGTGCCTGTGCATCATACTGCCGCTGGTCGCCATGGCGCGCGGCAAGTCAAAACCGCTGGCAGAGCCGGCGGTCTGAATCAAAGCAGCAAGGGGGCAACCCTCTGCTGAAGATGAGGGATCACCTCCTGCTCGAACCAGGGGTTCTTCTTGAGCCAGAAGGTGTTGCGCGGGGACGGATGCGGCAACGGCAACCAGGCCGGGCCATAGTCAGCCCAGTTGCGTACCGTCTCGGTGAGCGAGTCCTTGCCCGCATCACGCAGGTAGTAGTGCTGGGCGTACTGGCCGATGAGCAGGGTCAGCTCTATGTTGGGCAACAGCATCAACACCTTGTCGTGCCAGGTGGGCGCACATTCTGGGCGCGGCGGCAGATCCCCCGACTTGCCCTTGCCGGGGTAGCAGAGCCCCATCGGCATGATGGCGATGCGGGATTCGTCGTAGAAGGTGACCTTGTCGACCCCGAGCCACTGACGCAGTCGATCGCCGGAGGGGTCATCCCAGGGGATGCCGCTGGCATGGACACGGGTACCGGGCGCCTGCCCGATGATCAGCAGGCGAGCGCGCTCGCTGCCGCGGATCACCGGCCTGGGCCCGAGCGGCAGGTGGGCCTCGCACAGGCGGCAGGCCCGGATCTGTTCAAACAGGATATCGAGTCGGTTCATGGTACCGATGGTAACAGACTTTCCGGCAGGATCCCGCTTGTGGAACCGGCGGCAGATACTTATCATGCGGCCACATTTGTTTAATTTAATAAACGGAAAGCGATGAAGAACTGGCTGGGCCCCGGCAGTGCGGCCCTCTCCTTCGTGCTCTGGGGCATGCTGCCCCTCTATTACCAGTTCATGCCCGAGATCAACATGTGGGAGCTGCTCTCCCACCGGGTGCTCTGGTCTGTTGTCCTGCTGGGCGGCCTCTTCCTGCTGCTCGGGGTACGGGTACCCTGGGCACGCCTGCACAGCGAGCCCCGCCAGCTCGGCCTCATCCTGCTGGCGGGCCCCATCATGTCCATCAGCTGGTGCATGTTCACCTGGTGCCTGACCACAGGCCAGGTGCTGGCCACCAGCCTCGCCTTCTTCATGACGCCGCTATTCAACATCGCCTTCGCCGTGCTCTTCCTCAAGGAGCGGCTCACCCCCCAGAAACATCTGGCGGTCGCCCTGGCCCTGGCGGGGCTGGCCTACATGCTGTTCTCCTACGGCGAGCTGCCCTGGTTCTCCCTCATCATGGGGGCCAACTTCGCCTTCTACGGCCTCATCAAGAAGAAGGTGCGCCACGATGCCGGTGTCAGCCTCTATCTCGAGTCCCTGGTTCAACTTCCGGTCGCCCTGCTGATCCTCGGTTGGCTGGGCCTGCACGGCATGAGCCAGTTCATGGCCGGGGACTGGAGCGACAAGCTGCTACTGATGGGCAGCGCCCCCGCGACCCTGCTGCCGGTAGGCCTGTTCTGCTACGCCGTGGCACGCACCCGCATGAGCACTGTGGGGCTGCTGCAATACATAGAGCCGAGCCTCGCCTTCCTGCTCGCCATCTTCTGGTTTGGGGAGATCCCGGATCCGGTGAAGTCGGTGGGCTTCGCCTTCGTCTGGGCCGGCCTGCTGGTGAGCCTGCTGCCCCTGCACCTGCTCAGGCGCGGCCGGGTCCAGTGGAAAGAGTCATGACGACGGACGCCTGTACCGATAAGCCGGTAACTAACTGGTTCATCTATCTGGTGCGCACCGGTGCGGGCTCGCTCTATGCGGGGATCAGCACGGATCCCGAGCGGCGACTGCGCCAGCACCAGAGCGGCAAGGGTGCCCGAGCGCTGCGTGGCAAGGGGCCGCTGACCCTGGTCTGGCGCCAAGGGGTGGCGGACAAGGGCGCGGCGCTGCGCCTCGAGTATCGCCTCAAGCAGCAGACCAAGGCATTCAAGGAGCGCCTGGTGCTCGACCCCGGACTCTGGCACGACTGGAGCCAACCCTGGCTGAGCGCCGATACGGCCCCCATCGATCCGTCCCCCTGAACCAGTCGCTCCCGCCATAAAAAAGGCCGCTGGGAGCAGCGGCCAAGGAAGGATCCGATAGCAGAGAGGCTTAACGGTAGGTGTTCGACTGCTTGCGCCTGTTGCTGAGCAACCAGCACACCGCCAGCACCAGCAGCAGCCAGGGCGCCAGCTTGATGATGAGGGCAAACATGCCGGCCAGGGCGCCAAACAGCACGAAGACCCCGCTCACCAGCAGCATGGCCAGCACGGTAAACCCGGTCAGCGCCATGGTCACCAGTACCAGCATCAAGACGATAAATTCCAGCATGTTGTGCTCCTCACAGGCTTGCAGTGGCCAGCGAGTCTGATCCGGGGATCAGTCCAGCCAGCGTTTCAATTCACGACGGGGCGGCATGACCAGCACCGCCAGCAGATAGAGAGCCAGGGCCAGGGGCGGCATCAGGATAAGCGCCAGCAAGGCCAGCACCCGCACCGTCACCCTCGAGATCCCAAGCCCGTTGGCCAGACCGGCACAGACCCCGGTCAGCTTGCGATGGGCCAGATCTTTGGGCCAGGGGCTCATGGTTATGCCTCCGCCTTCCGGCTTTTCAGGCGAGCCAGCTCGCGCTCAATCTCATCGTTCAACTCCAGCTCGCGGAACTGGGCCTCCAGCGAGGGATTCTGCCCCAGGGTAGCCGCCTCCAGCTGGGCTTCCAGCTGATCGACCCGGCCCTGAAAGCCGTCGAAGCGGGCCATCAGCTCATGCATGCGCTGGTTGTCCACCTGGGCGCGGGCACGGATCCGGCTGTGGGCAGTCTGTTCGCGCAGGGTCAGCATCTTCTGCTTCTCGCGGGCCTCGGTCAGCTTGGTCGCCAGCCGCTCGCTGTCGGCGGTGAGCTGGGCCAGCACCTCGGCTACCCGGGCCTTGTCCTGCTCCAGTTGCTCGTACTTCTTGACCTCGGCCAGCTTCTCCGTGAGGGCGGCACGGGCCAGATCCTCACGTCCCTTCTGGATGGCGAGCTCGGCCTTGGCAGACCACTCCTGGATCTGGTGGCGCAGCGCCTGCTGATGGCGCTCCAGCTGTTTCTGTTCGGCGATGACGCGGGCGGCCTGGGTTCTCATCTCGATCTGCACCTGCTCCATCTCTTCGATCATCAGACGCAGCATCTTCTCCGGCTCTTCACTCTTGTCGAGCAGGCTGTGCAGGTTGGCATTGATCACGTCAGTCAGGCGGCTGAATACGCTCATGGTCTGGCTCCTTGTTCATGGGGATGGCTATCTCTTCCCATGGCATTACAAGAGCCGTGCCAAGATAATTTATTGTTGTTTTACAGATAGATGGAGACTCGACGTTGCCATATCAAGGCCATGGGTTGGTAAAAATGGCCAACATGGTGGTGATTTTAACCAATAAAAAAGGGAGCCGGCGGCTCCCTTCATGCAGTTGGGCTCAGACATCAGGCGGCCGGGCGATGGCCCAGCTTGCCATCCAGCTCCGCCAGCTTGGCTTCCATCTTGGCCCGGCAGGTATCCGACAGATCGCGGATGCCGGCGGCGCCGTGCTCCTTGCTGCACAGGGGGGGCAGCATCTCCAGCAGCACCTCGCCGTTGTCCCAGCGGTTCAGGTCAACCTGACCGAAGTAGCTGGAGCAGACGATGGGCACCACGGGCACTTCGGCCTGGACGGCGGTGTGGAAGGCGCCGGCCTTGAACGGCAGCAGACCGCGGCCCTGAGAGCGGGTCCCTTCCGGGAACATCCAGATAGAGGTGCCGTGGTGCTTGATGCGATCCACCACCTGGCCTATGGTGCCGATGGCGCGGGAGCGGTTGGATCTGTCGATCAGCACGTTGCCGGAGAGCCAGAAGATGAGGCCGAAGAAGGGCAGCCACAGCAGGCTCTTCTTGCCCACCGCCACCACGCCAGGGCGCACGGCACCGGTCACGGTGAAGATGTCGAAGTTGCTCTGGTGATTGCAGACATAGACGGCAGGCCCCGCCGACTTGACCTCGTCCGGAATGATGACCCGGACCTTGAGCCCGATGAGCGGGCAGACGGCATGGTACATGCGGGCGAAAACATAGACGTTGTTGGGGTGGCGCGGACGCACCAGACAGAGCAACAGACCAAACACGAACCAGAAGATGAGCAGCAGGGTAAGCAGCAGCACACGGGCAAGTTTGAGCATCGAACACCTCGGAATTTGACTCGGCGCAGTATACTGGTCCCCCTTTTAGCGAACAAGCGTTCGCCAGACAGAACCGACCACCCCAGATGGAGCATGTGGTCGCATCGAATCCCGCTGGCTTGCTCACGCCACCATTGATCGATAGGATATGCCCCATTCAACAGGGTAGGACGAGCATGATTTTGCGACAACGCGTGGCGACAAGACTCCTGCTGCTGGTCTGCATCCTGGTGCTCAACTGTGCGGCCCAGCCGCTGGCCAGGCTGGCACAGCTCGACCAGGCCCTGAGCTGCCAGATGCTCCCCCTCTCCTCGTCCAGCGCCGATGCAAACGAGGGGCAAGCCGCGACGCCCCAGCCCAGCAGTTGCCAGCTCAACGGCAAGTGGCTCAGTGCCGCCAATCTGCTCTGCGCTGAGCAGATCTTCTTTGCCATCGCCTTCGTGATTGCCCTGCTGGCGCCCCTGTCGCGCCGCGCCCCTGCACTTCCTCCTCCCATCAACATCTCGCCTCCCGAACGGCGACTGCACCTCACCCTCTGCGTCTGGCGGGAATGAGTCTGCGGCGGTTTTCTCCACCCTGACTTTCATTTTCAAGAGACAAACACATGTCAAACATCATCAAGACCGCCCTGTTGCTGAGCGGTCTGCTGTGGCAATCCATGGGGTTGGCCAGCGACACCGGCTGGCTCACCAGCCCCCAGAACGATCACGCCAAGGTGCGGCTGCAAGCCGACACCCGGGATCCCGCCGCCCCCCGGGTATTGCTCAACCTGCAGCTTGAATCCGGCTGGAAAACCTATTGGCAGAACCCGGGGGAAGGCGGCATAGCCCCCGAGATCCTCTGGGATCAGCCCGAACCGGCGGCGCAGTGGCACTGGCCAGTGCCCAGACGGTTTGACGTCAGCGGCATCTCGACCCAGGGCTACCAGGGGGACGTCAGCCTTCCCATCAGCCTCACCCGCAGCGGCGGCGAGGCGCTGACGGGTACCCTGCGCCTCTCGACTTGCAGCAACGTCTGCATCCTGACCGACTACCCCTTCACCCTGGCGCTGGACGGCGCTGCCCCTGACGGGTTCGACCTTGCCTATGCGAAGGCGATGAGCACCCTGCCACAGGCCATGCCGGACACTGTGACCCTCAAGGCGGGCTACCGGCAGAACCAGCTGCAACTGACCGCAGACAACCCCCAGGGCTGGCAGGATCCCCAGGTGTTCCTCCAGCGCCTTGAGGGGGCCGAATTTGGCGAGCCCAGCCTGGAGGTGCAGGGCAACACCCTGATCGCCCGCATTCCGGTCAGCGATGGCTGGCAGGGGGATGCCCCCGATATCCGTCATCAGCCACTCGGGTTGGTACTGGCGAGCGGCGAGCAGGCCTGGCAGAGCGAGGTCCGCATAGGTGAACCCCTGACCCTGCCGAGCGGCGGCCGCTCGCTGCTCTGGTTGCTGGGAGCCGCGCTGCTGGGGGGGCTCATCCTCAACCTGATGCCCTGCGTGCTGCCGGTGCTGGCCCTCAAGCTGGGATCCGTGCTGCAACTCGAGAGCCGGGAGCGCCGCCCGGTGCGCCTGCAATTCCTGGCGGCCAGTGCCGGCATCCTGGTCTCCTTCTGGGCGCTGGCGCTGATGAGCACACTGCTGCGCGCCACCCAGGGGGCGGTCGGCTGGGGCATACAGTTCCAGAGCGTCTGGTTTATCGGCTTCATGGTGGTGGTGACGGCGCTGTTCTGCGCCAACCTGCTGGGGCTGTTCGAGCTGCGGCTGCCGAGCAACCTCAATACCCGCCTGGCCACCAGCGGCGGCCAGGGCCTGGGGGGTCACTTCCTGCAGGGCTGCTTTGCCACCCTGCTGGCCACCCCCTGCTCCGCCCCCTTCCTCGGCACTGCGGTCGCCTTTGCCCTCGGGGCGCCGCTGGGTCAGCTCTGGCTCATCTTTACCGCGCTGGGTGTGGGCATGAGCCTGCCCTGGCTGCTTATCGCCGCCGTCCCCCGCCTGGCGCTCTGGCTGCCGAAGCCGGGCCGCTGGATGGGGCGCCTGCGCACCCTGCTCGGCCTGATGATGCTGGGCTCCAGCCTCTGGCTGCTCAGCCTGCTCGGCAACCACATAGGCCCCTTCTGGATGCTGATCCTGATGGCGCTGATGCTGGTCGCCCTGCTGCTGGCCGTGGTGTGGCGCCACGGCATACGCGCACTGACTTTGGGACTGGCACTGGGCTGTTTGCTGGGCGGGGCCCTGCTGCTCGGCGGCGCCTTCACCCTGGACGGCAAGCCCCAGCAGGACAGGGTCGACTGGCAGCCGCTCTCTGAGCAGGCCATCACGCTGGCACTGGCCCAGAACAAGCGGGTCTTCATCGATGTGACCGCCGACTGGTGCATCACCTGCAAAGCCAACAAATTCAACGTACTGCTGCGAGATGACGTGCAACAGGCCCTGAGCGCCCCCGATGTGGTGGCCCTGCGCGGGGACTGGAGCCGCCCCTCCGACAGCATCGCCAGCTTCCTGCGCCAGCGCGGCAACGTGGCCATTCCCTTCAACCAGATCTACGGGCCCGGCCTGACGGATGGCGAGATCCTCTCCCCCCTGCTGGACCGATCGACCCTGCTTGCCACCCTGGCGCAAGCCGGTATTGCCCCCTCTCAAGGAGAAAACAAATGAAACCGACCCTGCTCGCCCTGACCCTGCTGGGCACACTCTTGACCCCGGCCCTGCACGCCGCCCCCTTCACCCCGGAGCAGGAGGCCCGCATCAAGGAGCTCATCCGCGAGACCCTGGTCCAGAACCCGAAGATCCTGGATGAGGCGGCCGAATCCTGGGAGAAACAGAACGCCGCGGATCAGGCGGCCCAGCTCGGCAACTTCATCAAGGGCAACCAGGACGTGCTGTTCAACAGTGCCACCAGCCCGCGCCTGGGGGCCAAGCACCCCAAGCTGACTCTGGTGCTCTTCACCGACTACAACTGCCCCTACTGCAAGCAGTTCGATCCTGCGGTGGCCAAGCTGCTCAAGGCCTATCCGAACGATCTGGGGCTGGTGATCAAGCTGCTGCCGTTCAAGGGGCAGACCTCCGCCAAGGCGGCCCAGTACAGCCTGACCCTGTGGCAGCAGGATCCGGCCCGCTTCCTCGCTCTGCACGACAAGCTGATGAGCAAGCAAGGCATGCTGACCGAGGCGGACATCAACAAGGCGCTGGCAGCCACCGGCAATGTGGCGCTCAAACCCGAGGGCAAGGCCACAGAGGAGCTGCGCAATAGCCTGCGTATCGGCACCCTCTTGGGGGTGCAGGGCACACCAGCGACCCTGATCGGCAATCAGCTGGTGCCGGGGGCCCTCCCCTACGAGCAGCTCGAACAGCTCGTGAAAACTGAACTGGCGAAACTGGGGTAACGAATGACCGAGACGGCAACCCCCAGACCCCGCTGGCGACGCTGGGGCAAGGAGGCGCTCTGGCTGCTGCTGTTTGCCCTGATCCTCTCGACCGTGCTGGATCTGTGGCGCAGCCCGGCGCTGCCGGAGGGCAGCCCGCTGCCAATGCTGACTCTGCAAGATGGCACCCGGGCCGACCTGCAGGCCATGAGCCGGGAGCGGCCGCTGCTGATCTACTACTGGGCCAGCTGGTGCGCCGTCTGCCGCTTCACGACCCCGGCAGTGGAGCAGCTCTGGCAAGACGGCGAGAACGTGCTGACGGTGGCACTGCGCTCCGGTGACAACACCAGACTGCAACAGGGCATGGCCAGAAAGGGGCTCAGCTTCCCGACTCACAACGATGAGCAGGGGACGCTCGCCGCCCGCTGGCAGGTAAACGTCACCCCCAGCTTCCTCATCCTCAAGGACGGCAAGGTGGTGAGCAGCACCACGGGCTGGAGCAGTCGCTGGGGCTTGCAGCTACGGCTGCTGTGGGCCAGCTGGCTGGCTTGAGCCCCATCACAATGAGCAGAGCCCGGTATGACTACCGGGCTCTTTTTTCATCTTGAAGGTGGTTCCCTGCACTTAAGGCTCAGACCTATTGCGCCGGTGACATCATCCCCTGGCCGAGCCGGGCCTTGACACTGGCCCGTTCGGCCTCGTCGATCACGCCGTCACCGTTCTTGTCCATCTTGGTGAAGAGGGTCTCATGGCGTTCCATGAACTGCGCCTTGGTCGTGTCCTGCATCGGCCTCATGTTGCCCATCTTGCCGGGCATGGCCTTGCCCGATTGCTTCATCGCCTCATGCATCCTGGCCATGGCGGCCTCTTTCTCGGCAACCGACAGGGTGCCATCGCCGTTGCTGTCTTGCCGGGCGAAGCGCTGCTCGGCTCTCTCCATGAACTGGGCCTTGGTGATGTCCCCCTTCATGAACATCAAGGGCTCGTCGAGGCTCTCATCGGCGGCGATGGCGACGCCCCCCAGCAGTACCAGAGGCAGAAGATAACGTTTGAACATGGTGTCTATTCCTTGTGATGGCCCCGGCCTTGCCGGGTCCTGATGCCTATCCCCAGGGCAGGTTCCTTGTCACATGCACGCCCGACGATGTGGTTCCAGCATGAGTACACTGTCGCCCGTCACGGATACCCTCTGTCAGTGTAGTCTCCATGCCGGACCCTCCATGTCTGCAGGGCTGACAAGCCGCTCCGTGACGGACGGGATCCGTGCCCACCCCGGGCCGCTGCCATATCGCGTCCTATTCATGGCGGTGGCCGGTGGTTTCCGTTAAAATGACGGGTTTTTACCGTGCCTGGTTCCCCCAAGCCCCATCAGGCGCCAGCATTGTGACTCTGATGATGCCAGTGATGCAGGATCTGCCATGAACAACTACTTTCGGGTGCTGGGCGTCAAGTCCAACGCCAGCGAAAACGACATCAAGAAAGCCTATCGACGGCTCTCGAACCAGTACCACCCCGACAAGTTGCACGGGGCGAGCGAAGAAGAGAAAGAGCAGGCAGCCATCAGGCTGCATCAGGTGAAGAAGGCCTACGAAGTGCTTTCCGATCCCAAGGCGAGAGCCGCTTTTATCAAGGATTTCAACAACGTAATCGTGACCGATCCCGCTGCTGCCATGCAGGAGATGTGGGACCAATTCTACCCCTGAGGGCGCTATGCAAAAAAAATGGGACCAGGCGCGCATCAAAGCGCTGATGAGTGACGCGGGCGAGAACATCGAATCCTACCGGGATCAGGATCAGCCCAAGGCGCTCGAGCAGTTCACCGGCAAGATGAAGGCCCTGCTGCTGGCCGACATCAGCATGCTGGAGTTCATGCCCGAATACCTGCCGCTCGCCCTCTATGGCCGGGTGCAGTTCCCGCCCAAGGCGAAACCTGAGTGGGCCAGGTGGCTCGCCGACGGCGTACAACCCTCATGGGACGCGTTCAAGGTGTCGGTGGCGTTCAACAACGCCGATCTGCCGCTGGTCAAGGCGGTGCGGGCCCAGAGCGAAGATCAGCTGATCGAAGCCTGCGCCGTGCTCTACCTGCTGGACAACCCCCTGCCCCGCGGTGGCCGTCGTGCCGATGACGACTACGAGCTGCGCGACGACGAAGATGACGACGGGGAAGATGCCGACGCCGACTACCATGGCGGCGAGGGTGAGGAAGACGATCAGGACATGTACGACGAAGTGCGTTTCTAATTTGAGGCAAAGCATGAACAGTCTGATAGAAATTACCGCCATCGAGATCAAAGAGCTGGCCGTGGTCGAGCCCAAGCAGGCCAGCGAGAAGTTCGAGCTGATCGCCAAGACAATGTCCGACGAACAGTTGGTCGAAGTCATTGAAAACATTGATATCGTCACCCTGACCCAGATCAACGGCCAGCACGACATCTCCTTCCCGTCCATCATCTCCGAGCTGATGACCCCGGAGCGGATCCGCGACATCGTCTGCCAGCAGCCTCTCTACTGGGAGGAGGCCATCAAGAACAATGCCGAGGAGCTGCAACAGCACACCTTCGACTTCCTCAACTACCTGATCCGCACCCAGGACAGCGAGGCCAAGCAGCGCGAGATCCTGGAGTGCATCGCCGAGGATCCCGCCGGGCTCTTCTACCTCGCCATCCCCTTCATCGAGTTCTACCGTGGCGATCGCTACGAGGATGAAGAGGGCTATCGCGACACCCTGCACGCCGAAGAGGAAGATCTCGAGGAGTCCCTCGCCTACAGCGAGCGCCAGCAGAGCGAGGATGCCCACGACTACCCGCTGGATGATCCGAGAAGCCTCTTGATGCTGATCCGCGAGCAGGCTCCCGAGGTGGAGAAAGCCATCAAGTCGCTGCTGCGCAGCGAGAACGCCACCTGGGAGGGGATCATCAACAAGTTCGCCAACGAGCTGGTGATGCAGGCCAAGGAAAAGAACCAGGTCAGCGACGAGTACGACGAAGTGGACGACATGTTCAGCTTCCTGGATTGAGGAGAGCCCTATGCAACTAGTCATCCGCGAGGCCAACGAAGGCCCCTTCCTCACCCAGGTGCTGCGCTTTGGCGCCGAGCGTGAACTCCTGAGCGCCCAGCAACTTGCCGCCATCAAGGGCAAGGCGGTGCTGATGAGCCTGAAATTCGCCGACAAGTACTACAACAAGTACAAGATGCACCTGCTGGAGCAGGCCGCCCACGACGTCATCGGCGTGGTGAGCTTGGGATTGCAGGAGCTCTCCGGGCGCGACACGGCCCGGGCGCTGGCCCTGCTGCAGGCGCCGGAAGGGCCCATCAAGCCGTTCCAGAAGGGCTGGTCCATGCTGATCTCCGTCAGCCCCAGGCAGACCGGCAACAGCCTCTATGGGGACGTGGATGCCAGGCTGCTGGACAAGATCTCCAGCCCTCCCGATGTGGAGGAGTGGCAAGGGTGGCAGGAGTACGAGAAGGCGCTGGCCGAGCACAACAAGAGCCGCCTGATGGGGCTCATCGATCAGCACTTCTTCGCCAGCGAGAGCGACCACCCCACCATGGAGGACAAGCTGGCCGAGGCCCTGCTCTACCGCATCCTCTGCGGTAAGGGCAGCGGCGCCGCGCCCTTGAAGGTGAAGCAGGATCTCAAGCGCAAGCTGGCGCGGGAGATTGAACTCGATGAGGCCTGGTACGATACCGACTATCTCGCCGCCCAGCTTGCCCTGATGCTCGCCGAACTGCCCGCCGACATGGCCGCCGCCCTGCGCCAGGAACTGAGCCCGGGCTTCGTGCCGAACCTGCTGCACACCCTGGGGTTTGTGCGCCAGTATCAGCAACTGCAACGGGACAACGCCTCGCCGGAGAAGCTCGACAACATCGAGATGCGCGCCGGCCTCAGGCACCCCCTGCTCGGCTGGCCCCTCTACCACGACTTCTAGGGCGCATTTTCACCGCCCACACCATAGTCCCACAACGCCCGGCTTGCCGGGCGTTGTGCCATCTGCCTGGCAGTAAGCAAGCACTGCCAATAGAACACGCCCCTATATAAGCACTAACGTACAACCAACCCAATTGTGAGGCGTCGAGCGCTCCTCTCGGAACGCTTGCAGGTCATTGCAACCATACCCGTATCGGCCCAGTCAGTTTCGAAGGGGGTCGCCGATCTCTGTATAACAGAAGCGCTCACCTCTTAAATACTGTCATTTTGATATACAGTCGCACTCCAATATTGGCTGCCGTTACCTGTTTGGCGAGTCCATCCATCTGCCTTCAGTTGTCTGGCGATCATTCGATTCATAAAGCCATGACCGAGCAGCAGCACCGGTCCTTCGCTGGCAAGGGATTGAAGTCGTTGAGCTGCCGTGCTGGCGCGCCTCTTCGCAGTGCCGACAGATTCGACTCCGTGTGAGTAACCCCACAACCATAAGATTCGCAGGATAAACGCCCAGACAAACGGCGATAGCCGTGGCAGTCTCCAGTGGCCATAAGGCAGTGGCGCTTCACGAAATAGCCCGTCGACGAGGGCGGGCTTCAGGCCGAGCGCCTGGACTGAGGTCAGCGCACGAGGCAGGTTGCTCGAGACTATCACCTTGGCGGTGGCGGCGAGTCGCTTGCTGGCTTCCGGGACGGGGTGCTTGGTAATGTCGGAGCTGTCGTACTGCTCGATCCAATCTTTCATCTCGAGCGCTGACATTTTGTCGGTTGCGGCCAGCTTGGGCTGGCCGTGACGCATCAGGATTATTTTTCTGCTCACTGTCTCACTGTCCGTTTACGCCCTTGTCCTGATGTGTTCCAAACCAACCGTGATCACGGTACCACACCACTGTGTCGGTGATGGTTTGCTCCAACGCCCGGAAACGCAGCTCAAGCTCTCGCTCACTCTTGCCGTGATTGAAACAGGTGCGGTCCTTTTCTCGTATCAACAGGCGCAACGTAGCCATGCTCAGCAGAATGGGCTTGCCAGTAATACGCGCGTAGACCTCCTGCACCGCCGCCAAGGCGTATAAAAAGGGCAGCGGCAGTTGTCGAACGGGTGTCTTGACGCCAGCGATGCGCCCAAGAACAGGTATCAGCTCACGCATTGTCATATGCCGGCCCGCAGCGAGATAGCGCTCACCCCGGCGCCCATACCTGGCTGCAGCGATCAGCGCCAATGCCACATCGCGGGCATCGACAACGGAGAAGCTACCGGGGATAAGCCCGGGCAATTTGCCGCGTACGACATCGTTGACCAACTGTCCCGAGGAGGTCGGGCCAATGTCGGCAGGACCCCACATCCAGCCAGGCAGGACCATGCAAGCATGCATCTCGGGATGGGTTTCCAGGAACGACAGGACGACACGGTCGGCGAGGATCTTGCTGCGGTAATAGTCATCCGCGTCAGCGTCGGCCCGCAGACAGCTTTCATCAATTGACGTGCCGGGTGCGCCGTCGAGCACGGCAATGGAAGACGTATGGATAAACCGTCTTATGCCAGCCCTGTAGGCCTGGCCAAGCAGGTTCCGTGTACCGGACACATTAATCTTGTCGAGCTCCTCCCAGTGACTGCCGCCCTTGTAGCTGTCGCGAAAGTACGCTGCAGTGTGGAACACCGTATCACAGCCCTGTAGCGACGCAGCGAACGCATCGACATCAGCCATGTCGCCCACCACCAGTTCCACACCCGGCAGATCCTTGAACTGTTGTTCACCTTTGGCTCTTGAACGAACCAGGGCTTTGACTGCGTGACCACGAGCGACCAATTCACGCACCAGGTTGTTGCCCAGCAAGCCGGTCGCGCCAGTGACAAATGTGTTATGCATGTATCACCCCTCACTCTGATCGGCTAACGGCATCAATACCACACGGTCGAAGAAAACTTCTTCACGTATGACCAAGCCGTCTCTGAAGGTGAGGTGTGCGGCGTAATACAAGGTAATGTGGCGCCCATGAGGTGGAATCACCCGGTCTGACAGCACTAATGGTGCCGTGAAGGTGCCGGTCAGGAAGACGATCAGTGCCAAACGATCGTCAGTGACAACAAATGGGCTCAAGATCACTTTGGCATCGGGGAATGCTTCGAGTAACGCGAGCTCTCGCTTGTGCATGGCCTCACGACCTGTTTGTATCCCTATGCCATCGAAGTAGCTAACGTCTTCGGAAACCAGTGCAAGCATCGCCTCCAGGTCTCGGCGATTAAAGGCGCTGGCGGCACGTGCCGCATAGCCATTGGAACCAGTTGTCATACAGTCCATTCCATTCTTTTCGAGGGAGTGTAGATATACCGTTGACGCCGCTATCTAAAAACAGCGACTACTGCATAATGGCTTTGCAAATTTGCAGATCAGGCAAGATATGGAGCATGGCTTTGCAAGCAAACTGGGACGATCTTCGCCTGTTGTTGGCAGTCTCGCGACGTGGCAGCTTTCTTCAGGCTGGCCAATTGCTGGGGATCGCAGCCTCTACTGTGGCGCGACGGCTGACTCAGCTTGAAGGCGCACTGGGCGAGCCACTCGTCGAGCGGGGAGTTGAAGGATGCAGGTTAACCCCACGAGGCCAATCCCTCGTGGACGTTGCCCTGGCCGCAGAAGCAGGCTTGAGACGTCAAACCGTTACGGGCATATCTGATCCGCACACAGAGCTATCTGGCAATATCGTGGTCAGCGCAGGAGAGGGATTCTCGTCTTGCGTGCTGGAGGCCGCGAGTCGCTTCACCACTCTGCATCCGCGATGCTCGGTGGAGTTGCTGGTCACAGCCGATTTTCACAAGATCGTCCGCGGCGCCGCAGACATTGCTGTACGCACGACTCATCTGGGCGAACCTTCGCTTATTTATCGCTTCATAGACAGGCTCGCTTACGGTGTCTTCGCCGATGCGGCTTATCTGAAGCGGTTTCCGGGGCTGACTCCAGCCACTGCGGTCAATATTGGCCTGCTTCCTCCGCTGGACATGTTGCCTCAAATGCGTACGGCAAAGGCCGCAGGTCTGGACCACACGCCGATTTGCGTGAACTCGTTCGCGGTTCAACTCGAATCGGTGAGGCGAGGTATGGGCGTGGCGGTGCTGCCCCGTATTCTGGCGAAGGATCTGATCGAATTGTTCCCGGAACTCCAGCTTCCAGATATGGAGGTCTATCTGGTGACCCGGCCGCAGGTATTGAAACAGGCTCACATCAAATGTTTTTTTGTCATCCTGGAGAAGGTTCTTATTGAAGCCCTGTCCATGAAGAGTGTCGACGATCACCTCTTGGGAGTCGCGCCGAAATGAGTGCACCATATACAGGACCTTCAGATTCAACCAATTGAAATAGATATAAAAACACTTCGTTTGTGATCTCGTTTATCGCCAAACAAAATCAACACGCGCGAAGCCTATGACCATTATCAATGCCAATGACTAACTCCTGGCTCCCGCCGTATCGAGCACATTGCCCGGCTGGCCGCTCTACCACGACTTCTAGGGCGCATTTTCACCGCTCACACCATAGTCCCACAACGCCCGGCTTGCCGGGCGTTGTGCCATCTGCCTAGCCGGACTACCTCCTAAGCGTCATTGGCCCACATTTTGTCAGGGATATAATGACTCCCCTATACGACCGCAGGGGAAGAGCCATGGGCAGAAAGCCGGACAGGATCACCGCGATGCAGCAGATCATCGACGCCGTGAAGCAAGAATTCCCGCTCTATCAGCCGGATACCTTCAAATGTGGACCCGACAACACCTGCATCGGCTGCCCCAAGAAGCTGATGGAGCTGGTGGACACCGACCTCTCCTACTGGCAATACCAGATCGATCGCGGCATCCCGCCCAGCTTCGACGAGATCCAGCGCTTCGGCAAGATGTGCAAGAACATCCGCCGGGCCCTGGTGCGCAACGGCCGCATCCCCGCCTGATTTCGCATACGCCTTGATCACCCATAGACTGCCCTCCGACGAAGGGGCCAAGGAGCAGACCATGACTCAGGAAAGGATCCAGACCCAATACCGACTCGGTGGCCCCTTCGCCAACCAGGCCGAGCTGGCGCAGGCCATCACCCTGACCATAGAGGCCCACAAGCGGGACTTCTTCCCTCTGCTGGAGCGGCTGGTGGATGAGGGGAACCCCGGTGTCCACCTGAGCCAGGAGCACCCGCCGCGGGTGCTGGGCATCGAACTTGACCAGAGTGGTATCCAGGGGCGGGCCCAGCTCGGCTACGAGTCCAACTTCTTCGAGGGTTGCCTTATCGTCGACAAATATGATCAGCACCAGATCGACCTGCCCTTTTGCCTCGAAGGGGATCAGCTGACGTTCGATATCGAGTTGCCCATCGCCTGGAATTTCAATAACTGAGGGGTTCGCGATCTCGCCTGGCATCATCACAAGAAAGGAGCCTTGCCGGCTCCTTTTTCAATGCTCCCCCGCAGATGGCAGGCGAGGCGGTTGCGACCCCTCTGCCCGCATCAGGTGAGATAGTAACGCCACGACCTGATCGGCTCGGCGTAGCCGACCCGGATGCAGAAGGGGGCAAGCTCGTGATTGGCCTGCTCCAGGCTGAGGGTCTGGTGGGCATCCTGCTGACACCACTGCACGAACTCGTCGCTGTTGAAGCTGTAGTGATCCCCGTGAAAGGCCCCGTGAGCCTCGATAAGCCCTATGGCTTTCTCCGTTTCCATGTTTGGCCTCCTGGCACTGTGCTGCTCCCTTTAAGCTTAGCGAGCGGGGGGCGAGTAGGGGCGATTAGCGCAGCGTAATCGTCCGCACCATTGGCCCAGCGTTGTTTGGAAAATGGGAAGATAAGATGGGTTACAGCAGGACAACGGCTACTGATTTTAGCGAACGTCTGATGACGATTTGCTAATCAAACAGCTCTACAATGACACATAGGGAAACAATAAAAAACACAGGGAAAATATGGAGTATAAAATGGGTAAAGCACTCACCTTATTAGTCTGGTTAATGTCACTTATACATGGAAACTATACTTTTGCCGACTCAACTAATAACAAAACCCTAAGCACAGAGTTTCAGCGTATTACGGAATCATTTCTAGGTGGTGAGGTAATATTTCAATGTGGTGACACAACGTTCAAAATAACATCAGGGATAATAGGCAGTCCTAAATTATTCTGGCGTTCAGCTCTTCAATGGGTTGAGTTAGATATTGTTGACTTTAAAGATACCGGCGTCGTGCTTTATGGACTAGGTAGAGAAGGAGGACTACCTATGACTGAGTACAACTTTGATACTTTAATACCAATTTTTAATAATGATAACTTTGGCATCCCAAGGAGTGCCGGAAGGTATTTTTATAAAGTCAAAAGTAGTGAATATGTACCATACGAGCATCAGATTGATTTTATCAGCGAAAATATCGCAGGGGAAAATCTACAGAAAATTGTTGAACAATTTAGATTAGATGCTGCTTTATATAAAAGGGAACAAGCATGGATAGATCATTTCTCTATCAGTCGCGAAGAAAAGTCATACAATGAAAGGCAAAGGCATATCCGTAATCAAGAGATAGAAAAAATAATTGACATGTATAAAGACAGTATGGAGATAAGCACTGACTCACGTTCTTATAAAACCGTTGATTCATGCGAACTATTAAAATGACAGAAGTAAGGTCATTAAAAACAAGTATTATATTGATGCAATCAAGTTTATTTAAACGGCGAATTCAGATAATGTGTGAAATGCCTAATGAAAATGACAATAAAATTACTATCTAAGTTATGAATAAAGAAGGGAGCAGATATTTCGCTCCCTTCTTTATCAATTACCCTTCCTGATTTTCCCCGGCTACCGGCTCTGCACCAGCGGTGGCTTCTATCTCTATCCTATCCACCCGCTGCAAACCGCGGGGCAGCTTGGCACCGCGGCGGCCGCGCTCGCCACGATAGTAGTCGAGATCAGACGGTTTGAGGGTCAGCTTGCGCTTGCCGGCAAAGAGGGTGACATATTGCCCCTGCGGGATAATGGCGGCCATCACCATAAACTCTTCCCGCGCCTTGACCCGCGCCGACGGAATGCTGATCAGCTTGTTGCCCTTGCCCTTGCCGAGCACCGGCAGGGTGCTGAGCGGGAACAGCAGCATGCGCCCCTCGTTGGAGATGGCCATGCAGAGATCGGTCTCTGGCGAGCCAATCTTCTGGGGTGCCATCACCTGGCCACCTTCCGGCACGGTGAGCAGCGCCTTGCCGTTCTTGTTCTTGCCAATCAGGTCGTCATATTTGCAGACGAAGCCGTAACCGGCGTCGCTCGCGATCAGATACGGCTCCCCCTCGTTACCCATCACCAGATGGCGCACCTCTTCCCCCGGCCCCAGCGCGAAGCGACCGGTGAGCGGCTCCCCCTGACTGCGGGCGGAAGGCAGGGTGTGCGCCTCCAGGGAATAGGTACGGCCCAGGCTGGAGAGGAACACCGCCTGCTGGTTGCTGCGCCCGCAGGCGTGGGCGAGATAACTATCCCCCGCCTTGTAGGAAAGCCCCATAACGTCCACATCGTGGCCCTTGGCGGCGCGCACCCAGCCCTTGTCGGAGAGGATGACGGTCACCGGCTCGCTCGGGGTCAGCTCCTTCTCGGTCAGGGCCACGGCGGTGGCGCGCTCCACCAGCGGGGTGCGGCGATCGTCGCCGTACTTCTCGGCATCCGCCAGCAGCTCTTTCTTGAGCAGGGTGTTGAGGCGGCGCTCGGAGCCCAGGATCAGCTGCAGCTTGTCGCGCTCTTCGGCCAGTTCATTCTGCTCGGCGCGCAGCTTGAACTCTTCAAGCTTGGCCAGATGACGCAGTTTGAGCTCGAGGATCGCCTCGGCCTGGGTCTCGCTGATGTTGAAGCGCTCCACCATCACCTTGCCCGGCTCATCCTCGGTGCGGATGATCTCGATCACCTCGTCGATGTTGAGGTAGGCGACCAGCAAGCCTTCGAGGATGTGCAGGCGAGCCAGCACCTTGTCGAGACGATATTGCAGACGGCGACGCACCGTCTCGCGGCGAAAGACGATCCACTCGGAGAGGATCATCTTGAGGGTCTTCACCTGGGGTCTGTTGTCCAGCCCCAGGATGTTGAGGTTGACCCGATAGTTCTTCTCCAGATCCGTGGTGGCGAACAGGTGGGCCATCAGCCCCTCCACATCCACCCGGTTGGAGCGGGGAATGATCACCAGACGGGTCGGGTTTTCGTGGTCAGATTCGTCCCGCAGGTCGGTGACCATGGGCAACTTCTTCGCCACCATCTGGGCGGCGATCTGCTCCATGATCTTGGCACCTGAGGCCTGATGGGGCAGCGCCGTGATGACGATGTCGCCATCCTCCTCGCTCCACACAGCCCGCTGCTTGATGGAGCCCTTGCCGGTCTCGTAGATTTTGCGGATGTCGTCTCGCGGGGTGATGATCTCGGCGTTGGTCGGATAGTCCGGCCCCTGAATGTGCGCCATCAAGGCATCGAGCCCCGCATTGGGGTTGTCCAGCAGCTCGGCGCAGGCATAAGCCACTTCCCGCGCGTTGTGAGGCGGGATATCGGTCGCCATCCCCACCGCGATACCGGTCACCCCGTTGAGCAGGATGTGGGGCAGGCGGGCGGGCAGCACCACGGGTTCCTTCATGGTGCCGTCGAAGTTCGGCGTCCACTCCACCGTGCCCTGGCCGAGCTCGGAGAGCAGCAGCTCGGAGAAGCGCGACAGCCGCGCCTCGGTATAACGCATGGCGGCGAAGGATTTGGGATCGTCCGGCGCCCCCCAGTTGCCCTGACCGTCCACCAGCGGGTAGCGGTAGGAGAAGGGCTGGGCCATCAGCACCATGGCTTCGTAACAGGCGCTGTCGCCGTGAGGGTGGTACTTACCCAGCACGTCACCCACGGTACGGGCGGACTTCTTGTGCTTGGAGAGCGCGGAGAGCCCCAGCTCGCTCATGGCGTAGATGATGCGCCGCTGCACGGGCTTGAGGCCATCGCCGATATGGGGCAGGGCCCGATCCATGATGACGTACATGGAGTAGTTCAAGTAAGCCTGCTCGGTGAAGGCGCGCATAGGCTGGCGCTCTACCCCGTCCAGACTGAGCTCTAGATCGCTCATAGATTTGTTCTCTTTCGGTTATAGAGTCGGTTGGCGCTCTACTTCATCCACAGACTGAGCTCGATAGCATCACTCATGTGATTATCTCTTTCGGTTCGGGAGCCGCCCCTGGGCGACTCCGGCTGATACTTGCTGACCCGCGCGGGCCAGTCGATGGCTTAGATGATGGCAAGGTTGCCCTTCTCCTCTAGCCATTCACGGCGATCCGGGGCGCGCTTCTTGGCCAGCAGCATGTCCATCAGTTGCAGGGTATCTTCCCCCTGTTCGTCCATGGTGAGCTGCACCAGGCGGCGGGTATTGGGATCCATGGTGGTTTCCCGCAGCTGTTTCGGGTTCATCTCGCCCAGACCCTTGAATCGGGTCACCATCACCTTGCCCTTCTTCTTTTCCGCCTCGACCCGTTGCAGCACGCCGTTCTTCTCATCCTCGTCGAGGGCGTAGAAGACCTCCTTGCCGATGTCGATCCGGTAGAGCGGCGGCATGGCGACGTAGACGTGGCCCTTGTTGACCAGGGTACGGAAGTGCTTCACGAACAGGGCGCACAGCAGGGTGGCGATGTGCAGACCGTCCGAGTCCGCATCCGCGAGTATGCACACCTTGCCGTAGCGCAGGCCGGAGAGATCCTCGGAGTCCGGGTCGAGCCCGATGGCCACCGAGATGTCGTGCACCTCCTGGGAGGCGAGCACCTGACCGGCCTCCACCTCCCAGGTGTTCAGTATCTTGCCGCGCAGCGGCATGATGGCCTGAAACTCGCGATCCCGCGCCTGCTTGGCGCTACCGCCTGCGGAGTCACCCTCCACCAGGAACAGCTCGCCTTGCATGGGGTCGGCGCAGTTGCAGTCGGTGAGCTTGCCGGGCAGGGCCGGGCCCTGGGTTATCTTCTTGCGCACCACCGTCTTGGCGGCGCGCATCCGGCGCTGGGCGCTGCTGATGCAGATCTCGGCTATCTGCTCCGCCAGCTCGGTGTTGCTGTTCAAATAGAGGCTGAAGGCATCCTTCACCACCCCCGACACGAAGGCCGAGCTCTGGCGGGACGACAGCCGCTCCTTGGTTTGACCGGCGAACTGGGGATCCTGCATCTTGACCGAGAGGATGTAGGCGCAGCGATCCCAGATGTCTTCCGGGGTCAGCTTGACCCCGCGAGGCAGCAGGTTGCGGAACTCGCAGAACTCGCGCATGGCGTCCAGCAGGCCCTGGCGCAGGCCGTTGACGTGAGTGCCGCCGAGCGCGGTAGGAATCAGGTTCACATAGGATTCGGCGAGGCATTCGCCCCCTTCCGGCAGCCAGCACAGGGCCCAGTCCACCGCCGATTGATCCGTGCTGAAGGCGCCGACGAAGGGCTGCTCCGGCAGGCAGGTGAACTGCTTGACCGCATCGATGAGGTAATCCTTGAGGCCATCCTCGTAGCACCACTCCAGCTTGATGCCGGTGTTCTTGTCGAGGAACTTGATGGTGAGGCCGGGGCAGAGCACGGCCTTGGCCTTGAGCAGGTGCTCCAGCTTGGAGACCGAGAAGCGGGGCGAGTCGAAGTAGCTTGCCTGCGGCCAGAAGCGCACCCGGGTGCCGGTGTTGCGGCGCCCGCAGGTGCCGGTGATGGTCAGCTCCTGTACCTTGTCGCCGCGCTCGAAGGCGATGTCATAGACCTGGCCGTCGCGGCGCACCGTCACCTCGACCCGATCGGACAGGGCGTTCACCACGGAGATGCCCACCCCGTGCAGACCGCCGGAGAACTGGTAGTTCTTGTTGGAGAACTTGCCCCCCGCGTGCAGCTTGCAGAGGATCAGCTCCACCCCGGATACCCCTTCCTCCGGGTGTATGTCGACCGGCATGCCACGACCGTCGTCGATCACCTCGAGGGACTGATCTTCATACAGGGTCACCTCCAGGGTGCGGGCATGGCCCGCCAGCGCCTCGTCGACGCTGTTGTCGATGACCTCCTGGCCGAGGTGATTGGGCCGGGTGGTGTCTGTGTACATGCCGGGGCGACGACGCACCGGTTCGAGGCCATTGAGGACCTCAATGGCATCCGCATTGTATTGAGTGGACATGGAGGGCCTTGCGAATTGACGTTTGGAGGGAATCTTAACTGCTCGGCGGGGGCAGAACAAACTCCCAGCACAGAAAGCTTGATCTGGACAGGTACCCTGCCATTTTTCGGGAAAGGGCCGGGCCGGAGCCGGCGTTGCTTTAACGATCGGCGGGATGATTGACCCCGTCCGGCACCTCGCCGAGCGCGAACGGATTGACCCCCTCCAGGCAGCCGAGGTTGTAACCATACTCGGCCGGATTGGAGCGGCGCTGATGGTGGGTGTAGATGCCGCAGACGCCGCAGAAGTAGTGCCTGGCGGTATGGGTGTTGAACTGGTAACAGCGAAGCTCGGCCTCTCCCTGCAGGATGCGGATGCCCGAGAGCGGCACCGAGGCGACGATGGCCCCCCGCCGCCGACAGAGCGAGCAGTCACAGCGGCGGGGATCCACCACGCCGTCCGGCAGGCTGAGCTCCAGCACCACGGCGCCGCAATGACAGCTGGCCCGGTGTTTCCCCTGGATGAGGGTGTTGCCGATGCGCTTGATCATATGGCCTCCTTGCCACCGGGCTCAGCGTCCCGGGTGTGTCAGTCAAACAGGGTGTGGCGCCGCCCCTGCCGCACATGGCCGTGCAGGCTGCGCAGCTGGGACTCCACAACCCGGTGACGGGAGAGCTCGGGCAGGGCATCGATGGGGAAATAAGCCGCACCTTGGGTCTCGTCAGTCTCGGTGAGCAGCGATCCGCCCGTCACCTCGCACAGGAAGAAGGCCTTGTGGGCATGGGGCAGTTGCGGCGGATGAGGATGCTTGAGCTTGTCGAACAAGGCCAGCAGTTGCACGGCCCGGCATTCGAGGCCGGTCTCTTCGCTCACCTCGCGCACCACGGCGCCCGCCGGCGAGTCGCCGATGTCGCACCAGCCCCCCGGCAGGGTCCAGAGCCCGTCGCTGCGCTCCTGCACCAGCAGGAGATGACCGTCATCGTTTTGAATAAAGGCCCGCACATCCAGCTTGGGGGTAGGATAGCCACTATCCAGGGCAATCCACTGGGCGATGGCCTCGGGCGCCAGCTCGCTCTGGCTGGCAATGAGGGTGACCGTGGCCGCCCTGAGCGCCTCGAAGCGGGCGATATCGAAGGGATCGTTGGAGTAGGTGAGTCCGGCCTGGGCCGTGGCCAGCACCTGTTCCAGAAAGGTGGCCAACGGCGGTTGCACGGCTAAAGCCCGAGGAAGTGAATGATCTGAGCCGGATAGCGTTCGAAGCCAACGAAGGCGTGGTTGCCACCGCACTCCAGCGACAGGCGGGCAAACTCGTATTCCCTCAATGCCTTGCGATAGTCGAGCACCTCATCTTCCTGCTGTTGCAGGATCCAGAGCCGTTCGGGGGCGGTTACCGGCACCGCCAGCGCCCGCAGCTCGTCCATGTGGGTTGGCAGCAACTCATAGCGTTCGTCGGTGTAGGGATTGACCTGGGGGCCGAGGTAATCGCAGAGCAGTTCATGGGGGCGCACCGCCGGGTTGATCAGGGCCGCGCGGCAGCCATACAACTCACTGACTCTCGTTGCCATGAAGCCGCCGAGGGAGCTGCCCACGGCACCGAGCCTGAGCCGGCCATCATGGCGAGCCCTGGCCTCGGCAATGACACGCTCTATGGCTTCCCAGGCCGCCGCCGGCGTATTGGGCTGGGCCGGGATGAGCACCTCGATGTCGGGCCTGTGTTCGGCGACCCAGGCAGCCATCTGCTGCGCCTTGGCGGAGCCCGGCGAGGAATTGAAACCATGCAGATAAAGGAGAATCGGGGTCATGGTGGCGGACTCCTCAATACCCGGTGGCATCGGGGTCGGGCACGAACTGCCCCACCGGCAGACGCCACACCTGGCTGGCAATGCGACCATCAGGATGCAGGGTGAGGTAGCGCCAGCCTGGGCCGGACTCGTCCAGGGAGAAACCATCGGACAGCGGCTTGAACTGGATGCAGGTGGAGGGGCTGGCGATCAGCCTCACCCCCTGGTGCACCTCGTCAAACTCCTGATGCACATGGCCGAACAAAATGGTTTTCTGCTGGGGGTGGCGGGCCAGCACGGCGAAGAGATCGTCGGCATTCTTGAGATTGTGCTGATCCAGCCAGGCGCAGCCCACCGGCACCGCCTGATGGTGCAGGGCGATGAGGGCGTGACGTTCGGGATGCTGGCGCAGCGCCTGATCCAGGGCCGCCAGCTGGTGATCGCCGAGCACACCATGGGGTTTGCCGCGCACCTGGGTATCGAGCAGGATCACCTGCCAGTGGTCCCCCACCAGTTGCTTGGCTTCGCTGATCCCGGCGGCGTGGAGGTACTCTGTCATCAGGGGGCCGTCGTCGTGGTTGCCGGGCAACCAGTAGATGGGGCGAGCCAGCGGCGCCATCATGGAAGCAAACCGCTGATAAGACTCCGGGCTGTGATCCTGGGAGAGATCCCCGGTGGCGAGGATCAGATCGAACGGATGCGCGTTGGCCTGCACCTGCTCCAGCACGGCAGCCAGGCTCTCTGCGGTTCGCACGGCCAGCAGTCGTCCCTCGGCACTGGCGAAGAGATGGGTATCGGTAATCTGTAACAGGCGCACACTGCCGTCCGGCGCCTGAGGTAGCTCTGTTTCCAAAATCACGCTTCTTTTTTATTGGGTTCGACTAGAGGATGTTGATCAGGCTGGTGCCATGTTTGAGACAAAATCTTAGCCAATCGGCCAGGAATAGATTTACCTGCTCTTTTTCATCCCTGTGATGCATTTTTTTATTGGGATAATCATAACGTGGTTGCAACATTGAAATCTGTTGCGCCGCACACACTTCCGCCATCCGCACGTCGTGATACAAACGAATCTCGATACGAGCCTGCAAGTAGCTCGGCAACTCGGGATTGTGCTGGGCCAGGATCACCTGACTGGTGAAGCGGCTCTCTTCGCTGACGGTGAGCTGGAACTGCAGGCCGTTGCCTACCTGATAACGGCGTTCGGCCCCCACGGAACCACCGGGAGGCAACAGCTTCATCAGGGCCATGTAATTGACCTCGCAGGTACGCTGCAAGGACATCAAATCAGGCACATAGCGTTTCATCGGGCTCTGGACTAATGGCATATCGCAGCTCCATCAGTCACAACCCGCAGGCAATATTGAACGAACAACACCTTAGCGCCCCGCCAGCCAGCGGGCCTGCAGCTCGCCATGATTGAGGGCCAACCATTGCAGGGCGATGACGGAGGCGGCATTGTCGATGCGCCCCTCTTTGAGCCAGGCGTAAGCCTGCTCGCGGCTCACCACATGGACCCGGATGTCTTCACCCTCTTCCGCCAGACCATGGATCCCCGCCGCCTGGCTGGCATCCACCTCCCCCACATAGACCTCGATCCGCTCTGTGCTGCCACCCGGACTCACCAGGTAGCTGATGGCATGCTCGCAGCGACCCACCTCGATGCCCGCCTCTTCTACCGCCTCGCGGCGCACCACAGCCTCGGCGGTCTCCCCTTCATCTATGATGCCGGCCACCAGTTCCAGCAACCAGGGAGTCGGGCTGGTCTCGATGGCACCGATGCGGAACTGCTCCACCAGCACTATCTGGTCGCGCACGGGATCATAAGGCAGCAACGCGGCCGCATGGCCTCGCTCGAACAGCTCGCGAACGATGGGCTCATTCCAGCCGCCGGCAAATAACCTGTGTTGCAGTCGATAGACGTTCACTTTGAAAAAGCCGTTGTATCCCGATGATTTATCGATGATTTTCACATCATCACCGGAATAATGACTGGTTTGAGGCAAGGCTTGCTGTGACATACGAGACTCCTACCAGCTTGACTTGGCTTGGTTTGACCATAATATTCGGGGGCATGAATGAACATTCATTCACTCGCTCTCGCCGACGATGAGGGATGGATTTTAGCAGCCACAGGACATTTGGCTAGGCGCGTTGCCGAGAAAACTCGCCCTGACTCTTGACGTTTCTGTCGCTGGAAAAGAGACAGTTCGCAATGAAATCTGCTTGTAGTAGAGTGGTTAAGCTGAAATCAAGCTTGGTCGGTGACAATCCCCTCCTTCATCCAGCGGACAGCTTTGGGTTGATAAATAAGGTTAAAACTATCATATGAAAAGAACACTCTTGTCAGTCATGGTGATGCTGGGTGTGAGCAGTGCCGCTCATGCCGAAAACCTGCTCGAAATCTACCAACAAGCCCAAGTCAAGGATACCCAACTGCTGGAATCCAAGGCCAAGCGAGACCAGGCTTTCGAGAAGATCAACGAATCCCGCGCAGCCCTGTTGCCACAGATCAATCTGGGTGCCGGCCTGAACTATCTGCAGAACAAGGACGATACCCAGACCAACAGCGGCGCCACCGGCTCAGTAACACTGGATCAGTCCATCTACCGTCGCAGCAACTGGGTCAACCTGGACCTGACCGAGAAGAGCGCCACCCAGTCCGACGTGGCCTACAACCTCGAGTACCAGAATCTGATGCTGCGTACCGCCCAGGCCTACTTCGACGTGCTCAAGGCGATGGACACCCTGGAGTTCGTGCGTGCCAACAAGACCGCGGTAGAGCGTCAGCTGGAACAGACCCAGCAGCGCTTCGAGGTGGGCCTGACCGCCATCACCGACGTGCATGAAGCCGAGGCCGAGCGCGATCAGGCGCTGGCAGACGAGATCAATGCCGAGAACACCCTGGACAACAGCTACGAGAGCCTGCGCGAGCTGACCGGCATCGATCATCGCCAGCTGGATGTGCTCAACACCGAGCGTTTCGCCCCGCAGAAGACCCCGTTCAACTCCGACAAGTGGCTGGAGCTGGCCCTGGACAAGAACCTTGAGCTGCACAGCGCCCGCATCGGCAAGGACATCGCCAAGGAGCAGATCGATCTGGCCAAGACGGGTCACGAGCCGACCCTGGATCTGGGCGCCGGCCTCACCGCCGGTTACAACGACTACAAGGACGAGATCCGCAACCCCGAGAGCAACAGCAATCAGGGCAATGTCGGTCTGAACTTCAACCTGCCGCTCTACACCGGGGGCGCCACCACCTCCCAGGTCAAGCAGGCCCAGTTCAACTACGTGGCCGCCAGCGAGCAACTGGAGCGCAGCTTCCGCTCGGTGCAGAGCACGGTGCGTTCTTCCTACAACAACGTCAACGCCAGCATCGGCTCGGTGCGCGCCTACAGCCAGTCCGTCATCTCCGCCGACAGCGCCCTGAAGGCGACCGAGGCCGGCTATGAAGTGGGTACCCGGACCATAGTCGACGTGCTGGACGCCACCCGCAAGCTGTACCAGGCCAAGCAGAAACTCTCCGAGGCCCGCTACAACTACATCCTCAGCATCCTCTCTCTCAAGCAGGCCGCCGGCATACTGGAGCAGAAGGATCTGGAAGACGTGAACCAGGGCCTGATGCCCGCCGCCCAGGTGACGACCAAGTCCTGAGCCAAATTCACGGCATGAAAAAAGGCGACCTTGTGGTCGCCTTTTTGCTGCCTGCTTGCCCCTCGCCAGGGCGAGTGATCAGGCACCTCCGGCCGAGGCCGGAGGTGCTCAGCCGCGTTCGCGTATGGTCTTGATGATCTCGCTGGTGGAGCAGCCGTCCTCGAAGTTCAGCACCCGCACCTCGCCGCCGTTGGCGGTCACTTCGGCATAACCGGCGATCTCTTCGGGCTTGTAGTCACCCCCCTTGACCAAGAGGTCTGGCAGGATCTCGGCGATCAGTCGCTGGGGCGTGTCCTCACCGAAGGGCACCACCCAATCTACGGCACCCAGGGCCGCCAGTACCGTCATGCGGCGCTCTGTGGGGTTGACCGGACGGCCCGGCCCCTTGAGGCGGCGCACGGACTCATCGGTGTTGACCGCAACGATCAGGCGGTCCCCCAGCTTGCCGGCATTGGCCAGGTAGGAGACATGGCCCGCGTGCAGGATGTCGAAGCAGCCGTTGGTCATCACCACCTTCTCGCCGCGCAGGCGGGCGGCCTGCACGGCCACCTTGAGCTGGGCCTCGGACATGACGCCAAAGCCGGTCTCCTGCTCGGTGTAGAGGGCGTTGGCCAACTCCACCGGGCTCACTGTGGAGGTCCCCAGCTTGCCGACGACGATGCCGGCGGCGGTGTTGGCCAAGGCGCAGGCCTCGTCCAGGCTCATGCCGGCGGCAAGGGATGTCGCCAGGGTGGAGATGACGGTGTCACCGGCACCGGTGACGTCATAGACTTCGTGAGCCTGGGCCGGCAGGTGCAGCTCCGGCTGCCCTTCGCGGATCAAGGTCATGCCATTCTCGGAACGGGTCACCAGCAGGGCGTCCAGCTCGAAGCGCTTGACCAGCTCAAGCCCCTTGGCGACCAGCTCCTCTTCGCTCTTCACCTTGCCCACCACGGCCTCGAATTCGGACATGTTGGGGGTCAGCAGGGTGGCGCCGCGATACTTCTCGAAATCCGTCCCCTTGGGATCCACCAGCACCGGGATACCGGCGGCGCGGGCGCGGGCAATCATGCCAGGCACGTCGTTCAAGGCGCCCTTGCCGTAGTCGGAGAGGATCATCACGTCGGCCCCTGGCAGCGCCTGCTCCACCTTGCCCATCAGCAGGCTGGCGTCCACGTCGTGGAAGGCCTCTTCGAAATCGAGGCGCAGCAGTTGCTGGTTGCGGGACAGCACCCGCAGCTTGGTGATGGTCGGGTAGTCGGTCAGACGAACGAAATCACAGGCGACTTTGACCCCTGCCATCTGGCCGGCCAGGGCATCGGCGGCCTCATCCTGACCGGTCAGCCCGAGCAACACGGCCTGGGCACCCAGGGCGGCGGAGTTCAGGGCCACGTTGGCGGCGCCACCCGGGCGCTCCTCGATGTGCTCGACCTTGACCACGGGCACCGGCGCCTCCGGCGAGATCCGGCCGGTGGGGCCATGCCAATAGCGATCCAACATGACATCGCCAACGACCAGAACGCGGGCTTTCTCAAACTCGGGCAGGGTGATTTTCATCTGTATCGGCTCTCAAAACCTGAAAATTTCAGCGGGCGATTTTATCACACTCTTTTCCGGGACGTGAAAAAAGCACAGCCATGCCCGCCACGGCGCCCCCGTCTGACCCCTCTGACCAGGTGATGGCGATTCGCACCCACCCCCATTTTTCGGATAGAATCCCCAGATTGCGAGTGACAGCCTATCCAGGGGCACAGATCCCCCCGTGTCGGCTGGGCTCCCTCCTTTGCCTTTGTGAACAAGAGACTCTTCATGGCCCAAGAACATGCTCCCCGCCTCGAACCCCGTCTGTTCCATCCCCGTTACTGGGACAGCTGGTTCGGTCTGTGCCTGCTCTGGCTGCTGGTGCTGCTGCCCTGGCGCAGCCAGATGTGGCTGGGTCGCCAACTCGGCACCCTGGCCCGCAAGCTGTTGAAATCCCGCGTCAAGATTGCCCGCCGCAACCTGGAGCTGGCGATGCCCGAGCTCAGTCGGGATCAGCGGGAAACCCTGCTCAAACAGAACTTCGAGAGCGTGGGTTGCGCCATCTTCGAGGTGGGCATGGCCTGGTTCTGGCCAGACTGGCGGATGCGCCGCCTGATGAAGGTGGAAGGGGAAGAGCATGTCATCGCCGCCATCGAAAAGGGTCAGGGCATGCTGCTGCTCTCCTGCCACTTCCTGACGCTGGAGCTCAACGCCCGCTGCTTCGGCCTGGTGCGGCCCGGGGTCGGTGTCTATCGCCCCAACACCAATCCGGTGCTGGAGTACGCCCAATATCACGGTCGCTGCGCCTCCAACAAGTACCTGGTGGATCGCATGGACGTGAAGGGGATGATCAAGGCGCTGCGCAACGGCGACGCCCTCTGGTATGCGCCGGATCACGACTACGGCAGCCACGCCAGCGTCTTCGTGCCCTACTTCGCGGTGGAGCAGGCGGCCACCATCACGGGCACCGCCACCCTGGCCAGGGTCAAGAACACAGTCACCCTGCCCTGCTACAACATCCGTACCCAGGAGGGCTACACCCTGCACATAGGAGCGCCGCTGGAAGGCTACCCGAGCGGTGACGACCTGGTCGATGCCGCCCGCGCCAACCGCGAGATTGAGGCCGCCGTGCGCAAGGCCCCGGAGCAGTACATGTGGCTGCATCGCCGCTTCAAGACCCGTCCCAACCCGGACGACGCGGGTTTCTACTAAGGCCCCTTCCCAATGAAAAAGGCGCTGTCCCAATTACATGTTGAAAGGCTAACCTTGAAGTAGGTCATTACCTTG